>Ga0209083_1000002_pt1 | contig 414522 bp, 374 predicted proteins | sample AM7aDNAmetaG_FD_184132 | JGI IMG/M metagenome (GOLD analysis project Ga0209083, IMG submission 184132) | Freshwater microbial communities from Finland to study Microbial Dark Matter (Phase II) - AM7a DNA metaG (SPAdes) (version 3) | ecosystem: Environmental > Aquatic > Freshwater > Lake ...
GCTTAAAATCCCTGTCAAAACGCTTTTTCTTGATGCCTTCGCCTTCCATTGGACACCCCCGTCTGATGAGCTGGCTTTCATGCTGTCACCAACTCTTCGTTGTGTCCACTTTTTCGGGGGAAGATCAATTTACGCATAACATCCTCCTTTTCGCCCCCCCCAAGACTCTCTTCAAAATCTAGGGCCATCATAAACAGCATTCAGATAACGAGAAGACTTTCAAACCGTTTCACAAACATGTTTGAGAGAACTTGGATTGTTGCCAGCATTTACGATTCAAACACTCCGGAAACTGTTGTGCAGCAAAACAAAGGGAACCCCCCATTTCGGGAAGCTCCCTTTGCCAAACATATTTCCTTATGGTTCTCGGAGCCGTCCAAGTCCCTAGTTTTATTTCCAAGAAGGTTGACTTGAACTGCCTCTAAGATACTTTCTTAGCTTTAACCACTGCGCCGCCTAGAGCCTTGCAGGCATCAACGGTCTTAACCAGTTTCGTTTTCCCCTTCACATCGCATTCCACATGCTTCGCAGGCATCGCGGCATAAGCAGCAGTCCCCGCAGCCAACAGCATGAGTGCTACCAATAGCATCTTTTTCATTTTGTTTCTCCTTTGTTAATTTTTTCATTCCCAATCGTCCGCTTGTTCTGAATAATTCCAGCGTCGATCCCTAATCCTGATAGGAAGTATAACTCCTCGCCATTACAGTAAGATGAATTTCAGATTACATTTCCTTCATCTCCTCCCCGCAGCCACTGAAACCTCGCTTTAAACAACGCGTAAGTGTTAAGAGGAAGTTCCGCCTAACATTTGAAGCCAATAAATTGACAATAAACGCCCATACTGACTGGGGGGGGGAATGGGTATTCGATTAGAAAAAACCAGCAGGATCATCTCAAAAATCCTGGGAAATAAAAAAGAGTAGCGCGGGGGTTCGAATTTTCAACCGCACGCACCCCGGCACCTTGGTTCTAGAAGCAGGTGAAAGGGTCAGCGGCCCGTCAGTCGTATTCCGCAACAACTCGTTTCAACAACGGTTGCGGCTTGGCAACCCGGCCAGGAGGGCGTACGCCCGGACCCTCGCCGGTCACACCAAGATCAGTGTCCATTTGACGGACGAATTTTTGGAGCCGGATAACGACATCCGGATGTTGTGCTGCCACGTCGGTTAACTCACCGATATCGGTATCCAGATTATAGAGACGCGGACCGGTATGTTTCACTGGCTTACCAGCACCTTTGGCCGGACCAATGGCTAGCTTCCAAGAACCTGAGCGGACGGCCTCCAGATTGAGATCATTGAAATAAAATAGTGCATCGTGCGGCGATGTTTTCGTTTGTCCAGAAAGAAGTGGCCAGATGTCTTTACCATCGATCGTGCGATCCCTTGGCACCTCACCACCCGCGAGCCTGACCAGAGTTGGCAACACGTCGATTTCGCCCGTCAGGGCATCGCATACGCTCCGGGTTGGAATTTTACCCGGCCACCACATGATCGTGGGTTCGCGCATACCGCCCTCCCAGGTCGTACCCTTGCCGCCCCGCAATGGCCCAGCAACTCCGCCCTCTGCGCCCTTCGTAAGCCAGGGACCGTTGTCGCTAGTGAATAGCACCAAAGTGCGTTTGGAGAGTTTGAGCTCCCGCAGCGTATCGAGCACGCGACCGACACTCCAGTCCACTTCCTCAACCCAGTCGCCATAAGTACCATTGGCGGATTTTCCCTTGAATGCCGCGCCGGGATGGAGTGGAACATGGACGGCAGTATGAGGGAGGTAGAGAAAAAACGGATGGTCTTTGTTGGCGGTAATAAACTTGACGGCTTCCTCAGTATAGCGGGAGGTAAGCGTATCCTGGTCGGCGGGCGCTTCGATAACCTCTTGATCGCGCATCAGGGGCAGCGGTGGACACGGTGTGGTTGCATCCTCGCCCTTCTTCTTGTGTGAATTTTTTGACGACGCGTCCACCGGACTTCCCATGTCATTGGAATACGGCAGACCGAAGTAGTGGTCGAAACCATACCGGGTGGGCAAGAATTCAGGCTGGTCACCGAGATGCCACTTCCCGATGGCCATCGTCGCATAGCCTTGTTTTTTCAACAGCTCAGCCACAGTATGTTCCCGGGAGTTCAGCCCTTTGGAGCAAACAGGGATGACAACTTGGGGCATTGAGACCCGTTTACCATAGCACCCGGTCAGCATTTGGGCTCGTGACGGTGTGCAGACCGGAGCGGCATAAAAGCTGGTAAATTTCATCCCCTCGTCGGCCATGCGATCGAGATTAGGCGTACGATTGAGTTTCGAATTGAAAGGTCCAATATCGCCATAGCCCATGTCATCCGCCAGAATAATAACAAAATTCGGTTTTGGTGTTTCGGCAGCCTGGGCGGAACCCGTAAAGGTGCTGGCCGCGAGCACTACGCCACCTGCAACGCCAAGCGTCTTGAGCCATCCCGTCGTCTTACCGAATTCCTCAGCCGCATTCCACATCGAGGCTTTCATCGTTAGTTTCACACTTTCTCCTGCTGTTCGCACTAATGTGTCCGTGGTTTTTCTGATTTCTTTTAGCCTATCGATAGCAACCACACCTTTATTAAGGATGATATCATGAGAGAAAAACCAGCCCGTTTAGCTTAAAGATTCTGCGAAACAAGAAATGAGCTGCGAATTTTTTTCTCGCAATCCATGATCGATGCCAGACGCGACTCCACCATAAAAGCACCGGCATTATAACGAGGACAAGGAAAACATAATCGGAAAGAAGGAGGATTCCTTACAATGAATCACCTCCCCAGTCGACGCCTTGTTTTAAAATCTTAGCAGGATTACCTCCGATCATCAAATGATCGCCCTCAAATGCTTTGTTCAGAAAGCTATTAGCGCCAATCACGCAGTGGTTGCCTATGCAGGTTCCTTTCAAAACAAGCGAGCGGCAACCTATCCAGACCTTATTTCCTAAACAAACTTCTCGATTTTCGTTTAAGACGACATTGTCTTTATCTGTAATCTGATGGAAATCCGTATCCATAATTAAAACATCCCAAGAAACCAGGCAATCACTTCCAAATTTTATTAATTTATAACAAACGATGGATGATTCTGCGGTGATAGCAAAATTATCCCCAAGTTCAAGAATACCGGTTTTGCCAACAGAAATCTTGGACCCGTGCCCTATGTTGGCACACCCGTTAAAAATAACTTGCCCGAAAACCTGCCAAAGCGTTCTGGATTTTTTTTGTCAAAAATTCCAACATCGCCAAATCCGATTCTGATCATTCCAGTTCTAAGATTGCTGGCAATCGAGACCTTCCCCGCCGCGCTCAGAAGACAGACTTCTCTTGAAACAAAAAACGGCAATTCTATCGCTTGGGAAAATTCCAAATACTTGAAATTAAAATAAAGCGTTTTAGGTAAGTTGGTAATTCCGACTTTAAAAACACCCTTAACGATTTTCGAAATTAGTGTCACGAATTGACGCGAAGAATTAACACCTTGCATTACTGATATCCCTCACATAAATAGCTTTTCATTGAGCGGACGTTATTCGAATAGCCTTGCTGATTGCCACGCCCTAGTTATCGGCTACTCCGAATGATGGATTAGGCAAATTCTAAGCAAAACATCAGGAAACAAAAAAGGCCTACAACGAATTGGTTGTAAGCCTTTTGCCTGCAAAGAGAAAAATGTCGGGGCGAAAGGATTTGGCACCCTCGGCACTTTCAACCCAGGCATCAGTCAGCTTTGCCTGGAAGTCCTCCCTTCGCTCTTTTCCTGCCCGCCGAAGTTTATGACGGAGGTTATAATAAAACCCCCTAAGAAGTTTTTTAGACCTTTAGGATTTCATCGCCTTCAACGACCTGCTGCACTGGATTCTCTTCGATGATGCTGGCAACAGAAAATCTGCTGGAAAACTTTTCAATACGGATCGTCGCCTTCTCCTGTCCTTGGCTGAAGACTTTCAGAAGATCTCCCACTCTGAGTCCATCCATACGGCCTTCATTAATGGTTACAAAATTGAACTCGCGGTTCACGCTCACAACTTTAAAAGACGGAACGGCCGTTGCAACGGGAGGGGGCGGCGCGTACCTTGGTTTAAAATCCGCATCCGAGGGTATGTTGGCACACGATGACCAAAGAACTGCCATAGCGAGCAAAAACATTATCATCTTTTTCATCTCTTGTTCTCCTTGGTCCTGCAGTTGCTGTTGCTCTTCAGCATATTGTCTAACTCCTTCACTGAAAGCATCTGTATTGTCGTAGTTGGGATCCGTAACACCGTTTTCCCTTGCTCACTCACGTCCGGCCTCATATCCTTCGTATTTCTATTCGATGATCGCCACGCCCTAGTTATCGGCTACGCTTGAGGGTAGGATTAGGCAAATTCTAAGCAAAACATCTAAAAATCAGAGCGAGGAAACAAAAAAGGCTCACAACGAATCCGTTGCAAGCCTTTTACCCGCATGGAGAAAAGAATCGGGACGAGAGAATTTGAGCCTTCAACCGCACGCACCCTTTTCTCCTATCAGGGCATCGAAATTAGCACGGCCCTAGAATAGAAAATCTCGGGAAAACAAAACTTACGAGAGTTTTTCCTTCAAATCTTTTTTCAAAGTAGAATACGCTGAATTTTTTTTCACGGGTTGCGCTGGTTGCACGGGCTGAAACGCCTGCGCACGTTTAACTTTATCTAACCCCGATGGTCCAGACGTGTGATGTACAAAAGGATTCTCCACCGTACCCCCTAACGTCTTACAGGCATCGGCAGTCTCAACCCACTGGATTGTCCCATTCACATTGCATTTCTCAGACTTTTTGTTCGTCGCAGCATAAGCAGTTCCCGCAACCAGCAACATAAGCAAAACCAATAGCATCCTTTTCATTGTGCGCCCCCTTTGTGAATGATGTGTTTTGCTACCTACCATCAATCGCCCGTCGGCGACGATTGACGAACCCCTGTGAGATATTATGCTAACAAACTCCCCTAAAAAAATCCATGAGTCAAAATTAATCAGACCTTGGTTGCATGTCCCCCGCAATTCCAGCATAGCCGCCTTGAGTGGAACAATTCGAACATCCCTGAACAACCTCCATAGCTACCTTGTTAAGAAAGGGCGCCTTTAAAGAATACTCTTGTCAATAAAAGCAGCATCTGATCTATTTCAAAAAAACTACAAAAGAGTCAAGCGTACGGGTAGAATAAAACGCATCGATTCACAGACTTGTTTTTAAAAGGCCCTGTTTATTTTCTGCGATTTCATGAGTAGTAGGCGGTTAGTGTTGCAAATTGAGTGTCGATTTTTTTTAGCCTACATAGGATTACCACGGGAGGTTCAAAAATGAATCGGTTTTTCAGACTTATGCGGGTTATCACGATCTTTTGCGCGGCAGCATATATCCTTATGACACCCAGCCAGACATCCGCCGAGACCTCCGGCAAACTAAAAGTCGGAGTCTATGAATCCGCCCCGTTCGCCTTCAAGAACGAACTGGGCCGTTGGCATGGCATCGCTGTTAATCTTTGGATAGCGGTAGCGAAAAATAATGGGTGGGATTTTGATTTCGTCGAAGTCGAAAAGAAAGACGCGGTTGCCCGACTGGCCGCCGGAAAACTGGATGTGATTGCCGCGGGTTTGCCAGTCACTGCCAAAAACGAACTGCTCATCGACTTCTCACAGCCTTTTTACGCTGCGGACTGGTCTATAGCCATCATGAGAAAGCCGATCCCCACCGTAGGAGGTGCTTTGGCCCGTGTCTTTTTTTCATGGCAGTTTTGGGTCTTTGTAGGCTGCCTTGTGCTAGCATTCATTTTGATAGCAGTCATCATGTGGCGTGTCGAGGTCGCCGACAACCCGGAGTATTCCGGGCCTCATCCGGCACACGGCATAGCCTATGGACTCTATTGGTCGGTGGCAATGATGACCAGAGCCGGTGAAAAGTCCCCGAAGTCCTTTTGGGGGCGCATCATTGCCATCGCGTGGCTGGCTACCGCATTTTTCGTGAGCGGTGCGTTTACCGCTTCGGTAACGACCGTGCTTAGTGTGGAACATCTTGGCCATAAAATTTCCAGCGAACGCGACTTGCCCAAGGCCTATGTGGCGGTCGTGCAGGGAAGTTGTGAGGCACTACTTGACCAGATGAACGTCAGATACGAGCGATGTGCCAGCGAGAAAGACTGCCTTCATGTGCTGGAAAAAGGCAAGGTCGATGCCGTAGTGGCGGGAGAGCCCTTTATTAAATACTGCGCAGCCAAGGATTATAAGGGCAAGCTGGATATTATTCCCATGGATTTCGACGAGGTGTTCTACGCCATCGGGCTGAAGCCCAAGAGCGAAATCACAGAACAGGTAAACCGCGAAGTCCTGAGTATTACATCCAGTTATGCGTGGACCGAGATTTTGAGGCGATACCTCAACAATTAATATTGGTAGCCACTAGTACCGCATACCGCAGTATCAAAATCAACTGAGTACGGCCTAGACTGATCCCGTAAGAACTCGGTGGAGAAGCATTATCAACCCGCAGATTCCATAAAAAAGGAGTTGCGAGATTTTTTCTCGCAACTCCCTTCGCACAAATCACAGTTTCACAAAATGCTCGGAACTGTCCTTGTTACTTCTTCTTCGCCTCAACCACCTTGCCCCCTAAAGCCTTGCAAGCATCGACGGTCTTAACCCGCTGTGTTTTTCCCTTCACGTTACATTCCACGTTCTTTTTAGACATCCATGCATAAGCATTTCCCGCGATCAACAGCATGAGCACAACCAAGAGCATCTTCTTCATTTTGTTTCTCCTCCGTGAATGACGTTTTTTGCTTCTTATCGTTAATCGTCCATCAGTAACTAGTGACGAACCACTACGAATTGACATGCTAGCAAACTCCCCTAGAAAAATCCACGCTTCATAATCAATCAGACTTTGCTACACGTACCTCATCGGGGTAAGGAAATAATCCAAAATTAGCAAAAATCTAGCATTATCAGCTCAAAATCTCAGAAAAACAAAAAAGGAGCTGCGAGACCTTTTCTCGTAACTCCTTTGTTTGCTTATAGAAAGAATCGGGGCGAAAGGATTTGAACCTTCGACCGCACGCACCCCAAGCGTGTGCGCTACCAGGCTGCGCTACGCCCCGATGATTCCTTGTGCTCTTTTCTCAACAGACATCGATGGCAGTCTTGATTTCCATAAAGTTTTTAGATGAAAATCCGGACGCCCCGAAGAGGTTTAGAGATTTCAAGAGCGGAAAGTATACCAAATTTCCTGAGTTCTGTCTTTTTTTCTAAAATCTCGTTCAGGACTTTGCTTTAAGAAAAGCGGCCAAACTGAAGGGATGATCTTTGAGAAAGGCGAGACGAATACCGACGAGGGTGTTAAAAACGTCCAGGATAAGAACCTGGAACGGTTTCAGGTGGATCAAACTTCCCTCCCCAAAACAGCCGCAATCGGCAGGTAGGCTCCCGGTCACGATACGGGTCGCGAGAATCAGAAACACAAAACTCGAGGACATACCAGCCAGGACAAGAACGCTTACGCGCGGTAAATATCCGACAATCACAAAGGCTCCGAAAAGAAACTCGATCCATGGAATGACATGCGCGAGGAACGGAATGACCGCGTAGGGAATGATCTCATAAGCCGCCATGCCGCCTTGAAAATTCTCCACGGGCTCCATAAGCTTGGTAAATCCGGAATAGGCAAAAACAAGCCCGAGAAACATGCGGCAGAAAATCAGAAACCCGAGCTTCAGGCTCTTGGGATCGATCCCCTTCATTACGAAACTCCCTGTTTGTTGGATGTCGCGACTGGCGGCACCGGCACGACGGCATCCTTTTTGGGCTCCGGCATGGGTTTCGGAGACAGCCCAAGGATCTTACGGATCGCATTTTCGCCACGCTCCTGCATTTCCTTGCGACCGACGAATCGTTCTTTCCCGAGAAAAAATGTCGGCGTCGCACTGACCTGCTGCTGATTCCCTTCTTCTTTTTCTGCGTAGATCTCGCGTGTCACCGCAACATCCGCCATACACGCTCCAAAACGATTCATATCCGCGCCAAGTTCCGTGGCATAGCGCGCCAGGATCTCCACAGGCGGCACGTTCGAAGGAGCCCATTCCTGTTGTTTCGCATACAGCATATCGTGATACGGCCAGAACTTCCCTTGGGCGTTCATGCACTCCGCGGCCTGATGGGCATAAATGGACCATTTGTGCGAAGTGAGCGGGAAATGCTTATAGGTCAACTGCATCTTCCCGGGATAGTTCTTTAAAAAACCCTGGATATCCGCCTGCACCGCGCGGCAAGAAGGACACTCGAAATCGCTATACTCTACGATCTTCACGGGCGCACGCTTCGGGCCTTGCACCTTTAAAGCGGCCCGATAAATGGAAGCCCCTGGCTGCGTCGGTACGGCTCGGTTCCTTTTTATAAAAAAAATAGTCCCCGCCAGAAGCAGGACGAGCAAAACGCCTGTCAAAAGAGTACGTAGGTTCATTTTCATATTCGCTCTCACCTAAATTTTAAAACTCGGTTTTCTTAAAATTAAACCTGCCCTTGAAAAAGCCAGAATCAACGCCTGACTTCAGCGCAGTCAAAAAAGTCGCTTTCATTTTATGGGAACATACCGCCCTGAATCAACCACAATCTTACGGACCGCCTTATTGACCGGAAGTTTCTGCATAGCTTCAAGGGAGAAAGGCGCCACGACCGACCAGTTCTTTTCCCCCATGCTTCCAGGCACATTGATGCGATATTCCCAAGAATCCCGTTCCTCGAATTCTCCGAGTGAAAGCCAGTCCTGCAGGATCTGGAGGCTAAAAATGGACCGCGCATGATTTACGCTTTCGAGCGCTTTTCCGACAAACTCCACAGAAGCAGTATGTGTGACCGGCCCCGTCATGCCCACATGTTGCCAATAAAAATTCCGTTCTTCGAAAGAACTCTTGTAAGCATCCACGAGATGCCACGCCTCATCGTAACTCTTCCCTAAAATAGCGAGCAGCCTTTCTACGCTCTCAACCTCATGGCGCCAACGCAACCGCCCGTGTTTGGAATGAGCGAGATCGAAAAGTTTTTCTTTGAAATAATCGAACGGAATACCGCGCTCGTCGCATTTCTTCCGAAAGAACCACTCGTCAACGGTTCCGGCCTCATACTCCCACCACGCACAAAAAGCGCTCGTATCATGCGTCGAAAGCATGGCCATGGAATTCTCGCGATAAACGTCGCCATCCTTGAACCGGTAATCCTTCCCCCAGTTACGGGCCCAGCGCTGGACATCGGAACCGGGAATCTTATATTCCTCAAGGATCTCATAAGAGCATTTCGGAACTACTCCGAGGTCTTCGGCACACGGCAGCATTTTTGCACTTCCGAGCATCACATCCAAGATCCTTTGACCGTGATCCTTCCAAAGATGCTCGTCCTGAGGATCAAAGCATCCATGCATCCCGGCGTGCTCCGTCGGCTCCGAAAGCGAGATCGTCCAGAGCCGGAACATCCCAACAAAGTGATCGATCCGGTAAAGATCAAAAAGTTCCTCCGCACATTTCATTTTGCGCCGCACGTAACCGAAATTATCCGCCTCGATCCCTGCCCAATCATAGGGCGGCATGCCCCAGCGCTGGCCTTGAGCAAAATACAGATCGGGCGGCGCACCGGAGGAAAGATCAAGTCTGAAATACTCCTGATGGGCCCAAACATCCGCACTGTCCCGTGAAACCAAAAACGGCATATCGCCCATGAGAAGAACGCCGCACTTCGCGGCATATTGCTTCACATCCTTGAACTGCTCAAAAAGCTGCCACTGGAGCCACTTGTAAAAAAGGATTTTTGTTTTATTTTTCTTCACGACCTCCGCGACGGCTTTAGGCTGCTTGGTTCTAAGCCCCTCGGGCCAATCCATCCACCCGCTCATTCGGAACTCGTCTTTCAATGTCTTGAAAACAGCGTAATCCTCCAGCCAACTTTTATTCGTCTTGAGAAAGCTCAGGAATTTTTTTCCTCTTTGGGAAGTCGCGGGACTCGCAAAGATCCGGCCTAAGAGTTCCAGCTTGGCTTTTTTGATCCCATAATCAACCCGCCCCTGGCCGACGGGAAATTGTTTGCGCAATTCTTTGAGGTCTTTGGCGAAGGCCTTAAGGTCACAATCCGCGAGTTTTTCGAGAGACAGATACATTGGATCAAGTGCCATACTGCTTTGGGCGTCATAGGGCCGGAAATCGAACCCAACGTCATTGAGCGGAAGAAGCTGGAGGATGGAAAGCCCTGTTTTTTTGCACCAGTCGAGCAAAAGCTTCAGATCTGGAACTTCGCCAATCCCGATGCTTTTCTTTGAATAGAGCGAAAAAAGAGGGGTCGTCACGCCGGCACGCCGCTTGGCGCCAACCTTTTTCCAAATTTTCCCGCACTTGGAACTCAAGAATGATGCGTAGTTTGGCTTCATAAATTTCCTTTCACTCCCGCCACACCCGCCTGGGGCATATTAATTCTTTAGAAATCAATGAATGCCAGGGCGTTGTGTCCGAGGTTAGGACTGGTTAAAACGATTGAAAAGCTTGCGGATATCCCCTTCCGCGGAGCGCGTGATTTGGCTACAGATGAAGATCAATACCGAGAACTGCCAGCAATCCTCCGGCCCGATTACAAGACCCGTCGTTACGTTCTCCTGCTGTTGAAGCGCGTGGGTGAAAAACTCCGCGGCCTTCGAAAGTTTTTCCTCCCGGATATCCAGCGACGCTATTTTATTCTCATACTTCATGGAAGGAAAGCGGATCCCACGCACGAGAAGAAAGGTCGTCAGATAATCTTCGACCCCGGAAAACTGTTGATCAAACTCGAATCCTTCAAACTGCGGTAGATGGGGCGGTAAAATGATCGAAGGCTTCTCGACCGTTACTTCCCCCTTACGAACGACCGTGTCCCCATGATTGACAACGGATTCGGCCAAGAAGACATAGGGGATCTCGGTCGCTTCAAATGTTTGGAGAGGCTGGACCCGCGGCCGTATGATCTCAGTAGCTTTAAGCGCCTTTTCCCAGGAATCGTGGATATCCATTTAAAATCCGTATGCCGTAAGTCGTAGGTCGTAGGTCGTAGGTCGCATATCGTCGAAACCGGGTTCAGAACTTTTCGTTTTCTCGCGACATGCTAGATACGGCATACTCCACACAAGATTCATCAGTAAGAGATGCTGTCAGAAAGTTCATTCTTGTCGTTCGCCTGATAAGGGAAATAGGCTTTCAGCTTCTCTCCGATACGAAGAACCGCGTCAGAGATGCCTTCGGCAAACTTGTTCTGTTTAAAGTGCTCTTGCATGATCCCGACAACATCGTTCCAGAACCCTTCAGGAACTTTTTCATTGATTCCAACATCCCCCAACACCGCAAATTTCTTGTTCCGGGTCGCCAGAAAGATCAAGACACCGTTGCGCTGAGCGGTCTTCGTCATCCCAATCCGCTGAAAAACCTTCTGGGCATGGCCATAGACAGGCTCCCGGGCATTGTATTCCAGATGCACACGGATCTCTCCGGACGTGTTCCGCTCCGCTTCCCGGATCGCGTTCAGGATCTTTTTTTTCTCTTTTTTTGAAAAGAATAATACCGGATAAGTTATACGCATATTATTTACCAGCCTCCGCTGGCACCTCCTCCACCGAATCCACCCCCACCTCCGCTGAAACCTCCGCCGCCACCGCCAAAGCCACCACCGCCAAACCCACCGCCCCCACCCAACCAATAAATACCAGACCGTTTGTACCGTCCCCCTCGTCCGTTTATTCCATAGGATGAAAGACCCCGGAAATAAAGAAATGGGAAAATAAGCGCTAAAAGCAGAGAAAATAATCTTCGAACATCAAAAGAGGACTCTTTCTTTTGAAACCCTTTGAATTCACCCTGGGTGGCCTTCATGATCGCGTCTGTGCCGGCCATGATCCCGCCTTCGTAATCGCCTTGGCGAAAATAGGGGGCGACGACCCCTCTGATGATCTGACCCGACAAGGCATCCGTCAGAACACCCTCCAGACCATAGCCGACTTCAATACGGATCTTTCTGTCGTTCTTAAAAATGAGAAAGATCACGCCGTTATCTCTGTGCTTTTGTCCCGCTTTCCAAGCCTCGGCAAGACGTATGGAAAAAGCTTCGAGTGAATCTCCTTCAAGCGATGGGAAAGTGGCTACCACGACCTGGTTCGAGGTCCTGTCCTCGAAAGCACGGAGTTGCGCCTCAAGCTCCGCTTTTACGGAGGAAGACAAAAGGCCCGCGCGATCGGTTACATAACCGTCCGCGCGCGGCGGCACTTGGAGAGCAAAAAGGACAGGAAGCCCGAGCAAACAAAAAAGAGTGAGAAAAGAAAAGGGACAAGCTACTTTTACGAAAAACAAAGTCCATCCTGACTTTAGATTTTTTTTCATGGATGGGAATTGAAACTGTCCCTTTTTCCTTAGCACTGCCTAGAACTTGACCTGCGGAACGGTCTTGGCATCCTGAGCCGCCTCGAAATAGGCTTTATTCTTAAAGCCCATGGCCCCGGCTACCACCACATTCGGGAAACGACGGCGAAAGGTGTTGAAATCCTGGGCGGCTTCATTGAAACGCTGACGCTCGACCGTGATGCGGTTCTCGGTCCCTTCCAGCTGGGTCTGAAGCATAAGAAAGTTTTCACTGGCCTTGAGTTCCGGGTATCGCTCCACCACAACCATCAGACGGCTGAGGGCAGAGGTGAGTTGGGTTTGCGCTTCCTGGAATTTTGCGAGAGCGTCAGGACTGTTAAGCAGTTCCGGAGTAATGTTCATTTTAGAGATCTTGGAACGCGCTTCGATCACGTTCTGAAGTGTCTCTTTTTCATGGGTAGCATAGCCTTTCACCGTCGCGACCAGATTCGGCACGAGGTCCGAACGTCGCTGATAAACATTCTCCACCTGCGACCAAGCGCTTGTCACGCCTTCTTCTTTGGTCACAAGATTGTTATAAACGCCGCCAAACACAAGCGCTCCCAAAAGTACTATGATGACAATAAGCCCGAGAGTGATGAACAATGCCTTTTTCATGATCGATTCTCCTAGATGATGGGGTAGCAAAAAACAACGGTCGTATTATAGCCTTTCGAGGAAATTCTTGGTAATCAATTAAAGCGGAAAACCTCGGCGGAGCAAGGTTTTAGCACTGCTAAAAACAAATGAAAGACGGTACTAGTAATTGACGTTGAATGTGAAATGAAGCTGGGAACGTCCCGCCTCGGTGATCGGCTTATCTCCCAACGGAACACCCCACTGCACGCGCGTCGTAATGTTCTTCCGGTAGCGAAGCTCGAAACCCCCGCCGGCCCCCATCAGAAAATCAGACCGGTATTCAGAATCCGCGGAAGGATCATGCGCCCGGCCATAAGCCGTATCGAAGAAAGCAATAAGGTTCACCTGATCTTTCAGCGGAGCTGTATCGAAGGGAAGCCTCCACTGATCCGGCATTCCATAAGGCGGTAAAAGATAGTCCAACTGGGACTGGATCGCCTGGTCCGCACCATAATCGCTCTCCGGATAACCACGGACGGAATTGGCGCCACCCAGGAACATCTGCTCCTGCGGCAGGAGTGGATCCGGCGAGAGCTGACCCTGAAGGTTCCAAGTCGACTTCGTACGCCATGGCAATTGTGTCACTCGCGTCAGAGAATAAGTGTATTTGAAAAAGGACTGCACTCCGTTACCGCTTGCAAGAGCCCACCCATCACCGAAGGTCGGGAGCCCAAAATAAACACCCTGCCCCAATCCCCAGCCCCCCCAACGATCACGGGACTGAAGGTTCCCCGTAAGCGAAATAACGCGCTCCTTATCCCAGGCTGTGGTCACGCTATATGCGGATGTGTGTTTTTCCTTGAAATCAAACCCGAGCTGAACATTCCCAGAATATTTATCTGTCCGGATCACGCGCTGCTGCAGGGCCAGACTGTAAGTCTCGGAAGTTCCGTTGATCCCGGCGATTGAAAATTCTTTTTTGGGATTGACTTGTGCATGACTGATCGACCAGATGAATTTCGTTCCGAAATTCGAGATCGGGATCACATGATAAAGATAGAGAGCCCCGAAAGCCTTGCCGAAGGTCGTCCCGATCAGGAACGTATCATCCAAGCCAAGAAAATTATTATTGCGGAGCGTAAACCCTTGACGATCCTTCCCCGTCAACTTGACACCCTGGTTATCGAAAGAATAACCCGCATGAAGCGGAAAATGATCTTCGACATCCAGCACCACATCCGTCGTCCCTTTTTCCGCACCGGCCTTCAGGATCGGCTTCACGACGCGGTCAGGGTTTTCGTTCATATCCATGACATTGTCACGGATTTTATCATAGCGGAGAACATCGCCCCTGCGGATTTGCCAGTAGGATCGCGTACGCCATTGGGCATAATAACGATTCTTCTCGATCGAAAGATCCCCCATGCGCGAGGTCACAGCCCGAAGATGGATTTCCTGATTTTCCATTTTCTGGGGCGGGAGCAGAACGACTGCGATGTAGCCTTTCGCACGGAACAATTGTTCGAGCATACTGATCAGCTTCTGGAGTTCTTCAAAACGGACCTCTCGTCCCTCGAATTTTTGAAGAAGGGGCTCGTATTCCGGCGTCTCAAGCATCACATCGCCTTCAAGGATGATTTTCTTTATGAAAAAGGAAGGACCGGTCGCCGGAGCTTCCTGGGTTTGTTCTTCCTCGAAAGCAACAGGTTTGGCAACATTGGGCTGGTATAATTGATCTTCGGCTTGATCGCGGATTTTGGATTCCTGAACGGCTGCGGAGGCTCCAAAATGAGTATTGTCTTGGTTTGCCGCAAAAAGCTCCCCGCTTGCGAACAGCAAACCCGCAATAAGCAAAAGAGAGGTGTAAAACGCTTTCATGACGGTTTGATTCATATCAGAAGAAACGGCTTTTCGGTCCAATCCCTAGAGTTCTTTTTTAGAAGCCAATTCTGGTTTTTCATGTTGAAAAGGTTTATAAAAATCGGCTTTCGTGGGAAGGCGCAAACGCTTTAGGAGTCGAACGACAAGCGTGAACTCGGCGTCATGCCAGCGGGTTTCGTCTTTATCCTTGCCACGCACATGAAAACTACCGCCGGCGACCATGTCATGACCGCCGGCTTCCTTGCGGTCATCAAAGATATCACGAAGGATTTCCGGGGTTTCGTCTGTCAGCCGGTTGCTCCGGAGGGACACGTGCAATTTGTCTTTATAACGGCCCGTACAAAGCGATCGCTCCATACCTTTATACGCCAAAAGGAAATCCGCGATCTCTGAGACAAGATCCGGATGTTCTACTTCCCCGAGATGTGACACGATCACGCCCCGGAACGCTCGCGCGCCCTGAAGTCCGCGGTTTAGCGTGCTGAAAAATTTCTTGGACTTCGGAGGATTCTGGATACGGATTAGGGCTCGCATGTCGCAAAGTGGCAGAATATCAAGATAGGTCTGGATAATATCAGCCCGATGCGCCCGATAGAGATTCAGCGTGTCTGAGAGAATGCCATAGGCGAGTGCGGTCGCGATCCGTCTCGGGATCTCAAGACCGCTCAGAAGCAGCGCCTGCGAAAGGATCACGCTCGTGGCACCACAATCCGGATCGATAATAGCAAGCTCCGCGAGGGGGCGTTTCACGTACGGATGCTGATCGATCACCAGCGTAACTTTTTTGTTCCGCGGATAGGGATTATTCTCAAATTCAGGCTGAGTATCGATCAGCGCGGCATTTTCATAACTTTTGATGTCCGAAGGACGGAACTTGTGGATCGGGACTTTGAGAAGATCCACCATAGCCCGGTTCTCCACGCGCCCGATGATCCCCTTGTACACGATCCTGGACTTGATCCCATGGAGACGCTCCGCGAGATATTGAAGCCCCATGGCCGTCGCAATGGCGTCCGGATCGGGATAATCATGCGTCACGATCAGAAGAGGCGAAATAGAATCTTTTTTCTTTTCAAGGAACCGGAGCAATTTCCGGCCGTGATGAGCCGCGATATGCTCCTGCTTCTTATTCTTCAATTTTGGGGAAAGAGACATGAGATTTTTGGAAAGATCTTCTCAGGATTTCGTTGTTTGAGAAAGGGTCAAAAGCCATTTCTGGAACGGAGGATACTCGCGCAGGGGCTTCAAGTCCGGATCTTTTTGCAGATGCCCCAGGTCCGTAAATCCCAAACGGACCGCTTGCCGAAGCGCTGTCAGGGCCTTTGCGGTATACCCGGAAAGGACATAGCTGCAGGCGAGGTTATAATGAACGACCGGATCGTCCTGGCAGAGAAAAGCGAGTCGTTTGTCAATCTCAAGGCCTTTTTCAAAGAGACCCTGGCGCGTATAGGCCTCCGCGAGCGGGGCCAAGGCGTCAATATAGTTGGGGCGGTGCTTCAAAACGCCTTCGAGGAATGAGATCTCAAAATCCAAATCATTCGATTTCATGGGTGCATGATACCCTATCTAAAAAAAAATGCAAACGCCCATTGCAAGGGTTACTGGCTTAAATTATGCGCCAGGACCTTCAAAAACTCATCGATCTTGAACGGCTTTAAGAGAAATTCCTTCACCCCCAGCCGGACAGCCGATTGCCTGACCGCTTCATCGTTGTAAGCTGTCAGCACGATCTCGGGGATCGGATCTTTTTTCATTTCCTGGCAATAATCCCGAACCGCTCGAATGACCTGAAGCCCGTCCATTCCCGGCATGCGGATATCCGTGATCAAAAGATCGAAATGCCTTTGGGTGAGAAACCCCAAAGCTTCCTGCCCGCCACTTGCAACGGTCGGTTCGAAGCCCGCATCCCTGAGGAGAATTTCAAGCGACCTTCGCACCAACCCGTCATCGTCGACGGCCAAAATCCTTTTTTTCCGGTGATGCACAACGTGCTCCGTATTCATTCAGTCTCCAGAATTTTCCACGAGCGATCGTATTTGCCCATTAAAACACCTTCCGCCAGAATGTGCCCCTGCATGACCCGGGACAATTCTTGTTTGGACGCGCCGGGCTTCAAGCGGAGCATTGTGTCAAGAGCATAGATCTTGAAGAAATAACGATGTTCGCCATTCGGCGGACACGGCCCCTGGTAACTCGCCTTCCCAAAATCAGTGCGACCCTGGAACCCTCCACTGGGAAGTTTCTCTCCGGCGGGAATTCCGGCCGGCAATAGTGTCAAATCCGGGGAAAGATTATAGACCAGCCAATGCTTCCAGTTTCCGGCCGGAGCATCGGGATCATCCATGATGACGGCAAGACTTTCTGCGTTGGCAGGAACGCCGGACCATTCGATCGGCGGCGACATGTCGGCTCCGTCGCAAGTAAAATCCGAGGGGATCCTGGCCCCTTCTCCGAATGCGGAACTCCAGACATCGATCTTTCTCCTAGCCTCTTCCGCTTGTCCGAAAATCGGCAAGGCTGTCAAGAGGACTCCCGTTAAAAATAAACCGAAGATCTTTTTCATTTCCTCAGTCCCTCGCCGCACACGGCACTCCGTACGAATCTCAGGACATGCTGCGAACGGAAATCCGGTCCAGATAACTCAGATCGTCTGTATTAAGACGGATTGTTTCGCCCTCGCTGACGAATTGCGGCACCAGAACCATGAGCCCGTTCTCCAGTTCAGCTTCCTTGAAATTCGCATCTGCTCCCAGCCCCTTCGGCGTGCTGACCACCTTAAGCTCGACAATCTTCGGGAACGCGATGCTCAGAACCTTTCCTTCGCCGAAAAGCACCTCGATCACTTCATTCTCCCTGAGGAATACCTCATGTTTGCCAACCGCTTTCGCTGACAGGGGGAACTGATCAAAGGTCTCCATATTCATAAACATGAAGTGGTCGCCTTCCCGGTAAAGATACTGCATCTTCACGACATGGACGTCCACTTCCTCTGCATTCGCATCTGCCGACATTTTCTTTTCGATCACATTCCCTTCCTCAAGGCTCTTGAGCTTGAGCATCGCGCTCTTGCCGAATTTCCCCGTCCCGCGTATCTCCTGCGTCAGAACCTTGCAAAGCTTCCCGTCCACGCGAATCACATTCCCAACCCGGATATCTGATGCAATGACCATAGTGATTTTCCTTTCTAATACCGCATGACATTTAAATTTAAGGGGATGCGGCAGAGTACTGTTAACCCCTAAAATAAAATTGAGAACAGCGCTTAACGTTTCCAGCTGTGGTTATTCTCTGTAAGAATTTAAAGAAACCACGACTGCACGGGCAACCCGTTGATTCTTAATTAATGAGAATCGAGACGGTGAAACAACATCTGCAAATAAGATCTCTCTTCCCGGTCCGCTCGGGTAAGTCCTAATTTCCTCTCGATGTTTCTGATCGACTGAGGCTGGGCTTCGATCTCAAGAAACCATCCGAATTTCTTCAAAAAGTCCAGGGTCACGAACGCCTCGCCGAGCTTGAAAAGCTCTCGCCTCTTGGAATATCTTCTGCAAACCCGGCACCCCAGGAACTTCAGGAACGCCTTCGCGGTCGCGGGATCCATAGGCGTTTCGATCTCCATACGCTTGGTAAACCGGGACCGGATCCTTGGGCCTTTCAAAGTCAGCGTGGCGGGTTGCTTGCCAAAACGTCTAAATCTAAGCGCCACTTTTTGTTTTTTAAGAAAATCGCCCTTGTCGTAGAACTCGTTTAGTTCCACACCGCTTGCGATCTTCCTGGCGCCTATCTTTTTGAGAAGAGCACGGGTTTTCGCAGGATCCTTTAAGCGGTATTTCTGTTCAATCTCAACAAAAGCCATGGCGCCTCAAGACGGGATCAGCATTTTGCCGCGTACGTTTTCAGCCATTTCTTTTCCAACAAGCTGCGTAGCGATCTCGAGTGAAAACTCCAAAGCCGTGCCGGGGCCTTGACTCGTAATAATATTCCCATCCACGACCACCCGCTTCTTGGAATAAGAAATCTTGTTACTAAAATCCGATTCGCAACCGGGATAACAGGTCGCCTTTTTACCGTCAAGGATGCCGAGCGGCGCCAACACAGCCGCGGGAGCTGCGCAGATCGCAGCCACGATCTTCCCCTCCGTGTTCATCTTTTTGACAAGCTTTGAAACCTCCTCGGACTTGGCAAGGTTCGTGGCTCCTGGGATCCCTCCAGGGAGGATCACCGCATCCGGTATTTCCACAAGATCCGCGAGAAGGATATCCACCTGAACCTCGATGTTTCGGGAGCTTTTCACCCGCCGCTCCGTAAGCCCGGCGAGCGCGACACGCACACCGGCGCGCCTGAGGACATCGACCGGCGCAATCGCCTCGATCTCTTCAAATCCTTCCGCTAATATCACCAGCGCTGTTTTGAGCATAAGATCTCCTTGCTTATGTGGGTCCTGGATTCTGTGCGTTCGGATCGATCTGCTCCACCACGAGCTTCTTCTGCCCGAAGATCCTGTCATTGGCAAAGATCCGGAAATCATAATTGCCCGCATGCATGAAACGGACCCCTCGAAGATTGAACACTAACTCATGCGCATCGAGAGGGCTGGGGACGCGCACCTCCTCGGGCATTTCGCTTTTACCGATCATAACGTCACTTTGAAGATCCACGAGCTCAAGGCGGAAGTGATACCCTCCCTGCGCATCCGTCAGCTTGATGTAAACTGACAGTGCAAAATGCGTGCACGGAAATGTTGCGGCGCCGATATTCTCGAAGACCCCTATCAAACTTTTCTTATTCGTGCCTCGCTCGGTGATTACATAATCACAAATCAGCATGGCGTTGGTTTTGGGCGTGGGAGATGTCATAAATACCTTTCGTTAGTCCTCATTCTTATCAATTTTAGAGAATCTGAAATTAGAGCAATCCTGCTTATCCGAATTTATAATGTTTCCTGACGGCCTTCTTGATATTCCAAACGCATTTCAATCCTTGGGGAAATGTCACCAGATCCCCTTGACCGAAAGCGATCTCTCCGTCGGGAGTTTTGACCGTCGCCTCTCCCTCCAGAAAATAGCAGATCTCTTTTTCATCGTAATCCCAATCAAAGCTCGAGACCTCTTTCGTCCAGATGGGCCAGGAAAAAACCTTAAGCGTATTTAGTTTATCGTTCGTGGGCTTTTCCACCAGGACTTTCAACGCGGCTTGGGGTGTCATCAACAATCCTCCTTATTTTCTGAACTTTTCAAGCCATTCGCAATATTCACAATCGTGCGCAGATTTTGGCGCCGGGCCCGTCAGGATGGAAAGCGCCTGATGGACCAAAGCCTTCGCGCGCTCCGTGTCCGTTCCGATTTTGATCGGTTGGATCTCAAAACTCACTTGACCGTTTTCCCCGACTTCTTTGGGCGTATAATAGAGAAGAAAACCGTATCCGGCCGTTTTTAGACCATTTCCCTCCAGCATCAGCGCATAACAGTCCAATTGGGTCTGATAATACTTGGTCGCATCCTCCTCATTCGTGGGAGACCCTTTGGTCTTGTAGTCGAATGGAATATAAGCGCCATCCTTGACGAGTAAATCATCGAGCATCCCGGAAAGAACTTCATCGTCTTTTTGATACTGAAGCCCCGTGCGCCAGGCGCGCCAACGCTCTAGCTGGACCTGATCGTCATAAAGACGGATACCCTTGAATGCGTCAATGCGAAGTTCTGGAGGAAGCAGCCCCTTGATGCGAAAGGTATCAAAATAGGTCTTGATCACGCGATCCATCCCGCCGGGAAGCGACGGGAAAATACCACGAGGCCGCTTGATATTTTTGACCTTCTCCAGCCAAAAACACCGGGGGCAATTCTTAAAAAGGCTCAGCGCCGATGGAGATAACGTGACTTGTTTCGACATGATTTTCCTTCACGAATAAGCTTACAGGAAATCATGACAGCCCAAGTCGCCCTTTAGAAAAAAATTAAAGACCCGGACGCCATGGTTTCCCTCTGGGATTAACGCCACAATTATATAGCCGAACCGCAGGGCAAGCTACTTTTTCCGATTCCCCGGGAAGGGATCATCGGGATCTTGAAAATCGGGTAAGAAGGTCGTTTCTTCTTTAAGCTCCTGCGTATAGACCTTCTCAAAACCAAGTGTCTCCACGAGCTCCAGAACTCGATTATATTCCTCAGTCTGAAGACTTCGTTCGAGTTTTTGACTCTTCGCGCATGCGGGCACCGGCCGGAATTGACCCATGACCGAAAGCGGAAGGCCAGGACCGAACTCCCGGTGAAGAAGCCTCAGAGCTTTCAGGCTATTCTCGATATGTCCTGGAAGAACCAGATGACGAACGAGCACCCCGCGCCGGGCGGTCTGTTCGCCGGTAACATCCCAGGGCTCGAGAAATCCCTTGAGCCGCACCATTTCGCGCAAGGCTTGAAGCGCAATCTCAGGGTATCGCGCATCCCCCATACTTGTCTTCGCAAGTTCAGACTCCGCGAATTTAAAGTCCGGAAGAAAAATATCGATCACCTCCGCGTATGCCCCAATCATTTGCTGCTTTTGATATCCGGAGCAATTAAAAAGCAAGGGAACACTAACGCCCTCTTCTTTTAAAGTGCGACAGAGCCCCTGAATATGCGGCCAGAAATGGTCCGGCGTCACGAAATTGAGATTGTGTACCCCCTTGGCAAGGAGCACATGAACTTCAGAAAGAAGCTCCGCAGGCGTGATCGTGCGGCCTTCATGTTGGATCGAGATCTGATAATTCTGGCAGAAAAAACACTGACTGGAACAGCCGCTAAAGAAGATAGTCCCGGAACCTTGGGATCCTGTAAACGAGGGCTCTTCGCCGAAATGCGGTCCTAGAAAAGAAACTCGGCAGGCCGAGCTCTCCCCGCAAAATCCCAACACTCCTTTCGTGCGATCCACCCGGCAATCGCGAGGGCACAGAGTGCAGTTTTTATAAGCATCCAAAGAATTCATTTGAAAAGGTCAAACAGGAATAACTGTTTTGAAGGCATCGGGAAGGAAACGAAGGATGTCCCCAGCCGTGAGGCTGATCTGACCCACTTTTTCGGCGGCCATATCCCCGGCTAATCCATGAACATGGCCTCCCAGACATGCCGCTTCAAAATGCGTCAGTCCTTGCCCCATCAGCGCCGCGATCATTCCGGTCAGCACATCTCCAGAACCCGCGGTCGCCATACCGGGATTACCGGTCGTGTTGATATGACAATCACCCGAGGGCGCAGCAATGACCGTCCGGTGTCCTTTCAGAACGATGACTGCGCCATGCTTTTGCGCAGCATCCAAAGCCCGTTTTTTTCTCAACACATTTGAATCATCAAGTTTACCGCCGAAAACGCGCACAAATTCCCCCGGATGCGGCGTGAGGACCGCTCGCCCGCGGCAAGCGTCCAAAACCTTGAGATGTCCTTTCAGCGCATTCAGCCCGTCCGCATCAATCACCAGCGGAAGTTCCGTCGTTTGGAGAACCTTTCGGATAAGTTTTTGGGTCGTGCTATGTTGGGAAAGTCCGGGGCCAATCGCGAGTACATTCTGAGTAGCGCAAAATCGCTGGATCTCGGGGAAACCTTTCAGCGAGAGCGTTCCCTTTTTTGTCGAGGGAAGAGGCCGGATCATAAGTTCAGACTCGCGCCTGGCGATAACGAGATAAACAGCATCTGGAATGCCGATCGTCACAAGTCCGGCCCCGGACCTTAAGGCCGCCATGCCCGCCAGATGCGCCGCGCCCGTCATGCCGCGGGAACCCGCAAGGATGAAGATGCGACCGAAATTACCCTTATGAGCCGTTGGAGAACGCTTTAATTTTTTAGCGACGGATTGGATATTCATAAAAGCAGTCTACAGTCTGCAGACCACGGACGAAAGTCAAAACTTTTTTGATTTAGCCTGAATTCTTCGGTCCGATGCCTTCAGCCTGGATAATCTTCTTCATTTCCTGAACAGCTTTTGCAAGCCCCACGAACACGGCTCGGCTGACGATGGAGTGACCAATGTTGAATTCGAGAATCTCCGGGACCGCAAGCAACGGAAAAATATTTTCATAATTGAGGCCGTGGCCGGCATGAACATGGAGCCCGAGTTCCTGGCCCAACCGCGCCGCCTCACGAACGCGAAAAAACTCTCTTTCTTTTTTCTTGCCCATGGCATTCGCGTAAGACCCGGTATGAATCTCGATCGCATAGGTTCCCAGCCTTGCGGCTTCCCGCACTTGAGCTTCCACAGGATCGATAAAAAGACTGACCTCGACTTTTTTTGCCAAAAGAGCATCGAGCGTCCTGATCAAGGGGGATTTTCTTGAAAAAAGGTCTAGCCCTCCTTCGGTCGTCAATTCTTTCCGTTTTTCCGGAACCAGGCATGCCTTTGGGGGACGGACCTTGAGCGCGAGTTTGAGGATCTCGGGCGAGACGGACATCTCGAGATTGAGAGGAACATAGATCTTTTCCATAAGTTCGAAAACGTCCGCGTCCTGAATATGGCGGCGATCCTCGCGCAGATGGACTGTAATACTATCCGCCCCGCCCTGTTCAGCTTCGAGCGCAGCCTCCAGAACGGAAGGTTCTTCCCCGAGACGTGCCTGACGCAAGGTCGCAACATGATCGATATTGACGCCGAGTTTTTTTGAAATCGTGCGGGCGATCATAAAGAGATCATTTGGTAAGAGACCGGATCGCTACTTTGATCTTGATCGGCTCTTTATCTTTCAAGCTCACGTTCTCGGGAAGCACCATCTGAAGAGGTCTATCATAATCCCCTTTTTTAAGATCCGCGAGATCCACATAAGCCAATAGGGTCTCGGGAGCAAGCTTTTCCAGATAAAGCTTGGACCCCTTGAGTACGAGGGTCACCTTATCCGGATTAAGATCCACCACACCGCTTGCTGAGGGAGATCTCAAGATGCGCACCGGAACATCCTTGAACTCTTTTTCGCCGAATTCTTCCCGGATAGGGATATAAACATTGACGAGCGATTCGCTCATGGGCTTGACGCCGGGCGGCAACTTCACCTCGACGGTACGGTAAAAAGAGCGGATACGGCCGACCAGATCGATTGGTTCGGTCTTCGCGGACTTCATTTTTTCAAGCACGCCTTTGGGACCTTGTGTAAGGATGGCGTTCGGGTCCAGGCGCAATTCATCTGAGAGAAGTTTGTAACCGACCGCGGGCTCCCCCACAAAATCCGGCTGGATCTCGAGTTTCTGAACGATCAGCTCATCCAGCTTGACGGTCACGGTCTCAGGCACGATCTTCACAACACGTATCTGAAAGTTCGGCAGGCGGATCTCGGAGGCCTCGAGGCGGAATGAATATTCCCCCGCGGTCTTGATCTCGGAACCAATTTTGTGCACGGCCTGAATATCCTGACTTGCAAGGTTCACAATCAACGTGCGCGGAGCCGAAAGCGTCACTTGCACGACCTTCGTAGAGATCTCAGAAACCGTCATCTGGGGACTCGCCATCTGAATCTTGAGCGGGATCACGCGCGTCACCTCGATATTTTCTTCGCCAACGGCGTAATACCACGTCCCGATCGCAAGAACGAGCGAAATGACCTTCAGACCCCAGTTACGGCTTATCCATTGCATCATGTCGGGGGGATCTTTCCGTGGAATTGAAAAAGCTTTTTATTTTTTTCGATGAAATCGATAAAGACATTCTTGTTTTCCGCAGGCTTAAAAAGCCCTTCGAGAATTTGTTTCAAATCCTCGAGGTCCAGTGCCTTCGTCAGCTTTCCGAAGACCGAAACCGAAATATTGCCCGTCTCTTCGGAGACCACAATGCAGACAGCGTCATTTTCTTCCGTAAGACCGATCGCGGCCCGATGACGCGTACCCACCGACGTGGGAAGATCGGTCATCTGCGTCAAAGGAAAAAGCGACCCGCAGGAAGCAATGCGGTCTCCTGTAATAATGGCCGCCCCATCATGGGTGGGGGTGTGGGGGTCAAAAAGGCTGAGCAAAAGCTCTGCGCTCACTTTCGCGTCGATCATCATGCCGCTTTCGATATAATTCTTGAGGCCCACGTCCCGCTCAAGCGCGATCAAAGCGCCCGTCCGGTGCCGCGACATGTGGTCGCAGGCGCGAATCACCTCATCAATAGTGCCTCCCTTGCTTAAAAATCCACTCGACATCGTGGTCCCGATCCGCGCCAGCACGCGGCGCATCTCCGGCTGGAAAATAACAAGGAAGGCCACAACTCCCACGGCAAAGACCTTGGAAAGAACCCAGATGATACTGTTCAGCTCAAAGAATTTCGCCACAAGGAAGATCACCACGAGAATGACAAGTCCCAAAAGGACCTGCATGGCACGCGTGCCCTGAAAAAAACGGATCACGAAATAGATCAACACCCAGATGAAGAGGATCTCGATCACCGGCCGCCAGAATGAGGTCAGAAGTTCAAACATGTTATTTTTTCCCGAAAAGCGTGAAGGCGAGCGTGAGGATCATACTGAGCAGAATGCACGTGGTAAGGGGTACATAAAGGGCGAAACTGCCTTTTCGGAGAAAGATATCCCCCGGAAGTTTCCCGAGCATCGGTACTTTTGAAAAAATAGTCGCAAAAATCCCCATGCAGATCAGGATCACACCGAAAAAGATCAGGGTCTTTGCAAGGTCGCTCATGAATCTCCCTTTAAATATTTTTTATACTATATCATAAGCGCGATTTTTCATCCAAGCATCTAAATCCAGGGACGGAAAATCCGCGCCGGAGATCCTTTCAAAGCAGCAGGATTCATCCCCAAGTGAGAAAAAGAGGAGGCATCGCTGCTCAGAGCTTCCTTTCCGTAGTCTCACCTTTTGAAATCTCAATGATTTCCCGGATAAAATTGAGAAAATTAAACAAGAGCCAAAGACACAATCCGTAAGCACTCCAGATGAACAGATCGCAGGAAAGAGTGTTCGCCCTTTTCAGAACCTCAGCATCTTCAACATAGATCACTTCGCACGCGCCGGCACCACTGTCGGACCGGCTTACACTGGTTTTCCAGATGATCTCCGGAGGATCATACCTTCCGCCTCTGCCAAAAAGTTTGCCCTTCACATTCACCAGTTTCCCCCAAATCCGCACCTGATCCCCCTCATGAAAACCCCTGATCTTTTTTTCCAGGGCAGGATCAACGATCAGCAGATGGTTGTTGGAAAATTCTTGCAGGTTGAATTCCTTTTTCCCGCACCAGTGGACCCAGCAGAAACGGCAATCCTGCGAAAAGTTCACGCCTTGATCCTTAAAGATCCGGCTCGCCGCGTTACTTCCCCAGATCAGGCAAAGATCCACCGAAAAGATTTTTTCGGATTTATAAATGGTGAATATGGAATAGTTAAGCTTACTGGTGATTAATCCGCTAATGTCATAAGCATAGACTGGGGTTAGTTCGTAGGCATAATCATTGCGAGTAAAACGAATGATTTTGGAGCGGATCAGTTGCGACTGGAGAGGCTGTTTCAAAACTTCGGGGGCGATCTCCTGAACGCTGCGGAGGTTATTGCGGGTGAAGAAAGCGATCCCCAGCGTCACGAACAAGACGATAAACAAAAATCCATTCAACTTCTTCAAGGTCTCTCCTCATAGACAAAGTTGCTGTTCAAGAAGCGCTGAAATTTATGCCCACCTTTCTCCAAGCGCCCTGGCTTTTTCACGCGCCGCGGTTTTCTTCCGGATCTCTCCTGATTCACCCGCGTCCGGCACGAGCAGGGAATCGAATGTCATTCCCGTATAATCCGCCGTCAAGGCGAACGGCCTTTCAAGCGCTTCCATCCCGACATTCTCATAAGCGCTTGCGAGCAGGACCAGCGCCTTTCCTTTGAGCGTCGTCTTCATGGTGTCGGCAACATTGTCCCATTTGTAAAGGGAAAACATGCGGTCAATAATAACTTTGAGCTGCGCGCTGGCTGCGAAAAAATAAAGGGGCGTGGCCATTACGATCACGTCCGCTGAGGCCATTTTTTTGAGAACGGGATTCGCGTCGTCCTCGATCACGCATTCGTAAAGGACTTGCTTCTGGCAAGAGCGGCAAGACGTGCAGCCCGGAAATTTGTATTTAAGGAAAGCGGTATGGATCAACTCAACCCGGGCGCCCTTGGAGACAGCTCCTTCAGTGAACCACTCCACCAGCGCGGCCGTATTGCCGTTCTTCTTGGGGCTCCCGGATAGGATCAGGATTTTTTTAACACCGTTTTTCATTCGCTTTTATGGGTTAACGGTGCCGGCACTGCAAGCCCATAGGACCCTTAGAAACGCAGTACTGGGCACGGATTAAAAAAGTTGTTGTGCGGAAGCCGGAGGTTTGGCGCCGAAATGAATGTACGCGCGCTCGGTTAGAACGCGACCAGAGGCGGTGCGCTTGAGAAATCCGCGTTGAATAAGATAGGGTTCGTAAATTTCTTCCAGGGTCTCGGCATCTTCTCCCACGCCAACGGCAAGGCTGTTGACGCCCACCGGCCCGCCTTTACATTCCTTGAGAATATATTGCAGGATCCTTTTATCCATCGGATCCAGGCCTTCCTGATCCACGCCAAGCATCTTGAGACCTTTGTCGGCAACATCGACCGTGATCTTCCCATCGGCTTTCACCTGCGCGTAATCACGTACACGGCGCAGAAGGCGGTTGGCGATACGGGGTGTGCCGCGTGCGCGACCCGCGATCTCGAGGGCGCCCTTTTCATCGATCGCGATCTCCAATATTTTCGCCGAGCGCTCTACGATCGTGGCCAGGTCTTCAATTTCATAATAATTCAACCGTTCAATGATCCCGAATCGTGAACGCAACGGCGCGGTGAGAAGACCGCTCCTTGTGGTGGCACCGATCAAGGTGAAACGCGGGATCTGCATTTTCACAGAACGGGCATGCGGCCCCTTGTCGATCATGATCTCGATCGAAAAATCCTCCATTGCCGAATAAAGATATTCTTCCACCACGTGCGGAATGCGGTGGATCTCGTCAATGAAAAGAACATCTCCCTTTTCAAGGTTGGTGAGAATGCCGGCCAAATCCCCTGCCCGTTCGAGGATCGGCCCGGACACCTGATGGATCTTGGCTTTCATGCGGTTTGCGATGATATTGGCAAGCGTGGTTTTGCCGAGACCCGGAGGCCCAAAAAGAAGAATGTGGTCCAGCGATTCTTTACGGCCGAGCGCCGCCTCGACGAAGACTTTGAGATTCTCCTTGACCTGCGTCTGCCCGATAAATTCATCGAGCGTGGCCGGACGGAGCGTCACCTCGATCTCGATCTCTTCCGGCTTGAATTCCTGATCCAACATTCTGTCGTCTGCCATCTTTAGTCTCTAGTCCGTTCAAACATGTTTCAGCGCCGCGCGGATGATTTCTTCCACCGACGGTTTTTTACCAAGCATCGCCTTCAGTGTTTTCTGAATGGCTTCCTTGGCTTTTTGTTTGGTATAACCAAGCGACACAAGCGCCGAAACCGAATCCTCGACCATCTGGTCTGAAACGCTCGCGTCATGGATGAGTTCTTTGCCGGCCGAAACCTCCGCCTTGCCGATCTTGTCCTTGAGTTCAATGATCACGCGTTCGGCGGTCTTCTGACCGATCCCGGAAATCGCCGTTAGCACCGGAATGTTTTTCTCCTGAATCGCATGTTTCAATTCCGGAAGTGTGACACCGGATAAAAGCGTGATCGCAAGCTTGGGGCCGATCCCGGAAATAGAAATAAGAAGCTTGAACGCCTCGCGTTCTTCCTCCGTCGCAAAGCCGTAAAGTAACTGGGCATCTTCACGCACAACGAAATGCGTGAAAAGTTTCACGGTTTGCCCAAGCGCGGGAAGGCTTGAAAACGTGGAGAGAGAAACGCGCACCTCGTAGCCGATCCCGTTCACATCCAGGATCACCGCCACCGGCGTCTTCTCCGCGATCTTTCCTGTCAAGTAATGGTACATTTGAACTGTTCCTTTGTTTCAAGAAGGGGACAGTCTGTCAATCAATACCTGTCCCTTTCTTGGAAACTATTACATTTCTTCCGCAGATCAGCTTACCGCTTTTTCAGTTCCGCGATTTCTTTTTTCAACAAATCGATCTGTTGTTGCTGTTCTTTTACAGCTTCTACGAGTACGGCTGTTAACCTTTCGTAAGAAACCTTTTTATAACCGTCTTCACCCTCGGTTACTAATTCCGGCACGACCTTTTCGACGTCCTGAGCGATCAAACCTATTTGCCTCCCTTTAGGGAAATTCTTTGTAAATTCATTCTGTTTCCAGTCATAAAAAACCCCGTTCAATTTTTCAATCCTGTCAAGACCGTTACCGATGGATTCTACGTTTTCTTTTAGCCTGACATCCGACCATGTCGCAATTCCCGCAGTGATGACCGTCCCATTCGCCCAGATCGTTCCCGCTACTGCTAATTTATAAGCCGGGGCCGTCGTCCCGATGCCGACGTTGCCATCATTTCGTATTCTCATGGCTTCTGTAAATGTTGTCCCATCAAATTTTCCTAAAGTGACACCGCCCGTGGAAGCCCCGCCTGCACCGCTATAGATCATGAACTGGCTAGATCTTACGCCGAATCCATACTTGTCACTTGTTCCATCGTACAGATAGATATCATTATCCTGAACAGACGTTCCGAAACTAAGTTTTGCATTCGGCGCCGTCGTCCCGATGCCGACATTGTTCGCGTTCGTCACAATCAATCCCGTTCCTGAACTCCCTGCCGCCTGCAACGCAGTGGTGCCATTGTTGGTATCAACACCCGTCGCCTTTAACTGCTGATACTCACCATACGGTGAGGGATAGTAGGTTGTAAGCTGGACTTGCCCCGCGAAAGCCGTCGTACTGCAGAAAACCATCGAGATGGCAAAGCAACACGCGAAAAGAAACCGAAGAAACATGGGTGCCTCCTTGTTGAACAAATGGTTCATTACGTTTTTCGTTTAGAAGAATGCAAATAACACATCGCGATCGCCAAGGCGTCTGAGGCATCGAGTGCAGGCGCCTCTTTCAAATTTAAAAGTCGCTTCACCATGAATTGAACCTGATCCTTGGAAGCGCGACCGTTACCGGTCACAGACTTTTTCACCGCGGTCGGAGCGTATTCTATCACTTCAAGGCCCTGTTTAGAAGCCGCGAGCATGGCACAGGCGCGTGCCGCCCCGATCCGTTCGACGGCCCGGATATCCTTGGCGAAAAAGAGAGTCTCAAGCACTACCACATCGGGCTTATAACTTTGAATGTTCTTTTGGAGAGATTCAAAAATATGAAGGAGGCGTTTGGCGATGGGGTCTTTGGCTGCCGCGCGGATGGTCCCACAGATCACGAGTTTATAGCTCCGGCCGTCCGATTCGAGAACCCCAAATCCGGTCCGATGCGTGCCGGGATCAATACCAAGGACTCGCATACCAGCCTCCAAGATCAAAACCAAGTTCAAATCGTGAAAAACCGGGTTTTAAAAGGGTGTGAATTACGCCGACATCTCCTTAATAACTTCTTCGGGAATATCCGCATTCGAATAAACGTTCTGGACGTCGTCGTGCTCTTCAAGAGCTTCAATCAAGTGCACCACCTTGCGGCCGGTGTCCGCGGACACACTCACAAGATTTTTTGGGATCATGGTGAGATTTGCGCTTTCAATCTTGATCTTGGCCTTTTCCACGGCCTCGCGAACCGCCCAAAGGTCGTGCGGCGCGGTCGTCACTTCGAACACCTGATCGGTCGAAGTCATATCCTCAGCGCCGGCACCGAGCACGATCTCCATCAGCTGATCTTCGGTCGTTGCGGCCTTAGAAACAACGACAAACCCTTTTTTTTCGAACATCCACGCCACAGTCCCGGCGCCGCCCATATTGCCATTCCCTTTATTAAAAATGCTCCGGATCTCGGAGGCGGTCCGGTTCTTGTTATCCGTCAGACACGCTACCAGGACCGCCGCGCCATCAGGACCAAATCCTTCATAGGCAATTTCCTCGTAGGTCACGCCTTCGAGCTCGCCCGTACCTTTTTTGATCGCACGATCAATATTGTCGGCGGGCATGTTGGAATCTTTGGCGGACTGAATAGCGGTGCGAAGGCGCGGATTGGTGTTCAAGTCCCCGCCGCCCGTTTTCGCCGCCACCGTGATCTCACGGATAAATTTCGTAAAAACCTGGCCGCGTTTGGCGTCCACGATCGCTTTCTTATGCTTGATACTCGCCCACTTTGAATGTCCTGACATGACTCCTCCGCTGGATTCTTAACCGAATTTTAGAAATCTTTCCTCTGTTGGTATTTCAAATTTCATCCTACTTGCTCGCACCCAAGTCATTGTCAACTCCCCTGCGGCAAACGCCTTCCGTGAAGGTGTCCACAACAACTGGGTGTTACATCCTTAGTCGTGCCACTTCAGAGAAACCATTTCCTGACAATAAACACACATCAAAAAGCGCTTGCGCTCCGTCCTCATCTTCCAAGCATAGAGCATGAGAAACACCCCAATAAAAACCGGGGTCAGAAACACTCCCCCTATCATACATCCCCAATAAAGCCCGGGATTGAACGTATCCCCCTTGTATTTTTTCATTTCCCGAAGGGGCCTGCCGCATCGCGGGCATTTACGACCTGGGGCGACCACCTCACTACTGGCCACCACGCCCAGAGCTTCCGACGCCAATGCGCGGATCTTTTCATTGGAATCCTTCATGACCGAACTCAATGTTTCTATCGCCGTCTTATCGCCTGTTTGAGCGATACTGCGAACAGCCATTTCCCGGACCTTATCATCGGAATCCTTTAAGGCATCGATCAACGAATCCGAGCTCGCCCTCCCGCCAAGAAAGCCCAGCAACCGCACCGCGAGTACACGAACCTGAGGGTTAGCGTCTTTCACACACTTACGGATCGCGACAATGGGAAGATCCCGCATACGACTCAACACCCACATCGCTTCTTCCCGGACCGAAACATTGTCACTTTTCAAAAGATCCACGAGCGCATCCACCGCCAAGGGATCCATCTGCTGAGCCAGGCACCAGGCCGCTCGAAGTTTGATGGAAGGTTCTTCATTTTTGATCAGCTCGATCATTTTTTTCGTGATGCGCGGGTCCGAGAACTCGTTAAGAGCCTCCACGACCTTTTTCCGCACCTCAGTATCGCCATCGCTCAATGCCTCCAGCAACGGCGGGACAGCTTTTTTATCCCCGATCCTGCCAAGAACTTCCGCGGCCATCTTTCGCACGGCGGAAGGATTCTGCTCTTTTAAACTATCGATCAAAGCCTTCAGCACCGAATCCCCCATGGTCGCGAGGACGGATATCGCTTTGGCCTGGATCATTTCCCCGCCTCCCTGGACCGCCTGAAGCATGGGCTGCACGATCTTGTTGCTCCCGATCTTTCCGAAGGCCTCAATGACAACCATTTGGATCATCGGGTTCGAATCCCCCAAAAGAGGCGTCAGAGGATCGATCGCAATATTCCCCATGCTCCCCATGGCCAGAGCGGCTTCTGAACGAACAAGAAGATCCGGATCATGAAGCCGTTTGATCAAAGCATCAACGGCTCGGGCATCCTTGAGTTTCCCTAAAAGTGAAATAGCTCGGGTGCGGGCTTCCGCATTGCCGGTAGCCAATAGGTCCCGCAAAAACACTGCCACCTTACTCCCGAGATCTTGACAATACTGAGTCACCTTGATACGAATCTGACTATTCATATCCCCAAGAGCCTGGACAAGCGCTAAGTAACTTTCCTCCGCATCACGCTTGATGAGCCCATCCACCGCGCAATTGCGAACGTAGTCGTCTGAATCCTGAAGAGCCTTGATCAAGACGGCGATTTCCTCAGTTCCGTCCATATGGCTCAACTTCATTGCCGCCAGGCGGCGAATGCTCGCATTGGCATTCCCGAGATCCTCCATCAATTCCGGCTTGGTCTTGTTGGCCTGAAGAATATAAATAGCTTCTGTGACCTTTTTCTGGGTCTCGAGATCAGGATCATTCGCAGCCTTGGTCAAGGCGCTCAACGCCTCGTTTTTCCCCAACCGCCCCAAGGCCTCGGCTGCCTTAGCCCGGACCAACGCGTCATTATCGCCCAGCGCTCCCATCAGGGCTTCCAGAGCCACTGGATTCCCTAAAATCCCGAGGATCATGGCCGCTTTTCTGCGGATCCCCGCATTACTGTCGTTCATTGCACCCGCAACCGCATTCGCAGAATCATTCAACAATAATCTTTCTGCCAGATCGACCGCCGCCATTCTCACGCTTTCTTCGGAATCTTTTATGAAACGCTCGATCGCGGGTCCGGCCTCTTCATCCCCGATCATTTCCAACGATTTGATAGCTTTTCTTCGGATCTCCGGATTGACATCGTTCAAGCAATCCATAAGCAACGGAACGCTTTGTTTCTCCCTGCGAATTCCGAAAAGCTCGATGGCCAACCCACGGATCAAATTATTCTTTTCATTGAGAATAGGCGCAAGGATTTCCACGGGGAGATTTTTAATGTTCGCAAGAAGACGGGATGCCCTCCGCTGGATCTGTTCATTACTGTTCTTAAGCGCATTCACCAGCGGACCGGCAGCATAAGATTCCATGCTGGCGATGGCTTTGGCCGCCTCATTCTGCACGGCCTGATCCATATCCCCCATGGCCTCAATCAGAGACTCCACAACACGAGGATCCCCTAATTGCCCAAGAGCCGTTGCGGCTGATTTTCGGACGATCCATGAAGCATCGGTTTTCAGATTTGTGACAAGAACATCAACATAACTGGGAAGGATTCCCTGCTGTTGAGCCATGATTCAAACCCTCTCTCAAGCTTCTCATTTAGAAACAAAATTGATAATTTTTTCCCTAAAATCCAGAACGTCCACTTTCCTTAAAGGGCTTCTGTCATGCGAACGACATCCCGCATCGCGCCGACTTCGTGCACCCGAAGAATCTGAACGCCCTCCCGGACACATGCTGCAACGCAAGCGGCCGTCCCGAACGTCCGGTCTTTTGTCTCGCGACCTATCACCTGACCGATAAAAGATTTTTGGGAAGGACCGGCAAGCACGGGAAAACCAAGTTCGTGGAATAGGTTTATTTTTTTCAAGATTTCAAGATTTTGTTCCGCGGTCTTCGCAAAACCAAGCCCCGGATCAACCACGATCCGTTCAGGCTCGATCCCTGCGTCCGTAGCGAGCCGGATACTTTCGCGAAGCTCCGTCATCACATTCGGCACCACTTCTGCATATTCGGTCAAGGTCTGCATCGTTTCCGGAGTCCCGCGGCTGTGCATCAGCACGATCCCCGCGCCAAACTCCTTGACGGCTTTCGCCATGTCAGGACCGGATCGCTTCAGCCCGCTCACATCGTTGATGATATCGGCTCCGGCCTCGAGACATTTCTTCGCAACTTCCGGGCTGACTGTATCGATCGAGATGGGAACCAAGACTGCCTTGCGGACGCACTTGAGGACGGGCAGCAACCGTTCCAGTTCTTCCCGTTCTGTGACCGGCAGCGCGCCCGGCCGTGTGGATTGAGCGCCCAAATCTAAGATGTCCGCGCCTTCTTCGACCAGCGTCAGAGCTCGCGCGCCCGCAGCTTCCGGATCGAAATAACGGCCGCCATCAAAAAACGAATCCGGCGTGATATTCAAGATCCCCATCAAAAGAGTCCGGCCAAAAGAAACGGTGTTTTGCCGGATCTTCCAGATCAAGCGACGGGTTTTCCTATTTCCGGAGTTCCACTCCCATTCTCGGGCAATGTAGCCCCTTGGAGCCCGGTGATCTTTTTGATCTCCTCAGCATCGATCACTTCTTTTTCGAGCAGCACATCCGTCAGGAGCGAAAGCTTGTCCTGGTTCTGCGTGAGAAGGCCGGTGGCCCTTTCATAACAGCCATCAACGATCCTGCGAACTTCGCCATCGATTAAGACTGCGGTTTGCTCGGAATAATCCTTTTCGCGCATCAGGTCGCGGCCCAGAAAGATCTGCCTATCTCTTTTACCGAATGTCAGATGCCCGAGCTTATCGCTCATGCCCAACTCACACACCATGGTCTGCGCGTAATGCGTCGCTTTCTCAAGATCATCCGAAGCACCGGAGCTGATCTCTTTAAAATAAATCTCTTCCGCCACCCGGCCTCCGAGAAGCACCGTGATCCGGTCGAGGATCTCGGTTTGGGTGATCAGATTGCGGTCTTCATCGGGAACTTGAAGGGTGTAGCCGCCGATACCATAACCGCGAGGAATGATGGAAACTTTATGCACAGGATCCGCTCCGGGAAGAAGCAGGGCGATCAGCGTGTGTCCGGATTCATGGACCGCTTTGATCTTCTTTTCACGTTTGGAAATGACACGGCTTTTGCGCTCAGGTCCGACCATCACACGTTCGATCGATTGTTCCAATTCGGGTTGTCCGACAAAATCCAATTTCCGGCGCGCTCCCAAAAGAGCGCCTTCGTTCACAAGATTCGCAAGGTCCGCACCTGAAAAACCGGGCGTCTGGCGCGCGATCTTCGCAAGATCCACATTCGGTCCGAGTTTTACGCCGTTGGCGTGGACCTTGAGGATCTCTTCACGGCCCTTGATATCCGGCCGCTCGATCACCACTTGACGGTCGAAACGACCCGGCCTCAGAAGCGCGGGATCCAATACGTCCGGACGATTCGTCGAAGCGATCAGGATCACACCGATATGCGTATCAAAACCATCCATTTCCACCAGAAGCGCGTTCAAGGTTTGTTCGCGTTCATCATGCCCGCCGCCGATCCCGGCGAAACGCTGACGGCCCACCGCATCGATCTCATCAATAAAAATGATCGCGCCTTTGCCACCCGCTTTAGCCGAGCGCTTGGCTTGTTCAAAAAGGTCCCGCACACGTGCGGCGCCAACTCCAACGAACATCTCCACGAAATCTGAACCACTGATGGAATAAAAAGGCACTTCGGCCTCACCGGCCACCGCTTTCGCGAGAAGTGTCTTTCCCGTTCCCGGAGGCCCCATCAAAAGGACGCCCTTGGGGATCTTGCCGCCAAGTTTTTGAAAGCGCGGCGGGTCCTTCAAGAATTCTATGATCTCCTGCAACTCGTCTTTAGCCTCATCCACGCCGGCAACATCCTTGAACGTGATCGGACTTTTCTCCTTGTCCACGAGCTTGGCGCGGGATTTCCCGAATGAAAAAACCTTGCCTCCACCCTGCTGGACGCCGCGATAAACGAAGAACCAGAAAAATCCGATCAAGAGCAGCGTCGGAAAGATCCCCGCAAAGAAATTACGCCAAAAAGTTTGCGGCGGGCTGACGGAGAAATTCGCGACGTTCTTACGGATCAACGGGATGATATCGGGATCATTGTAGGGAATGTGGACCTGGAAATAAGAAAGCGTGGTCAGCTTACCCTGCACCACGTTGTCCACCAATTCACAGGAGAGGATCTCTCCGGTCTCTGGATTGCGCGTAAGCATCCGGAAGAATTCGGAGTAACTAAGCTCTTTAAGCTCAAAATTCGGGAACACGAAGACCTGAAGAATAAGAAAGATCCCGAGAGGTATAAGAAAAAGCGCCATTAACCGCCGACGATCCGGTTCTCCCGGCTTGGGCGGTGGCTTGCGGCCGTTCTTTGGACGCGGCATATTTTTCTTCACCTTATTGACAGGATTCGGCATATTTTGTTCTCAAATCTCTCTTGGTTTTTCAGGAGAAAAGGAGCCGTAGTCTAGCATGGGAGTTTGAAGATATCAAATCGGATTAAAGGAAGTCTTACTTCTTGTAAAGGATTGCCTTTTTGGGAGTTAGCGCGAAATCGATATCCTTCGGAAGCGATGATCGGTAGCGGGACCGTACAAGCCCTTGACGGATCCGCTCCCAGGCCTCAAACGAAAGCCCGCTTTGTTTGTCCAGCTTCTTGAGAGCTTTTTCTAAAATGCGGAATTGAAGCGCCGGAGGGAATTTAAGAAGAACCGAGCGGCGGAGTTCTATTTCTTTACCGCATCTCCTTTTGAACGTTTTCTCCCAGGCCTTTTCTTCAAGCTCGGCGATAAGAGCGCTCTCCCCGGCCACGATCGAAGGAATGCGAGAAAGAGCCTCCACGACTCGCGGGTTAAAATCGCGCTGAAGCCCGGGGATGAGTTCCAGACGGATACGATTACGAACGAATCTTAAAGAATCGTTCGTCTTATCCGAACGGAACGGAACACGCTCTTTAGCAAGATAACCTAGCAGTTCTTTTTTGGTGAAAACGAGAAGCGGTCGGACCCAAGTCGTACGACCCATTCTGAACTTTTCGCGGATCCCCTGCAGACCCCGCAGACCTGTCCCCTGAAGAACTCGCATGAGTACGGTCTCGGCTTGATCGTCCTTCGTATGGGCCAACACGCCCGCCTGGAATTTTTCTATTTGCGTAGTCCTGAGAAAAAAATCGTAGCGCATTTGCCGAGCGCATTCCTCGATCGAGGTCTTCGTTCTTTTGGCCTCGCGCTTTACGTTCCCCGTCCCGCTATAGAATGGGACCTTGAATTTCCGGGCCAGATCTTTGACGAACCGCTCATCTTTTTTTGCATCACCGGGCCGGAGTTGATGATTGAAATGAGCAAGACCTAATTTCCAACCGTGATTCGCAGCAAGCGATTGCAGGAGATGAAAAAGCGCGACAGAATCCGGCCCGCCCGAACAGGCAATGAGGATCTTTTGACGCGTTTTGAAAAAGCGCTTGTCCCTGAGATGTTCTTCGAAACGCGGAAGCAACGTTGTTGCAGAAACTTGCTTTTCCTTCATAAATAAATCATTGGCATTCAGCACATCCGAGGAAGGGTAAAATTTACGGCATACGCATCAGAACAAACAAAAGAATGAGTGCGGTACTAACAGCCTTGTATCGTTTCGTAAAAGCCCGGGCCGCACGCCAGAACAGAAATGCTGTCGGACTTGTTCTTATGAAAATATTATCAAAAACAAGGACAGACCTGACTGCTTTTCATTCCGTCAAAATGATGCGAGTCAATGCCGGGGGCCAGGATTGAACTGGCGACCTAGGGCTTATGAGTCCCTCGCTCTAGCCAACTGAGCTACCCCGGCATGATAATCTCAAAAAAGAAGCAACGCTGAAAAATCAATCTGAATGAGGGCGCCCCGAACCGTACAGAGCGCAGGGCTTTCCTGCCCGCAGCCGGATACGAGGGCGGGTATATTAGCACAGCTTCGCGCGAACACACAAGTGCGGTTGCGGCCCAAAAAAGGAACCCAAATCATTCTTTACAGGACCCCCTTCAAGGCGTAAACTGAACGCATGAAACAGAAAGTTCCTTCGAGACTGCCCGTCCAACACCCCCTGGTTGAAAAAGTTCAAGCGGACGCCATCATTTTTGACATCGACAATGTCCTTGTAGATACCCGTCTGTCGTATCTGGAGGCCATTCGTAACACCGTAGAGCTCTATCTGACGCACGGCCCCATTCCTTTCTTCAGCCGCTCGACCGGAGGAAAATTCCCGAGCCTTCTCACCCCCGAAGACGTGGACCAATTCAAGCTTTTGGGCGGACTCAATGACGATTGGGACTGCTGTTACGGCCTGCTCGTGTACCTCCTGTCGCTTCCAGTCAAAAACAGGACCCTCGAAGCGCTAAAAAAGTCAGTCGCGATCGAAAAATTCGCCAAAAGCGTTAAACAAAGACCCCTCAGGGTATCCGGCATTACCGCACTTTTCGGCCGCCCCACAACCGTGACCATCGAAAAAGTGGCCCGTATTTTCCAGGAAGTCTACCTCGGCAAAGACATTTTTCCGCGTGTGACCATGAACAGAATGCGCTATTGGAAAAAACGCGGCCTCATCCACCGAGAAAAACTTGTTTTCAAACGCCCGATTCTGGAAAAGCTCAAAAGCCACGGCCTGAAACTCGGAATCGCAACTGGCCGCCCCCTTTATGAAGCTTCCCACGCACTCAAACATTTCGGTATCGCCGACCTTTTTGATGCCATGACAACCATGGATGATGTCAAAAAAGAAGAGCGGGAGAAAAAGGAATCCCTTCGCAAACCCCATCCTTTTTCAATTCTTAGGACCGCGCAAGCTCTCGGCGCCAAAAAGAAGTTTCTCTACGTCGGCGATCTCCCCGACGATGTTCTCGCCGCGAACCGCGCGAAATCCTCCCTCGCCATCCGTTCCGTCGCTTTTCCCATGCTCGCCGCCAACCCCTTCCAGGCTACCAAAGAGCTCGAGTCCGTCAAACCTGATTTTTTTATCAAAACCCCCGCGGATCTTTGCCGTCTTCTGAAGATCTGACCTTTTTTTGATTCTTCGATTGTATTTCGAAGACCCCAAAGTTAAAATCCTTCAGGCGATCAAAAATATTTCCGTTTTTTCTTAAAAGACTGATGCCGGGGAGATCATGAAACCATTCGTAATGGGGTTTTTTTGCTTATGGGCCCTTTCCGCGACCACCTCCCTCTGGGCCCGATCTCAAGAGGCTCCGATGACTGCGGATGAATTGGGTTGCCTTCAAAAAATGATCTTTTTCAATGAATGCTCGGGTCGCGTAGAACGAATGGTCACCTGGAATGCCGATGAGGCTTTTCCCTCGTTCGGACTTGGGCATTTTCTCTGGTATCCCAAAGGAACAAAAGGCCCTTACCAAGCCCTGTTCCCGGAATTTCTCTCCTTTCTGGAGGCTCAAAAAACGGAAATCCCCGCGTGGATCAAAGTCCTACCGACGCGAGAAGCCCCGTGGCAGAGCCGCGAAGAATTCTTAAGCGACCTCTCAAGCGACCGCATGGCTGCTCTCAAGAATTTCCTGGGAAAAACCCAGGGGTTCCAAACTCAATTCATTATCCGCAGGGTCAAGGGGATCCTTCCCCGGATGCTGACAGCGATCCCTGAGGAAAAACGCTCTGAGATCGAACTGAAATTCAAGGAGATCGCGGATGATCCTAAGGGGATGTTCGCCCTGATCGATTATGTAAATTTTAAAGGGGAAGGCATTCTGGAAACCGAAAGATCGCAAGGACAAGGCTGGGGGCTGCTTCAGGTTCTGGAAGAAATGCGCATCCCCAAAAAAAAAGAGGACTCCTTGAAAGAATTCGTGCGGGCAGCAAAAAAGGTCCTTGAAAACAGGGTCAAGAACGCCCCTCCCGAAAAAGATTGCTCCAAACGGCTGAAGGGCTGGAAGACTCGGGTTGAGGATTATGTGAAAATAAAATGCTAGCACCGTGTCACCTGATTTAAATCCTGACGACGTACTCGCGCTAAGCAGCTATGGATTCTTAGGGCTCGTAGGACTCCCCTGATTCCCTACTGATTTAAAAGGATTAGGAATCAAAATTGCACCGTTAAATCTGTAAAAAAATAGCCGGCGGCGCTAGGAAAGAATGGCTTTCCGGAGAAGGACCATCCCGGCTCCGATCAAAATGATGTTCGGAAGCCAAAGACTGATTATGAGCGGCAGACCGCCGCGTGACGCGAGAGTCTGGGCTATCGCGAAAAGAATATAATAAATCCCCATGGCCGCCATCGAGATTCCGAAACTGACCACTACTTCCCCTCGTTTAACGATCACCGCGATCGGAATTCCGATGAACATGAACACAAGTGACGCGAATGAGAAAGCGATCCTCTGATGAAAAGTGACCCAAAGCCCGCGAAGGTCCTTTTGATCCGCCTTGCTCGAAAGGTCTGTCAAAAATTCTGTAATTTCCACGAGAAGCTCGGCTAGGGTCATATCCTTTTTCTTTTTGCCCATATTGCGGATATCGTCTTCATCCATGGTCGGAAACTTGTAGGTCTTAAACTGCACCGACTGGATCCCCTTATCCTGCGATTCCGAAATACTCCCGTTGAAAAGCTGAACCTCGAGCTGTCCGGTGTTGGGGTCCATCAGGATCTGGCCACTTTCTGCAACGATCGTCCTCACAGGATTTTCCGAATCCACACCTTCATGCGCCACGATATCCTTCATTTCGTTGCCTTCGACTCGTTTCGCCAAAAAAAGGATGTTCGCACTGATCTTCACGAAGCGGCCCGGCTCGATCAGCGCCATCGGATGTTTCATAATCATTTTCTTGGTAGCCTTGCGAAATTCAAAACGGGCTGCGGGACCGACCTGATCATTAAAAACGAACATCAACATGCTAAGTGCAAGCCCTAAGAGTAGCGGAGGCATCATGAATTTCAGAGGATGCACTCCGGAGGCCTTCATCGCCCGGAATTCATTGTGTTGGGAAAAGCTTCCAAACACGATCAGCACCCCCGTCAGAAGGCTCATCGGTGCGGCCCAGCTGACCGCAGTAGGCAACACGAGTGCGAGGATATAAAGGGTCTGAACGAACGGTACGCCGCGCCCGATGATCATGTCGGCCATCTTGACTAAATTTGCGGCCATAAAGATGAAGCACAGGACCGTAAAACAAAGAAGACATGGCAAAAGCAGTTCTTTTAGAACATAACGCTGGAGAATTTTCATTTTGAACAATTTCTCTGGGGTTTCGCGAACATGAATTACAGTATCTTAGTCTCAATTCCTATCAATTTCAGATTTTCTGAAATTGGGGCAACCCTTGTCAACCGTTTAGAAAAAAATCTCAGACAAGGATAGAAGCTCTCCCCGCCTTTGTCAAGATTGCGTGCGAAGCGCGGCGTACGAATTAATCGCCAATATACTTTTCCAGTCTGGAAGAACGGATATCATCCGTAAACTCCGCAGGCTCGACATAACCGTTCATACGCAGCGCCTGGACCTCCGCACCCTTTTCGTCCAGGAAAACTATTGTTGGGACACCGAACACATCAAACCGGCGTATCGCCTCGCGGATCTCATCCGTATCCAAGGAAGTGGCATCCACCTTGATTCTTCGGAAACGTCCCAGAGTTTTAATAACCCGAGGATCCGAATACGTGAACTGGTCCAACTCATGGCACGGGATGCACCAATCCGCGTAAAAATCAAGAATCACCGGCTGCCCCGCTGACCGGGCCTCCTCAAGAATACCCGCGTGATATTTTTCCCACACGACTCCGCTCTTGGGTGTAAAAAAAATGAAGAGACCGATCGCAACGGCGAGAGATCCTAAGATCCATTGAAAGGCAAAAAAATTCTTCGAAAGCCGCGCTGATTTCTCGATCCACCCGAGATAAAGACCTCCTGCCACAAACGCTGCCGGCACGATCCACTTCAGAAATGGCCATTGGAAGGCGATCGCGACATAAAAAACCCCGAACGTCAGAAGCACCACGCCCATCAACCGTTCGAACCAGACGAGCCACGCACCCGCCTTGGGCAGTTTTGCAAGAAGCCCGGAAAAAGTCCCCAACACAAGATAAGGAAGTCCGAGACCGAGCGCCATGACAAAGAAGAGCGAAAAACCAAAGAGCCTGTTTTGCTGCACGCTCACAAAAGCGAGAAGTGCCAGCACTGCGGGCCCCATACACGGCGCTGCAATAATCCCCACCAAAAGCCCTGAGATAAAAAAACTAAGCAAGGTGCCTTGGGCCACTCCCTGACGGGAAGGCATAAGCCACGAGGGCAAACGAAACTGATAAAGTCCGAGCATGCTGAATGCGAGACCTATGACCAGAATCCCCGTCGCCAGCTGCACCCAAAAATTCTGGAGCCATTCGCCGAAAAAACTCCCGGTCATAGCCGCAGCGAGTCCCAGAACACTGTACATAGTCACCATACCGAGCACATAGGCGAGTGCCTTCACGAACGCATGGCCGCGGGATTCATGCGCTGATCCCCTGAAAAGAGAGATCGTAATGGAAAGCATGGGATAGATACACGGCGTAAGGTTCAAGCCAAGACCGAGAAAAAAAACACTCACAAAAATGAAGGGGGACTGACTAAGCTCGATCATTATCTCTAAGTCCTAGATGGTTAGAGTGAAACGCTCAACGCTACAGAGAACCCTACGCCCCGCGTGCCACGCCACCCATAGATCATGGCCCGTGCACAATTTATTAAAACAAACTCGTTGGGAAATCAGTTTTCGGCGTACTTTTTTTCTGCAGAAATTCTCCGGTCGCCTGTTTCCAATTCACCGGAATCTCGTAGGTTTTGAAATCCCAGGTCGAAGTAAAATGGATCTTCCCTTCGCGACAGCCATACTCGTAAACATTCTTCGTCAGACGCACATCATCCAGACAATACTTCTTGAGTTCCTCCATCCGACCTTCTTTAAAAAGAACGAGCGCTTCGGCCCCATCGCCGGACTTCCCTTCCTTGACCGTTGCGCGCGCCACACTGTCAAGACTCACCCGGTGTCCGCGTGCCTTTTCGATATCATCCAGCAAATCGAGAACAGGAAATTGGTCGACCGTTTTAAAAAGATACGGTTGCAGCACTGCCATGTCGAAACGCCGGATATTGAACCCGATAAGAAGATCCGCGGTCTGGAGTCTCTGCTCGAATCTCACCATATCTTTTTCTTCGTAGGACGCATACTGATCCGTAAGATAATCGTAGGTGCAAACCACTGAGACCTTTAGTTTCGAAAGGCTCATCGCCTTTGATTTCCCGATCTCCTTAAATGATTTCTGCGTTTCAACGTCCAACACGAGAATATTTTTAGGCTCTGCCATAAGTCCTTTAAATTTATCCTTATCAACCACGATGGGATTTCAATAGATCTTGAATGGCTTGGGCGACCTCTTTGGCCTTTGGATTTTTGGGGGAGTCCTCATGTTTCACGAACTCTTGATACGCATCCCGCGCGCCCTTCGAATTCAATTTCACGGCCCTTTTGTAATCAGAAAGCGCAGCTTCATATTTTCCTGTTCTAAATAAACCCAACGCCCGGTCATAATAAGCCCAGCTGTACTTCGGGTCCAGTGAAAGAGCCTTCGTATCATCGGCGAGAGCTTGCTTAAAATCCCCCGTCTCCTGATAGGCCCATCCCCGGTCACAATAGGCGCTGACATCTTTAGGATCCCTCTGGATCGCTTGATCGTAGTCGGCAATCGCTTTATCAAAAACCTTTTGGGATAAATAAACTTTCCCCCGTAAATAATAATCTCTGCCAGAGGCCGGCTGGAGCTGAAGGGCTTTATTAAAATCAGAAAGGGCGCGATCAAAATCGCTCTTTTTAGAATAAATAATGCCGCGGCCAGAGTAGGCTGGTGCAAAATCCGGTTTTATTTCGATAACTCTTGAATAGTCCGCAAGAGCTCGCGTCAGATCGTTCTTGGAATCGAAGAGACTTGCCCTGTAAAAATAAGTTTCCGCAAGCCCGGGCTTTATTTCCAAAGCTTTATTGAAATCCGCGAGCGCCTTGTCTCCCTGCCCTTTCAGATAATAAACAAGACCCCGGTTATGGTACGCTTCCGCAAAATCAGGTTTGATTTTAATAGCATTGCTGAATTCCTTGATGGCCACGCGGTAGTTTCCCTGCTGAGCATCGGCCACTCCCTTCAAAAAAACTTCCTTCTCGGTTCCGGCACCATACACAGCATTGCCGGAAAAGAGAAAACTGGCTATCGTAAGCATCGCTAGGATCTTCTTCATTTGCGCCTTTCCTTGCGGCTAGGGTCTAGATAAGTTCTCTCAGATCGCGGATCACGGTCACGAAATCCTGATGATCCTGGGTCAAGGTCCCATGCCGGTTTGAACGATCAAGCCAGAGGGCCTTGATGCCGGCCAGATGCGCGCCACGAACATCGTCCTCCAGGCTGTCGCCGATATGCACCGCATCGTCCGCGTGAACATTCGCTTGCGTTAAAGCTTCTCTAAAAATTTTGGGGTCTGGCTTGGCCACACCGAAAACCGCCGAGATAACTTTGAAATCGAAATACCGGTCGATCCCAAGACCCTTGCATAATTTCAAAAGCCGGCTGTCCCAATTGGACACCATCCCGATAATAAACTTTTTTTCCTTGAGCGCCCGGAGCACTTCTTCAACCTCAGGATAAAGCTTCCAAACGCCGGGTTCGGCAAAAAGGGTATGGAGCTCATCAAAAAAAGGATCGAACGCTTTGAGTCCTTTAAAATCCTTGAAGACCGCCATGACGATCTTACGCCAAAATTCTTTCTCGACCTTTTCATTCGATTGGCCCCTGAGATCCCCGATCCCGTCATGCTCGCTCCACACGCGGCGGAACGCAGCCTCGACTTCTTTGACGCCCACTTTGCAGCCATGTTTGGCGGCCACTTGGCTGTAATAATGTCCGACGGAAGGAAATGGACGAAAAAGTGTTCCTCCTGCGTCAAGAAGGATTGCCTTTGTACCCGCGGGGATCTTACTAATTTTTTCCACTCGTATCCTCCCCGCCACCGCTGAATTTCTGCATAAGCATTTGCCCCAACGCGGGAAGCGCCTGCGCAATCCCGCCCTGATCTTGCGCATTGGGATCCTGCCCCATCGCCGCCGCGGTCTGTGGGTTGGTGGAAAGGGAACTTCCCATCGACGGCATCCCGAACGAGGAACCGCCTCCTTTTTCCGGAGCTTTGCGCTTTTCGTCCACATCGCGAAGCGCTTCCTGAATATCCTGATTTCCGTAGTCGAACTCACGCGCCTGGAGATAGGCCTCTTTGGCCTCATCGAAAAACCCCTGCTCCTCATAAACCGACCCGATCTGGATCCAGGAAGCAGACAAGAGATACGCATCCTGTTTCGGATCACAAAGGCGTATCGCTTTCTTGAGCTCTTCGCGAGAACGCTCCATCTGTCCGAGCCGTTTATAGACCACCCCGAGATTGTAATGCGCGACCTTGTCCTCAGGCCGGATCATCAAAACCTTGTCAAGCGCGTCCCGGCTTTTCATGAGCCACTCCAGGGACTGATTTCCTTTTTGTTTGCGCGTCCGGTCAAAAAGAGTGGCATAGACCGTCGAGAGCCGGTAATAAAGGTCCACGTTGCCGGGTTCCATGCCGAGCCTCGTCTTGAGTTCCCGTTCCATACCGATAAGTTCCGCATCGGTCTTTTCAGAAAGATTTTCGCCTGTCGTATCCCGCACGGACATGGGATCATCGGATCCCTCATTGTCATTCGCATAAAGCAAAGGGAGGGTGAAATAGAAGGCTAGAAGAATAAAGAAAACTGCTAGGACGCGTTTACTACTAGAGGCCACGGAAGTTCTCAAGCCCCGCAGGAGGACCGGAAAGTTTAACACGCGCGATATGGCGTATAAGAAGACGGTGTTTTTCACCTTCCACGTAATCGATGCTCACAACCTGTCCGGCACGCAGTTCCTGAAGCTTATCAAAACCACTCAGACCCGTTTGATTATCAACGTAAAAGGTAAGGCGGTGGATGTCCTTTGTCGCAGGATGGCGAAAATCCACATCAAGGCTGGCTCCATCCGCGGCGACCTTCGCCACATGAGCGGAAAGTGTTTTCATGCCCGGAATATCTGCCCTGCAAAGCGGAGAAAAATAAAACAAGACCAGGGCAATGCCCAGCACACAAAAAAAACCGATGCGCCATGCCCCACGCGCCACGGGCCACGTGGTACATGGTCCGTGACCCGGAGTCCGAATCATCTTACCCACAGCAGCAGGACTTCGGTTTGAGGGATTGCAGTGCCTTGTCGTAATCCGGATGCTCGGTAACCTCTTTGACGTATTCGACATACTGTACCTTGTCATCCGGCCCGATTACAAAAACAGCGCGGGAGAGAAGCTTGAGTTCCTTGATAAGCACTCCATACGCCTGTCCAAACGCGTGGTCCTGGTAATCAGAAAGCATCTGAACTTTGTCGGCTCCCGCAAGACCGCACCATCGGCCTTGAGCAAACGGAAGGTCCATACTGACCGTGATAACGGCCACATTCGCCGGGAGCTTCGAGGCTTCCTGATTGAAGCGCTTCGTTTGAAGATCACAAACCGGCGTATCGATCGAAGGCACGACACTGATCAAACGGGTTTTCCCCTTGGAATCCGCTAAAGTGATAGGCTTCAAGCCCGTGTCGATAAGCTTAAAATCCGGAGCTTTGTCTCCCACCTTGATTTCGGGACCGATCAATGTCAGCGGTCCACCTTTAAAAGTTACTGCGTTCTTTCGCTCTTGCGCCATGGGATTTTCCTCCTTGAGAGATTTTAGGATTTTTTCTTGCGGGATTTGGAATAGTTAACGGAGATCACCGTATGGATACCCCCGCGTACGAAAAAGTCCGCCTCGACCGACATGTGTCGGGGCTTGGTCGCTTTGACCAGATCGTCCAGGATACTGTTGGTGACGGCTTCATGGAACGCACCTTCATTCCGGTAGCTCCAGAGATAGAGCTTGAGACTTTTCAGTTCCACGCAGAATTCGTCGGGCACATAACAAATACGGATCGTCGCAAAATCCGGTTGCCCTGTCTTGGGGCAAAGGCATGTGAATTCCGGACAATCCATCTCAATATCATAATCCCGGCGAGGATACGGATTCCTGAAGATCTCGAGTTTCTTCGAAGGTTGCGCCATAATTCTCCTTAATTAAAAAATAAAGCAGTAATCATGACTGTCCAAGTCGCCAGTCACAAAGAGAAAACAAAGACTTGGCCGTCATAGGGAGGGAATTATACCACAAGCCTTGTCCGATAAAAACAATCCAACCCCTTCTGATGAGTCATCGCCTGCCAGCGTATTTTTTCAACGAACCGGCTATCTGGCAATACCCTTCACCCGATCCATAGACCTTCCAAACGGACTTGGTAGCCATCCTTGAGACGATTCAGATAATTGACAAGACCGCTGTGGCGCCATTGAAGCATACATAGCTGCGGCTGAAAGTAATAACGCATCCCGATCTTGGGCTCACAACGTGTCTGCTTAATCAAACCTTCGTACCCTTCGGCAATATAATACCCAACATCTTTAAATCCATGCTGGCGCGGCTGCAAAGGCCCAGTCACGCACCAGACGATCACACCGGTACGCTTGTCCACTTCCATGACAACCCCGCAATGCGTGATGGGGCACCCGCACGACATACCAAGCGGACGACCGATCAGGATATCGCCGCGTTGGATCTCCATTTCACGCGTGATCATCGGATTATGCGGAATAATGATCTCCCGGGGGCCGGGGTCTTCCGGAAAATGCTCGAGATAAAAATCAAATTCCCGTCCCAAACTATCTTTCCATTTTACCCCGTCCGTCTTTTCCGGCGCACAAGCGACAGAACAAGCACCGCAATCTTTTTTAGGCGAGGGAACGCTGAAAGGCTTTGTTTCAAAAGATCGCTCGCGATGCTCGGACATGGGAAGACATCGTTTGAGCAATTCCGGTTTCATCGGAAGTTGCTCGGCCATTTCGGCACAAGTGCGATAACCACAAAGCCCACAATTCAGGCCCGGTAGATCTGAAACGGTCATAGACATAAAAATCTCCTTTTATGTTTAATCTCAGCGACTAGAAAATGAATCTGTTGTCATGGGCCTTAGCTCAGCCAGGGTTTTTGGAAGAATTTTCAAAAACCAGTCGATTTCTTTCTGAGTGTTAAACCGCCCCAAGGTCACGCGCAGGGAGCCTCGGGCTTTGAGCGGATCCAAACCCATGGCCTGCAACACATAAGAAGCTTCGCCCGGATGGTTGGAACTGCAAGCACTCCCCGTGGAAACAGCAATCCCGGCTTTATCCAGAAGCATTAGAAGTTTGATCATGTCTCCTTCCAACCCCGAGAACCCAAGACAAAGATGCCCCGGAAGACGCCGATAAGGATGTCCTATCAAATAGGAGCCTTGGATTTTACCTAGAATATGTCCTATCATTTCATCACGCCAACTTACAAGCCGTGCGGTTTCCGAAGCCATCCCTTGACGCGCAATTTCCGCGGCATATCCAAAACCAACGATCCCGGGAACATTTTCCGTAGAAGCCCGCAAATCGCGTTCTTGACCACCGCCATGGATCAAAGAATTCAAACGAATTCCTTTGCGCACAAAAAGAGCACCAATCCCCTTGGGGCCATAAAGTTTATGGGCCGAGACTGAAATGAGATCCGGAGAGTCTTGTCCACCATGAAACGGAAGTTTGCCGAAAGCTTGAACGGCATCTGTGTGAAAAAGAGCGCCGTGCTGACGGGCTATACGCACAAGTTCACAGATCGGCTGAATTGTGCCGGCGACGTTATTCGCGGTCATGATCGAAACAAGCCTCGTCTCGGGCCGCATCGCGGCCTGAAGTGAATCCGGCTCTACTTGCCCGTCCGGAGTCACGGAAAGATAGGTCACTGAAACTTTGCGCTTTTCAAGATAGCGGCATGTTTTCAGGATCGATGGATGCTCGATCGCACTCGTAACGATATGGATTTCTTCTTCTGCGTGGGCCTCCACAAAACCAATCAGAGCCATGTTATTAGCCTCAGTGCCGCTGCTTGTAAAGATTATCTCATCGCTTGACGCGCCTAAAAGATCCGCTACTTGTTGCCTGGCTTTCTCAACGACAAACCGCGCTTCACGACCAACCTCATGAAGACTCGATGGATTCCCGAACTGATCCTTCAAATAAGGGATCATATTTTCAGCAACCCGAGGATCCACCGGTGTTGTCGCGGCATAATCAAAATAGATCCGATCCGGCATATTATTCTCCCCGATAGAAAACCTGGTTTTCAAGCGCCCGGACCACTCCGAAATGAGACTGCCAACCTATCTCTTTTTTTCCGACGCAGATCGTACAAGTCCCAACGGGAGGATTGCCCCGGAGCAATAAGTTTTCTCCGGCATCCGGAAAGGCCTCAATGCTTGCGACAAGGGGATCGATCCCGATACCATACAGCGCGTTGACCTCGCGGATACGTACTTGCGGCGCCACATCCTGAATACGTGAACGGAAAACCTCGCGTTCTGCTTGAGAAACACGGTCGATCTTGGTGACCACCGCGATATCGGCCAGCGATAGCAGAGGCCCCACTTTCAAAGGCAGATTCATGCCGCTTGTCGCTTCCAGAACAACCATCCCTAAACCACCATCCACATAAGGCGCACATCGCAGACACAAGCCCGCCGTTTCGACCATCAGGACCTGGCAACCTTCGTGACTGGCCCAACGCAGCGCATCTCCTAATACCATCACGTTGCAATGATCAGGACAAAGCTCGCCGGAATAGACCTTGCGTGTCGGGATACCGAATTCCTTGGCGAAGATCTCATCTTCCTCCGCATATTGAACATCGATCTTTAAAAAGGCCGGCTTCAAATTCTTGCTCAACAACTTGCGGATCATGTGCCGCAACACCGCTGATTTGCCGGTCGTGGCCGGTCCCGCGCAGATCAGAAGCTTCATAACACGCCCTCCAATTCCTTAGAGGTCAATCGCTCCCCGAACCGCAGTTTGTCCCGCATCTTCGTCAGGAGATCATCCAACCGCCTGACTTTCACCGAACACTCGCGCTCTTCTTCGTTCGCGTATAAGACGTCGGTGATACACCCCTGTTTCATAATGATCCGGTAATCCGAAAGTAACGCGATACGAGGATCATGCGTCACAAAAATAAAAATCTTTTTGTGCATGCGTAAAAGCTCAAGAGCTCGCGTCCTGTGGATCCCGGCATTTTCCACCTCATCAAGCAACACGATCGGAGTATTGCAAATGATCGTCGCATCGGCGATCAAAAGCGCCCGCGTCTGGCCACCCGAAAGCTCCGTCATCTGACTCGTCGGAATGATCGGCTCTCCGGTCAGCTGATTCGCAAAATCCAGCGTCTGCTGTACAAGTTTGTCGCCATCCACGGCAACATTCGAACGGATACGCGCATGCGCCCTTAAAAAATCACCGACCGGCAAGTCGGACAAAAAAGTCGTATGCTGCGTGATCAAGGCAATGGGATTGCATGCCGGATTGTCGCGATATTCAGGTAGCGGCAGCAAACCGTTGATCAATACGCTCCGCCCTGTGGGGGTGGTCCCATCGGCAAACAATTCGATATCATTAATTAACGTAGTTTTACCGGATCCTGTGGGGCCGACAATGCTGACCACATCCCCCATTTTAAAATCGATCCGTTCCACGGCTTCATTGTCACCTTTTTTCCCATGGCCGCTCAAGATCGTAATGCTTTCAATCATAAACCCTCTTTCCCCATCTGATTGGTATGTTTTAATATTTATTTTTTTTACAGCACATCTGCAATCGTCGTTTTTTCCAAAGCATTGGAAACATAATCCCGGATCTCCTGCATCACTCCGAGCAGTTTTTTTTCTCTCGAAAGCGGCGTGAGTCTGTAAAAATACGTGCTCACGGATTCCGTGGGCGCCAAGGGGCCGTCAAACAAACGAATGATTTCTGCGATTGTGATTTTCCGGGCCGGCTTTGCCAAACGGTACCCGCCCTCCTTGCCGCGTGAGCTGGAAAGATAACCGGACCTGCACAGGGTTTGCATCAGTTGTTCCATGTATTTCATGGGTAATTTTTGTTCCCTGGCGATTTTAGACAACGGGATATAGCCCTTCTCTTTCGAACGGGCAATGCTCAAGATGGCAAGAAAAACGTATTCGCTGCGAGTGGTTAGCTTCATAATCCCTATAAGGTTAGTAGGAATTGTATCAAGCGCTTATTTCGCCGTCAATTTAAAACCTTTTTCCATTTGCCCTTGTTTTATTTTCCGCTTACCATACACGCTATCACTCGCCATTATAAACGGATTTGAACTCAAGAGAGGAAAAGCACTCATGGACATACGAACCAGGGCTGTCCTCACGGGCACCGCCAAAGACACCCAGTATAATTCCGTCATCACGCCGCTCTATCCGACTTCCACCTTCCGCTTTGAGGAGCTCGGAAAGCACAAAGGCTATGATTACTCACGAAGCGGCAACCCGACGCGCGGGGCCCTGGAGGAGAATATCGCGGCGCTCGAAGGCGGACTGGGAGCCTCTGCCACGGCAACCGGCATGGCAGCCATCACGACGGCTCTCTTCCTCCTGGAGCCGGGAGATCATGTCGTCACGGGAAATGATATTTACGGTGGCACGTATCGTTTATTCAAAGATATTTTCTCAAAACGCGGGATCTCGTTCTCTTTCATCAACATGATGGACTTGAAAGCCATCAAAAAAGCCATACGGCCCAGCACTCGGATGATCTGGATCGAAACACCGTCCAATCCCCTGCTCCACATCGTGGATCTCGAGACCGTGATCGGTCTGGCCAAAAAGAAAAAACTCCTGACCGTCGTGGATAATACTTTTCTATCACCGTACTTCCAGCGCCCATTTGAATTTGGCGCAGATATCATCATTCATTCCACCACAAAATATCTGAACGGACATAGCGACGTGGTCGGCGGCGCGGTTGTTTATAACCATAAAGCTCTCGGAGAAAAGATACGCTATTTCGTGAACGCCTTGGGTGTAAGCGAAGCCCCTTTTGATGCCTGGCTCGTCCTCCGGGGGATCAAGACTCTGCCTTACCGGATGGAAGCCCATCAACGGAATGCCCTGAAGATCGCGTCGTTCCTCGAAGGTCATCCCCGTGTCAAGCAGGTCTATTACACGGGTCTGGAAAGCCATCCCCAACAGAGCTTGATCAAGAAACAGATGAAGGGCTTCGGCGGCATGCTCGCGTTCGAACTGGACACAAAAAAAGTTCCGCTCAAACCATTCTTCAAAAAGCTGAAACTCTTCCAATTGGCGGAATCATTAGGCGGCGTGGAATCCCTGATCGAACATCCATGGAGCATGAGCCACGCTTCCATGGGACCCGAAGGTCTCAAGGCTTCCGGCATCACGAAAGAAACCGTCCGTATCTCCGTCGGCATCGAAAGCGCGGACGATCTGATTGAGGATCTGAAGAAAGCCTTAGGGAAATAACCAAAGTAAAAATAAACGGGACAAGCGGCTTTTTAAAAACCGCTTGCCTTTTTTTATTTACGGCCGACAAAGACTTCTATCGGAACCGAATAATGAATCTCATTCCCTTGGAGATGGACACCCACGCCCAGCTTATCCTCATGAAGATCTGCCCTTAGAATCTCCCGGATCTTTTCTTCATCTCCGGGATCCGGAAAAGATGCCTTCAGCTGCTGCTCCAGTTCCAACTCGACTTTATAAGACCCTCTTTGGATATGCCCCAGTCCGCTTGCTGCAAACAACGCCTCAAATTCCGGAACTGTGAGGGCATGCGTATGAGAAGGATCGCGAATTTTCTCCAAGCGATCATAGGTGGCTGATTTTTCGGACGGCAATGCCACATCGGCAACCAGAACCCTGCCCCCGGGCCTACATACTCGGATCATTTCCGCCAACACCTCCACAGGCTTCAAGAAGTGGTGGAAACTGTACCGGGTCAGAACAATTGAAAAATCATTATCGGAATAAGGCAGGGGTAAAATATCATGGACGCACCAGCCCATATTTGTGAGCTGCTTTTCTTCCTGAAGGCACCTGGCGCGTTCGATCATTTTTGCGGTAATATCGATCCCCGTCACATGATCCGCAACTTTTGAGAATTCACAAGCGACCAGTCCCGGACCGCAAGCTACGTCCAGAACATTATCCGAAGAACTAACGCCAGACATCTGGATCAGCAACTGCATGAAATCCCGGTGCCCCGGCACCTCCGAAAACGGGATGGCCTGCTTGGAAAACTGCTCGACGATCCTTTTATTGTGCTCAAGATCTTTGTGATTAGACACGAATTCCCCGCCACATTTAACTGGAATGGATGATTATCGGGTGATAACGAAAATTGCGTTCTGGGCGAAAAGGTTGGGAAGCACACGGACCTGGCCTTGTGAATCAAGAAAATGCGCGGCCAGAATCTTATAACCCTTGATCCTGCAAAAGGACTTGAAGTCCTTAATGGAAAGAAAACGAAGATTCGGCGTACTGTACCATTCATACGGAAGCGATGAAACGATAGGCGCTCGGCCGCCGAAGAATATCCGAATACGCGCCTCAAGATGTGCGAAATTGGGAAAGCCAATGATGACCTTTTTCCCCACGCGAAGCGCCTCGGAGATCACGGTCTCGACCTTTTTCGCTTCCTGCAAGCTCTGGTTCAGGATCACGTAATCGAACGATTGATCAGGATAATACGGAAGTCCGCTGTCGATATCACTATGAAAAACGCTCAGACCCTTTTCGACGCAAGCATGAATGGCGTCATTATTGAGCTCCACTCCCTGCGCCTTTACGCCACTCTGCTCCGCGAGCAGATGCAGCAGATCCCCGTTCCCACAGCCCAAGTCGAGAACCTTGGAGCCAGACTCCACGATCCCGCAGATCACCTGATGATCGAACCGCTTAATGATAGATTCCATAGGATTGAAATAGTATTCCTCTACCGGCTTTTTTTCAAGAGAAACAACGGAAAGCCCTGATCAAAACCGCCTGATTATCATTATTTAAAATTGGAAATCAGCACAGCCCAAGTCAACCTCAAAGAAATAGAAAGAACGACTAGGACGGCTTTAAATTTAAAGCCTGGCTCTTCAATCAAATGTTCGGGGTGGAAGCTATTTCCTCTTCGCGAGAAAATGCTTGATGAGATGCGACTGCTTCTCAGCTTCGCTTTCGATCAGGAAGGTATCGTGGCCATAGGTTGAATCTGTTTCACAGTAGGTCGCATCCACGCGCCGCATTTGAAGCTGTTTGACCATTTCCTGCGATTGAACGGACGGATAGAGCCAATCCGACTTGAATGCGATCACAAGAAAACGGACGCCTGGAAGACCGTCCTTCGGGATCCATTTGGCATCCGAGAGATCAAAGTAATCCATCGCCTTGGTAATATAGAGATACGTGTTAGCATCAAAGCGCTTCACAAAACTCATCCCGCGATACTGGAGATAGCCCTCCACCTCAAAATCTGCCGAGAACTTGAAACCGGTGTTGTCATCCTTAAGCCGCCTGGAAAATTTCTTCTCCATAGAATCATTGCTCATATAGGTGATGTGTCCGACCATGCGCGCAACCGCAAGTCCCTTTTCGGGCAGGGACCCGCCATAATAATTCCCGTGGTTCCATGCCGGATCCGCCATGATGGCCTGACGGCCGACCTCGTTAAACGCGATTTGCTGCGGAGAATGCTTCAGGGTCGCCGCGATAGGGATGACACATTCCACAGCATCGGGATAACACGCAACCCACTGGAGCGCGAGCATGCCTCCCATCGAGCCGCCGATCACGCCGTGGAGCTTCTTGATCCCGAGATGGTCGATCAGGACCTTCTGCGTGCGAACCATGTCCCCGATCGTAATAAGCGGAAAATCGATCCCGTAAGGTTTCCCCGTCTTGGGGTTTATGGAAGAAGGACCGGTGCTTCCTTTACATCCCCCAATCACGTTAATGCAGATCACAAAATATTTGTCCGTATCAAGGGCTTTGCCCGATCCGACCATAAAATTCCACCACGGCGGATCTTGATCGCCCGTCCCGAGGCCCGCGACATGCGCGTTCCCGGAAAAAGCATGCATCACGAGGATAGCATTACTTTTTTCTGCGTCCAGCTGGCCGTATGTTTCATAGGCAAGCGTAATGGGCCCGAACGCGCGTCCGGATTCCAGTTTAAACCCGTCCGCCTCCGCAAACGTAAAATATTTTGTTTCAACCACTTCGATTTCTTTCGCTGTCATCCCGCAAACTCCTGAAAAAGCCATGTGGAAAGATAACGTTCCCCGGTATCACAGATCACGGTCACGATCGTCTTTCCTTTCGATTCCGGCCGTTTAGCGACCTCTGCAGCAGCCCAAACATTCGCGCCCGACGAGATCCCTCCCAGGATCCCTTCCTGCCGGGCCAACTGCCGCGCCGTCGCCCCCGCATCTTCGTGACGCACTTGAATGATCTCGTCGTAGACCTTCGTGTTCAAGACCCCGGGAACAAATCCCGCTCCGATTCCCTGGATCTTGTGCGGTCCCGGCTTTCCGCCCGAAAGCACCGGCGAATCAACCGGCTCCACGGCAATGATTCTAGCAGAAGGCTTCCTCTGTTTCAAAACCTCACCGACACCGGTGATCGTGCCGCCGGTCCCGATCCCCGCGACAAAAATATCCACGGTCCCGTCCGTATCTTTCCAGATCTCCTCGGCTGTGGTCTTCCGGTGGATCTCCGCATTTGCCGGGTTATTGAATTGCTGCGGGACAAAACTTCCGGGGATGGTTTTTGCAATCTCCTCGGCTTTTTCCACAGCCCCCCGCATACCTTTGGGTCCTTCAGTCAGAACTAATTCCGCGCCCAGGATCTTCAAAAGCTGCCGGCGCTCTACGCTCATGGTCTCCGGCATGGTTAAGATCAACCGATAACCGCGTGCCGCAGCCACAAAAGCCAGCGCAATGCCCGTGTTGCCACTCGTGGGCTCCACAATAACACTGCCCGGCTTGAGTTTTCCGGCCTGCTCGGCCGCATTGATCATCGCGACACCGATCCTGTCCTTGACGCTGGAAAGAGGATTGGAGGATTCGAGCTTCACGGCAATGCGTGCGCCCGAATCCTTACCGATCCGGTTCAACCAGACTAAAGGAGTCCTTCCAACGGTCTGTGTAATATCCTGATAAACGTTCATAGGGACCTCCCTTTTATATTTTCGGCTACTTAAATGCAAGCACTTCTTTTCTTTTAGAACGCATAATGCAGGCTAGCCGTAAAACCATCTCCAAGCCCAACTTCTTTGGTGCTCTTGGCCGCGCCGGCATAGACCCAAGCACCCACAAGGGTCCATTTATCATTGATGAACCACGCCGCATGGATGTCCTGATAATCCGCATCATGCCAGCCGTGGAATTTGGCGCCTTGTTTGTACTCATACCCGACCGCCAAGTTTTTAAGCACGATCAGATCCGCGTTCCCGAACCACGTGAAGCGGTAATTCGGATCGTAACCAAAAACACCGGTCGTACGGCTGTTCGTAGCCAATAAACCGCCGGACAACAGCACCGGCAGCGGCGTTTCTTTGATCAGCTTGGTCGCGACCAGATACGCGTCAAAACCCACATGGTTCGTCTTCGCAGGCACGTAGTCGGTATTCTTTAGAATCCCGCCGATCGAGATTGCCGGGATGAACTTGTGATCTCCCGCGTTCTCCGGAACCAACAAGAACTTTGTACCGATATTGTTCTTGTAGATCGTCTTACCGCCATGCGGCGCCACAGCTTCCCATCCATACGAAACTTCCACACGGTCATACAGCGAAAAAGCCGTTCCAAGCGCGGTCCAATCCACATGCGACTGGGGCAACCGCACATACCAAGCTCCGGCTTGGGGTTTGCTAACGTTTTCCAGCAACCCAAAATCGTTAAAAGCCTTCTTTTCCGTCCCTGTTTTTCCAGGCACGGGTGTTGCCGGCGCTTCTTTTCTCCACTTACTTCCAGCATTGGCTAGATACGCCAACGGATTAAACGCAATACCCCCGACGCCTTCCAGGTTGTTTAAGGGAACTCCAGCATACGAGACCCCGGTGAATTGCCAGCTGACGACAGAGGCTAAAAGCCCCAACACAATGAACTTCTTCATTTTAATTTTCTCCTTGTCCGATCTTTTGTGCCCCATCATCCAGTGGTCTGGTCGGAAAGGCGAAATAGTGATTGTTTGATTTGAGTCAGCCGGTCGTCCGGTAGATTAAAAATTTTATTCCCGTTTTAAATGCCACCCCCTTGTTCCACACTGTGTAAACCGTCGTATCTAACTTTTTCGGTCTTTTCGATCTGGATAATCTTGGAATCATGGACCTTGATAACAATGTCCCCATATTTCAACGAGGCAAGCACCCCCGCAATCTCCTTCAAGATTGCATCGTTAACGATGCTGCCCTTTTTGCCCTTTGAAATATCGTTCGTCATCACATCCTACTTTGCCGCTTTGTTGAGGGCCTGATCGATATCCGCGAGAATGTCGTCGATATGTTCCAAGCCGATCGAAAGACGGATGAAATCCTGTGTGACCCCTGTGGCGAGTTGCTCCGCCGGAGAAAGCTGTTGATGCGTGGTCGTCGCCGGATGGATCGCAAGCGTCTTCGCGTCCCCCACGTTCGCGAGATGCGAGACAAGCTCGAGCGAATCAATGAACTTCTTGCCTGCTTCCAGCCCTCCTTTGATCCCGAACCCCAGAATCGCACCTGCCCCCTTAGGCAGATATCTCTTCACACGATCCTTCTCCGGACTGGATGGAAGTCCCGGATAATTCACCCAAGTAACTTTCGAATGCTTCGCAAGGTGCTGAGCCACCGCCAATGCGTTCTCGGCATGCCTCGGCAGTCTGAGATGCAGCGTCTCAAGCCCTTGCAAAAAAAGAAACGCATTAAAGGGCGACAAAGCCGAGCCAAGATCCCTTAAAAGCGTCACGCGCGCCTTGATAATGTAAGCGATATTGCCAAGCGGCTTCAGTGCCTCTACAAAATTGATACCGTGATAACTCGGGTCCGGCGCCGCGATCAGCGGGAACTTCCCGCTCGTCCAGTCGAATTTCCCGGAATCGACGATCACCCCGCCGAGCGAAGTCCCGTGCCCGCCGATGAACTTCGTCGCGGAATACACAATGATATCCACGCCGTGGTCAAACGGGCGCAAAAGATAAGGCGACACCGTGTTATCCAGCACAAACGGAATACCGTTCTTGTGTGCAATCTTGGAAATACCTTCGAGATCCGCAACATCGAGCTTCGGATTCCCGATCGATTCCGCGTAAATGGCCTTGGTCTTGGGCGTGATGGCCTTTTGAAAACCCTCCAGGTCATTCGATTTTACAAAGTGGACCTTGATTCCCAACCGGGGGAACGTGTAGTGAAAGAGATTGTACGTTCCGCCGTAGAGATTATCCGCGGAAACAATCTCATCCCCCGCCTGCGCAATATTAAGAAGCGCGAGCGTGATCGCGGACTGACCGCTTGAGGTTGCAAGAGCCCCAACACCGCCCTCCAAAAGCGCGATGCGTTTCTCAAATACGTCCGTAGTGGGATTCATGAGACGCGTATAAATATTCCCGAACTCCTTGAGCCCGAAAAGATTGGCTGCGTGTTCGGTATTCTTGAACTGATAGGAGGTCGTCTGATAAATAGGAACAGCCCGGGAACCCGTCGTCGGATCTGCTTCCTGTCCTCCGTGAAGCGCCAGTGTTTCAATTTTTAATCTGCTATCGATCTTGCTCATTTTGTTTTCTCCTTTTTTTAAAATTAAATAAAATACATGGCTTCCTGGTTCGTGTTCCGCATTCGATCGTGAACATCCTGGAACGATGTCACGTTCAGAATGCTTGAGGTCGTCCGATGGACCTCTTGCATCACCATTCGGATCCCGCAGACACTTCCTTTTTTGCATTCATCACACCGGTGATTCGCCTTTCCATCCAAGCAAGGCAACGCTCCAAAAGGGTTCTCGAAGATCCCGATCACCTCTCCGAAGCTGATCTGGTTGGGAGAGCGGGCCAAAAGATAACCGCCCCCCTTACCCTTTTTGCTCTTCAGAAATCCTTTATTCTTGAGTTCCAGGAGAATAGCTTCAAGGAACTTCTTCGGAATGGATTCTTTTTCAGCGATCTCAGCAATCAAAACCGGTTCCTTCGAGGCGTATTTCTCCGTCAGCATCAGAACGGCCTTGAGAGCATATTTTGTCTTATTAGATATCATAGTCTAGTACCCCATAGAGTGATGGCACTAATATAACCCATGTCGCTTCGTCTGTCAAATTTATTTTAAAAGTTTTTTCCGCAAAGAACGAGGCAGAAGCCCTCCTCGGGATGCGCCTAAAAATCCCTGCTGCCCCTATCAATAATAGATGCCTTAACAAAGTTCCGGCCCCCTCCCCTGTCAAAGATTTCAAACACACACTAAGGTTAAGAACAAGAAAACAATCAAAGGAGGTGTCGCGATGAGCGTCATCACAAAGCAAACGTGGGAATATATGGTGCGCGATTTTCTGGAGATAAAATGCACCCTAAAAGAACCGGAGCAAGAGTTCCTTCTGGATTTTTTGAAGGGCAAGGGCGTCAAGGCCGAGGCCATTCGGATGCATCCGGCCTTCTCAGTGGACGATCACTTGGTGGTTATTATGGAAGATGCGGATTCGAAGAAGCGTCTTTTCTATCATCCGCGAAAAAAGACGATCGAGGAATGAACCCGGGAGGGCTATGCCTGATCCACGGCTTTGCGAAGTTCCCGGGCTTCGAAGGAAGTCAGAAAGCGTCCCTTCCCGGGGGCCAAATGCCCAAGCTTCAAAGGACCAAAAGAATAGCGGTTGAGCATCACTACATCATACTCGAATCGTTGGAACACGCGCCGGATCTGCCGTTTTTTTCCTTCGCGCAATTCCACCATCAAAATTCTCGGGGAGATCGGCCGGATCTCTTCTAATTTAAGAAAACCGTCGTACGAATGAAAACCCTCAAGCACCTTGTTGCGATCCCTCTCATCCCAGGCGCGATGGAGCTTCACCTGATACCATTTCTCAACGTGAAAGCGCGGATGAATCAACCGGTTCGCGAGATCTCCGTCATTGGTCATGAGAAGCAACCCGGAGGTGTCCTTGTCGAGCCGGCCCACCGGAAACACACGAACACGGTTCGTCGAGGATTGGCGCGTCGCGTTCACAAGATGTCGCGGCAAAAGATCAAAAACCGTTTTCTTGGCGTGCATATCCTGCGCTGTCACAACATAGCCTTCGGGCTTGTTCAAAAGATAATAAACATGCGGCGCCAACTGGAGAACTTTCTGGCGATACATGATGGTATCGTTTTGAAAATCCACCTGCCGGCCCAAATCCTGCACGACCTCGCCATTGACGGAAATAGCGCCATTGGTGACAAAAACCTCGCATTTCCGGCGAGAGCCAAGCCCCGCGCTAGCCAAAGCGTGCGCGATTCTCATCGTTTTTTAAGCTCCGCATAGAAAAGAGACCGCCCTTGGGCGGCCCATTTGAGTTCGTAATTGGTCTTGTTCATTCCGTCTAAAATCCTCTCATTCATCGTTTCGCGCACATTCTCCCAGAGTTCCGCTGTCGCCGCTATGGTTTTCTTCATGGCGGCAAAATAGTCCTTATCATCGGTCGCGATTTCGACAAGCCCTCCAGGCGCAAGCCGCACATGAAGCAACCGAAGAAGCTCCGCTGTAAAAACACGCCGAACCTGATGCCGGCGTTTGGGCCAAGGATCCGGAAAATAAATATGAAAAATGCTCACGCTTTCCGGTGCGATTGCTTCGTTTAAAAATGCCCGCGCCTCGGCCCGGAGAAAGCGGATGTTCGGAAGCGCCCGTTTCTGCGCGCGCGTCTTCCCGATATTCATGAACTTGCTCACGCGATCGATCCCTAAGAAATTCGTCCCGGGATTCTCAATAGAACGGGCAACAAGGAATTTCCCCTTCCCGCATCCGATCTCCATCTCAACAGCATGGGAATTCCCAAATAATTCTTCGAAAACGATGGAGCCGTACTTCTCTTCTATGAACGCGCGAGCCATATCAAGACCTCCAAATGCCGCGTCCGCGGGAAAAAATCGAACGGCATGATCTTCCGGACCTTCCAGCCGACTTTCGCCAAATGCTTCAAATCACGGGCGAGCGACTCCGGCGAACAGGATAGATAAAATAAAGATTCGAGGCTTTTCGCCGCACCCAAAGTTTCAATGGCAGAACTTGCAAGTCCGCCGCGGGGCGGATCAATCAAGGCCACACAAGGTTTGCCATCAAGTTCCTTCAAAATCGCCGGGAGATACGTCTCGACTTTTCCCACGAGCATTTTGATATTTTCCAGCTGGTGATAATTGACATTAAACTGCGCAAGAGTCACCGAATCGCGGCATTCTTCGATCATCACGACTTCCTTGGCGCGATCGGCCAGAGCGATCCCGAAAAGCCCGACGCCGGAATAAAGATCAAGAAAAACAGTGTCCTTCTCCCACTGGATAAGACTTTCGATCCTTGAAACGATCTTTTCCAGGATCGACAAATTCGCCTGAAAGAAAGTGTCGAGCGCATAAAAGATCTTGCGTCCATGCACGATCGTCCAAAAATAATCCTTTTCCTCCATTCTCAGCGATCTGCGGCCGATCCCGCCCCAAAACACTTTCCCCTCGTCGCCCACACGAACCACCAGATTCGCAACCTTATAATCCTCCGGCAGTTTACGCACCGCCTCTTCCTTCAGGACGACCAGGAAATCATTGATCTCTTTGCGCGCAATGGAACAATTTGTGACTTCCTGGAGCCTCTGCGTCCCTGGCAGCATAAAACCCATCTGCCGCTCTCCGTTATTCCTTTTACGCAACGTCAGATCCAGTCGGTTGCGATAATAATAGGATTCCGGAGACGGCGTGATCGCCTCAAAAATATCTTCTGGGAGACTTAATTCTTTCACGATCAAGTCTTTAAGAATAGTCTCTTTCCGGGCAAGCTCTTCTTCGTATGGGAGGTCCTGGTATTGACATCCTCCGCAGGTCCCGAAAAGCGGGCATAAAGGTTTTACTTGGATGGATACCGTCGTGGGAGTCAACATGATGCGATAGTTTACGAAGAAGGCCCCAGCTCGTCGAGCGTTGTTTTGGAACGGGACGGGTTGAAAATGACTCCGTGAAACGGTACACTGTCCCCATGGCTGACAAAATCTTTATTCAAGGGCTTGAAATTCGCTGCATCATCGGTACGCTTCCCCGGGAACGCAAAAAGAAGCAGAAGGTGATGATTGATCTCGAGTTCCCGGCCCCTGTCCGAATAGCAGCAAGACGGGATGACCTTAGAGATGCCCTGAACTATCAGAAGATTGCCGGACGCACACTAGCGTTCGTTTCTCAAAGCCAATTCTATTTAATAGAAACTCTGGCCGAACGCCTCGCCCAAATGCTGCTCCAGGAATTCAAATTAAAAAATGTGACACTGCGCATCTCAAAGCCGGGAGCAATCAGGAACGCTCAATGCGCCGGTGTGAAGATCTTCAGGAAGGAATAATTCTTAAAGTGCCGCGATCGCGGCATATTTGGCGTAAGGAGCACCGCCGCGGGCAACATCCACTACCCCGCCGACCACTCCCGTCACAGTCTCAACAGTGCCGCGAATGGCTCCCGTCACAAGTCCAAACGGAAACAACACGCGGCCGGAATCCTGCAGCATAGCTTTCGGAATAGCAAACACCCCTCCCACGATCTTGCCGGCCCCGCGCGCGGCGTAGGAAATATCCTCACCCATTTCGGCATAGCCCAAGGAAGGCATGAAAAGCACGCCAAAGACAAACAGAAGGTAAAAGGATTTTTTGAGTTTTCTCATCACGAATCTCTCCCCCTCTATTGTCGGCATTTAAGGTTTGAACTTTCGTGGATTTTGGCTATGATAACCCCCCTATGAAACATATCCTCGTAACGGGTGGTTCCGGTTTTATCGGCTCGAACATAGCCCTTGAACTCCAAGCCCGTCTTCCGGAAGCCCGCATCACGGTTCTGGAGGACTTCCGTAGCTCCTCATTCAAGAACCTCCTCGGCTTTAAGGGGGACCTGCTCGCCTACGACTGCTCTGACAAGGCCTGGATGAGCTGGGCCAAGGGCAAAAAGCTTGACGTAATTTACCACATGGCCGCCATCACGGACACGACTATCCTCGATGAGCAAAAAATGATGTACGACAATGTCGAAGGCTTCCGTAATGTCCTCGACCTCGCGGTTGAGAAAAAGGCCGCCGTAGTCTATGCCTCTTCCGCCGCAACTTACGGCTCGATCGACCGGCCCATTAAGGAATCCGACGCCGGCAACCCGAACAATATCTACGGTTATTCCAAGTGGATCATGGACCAGCTAGCTCCCTCCTATTATGACAAGATCAAGGTAGTGGGACTCCGGTTCTTCAACGTCTTCGGCCCCCGGGAATGTTACAAAGGACATGCCTCCAGCATGATCTATCAGCTAGCGCTCAAGATGATGGAAGGGCACCATCCGCGCATTTTCAAATGGGGCGAACAAAAACGCGATCATATCTACGTTAAAGATGTCGTCACGGCCACGCTCCTGGCCCACAAAGCCAAGGAATCCACGGTCATGAACCTTGGAACCGGGCAAGCGACCTCCTTCAATGAGATCGTGGATGCACTCAATGAAGCCCTCGGCACGAACCACAAGCCCGATTACTTCGACAATCCCTACAGTTTTTACCAGAACTTCACGCAGGCAGACATGCGCCATCATGAAGCCATGACCGGTTTCCGGTGCCGCTACACAACGCGCGAAGGCATCATCGATTACGTCCGGAATTACCTTCTGAAGAAGTAAGTGTCTTGCTTGCCAAAACAGTGGAAATCGCTAGACTAATACCACATCACATTTTAATTTAGGGGTATGCGGTATAGTTTTGTGAACCCTTAAAATCAAATGGAGAACAGTGCAAAAGTCATGAAACGCGAACAATTTATCTCGTTTTTCTTCATCGGTGTCTTGGCTTTCATTATTTACGAGGTCTTTAACATCTTCGCGCCGTTCTTCACGGCTATTTTCTGGGCGGCGATCCTTGCATTCGCATTTTATCCTCTCTATGAGAAACTGCGCAAATTGTTCCCGAGACGGAACAATTCCATCGCGCTCCTCATGACCGTTGCAGTATTCCTCGCCGTCGTTCCTCCCCTCATCTTCATTATCATCAACATGACCACACAGGTCATCGAATTTTCCCATTGGGCCTACAGCTATGTCCGGGATGGAAAACTAGAACAGCTGGCCGAACAGGTCCGGGGGCTTCCCTGGTTCCAGAATATCCAGACACACGTCTTCGCATCCCAGACGGTAAAAGACAGCCTTTCTTCCTGGTTCCTGGGAGCCACGAAAACACTTGGGAATTTAGCTGCGGCTCAAGCGGGAACCTTCACCAAGAACATCTTCTTTGTCCTTCTAAACGTTTTTTTCATGTCCTTCCTCACTTTCATCTTCTTCAAACACGGAGAAAAGATCTACCACTTCATTTATGAGATCGCTCCGTTCGAGAAAGAAACCAAGAAGGCCCTTTTTACACAGATCCATGAGACCTTTGTCGCCGTGATCCGGGGACAGCTCCTGACCAGTGTCACACAGGCAGCCGTAGCGGGAATGCTGTTCACGGCTTTGGGGGTCCCGATCCCGCTTTTTTTTACATTCCTGATCTTTCTGACTTCGCTCATCCCAATCCTTGGGGCGGCAAGTGTGTGGTTTCCAATCGCGGTTTATCTTTTAATCATGCAGCTGTATGGCAAAGCGATCATTCTTTTTGTGGTGGGTTTTTTCGGGATCAGCCTGCTGGATAACATCATGAAACCGGCGATCATTGGAGAAAAAACAAAACTCCCCTATTTTCTTCTTTTCTTCGGGATCATGGGTGGGATGAAATTCTACGGTCTAATGGGAATTTTCCTGGCGCCGGTGGTACTTTCGATCTTCTTCGCGCTGATCAAAATCTACCGCGAAAAATACGTCTGATCTTTCGAGAAGCCCCCCCATAAAAAATTTTCTCTTTCCGGCTGGCAAACGAAACGTTATCGAAGAATCGACCCTCTCCTAGTCTCCGAGGATTTTGGTGTCCTGACCGATCCGAATACCTTTCATTAGAGCCTGAAGGTCCTCCGGCGAAGAACTCGCGGCAATCGCGGTCTCCTGGCTGATTAATCCGGCCTTCCAAAGCCCCAGGATCGAATGATCCATCGTCTGCATCCCTTCTTCATGAGCATTACGGATCGCTTGCGGAAGCTTGTCGATCTTTTTTTCAAGGATCAGCTGTTTGATCGTGTAATTCCCCAAAAGCACTTCGGCCGCAGGCACGAACGTCTTCCCATCCTTAGCCACTAACAATTTCTGAATCGTAATGCAGGACATATTCGCCGCAAAGTGACGAAACACCACTTCGCGTTCACTCTCACGCCTGAAAAAGCTCAGTATCCGATCAAAAACCTGACTAGCGGATTGAGCGTGAATTGTCGAGATCACAAGCCTTCCGACCTCGGCCGCCGAAAGCGCAAAACTGAAAGATTCCGCGTCACGCATTTCGCCGATCACGATCACATCCGGGGACTGACGCACCATGTACTTCAGAGCCGAACTGAAACTTTCTGCATCCCGACCGATCTCGCGCTGCTGGATGAGACATTGCTGGTCCTTATGCAGGTATTCCACCGGATCCTCAATTGTGAGAACATGCTTTGGGACACTCTCGTTCATGGCCCGGAGCATGGCCGCCACCGTGGTGGTCTTCCCGGAAGAGACCGCTCCCCCGATGAGAATGATCCCGGATTTTTCAAGCGCAACCCTTTTCAGGACCGGCGGCAACCGGAGCTCATCAAAACTCGGAATGCCTTCCCACAGCAAGCGGAACACCAGGGAAATATCCCCTTGCTGAAAAAAAGCATTGGCCCGGAAACGACAATCCTTTTCACGAAAGAAGAATCCAAAATCCACACTCTTGTTTTTTTGAAGTATTTCTTTCTGGCGAGGATCCAGCAGCTCATCAACAAGCCCGCAGATCTCTTCCGCGGAAAATGCCTTCAAGGGCAGCGACACTACCTGCCCGCCAAGACGCATGCGGGGAGGCGTCCCGGCCTTAAAAAAAACGTCCTGCCCCCTTTGTTCAATGACCTTTTCAAGACAGACTTTCAAATAAGCGCTCGTGCTCATAAATCTCCTTTCATGCAGGATGCCCCTTAAAAACAATAGCTCATTTTAACAGTCCAGCAAGAGCATCGCAACAAGCCTCTCTCTCTCTTTTGAAAATAGATTTCCTTTTATAGCGTAGTTGGCTATTATAAGGACATTCTCGTTTGACGGGACACCTAACTTCTGAGGATGCACATCATGAGAATCACGGGAAAAACTCCGGTCGAAGAGATCTACCAAAAAGCCTGTCAACTCTACCAGCTCCGCATCCTCATCATCCTCTTTCTTATTCCCCTTTATGTTCTGACCTGCAAGTGGGGAAATTTCACGGTTTCAAATCTCTGGCCTCTCTATATCGTGGTCCTCATTGAGGTCTTCATCAACCATCCCTACAAAGCCTTTTACCAAAATCCAAAATCCGGCATGGAAGCCCTGATCGCTTCGGTCGTAATCGACTTTTTGGCAGAAACAACGGCCCTGCATCTTTTGGGCAATGTGGATCTTTTCATTTATGCCTCCTGCTTCTTTATCTCGATCGTCTACTGCGCCCTCAATCTACCGACCGTCCTGACCCTCCAAATGGCCACACTCGCTTCGGCCCTTTATGCAGGGCTGATCGTTCTCGGACATTTAAATATCATCCCCCAGACTGTTTCTTTCGGGCCCGACTTGACCTCGGTCCAAGAAACCGCCATTATCTTCAGGCACATTGCTTTCTTCTATTTGATCGCATTCTTCATAAGATCCCTGGCTTCGGCTCTCGTGAAAAAAGATGATCGCCTCGAGGAACTGCTTTGGGAGCTCCGAGAAACAAGTGATAAAGTCAAGTATGCCTATCATCTGCAGACTGATTATTTTGCTCGAATGAGCCATGAGATCCGTGCGCCGCTGAACTCAATCCTTGGTTTTTCCCAACTCTTAATCGAGAGCCCGACCGAACCTCTCACAGAAAAACAGAAAGATTTTCTCTCCCGTATCGAGCGCGGCGGAAAGCATCTTCGCGAGCTTATCAATGACGTACTCGATCTTTCCAAGATTGAGTCAAAAAAAATGCAGCTTTCACTCCATGAGATCGAACTCGTGAAGATCATCCAATCGGCGCTTGATGTCTTTTATGAAGAGGCCCTCGCCAAGCATCTACTGCTGGGATTCACGGAAAAACCGGTAGCTCTCAAGATCACAGCCGATGAACTTAAACTCCGGCAGGTCCTTTACAATCTCCTCTCGAACTCGCTAAAGTTCACCAAAAAGGGCTTTATTCATATCGCCTTAGTCAAAGAGCCGGACGGCGGAGCAAAGATCACAGTCGAAGACTCAGGTCCGGGGATCGCTTTAGAAAATCAGGGAGCAATTTTTCAGCCGTATGAGCAGGCAGGGCGCGCAACCTCAAAGAGCATCAAAGGGACAGGGTTGGGGCTTGCCATCAGCAAACAGTTCGTGGAAATGCATGGCGGAAAGATCTGGGTCGAAAGCGAGCCGGGCAAAGGCTCCAGGTTCATCCTCACACTCCCACCGGCTCCCCCGGCGCCCCAGTCCGAAAAGCCTGCTACTGACACCCCTCTCGCAAACTAAACTTTCTTCAAACCCTCGCAATAATTCAAACTTCTCTCCGTTTTCCATTTCAAGGGAAACTCTCGACATTGAGCGGGTCTCGCTTCATAGACCGAGCAACCTTGGGCCCCAAAAAAGCAACACGTCTCGTCCGAAAGTTTTTTAAGCACGAGATGTTGCCGGTCCATGAGAAGACAATGTGTCCCAGTAAATTGGTAAATATCCATCGCAAGATGCGCGGCAAGACGCTCGGCATCTCCTTCCTTCAGATAGACAAAACCGGGTTGGCGGCAACATGCGCCGCAACGCTGACATTGGAAGGCATTCATGAGAGAGAAAAAGGGCCACGCACCACGGCACATGACGTGGGTCGTGGCCCCAGAAGGTTACTTTTTTGCGAGTTGCTGTTCGACGAAATCACCGATCACGGGCAGTTTGTAGCGCTCCCCTTTATAAGCCTTCACCATCAAAACGATCCAAAGAACCACTCCCAAAGGCCAGAGCACCAACCCCACCAGAATCCCCAGGAACGGAATGAACCCTACCACCGCGGAGAGGATAAAAAGAGCGAGGAATGTGACAAGCGACTGAAGCGCGTGAAAACGCACGAACTCGTTTTTTTGCTCAAGCAACAGGAAAACAAGCCCCGTCACCCACCCCAGCGCGTAGCAAAGAAGCGCTTCGATATTTTCCGTCACACCGAGAACCGTATTTTTATTTTCATCGACCATCTTGAACCCCCTGTTTTTAGTCTCAATTTCAATCAGTCGAAGCAAAGCTGAGATTCGGGTTGCCCTGACTGCCGTTCCCGTTTATCCAGAATAAATTAAAATCAAGGATAGAAGCATCGCACAGGATATTGTACCGTATTCTTACAAAAAAACTATCCCGCTCTCAAAAAAGCGGGGTAGAATAATGCCGCTTTGAAGAAGCTATTTCCACACCGACAGGAGAGTCCTATGCCAACTATTTTTACCAAGATCCTCGCGGGCGAGATCCCCGCCCACAAGATCCTTGAGAATGACCGCTATCTCGCATTCCTCGATATTCGTCCCGTAAATCCAGGCCACACGCTCGTAATCCCAAAGCAAGAAATCGATTACATCTTTGACATCGAGGATGAACTGCTGAAGGGGCTTATGATATTCGCCAAAAAGGTCGCCAAAGCTATCAAGCAAACCGTTCCCTGCCAGAAAGTCGGCATCATGGTTGCCGGGATCGAAGTCCCTCACGCCCATATCCACCTCATCCCAATCGATGGTGTCAGCGACTTGAATTTCGCACGCGCAAAACCCATGCCGCAGGAAGAGCTTGCATCGACTGCCGCGAAAATCCGGGCAAACCTCTAAAACCCTAGCTCATAGCCGATAGCCTTCCCTAGGATATCACCTATAGTCAATAAGCAGTCTGCTGCTCCAGGCCTGTTTATTGTTGTCGGTTTTCTGCAGTGATTGGGTTTTGTTTTTCAGGCGTTCTTGAGGAACGCGGCGAGGAGCTGCGAGTAGGTGGTCGTGACCTTGAGCTGGGGAAATTGACGGACGATCTTCGCAGGGGGACGGAACAAAATTCCACGGTCAGCAGCCCGGAGCATGGCGATGTCATTATAGGAATCCCCCGCAGCGACGACTCTAAATCCAAGACTTTTAAGCCCTTGCACGGCTTCTTTCTTGCCGTTCTTCTGTCGCAGATGATAATTCGAAATAAAACCCTTTTTATCCGTCGAAAGCCAGTTGCAAAAAAGGGTCGGATATCCGAGCTTCTTCATCATCGGCCCGGCGAACTCATAATAAGTATCGGAAAGAATGATGACCTGATATTTCTCCTGCAGCTTTCTTAAGAACTCCTTCGCGCCCGGGAGCGGATTCATGCGCTTGATCACAGCCTGGATGTCGCGGAGCTTGATCCCCTCGTTCTTCAAGATTGCAAGCCGGTAGCGCATGAGCTTATCGTAATCGGGCTCATCGCGCGTGGTGATCTCCAGTGCTTTGATGCCGGTCTCCTTCGCCACGTTGATCCATATCTCAGGGATCAACACACCTTCCAGATCAAGACAACAGATCATGTTTTGCTCCTTCGCTCAGTTTGAGGAGGGAATTATATCCGAACGCGGAATCTTTTAAAAACAATCTTTTATTGGAAGACGCGTCAGGAAAAATGATTCACGGGGCCCATGCCATGCCCAAGACCGGGACTTGTGCGAATGGCACGGGTAATGAACTTTTTGGCGCTCGTGATCGCCGAAAAAAGATCCTGCCCTTTAGCCAGTTCGGCGGTGATGGCCGCAGAATAAGTGCAGCCGGTCCCATGCGTATGCCGTGTCCTGATCCGCGGAGCTTTGAGGAGACGGATCCGCCCGCTCTGATAAAAAAGGTCCACAGCTTCCCCTCGAAGATGACCGCCTTTGACAAGCACCGCTTGAGAACCAAGCCCTGCAATGATCCGCGCAGCTTTTTCCATGGACTCGAGATCGCAAACTGTGGTTCCGCTCAGCACTTGAGCTTCACAAAGATTTGGCGTAACCAAAACAGCATGGGGTAGAAGCTCTTTGATGAAAATACGAATGGCACTTTGTTTGAGAAGCGGCGCACCGTGTTTACTCACCATCACCGGATCGACCACAAGAGGAAACCGGAATTTTCTGGCTGCTCTCGCGACCGCACGAAGAACCTTTTCATCGCCCAGAGCACCCGTCTTGGCCGCTTGAGGCGGGAGATCCGTAAGCACGGCTTCGAGTTGACGCATCACTTGAGCAGGTTTTATTACATAGACAGCCTGGACGCCACGCGTGTTCTGGGCTGTGAGAAGCGTGATTACCGCCATCCCGTAAACCTTGTGCTGATGGAAAGTTTTGAGATCAGCTTGAATGCCGGCCCCGCCCGAAGGATCAGACCCGGCTATGGAAAGCGCTGTCGGGATCACTTGAGGACTTGCTTGAAAAACTCAACGAATTGCTCAGAGGTGACACCGGTATAAAACTGTACGGCACCGTCAGGCTGAGGCGGGTGGAGAAAGAAAGACGGATATCCCCGAATCCCGTATTGGGACGCGATAGTGTTCTCGCGACTTCCGGATTCCGGATTGATATTGACCTTGATCTTGCCCTTCAGCATAGCCTGAACCGAGGGGGACGAAAGCACCTCTTTTTCGAACCTACGGCAATAAGGGCACCACCCGACGCTCATATAAACGACCATGGGTTGATTGGTCCGTTTGTATTCCTCAACCGCCCTGTCGTAACCTGAAGCACCCTGGTACCAGCCATCGGACCATCGGCGCGTAATCTGGGTCGGAGACGATGCAACGGAGGCACTGCTCGATACATAGGAGGAATCGGAATCCTGGGCATAACATCCCGACCCGATAAGAAAAAAAGTTAAAAAGAAAAACGTTATTAGTTTCTTAGAATTCACAAAATCTCCTTAAAATTTTCTATATTTTATCACGCATCCTTTAAAGGAACCCAACATCTTTTCGAGGCCAAAGCCTGTCGAAGACTCGTTTTTATTTCATAAGCGAATCGAAGAACGAGGCCATAAACGTCAGGGTCGCGATCGCCAAGAACGCGATCAGGATCACGAGGATCGTCCAAAGGATCTTCGCTGTCTTCGAAAATCTCGGGCTCTGCCACAAAAGAGGGATCGCGAACGGACCGACCGTCAGCAACATGAGAATCACATAGGGAATGGTATTTCCTGCGAAAGTCCGCGGCTGGCCTGCAGCAGTTTGAAAGGCGTCCAAAGCTGCGGGAATCATGACGGCTAAATAGATCCCTCCCATCAAAAACCATGCCATCACCGTATGGCTGACGATGAGACTCACCACCACCCCGGCCGCCATGCATAAAAGCGTCCATCCTTTGGCGCGATCTCCGAGGTAAAGCTGTCCGAGGCCTGGGGCGATCACAGAATAAAACAAAGCGAGACGGGGATCTTTCACGAAGGAGTTGCAGCCCCAGCGGGAGTTATTTTCTTTTCAAGGAGCTTCCCTCTCCGTTCGATCTGGAAGATCTGAGGCTCTCCATTCTTTTGAGCCAGGATCACCCGGTAATAGTTCTCCCAGCAATCGAGCAACACACTGTTCTGCTTGAGAAGAATATCCCCTGGCAAAAATCCTTCCCGCTCTGCCGGAGAGCCGGCGCGCACGTCCGTAATCGCAAATCTCAGGGTTTTAGGATCACGTTCCACACGGAATCCCATATGCGGCGCATCGGGGTTCAGAAAAAAAATACTGACCGGTAGCTCCAGCTCTCCCTCCTCGCGAAGGACCGTGAATTTCTTGAGGGATTCTCCTGGGATATTTAGAAAGAATCCGAAAAGATTTCCGGGCGTCACCGCCTGCCCTGAGATCTTCATGAGCACATCCCCATTGCGAAGCCCTTGTTCATAAGCAAGTGTTGAGACATCAGCTTCTGCAATAAAATAATGCGCCGTCTTGTCGTCATAGTGAAGGTCACAACCTAAAATCACACTTTTGATGGCCGGAAACTTCGCTTCCACAAGCCGCTCGTGGATATTCTTGCCTAAGAATCCTTCGAACACACCACGGGACCCGTCACTCCTCCGAAACCCTTTGGAAGAAAAACCCGTCTTCCTTTTGAAATAGGCCTTAAGGCCCACGACCGTCATAGTCGGATCCTTTTCTACGACACCGATCTCGAGAGCGCAAAACCCGCTCGAGGACAAGCTCGGAGCTTTGGCCCATTGTTTATATTCTTTGGAATACAAAGGAAAGGTTGCAGACCGGATATAGCCCCGGGCTTTATCGGTCGTGACAAGCGGGATTTTTTCGGCTTCCAGTGTCGCAAGGGTAGCCTTCCAAACTTCTTCAAAATTCCCGGGAAGCGGGAACGACCGGCCTTCCGAAGTGGAGGATGAGAGAGAAAATCCTGAAGATAGCAGATATAAAAAAAGCAGGCCGCAGAGTCTCCACGGCCTGCCTTTTTTAAACGAAAGAACGGTTTCCAAAGAATTAACGATTGAGCTTATCGCCCTTCATCGCCACTTCAGGGCCCACGGGGACCTTCAGGTAAGCATCCGAAGCGCTCCAGATATGGTTGAACATCAGGATCCCAATACCCACCCAGATCACGGGATAGCCTACAAGCGTCCCGAGAAGGATCGTGGTCACAATGCCGCCGATCTCGAGAACGATCATAGCGCCGGTCTTAAACTTTCCGCTCTTGTTATCCATTTCGTTATTCAGGTATTGTCCCCAACCCGGCAGCACTAACGAGGCCGCACCGCGGGTCAGACTCTTGTCCGAGTTATTCTCCTCGGCATACGCAACACCACTCACGGCCATAAACATAGCCAAAACCACTGTCATACTGATAATCTTCTTTAACATAATCCCTCCCCTTTGTTAATTTTTATGACGCCCTTAGTCCCAACCTTTCAATTTCATCCGAGATGAAATTGGGGCAACCCTGGCTACCATCAAGAAAAAGAAACCCAAAGCCAGGGTACGTTATCGACCATTCCCTGAGAATTTTAATTGTAAGTAGTCCCCACGTCAATAGACACTCTGAAGCTTCTGAAGACCGACGCACTGCGAATCTATTTGCTCGGCGTAAGTCCGAAGGTAAAGCCAGCCTTCACCTTCGCAATAAGCTCGGGAAGCACTTCCTGGTAATCACGAACAATGCCGAAATCCGAATGGCGAAAGATTGCAGCCTGTGGATCCTGATTGATGGCGATGATCTTACCAGATTCTTTCATCCCCGCGAGATGCTGGATAGCCCCGGAGATTGCGACAGCGATATAGATCTTGGGACGAACGGTCTTCCCGGTTTGTCCGACCTGACGCGCGTAGGGAGCATAACCGTTATCCACCGCGTGACGGCTCGCGCCCCAGTCCGCGTTGATCCCCTGGTCCTGCAAAGCCTTTGCGAGATCCTTGACGAGTTTGAAATCGTCGTGATCGCCGGCCGGACGTCCCCCAGAAATAATGATATCCGCTACAAAAAGATTATCGCCGCCGCCCGCCTCACGCTTGACTTCAAGCACCTCTACCGCGAAATCACTGTCCCTGAACGTAGGAGTAAATTCACGAACGGTCCCTTTACGGTTTGGATCTTTTGGTAATATTTTAAAAGTTCCGGCACGGGCAGTCGCCATCTGCGGGCACCAGAACCCGATAATAGTCGCAAGCTTACTTTCACCATAAGTCGGTCGGATGGACTCAAGACAGGGATACATGATCGCTTTTTTAATACGGTGCACATATTCCCCGACCTTCAGACTTGTGCAATCCGCGGTCACGCCAGCCTTCACACGACTCGCAAGTCTTGGCGCGAGCTCACGGCCTGAAGTCGTTGCTCCAAAAAGCGCTATCTCCGGACGTTTATGTTCAATCCACTGCGCCAACACCGCTGCGACCGGCAGGATTCTGTATTCCTTAAGACGCGGATCATCCACCACTACGACCTCGTCGGCGCCATAGGCGATGATCTCAGCCGCCACATCCTTGATGTTATATCCGGTCACAACCGCAGTCACCTGGGTCTGGAGCTGGTCCGCTAGTTTCCGGGCAGGATTCAGAATCTCAAGGGATGACCGTGCCGGTGTTTGACCGTGCATTTCAATCCAGGTCAAAATGCCTCGCGCACCCTTGCGAAAATCCACTCTTGGAAAATCCACATCCACTTTGGCCTTTTCCCCAGACACATCTTTTCCATCGTCCGCTTCCGCATGCGCCCCAGGGCCCCCGCCGCTCGAATTCTTGACCTTTTCGATCTCGGAGACAAGAACCTCCGCAAGATCCTTGGGCTCATGACCGGAGATCATATTGACCGGGGGCCGATCTTTTTGAATATCCACAACCTTTGACACAAGCGTCGGTGACCCATTGAGGCCTACCACGCTGGCATCCGCCCCGGTTTGATCCAGCGTCCAGATCTCGATCTTGGCGCTCTTCGCACGAATAGCTCCTTTGAGAGACGGCCGACGCGCCGGAGTGGCGGTCGGGGCAATGGAAATAAGACACGGGATAGGAACTTTGAGAACCTGGAATCCACCTTCAATAATGCGACGGACCTTTAAATGGTCTCCCTTGAACTCCACCTTTTCCACAAAAGTCGCCTGGGGAATACCGAGATTCTCGGCCGTCTGAGACGGCACATGCGCTGTATCCCCGTCTGTCGTCTGCCGTCCTGAAAAAATGATGAAGGGATCTTTGCTGTCCTTGGTGAACCCAAGTTTTTTGAGAAGCGAGGCAATCGCATAACCGGTGGCAAAAGTGTCGGAGCCCCCAAGCTTCCTGTCTGAAAGAAGCACCGCGCGATCGTATCCCATGGCCAAGGCTTTTTTGAGCGACTGCTCAAAACTTGTCGGCCCCATCGAAACCACGATCAGTTCCGCGTCCGGAACATGCTTTTTGATCTGCAGCCCCTGCTCCAGACCAAACGTACAATCTGCATTGATCGAGGACTTCGCCTTGGTGCGGTCCATAAGCCCGTCCGCGCCCATACGCATTTCGGTCGGGAGCGGAACTTGTTTCATGATGGTGATGATCTTTAAACCCATATTCTCCTCTATTTTAAAAACGACCGTCGGCCCACGCTCCTCGCGCCGCGTGGCGCTTGAGTCGTAGCCCGTGGCACGACGCTATAAATTCTCGTATTCGGGGCCATCGCCCCCGTAGGGCACGGCCCATTCAATGTTCCCAAACGGATCTTTGATGTCGCAAGTTTTGCAATGCACGCAATTGGCCGGATGGAGATGGAGGTCCTTTTTCCCGGTCTTTGGGTCCGTCACGATCTCATAAACCTCGGCAGGACAAAAATGCTGGCACGGCCCGCCATATTTTGGAATACAAACATCCCGGCAAAGATTGAGATCCAGCACCCGCAGATGACACGGTTGCTCTTCATCGTGTTTGGAGCCTGAAAAATAGACATCCGTCACTTTATCAAACGTCAGTTTCTTGTCGTAAGCGAGCTCTTTCGCAAACTTTTTGCAGAATGGCGTTTTCACATCCGAGAGTTTCTTATAGCAAGCTGCATCCTCATGCGTCTTCATCTTCCCCGACCACGTGATGCCACGTCCCCCGGTGAGAATCTGAGTCGCAAAATAGAACGCGCCCAGGATCATGCCGTGCCCGAATCCTGCGCGAAAATTACGGGTACGGGAAAGCGTTTGATGCGTCGCGCTTTTCTTGAAAAGCTCTTCATAAAGACTGAGCTGCTTTGCCGAAAAATTATTTTTCCCAAAAGCTTCAAATGCGGTCTTCGCAGCCAACATCCCGGACTCGATCGCGAGATGGACGCCCTTGAGACTCGGCATGCTGAGGAATCCAGCAGAATCCCCAACAATCATGACCCCATCATGATAAAGCTTGGGAAGCGAATAAAGGCCTCCCTCCGGGATCGTCTTGGCGCCATACCGCAGGAGTTTTCCTTTTTCGAGGATTTTCGCGATGAAAGGATGCTTTTTATAGAGCTGAAGCGCCGCGTGGGAGTCAAACGCGGGATCCCTATAATCCAGTCCTGCCGCGATCCCGACTACGACCTGCCGGCCGTTCAGACCGTAAACGAACCCACCGCCAAAATGATTGAACTCAAAAGGATAGCCGAGCGTGTGCATGATCCGTCCAGCCTCGAATGTCCCTTCCGGAAGGTCCCAAAGCTCTTTGACGCCTGTGGAGTAAACCTGGGGGTTGCTCTGTTCCTCGAGATTCAATTTACGACAAAGGGCCTTGGTCAGACTACCACGAGGCCCTTCGGCCAGGATCGTGATCTTGGCGCGGATCTCGTTGCCGGGCTGATAGTTTTCCATCGGCTGCCCGTGCTTATCCACGCCGGTATCGATTGTCCTCGCCCCGATGACGCGAGCGTTCTCATAAACCATTTCGGAAACGCTGAACCCCGGATAGACCTGTACGCCTTTTTTCTCGGCGATCTCGGCCAGCCAGCGTGTCATTTTTCCAAGAGAAACCACGAAATTCCCGCGATTGCCCATAAAAGGCGGCGTAAAAGGAGCCCGCAAGGCTAGCTTCGGGGTGAAAAAATAAACACCCTCTTTTTTGACGGGAGATTCGAAGGGAAAATCTTTAGGTTCGACGCCTGGAAGAAGTTCTTTCAAGGTCGAAGGATCGATCACGGCACCGGAAAGCGTGTGGCTCCCGATCGAATTTCCTTTTTCAAGAACCAGGATTCTAGGCTTCTTGTCGGCACCCGCCGTGAGATCGGCAAGATGAATGGCGGTCGCGAGGCCCGCGACACCGCCGCCCACGATCAGAATGTCTATTTCAACGATTTCGAGTTTTGACATATTAAAAAGAGATCTCTTGTGCCGCATTACTATTGATTTTCAGGATTCGCAGTACAAGCACCGTTAACTCCTAAAATCAAAATGAGAACGATGCCTGAGAGGAAATTCAAAAATCGAGGCGATATTCTAGCACAAACTTTTCCGAAGGAGAGAGAAAACTGCTAACTTGCACGGCTAATTCACAAACGGTTAAAAACAAATCTTGAGACTAGTTCCCAGAATATTAAGCGACGTCCATTTCGCGATGGCATTCTTGGTGGATTGACGCAGATAAAAGATCGACCCGTAAACCGGCCCCCACCAATGAACCTTGAAACCGGAAAAGAACCGGTCCTCGATAAGCCCGTTGCGCTGCGTCTCGAAAAAGGTCTCGTTAGAGGTATACGGCTGGAATTGAAGCGGCGTCCATTTCCAGGGGGCCGTCAAGGTGACCATGTTCCGGTACCGCAACGTAAACCGCGCATCCTGCCGGATCCGGAATTCCAGCATATTACGGTCCTCGAGCTGAAACCCCTTGTAGGAGCATTGCGGCGTCAGATAGATCCGCGGCACTTCGTCCCAATACCACTTGTCTTGTTTCTGTTTGTTCCGCGCAGTTTTAGTCCGCGTATTACGGATTTCTTGATACTCGGCACCCATGGCGAGATATTTGAACGGCTTATAATCCACTCCAAGATGGGTTTCAGCATAATAAAGCCCGGCATGATCCCGGAATCGCAGCTCCTCGCCGACCTTCATTTTCCATTGGCTATTCAGCTTTTTTTCTACATCATAGATATTCCAGATTCCAAAATCCCCGTCTTTGGGAGGCGACGCGAGCAACAGGGGGGCAAGAATCCACTGGGCCAGAAGGAAGGCGCTCACAAAAAAGCAAGTGGTAGAAACGATTTTCCGAAAATTTTTCGGGTAAGGAATCATACGGGTCCTTTGTTTCTGGCTGTTACCCAGGTAAAAAAACTTTCGCCTGATCATTTGTTACCCGGCCACGAAATCATTACGGAGCAATCCATTTCGCAATAATATAAGAAACAGCTGAGATCGCCGCGGAACACGGCATCGTGATAATCCACGCCCACACGATATTCCCCGCGACACCCCAACGCACGGCGCTCATGCGCTTCAAGGAACCTACCCCCATAATCGCGCCTGTGATCGTATGCGTCGTGCTAACCGGGATACCGAACGCCGAGGCTATGAACAGGCTTGTAGCAGCCCCTGATTCCGCGCAAAAGCCATCCACCGGCCGCAATTTCGCAACCTTTTGCCCCATCGTCTTCACGATCCTCCATCCACCGAACATCGTCCCGAAGGCAATGGCCGCCTGACACGAGATCACGACCCAAAAAGGAATATGGAACTCTTTCCCTAAAAGCCCGGCGCTAAAAAGAAGGCTTGCAATGATACCCATGGTCTTTTGCGCGTCATTGCCGCCGTGCCCCAAACTGTAAAGCGCGGCGGAGACCAGTTGGCCTTTTCTAAAAAGATGATCGACCTGCGCGGGCGAACTTTTGCGCGCAAGCCAATGGACAATGACCCCATAAACAACACCCAGTAAAAGCCCGACCACAGGTGAAATCAAAATAAAGACCACAGTTTTAATGATCCCGCCCCATACCAAGGATCCCGCACCGGCCTTCACAAGTGCCGACCCAACCAACCCACCGATCAAGGCGTGGGAAGAACTTGTCGGTAATCCAAAATACCAGGTAATAATATTCCAGGCACAAGCACCCATCAGAGCCCCGAAGACGATCTGACTGTCTACGATATGAATATCGATGATCCCCTTTCCGATCGTATTCGCGACGTGGAGTCCAAAAAAGAGGAATGCGATAAAGTTGAAGAATGCGGCCCAAATGACGGCATGCTGCGGGGAAAGGACACGGGTGGAAACCACAGTCGCGATGGAGTTCGCAGAGTCGTGAAACCCGTTCAGGAAATCGAAGGCAAGCGCCAGCAAGATAAGAAAAAGGATCCAGAGCGTCATGATTCCTCTTGAAAAAATAAACGGAAAATCATGACTGTCTTCATTTCCACTTTTAAGATACCCATTGATAAGGAGGGCGTCATATCCGGTTTAAGCTCAGGCGTGTTTGACGAGAATGGATTCGACCACGTGGACTACGTCCTCGCATACATCCAGGACCGTTTCCGCGTCCTGATAGATGTCTTTCCATTTAATGACCGCAACCGGATCTTTGGCGTATTTTTCAAAAAGCTCGCCAAGCATATCGTCACGCATCCTATCGCCAAGATTCTCGAGATTGTTCACTTCAATGCAGGCTTTCAGGATTTCCTTGCTGCGCTTCATATCGCGGAGACCTTTGACAGCCTGAGAAACGCCCTTAACCGACATTTCGATCACGCGGGCAAATTCCGTGAGATTTCTTTCCATGCTCAGAATCTTGTAAACGCGAAGACGCTTCGTGATGGTGTAAAGCATGTCGACGATATCGTCCAGTTCCTTCGCCAGATCGTGAATATCTTCACGATCAAAAGGAGTGATAAAGGTATTATTCAACTGGTCCTTGATCTGACGCGATACTTCATCGCCGAGATGCTCGATCTCTTTCATAATTCCGACTTCCGTTTCATCGACCTTGTAATCAGCGACCATCTTCACGAAATGGGTGGCTGCTTGAACGGCATAATCCGCCTGTTTGTCGAAAAGATCAAAGAAACTTGTTTCTTTCGGAAGAAGGAATCCAAAGACCATAGCGCTCTCCTTTTATGTGCTAAAATATTTTTCGATGAATTTTCAGGTCCCCTGCTGGGGCCCGGTAGAGGATTGCTGTCATGAACGAACTCGGGGAGGATAGTACCGTGTTCTTCCGCTTCCGTAAATCAAAAAAACGCCACGATCAGAGCTGGTTTTCAGGACCTTTCTCAAGGCAGGGCTTTGAAAAGGGTCCCGATTTCAACCTTAAGCGAGAAGCTCATTCACCTTAGCCATAACGGCAAAAGCGTCGGCCACATACAGCACGTCCGCCTTACCCTGGGCCCAACCGCAATTAGCATCCGTATTGATCGCTCGACGCTCATTGATGAAACGCCAACCGACCACGTGCGGTTCTTCCCCGTGACAGCAAGTAGAAAGTCCTTTCGGATGACGTGGCGTGGAGCCGGTCTGCCCGACTTGGTTCAAATGGCTCATACAGGTCAGCACTTGCTCCCCTTCCGAACCCTGATCCACAAGCGATTTGCTACTTCCGAGCGATGCTTTGGCGTTCTTCAGGAATCCGAGGATGAGTGTCTCAGCTTTCTTGGCATGGATCTGGCCGTCCGCCTGCTTCTTGGTCCATCCGGCACCCGCAACAAGCAGTATCGGAGCATCCGGACGGATCGTCTGCGCATCCGCGGAAGGCGCTTCAACGCCTGTCACTTTTGTGCGTTTTTCTTTATCAGTAATAGTGGCGGCAACGACTTCGACCTTTGCTGAACCTTTCGCTCCCTGCCACGGTTGAAACACACCGGAATCCACGACGAGAATCCACGGCCGAGCCGCGCGCGTCAACGTTGCCATCATGCGTTGACGGTAATACCAACGCTGGACCTGCAAAACACCCTCCGTAAACTGAATACCGCTCACGTGCGTATCGATGGTGGCTTTCAAACGAAAAGCGGCACCAGGGATCGCCCTGGAAAAACGGGAAGTCCCCGGAACAATGATGAGAGTCGCACCCGCGGCAATCCCGATCGCTTCCGCAGCTTTGACATCCGTCGCATAGCGCGACATGCCGAAATCAGCGCCGCTTACGCCGAGGATCTTCGTAGCACCGCAAGCAGCGATTTGATCGGCAGCAGCCTGCACGTTCTCTCCGACAAGGCCCACCGTAAGCGTGGAACCCGCAAGGCCTTGGGTAATCTGAAGCGCAGCATTCAACGTTTCGAGCGCAATCTTCGGAAGATTGCCGTTTGTATCCGTATGAGCTAAAAAGAGTATTTTTTCCATGGCGGCTATCCTTTAATCCATGTGACGATTTCTTGAGCGATCTCTTCCACAGGCGTGTCCTTGACGATCCGGGTCTGGCGCTGTTGCTTGGGAAGTTCCACGCTTGCGAATTTGATGGCATCGGTCTTGAGCGCGGCCGGCTGCGCTTTCTGTAAAGCAGGCATGATGGTGCGCATGTTCGTCATTCCCACTTGAGGATTGTTCGGCGGTTCCGGAAGATTGCCCGTCGCCCATCCGATCACGGCCGGGGCCCCGGCACATGTGGAAACCTGATACTGCCCGCCTTCGATACGCTCCAGAATCCTGAAGGAACCACCCGGTTGAACCTTGAGTTCGTCGGCCGCAAGAAACACATCGTTCACTCCGAGCTGTTCAGCGATCATTTGCATCGTAGTTCCCGCATCACGTGAAGCAGAGGAACAGCCGCCGAACACGAGGAGCTTCGTCTTATCAAGTCCAGGGATCTTCTCGATCGCCCCGGCAAGAGCCACGGCAACTTCCCTGGAATCCATGAAACCGCTCGCAGAACCGTCAAGACACACAAGCTCGAAAGGAACTTTTTGAGCGATAATCATCATAAGCTGTTGGAGTTTCGCTTTAGGCCCGAGGCTGATGAGCGTCACTTTACTCCCGGGATGTTGCTTCGCGAGATTCGCCGCTTCAAAAAGCGAGTGACCGGCCCACGGATCAAGCACGGAGGGCAGCATCATTTCATTTTTTAATGCGGGCCCTGTCGGTCCTTGGATCGGCTCCAGCGTCTGGAGCGGGTCTGGCACCAAACTCCCGCACACCACGATATGAAAAGCTGTCGTCATAATTCTCCTCCTAAAAGTTAATTGACAATTATGGCTGCCCAAGTCGCCGTTCATTAAAAGAAAACAAAGACTTGGGCGTCATAAATTTCATCTCCTATTGAATGATTACAACGGGAACCACCCCACCGCCCTCTGCATCGCTCGATGGGCGGACATTATAATGAGGGTGCTTGCTTTCGGCTAGTGCAAAAACGTGGTCGCTCCAAGACTTCCCCAGACCAGATTTATTTTTCGATTTTCCGGATCGCTTCCTTGGAATCTGTTTCAAAACGATATTTCAGAAATTCTTCGTTCTCCGGGAACGCCATCGAGAAAGCATGACTTTTATCGATCTGAACTCGGGCCCCTTCCACTCGCAGATCCAACACATGTCCGCCCAAGGTTTTATCTTTGTTTAAGAAATGAAAATGATACCCCGAGACATTGATCCCCTCCGCATAGGCCGGAAACCTGAACCCCACCAGTGTTCCTTCCTGGTCCTTTAATTCAAAAACTTTCTGTGCCTTGATCGCTTCGGTCAGGACCGAAAAAGGCTTCTTTTGGCGGGCCGCACTACGGACCTTGAGCGAAGAAAATCTTCCTTCGACTTTGATCGCATAGATCAGATTCTCGGAAGGTATGTCTTTATCTAGAAATCCCATTAGTTCCTTGTATCCCATCTCCCGTTCCGGGAACAATTCCTGTCGAGCGTGAAAAAACATCACGGTCGCGAACGGGCTCGCTTCCTCATCTTTCAAGAGACGCGCCTTTCCGTCCGGTTTTATCTGATAGAAGGCATTGTCGAGAGCAACCATTTCTCCGTCGAGTGAGTCAAGGGTGCCGAAACCAAAATCGCCGTGTTTTTTAAGATCGTGAACGCTCATCGTCCCGCTGTAGCATCCCGCCAGGAGGGCGTTGATAGGCGCATTCTGAAAAACAACGTCCTTTTGACACGGGCTGTGGGCGCAACCCGTCACAAACAGGATAGCGAGAATGAGAGCGTTTCTTTTCATACTTTAAAGACCAGCTCCTGTTGGCATGAAGATCGCAGGGGACGGATTAAGAACCAATTAAGGGGAGTTCTTTTTCGAGTTGAAAGATGACGAGATAGCGGTCTTTGCCGTCTGATCCTTTTTCTTCATTGCAAAGACAGCTGCGACGCATCGTCTTGATGCGTTCGGAATTCTTCTCTTCGGAGATCTTCTTCAAAAAAAGTCTCTTACCTTCATACATCCCCGTGGTTTCAACGAAGAGGTATGCCGCATGAGGATTGGACTGGAGATTGTGAAGCGTCAGGCGGTCCGCCATAATGAAGGCGATCGTACCGTCCTCCAAGACGTGAGGCCGCGCGTAAAGCGCCGCATCCACCTTGCCGTAGCTATCCGCCGTTGCCAGCACGCCAGTGCCTTTCGTCTCATCAAAATATTTTTGAAGGTCCATGGTCATCTCCTTTTGATCCTGTGAAAAGCGTCTGTCGGCAAAGGAAGTGCTAGTTGATATTGGAGTGGAGACCGCCGGAGCCGGCACGAAAATCGACGTTGGTGAGATCACAACCCTCTTCGCGCGCGTAGGCGCAATTCCAAAGACAGGCGGCACAATGGATGCATTTTTCGCGGTCAAAGAGCGGAACACCGCCGTCCGAACCCGCCGTAATGGCCTGGCCCGAGCACATCTCGATGCAAACCTTGGCGCGGCACTTCTGACATTTGCCGGCATCCATAAAGATCACATGATCCGCGTAACCTTCCGCGGCCTGGACCTTCCCACCCAAGAGAAGCGCGTCCTGATGAGAGATGAGAAGCTTGCCGTCGTACTGAACCTTCGGCCATCCCGTCGCGTCCATCAAAGCGTCATGCATCGAAGTATTTGTCGCGTTTGCTTCCTTACGCGCCGACTCGATCACATCAGAAGAAACCTTGGCCTTGTAATAGGTCTCAAGAGAAGGGATGCGTTGATAAACAGGTTTCAACTTTGCGGGAACATTGAGAAGCCCGTTCGTAAAACCCGCCATGCCCATGCCCATCATGCCAAGCACGAAATTATGACTGAACCCGTCTCGCGCTTTTTTCGCGATCCGATTGTCCTTCTCGACCCAACTCGCGCGGCGTTTCGCAAGATACGTAGCTTCGAGATTTTCCTTGGTGAAATTTTTCTTTTCTCTCAAAAGCTGGATCATGCCTTCCGCAAGCTGAACACCGGTAGTCCAGGCCTCATCCACGCCGGAACCTTTAAGCATGTTCGTACTTCCAGAACCTTCGCCGATCCTGGCAAAACCATCGCCCACGATAAAAGGCTCCCCGCGCATCCCGGCTTCCTGCAAACTTTTCGCGCCCCAAGACTTCAAGGTCGCGCCCTGGAGATGTTTCCAAAGTTTGGGATGCTGCATCCAGTGCTGGAAATAACGATAGGCCGAACGCATCGGATGATCCAGCCAGGAAGGAACAAAAATTCCGAGCGACGCCATGCGATTGGGATACACATAAAGAAAACCAAAGATCTCCGGTTCGGGATAACCGAACGTGTGGATCACGGTTCCCGGCACAAGCGTCGTGTTCTCAGGAAGCTCGACCACTGCTTTCATGCCTAGCGCCCATTCGCGTTGATGATTTCCCTCCGGAAACCCGAACTTCACATCCAGATTCTGTCCCACGGGACCATAAGGCCCATCCCCCACAACCGTAAGCGCTGCATGAATATCCATCCCTGGCATGAAAGTTCCGGTGGGTTTTCCTGACTTTTCGACACCCTGATCCACAAGCCTGACACCGACCACACGATTCGAATCAAAGAGCGGTTCCTTCACCGGCATACCGGGCCAAACTTGAACCAGTCCCGAACCCATCAGATTCGACCCAAGCCACTGCGTGAACTGCCCCATTGAAAACACCCAACCCCCGTGCTTGGCCATAAAAGGCGGGATAAAAGGAAGCTGGAACGCCTGGTCTTTATACCAAGGCAGGATGAAACCAAAAGTGCGGAAAAGCCAGTCGACGCATTTCAAGACCCACGAACGGCGGCTCGCGCCCACCGGATCGAGAAGATAGTACACTTCTTCGTGCTTCACCGGATGCGCCATCGGAATCTGGGAAAGCTCCTCAGCTGTGAACGCCTGCTTAATCCCCTTAGCTTCGCTCACGATCCCCGAAACACCAAATCCGATATCATCCGAGCGTTCGTAGCAGATCACCTGAAGCGGCATGCCTGGCATAGCTTTGCTTTGTAAATGCTCGGCTGCGGGCTCTTTTTCGATTGCCCGCGTGAGGGTAGTCAAAAACCCCGCCGTCGCAGGCCCGAATCCCACGCAAACAATATCGACATCCATCTTCTGACGGTCTGTACTCATGGCAAAGGCTCCTTTAGAAAATTTGAACTCTTTTAAAGTTCGGGGACCGATGAACGAGAAACGCGCGCGTTCGACGTTCCCCGTTCCACGTTTGCCTGTTTTTAGAGTGGATAATCGAGAGCTTCCGGGATCATCACTTGCGCGACGGCTTCCGCGGCGCGATCCTTGGAAAAACGAATGCCGACGAGGCTAGCGTCCGTCTTCCCGCGCAACTCCGCGAAAGGCTTGAGAGCCGTCGCTGCCAACTGATATCCATAAACCAACTCGGCACAAACTTTACCGACTTCACCCGCAGCACGAGCCGCCTGAACGCCGCAAAGATCCGAGTAGAAATTCAAGACGCCCGGCAAACCTTCGGCGAGCGTCGGATTTTCGGGACCTTTTTTCTCGAGCTCGAGCGTATCAAGAATAAGCTGACGAGCACCCAAGAGCCACGCGAGCGCGTCTGCCATCGGAAACATCACGCCCTGGCGCTGTCCGCCATAGAGTGTCTTCCCATTCGCATCCTTGTTTGCCTGGAGAAAAACAAGCGACCAGAGCCAAAGATCCATCGCGTTGGCGAGAACTTCAGCGCCCATTTCAGACTTGCGCTTCGCGAGATCGCGCAGATCCTTGATCCAGTTCTTGAACTGAGCGAGGAAAATATCATTTTCCATTGTGCGGCTCATCTGGAGACGCTGTACACATTCAGGCCCTTCGTAAGTCGCCTCAAGTTGGGCATCCGACCATTTCTGCGTCAAGAATCCCGGGCAATCTTCCGTGATCCCGTAGCCGCCCATCAAACTCACGGCTTCGCGCATCATCGTCGCGCCATAACCCGTATTCCAGAGTTTCCCAGCAGGGCAATACACATCCGCCAGCGATTCCTTGACGAGGTACTGGACCAGCAGATCACCTTCAAGTTCCGTCACGCGTTTTGCGTCGCGTTTCGCTTCAGGCTGAGCCATGAGTTCGATATACTCCAGCGCCTTTTTGCGCGGTTCCATGAAAGCTTTCATCTGTGCGCGGGCGCCTTTGATCCCCTGCGCGGTGAAAAGCTTGTCCTTCTCGTGCTCCATGACGTCGAAGGCATCGAAAAGACGCGCGCCTTCGAACCCGAGCGCGGCACCCGCTTCGCCGGTAGCCCACACATCGACCAACCGATGACAAGGATCTTCTTTCTGCTGGATACCCAGATCATAGCGAGGCGTTCCAGCAGAAACCGAGCTCCCACCACGGAAACGCGTGCGCTGGTAACGAATTACCGGCTCGATCGCCGAGAGAAGCTTCGCGGTAGTCATAATCCCCACGGTTACGCGTGTTCTGCGGAACACCGCTTCGATCACTTCGCTGTTATTAAAATTCGGGATGATCACGCCATCCTTGATGGTATACCCACCGATGATACGGCTGGCGGGAACTTTCAAGTTGAAGATCGGATCATGCGTACTGGAAAGCTGATGCACAAGCTTCAAGGTCGGGGCACCGCGATCATAGAGGCCGGGATCGTTTTCCTCGAGAATGATCATGCAGCTTGATTTAATACGCGGATCATCGCTATCAACCGATGCCGTCACGAAATTTGCATAGCCCATATTGGTAATAAAACGACCACGCTTTTCGACCTGAAGGATCGGCTCCTGACCTTCTTTCCATTCCGCGACACGGATACGGCCTGAAAGCATCCCGGCATCCACGCCGACATAAGGAAGGGGTTCGGTAAGCGCAAAAGATCCGCGGATTATTTTCCGGTTCTCGCCCGGTTTCGGAGGAACGCAGCCCCCCATATATTTCTGGATCTGCTCAGGAGTGCCCTTCTCATGGATCGGCTCAAGAGCAAGATTGTTGGCAAGACTCGCCGTCGCGGCACCGGCATCCACCCAGCAAAGTTCGAACGCGATCATCGCAAGCACAAGGTTCTTAGGTCCGGAGATATAGCCACCCTGTTCCGGCTCCATAAAAGCGGCCGTAATGCCGGCCTCATCAAAAGACTTGAGCATAGCCGCCTTCTCAGGCGTCCACTCATGGGTATCGCGCTGTTTATCCGCCACCATACGCGCCACCACACCGCGTGCCACGGAACGAGTCGACTGAACCACCATCTGAAGATCATAACGGTCCGTAAACCGCCACATGATCTGACGGACATCATCCCCCGGAAGCGTGCTCATTAAAGCTCTTTTCTCGGCATTGATAGTACTCATGGACATTGATTCCTTTCGATTGATGTTTCTTTATGAGATCAAATCCCAGAGAAGGGATTATAGGACCTATATTGAGCTCTCCTTAGAGCGCGAATGCGTTATACTATTCATGAAAAGCCCGAGAGGCAAGAAAAAAACTAGCCACCTGAACTAAGGATTTTTTTCAGCTTATCGCCGGAAAGATCGAGCTCGTCCATCAACTGATGGAGATGGACCTCCTCGTCCCGGATGACCTGAGGAATGGCCTGAGGACTTCCCTTCCAGGAACGGAAAAGGGCGAAAAGATCATCCTGAGCCTCACGTTTATCGAGGAAAACTTCGATCTTTTTGGCAAGCCGAAGGATGGAAAGAAGCTTCTGTAAAACCTCGGGGTCGAGCCCCGCGATGAACTCCCGGAGGCCTTTGCACAGTTCTGCGCTCAGATAATGTGCGAGCGGTTCCTTGTGAATGTGGACATCCAGCGCCTTCGCGGAATCCATGATCCGGTAAATGGAAAGCGTTCGCTTGGCCGGGAAACCACGCTCGCCCCAGTCCTTCACAGCCTCCATCATGCGCTTGCTCAGCGTATGCTCGGCCGCGTAACGGAACTCCACCGGGATCGGCACATTGATCGAGCGATAGATCTCGTTCATGCGCAGGTTTTCTTCATAAATGTGCTCATAAAAATTGCTGACCTTCGCGATCGTCTCATGCGTCAGAATGCTGATGATCTTCGCGCGGTCGCCGAGCCGCAGGTCTTTCAGGGCATAATAAGTCTCGCCAAAAAAGACGTCGATCTTCTTGGAAAGATCAAGGATCGGCAACTGATAAAGCGCTTCGAAAAGCTCCCTTTCGAGCTTATCAAACTCTTCTTCACCTCCATAAGGTTTCACGGAGCAGCGGAAATCATAAAAGCCGATCTGGATCACCACGAAAACAAGATCCTGTTCTTCCAGCGTGGTCTGAGAAACGATGCGCACGCGTCCGAAATTCATGGTCACCGTACCGAAGAATTCCTTACGCTGATGCAGAACATGCAGATCGAAATTGAAGATCTTGACGATGTCCGTTTTGGAGTCCGGCGCATAGAAATTCTCGAAAATGGAGCCGATGGCGTAGTAGCTCACCACATGGTGAAGCGTGGCCAGCGCTGGTTTTACGAATTTTTCATAAACGCCTTGTCCGTCTTTGATGGACTCAATGTTACTTTTCGCAAGAGCAAGATGCTCGAGAAAATCCCGCTCAAAATTCACACCGCTCACCTCCCGCGCGAGATGAATGGCCCGCGATGCGTACTGAAGGATCTGGATAGTTTCAAGCCCCGAAAGTTCTGAGAAGAACCAGCCGCAACTTGTATACATCAACATGAGGTTACGCTGCATTTCCAGAAGTTTGAGACTCGTCGTAATCTCCTCTTTGGAAAGCTCTCGTAAGGCCTGACGGTCAAAGAATTCGTGAAGGGTTTCGGGAGTCCGCTTCAAGACCACATGAATATAATCGTCACGAGCGGCCCAAACATCCTTCAGATATTTGGCACCCTCCCTTTCATAGACTTGCGCTAGCTCATCCCGCAGCCAATCGAGCGCCCAGCGAAGGGGCTTGCGCCAATGCTGGGTCCAGCTGGCAGGCCCATCGCCCCGGCAGCCGCAATGGTCTTTCCACCTCGCGACACCATGCGCACAACTCCAGGAAGTCCCTTCATTATTCTCCCCTTCGATCAGCCGCACCTCCTGGCGCGGCGGATTTTCTTCAAGAAATTCCGCGTAATTGACCAGCCGATATCCATGCCGCGGAATCTCCATGTAGGTGAGATACGCGAGCACGCGATCGCCATAGGCCTTGTGATGACCATAAGTCTCGCCGTCAGTCGCAATATGGATGAGCTGAGAACGTTCATGCTGCACGACCGCGCTTTCGAGCCGTTTCATAAAGAGCTTCGCATCGAAAAGCAGATTGTCGAAACCCACGGCTTTGGAAATGGGCCCGTCGTAGAAAAAAATATCAATATAGAGCGAGGGATTATTCTTGAGAAAATAGCGGTACGGCTCCTTGGGATCGATGCGTCCACCCAACACATCCTGCCACGCCCCGCCCTCAAGCGGCCGAACAGCCCTTGCCTGATGCGGTGAAAGAATGATGAATTTGATCCGTTCCGCGACCAACACCTCGAGCGTCTCCTCATTGCAGGCGGTCTCAGGCAGCCAAACGCTCTCAGGATAGCGGCTGAACCGAGAGCGGAAATCCTCGATCCCCCAACGTACCTGCGTCTTCTTGTCCCGCAGGTTCGCCAACGGCATGATCATGTGATTGTAGACCTGGGCAATAGCATTCCCGTGACCGCGATGCGCTTCACAACTTGCGCGATCGGCATGAAGAATGCTCCGGTAGGTATCGGGGTGCTTGATCTCAAGCCAGGAAAGGAGCGTAGGACCGAAATTGAAGCTTGTGCGCTCGAAATTATTGACGATCTCGACGATTTTCCCTCGGGCGTCAAGCGCGCGGGCACGGGAATTAGGATGATAGCATTCGTAATGGATGCGCTCGTTCCAGTCGTGAAAAGGAGCGGCGCTATCCTGCTGTTCAATCTCTTCGATCCACGGATTTTCCCGTGGGGGCTGGTAAAAATGCCCGTGAAGGCAAATGCAAATTTCTTTGGCCATAAGAAAAATTATCCTCTTTCCCCTGACTTTTTATAACACAATCGACAGCCGGGGTTATCCTGATTTCTAATAACATTTAAATGAAAATCAGGGTTAAAAGTTAAAAGAGGCCTCAAAACTCTAATGGAGAGATTATAACACAGGTGCAGAATGGAGCCGAACGAACAATTCCCTGAGATGCCCTAATATCAGTAACGGGCATCACTTCGGATGAGTTTCAGAAGCTCCGACGCAGAAGCTTCGGGCCCCTTGCGCTCCCAACCTGAAACGCCCAAGCGCGTGCGCATCTGGCCGACAAAAAGGGCTTTCTTGAAAAAAGCCTCAAAGAACTTTTTGGCAAGAGCATCATGCTCGGCCTTGTATTGAATGGGACCAAAGACATTCGAAAAGTAAGTGTGCACAAGCCCCGTAGTCTTTGTGGTCCCCTTGCTCATCACCGTCCCTTCGCGGAAAACTTTCAGAGCTTCCTCCGGTGTCGTGAACTGTTCAATGATGGGATGGTCTTCATCGATATCCTCGTAATTATTCGCATAAAGCACGAAATCCACTCCGTGCGGCTGGGTGATATTCGCGTAGGTGGTGATCGGCAACGCAATCCTGGAATTCACCTTCGCCGGGCTCATGATAATCGCACGATCAATTTGCCCAAGAGCATAACCGGGCTTCAGATCATCCAACCGGAGGAACGCGCCCGTCTCCGTCCCGTACCCAACAACGCTCCCGTCCGCCTGAAGCTCGAGCGATCCCATGTCATCGGCGATCACCATCACATCCTGGATCTCTTCGACTCCGAAACCGCGCATCGCCTCGAGCGTTTCCGATTTCCCGGCACCCGTATCCCCGATCAACAGAAGTGTGGCCGGCTTTTTACCTTTCAGGTAGATCTTCATAAAAGCACCGTGAAACGGCATGCGGCCGGTCTTGATGCGTTTGATGTTGTGGAGCGTCAGGATCATTTTTTTGAGGTATCCGAAATACCCGAACTGGTCGGATTCCGGGATCGCACCGACCAACATGCCGTTTTTCTCATCATCGAAAAATACGGTTGGAAAAACACCCGGCCACTCCAGAGAGCTTTCCGGAGCTCCGTAGACAAAAACCGCATCGGGTTTTCGCTTGAGATCTTCATCGGTGGCCAACTCAAAGAGATTGCAAAGAGAGAGACCCATTTCAAAAAACTTCTCCTTGAAATAAACCGGAATGAGCAGATCGCCCGCCTTCACGGGATAACAAAGCCATTCGTCGCGCTTCAGATCGAAACGACCGAGGGGGTTTTCCTGGATCCGTTCGAACTTTCCTTCGCGTGTGTTATTGAGCTGGTTCAAAACCAAGGGCGGATAAAAGAGCACCTGCCGAATGACCGGGATCGCGTTCAGTTTTTCATAAAGATCCGAAGGATACGGCACCCGGACGGAGCAGGCGATCGCCGCCATCTCGGCACCCGCGGCCACCTGGCGGTAAATACGCGGATGGGTTCCCGTGATGTTCTCCTGGATCTCACGGTAGGTACGACGAACCAAGTCAGTCAAGTCCTCGATCGTATCGTTGAAGGTACGGAAGGGCCGCTTGTCGAATTCCTCGCCTTCGGAATCACAAATGATGAACCGGTCAAAGCTGCGCCAATAGTTGTAAAGATACTCGACAAAATCGTTGAGGGCATGCTTGTCGCGAAGAAAATCTTCAGAACCCGCCACCACACGACCGACAAGATCGACGGACATCTTTTCCAGAAACTCAAGCGTCTGGATCAGAAGCCGGACATTCGCGTCGTTCACTTCTTTGGAACCAAAAACCTTCAGAAGAACGGACTTGCGGCGGTCAAGCGCTGCGACGGCGCGTTTGATAATCTCGTAAAAAAGTTCGCTATGGAGGAGCTCTTCTGAGGAATCACAGATCTGGTTCTTGAGGCGGATGAAAACCTTTTTTCCAGTAATTTTGAAAGAGCCGACGAAAGAAGCGGAAGTCACCTGAGCGCCCTACTTGACCGGCCAGGACGCCGCGATCCCAGCGACTTCTTCGAGCATTTTTTTGCGATCCTCATCGGTCACGGTCGGTACGGAGCCAAAGTATTTGTGGCCGACCATCTCCATGCCACAGAACCGGAATGTTTCGTTGTCAATGATCTGCTCCATGCTTTTGATCCCGCCGGAAGATTCAGCAAATGCGAGCGGTGCTCCCATGGTATTGAGGATAAAGACCTTCTTGCCCGGGATAAGCCCGATGGGTCCCGTCGCGGTGTAATCGTAGGCGAAGCCTTTACTGAACACACGGTCGATATAACCCCCTGCCACCGAAGGCATACGGCCCCACCAAATGGGATAAAGGAACGTAAGCTGATCGGCCCAGCGGACATGGTCCTGTTCGATCGCGATATCGCCGGGGATTTTCCCCGCGAGAAAGGCCTGGAAATCGTCCGCCTTGAGCACTGGATCGAAATGCAGAGCGTAAAGGTCGCGCACACGAACGTCCTGTCCTTTTTCCCTCAAAACGCGAACCAGGGTTTCTTTGATGGCATGGTTAAAGCTCGCGGTGTTCGGATGAGCATAAACGATTAAATGTTTCATGGTTTACCCCGTTGGAGAGAGGAAACGCTTATCAAAAGCGCTTCTGTTAATTTTAAAAAGAGTGCGAAATTTTTCCATGAGCTGATATCTCGACAAAACCTATTGCCACCAATCGCTAACGGGGCGCATCCCCTTGCTGAATGGATTTTACTATAGCACAGTTTCTGGAACTTCTTAGAAAATCTCCCGAAGAAACCTGCGAGGACTCATAAACGGTCGGGGTTTTTCAGGAACCAAACAACGGTCTTGCGGAGCCCCGCCGCAAAGGGAACAGAAGGCCGGAACCCCAGAAGGCGTTTGGCTTTACTAATGTCCGCGAAAGTGCGCCGGACATCGCCCTGCCGTTTGGGCGTGTGAACGATCTTCACTTTTTTCAGACCCAGAAACTTTTGTATCCCAGTAAGACAATCGATGACCCGCACTTCCGAGTGACTCCCGATATTGAAGGCCTCACCGGGAACGCCCGTCTTTTTCATAGCGAGAAGATTGGCTGCAACCACGTCGTCCACATAGACGAAGTCACGCGACTGCTTCCCATCCCAGTGAACCTCGGGCGGAATTCCTTCTAAAAAACATTTAAGAAAAATAGGGATCACGCACGCATAGCGGGATTTCGGATTCTGTCGCGGACCAAAGACATTGAAGTAGCGAAGCATCACGGTCTCAAGCCCGTACAATGTCGAAAAATTCCGGCAGTAATATTCCCCCATGATCTTGGAAACAGCATAAGGAGATTCAGGACGCGGAAGATCCTCCTCACACGAAGGGAACTTACTTGTTTCTCCGTAGACGGAAGAAGAGGATGTGAAAATAAAACGTTTCACCCCAGCTTCCAGGCTCGCCTGAAGAAGCCGGAATGTCCCTGTCACATTGACCTCGTGGGTCACAAGCGGCTGATCCACCGATTGCGGCACATTGGAAATGGCGCCCATATGAAAAACATACTGGACCCCTCGAACAGCTTTTCTTACATCTATGTCGCTGCGGAGATCGCCCTTGAGGAATTCGATTTTGGATCCTACATGCGCCAAGTTCGCCCGTTTACCGGTCGAAAGATTATCCAGGACCCGGACCCGGAAGCCTTTGGAAAGAAGCCCATCGACGAGGTTCGATCCGATAAAACCAGCGCCTCCCGTGACAAGACAAAGTGGCTTTTTTTTCATGGAGAGAGAACCTTTCAAGGCTCCGATCAAATTTCGGCTGGCTTGCCGGTCGATTCAAAAAGGCACATCCGCTGAACCTTGATGCCTTTCATGAGAATGGCTCCGCCGAATCCCGACGTGACAGCGCCTCCGTTCCATATCTCGGCGGATCTTTTGGCCAAAGTTTGACGGAAGCTGATAGCTTTTTCAGTCACCCGACTTCCGAGAACGGAGTTGTCTAAAAAATCATAGGCCGTAATCAGTGCGACCTTGTCCTCGTTCGCCAGAATAAGTCCTTCTGGGATCACGACGATCTTCATTGCTCGTGGGGCATCCCCAATAGAATCCGCAGCGATCTGCACTTCATGCAGGATCTTATCCGCCGGAATATCCGAAACTGCTTGGTTGGCCTGGTCCAAGAGAACCTCAAAACCCTGAACACGCTTGAGTTTTTCGAGGTAGAAACGAAAGTAGGTTATTTCACGCGGCGTGTAATAGGGGTGATTCAGAAACCGGGTTACCTTCTCTGGCGAAAAACCAAGATCCAAAAGCGCTTTTTTATTCAACTTAAAAAGGTCCACGCGATCACTGTCGTTCACCAGCTGGTCGGCAGCACTATTGATATTGCTTACCGTCATAACCGCTGAAGCGATCAAGCCCACGGGCACAAAAAAAGTTGCAACCGTTACTATCCCCCGGCCGCCCATGCGCGCCTTGGCCATCGAATCAAGCTTCGCCTGAAGATCCGGGTTCCGGCTATAAACGTCGACGCCAAGCTTTTTCGCGAGCTGTCTTTTCGTAGAACTAAAAAAACTATCGCCCTTTTCTCCTTCTTCTTTTTTCCGGAAAGCCCCACCGATCTTACCGCCTAGCTTTCCAATCCCTTTCCCGATCCCCGTCACAGAATCCACGGGATGAACCGCCAGATTCTTAAGTCCAGTTCCGGTGTCCTTGATGGAATCGACCGCGCCATCCGCCACACCTCCCCCGGCACTTTCGCTTGCGTTAAGTTGTTCGATCACGTCTATCTCATGGAGAGATTGGTGAAGATTCACCAGACCCCGAACCAGGTAGTTACCATGAGGCGAGCTGACCGAGAACGTCAAAAATCCAGGGAACTTGCCGTTTTCCTGAACCGACAGAATCTTAGCGTAGGGAGACTGGGCGGGATAAAAATCCTTCGGGAGCCGGAGGTCCTGCAGAGTCACCGCTCCAAAAGAGACCGCCTGGGAAAGGACCAGGGATAGAGCTATCAGAAAACTGATCTTTTTTTTCATTATAAGCCTTTGGGTTGAATTTCTTAAGAGGTCTTCTCTGTGGACTCCGGACCGGCTGGCGCAGCACTTTGATCCATCATCTTCCCCATCAAGGGACACTGTTTGCCGTCCATGGGGCCCATCGGCATTTTCACTTCAGCCTCTTTAACGAGATTCAGTTCCGCATCGTACTTCATAAGTTTATTGCCCGCGAGCACGATCACACCGCCTTCATCCGTCGCGACCATTTGTGTTTTCCCCATTATGGGTCCCATGCCAGGCATGGGCATCCCCATAGATCGATCCATGGACATCCCGGGCATTTCTTCTTTTTTCGTTTCCTTGGCAAACGCCGAAACCGAAAGTAAAAACGATAACACGACTACCGCCAAAGCGATCTTTTTCACAACCTTCCTCCTTGAGCGAATTTCGCCCTTTAAGCTTTCCCGGCAGAACCTAACACCTGTTCGTTCTTGTGCTTGTACATGGCCACCAGCGCATCGCGCGCGGGTCCAAGATACTTGCGAGGGTCGAATTCCGCAGGCTTCTCTTTAAAAGTTTTACGGATCGCGGCCGTCATCCACAAGCGACCATCGGAATCGATATTGACTTTGCATACGGCCGATTTCGCCGCTTTACGGAGCTGTTCTTCCGGGATCCCGACGGAATCCTTGAGAGCGCCGCCGTTCTCATTGATGATCTTGACGGCTTCCGCGGGAACCGACGACGCACCATGAAGCACGATCGGAAAACCGGGGATCTTTTGTTCAATTTCTTCCAAAATATCGAAACGAAGTGGCGGCGGGATTAATATTCCATCCGCATTTCGCGTGCACTGGGCCGGCTTGAATTTGTTCGCGCCGTGTGAGGTCCCGATCGAGATCGCAAGGGAGTCCACATTCGTTTCTTTTACGAATTTCACGACATCCTTGGGATCGGTGTAAGTCGAATGTTCCGCGTGCACGTCATCTTCAATGCCCGCAAGCACGCCGAGCTCTCCTTCCACGGTCACATCGTTCTTATGCGCGAACTCCACCACTTGCCGGGTCAACTCGATATTTTTTTCAAAAGGATGGTGGGAACCATCGATCATGACGGACGAAAATCCGGTTTCGATGCAGGATTTCGCAAGCTCGAGCGTATCGCCATGATCGAGGTGCAATGCCATCGGAATCGGCTTGAGACCCTTTTCTTTAGCATACGCTTTCATCATCTCCACGGCGCCTTGCCCCATATACTGCAACAGGATCTGATTGGCATATTTTCGGGCGCCGCTTGAGACCTGAAGGATCACGGGCGACTGCGTTTCCACGCAGGCCACCACGATCGCCTGGATCTGTTCCATGTTGTTGAAATTATAGGCCGGGACGGCATAACCGCCCTTGAAAGCCTTCTGGAACATTTCGCGTGTGTTGACAAAACCAAGCTGTTTATACGAGATCATTTGATTAGCTCCTTATTCGTTTGTACGTTTGTTGTTAATAATTCTCGATCCAGATCTCAAAGTGCCCCTGAGGATGATCGCAGACCGGGCAACGTTCCGGCGCTTTGGAGGCCTCGACGATATACCCGCACTCGAGGCATTTCCAATAGACCTTGCCGTCTTTGACGAAAAGCTTGTGCTGCTCCAAAACGTCATGGAGTTTGTTATAACGTGCCTCATGCCGCTTTTCGACCATCGACACCTGCCGAAAGGTCTTGGCAACATCCGAAAAACCTTCCTTGTCCGCAGCCTCCGCAAACGAAGGGTAAAGGTCCGTCCATTCCTCGTGTTCGCCCATGGCTGCAGATTTAAGATTGCTGAGCGTATCCGCAAGAGCCACGGGATAACTCGCATGGATCTCGATGGGATTCCCGTTCAAGCCGTTTTTGAGAAGTTGCTTGTAAAAAAGCTTGGCATGTTCTTTCTCGTTATCCGCCGTTTCCTGGAAGATATTGGAGATCTGGCGATAACCTTCCTTAAAAGCCGCCGACGCATAGTAGGTATAACGCATCCTCGCCTGGGATTCTCCGGCAAACGCCTTCATGAGGTTTTCCGCTGTTTTACTTCCTTTAAATTCCGCCATAAATGCCTCCGGGTTTTTAAAAAAATACCGTCACGATAGATTTGAGGGAGACTTCCTTCCAGAACAGGGCGTTATTATACCACTGCACACAGGGGGGTAAAGCAAAAGCTAGAACGGCGTTACTATGGATTCCAGAGACTCAAAGGATGGGGCTGTGCCCCATAAAAACAAATAAAACGGTTCTAAGGCGATAGAAAAGTCTTAGCCGTTTTCTACAGACAAAACGAGGATATCCTGAAGCGTCTTCTTATGGCGACGGAAAAGCTCGAGATCTTCCCGCGTCGCGGTCCAGGTCAGCAACTTTCCGCCCTGGGACAACTGGAATTTCAAAGACTTATAATCCTGAAAACTATAACTTCGCAGCACTTCCACGAATTCCCGGGCCACATGATCCCAGAAATAAAGCACGTCCTCATGAAGTCCCCGGCCAGGGGTATAAGCCACTTCTTTCGGGTCCCGCAACGGAGCCACCGCGTTGAAAAGAAAACACTGCTGGGGCGGAGGTTCAAAGCGAACCACCAGCTTAATGGTCGGAAAAGTATTGGCGATCCGTTCATCTTCAGCGGCCATCATCTGAAACCGCCGCGTGAACTGGCGTGAGAGAAAATCCCCGGTCGTAATGTCCGGTGTCTTGAATTCCGTTTCCCAATTCGGAAGACTCTTGGCGACCATGTCGCGAGTGAACGTGAAATCAGGCGTAGCGGCCTTGTCATCCAGATAAGCCATCGGGATGATCCGGCGTATCTTTTCCGTATCGCCCGCGGTCGAGACCTGGAACAAATACTCCATCACCTTAGGTTTAAGACCCGTATCTTTAGGATCTTTGGGGGCAACCTCGACCTTGGCATAGACCACGATGTCATTATCCTGAATCGGAATACTTTTCAAATCCAGGATCGTCCATTTCGCGCGGCCGTAGGACACCTCCACGCCACCGGCATCCGTGAAAAAGAATTCCCCCGCCCATTTCGCCTGAGAAGTATTGGGGAAATAACGGTCTTGAACATCCTTGACCGTGGCCTCATTCAGATCTTTGAAAAAATGCCGCACAGGCCGGTGCCAAAGCGCGGCCCGGTTCATGTGAAGATCATGAATGATGCGTTTGCGGTATTCACTGCGCGGAATGTCCCAAAACCGCACTCTCTTAAGATCATCGATCTGCCCGATGAAGGTCAGATCCATGCCGCTTTTTTCGACATCCGTGGCCTGCAGGTAATAAAAATCGATCTTTTTGTCCGTGCTGAGCATGATCCGTGACATGGAAAAAAGGATGTTCTCGACCTTATCGATAGCTTCTTCCGTCGGCTGGAAAAGACTTTCCATGTCTGTCACTTTTCCGCTCATCAAGGCCTCTTTAAGATCAGCCGCAAAAATTTTATCGAGTGGCAAGAACACCCCGAGAGTTGTTCCCACGAATTCGACTTCAATGTGAGGGATCTTATATTCCTTGAGGGCGATCTCCTGGAGGGCCTCTTTGCAACGAGCTTCCGGATAGGTCGCAGACCCGCAGCCTGAAATAACGGCCGGCAAAAAAATACAGGGTAGGATTATAAAAAAACGGGACAGCCCCTTCAAAACTCCAGAGAGACCGTCCCGTTTCTTCAAAAAAATAGCTTTCGGATCCAAAGTCTTAAACCTTCGGCGGTTCCGTGCCTTGCGTCAAATGGGATCGCCGAGGATTGACCTTGCCGAATTCCGCAAAAACAGCCTCAATCTCATCGTAGTCGAGTTCTTCTTTGGTCAGAAGCTCGTGCGCAAAACGCTCGAAGAGATCTTTTTCCTTCAGAAGAAGCGTTTCGACTTCGGCCATACATTCCCTGAGGATCTTATCCACATCCTGATTGAGACGCATCTTCACATCTTCGGAAAGAAGAAGGGCATTGCCGTCCTTGTAGATCGTATAATCCCCGATCATACCGGAAGGCCCCATGCCAAGCACCCATACCATGAAATGGGCGAGGTTCATTGCCTGTTTGAAATCCGAAGTTACGCCGGTCGTCGTGGTGTTGAACTTGATCTTCTCGGCTACATAACCCGCCAGGCAAATCTTGATGTCGGCAAACAGAGTTTCGCGGTCCCGGCCATGCCACTCTTCGATCGAGGTCGGATGAACGACTCCCAAGGAAGATTTTCTCGGAATGATCGAAGCCTTAAACACATCATCGCGGGGATGCGACAGATAGGTCGTGATCAAATGCCCTGTCTCGTGATACGCGGTCATCTCTCTCTCCCGGGCGTTGATCGTAAGTTTTTGCTTCATACCAAGCTCGATCCTTTCGATCGCCTCAGAGATATCGCGTAATCCCACAACTTCCTTTTTGTTACGCGTAGCGATAAGAGCGGATTCCTTGACGATATTCTCGATATCCGCCGGCGATTTATCGACCGCCTTACGCGCCAGGCGTTTGCAGTCGATCCCGGCCTCGTATTTGATCTTGCTCAAATAATAACGGAAAAGCGATTCGCGACCTTCCAGGCTCGGCTTTTTGATATAAACCTTACGATCAAAACGACCCGGACGAAGAAGCGCGGGATCCAAAATATCCTCAGACGCGTTCGTCGCCCCGATGACGATGATGTTCTCCGCCTTATCGCTCAAACCGTCCATCGCCACAAGCAACTGGTTCTGCGTGGTGTTGCCTTCCCCGCTTCCAAATTGGCTGAAGGTCCGGCGCGACCCCATCGCATCCAACTCGTCGATAAAAACGATACAACCGCCAAAACCGTAGGCAAGGCGTTGGGCTTTCTTAAAAAGCTGGCGCACACGGCTGGCGCCCACCCCGACAAAGATCTCGTTGAATTCGCTCGCCGCCATGGATAAGAAAGGAAGACCGGCCTCGGTCGCAATGGCCTTGGCAAGATACGTCTTACCGCATCCCGGAGGCCCCATCATCAGAATACCGCGCAAGATCCTGCCACCGATTTTTTTCAAACGTGCGTGATCCTTGATCAGCTGCACCACTTCCCAACATTCGTCCTTGGCTTCATCGATCCCGATCACGTCCGAGAACTTGATATTGACCTGGTTGGACTTGATCTTCTTATTGCCCATCTTCGAGAATCCGCTTTGAAAGACCATCATATACATGTAAACAAAGATCACGGAATTGATGATGACCATGAGGATCTGAAGCGGCAATTGGGCCAGGGTGATGTTCCGGTAATAGCTTTCAAGGGAAGCCATACCCCACCAAGAGAATCCAACCAGAAGCACCGCAGCAAAAATAATGGCCGCTTTCACCCAATGATCCATCAGGAATAATTTCCAACGACGCCATTTATTCATAAAAAACCGCCTTTTTTGAGGAAAGGTTAATGGGAGTTACCCCAGGAAAACAGCACGGATTATACCCGTTTTATCGCCAAAATACACTGGTTAGAATTTCGACATTATGAGAAGAGTCTTAAGCTGGTTTCAGAGATATTACCACCAATAATCATCCCCTTTACCCGCAGGGGCGTTCTCGGCCGCCGGAGGAGCAACAGGCTGTTCCACAGCTTCATGATCCTGGACTTCTTTCGCTTCGGGCAAAGGTTTCGGCAAAGATTCTGAAGCCGTTTCCGCAGCAGGAGCCGCTTGAGGAGTTGTGGATTGTTCCTCCCACCAGCCGGCGGTATCCGCGGATGAGGGAGTTTTCTCCGTCACGGTTTCCTTAGAGGATTTCTTCTTTTCTTTCTCAAACGGAGGATCGATGAAAAAAGTCTCCCGAGGATTATTTTTGACGTGATACATCAAGGGACCTTTTTTGCCGTCCTTTTCCTCTTCTTTTTTCTGTTCATAAAGAATGGGATTGGTCTGCGTATCCCGAATAGGATCCTCCTCCCTCCGAATCGATCCCAGGTTCAGACCCGCAAAAACACTCACAAAGATGAAAAAAATGACTTTTTTGTTCATAGGTAAAGAATAGCTGATAAATTGCGCTTTCGCTAGGCCAAAGACTCAGAGAGAAAACGCTGGATGGGGATGGAGGAAACCTGCTATTGTTGATTCAATGGACCGATAACCAAACTGTCCCCAAAAGACCCGTCACCGTTTTACTACGGAATCGTACATCCACCATTGGTCATAGTCGTATAATCTGTACCGCAACCCCAAGTGCCGTCAAGGGCCCGCTGTACATTTTTCGTACCGCTACTTCCAAATCGATAGGCTAGACAGACACTAGACACTGCGACGCATACATAATTAAATTTCGCGCCAGCACCACTTGCGACGGAAGCTCCGGGAGGCTGCATGCCTAACCGGGCCCATGCAGAAGAGTTGGTATTGTCATTAATGGGCACAAAACCACCCCCCGTATCGATGTTTGCCTGCTGAGCGCGGATCATGGCACCAATAAGCTGATTGGCCTCCAATATCATGGCTTTCTCCGGAGCAGCCAGCATGCGTGGCAGGATCAAGGAAGCCAAAATGCCGACAACCACCACGACGATTAAAATTTCTATAAGTGTAAACCCCCTGTTTCCACTTCTTTTTTTATTCACATACCCTCCTGTGACGATCTTGAGCACTCTTCACTCCCTCCCTTGAAGGGTGACCCAACCACCATAGCCACATCTTTATCGGATTCAAACGGCGCCAACAGGGAGAAGATCTCTTTTGGCTGTTGCGAACCATCGCTGTCCATCAGAACCAGCACATACCGATCGATCTCGCTGATTGCGAATCTGATCGCCGCACCTTTGCCTTTGCCGTTATCCGAAAGCAAGCGCACATTCTTTTGTTGAATAATGGCAACCGTATCATCCGTCGAATGGCCGTCCATGACGAAAATATCCCGTCGATTGATCGTTTGCAGAACCTGATCAATAAGCCGCCCTATTGTCCCAGCCTCATTCTTCACAAAAACAACCACACCAAAACTGAAGGGTGCTTTCTTTTGAGCGCTGGCGACATCTCCCTGAAGCGTTTCCAAAAACTTCGCATTCATTTTTCGTCCTGTACGTGATCCAACTTATAAACGGTCATGATCTTCATCCCATCCACCGTGATTGAATAATATTCTTTGCCGGAAGGGCGGGACAATTTCGCCATTTCATTTGTTAAAAAGTACTTGGCTTTTCGCACGGGCTGACTGGACAACCTTTTCCTGTCCTCCAACGGAAGAATCGCCATATAGTCCTGGCCGAGGCTCTCCTGTGAAAAACAAAGAGGTATCCAGGCACCCTTATCGGTCTTTAAGATATATTCCTCGGCCCTTCGAAAAGATAATCCCCAATAGTCCAGCTCAAACCTTTCCGTAATCTCAAGGGGATTTCCGCCTGCAAGCCGGTTGAAATACAAATTTTGATAGGGGTGATTCCTGATCATAAAAAATGCTGTGTCCAGAAGACCAAAAACAACGCCAATAATAAGCATCGCCCTAACAACCAACCTGCTCTTCTCCCACATGTATTGGAGACCTATAATGGCCAGAACCAAAAGAAAAGGGTAAATAAAATAAATATGCCGCCAGCCATTATAAATCTTCCCTGCGGCCACGACCAAAGGGAGAAAAAAACAGCTCAAAAACAAAATACTGTTCCTTTTCGCAACATACGATACCGTGCTACTCCCGAAAAACGACATCACCGTAGCAGTCATTCCTCCTAAAAAAAGAAACTCATACATTATAGGTGTTGAGACTGGGATCCATACGAGCGCGTAATGCCATGGCATCTTCCCGAACGTAAAATGAGTTCCTAAATAATGAACGCCAGGCCCTTTATTAAAATTTACCGCGCTGCTAACCAAAACACTAAGTCGGCCAAAAGGATCCGTCCAAAGAAATGGATTAAAAAGAACGGCCAGGATTCCGAATAGAAGCAGCCATCCAACAAACGCCCTAAGACCTGCCATTTTGTCGCTAACGGATGGCATACGCGTCACTTCCAGGCCAAAAAAAATGATCGAGAGAAACGACAGGAAAAGACCCATCAAACGAATATTCATTAGGATCGCGCAGACCAAAGCATGGGCTGCCGCCGTCAGGAAAGTCTTTTTATCCAGAAAATTCAGGAGAGTAAATATCCCTATGATGAAGAACACCAAAAAGGGAATGTCCACACTATTATAAAAAGCATCCGCGAATATCCGCGGGCTCAGAACCAAAAATATACAGCCCAGCAGTGCCAGCCACGAACTTTGAAAATGTTTCCGGCAAAGCAAATAGAAGAATCCAACGCCGATATAAAACAATAAAAAGACGCATAAGTGCCGCATCAAAATGACGTCCCTGGAATCTTTCAGCTTAAACAGATCCGCCACCGCGCTCAAAAAAACTTCGAAAGCCGGGCCGTGGGTTAGATCATGGCGTTTATATTTGGGGAGAGGCGTATCCAGAGAGCCTGTGCGCAGAACTGTGGCAGAATAATCTGCCCATCGGCGCCCAAACTTTTGATTGTTGTATTCGTCCCAGTGGACGCCGTAGTCCTGAAAAGCCGCCAACCCGATTCCTAGAAAAATCAAAAAAAACACTCCCGTAGCAACCCAGGGACGAATCCGCAACTGTGTTTTTAAGAAATCTTTCAAACCATCACCTCATTTTCAGAATATCTCATTAGAACCGTTACAGCTGCTTAGCGCCAGCACGATGAACATTTATGTATGGAGTATGGAGAAAAGATTTAAATACCGCGACGTCTTACTCCTTACTTTCCAAGATATTGCTTCAAATACCGCCCCGTGTACGACCTCTCACAAGCCATCAACCCCGGGATATCACCCTGATACACCACTTCCCCGCCTTTGTCGCCTCCTTCGGGTCCAAGATCGATCACATGATCGGCAAGCCGGATCACGCCTAAATGATGCTCGATCACAAGCAGCGAATGACCGCGATCCAGAAGCTCCTCGAAAGCGCGAATAAGATGACGCACATCATCTTCGTGAAGTCCGGTCGTCGGCTCATCCAGAAGATAAAGTGAAGGACCGGAGCTCCCTGTGGAAAGTTCGAAAGCAAGTTTGAGTCGCTGAGCCTCTCCGCCCGATAGCGTCAGCGTCGGCTGTCCGAGTCGCACATATCCCAGGCCGATCCTCTTCAAAACAGACAGCTTCTCGAAAAGGCTTTTGCTGGCCGGTAGAAAATCCAGAACTTCATCCACGGTCATGTTGAGCACTTCGTCGATATTCTTGCCCTGGCCTCCATTTTCTTTTTCTGAAAGGTTGCCAGGACTAGCCCCATTAACCTTTAATTCTTCTGATGGAGAATGGGACTTGCCCTGATACCGGATCTCGAGAACTTCGGGTTTGAAACGCTTTCCATGACACTCTTCACATGGCACGAAAATATCCGCGAGAAAATGCATCTCGACTTTTACAGCGCCATCGCCTTCGCAGACAGGACAGCGCCCTTTTTCAACGTTGAAAGAGAAATGACCCGCGTCGAAGCCTTCGCGTCGAGCTTCGGGGGTTGCCGCGAATATCTTGCGAATATCCTCAAATGCCTTCATGTAAGTCGCGGGATTAGAACGTGGCGAGCGACCCAAAGGCGACTGGTCGATCAGCACCATATCCGTCAGAGGTTCGAACCCTCGGATCTTTTGAACGCTCCCAAGTTCCTCCTGGGATACCGGGCGGCCTTTGCATTTTAGAAAATGGTTGTAGAGGATCTCGTAAAGGAATGTGCTTTTCCCGGAACCGGAGACACCCGTCAGGACCGTGAATTTCCCGATCGGAATCTCAACCTGGATATTTTTCAGATTATGCGCTTTTGCACCTTGAACCACGATCTTGTGTTTCGCCGGGGCCGTCGCACGGGGCTTCCTCTCGATCTCGCGTTTTCCGGCCAGATATTCGCCCGTGATCGAGCCGGGATGCTTCTTAAGATCTTCGACACTCCCTTGAAAAATAATCTCCCCGCCTTTCGCTCCGCCCGTGGGACCAAGATCGATCACGCAATCCGCAGCCCCAATCATGGTCCTGTCATGTTCTACGACCACGACCGTATTCCCAAGATCGCGAAGTTTCCTGAGAAGCGCGATCAGCATCTGATTATCGCGTTCATGGAGTCCGATGCTGGGTTCATCGAGCACATAAAGCGTGTCCACCAGAGCCGACCCCAGCGAACTTGCCAGATGGATACGCTCCACCTCCCCGCCCGAAAGAGTGCGAGACATACGATCCAGCGTCAGATATCCGAGACCGACGTCTTTTAAGAACCGCACGCGACTGAGAAGCTCAGAACGAACAGGCTCCACTTTTTCATTTTCTTCAGGGGTGAGTTCGAGCGTCTCGAGGAATGAAAGCAGCTCCTCGATGCTCAGGGCCTGGACCTGGGCGATATTCTTTCCATCGATTAAAAAATCGAGCGCTTCCGTTTTGAGACGCGTCACGTGGCAAGTCTCACAAGGCGCGTAACCCCGGTAGCGATTAAGAAAGATCCGCACGTGCATCTTGTAAGTTCTTTTGTTCATATACTCAAAAAACTCCCGGACGCTTACAAAATCATCACCGGGATAACCCTCGAGGATCCATTTGCGATACCGGGGCTTGAGTTTTGCCCAGGGCACCCGGATCGGAATGCGCTTGCGCTGGCAAAAATCGAGGAACTGCCCCTGCTCCCAACGGGTGCTGGCCTTGGTCCAGGGTTCGATGGCACCATCGCGGATCGACTTGGCGCCGTCCGGCACGACGAGGTCCCAATCGATCGTAATGACTCGCCCGAATCCCTGACAGGATGGACATGCGCCCAGCGGGCTGTTGAAAGAAAAAAGATTTGGGGATGGTTCCGGAAAAGACCGTCCACACGAAAAACATCGGGATTTTTCTGAAAATTTCAGAACCTTGCCAGAAACCCACGCCTGGGCCTCCCCACGTCCTAAACGAAACGCCTGCTCCAAGGAATCCGTGAGCCGCTCCTTATTCAAGGGGCCGATCTTCAAAAGATCCACGCTCACCAAGAGCTCGCTTAGAACGGCCTTTTTCTTGACGAGAGCTTCCGCCTCAAGCCATGCGCCATCATGGAAAAATCCGCTAAAACCCTGCCGCTCGAGTTCTTCCAGATTCTCACGCAGATATTTGAGGCTCTTTTTCCCGAGCATCATCTGAAACGCCACACGCGTTTCCTGGCCCGCGAACTCCGCCATAAGATAAGCCGCTACTTTTCCAGGGTCATGTTTTTCAACGGAGACTTGGCATTTCGGACACCGCAAGCGCCCCGCGCGCGCAAACAAAACTCGCAAATGATCGTTGATCTCGGTCTGGGTTCCGACGGTCGAGCGGGCATTCGTGATGGAATTCTTCGCTTGGATGGCCAGAGCCGGAGGAATGCCTGAGGCAGACTCGATGTCAGGCTTGGCCATTCGCTCGAGGAACTGACGCGCGTAAGCGGAAACGGATTCGATGTAGCGACGCTGGCCTTCGGCGTAAAGGGTGTCGAAAGCAAGGGAGGATTTTCCGGAACCGGAGACGCCGGTGATGACATAGAGCTTCCGGTGCGGAAGTTCGAGATCAAAATTCTTTAGGTTGTGGGTTTTAACCCCGAGGAGCCGGATCGCATCCAAGGGCGAATCAGGACTTGATCTCGTGACCCAAAGCTTCGCCGATGGCTTCCAGAAGCTTTTTGCCACCAAAGACTTTTTGATTTTTGGGATCGATGGAAACTGACGTGGTCCCGCGGTCCACGCGTTTGACCACGAAGGTAATGACCCGAAGGTCGGAGTCATCCAAGCGGCTGTAATTCGTGTCTCGCACGCTGAGCGTCCCCTTTTCCTTATCGGTCTCCTCAAGCTCCCAGGTCCCTACGGAATTCAGAGCCTCCATCGTCCGCAGATAGGTGAGATCATACGGAAGTTTATAGACAAGCACTTCATCATTGGGAGGAAGGACTTTTCCGACGGTGTTGCATCCGGCAAGACTCAGACCGAGGATCAGAATAAAAACGAGCTTTGAAAAATAATTCATGGCATCTCTCCTTAAAATTTTCCGGTCATTCGCACGAACGGCCCCTGACTCTTGAAACTATTCGTGTTGCGCAGATCATCACTAAAGTCGGTGAAATTATACCCCACTCCAAGCCGCACGTATTCATAAAATTCACGGTCCACTTCGACCAGCGTACCTTGCTTGAAGGTATCTAACGCATACGACTGCATCAGAATCCGGTATTCCAGCGCCAGGTCCCATTTGCGTGTCACGTGGAAATTGATGCGATTCACAGTAAGGAACGAACTGACATCCACTGTGTCGCCTACGGATGTATTAACCGTAGAATACTTGAAAGCCAATTTCTCAACCAAACCAAAATAGCGGTTCACGTCATAAGCCACATCGGTCGCAAGAATATGGGCCAATTGATCGAACTGGTACCCCCCGGTGTTGCTGTATTGCTGATCGGCACCGAGATCCTTGAGGTAAGTGTAACGCGCCAGTAAATTCAGTTTATCATTTTTGATCGGGCGGTAGGCAAACCCTGTGCTGCACTCCACAAAGGTCGCGGGGGTATAGCTCGGATCGTACTGGCGGGTATCTCCGTAATTGAAATAGGAAAGAAAACCCAGATCTTCCGTGAGCTGGTAACTGAGCGAATTACGCGTGACGATCTGCCCGATCTTCGGTCCATCCTGATCGCGACGCAATTCCCAATAAGTTCGCGCCCGGAATTTTTTGCCGCTCGCGTACGCGAGATTGCCGCCAACCGTATTGAAGGTATTGGCCCGCGCGAGCGCATTCTGGGCCGCCTGCTCGATCAAGATCGTGCTGGAATTCTGCAAATGACGGCGCTCATACTTGGCGCCGTAATCCCAATGGTCTCCCGCCTTCCCTTCATAACCCAGAATATCCGCATAGCCGTCGTTGCCCTGATACGAAGAATACTCGCGCTCCGAATACATGCGCGATTTTTCGGTGAGCGCGAACGAATTCCCGATGGCCGTGGCGAGCGTTTTATCTCCGATCCCGCGATCGATGGAACGGATATTCGCGTAACTGCGGGCACCGTTTCCATGCTGGCGCTCAAACCCAAAAAAGGTGGAATCTCCGAGAGGCCCTACCATCTCTTCCAGATAAGCAAAAAGATTGTTCATGATCTCATAACGCAACCCGCCGCCGAACTGCTGGTCGTTCTTTCCGCCGATCGCGCTCTGAACCTTGACATAAGGCAGCAACCGTTCATTAATGTGATAACCCACTTTGCCCGTCACCCCGTTCTTGAAGGGGACCTGGTTTGCGAGATCCGGCGTCAGATTCCCGACATCCTCGACCTGATCCAGATTGCGGCGCTGATACTCCATTTCCGCGAGATATTGCCCGTCATCGTAAACGATCTGCGCCGTTTGGGTCTCAAGGGATTGGAACGGCGCTTGGGTATCCGTAACATCCAGCGGCATCAACTGACTCATGACCGCGTTGTGATCGAAACGATACCGGATAGCCAAACTGTCCGTAAACTTATACCGTGAACCCACGCCATATTTTTCAAAACCTTCCTGGTCCTGCATATAACCATTCGAAAAACCCGGATTCACGCCCTGGACATAACCGGTCGTTTCCAAACCCTTCAAAGGTTCGGAAGAACCCCGAATGAGATAAGCACTTTCCTGGGGCCGCGTATGCCTCCCGTGCAAAGAACTCAAATCCGCGTAGCTAATCCCGCCGTCATACGAGATCGAATTTTCCATTTGTTGGTTGGTTGTTCGAGAATATTCCGCCGTAAGCTTCGTATTACGCCCGAATTTCAGCATGCCATCCACGCCCACCATGTCATAATCCGAACCAACACGTTTTTCCTGAACCCCGGTGGCGCCGACCCTCAAGTGATCGCCCATCCAGGTATAACCGCGGATACCTTGATTCGGGACCGAGGACTCCGAAGAACTAGGGTCATATTCATAATCGACGATCAAATACACCGGATCGCCATCCAGGACGTCGGTGGACGTGAGAGTATCCGCTGCGGCCACCGAAGAAAGAGGCCGGGAAAGCAGGATGCGTCCTTCCCCGTAATTGATCTCATAATCCGTACCTTCCTGAAGATCATAACTGGCGACGGTCATATTCTGAATATTGTCGCGGATCTCAACGCGGATCTTTTCGCTTCCTTCGATGATATTGCGGTTACGCGCATAGAAAAGAGAACCCCCCGTGGCGTAAAGTTCGTTATGATCCGCCCGGTGCTTGGAATCCGCACTAAAAACTTTGAACCCGCGTTTCGGATCACCGTAGACTGTGCTCGAAACCGTGTCAAAGTTGACCTTCAACCCGGAAAGTGTGCGGTTATATGTGGCAAGCTCCGTATCCGTGAACTCGGTCTTGAAACTTCCCCATTGAGCGTAAGAACGGTCCATCTCGACCAGCACGAAAAGATGCTGAGCCGTATCCTGCGCCTGATAATCGCGCGTCGAATTGTCTCCGTAGATCGGATAATAATTATCCGGATTAAGATTCGTGAAAAGCGCGGAGCGTTTGTCGGCGCTGTCATATTTCGCCTTTACGAGAAATTTCCCTTTGAGCTTGCCCTTCAAAAAGAACGACAGGCGCCCGTCTTCCCGGAACCCGTCCTGATAAGCGTTTGGTTCCGCCGCCTCCACATCGCCGCTCGCCCAATTCTGGCCCAGCTGCTCTTCTCCCAAAGCCACCATAAAAAACGTGCTGTCTTTCACCTTGATCTTCTTGTTAAAACTCGTGGTCTCACCCTCCGGCGTTATGGCCGAAATGGCCACATCATATTCCCCCGGCTCCACGAAGAATTCTTTTTGGAACATACCGCTTTCCCCGTCGACGGCCACCGGGGTCTCATTGATCATGATCTTATTTTTAGGCTGCGTTTTCCCCTGCACACGGACGACGGGCTTTGCCACAAGAGGAATGCTTCGTTTCCCGTCCTTAAAGAGATTAAAATCGCCGATCGGCGGGATCTCAGGATGATAGTTCGCGCTTGCCTTCGGATCCGTCTTGGTCATGACCTCAAAAAATTTGAGCGCGGTCCAGTCCTCACGATTTTTTGAATCACGGACCTTTAGCTGATAAGAATAAATACCCGGCTTGATCAAAAGGCCCGACTCCGTGATCCCGGTCCAAGTAACTTCCGGGGGCGGCTCACCGACCCCGTAGCCGGTCCACACCGGCTGGCCCATTTCGTCACGGACTTCCACGGTCCATTTTTTGATGAATTTCCCATAATTATTGTCGAACGTGAACGCCGGCTCTTTTTCAAGGACCCCGACCCCGAGCTTCACAACATCCGGGGATATCTGAACATCCAGGGTCGGCCGCGAGACATCCACGCCCTGCGTGACCATGACCGTCAGATCTTTTTGAAAATTCTCCGGAATCCCGGACGGCGGCAGAAGCACCGCGAAGTTCGCCTTATTCATAATGCCCTGCGTGGTCTTCACGAGGTAGGCTTCTTCGGTAATAAACTTCGTTCCCTCGGGCAAACTGTGCCCATCGATCTTTACCACGTGCCGGCCGGGACTGACCCCTGGAATATGATAGAGACCATTTTCGTCGGTCACGATCCCGATCCCCTCTTCCGTGTAAAGCCGAACCCACGGAATGCCGGGTTCACCTTTATCCTGAACCGTATTTTGGTTCAAATCGTTAAAGACCTTGCCGATGATCGTCCCCTGTTCGAAAACAGGATCACTTTGAACCAGAAATTTCAGGCTTGCCGTCTCTGAAAGATGGCTGCTGCCCACGATGGTGAACTCCATGGAATATTCTGATCCAAGCTTGACCCCGCTCGTCACAGTCATCACGAAACTCGTGGTGAATTCCGAGCCCGGCGCCATGGTCCCGATCGGAATGATCAAGGACCCTTGCCGGTAGGTGGCCGGATTACCGTTCACGCGTATCGACTTTGCGATATAGTCAAAACCGTTCGGAATCGTCGCTTTCAGTTCAACGCCAGTGAGCGTATTCCCTGAAGCGTTATTAAAACGGGCATTGATCCCGATCGCATCGCCCGGGGCGACGTTCTTTTTAGAAGCTGTCACGGTGAGTTTTGCGGGATTAACTTCGCCATTCATATTATTAAAAAGAGTCAACATCCCAAAAGGAACCACGCCTCCAGGGGCACGTCGTACCGACCGCTCAATGGTAAAAACAACTCTTCCTGTCCCTGCGGGGGCTACTCCACTCGCAACAAACTGTCGGAATCCACCTCCTGCCGGAGCAGTACCAGCGGTAATATTACCGCTGGTAACAGCGGAAATAAACTGGTCCGAGCCATCCTTGTTTTTGATCTTGAATTCGATCTTTAACCGCGCGGTGGCTCCAAACAAAAAATCGGATTCTGCCCATCCGCTAAACGCAACAAAATCTCCTGGCTTAACGTTGTCGTAGGTCTGAAAAGTGAACATATTGGCCGGATTATCATTTCCAAGCTCCAATGCTGAGTTTCCATTGGGGGGAGCGTTAAAGGACGGAAAAAGCGGGGGTAACTTCGATGCACCTGGATAATTAACCCCTTCTTGAACGCGCACAGCGTTATTCGTGCTGTCCCAATTGCCGCCGGTACCATTGCCGATGGGCTCTGAAAAGTTTGGATTCCCGAGGACATTAGCGAACGCAAACGGCACGCCTAAAATCACCAGGCAGAAGAGAAAACAAACGAGCGAAAAGAAGGCTTTTTTTCTTTCGTCACTTTTTTGTTTTCTGAAAAATCGAAGGCTCATAAGATTCCTAGGGTCCTGATTAAAAACGCCGACTCGAGAACTTGACGCCGACACGGAAGTCGTAATTGGGAACATTCGGTACTTCCCCGTTCTGCTTTACACGCTGTGCTCCGCCGACGCCGTCATACTCCACAAAGACCGCTGTCTTGGAAAGCCACTCGTTCTCTTTCCACCGATAGGCCATAAAAGGCATCCAGCGTAACCCCGCGCCCAGGAAATACTGATTCTGGTACCAGAATGAAAAAGAGGCGTTATTGACGTGCTCGAAACGCAGGTACGGCATAAGGATGATTTCATCGTTGATGTAATTATGCGGGATCGGGATGCCCGGCAGTTTGAGGCCCATGGTGATCGTGGAATTCGCGATAAACGCATTAAAACTTTTCTCGGAGCCAAAGTCGGTTTTTGAAACATAGTAATTACCAAAATATTCGCCCCAGACATACTGGCGAAGATAATCAGTAAACTTCTCCGGCTTCCCCGCAGACAGAGAAGGAAGCTCCGTGCCCCATTCGTAGTAACACTGAACGCCCCAGATAAGATCGTTATCCCTGCTGTTGGTGATATTGCCTTTGATATTGTAAAGATCGCCATACTTGATATAAAAACGGTAATTGCGCATCCACTCCAGGATGGGAATCCCTCCGAACGGTTGAAAATTTAAAAGCCAGGGATTGCGCGCCAAAGGCCGCCATTCCAAACCCGCGAAGAGCTGTAAATTGCTCGCGTAGTCCGCGGAATCGGATTGCAGGGCCACCGTTTCTTCGATAAAGGGATCGATGTTATGCAGAGGGAAACGGATCCCGCTAAAAACCAAACGATTGGTCCAGTAACCCACCTGCGTATCAAAACGGGTCGACGCAAGATTGGTCTTGCGCCAGCTGGTCTCGCCAAAAGACTGCCAAGTGATCGGAGTACCGCAAGGCGTTCCCTGAAGAACTCCATACATTTTCTCGCCGATGCCCAGCTGGTCGGTGAACCTGAGGATGAGCTCTTCCTCTTTTTTGAACTGCGCGGGCGTTTTGATCTCGATGGGCTTCTCCACCTCGGGAACATAGACCGGCGCGGCGCGCACGGCTTCCGCAAAATTACCGCCCTGAAGTTCCACGTTCGTCTTGCTCGCAATGATCGCGGTCATTGCCTCTTCCGAGGATGCGAAGGCCCTATCCCCGACCCAATAAAGTTCCGTAACCTGACCCTTCGCGTTGGGGATGGGAAGCTGACGTATCTCGACGCCTTGAAAATTGGCGGTCTTAAGATTCTTTTTGATGTAGTCGTCGATGGCCTTCATATCCTTAAGACCGGAAAGATGGCGGGACTTCACGGCGCCACCTCCAAAATTTGTCACGATGGAAAACTCGGCGTCTTGCTCGCGGGAGTGGCTCTTGAGGACCGGGAACCCGCGAACCTCGCTCATTTTATGATTGAGTTTTTGTGGGGCGGGGGCAAAAAATTGTTCGGCAAAAAGGTTGGCGGCGGGTTTAACTTGAACCACTGGCTGGGAAGCCGGCTTTACTCCAACAACTTGTTGAATCGCAGGTTTCGCCGCTTGAGGAACACTCACCGCAATCTTGGCTTCCCCGACAGAAGTGACGGCAGGCTTGATTTCAGTTGTTGAAGCTACCGGCTTTATTCCGGTGGCTTGCTGGATCGCGGGCACAGCCTCTTGAGCAACTCTCACCGCGGGCTTTGCTTCCACAACCGGAGTAACAATAGATTTGACCTCAGCTGTAGAAACGACCGCCGGTTTTACTCCGACGGCTTGTTCAATCGCAGGTTTCGCCGCTTGAGGAACGCTCGCTGAGGTCTTTGCTTCCACGGCAGAAGTAACGGCAGACTTGATGTCAGTTGTCGAAGCGGCCGCCGGCTCTATTTCGACGGCTTGCTGGATCGCAGGGGTCGCCTCTTGGGCAACTCTTACCAAGGGTTTTGCTTCCACGACGGGAGTAACATTAGATTTATTTTCAACTGCAGAAGCAGCCGGTTTTACTTTACCGGTCGAAGTGCTTTCTTGCGCGAAAGAGGAAACAGCTGCGGACAGAAAAACAGCGATGGAGAATATTAAAAAGTTTTTAATTCTCATCACCGATAAGTTTTTTCTTTTTGTTGTAACTCATTGAAAAACTTAGGGAAAGGACCTGCTAAGCCATGCCCAGCACCTGTTGCATATGATAAAGACCCAACTTCTTTTTCGCAAGGAATTTTGCCGCCAAAAGAGCCCCCCGAGCAAAAGCTTCCCGTGACGAAGCCTTGTGAACCAATTCGATCCGTTCCCCGTCTCCGAAAAAGGATACCGTGTGGTCCCCCACAACATCACCCCCTCGAAGCGCAAGCACTCCGATCTTGCCCTTTTCACGGGCACCGATCTCACCTGCGCGTCCGTAGACCACATCCTTTTTGATATCACGGCCCCGGGCCTCGAGCAAGATCTCCAGAAGCTTCATGGCAGTACCGCTCGGCGCGTCTTTCTTCATCCGGTGATGGATTTCCATGATTTCAAGGTCATAGCTCTCATCCAGCACTTTCCCCGCAAGTGCAGCCATCTTAAAAAGGAGGTTTACGCCTACGCTCATGTTGGGAGATTGCACGATCGGGATTTTGCGGGAAGCGTTCTTGATCTGCTGGAGCGTAGCCGTTAGAATCCCCGTGGTCCCGATCACATACGCTGTATGCGTCTTGACGGCGGCTTTGAGATTTTCCGGAAGTGCTGAAAAGTGGCTGAAATCGATCAAGACATCCGCTTCTTTAAGCGCAGCGGTCGCATCCTGTGTTACTTTCACACCCATCAGAGCCCGGCCGATGATAGAACCGAGATCCTGGCCCAAAGCAGCGTGCCCACGCTGTTCCAGCCCGCCCACGATCTTAAATGCTTTGTCCTGGCTCGCCAACTGAAGAATGGTTTTCCCCATCCGTCCCGAGGCGCCCGCCATTACGAGTTTGATCATTTCACGACCCCCAGTTTTTTAAGGACTTCCGCGAGTTTCTTCTCATTCTCCGGCATCATCTCACAAAGCGGCATCCGAAGCTCCGGCTTGATCCTGCCCATCATGCCCAACGCCGTTTTCACGGGGATCGGGTTCGTCTCGATGAAAACAGTTTTGGAGATCGGGTAAAGTCTCTTGTGGATTGAACGCGCCTCTTCCATGTTCCCGTTCAAAGCTGCGGTCACCATGTTCTTCATAAGCCGCGGTGCAATATTCGCAACGACCGAGATCACGCCGCGCGCACCGATCGCAATCAGGGGGAAATTCAGAGAATCCTCTCCTGAGAGAACCGGCATGTCACAAAGTTGCATGATCTGATCGGCCTGATCCATGCTCCCGCTCGCTTCTTTGATGGCCACGATCGTATCGATCTTGGAAAGACGCGCCACGGTCTCGGGGGCAATGGAAACACCCGTGCGTCCCGGGACGTTGTAAAGCACGATCGGAATATCGACGCGACTGGCCAGATATTGATAGTGACGGAAAAGACCTTCCTGCGTCGGCTTGTTGTAATAAGGCGTCACGACCAGAACGCCGTCCGCCTTGATCTTTTTGGCATGCTGTACGAGGCCCAGCGCCTCCGTGGTGTTGTTCGACCCGCAGCCGCAGATCACCGGGATCCGGTGGTTGATATATTCCACCACAAACGTCATCGTATCGCGATGCTCCTGGTGCGACATCGTGGCAGATTCGCCTGTGGTGCCGCACGGAACGATCACATCGGTCCCTTCCTTGAGATGAAAATCCAGCAACCCTTTGAGCGCCTTCTCATCCACCTTCCCGTTACGGAACGGTGTGACGAGCGCGACCATCGAACCTTCGAACACGGATTTCTTTTTTCTCATAAAAAATATTCCCCTTTGTAGACGAATTGGGCTTTACCTTCTAAAAAAACTTTCGTGATCTCATCGCCTTTTCTTTGCATATCGATCCGAAGCTTCTCACCGCTTTTTGTCAGCACATTAACGGGCAATTCGGCATATCCTTTGAGAACGCTCATCACGGCCGACGCCGTAGAGCCTGTACCGCACGCGAGCGTTTCATTCTCCACGCCGCGCTCATACGTCCTGACCGCGATCTCTTTTTTCCCGTTCACTTCAACAAAATTCACGTTCGTCCCAAACGGCTGGAAATGCGCGTGATTCCGAATTGCCTTCCCGGTTTCAAAAACCTCGACCGTCTCGAGATCTTTCACGAAAATCACCACATGTGGCACGCCGGTATCAAGAAAAGCAAAGTGCCACTTGTGCTTGCGCACCTCGAGAACACCGTCCATCTCAAAAATACGCGGCTTCATGAGTTGGACTCTGACACTGTCCTTGGGGCCAACCTCGGCTTCGATCAGCCCCGACCCGGATTCAAAATTCATACGCGAAGAATATTTTAAAATATCATGAGCATAACGCGCGATGCAGCGAAACCCGTTCCCACACGCTGCGGCTTCCGATCCGTCCAGATTCAGGATCCGCATCTTGAAATTCGCCTTCTTGGAGCTCTCAAAAAGCAACACTCCGTCCGCTCCAATCCCCTGGTGCGGCTGGCAAACCTTCCTGGTAAATGCCACCGCGTCCTTCACGACCCCGCGGCGATTATCCACCACCACGAAATCATTCCCCGAAGCGACCATTTTGTAGAAAGAAATAGAGTTTTTCATAGTCCAAATTCCAATTAATCGAAGCAAAGTTGAGATTGGGGCTGCCCCGATGACCGTTCAGGAAAACAAAATAAGAATCAAGGCCGTCCCAACCACCACGCCTACAAAGAAATTTAAAGTTGGGATAGGTAAATGCTTGCCAATCTTTTAGTTACAAGCGGGCGTATTGTATCAAAAAACCGGGGAACGGGAAAGGTAAGAAGAAATACGGTAAACGGGCAACGGCCAACGGTGAACGAATCGCTCTCCGCTATACGAGTATTATTCGAGCGGGCTCGAATCCGTTGAAATTGGGGACGGCGCTGGCCGAGGAATAGGCGCCGATACTCTTGGCATAAACTACATCGCCGGCATAAAGCTCGGGGAGTTCTTCGTTGGTGGAAAGAATATCCAAAGAATCGCAGGTGGGACCCGCGAGTGCACTCATATACTTGGGCCCGCGACGCAGGGTCTTGAACTCGTATTTGCAGTGATCAAAGACCATCCCTGAGAAATCCTGATAAACACCGTCGTTGAGATAATAAAAATTCTTATTGTCGCGAAACGCACGGCCGATCACCTGCGTTACGAGGATTCCCGCAGGACCGGCGAAAAAACGGCCGGGTTCGGCGATGAATTCGACTTGTTTTGAAAAAAGCGCTTTCATCTGCTTGCGAATCTGGGCAGCCATACGCTCAAAATTGATACCGATTTCATTCTCGAAATGCTGGATCGGGAACCCCCCGCCGATATCCACGATCTTAAGCGGCATATCGTTTTCCTTCGCTTCCATAAAAATATTCGCCGTGAGCTCCAGCGCCTGCAAGTAATTTTCAACGTTCGTGGACTGTGACCCGACATGGAAGCTCACGCCTCTGGGCACAAGTCCGAGACTTTTCGCCTTCCTCAAAAGATAAAAGGCTTGATCCGGCTCGGCTCCGAATTTAAGCGATAGTTGCACCACGCTTCCACGGTTTGCGACCTTGATGCGAACGATCACATGCGCCCTTGGAAAATTCTCCGCGATTTTATAAAGCTCAGCTTCATTATCGAATGTCATGAGACGCACGCGCCGCCGACGAGCCGTGATGAGGTCTTCCTTGGATTTGATGGTGTTGGCAAAAATAATGCGCGCCGGGGACACGCCATGTCTCAAGACCGATTTCATTTCCGCAGCGCTTGCCACATCGAAACTTGCACCGAGCTCCGCGAAGGTTTTTACGATCTTCGGGTTCGGATTGGCCTTGATGGCGTAATAAGGCGTGACTTCCGGAAGAGCCTTTTTGAAACGGGCGAATTGCTTCTCAAGTACGCTCTTACGAATAAGCATAAACGGGGTCTTATGCTTTTTGAGCATCGTGCGAATGAGATTCTCGACCCCGGAGATCTCGACCGGCTTGGGTTTCTGCAGAATTTCTTGATCGTTGCAGTTTGAAGCGGGTTGTTTCATCAGATCCTGACTCATCGTTCCATGAGGAATGTCGTGAACTGCCACATATCTTTTTCTTTGGGCGGGACACTCCCGAACTTCAGATATTTCCCGTTCAGATTCTTTAAGGGCGTCCAATCCGAAGGTATGGACACGAACGGGACGATATAAGGCAACGCAAAATCCAGAATAAATTCGTGGTCGATATCATCCGGGAGAAGAAATCCTTCCCGCGGATTCTGGATCATCCAAAGGGCCGCCCCGACCACCGAAACTGCCACTTGAAGCGTGGTCGCTTCCTGATGCGGCACGAGTTTACGCGTCGTTTGGATATCGAGAAGACTGCCGCACCACCAGGACTTGAAATCATGCCCCATCAGCAACACGCCGAGCTCATCACGTCCTTCGGTAATATCATCGGAAAGGATCCTCTGCTTTTCCTGCATACGGTATTGACGCATCCTGAGCTCATGCAAGGAATTGATCGCCGCATCCGAAGGACAATAGGCGTAATGGACCGTCGGACGATAAACGGCTTTACCGTTTTTCCACACCGTGAGCCGGTCCGAGATGCTGAAGGCCTCCCCATGACGGATCACCATACCGTTGATCTCGCCGCACGGCACCCACGACCGCACCCAAGTGTTCATCCCGAGTGAGCTCATACAGATCTGATTCTTCGGTCCAGCCTTGTGGCAATGCGCTCCTGGAGGCAGGCGACGTTCGTGCGTCCCCCATCCGAGTTCTGCCGGCGCCACGCCTTCTTCATAGAACCCCTCGATCGACCAGGTGTTCACGAATTCATTCACCTTTTTAGGGACGTCAGTAATTTGCGTGTCGCGTTCGCTGATATGAATGACCTTCACGCCGGCGAGTTGAGCCAGCTTCGGAAAATCCCGCGAAAGGAGCGCTGTTTCAAGTGCTTTCCGCCTGGGATCCTTGGGTTTTTCCTTGAGAATCTTTTTCGTAATATCGAGAAGGGCTTTTTTCGTGAAATGCGACACGAGGCCGGGGTTCGCGCCATGATCGACGATCGCGGTCGTGCCTTTGACACCCTTCCAGTGTTTTGCCATGTGCTTGCGAAGCAACATGTGCCGGGCATAGAGCGTGTACCGAGTCGGGTCCGTGCGCTTCTCGTCCCCGTAGGGATCCCATTCTTCGATCGAGGTATTTACATAAAGCACCTCGTGTTTACGGCACCAGTCGAGCATCTCCCAGCAATGAATGTTCCAGGCGAGGTCGATGATCATGTCTCCCGGCCCCACGTACTCGACAAGAAGCTTTTTGTAATTTTGTTCGGTCACACGGTCGAAGACATACTTCACGCCGCGCTTAAGAGCGTCCTTCACCCGATGGCGGTTGTCCACAAAATCCATGATCGTGATCTTCGCGGCCGGCATGTCGAAATGACGCAGGACGAGCGGCACAGTACATTGAGCCACACCGCCGCAACCGATGATGAGCAGTCTGCCGCCAAACTTCACTTTTGTTTTCGGAATGACTGCTTTGACTTTCGGGTATTTAAATCCGCTCATTTTAAAAAAATCCTTTTGTGTGGATAGTCGCTTGTGGCTTGCCGTCACTAGGAACAAGGGTTCGAATACTACATCAAATCTTTTTTCACATCAAACTCAAAATAAGGTTTTTTGCTAAAAGTCTCCGGGGTCGGACGCTAGACAAAAATCCTTGCGAAGAGAGGGTCAGGAAACACGTTCACCGTGGATGAGGTCTTGATAGGTCTCGCGTTTGCGAACGACTTTGAAGGTACTCCCTTTGACCATGACTTCGCAGGCGCGGGGACGGGAATTGTAGTTGGAAGCCATGGTGAAGCCGTAAGCGCCTGCCGTCATGAGAGCGAGGTGATCGCCGGCCCGCATTTCCAAGAGCTCGCGATCCTTCGCGAAGAAATCCCCACTTTCACAGATCGGACCCACCACATCGTAGATCCACTCGTGCGCTTTTTCATTTTTAATGACCGGCCAAATATGGTGGAACGCATTGTAAAAGGCGGGACGGATGAAATCGTTCATCCCGGCATCCACGATCGCGAATTTCTTCACGTCGGTCTCCTTCACATAGATCACCCGGGTCGCGAGAATGCCGCTATTGGCTGCAATAAAACGGCCAGGCTCAAAAATGAGCTGAAACTTTCTTTTTTTGAAGATCGGAAGGATCTTCCGAGCGAATTCCTCCGCGGTTTGAGGATTCTCGTCGCTATAGATCGCGCCGAGCCCGCCGCCCAAGTTCAGGAACTTGATCTTGATACCGGTTTCTTCTAGCGCATCAATGAATTCTACGATCTTTTGGAATGCCTCGACAAAAGGGTCACCGGTCTCGATCTGGGACCCGATGTGCACATGCACGCCGCAGACGATGGCATGTGTAAAACGTTTCGCGTCCTTAAAGATCTCGCGCGCCTTCTCGAAATCGATGCCAAACTTGGTCTCGGCTTTGCCTGTCGTGATGTATTCGTGCGTGTGAGGATCTACATTGGGATTGATCCTAAGCGAAACGTTCACTTTCCGGCGCATCTTCTTGGCGATCACGTTGATTTGTTCGAGTTCAGGCATCGACTCGACATTAAAAAGCAAGATGCGGGCCTTGATCGCATCACGGATCTCTTCGGCGGTCTTCCCCACTCCGGCGTAAACAATCCTTTTGCCCAGGCATTTCACTTTTCGGGCCCGAAAAAGCTCACCCCCCGAAACAATATCGAGACCCGCCCCTTTTTTGACAAGGGCGCGGAGAACCGCAAGATTCGAGTTGGCCTTTACGGAATAACAGATAAGCGGCTTCGCGGAGCGGAACGCCTTTTGAAGCTTCACGAGATGGTCGGTGAAGGTTTTGTAGCTGTAAATATAGGCGGGCGTTCCGGTTTTTTTCAGGATTTTACTGACGCGGGCCCTGTCACAATAAAGCTCGCCCTTTTTGTAATAAAAATCGTGCATCTTTTCTTCATGAAAATCGGTCCGGGGCATATCAGCACCTCACAGTCTTACTTGCGTTCAATTTCCGCTTTTCGGTCCCAATACCAATCAATCGAAGCAACGCTGAGATTGGGGCCGCCCAAGTCGCCCTTCATAAAAAGAAAGACTCGGGCGGAAATTGTAATCTTGGCTACCCTTTGATCAAAAGAAAAATAAAGTCAGGACAGTGCTCTTTTCCACTCCGCGATCGCTTGTTTCACCCGCGCGGGATGCGTGCTCCCGATCGTCATTTTACCTCTCACGGATTCCTTCGCGTCAAAAAGATCGTGGATGTCTGCGCCGAACTTGGGCGAGAACTTCTGCCATTCCTGAACGGACCATTGCCGGAGCCGCTTCTCGGTTTCGAGTGCATGTCGGACGGTCTGACCCACAAGTTGATGCGCCTCACTGAACGGAACTTTTTTCCGGACGAGATACTCCAAGATGTCCGTCGCAAAAAGACTGTCATCGTCGAGAGATCTCAAAATAGCCTTCTTGTGCCAGCTCGCGGAACCTACGGCAAGCGCCAAAAGTTCGAGAGCCGTCGCGGTCTTTTTCACGGCATCGAAGACGCCGGGCTTATCTTCCTGAAGGTCACGATTGTACGAAAGCGGCAAACCCTTTTGCACGGTCAAAATGGCCTGGAGATACCCGAAGATCACACCAGCCCTGCCCCGCACAAGTTCGAACACGTCCGGATTTTTCTTTTGCGGCATAAGACTGGAACCGGTCGCAAACGCGTCATCAAGTTCGACGAAACCGAACGCCTCCGAATTCCAGAGGATAAAATCCTCCGAAAGCCGCGAGAGATGCGCCCACAAGATAGAAAGAACGCTCAGGAATTCCGCGAGAGATCCCCGGTCGCTCACCGCAGCCATGCTGTTTTTGGCAATCCCGTTGAAGCCCAATTCCTTGGCGAGAAATTTCTGATCGATCGGCAGCGCCGATCCCGCAAGCGCCGCGGCACCGAGCGGCAGGACGTTCACCCGCTTGGCCGAATCCTGAAGTCTCGACCTGTCTTCCTCAAGCATCTCCACATAGGCCAGCAAATGATGCGCGAGCAGCACCGGCTGAGCCTTTCGAAGATGCGTCATGCCCGGAACGATCATCTCCCCGGCCTTCTCCGCAGCAGCCACAAGGCTCTTCTGAAGCTTCCGGATGCCGTCCTCGATCAGAACGATCTTCTCCCGGAGATAAATGCGCGTTGAAGTGATGACAAGATCGTTCCGGCTGCGACCCGTGTGGATCTTCTTGGCCACCGCACCCGCTTTTTTCTCAAGTTCCATCTGAATGAGCGTGTGAACATCCTCATACCGGTCGGCGTAGGCCGCGAGGTCCTGACCTTTCAAAGCTTGGGCAATCGACTTGAGACCGCGCAAGATCGCACTGGATTCCGCAGCGGTGATAAGACCGACCCGCGCGAGCATTTTTGCGTAGGCTGTATTCACAAGAATTTCCGCGTCAAAAAGCTCCTTATCCGTCTCAAGTGAGTAGCTAAAACACTTGAGCGCCGGATGCATATCCTTTTTGAATCTTCCACCCCACATTTGTTTCGCCATATCAGTCACCCTCTTTTCGCCAAAACGCAACGATTCACGTGCCGCGGTAAAAGCTTCCGTGTTGCACTACTTTTTTCCCATCCCCTCGTAAGGCAGACCCCAGATTTTCATGAAACCGGTTGCAGCCTTCCGGTCAAACATATCGCCCTTGGAATAGGTTGCGAGCTTTTCCTTATAGAGAGCATATTTCGATTCACGGCCCACGCAGATCGCGTGACCATGATCGAGCTTAAATCGGACCTTCCCTGTCACGCGAGATTGGTTGGATGCAAAGAAAGCATCCAGCGCCTGTTTCAAAGGCGAGAACCAAAGCCCGAAATAGACAAGCTCCGCGTATTTCTCAGAGAGCAGTCTCTTATAGTGGAGAAATTCGCGATCCATCACAAACCCTTCGAGCTCCTCGTGCGCTTTGAGAAGAACATCCGCGGCCGGCGCTTCATAGACCTCACGGCTTTTGATCCCCACAAGCCGGTTCTCGATCATGTCAAACCGTCCGACCCCGTACGCGCCCGCGATCGTATTCAGATGTTCGATCAGATCGACAAGAGGCATCCGCTTACCATTTAGTTTCACCGGCACGCCTTTTTCGAAATGAATTTCAATATAGCGCGGCTTCTTCGGTGCTTTACCCGGAGCACAAGTCATCACATACGCATCCTCGGGCGGTTCGACCATCGGATCCTCAAGGACCCCCGCTTCGATCGCAATACCCCAGATGTTCTTATCAATGGAATAGATACTCTTTTTGGTCACATCGATGGGAATCTGCCGTTCTTTGGCATATTCGATTTCTTCTTCGCGCGTCTTGAATTCCCAGTCGCGAAGCGGTGCAATGATCTTAAGGTCCGAATCGAGGGTCCTCACTCCGACCTCAAGCCTGACCTGATCATTCCCCTTGCCCGTACAGCCATGCGCTACAAATTCCGCTCCTTCTTTTTGAGCGACCTCCACAAGGTGTTTCGCAATGAGCGGACGGCCAAGCGCTGTAGCGAGCGGATACTTTCCTTCATAACGCGCGTGCGCCCAAAGCGCCGGCATAATATAGTCCCGGGCGAATTCTTCTTTGAGATCTACGATAAAGGTCTTGATCGCGCCCGCGGCCTGAGCCCGCTTGATCAAAGGAGCTTTATCTTTCACCTCGCCGATAAAAGCACAAAAGCAGATCACGTCCAACCCGTGGTTTTCACCGAGCCATTTCACTGCGCAGGAGGTATCAAGCCCTCCGGAATATGCCAAGACCACTTTCTTCATTGAATTGCTCCTTGGTTAAACAGATAAAGTAAAATGGCTTTCTGAATATGGAGCCGGTTTTCGGCCTCGTCGAACACAACGCAGTTTTTACTTTCCATCACATCGTTGGTGATCTCTTCACCCCGGTGCGCCGGAAGACAATGCATCACGAGCGCATCTTTTTTCGCGTTCTTCAAAAGCTCTTTATTGACCTGCATCCCTTTGAAATCCTTGAGTTTTTTCTGACGCATCGCTTCTTCGCCCATGCTCACCCACACATCCGTGTAGACTGCATCCGCGTCCTTCACCGCTTCCGCCGGATCAGAAAAACCCTCGATCACAGCGCCGGTCTTTTTTGCGATCTGCCGGGCGAGCGCCAAAAGCTTGGGCTTGGGCTCATATTTCTTGGGCGTTGCGTAATGAATCTTCGCGCCAAGTTTCGCAGCCACAAGCATTAAGGAATGAAGGACGTTATTTCCATCTCCCACAAACGCGAGCACCGGATCCTTGTCCGCCGGGATCTTTTCATAAAGCGTCATGTAATCGGCAAGCGCCTGGCACGGATGCTCGAGGTCGCTTAGACCGTTGATCACAGGCTTCTCAAAATAATCCTGAAATTCGGTAATGGTCCAATGGGAAAAGGTCCGCATGACCACGCCCGAAAGATAGCGCGATAGGACGCGCGCCACATCACGCACTTCTTCCCGAATACCAAGTTTGATATCCTCAGGCCCGAGATAGATCGCGCCACCGCCCATGGAATAAATACCCGCCTGAAAGGACACCCAGGTCCGGGTCGAGGGCTTTTCAAAAATAAAACCAAAGATGTGACCTTCGAGTGCGTCCCGGACTTCCTGAGGACGAGCCTTGACCTTGGCTGCAAGTTCCATGATCTTCCGTATCTCTTCGGTGCTGAGATCGTTGATCGAGATCAATGATTTGAACATGCGCATCCTTCCTTTTTTTTCAACTGAAGTTTATGAAAAACATTCTCCAGGATCTTCATCCCAAGCCGCATTTCCTTGACCGTAACCGTCATGGGCGGCATGATCCTCAACACATCCCCCTGCGTCGCGTTGATAAGAAGCCCCTCGTCCCGCGCTTCATTCGCATACGGCGCGGCCGGTTCCTTAAGCTTCAGACCCCGCATCAGCCCCACACCTCGAGTGCTCTCGATCACGGGATACTTGGCCTTAAGTTTCTCGAATTCCTTATCCAGAAGCTCTCCCATCCGGATCGTATTCGTAAGTAATTTGTCCTTCTTGATCGCCTTGAAAACCGCAAGGCTCGCCGCGCAAACAAGCGGATTCCCGCCAAAGGTCGAGGCATGCATGCCGGGCGCGAACACTTCACGCTTGATCCGCCGATTCACCACAAGCGCGCCGATCGGCACGCCGCCCCCGAGCGTTTTCGCAAGCGTCATCAGATCCGGCTCAAGAGAGTAATGCTGATATCCGAACATCTTGCCCGTACGCCCCATACCTGTCTGCACTTCGTCAAGGATAAGGAGCATGTCCTTCTCGTCACAAAGTTTCCGGATCCCTTCAAGAAAATCCCGGCTCGCCACATGGACCCCACCTTCACCCTGGATCGGTTCGAGCATGACCGCGATGGTCTTATCGTTCACAAGTTTTCTTACAGACTCAAGATCGTTGAAGTCTGCGTAACGGAATTTCTCCACAAGCGGCTGAAACCCTTGGTGGAATTTTTCCTGCCCCGTCGCGGTCATCGCCGCGAGTGTCCTCCCATGAAAAGAATTCTTCATGGTAATGATCTCGAAACGGCCCGTATCGCTTCCGTATTTTCGGGCAAATTTGATCGCGCCTTCGTTTGCTTCAGCTCCACTGTTACAAAAAAAGACCCTTCCGGGGAAAGACGCTTCGACGATAACTCGCGCAAGCTCGGCCTGCTTCACATTCAGGAAATTATTCGCTACGTGAAGCATTTTCCGCGCCTGTTCCTTGATCGCGTTCACCACGAGGGGATGACAATGCCCGATACCGGAAACAGCCCAGCCCGGAAAAAAATCAAGGTAAACCTTGCCTTCAAGGTCCCAGACACGCGCGCCCTTTCCCTTCACCAAACACACCGGCACCTGGGTATAAGTGGGCATCACGTACTGTTCGTATAATTTCTGAACGTCTTTCGTTTTCATAGATTTTTGAGACTTTCCCCGTTCCCCGGAGAACGTTCCACTTTTTTAAAGAGTGATTTCCGTTCCGATACCTTGGTCCGTGAAAATTTCAAGCAGAAGGGCATGCGTGATGCGACCGTCAATAATGTGGGCCTTCTGAACACCCCCCTCGAGCGCGTCGATACAGGCCTTAACCTTGGGGATCATACCCCCGGAGATGATCTTCTGATCGATCAACTGCTGGGTCTCGCTCACGTGAAGTGAAGGGATCAGCGTTTCTTCGTTCGCAGGATCGCGAAGAATACCCTTCACATTCGTCAGCACCATGAATTTCGGAACATGCATCGCAGACGCGATATTGGCCGCAGCTTCATCCGCGTTCACATTATACATTTCGCCATCCGGTCCCTTCCCCACCGGGAAGATCACCGGGATCCTTCCGAATTCCGTCAATTCCTTGAGGAGCACCGTGTTGACCGAAGAAACATCGCCGACAAAACCCACGTCGCCGTTTTCGGTATGCTTCACCACATTCAGGATCTCGGCATCATACCCGGAAAGTCCGACCGCGGAACCCCCAAGGCGTTCGATATCATGGACAATGCTGCGGTTGAGTTCGGCCAGTGTTTCATTCACAACTTCGATCGTCGCTTTATCCGTAACACGTAAGCCGTTCACGAACTGGCTCTGTACGCCTTTTTTCTTCATGGCATCCGTGATGAACTTCCCGCCACCGTGGATCAAGATCGGCCGGATCCCCACATAGCTCATGAACACAAGATCCTGAAGCACCATATCGCGGACCTCCTGATAGGTCAGGGCCGCGCCGCCGTACTTGATCAGGACCTCTTTGCCGCGGAATTTCTGGATGTAAGGAAGCGCTTCGATCAGGGCCTGCGCTTTTTCTATGTATTCTTTCATGGTCTATGAGTACGCAGCGTTGATCAACACGTACTTGGTCGTGAGATCGGAGGTGATGAAATCCGCGCGCCCTCTCCCTTTACCGATCACAACATCGATCGTGTATTCTTTTTTCTGCAAGATACGCCGGGCCTTCGGAAGGTTCAACACCCGCAACCTTCCCTGGTTGACCACTTGCGCATCGCCGAACCAGATGCTCAAGTTATTGGGATTGAAATCCACGCCGCTCGCACCGACCGCGGCCGCGATGCGGCCCCAGTTCGGATTGGAACCCGCCAACATAGTCTTAAAAAGCATGGAATTGGCGATCTGCCGCGCCGCTCGTTCGGCATCCGTAGGCTTTTTTGCGCCCGAGACCCGGAGCCGGCAGACATGCGTCACGCCCTCCCCGTCCGTCACCATCTCATGCGCAATATAGCGCATCACTTCTTCCAATGTTTCGCGGAACATCCAGTAATCCTTCCCGATCTTCTGGATCGGAGGATTCCCCGCCTCCCCATTCGCGAGGCAAAGCACCATATCGTTGGTGCTCATGTCATTATCGATCGCCATTTGATTGAACGTATCATCCGCCGCGTGACGTACCGCGCGCCGGAGAAGAGATTTCGTGATCGCCGCGTCCGTCGTAATAAAGCAAAGCATGGTCGCCATATTCGGATGAACCATTCCGGCGCCCTTCGCGCAGGCCGCGATCGTGACCTTTTTACCGCCAAGTTCCAAGGATAACGCAATTTCTTTACTGGAAAGATCGGTGGTCAAGATCCCTTTGGCCGCGCCATGGCCTCCGGTCTCGGAAAGTCGCTTCACAAGTTTCGGCATCGCCCGCTTCACGCAGGTGATCGGAAAGGGAACGCCGATGATCCCGGTCTGCGCAAGCAGGACTTCCTGAGGAAGAACATCGAGATACTTGGCGGCCTCCCACGTGATCTCATCGACCGCTTTCTTTCCAATGGGACCGTTCAGACAATTCGCGTTGCCGCTCGTGCCAAGGATCGCATGATGTTTAGAGGCATGGATCGCCTTCATCGAATACAGCACCGGCCACGCCTTCGCGCGGTTCGTGGTGAAAGTCCCGGCCGCAACGCACGGTGTTTTAGAATATGTCAAAGAAACATCGTATTTTTTCTTTTTCTTCTTGATCCCCGCGTGAATGCCGCCCGCGACGAAGCCTTTGGGAGTAGTCACCGAACCATTCTTCTCTTTTTTCCAAAAAGGTTTTTTCATCTCTACTGTTCTCCATTTCATTTTAAGGGTTAACAGTATTGTACCGTGAACCCATCATGCCAATAGTCTCGCGGTACTAAAGGAGCCCCGCTTCTTCCGGAAAACCGAACCGGAGGTTCATGTTCTGAACGGCCTGTCCCGCCGCACCCTTGAGAAGATTATCGATCGCCGTGATGATCACCACGCGCCCCGTTTCTTTCTGGACGCTGACGCCTATGTCACAAAAATTTGTGTGCTGCACATCCTTCAGGGACGGGTACTGCCCCGCCGGCTTGACCCTCACGAAAGGCGCTTGCTGGTAGGCTCTTTCCAGAGTCTTCCGAATTCCATCTTCTGTCGTCTTCGCCGTCTTTTGAGCATAGATCGTTGCAAGAATGCCCCGGTTCACAGGCAGCAGATGCGGCACGAACGTAATCTTTACAGGTTTTCCGGCCGCCGCAGAAAGCGTCTGTTCGATCTCGGGCGTATGCTGATGCCGGTTCACCTTGTAGGCGCTATAATTTTCGCTTGCCTCGCAGAAATGAGTCGTGGTCGCAAGCTTCTTCCCGGCACCGCTGACGCCGGATGCCGCGTTGATAATAATAGACCTGAAATCGATCAGTTTTTTCTTAAGAAGCGGGATAAGCGCAAGTGACGGCCCTGTGGGATAACACCCGGGATTGGCGATCAGGTCCGCTTTTTTAATCTGTTCTCTGTACACCTCGCAAAGCCCATAAACCGCCTTAGAAAGATACTGGGGCGCAACATGATTCACGCCATACCATTTCTCATAAATCTTCCTGTCTCTCAGACGAAAATCCGCAGAAAGATCGATCACGATCTTGCCCGCCGCAAGAAGCTGCTCGGCGGCGGCCATAGCCTCAGTGTGCGGTAGACACAAAAAAACAACGTCCGCCTTTTTCTTCACCGCATCAAAAGAATAAGGGGTAATTTCAAGTTTGATGTCTTTTGCGACCGACGGCAAGACTTCGCGAAGGGCTATGGGTTTTTCCTGCCGGGTGGTAAGAAGGGAGACCCGGACATGGGGATGGGCCAGAAGCAGCTTCGTGAGTTCGGCTCCAGTGTATCCCGTGGCGCCAAGAACCGCACAATTCAACATTTGAGTGTGTTTTTCTCCTTTAAAAGCATTACTGACTAGCAAGTTCGGTATTATAGAAATGGCTCTATCCTTTGTCAATTTAAGAAGTTACGCCATGATCATCTTTTATCAAAAAAAACGTGCGCTCATGACAGCCCAAGGCATCATTATAATAAAGAAATAAAGACTTGGGCGAAAAATAGCGTCTTGGGCTCATTTTTTCAAGAATATGCTCTATCCCCTCTAGCTAGAACCACTTACGTGATTTTCTCTGTTGACAGGAACCCAAAAAACTCTTATGGTACGCACATGTCGAAGCAGCTATCCCCCAAAGATCCTCACAGCAAGGCTTCCCTGCGCAAAATCCTTGGATTTCCGGTCAAGACCCTCCCGGTTTATCGCGCCGCGCTGACCCACCCTTCGTTCCGGAACGAAAATTACCGCATCACAAAAGGTCTTGAAGATTTTGACCGGTTGGAATTCCTCGGAGATTCCATCTTAAATGAAATTATTTGCCAAAAACTGTTCGAGAAATTCCCCGAGGCCGATGAAGGCATGCTCTCGAAACTCCGTTCGATCCTCGTCTCTCAAAAAATCCTAAGCCGTATCGCGCAAGCCATGAAGCTCCAGCATATCCTTTTGATCAGCAAAAACCTGCGCCAGAATTTCAAGGACTTCCTCAAAGCCAAATTGCTTACAGACGCGCTTGAGGCGCTTTTCGCCGCGATTTATTTTGATCATGGCCACACCAAGGTTGAAGCGTTCATTCTGAAACATTTCAAAAAATACTTTGACCCCAAACTTCTTTTCCGGCTCGACCCCAACCCCAAAAGCACCCTTCAGGAAATGACGCTGAAAAAATGGCAGAAACTCCCGGAGTACACGCATACTTTTTCCGACAAAGGCGTAAAAACAACGGTCTCGGCCGGCGGAAAGCGAAAAGCCTCAGCTCTTCACAAGATCAAACGGGAGTCTGAGGTCCTGGCCGCGCGGGCTTTGATCCGGCGATTAAGGAAAGAGTTTAAGAAGGAAAGATCACGCGGCCGGCGGCGCACGTCGAAATCCTGAGCGACCAAAGAATTACTCGGTCACAAGCTCGTAGAGAAAATCCTTGGCTTTCCCCTTGCGGATCTTTTTTGTCAACTCTTCGGCTTGGACCGGGTCGGGTTTCACTTCAGGAGCAAACAGAGACCCGGAAAAAAGTATGGGGATAGGTCCCAGATGGGCTTGAGGATTCTTCGCAAAGGGCTTGGCCATCTCCGGTAATAATTTCGCCGCTAACGCACTGGCGAGAAATACATCCATGCGGAAATTCGCGAGCCCGTCAAACCCGAGCGTTCCTTCGCCGTCCATGACGTAATCCTTGCTTTTGACAAGCAGGTTATCGGTCGTAACTTTACCCTCCGCGATCTTCCACTGAAAATTCATCGAATCGAAATCCTTCAGGTCGGGCCTGATCGCCCCAAGACCTTTAAAAGGCTCGATCGTTGAAAGAGCGTCTTTGAGATCGAAAGTCAGGAGCTTGCCGTTTGTAAGCGTCGTCTCACCTTGCCCGGATAAAGACTTGCTCCAAGCTGCCGGTCCCCATCCCGTACCCGCCATCGAACCTTTAAGATTAAGCGCTCCTGCGAGAACTTTCTGAGCCGCGTCCTGACGGCCAAGAAAAAGCCCGAGATCCACACCATGGAATTCGCCGTCGAAACCATAAACCGGCTCCTTGCCACTGAAGTTCAGCGAACCTTTGAGATCGGCTTTCCCGCCGTAGCCCTCAAATTGAAGGGCCGGAACATTCCACACATCTTTTTCGTAGAGAACATCGACCCGAACATTTTTGAGGGTCTGATCCTTCGGACAAATCGCCTGAATGAATCCTTGCGCCTGATCATAGGCGCTGGGCCCAGCACCTTCGGCCTTGCGCTGTAAAAGAGCTGCGACCGACTTCAAAACTTCAAGGGGTTTCAATTCTTTCGTAGAGACCTTCACGACGACTTTCGGTTTTTCCGGAAATCCGGAGATCTTCAAGTCGGCCACGAAGGGCGTGCCACCGACCTCGAACTGCATTTGCCGACCTTCCAGCATAAGCGGGCTGTAATCCAGAGAAAGTGACGCGTTGCGGAGCCCCGGACCTTCCGGAATCGTCCAGGAGGCTTTATCGAATGAAATATTAAAAATATGTTCGGCCTTCTCCAGCTTCCGAAGGTCCCCTTTCCAATTCGCCATCAGCTTGGCATCTCCCTCAAGCTTGTAACCCTGAAGCGCGGGAATATATTGTTCCCAACCGGCCATGGAGAATTTGTTCGTGATCAGATTGAGCTGTCCTGCCCCGGTCTTCAGGTCCAAGTCCTTCAGATTTCCCTTCATGCTCAATTCCTTGAATTTCACGGCAAAATCGCCACCAAGCGTGGCACCTTTTTGAAACAGAAAATCGAAGTCCAGATCCAAGGGAATGTCTTTTGGCTTTGAAAAATATTGACCGTAAGAAAGAAGTACTTGCGCGAGATCCCAGCCGAAATGGAGCGACAGATGGTCCAGTGTCCCTTCCATGGAAAGAACCCACTTTCCGGGGCCGGAAAATCCAATGTGGAAAGGAAGCGCTTTCTCAAGGCCCGGCCAATACTTCAGGATATCTTCGAGCGCCATATTCGAACCCGCCACGTGCACGCCGCCGATCTCCCCGGTATTAAGTTTCAGGTTGCCGTTCGTTTCGATCTCGCCAAAGGGGAGTTTCACGAACCCTTTATGGAGCTTCAGCTCCGCAGTGTCATTGTTCCACGCGGCCGTCACGTTCCACTCGGCGTCAAGCGAAGGGGACGCAACCCAGGCGCTTCCCTCCGGCACTTCATAGGTAAGTCCCTTCCCGGTTCCCGTTGCAGTCAATTCAAGAAAAACCTCTTGCGCCTTTTTCTTGATCTCCACGGAAGTGTCAATCTGGCCACCCTTAAAAAAGAAAGCCTTTTTCGGATCTGGGGCAAGCCCATGAGTCGCATCATCAAGCGATAGCCCTTTAAGCTCCGCAACCACAGACCCGCTCGCCTTCTCCCAGTTCCATTGTTCGACGGAATCCAGCACCACATTCCCTTTGATCACAAGCGCGTTCGGTTTCCCGGCCATGTCCGTGGTGAAATGGAATGGGATGGCGATCTTCGGACGAACAGCGCCGACCTGGAGCGAGAAATTCTCGAAATGCACGGGATTTAAAAAATTCAGGCCGGGAATTGAAAAATCGGCTTTACCGGATTGCACATAAAAAGCTGCGGGTTCCACCCGTCCGAAAAGCAGGGGCAAAATATTAAAATCAATTTGGATCTTTTCCGCTTCAGCGACGAGCGGATGATCAGAAGAAGCCCATTGCGCGTGCTCAAAAACGAGCTTGGGTTGGGGGAAATAGCCTACCTGGACATTCTGATATTTCAATGTGCCTTCGGTAAGCGCTTGGACTTTTTGGATCAGGAATTCATGAAGTTTTTCGGAGGGAAGTAACCGATGCGACTGGAACCAGAGACCTGCAACAAAAAGAACGAGGAGGAGAACGGCCGATAGCAACACTGCCTGGCTTTTTTTCATAGCTCCTGATCTCTTACTGGCACTGCGTCGCTATTAATTTTACGGGGCTGCAGCAACCGCACCCTTAAAAATTAAAATGCCACGGTGCTGAAACCGCGTACCCTGAGAAGAGCCAGATCAAACCCAGGAGAACGCCCCCTACGGCTCGCGCCTGAGAAGCTCGGAATATCCGCGATCACTGGTTCGGACTGGACTGCATCGGCCCAACAGGATGGTAGTTGTAATCGTCCAAAAATCCTTGGCAACCGGTCAGAACGAAAACAAGCACGAGAAAAAGCAGGCCGAGAAACAACGACCGCCCAAACTCTTTACTTCTTTTCCAAAAGGGTAGTTTGGACGGCCCCAATTTCAGATTTTCTGAAATTGAAAGGTATTGGAACCGCATTAACGCTTCGTGAACTGGAAGCTTCTGCGAGCGCCTTTACGACCCGGTTTCTTTCTTTCTTTTTCTCTGGGGTCACGGGTCATAAAACCGCCCTTGCGCATGGTCGCGCGCATTTCGGGGTTGAGACCCACAAGCGCCCTAGCGATCCCGAGTTGGATTGCACCTGCCTGGCCGGCCACTCCGCCGCCTTGAACACGGGCGCGGACACGTACCTGACCGAGAAGGTTTGCAGATTTGAGCGGTTGCTCAACAAGCGTCTGGAGATTCGCGCGCTTCAAATATTTCGCGGAGTCCTGCCCGTTGACGATAAAACCTTTTTGTCCCGGGAAAACCCATACGCGGGCAATGGCGGTTTTACGGCGTCCGGTAGCATACATAAGTGTCGCGGGAGCGGTCATACGGATTAAACCTCGATCTTAATGGGTTGTTGCGCTTTATTCCGGTACTCCGTACCGGCATAAACGCGGAGTCTTTTAAGCATCACATCGCCGATCCGGTTCTTCGGGAGCATGCGCTTGACGGCACGCATGATAATCTCGGTCGGATTCTTTTCCATGAGCTGTTCGTAGGTATACGTCTTCAAGCCGCTCGAATAGCCCGTGTAATGGGTATAAATCTTATCTTCTTTTTTGTTGCCCGTCACGTGGACCTTCTTGGCATTGATCACGATGACCTGGTCTCCCGTGAGCTTATCCGGCATGAAGCAGGTCTTGCCCTTGCCGATCAGAAGAGAGGCGATCTTGGTGGACATCCTTCCAAGAGTCTTCCCGTCGGCGTCAATCAGATAAACCTTGTGCGCCATGTCTTTTTCAGTAGGAATAAAAGTCTTCATAATTTTCTTTTCTGTTTAGCACTGCGTTACTATTTATTTTACGGGTTCGCAGCACCATACCGATTACCCAAAAAATAAATAAAGAACGGTATAGTTTGGAACGGGCAGTCGGAAAGGCGAGAAACCTTCTTGCGACTCAAAATACCTTGAAAAGTCTCGGGAGTATAACAAAAACCCCTAGGAGTGTCAAACGTTTACCCATTTTTTTTATCCTGGGCTTCCCGGTCACAATCTCCGGGGCAAATACCCGTAGAGGACAAAAAAACACCGCCCAAACTTCTTATTTCTTTTCTACAGGGGAAGCTTGGGCATTCCCCATTACGGCTTCGTGGTAATGGATCACTATTGGATCCGCGAGCCCTTTCGAGCTCGCGGTAAGGATTGCCGTCCCGTGCGAAGCCTCACTCGAAGAAACTTTTTCCAAAAACCAGTTTTTCTTAAAACTTAAAAAGCCTGAATCTGCCCAAAGCCTAACACATAATCCGGATTTTACAAGACTCCTGCCCTTTTAAAATAGGCTTTTCGGATTAATATGTAACCCTAATCAGAGTAAGACCTTCGGAGGGAGCTGTCATGCCGGCAAGACGCCTGTCCTTCGCCTTAAGAATAGCCGCTATATCCCCGACCTTTCTCTTCCCCCTCCCAACCTCCAGGAGAGTCCCAACCATGTTCCGGATCATGTGGTAAAGAAAGCCGTTGGCTTCCACATGCATGAGAATGAGATGCCCCTGACGCCTTATCTGAAGACGTTTAATCGTCCGGACACAGGAGCTCCCCTTTTTCATGGCCGCCACGGAAGTAAAGGAACGGAAGTCATGTTTACCCATAAAAGCCCTAGCGGCTTTCCGCATCCCGGCAAAATCAAGATGATACGGAACATGGAATGCTTGCCCGGCGGTAAGGGGTGAACGACAAGGATGGTTCCAGATCCGGTATTCATAAGCCTTTGAACGAGCGCTGTACCGGGCGTGAAAACCGAGCGGAACTTCCTCGATTTCCTTTACCACCACTGGCGGCGGCAAAAGAGCGTTGAGACCTTTTTGGATCTGTCTCAATTCGTCAGTGTTCGAGGTTTTAAAATTAACGACTTGGCCTTTGGCGTGAACCCCGGTATCCGTGCGACCACTCGCGGCCGAGATCTTCATCTTGCGGTTAAAAAATCCGGAGAGGGCTTTCTCAAGAGCTTCTTGGATGGTCGGCTGATCAGGCTGCTTTTGGAACCCGAAGAACGTCGAGCCATTGTACTCGAGGACAAGCTTAATGTTTCTCATAATGATTCCGCACTCCACGAGCCACGAAAATCTTGAGGAAAGCGTGATCCGTAGCGCGGTGGCTCAGCCGGCGAAAGCAAGCTCAGCGATCTGGATAGCGTTCAGCGCAGCGCCTTTGCGGATCTGATCACCAGACACAAACATCGTGAGACCGTTCGTCGTAGTCGGATCCTCGCGAAGACGGCCGACGAGGATATCATCCTGTCCGGTCGCCTCCAGCGGCATAGGGAAATAATTCTTTTCACGGTCATCGATCACCTTGAGGCCGGGAGCCTTTGAAAGCAGCTGGCGCACTTCCTCCACAGAGATTTTTTTCTCAGTTTCAATAAAAAGCGCTTCGGAATGTGCGCGCAACACCGGCACGCGAACGCAAGTCGCCGTCACGCGGATCGCGGCATCATGAAAAATCTTTTTCGTTTCCTTCACCATCTTGGTCTCTTCTTCGCAATACCCATCGGGTCCGATCTTGGAGTTATGCGAGAAAACATTGAACGCTATTTGATGCGGCAGGACTTGTTTTTTGACGGGACGTCCGGCGAGAAAGTCCTGAGCCTGCACCTTGAGCTCTTCCATGGCTTTTGCCCCGGCACCGCTGGCGGCCTGATAGGTCGCAGCAATGATGCGCTTGATCTTCGCAACTTTATGGATCGGAAAAAGCGGCACGAGCATAATGATCGTCGAGCAATTCGGATTCGCGATGATACCTTTGTGCTTGGCGATGTCCTCGGGATTGATCTCCGGCACCACAAGAGGGATCTCCGGATCCATGCGGAACGCGCTGGTGTTGTCCACCATGAGCGCTCCAGACTTCACGATATGCGGCGCAAGCTCCCGGCTGATCGCTCCGCCGGCGCTCGAAAGCACCAGGTCCAACCCTTTAAAGGAATCGGGTTTCGCTTCTTCGACCTGGTAACTCTTCCCCATGAACTCGATCTTTTTTCCGGCAGAACGTCCTGAAGCCAAAAGCCTTAATTCTTCGATCGGAAACTTCCGCTCTTTTAAAAGCTCGAGAAATTCTTGTCCCACTGCGCCCGTGACACCCAACACCGCTACTTTCAGCTTCTTGACCATAAAAGATCCTTTGCTCCTTTTGAATTAATGAATGCGTTCTGTGACGAGGTCACCCATTTTTGAACAACTGACCCGCGTCGTACCGTCTGAATAAATATCCGCGGTGCGATAACCCTCCTGCAGCACCTGCTCCACGGCCCGCTCCACCGCTCTGGCCGCCTGCGATTGATGAAAGCTGTATTCCAGCATCATCGCGACCGACAGGATGGTGGCTAAAGGATTCCCCATGTCTTTTCCTGCGATATCCGGCGCCGAACCGTGTACAGGCTCGTACATGGCCACTTTGTCTCCGACGGATGCGGAGGGCAACATCCCGATCGATCCTGTCAGCATCGCAGATTCGTCGCTTAGAATATCCCCGAATAGATTGCTCGTCACGATCACATCGAATTGCTTAGGTTCGCGAATCAGCTGCATCGCGCAATCATCCACATAGCGATGATGGAGCTCCACATCCGGATAGCCTTTCGCGACTTCGATCACGACCTTGCGCCAAAGCTGGCTCACTTCCAATACATTGGCTTTGTCCACCGAGGTGACTTTCTTCCGGCGCTTACGGGACAATTCAAAAGCCATTTTTACGATCCGCGTGATCTCGGAAGTCGTGTAGGCCATGGTATTGAACCCGCGCTCTTCTCCATTGGAAAGTTTTTCGATCCCACGGGGTGTTCCGAAATAGACGCCGCTCACAAGCTCCCGAAGAATAAGAAAATCAAGGCCCTTGACGATCTCCTGCTTCAGCGGAGAACGTGATTCAAGCTGCGGGAACATTTTCACGGGACGGAGGTTCGCAAAAGCATTAAGACCTTTACGCAGGCCTAACAACCCTTTTTCAGGTCTTTTGTCAGAGGGCAGATTGTCCCATTTCGGTCCGCCCACAGCACCCAAAAATACCGCGTCCGAATTTTGAGCCTTGAGCAGCGCCTCAGGTGTAAGCGGAACGCCGTGTTGATCGATGGATGCGCCGCCGGCCAACGCCTCTTCAGTCTGAAAGTCCAATTTCTGGAGTTTCGCGACCCGGGAGAGAACCCGCATCGCTTGCGCAGTCACTTCAGGTCCAATCCCGTCTCCTGGGAAAACAACTATTTTGTGCATAAATTTTCTCCGGCACCGTTCTCTATTTGATTTTGAGAGTCAAAGATCCGATGCCCGAATGAGCCCTCGGAGAAGCTTTTTAGTTTTTCTCGATCTTGAAGGGACGCCGCTTTACGGATTCGTAAAGCTTCTCATATTTTCTGGCTGAAGCATCCCACGAAAAATCGCTTTCCATCGCGTTCTTCACGAGCGACTTCCAAAGTTTCTCTTGCTTGAACGTCTTGACCGCACGAAGCAGGACGGCATGCAACGCATCGCTCGTATAATCCTCAAAAATAAATCCGTTCCCTTTTTGGGACGTGGGCTCGAAATTCTGAATGGTATCCGCCAAGCCGCCGGTTGCGCGAACAATCGGAACCGTTCCAAAACGAAGCCCGATGATCTGCCCCAGCCCGCACGGTTCATAATAGGAAGGGATGAGCAGCATATCGGATCCCGCATAAATCTTTTTGGCCATCTTCGGGTCGAACAGGATGTGCACCCCGAACCACTTTTTATTTTTCTTCGCAAGGTCCCGCAGGATCTGATGGTACTGATCTTCGCCGGTCCCGAGCAACACCATTTGAACGTCCTGCTGCTGGGAAAGTTGCTCCAGCACCGGAACCAAAATATCCAATCCCTTCTGGTCCACGAGACGCGCCACAAACCCCAGGAGAGGCACATTCGGATCGATCTTGAAACCGTTCTCTTTCTGGAGCGCGGCCTTGTTTATTTTTTTCCCTGAAAGATCTTTTAAATCGTACTTCGCGTCAATATCCGGATCGGTGGCTGGATCCCAATCCTTCGGGTCGATCCCATTCACGATCCCAGTAACGCTATCCTTACGCGCGACCATCACACCTTCCATCCCGCACCCAAATTCCTTGGTCTGGATCTCATGGCTATAGCGTTCGCTCACAGTCGTTACGGCGTCGGCAAACACAAGCCCGCCCTTCATAAAACTAAACTTACCGTAAAATTCCAGCAGGTCGGACTTGTAAAATTCCCAACCCAACCCCGTCGCCGGAAATGAATCGGGAGGGAAATTCCCCTGGTACGCAAGATTGTGGATAGTGAATACGCTCCGCGCTTTTTGGAAGGGGGCGTATCCCGTTTCCGTGGTCTTGAGATACACCGGAATGAGGCCGGTCTGCCAGTCGTGGCAATGGACAATGTCGGGGGCTAGTTTCAATTTTTCAGCAGCCTTGAGTGCGGCCCGCTGGAAATAAGTGAAACGGCGGTCGTTATCCTGATAATCCCCCACGAGTGTTCCGTAAAGTTCCTCGCGCATAAAATAATCGGGATGTTCGACAAAATAGACTTTGACCCCATTGTCGAGTTTTTTGGAAAAAATACGTGTTGCCTCGAGTTGATTCCCGACGATCAATTCGAAATAATCGATCGCGGTTTCGAGTTCCCACTGTTGGATGTCGATCGAGCGGTAGCGCGGCAAGAAGACCGACACTTCATGGCCTAAGGCGCGAACCGCACCGGCGAGGGAGCCGACAACATCCCCAAGCCCCCCGGTCTTGGCGAAAGGGGCCATTTCAGAACTGATGAAAAGGATCTTCAAGGGAAACTAAGAACGCGCCGTCTTATTTCGCGACTTCGATAACGCAATTCCAGCTTCCGAAGGCGTTGGGAACGCATTCGACCGGCTCTTGCGCGTTCTGCCAGATCCCATCCACGAGATAGCGGTATTGATAACGCCCGCTCTTGAGCTTCAAAGAGGTCTTCCAATTCCCAGCCGCGTCTTTTTTGAGAGGATTCTTGTCCGCTTTCCAGTTATTAAAATCACCGCCAAGCTCGACCTTTTTGGCCTGAGGGGCGTAGAATTTGAAATCTGAGGTCTTTTCGCAAGTGCTCGTGCTGGAGCAACATTTCGTCGTCAACTTTGCCATAATGAACTCCTTCTTGGTTTTAGAGTGGAAAATACACGTAAAAAAATTGCAGCGGAGGTGAGTATATATCAGAAAAAACCGCTTGCCAAGAAACATCTCCTCACTATAATAGCCGGCCTATGAGAACATGTGCCATCTGCAAGAAGAAGCCTTTAACGGGCAATTCGATCGTGCGTCGCGGTCTCGCGAAAAAAACCGGCGGTATCGGTAAAAAGATCTCCGGCATTACGCGTCGCCGCTTCTTCCCGAACCTTCAGAAAGTAAAAGCTGTCTTTCTGAACGGAACGGTGCGCCGCATCAATGTCTGCGTGAGCTGTTTGAAGGCTGGGAAAGTCAAGAAGGCCCCTTCCCGCCGTTCTTACGTCGCTCCTGCAGCTGTTTAAGAGGACGTCGGAAGCTTCTCCCTGAATTCTTTTACAGAGAGGACGAGTGTCTTCATGCCATTCCACTGCTTTGTCTTCACAGAGTAGACTGCCTCAAAATGTGCCCCCGGTACGGACGTTTCGCAAAAGAGCATCTGCTTTTCATTAAGATGAGCCTGATAGTTCAGAGAACCCTCCGTCAGCACCACCTCATAAGTCTCGCCATAAAGGCGCCTCGGTTTCGATCTGAGCTCGAGCCCGTCGCTTTGAAAGACAGGCCGCGGGTTCCCAATCCCGTACGGCTCCAGAAGTTCGAGCTCCTCGAGAAAATGACTTGTTAATTCGTTGGGTTTTAATGCCATATCCACCGTTACGAAACGTTTCAATGCTTCCGGGGGAAGATGTTCGAACGCGAAGGTGTTGATCTTCTCCCGCAGAAGCGGGATATTTTTTTCCGCCACCGTCAGCCCGGCCGCTTGCGCATGCCCTCCGAATTCTTCGAGAACTGCTTCGCAGGAGGAAAGCGCGTTAAAGAGATGAAAGCTTTTGATGGAACGGCCCGATCCGCGTCCTACGCCTTCTTCCACTGAGATCACGATCGCCGGCCGTTCGTATTTTTCCACGAGGCGCGAGGCCGCGATCCCAATCACGCCGCGATGCCAGCCTTGCCCCTCGACCACGATCACGCGCTCGCGATTAAAATTAACCGTCTGTTCCGCCTTGCGTATCGCCTCTCGTGTCGTCTCACGTTCGGAGCGCTGACGCGCCTTATTCTCCGCATCCAGAATCCTTGCAAGACTTTCGGCTTCGCGGGGTACTTTTGTCATCAAGAGTTGAAGTGCCGTATCCGCGGAGCTCATACGTCCCGCCGCATTCAGCCGGGGTCCAAGGATAAACCCCACATGACCGGTATCGACTTTGACAGCTTTCATCTTGGAAACTTCGGCGAGCGCGCGAATCCCGAGATTTTTCCGCTCCGAAAGCATGGCTAGCCCGTTTTTCACAAGAATGCGATTCTCGCCTGTAAGCGGAGCCATATCGCTAATGGTGGACAATGCGACAAGATCCAGATGCTCGAACGCCGCATTTCCGGTCAAGGCCTGGCTTAGCTTGAACGCCAACCCTGCAGCAGAAAGCTCCTTGAAAGGATAAGGGCAATCTTCCTGAAGCGGATTCAAAATGAAATGTGTATCGGGCAGGCCGCCCGCGGGCAAACGATGATGGTCGATCACGACCACATCGATACCATGGGCGCGGGCGATCTCAATCTCACGTTTTGCCGTGATCCCACAATCGACCGTCACGATCAAGCCGATGCCCTGCTCTCGCGCTTGGCGGATCGCAATTTCGCTCACACCATAACCGTCGCGTTCGCGTTCCGGAAGAAAGGTCGTGTACTCCCCGCCAAGTTTTTCGAGTGTCCGGGCCAGAACCGCGACGCCAGTGATTCCATCGACATCGTAGTCGCCGTGGATCAGGATCTTTTCTTTGGCGTGCACTGCTTGTTCGATGCGGACTTTTACCTTCTTCATGTTCTTCATAAGGAAAGGATCGTGGAGCGAGGAGAGCCCGGAAAAAAGAAAAGCCTCGATCTCAGCGTCGCTTGCAAATCCGCGTTTTGCGAGCAATTTCCGGAAAGCCAGGGAATATTCCATTAGTCCGCACCCTTGTACCCTACAGGGAGTGATAAATAATTATGCAAATAGTTTTCTATAAATTGAGTGAGCATAGCTCTGCCCTTTTGATTCAAATGGACAGCATCCGAAAAACAAGTCTCATCCAAATCCGGAAGACTCTCCGCATTCACATAGGCAAATCCTATCTCCCTTGACTGTCTCTGCAAAAACTCGCTATACGTAGAGCTTAGCTTTTCCACAAAACGCCTGCGAGCACGAGCGTTCAACTTTAAAAGAAAATGCGACGGGCCATTCACGACGATCAGCTTGATTCCTCTCGCGACCAAGTCTTTGGCAAATACGCTGAATAAGGCCTTATTCAGCTCGGTGTACCCGTTCTCCCTGGATCCGGTGGCCCTATTTTTCCCTACCCTTTTATCCGGTCCGACCAATGGGGCTTGAGAACGATGTTCGCTATGCTCCCACCCCAGATCAGTTTGAGCGATCGTCTCTGGGGCGGAGTTATTGATCCATGGCCCGATAATAAACGACGAAAAAAAATCTTTATATTTATAAAATAAAGAGAACTTTTCAAAAATAGCCCCCACGAAGATCTTCCAATTCGACAGGACCTCACGATAGCCTAGATATCGAACAAGATAGGGCAGAACCGAAAGATCGAAAGAACGCGCCGAATCGAAAAAAAGTGTGTTTGTATATATATTGCGGGGGTTCAACATATAAATAACTATTGCAGGATTTTTTTTGAGCCATACGCTTTTCTCCATGAACGCGTTAACGGGATAAGCCGCATTGCCCAGACCCAGATTGTAAAAGTTCAGATGATCCATTGCGAACGCCTTGTCCAGAGCATTCACATCCAAACCAAAGAAAACGCAGCTGGACCCCAAAAGAAAAACTTTCGAATTCTGATTGCTCGCTGGAAGCCTATCAAGCTCCGCCTCCATCCTTAAGACCTCTCCCAGACCCTCCCCCCTATGGAGATAACAAAATTTCCAAAACGCCGGTGTCCCCCGAACGGCTTGCTGGAATAGAAGACTTAAAAGGATTGCCCCGATCAAGGCCCAGGGCATCCTTCTAAAATGAAATACCTGCGAATCTTTCTTCATAAAAATTCCCAAGGCTGGAAATAAATAAATTGATTCTATCCCCGGACGTAAACACCCTTTAAGGATGCGCCAAAATGAACCCATCCCCTGATGACCTTCAAACCGCTAATGAATTATTGTTTTTAAAAATAGTGAAAGCCGGATTGCCAAAAGAAGAAGAATGGAAAAACACCACCCCGCTTAACATCACCATGCTGGGATAATCGAACCTCACATTCAAAATAGGGCTGGAAGCATGCAAAACCCGTCCCTCCACGGCCGCTTTCACTCCCCTCACATTCTTCATCAGGAAGAGATCGGGAAGCAGAGAAAGTTTCGATCTTGGGATTGCTTATAAATCCGAGCTTTTCGCGCCGTTTGCGAAAAGCAAGCGAATACTCCACTAATCCGCACTCTTGTATCCTGCAGAGGATGGCAAATGACCTGACAAATATCTTTCTATGAATTGAGAGAACGCAGCCCTACCCTTTTGATTCAAATGAAAAGTATCCGCAAAATCAGTCTCATCCAAATCGGGGAGACTCTCCGCGTCCACATAGGCAAAGCCGATTTTCCTTGATTGGTTCTGCAAAAAATTGTCATAGGCAGAACCCCATTTTTCCACAAAGCGCCGATTACCATGTACTTTTAAATTTAACACAGGATGCACCGGAGCATTCACGACAACTAGCTTGATTCCCCTTGCAACCAAGTCCTTGGCAAACAAACAAAAACATTCCTTATTCAATGCGGAGTATTTGTTTTCCTTGAATTGCGCGACCTCCGCTTCGCTCATCCTATTGATCCGATCCAGCAAATAGGCTTGCGGAAGATATCTGTCGCGCGGGTACAACTCCGACCGAGGCATTTTTTTCCCAGTCAAGCAGCTCATCCCCACCTGCATGATGCTCCTTGAGAAAAAATTGCTATACTTATAAAATAAAGAAATTTCCTTCAAGTAAAATCTTACGAAAACCGTCCACCTCGAAAAGAATCTTTGATATCCAAGATATTTAACAAGAACTGGCAAGACCGAAGGATCGAAGGAACGCGCATCGTCAAATTTATACTCCTCCTGGTAAAAATTGTACGGCTTCAACATATAAATGACCATCGCGGGATTTTTTTCGAGCCACATACGCTTCTGCATTAATACGTTGATGGAACTACCCGCTTGGGCAATGCCTAGATTATAAAAACTCAAGTGTTCCTTCAGAAATGCATGGGTCAAATAATTGACATCAAAAGCCCTCTTGGCACAACTGGACCCCAGAATAAAAACCCTCGGACGCCGATCGTTCCCCGGGATCATATTGAGCTGTGCTTCCACTCTCAACAAATCATCCGTGTAAGAATTGCTATAGAGATAACAAAATCGCCAAAACGCTGGCATCTCCCGAACGACTTGCTGGAACAAAAGACTTAAAAGAATCGCCCCGACCAAAGCCCAGGGCATCCCTCTAAAATAAAAAACATGTGCGTCTTTCTGCATAAGAAAATTCCTAAAACTGGAAATAAATAAATTGATTTCCGCCTGTGAAGGCAAACACCATCATAAGATGGAACAAGTAAAAATAGATCAATCCCCTGAGCCATGGATTGATCTTCAAAACAGCGAGCAGATCATCTTTTGAAAATTGCAGGAGCTGGATCGCTAGAAGAGGAAGGCAGAAAAAAGCCACTTTGTATAGCATCATCGCGCTTGAAAGATCGAAACTGAAATTCAGAAATAGCGCTTGAAGCATTTGCAACGCTTGAGCAACGGATTTTGTTTTGAACAAGATGATCCCGAAACAAACGAGGTGAAAAAAAAGAATCACTCTTATAACAAACCACACGTCCCTGAGGAGGGGCTTCCTAGGCAGTGGGATCTTCCGAAGTGCGGGCTGGAGCAACCGATACCCCACCACAAGCAGGCCATTATAAATGCCCCACAGCAAAAACCTCACGGAACTCCCATGCCACAGCCCCGCCAGAACCATAATGATGAACATGCTCCGGTAGATCACAAACTCGGTTTTCTCTTTGGCTCTGAACACCAGCGGCATATAGACATAATCCTTAAGCCATCCGTAGAAACTCATGTGCCATCTTTTCCAGAAATCCGCGATGTTAGTCACAAAATAGGGTAACCGGAAATTCAGTTTGAGATCAAACCCCATGCATTTTCCCAATCCCCTGGCGATATCCGTATATCCGGAAAAATCGCAAAAAACCTGAATGGCAACCGCATATAGGGAAAATAAGACCTGGGTGCCGTTATAGGGCGCGGCGGAATTAAAAAAGGGAGTGATGATCTTCAGCAGATTGTCCGCGACAAAAGCTTTTTGAAAAATACCCCAAAATATCAAATAGCACCCTTCGTAGAACTTTTCCAGGGTTACAATCCGAGGAGAAAGAATCTGCGGGAGAAAATGCCGGGCAGTTTCTATGGGACCCGACAGCAAATTGGGGAAAAAAGAAACAAAGAGCGAAAAATCAAAGAAATTACGTACAGGTTTCAACCCTCTCAGATAGATGTCCATCGAATAAGACATGGCCTGAAACGTGTAATAAGACAACCCCACCGGAAGAACGACTTCTAAGAAACGCATCGGCAAGGTAATACCCGCGAGAGAGGAAAGGTCCGACAGCCCGTCTATAAAGAAATGATAATATTTGAAAAAAAACAAAACCGTCAAATTCGCTAAAACGCAAAGCCACAAGAACGCTCTTTTTTCCTTCGCGTTTGCAGAAGCGTCGATCTTCCATCCGCAGAAGTAATTGAAGACGGTCGACGCAAAGATCAAGACCAGAAATCTCCAGTCCCAAGAGCCATAAAACACATAACTCGCGACAAGCAACAACCTGTTTTGCCGCCGGTGGTTGCATAGCAGATATAAACCATAGACGACCACGAAAAACACAAAAAAAGGTAGCGAGATAAACTTCATGGCTTATGGCCTCTTTTAAAAGCATTCCTGTTTCCCATAGGTCCGGAAATGCTCCAGTGTTTTGGCAGCATATTCATTAAATCATGATCCGCATTTCTGGAAAGAATAAAACCCCCGAAAGGAACAACTGTGGGATGAAATCTGGCCTTATAGGCTTCAGCTCCAATTCTGAAAGAGAAACAAGCGCAATTCATTGCGATCCCCTTCTCCATGGCTAATATCCTGCAATAGTCTCCCAGATTAAGAGCGCTCATTTCGCCGCCAGAGACAACATCGTCCAGGCTATTGGCAAAGCGGTCATGAAAACATAATATAAAATAAACCGGTTCGCTTTTTTCATTTCTCGCAATGGTCCAAACCAGCGCATGCTCCGCCGATAACTGCCGCAGCAAATCCTTATAATAATCCATGGTCTGTTCGCTCAGATGAACGGAATGGGGATGCCGTTGCTGATGATATTTAACAAAGAGTTCGAAATCTTTTTCTGAGATATCTTTTTCAAAATCCACGCGGATCCCGGCTTCCTCACACAATCTCTTCTCTTTCTTAAAATGATACCTCTTATTACTGCTGAGCATAGACTCAAACTCTTCGACACTCCCAGGCAAATGCACGAATTGATAGACGGCAGGCTCTCGCTGAGATATCTCATGTTCGATCTGGGCAAGAATCCCCTTTTTATCCCTCGCTGCCTGGCGCTCATAAACATCCAGGATCTTTTTCAGTCGCGGCGTAATATCCGGGAGACACTCCTTTGCAAATTCCGCATCGCTTATTTTCTCGATCCCTTCGGTAAAGCGCATCAGCGCCTTAGTCTCTTCCGAAATAGCACCTGAAGAACACAATGATCCTAAATATTTAATGACTCTTGTTTTCTCCCAACATTTTGCAAATCTGACTTCTTGCAGGTTTTCACGGAAGACATGGCCGTCCACAACGGTTTCAAGAACATTTAGAAATATCTGAAGATTCTTATAATCCTGTCTTAGAGAGTTAAGCGAAATCACATCCCACTCTTTGGAGGCCTTTAGAAATTCCGCGAAACTACAAAAAACAGATTCCTGCTTGTCTTTTAAATAAGCCATGCTCGGCGTGGGATTAAAGATGGGGTCGCCGATAAACGAGAGACATCTTATAAATCCTTTCTCTCCGTGCGGCTGGACACTGAGAAGCATGAGGGGAAGGACGGCGACCACTTCGTTGCCGGCATAGGCCACCAACACATATAAAGATTCTGTGCCGCATATATTTCCGGCGAGATTGATGCCCCGTTTGAGAACAAAGGGTCTTTGCGGATCTCCCCCGAAATATTCCCACCAAAGGGCCAGCAGCTTGGGTTGACTGTAAATAGAGGCTTCCGCGTTTCCGGAAGACAAACGAATCCAATCGTCCTGCAATGATTGCAATCCGACAACTGTTCTTACAACTTCTACCCGTAATGCCTGTTCCACGGATTTAAGCCCCATAGTTTTTTAAGATGTGCTGCCGATCAATTTTACCGTTGGGCGTATGCGGCATTGAGGAAATAATCTCTGCCTCCCGAGGCGCCATATAGGCAGGAAGATGTGCGGCACAATATTTCACGATATCTTCTCGCCGAACACGGCTCTTGTCTTTTAAAACAACCACCAGTTTGATCTTTTGCCCCATCAAGTCATCGGGAACACCCAAAGCAACCACTTCTTTAATGTCCTCATGCTTGTACAATTCTGATTCTATTTCCGTGGGCCCTATTCTGTAGCCGCAACTTTTAATAAAAGACGTCTCCCTTCCGACATAATAAAGAAATCCCTCCTCATCCTTTTTCACCAAATCCCCCGAAAAACACACAAGATCTCTCCGTCCTTTGATCAGAGGATTTTGCCGTATTTTCCTGGCTGTTTCCCTTGGTTTTCCCCAATACCCCTTGGAGATCAGCGGCCCTCGCTGGATCAACTCCCCTATTTCCCCGACCTGAACTTCTTCCCCTTTTTTGTTGATGATAAAAACTTCGGCATGAGGTATGGCCTTGCCGATCGAATCGGGCCGTTTATCAATTTCTTGGGGATCCAGGTAAGTCGCCCGGAAGGCCTCCGTAAAACCATACATTAGGAAAATTTTAATATGTGGAAAAGCCTTTCTCAACTGCCGCACATGCGCAACGGAAAGCTTGTCCCCTGAATTCGTGATATATCTAAGTTTTTCGAATTTATATCGATCCCTGTTCTTCGCCTGAAGCAATTGGATCCAGATCGTCGGTACCCCGGCAAGCCCCGTAACGCCCTCCCGGTCCATGATCTCAATAACTTCCTCGGCCATTAAATAGGTTTTCAGAATCAGTGTTGCCCCCACCTTGAAGGAAAAAATCAGCTGATTCAAACCGTAATCAAAACTGAGCGGCAGGAGACACAAAATGACGTCCTTCTCATCGTTATGGATATATTCGATTCCAGCACAGGCACTCAAAACGATATTTTTGTGCGTGAGCATGACCCCTTTGGGCATCCCCGTTGACCCGGAGGTATAAATGATCGAGGCCAAATCCTCCTCAGCGATTTTGACCCGAAGATTGCCTTTCGCCTCACAAGAAATATCGCCAAAGCTTACTCGCATTTTCTTTGTCAGATTTAAAGGCCCCTTGGAATCGGTAAGAAGAGTAAATTTTATTGATTTCACTTTCACGCTTTTAGGAATATTCGTAAGCCGGACGCTTGAGGTGATCATTCCGATAATGTCGCAGTCCCTGACCACATAAGCCACCTGCGAATCATTCATCAGCGGGTTAAGAATGACAAAAACGGCGCCTATTTTTGACAGCGCAAAAATCGAAAGGACCTGCTCGCTACACTTTTCGAGATAAATTCCAACGCGGTTCCCTTTTTTGACGCCCAATTTCAGAAGCAGTCGGGCAAGCTGATTCGCCTTTTCATTGATGTCTTTATAAGACGCCCTGCCTTTCCTAAAGACGAGAGCCTCCTTTTGCGGAAACCGCCGCGCACTCCCCTCCAACAAATAATGGATCAGCATCGCTTGATGCCTTTTTTTGTTCACAGGCTTCATGTCTTTTTTTTAAGTTTTTCCATGACCATTTTTTCTATACTCTTAACGGACGCTATGTTCTCCTCGTCGAGATCCGAAAGTTCTATTTTGATATTAAACTTCCTCTCCAAAAAGATGACTAGCTTCACGATCGAAAAGGAGTCAAGCACCCCTGCGTCCACAAGAGAATCTGTTTCAGCAACTTGGGGAAGGGATTTAAAATCAGGATCTGTCCTTAAAAAAAAGCTGATTTCATCGCTGATCATAAAAACGCTCTCCTTTTTTACGAGTGCGCAATTTGCTTACGAACGGAAAATAAGGATGCGCCACGCCTCATCTTTCGCACATTTCGGATGATTTTTTAATACCGCCATGGAGGAAAAAACTTGAACTTCTTTGCATTTCTCAAAATCGCTCTGATTTTCCCGAAGAAAACTCCGTGACGAAGTCGGGCTGCCGCGATCACACTTGGCTTCCCACTTGCCAAAGCCAATCCATAGTGGGGACAGGAGCAGATCCGCCCCCCGCATGCTTCCGTGCCCTTCAGATAGCTCAAATGTCCCTTAAACAAATTCCCTAAATACAGGGGATCGTCGTCGCACCGAAGAACATCCCCATTGAATCTAATGACCACGAATTCCTTCCCGGCCGCGCAGGGAATCCCTCGGAACGAAAGATACCCTGAGAGAGTTTCTTTGTTGCACTGAAAATTCACGAATCGGTGAGACTGTTTGTGACGCACCTTGATGAGCAACCATTCGGGATTCTCTGTTTCATCCGCCCTTTTATCGAACGACAAGATCACATTTTTTTCATCCTCGGTGTATCCGCCCGGATAGGATCTACCCCGATAGTCCCCTTTAAACATTTTGGGCCTGACGACGATACCGTGCTTTGCAAATTCATCAAAGATACCGGCAAACCTGCTTAGAATCAGAGGGAACATCACTTGAGAGGCATGCACTTGAAAACCATGCTCTTTCAAGAGGTGGCATTTTTTTATAAAATCATCTTTTAAGTGGAGCCTCTCCCTTTCCAGGATATGCAAGGATGCATGGACCGAAGCAACTCTCCGCGGATCGACTTCTTTGCAAAAAGTTTCAACGTTGTCCGTTGAAAGATTGGTCGTGATATCGAGAGTGTGTCTTTGGGTCAGCTTCTGGCATAACTCGACAAACCGGGGATGCAAGAAAGGCTCCCCCCCCGACATTTCTATTTGCCATACCCGCCCCGTTTGATCAAAAGCCCTCACGAGCGCATCAATGTCGTGATGGCCTATCAGGCTAGGGTCACTTCGTTCTTTTTGCGTAAAATAGCAATAAGAACAATTAAAATTGCAGAAAATATTTAATTGCCACTCCGCCCTGATATCAAAAACCCCGGCACGCATGGATTGTCTTTAGCTCCTGCTTCTTGCAGATAAAGATTGCTCTAGGGATCTTCCTTACAAAAAAACCGGCATGACGGCAACTACAAAAATCTCATGGAATCAGGGCCGTCTGAATATGAGGACATATTCCAGCGTCCGTCCCTGGCAGAAATAAAACGAAAGCGTCAGGCGGTAAACGCTCGTGGGCAAAAAAGCTTTTCGCTCACCGCTTATCGCCTGACGCCTACTCCTTACTACTTTCCAGTACGCAGAATGACCACTTCCGCTACTTCTTCCACTCCGCGGCCAACGCTGACGCCACAAAGACCGAAGAATAAGTACCGACTGCAAATCCGATGATCAGGATGAATGCAAAATCTGCGATCGCACTTCCGCCGAAAAAGAACAAGGCGAGTGCCGCCATCAACACGGTCGAAACTGTCAGGACCGTTCGGCCGAGCGTTTGGTTAATACTGATGTCCACGATCTGAGGAAAAGGTGTCTTACGCATCAGTTTCGTGTTGTCACGAACACGATCAAACGTAATGATCGTGTCATTGACCGAATAACCGATAATGGTCAAGACCGCCGCAATCGTTGTCAGGTTGATCTCACGTCCTGAAAGCGCATAGAAACCGCACGTGAAAAGCGTGTCATGAACAAGCGCCACCACCGCAGCGAGCGAAAGTTTCCATTCATACCGCCAACCAAGATAGACCAGAATCCCAAGCCATGACCAAAAAATAGCCAGGAAAGCCTTGTCACGCAAAGAACCGCTTACCGAAGGCCCGACCTGATCCACTTTTTGAACATCAAAAGCCCCTTTGCCCACAGTCGCTTCTGCTGCCGCGCCAACTTTCGAGGGATTCCCTTCCGCCATCTTGATGGTATATTGATGCAACTTCGCATCGCCAAACCGTTGAAGTGTTATGGCCTTTAATCCCTGCTTCTCGAGCGCACTTCTGAATTTCGCCTGATCCACATCCTTCTTGAATCCAATCTGAACATACGTGCCACCCGTAAATTCCACCCCATAATTATGCGCCCCGCGCATAGTAAATGCCGCGATCCCAATCCCGATACAAATGACGGAAAATCCGTATGCCCAATAACGGCCCTTGAGAAAGGCAATGTTCGGATTGTTAAAAAGGTGGTGCATCCGGAACTTGATGTCGGGTTTATTCTTAACGATCCGGTCAAAAATCACCCGAGTCACAAAAAGTGCGGAAAAAAAGCTTGCGAGAATACCGATCGTCAGCGTGACCGCAAATCCTTGCACCGGTCCTGTCCCGAAAATAAAAAGCAGGATCGAGGTGATCAAGGTCGTCGCATGCGAATCGATGATGGCTGAAAAGGCGCGATGATAACCCGCAGATACCACAGCCCGCGCCGTTTTCCCTGTCGCCGCTTCTTCGCGCATCCTCTCGAAAATTAGGATGTTCGTATCCACCGCCATACCGACGGACAGGATAAAACCCGCAATGCCGGGAAGAGTCAAAGTCGAACCGAATGCCGCCATACCGCCGATCACGACGATCATATAAACGATCAATCCTAGATTGGCGATCCAGCCGCAGAAGAGGTAATACACGGGCATGAACACCATCACAAAAAGAATGCCGAACAAACTCGCGCGGATACCGTTTTCAATGGAGTCTTTGCCGAGACTTGGACCAATGGTTCGTTCTTCCACGACCGTTACAGGCGCGGGCAGCGCACCGGCGCGAAGCACAAGAGCCAAGTCGCTTGCTTCCGCGGCTTTAAAATTCCCGGAGATCTGAGCCTTGCCGTTCGGTATCCTGTCGCGGATCACCGGCGCGGAATAAACCTGTCCGTCCATCACGATTGCAAGACGCTTGCCGATATTCTGAAACGTCACCTTGTCGAAGATCTTTCCGCCTTCACGATCGAGCGTCAGCTGAACGATCGCTGAACCGTATTGGTCGAAACCCACGGAAGCGGTCGTAAGATGCTCTCCGGTCAATACCGGCAAGAGCGCCAACAGCACCATTTCCTCGTTCGGGCTTCCTTTGACCTTTTTATATTCAAATCCCGGAGGGATCGTCCCAGCATCCGCTTTCTGGATCAGCTCTGTATCTTCCGACACAATTTTGAATTCCAAATGGGCCGCTTTGCCGGCGATCTCCTTGGCGCGCTCCCGGTCCGTCACGCCCGGCAGTTTCACCACGACCTGATTCTTGCCCTGGGTCGTGATCTCCGGCTCCTTGACGCCAAATTCATCTATACGATTACGGATGATCTCGGCCACGCGCGCGGTCACATCCTTACGCGCTTCCTCCGGGACCTTGTCCATATCGACCTGGAGGAGCAGTTGGACACCTCCTTGAAGATCGAGACCCAAATTGATCTTCTTATCCAGAGGATAGGCTTTCCAGATAGAAAAGACGAGAAGCCCGACGATTAGCAATACTTTCCACTTATAATTTTTATCCATAAAGTTTTACGCTCCCGTTGATGGCTTTATTTATTGGCGCAATCCGGCGATCGCGCTTTTAAGAATTTCGATCTTAGTATCCGACCCGCCCACGGTAATCACCACATAATCATCCTGGAGACTTGAAACCACTCCGAGGATTCCACCCGTCGTGACAACCTTGTCCCCCTTTTTGAGCTGGGTGATCATGGCCTGAAGATCCTTCGCCTTTTTCTGCTGAGGCCGTATGAGCAGGAAATAAAAGATCACGAACATGAGAATAATGGGCATGAACTGAACCAGAGGATTGACTTGCGGTGCTCCTTCAACGGCCTCGGCTGCATAAGCGATAGATTCGAACATGTTTTCCTTTCGTGCGATCAGCGGTCAGTCACGAGCGCTCTAATTTCTCAACGCCGCACTCCTGATGCCGTACGCTATCTTGTGTGTGGATCAAACCGGTTTAAGAATTGCTTTTTAAACTGCAGGAACTGGCCTTTTCGTATCTTTTCCCGCATTGACTTCACCAAGTTTACAAAAAAATGGATATTATGCAAGGTAATCAATTCGGCGCCGAGGATCTCGTGGCTATTCACCAAATGCCGCAAATACGCCCTCGAGAAGTTCTTACAGGTATAACAATCGCAATCTCTTTGGACCGGCTTGACGTCTTCCTTATATCTTGTGTTCCTCAGGACGACAAGTCCATCACTACTAAAGGCCGTACCGTTTCGCCCATAGCGCGTCGGGTTCACGCAATCGAACATATCGGCACCCCGCTCCACGGCTTCGAAGAAATCCACGGGAGTTCCAACTCCCATCAGATAACGCGGTTTATCCGCAGGCATCCTGGGAAGAATATCTGTGAGGGCTTCAAGCATCTCGGGCTTGGGCTCCCCGACGCTAAGGCCTCCAAGCGCGTACCCGTCAAAACCGATCTCCACTGTTCGCTCAAGAGACTCTCTTCTCAAATCCTTGAATGTCCCACCCTGAATAATTCCAAAGAGCGCCTGCGACTTGAGCTTGTGACATTTCTTGGCCCTGACCGACCATCGCAGGGTTATATTAACGGCCTTTTCGATCGAGGGTTTATCCTTGCTCGCGGCTGGACATTCGTCAAAGATCATGGCGATATCGCTCCCCAGCACCTGCTGGATTTCCATCACCTTCTCCGGGGTAAGAAATATCTCTCGTCCATCGAAATAGGAATTAAACTTCACGCCTTCTTCAGAAATGCTCCGCAACTTGCTTAAGGAAAACACCTGATACCCACCGCTATCCGTGAGGATCGGCCGGTCCCAAGCCATAAATTTATGAAGTCCTTTGAGTTTCTGGATAACTTCCAGACCCGGACGGATATAAAGATGGTACGCATTCGAGAGAATGATCTCGGATCCAGATTCTTTCAGATCGCGCGGCATCACGGCCTTAACCGTCCCTTGAGTTCCCACCGGCATGAAAACCGGCGTCTCAAAGGTTCCGTGTGCTGTCGTCACCTTCCCGACACGCGCCTCGCATTTTTTGTCTGTCCCTAACAGTTTAAATCCAAATTTTTTCATTTTCTTCTCGTCTTAAGCAATAAACATGGCATCGCCGTAGGATGCGAAGCGGTAGTTCGAATCGAGGGCGATATTATACGCGGCCATGAGTTTTTCGTATCCTAAAAAAGCGGAAACCATGGCAAGGAGCGTACTCTTGGGCATATGGAAGTTCGTGATCAGGGCGTCAACGATCTTAAAATCATACGGAGGATAAATGAAAATGGAGGTCTTGGCTCTTCGCGCGATCAGTTCCCTCGCCTGATTCACAGAAGATTCCAAAGCCCGGACACAGGTCGTACCGCAGACGATAACGCGCCGGCCCGCGCGCTTCGCCGCGTTGATCTGACGCGCGGCTTCACCGGATATTTCGTATTCTTCCTCGAACATATGATGCTCTTCGACATGCTCCACCGTGATCGGCTGAAAAGTTCCATAACTCACGTGAAGCGTGATCGGAACAACTTCGATCCCTTTTGCCCGGATCGTGGAGAGTAAGGCCTCATCAAAGTGAAGCCCCGCGGTCGGCGATGCCACCGCCCCTTCTTCTTTCGCGAAAACGGTTTGATACATCTCGTGATCTGAAGGCTGATCTGGACGATCGATATAGGGTGGCAACGGAATATGACCGAGCTTGTACAATTTTTCCTTAACATCCAGGCCCTGGAAGCGCAGCCATCGTTTTCCGGTATCGGGAACAGGATTGCTCAGGACTTTCGCCTCAAGAATAATTCCGTTTTGCGAAAAGGTAAGCATGCTTTCGTCGCCCACACGCCCGCCGGGCTTCAGCAAAGCTTCCCAGGTATTCTCGCCAAGCTCCTTGAGTAAAAGAGCCTCGATTTTGCCACCGGTCGTTTTTTTTCCAAAAAGTCGTGCGGGAAGAACTTTGGTGTTATTGAGCACCAGAAGATCGGTCGGTTTTAGAAGCTCCGGAAGATCGCGGAAAATTTTATTTGAACAGACGCCGCTTGCGCGGTCCACACAAAGAAGTTTTGCGGCAGGCCTGTCCGCTGTGGGGAACAAGGCGATCTTTTCTTTTGGGAGCGGATAATCGAGGTCGGATAATTTCATGTCTACCGGATAGTTTTTCCTATTCCCTAACCCCTATGTCCTATCTACCTTTTCTCCCTTGAGGATCTCGGGAACGGGGCTGGCGTCGATACGGAGACCGCCGTCATGCTCGATCTTCAAAGTATAAATGGTGCCCGGAAGAAACATGGACCCCGGCGCCTCGATCTGCGCATTCTTGATCCCGGCATGTTCGCGTTTCTTGGGATCGAGCGCATAATTCCAGAATTCCTGCCACAGTTTCATTTCAAACTCGTTCGCCTTTTCGGAAACCCGGTAGCCTCCCGGAACTTCATTCGCTTTCGTGATATCAAATTCCTGGGTCCTTGCCCCGTCCAGCACAAATGCTCTCATAAAAAACGCGGCGCTTTTGCCCCGCAAACGATCCCCGGCTTCGACCAGCTTGTCGTTAAACCGGATCACAAGCGACTGAAACTGGATGATATTTCCCGCAAACGTAAAATATTTCGGCTCAAGCGGCTTCCCTTGAGCGTCATATTCCAGGAACTTGATCGTGGTCTTGATCTTTTTTGTGGCTTCATCAAATTCGCTTTTGGTCACGAGCACGTCCGCCATGCGCGTGTCCGCGTGAAGCCTCTCAATGATCTTGCGCAGGACACGCTCCCGCTGGATCCACTGGTTCACGCCCATCCCCGCCAGTACAACCGCAACTGTCAGAATCCCGATCGAAACCATATTAAATATTTTTGAAGTTTTCATGGGAGGAATTGCTCCTTCGTCAGGAAAGTTCTGAATTTCTCAAAAAAATTCAAAGAGTGCGCCCGGGCAGGGTCGAACTGCCAGCCTTCGCCTTCGGAGGGCGACGCTCTATCCAATTGAGCTACGGGCGCTAGTAACCTTCATTTTCTTTTTCTTGATAAAAACTGGCACCCATCCTGATTTCCTTGATTTCTCTCAACAAGAATCAGGGCGGGCACACTCCAATAATGGGCTCTCGTTAAAAATGCGGGTCTTCTTCGAAGTCTTTCAATCTCGTGACCTCTGCGCCAGGGTAATAATACCCTAAAATCTCCTGATAGCCATAGCCAAGTTCGCCGAGATATTTCATCCCATACTGGCACATCCCCACGCCATGGCCCCACCCTTTCCCTTTGAACAAGAAAGATCCATCGCGGGTCCCAATCCGTGTGATCAGATTGCTTTTGAGACGCATCGGATCGATCCACACCCGGAACGCATCCGCATCCACGGTCTTTTCCGCCCAGGTGCTTTTGATCACAAGCTTATGCGCGCGACCGGTTTTGTCGATCTTATCCGTATGGATGCCAAGCACTTCGCTGACCGGCATTTCCTGCTTGGCGAGCTTTTCCTTGATCTCCGCAGGCGTTACCAAGGCTTCCCATTTATAATGCGGTGAGCGCTGACAAAATTTACATTCCACGCCGCCCAACGGCGGAAGCGGCTTCACGCGCCACACAAGATCGGCCGCCGTTGTCGCGCCTCCGCATGTCGAATGAAAATAAGCCGGGAAGATCTTCCCTTTATAGAGAAGGACTTCCCCGCGTGTCGCATCCACGGCCTGATTCGTCCGCTCATTTTCGATCTGCTTACCGGCATAAACCTGGCTCGTGAAACCGGCCGACACATCGTATTCCTCTTTTTGGCGAGCAAGCATCTTGGTGAGTGCGAACGTGCGTGACACAACAGCCTGCGCCTTGAGTGATTCGAGAGCCCATGTGGGATTCCCCTCGAACGGGATCACGCCTTTTAAATAATCATCCAACTCAAGCCTGCTAATGACATCCAAGCTTCCCTTCGAATTCCTGTAGACCAGAATTTCGTCACGATAAACTCCACTCGCCCCGACCCGTATGCCGTTGCCTATGCTTTTCACGACGAGAAAGCGCGTGGGAACAACCTGATCCCACCATTGAATTCCCTGTCCAACAGGCTTCACGGTCGCCCCGGCGAGTTTCTCCCCGTGCGTTATCGAATGTCCCTGGTCATCAAACACTTCGAACGGAGCCGTGGTACTGACTTTGACCTGGGGTTTATCGCGCTGAACAAGAATACGGATCTTGCTCAAAGCCTTGAGGTCCTGCGGCAATGCCATGGAAAGATCTCTTAGTGGTTCGGCGGAAAACGCCGGAGCGATCGCAGAGAAAAAGAGCGCGGCAAACATGACGGATCGAAAGATGCGGGATGACATAAGGCGTGTATTGTAACAAGGAAGTTCGGAAAACAAAAGGGACAGCACTGATTCTCATTCACTTAAAGATTAAAGGTGTTCGAAATGGCCCCCTGCACCTTTTGACAAAAAGAAAGGGGCAGTCCCGATTACCGAGACTGCCCCTTTTTGGAAAACCCTAAAAAATTTACAGTTTACTTAATGGATTCGAGGTAACTCTTGAGCTTGGCCCAAGTTCCGCTACCGCAAACGCCATCCGCCTTAAGACCATTGTCCTTCTGGAAAGCAGCGATCGCGTCACGAGTTCCCGGACCGACCTTGCCGTCAAGAGCGCCGTTGTAATAACCAGCTTTTTTAAGAGCCTTCTGGATGTTCACCGAAGGAACCTCAAAACCGGACGGCGTGCGATACATACCGCCTACCGAAGCACCTTTACCCGAAGAAACAGCTCCGGATTGCGAAACACCGCTTCCGCCCTCTTGGGCCTGAACTGCTGCGCGAGTATCCTGGAGCGACTGATCCAAACGCACGAGCTCATCGGTCATTGCGTTCACTTGCGCCTGAAGCGTGTCCACTTTCTTCCCGGTTTTTCTTGAGGCGCAACCGCTCAAAGCGATCAAGCCGATCATCAACATCAGCATTGTTAAACGTGTAGCTTTTCCCATCGTCTTTTCTCCTGTAGGTCTATGCGTTGGTTAGAAAAATTATTACGTTCGCAGGGTTAAAGTGTATCAGATTGAATTTTTGAAATCAATGAGAAATCTCGTTACTGGATGGCGCGGGGTCTTCGGGACAAACAAGCGGCTCTCCTGAAGGGACTACGACCTCATCCGCGGGCCGGACGGCAAAAAGCATAAATTCCGTATGCCCGATCATGCGCTGAACCGGGCGCGTCTTTCCGGCACGTGCGAGGATCTCACGCTCCAAAAGCTCCCGGGCTTCCACAAGAATAAAACCCTGCTCGCGAAGCGCCTCCGCCATTTTCTCGATTTGATTGAAAGTTGGATTCAGACTCACCAAACGTCCGCCGGGTTTGAGCGCTTGTTTCACAACCGTGACTTCTTCCCAAGGCTGCGGGATATCCAGGGTCACGGCATCAAAATCTTTTTCCGAAAAGGATTCCATGGCTTGTCGCTGACAGAACGTGACAAAACTGCTAAGTCCTGCGCGTTGAATATTCTTATACGCATTTTTCGGAAGATCTTCGCGCCGATCATAGGAAAAAACATGACCGGAAGGCGCCACGGCCTGCGCGAGCGCCATGGTGAGTGACCCAGAGCCGGTACCGATCTCCATAACTTTGGAACCGCTGTGAATACCGGCCTTCATGATAAGAAGCGCCGCATCTTTGGGATAGATGATGCCGCTTTCGCGTGAGGCCTTCATCATAAGATCTTCCAGTGTAGGCTTGAGAAGATAACAAAAACCGTGCTCACAAATGATCTTCTTGCCGAATGGCTGGCCGATCCAATCGTCCACCGAGAGGGGTTTCCCGCAATGGATTGACACACGTTTGCCGCGCGTCACATCGATCATGTAGGTACGCTCGTCATCAAACCATACGAGGACCAAATCGCCTTCGGCAATGGCTCCTGGAATTTGTTGCGCTAGGGTCTCATTCATGGCGGGTACACTATCTTCTTTCATAAAAATTTACCATCCTTTTCCGCAAACCCTTCCGCCGCCTGCAAAGCGGCGAGGTCTCATGGTTACCAGTTCATTTTCTCCGCAAGTTTTGTCAGCTCCGCGAAATCGCGGACGATGTGATCGGGTTTCGCTTCGATCAGAGTCGTTTCACTCGCGAACCCGTGCGAAAGCGTCACGACTTCAACCCCCGCATTCCGCGAGGCCTGAATATCAATCGGGCTATCTCCTACGAAAATCACTTCTTCTTCCGTCGCATTCACCGCCTCCATCAAATGACGGATCGCCGCCGGATCGGGTTTAAAAGGAAGACCGTTGTCCCCCGCCAGGATCGCAATAAAATAATGCGCCACGCCAAGCGCCTCTAGGATCTGCGAGGAAAAGGGGTTCGGTTTATTCGTGATGACCGCTTGCTTACGATCCTTAAAATATTCAAGAAACTCGCGCGCCCCGGCATAAAGATGCGTGTGATCGAGCATGTGTTTTTTGTAATGCTCCCGGTAAAGCTTGGAGCCTTGGTCCGCAAGCTTTTCATCCTCCGTACGGAACACCTGTTTAATAAGCGCGTGAAGTCCGGTGCCGACACAATCCTTGATCTCATCATCCGTGAGATCCGGACCCTTCAACGTCTCAAGCGCGTACCGTACGCCGTTAATGATATCCCGGCGCGTATCCACCAGCGTCCCATCAAGATCATAGAGAATAAGTTTCTTCATAAGACTTCCTTTAATTCAGACTCTTCTGTCATCCGCCCGTTGGAATAATCAAGGATCTGCTGCTGCAGAGCGCAGATTTTCTTCTCCAGGCCATCGAAAAAAGCTCCGGACTTTTCCGCGGGAAACGGCAGCGTCACAGCTTTTTGATTTTTGAGGTAGTAAATAATAGCAGAACGAACCGGAAGTTTCAGAATCCTCTCGGCCGCGAGCGTGTAAATCTCCAGCTGAAGATCGTAAGCGCTCTTACGAGCCGCCTCTTCATCACCCGCTGCAGTCTTGTAATCCAAGATATGCCACTGGCCTTTCCCGTCCTCAAACAAAATATCGATCTTGCCATGGATGAGCCCGCGTCGCTCGTTTAACACAAAATCGATCTCGCGTTTGACCTGCTTGGCTTTTCCAAGCTCGTGAAAAATCGGCTGTTTCATAAAATCTTGAATGATCTTCTTCGCGTCGCTTACGGCATCTTTTCCAAAACGGCCGAAAACACGCTCCAGCGCCTGTGGCTCCAGAAAGCGTTCGGGCTTTTCAAACTCCAGATGTTCAAAAAATCCATGCATCGCCGTGCCAAAATCAGCGGCAGAAAAATCATCTTCTCTAAAAATCGCGCCTTCGCCAACCCACTCGTTCTCCCCGACCGTCCCAATACTTGTCAATTTTTGCGTAGCAGAAATTGGGGCGGTCCCTGTCAGCCCTTCAAAAGAATCCTGGGCAAGGACCGTCCAGCCAACTTGATACGTCCGCCAAAACTCCTTAGGATCTTTTTGGAAAAGCACATACGCCGAAACCGGAAGATCGATGCTGCGGGGGGATAAAGAACCCGACCCGTGTTCCCCGTGCCCCAAAGAAGCATTTTTGTTCCATTTCATATTTCTTATGGCAACTTCCACTTTCTCGCGGAGATCTTCTTTCGTCCGGCCGCGCGGTTCCACCGGATATTCGATGTCGTGAGATATTTTGACCGTCCCGATACCCGACGCCGTGGAAGTGGGGGCAGTCCTCGTCAACCCTTTAAGAGAATCTTGAGCAAGGACCGGAAGCTCCTCGCAAATTGCCATAGCCCAATCCATCCAGGAAGCCATTTCCCGGTAATTCTCTTTGGCCTCTTTTTTCTTTTTATGGACGCCGCTTAAGAAAAGACGCGACTTCGCACGCGTTACCGCCACATAAAAAAGCCTCTTCCATTCTTCTTCGTCGCGTTTGGCAATCTCGCGGTCTACCCACTGAAAAAAATAGGGCTTTTGCATCTGGGAATCATTTTCATCGGGCACCTGCATGGCGTAACCATCCGCCGCATGGGCGATCACTGCCTTGGAATCCGACCGCGACCCTTGATGACCCATGTCCGCCACGAACACAACCGGGAATTCCAAGCCTTTGGCCGCGTGCACGCTCATCATGCGCACCGCCTCCACGCTCGTTTCAAGCGCGATCTGCGCCTCGGATTCGCGAACCTCTTGAGCCTTCAGCCGCTTCAGAATATTCAAAAAAGCTGCAAGCGACATTCGTTCGTAGGTCTCGTATTCCCTCACCATGGCAATGAGTTTCTTGAGATTCGCGTACCGGCGCACACCTCTCGGGTCCATGAGAACAGAAAGCTCATAGCCCGTACCTTCGAGTATTTTGTCGATCAATTCCGAAAGCGGGATCCGGTCTTTGAGATCCCCCAGCGCGCGCCTAAGTCTCAAGAATGCCTCAAGGCGTGTCCTTTGATCGGGAAAGATCTCTTTGACAGATTCAAACGTTTTCACCGCATGATAAAGAGGTGCGTCTTCATGCTTTTCCTTAGCCTGACGGGACAGCCAAAATAGTGTGTCATCCGTGATATGGAAAAGCGGAGAGCGAAGCGTCGCGGCCAGAGGAATATCCGCAAGCGGCCTCTCAAGATGTGAAAGAAAACTCATCATGTCCTGGATCTCTGGCTGCTCGTAAAATCCACGGCCCGCAACAATAAAGTAAGGCACGCTGACGGATTTAAACGCGTCCTCATAGATACCGCTCAAGGTCATGGCCTGAAAAAGCACCGCGATATCACCATACGGGATTTTGTCTTTTTCATGGAGCTCACAGACTCGTGCCGCGATCGCCCGGGCCTCACGCAGACGGGCGCAGCGCATATCCTCATCTTCTTTCAGCTCGGTCACAAGCACTTCAACCGCCGGCACACTCTCACACCTCCGGAGCGTGGAAGGGTTCGCAACAAGCGGCTCAAAAGGAAAAGGGTCCTCCGCCCAAAGTGTTTTAAAGAACCCGTTCACAAAATCAAGCACGGGAGGATCGCTACGGAAACTTTCAACGAGAAAGATCCGCTCCCCTTCCACGCCATCCGCATAAAGCTTTTCTTTGGCAAGAAAGATCCCCGGTTCCGCGCCGCGAAACCCGTAGATCGACTGTTTAAAATCGCCCACCATAAAAAGATTGTTTCCGGACGAAAGAAGTTCGACGAATTCCATCTGGAGAAAGTTTGTGTCCTGGAATTCATCGACCAGGATGAATTTGAATTTACGCTGATATCGCTGCCGAAGCTTACGGAGCGCTGGTTTCTCCCCCCGGAAAAGTTTCACGGCTTTCATCTGCAGATCATCAAAATCCAAAAAGCCTTTTTCCTTTTTTTTGGCGCTATAGGCCGCCTCGAAAGCAAGCGCCAGAGATTCGAATTTTTCCTTCCAGGGTGCGGCAAGCGGCCCCAGACGAAGCGCCGCAAGATCCTCCAGAAGCGCGCGCCACTCTTTCCATCCTGCTTTCCGCTTTCCTTTATAAAGGGCGCTCCAATCCTTAAAATCCCGGAACGTCTTCCAATCCCATGTTTTGTTGCCCAGGAATCGTCCCCAGGCCTCCGCGTCGATCTCTTCGAGTTTTTCGAGAAGCGTCTGCGCTGCGCGAGGCAGCTCCTTTTCCCTTTTCGCCGAAATCTCTTGCTCTTTTTTTCCATTCTCCAGAAAGAAATCCCGGAGATTTTTACCTTCGTGCCGCGCCGCGGTGAGAACCTTGAGAATACCGTCACGCGCTGCATCCTCCCCGTAAACCGGCAGAAGTTCGAAAGACTCTTTTTTTTCAGCGTAAAGCTTCGCGATCATCTCACGCATAGCTTCTTCTTTTAAAAGTTCGGATTGCTCCGTCTCGATCACACGGAAATCCGGATCAACGCCCGCCTCGATCGGATGCTCTTTCAAAAGGCGTGACGCAAAACCGTGGAAGGTGGAAATCGCCGCTTTTTCAAGATCGCGTCGCGGCCGCTCCAGACCCCCTTCTCGGAAACTGCTGGAAAGTCGGGTCTTGATCTCATTGGCCGCTTTCTCAGTAAAGGTCAGGACGAGAAGCTCGGTAAGGGTGGCCTGTTGCGTGCGAAGCAGATGGAGGACCCTCTCCACGAGGACCCGTGTCTTACCGGTTCCGGCCCCGGCCGACACAAGAATGTTCTTTCCGACTGTTTGAACCGCTTTTTTTTGGATTTTCGTTAGATTCATAATTGATCGTTAATGCTATATTTTGATTGTTGAAATAATTTTTTGATAATTAAAAAGAACTTGATCTCGCGTTGCATTATACAAAAAAGCGCCTAGCGATGGAAAAAATGAATTTATGGGCTATACTTTCGGCATGGAAAATGAAAAACGGAAATTCTTCAGGCATCCGATCAAAGTTCCGATCCAGCTCACGCGGGTTGAAAACAACTCTGCGGAAAGCGTTCGTGCGGAGGACCTTTCGCAAGGAGGGTTGGCTTTCTTTTGGCCGGAATCTATCGCCGAAGGAACTCATCTTCAGCTATCCATCCCGATCGAGAAGCAGCTTTTTCAAATGAACGCACACGTCACGCACTCCCAAAAAGACTCGGACACCGGCCTGTTCAAAACCGGCGTCTGCTTTGAAGACTCCGTGAGTTCGTTCCGCGCCAAACTCGCCGAAGAGATCATCCAAATTCGCCAATATCGCGAAAAAATGTCGCTTCTCAGGGGGCACCCCTTCTCGGAAGAAGAAGCCGCGAAAGTATGGATCGACCGCAACGCAGAGAATTTTGAAAAAACGATGGGTTCGGCTTCCTGACCCTGCCTTTTATTCCTTCCCCTAAATAGCGGAAAGAACTTCCCTGATCTCAGCAATGCTTCGATTGATTGGGATTAGGACTGAATGCGCCGGTCATTCCTTCGACAATTGGAGAGAAAGAATCAATTCCTTGGCGGGCTTGGCGAAAAAGAATCCCTGACCATAACGGATCCCCATATGGCGGATAAACTCAAGATCCGACTTCTGTTCCACGCCTTCAGCGACCATCTCGGAGCCGTTGACGCGCCCTAAATGCACCATCTCACGAACGATCTGCTGATTGAGATAATTGCTCGCGATCCCCTGCACTAATTGGAGATCGATCTTCAGAAAATCCGGCCTGAGCGATGCCAGCTGAGCGGTCTTGACGCTGATATCATCAACGTCATCCAGCGCGAAACGATAGCCCAAAGCCCGGATAAATTCCACGCCACGTTGGATGAAGGCGAAATCTGACTTCTTCACGCCCTCGGTAAGTTCAAAAACGACCTTGCTGGAGTAAGCCTTCAGTCCCTTTAAAAATTCTTCGCCCTCTTTCCCTCTTGAAAAAGCTTGTTCGAGCGTGAGCGGTTCAATATTAAGGAAAAGGTACTGGCCTTCCTGCAGATCGGGAAGAACCTTGATGGCAGATTCAAGACAATGGAAATCGAACGGGATCACTGCCCCGTTTTCGTAGGCCGAACGAAACATCTCCGCGGGCATTTTTTTCTCGCCTCGTGCCAAAGCCTCATACCCGATCACGTCCCCGGTCGCGATATCCACGATGGGCTGATAAACAGAATGGATGGGGTCCTTGAACTCGGCCCGCTGCTTTTTAAAAAAATTGAATTTGAATGGCATTTTTTTCTCTGATTATTTTTTATAAAAGTTGTGGGAATTATACATGCCCTTTTATGAAAATACTAGGGTTCGACTGATAATTCATTTCCCTCTTTTCAGGATCGCCTCGAGCGCCTCGGGAAGTCTCGAATACCGGAATTGATAACCCGCCCGCAGAAGTTTTTCAGGCAGGGCCTTTTGACTTGCAAGAACGATCTCCGCCATCGCCCCCATCAAAATCTTGAGAAGAAAACCCGGGAGGGGGAATCCGCATGGACGTCGCATGATTTTTGCCAACGCAGAACAAAATTCTTGCATGGTCGCGGGAGCAGGGGCGGTAACATTGACGGGGCCGGAGATATCTCCGTGATCCAGCATAAAAAGAAACGCCCCGGTCACATCGTCGCGATGGACCCAAGAAATCCACTGCCGTCCACTGCCAAGCGGCGCCCCCATGAAAAAACGGAAGGGTGGAATCATTTTGGAAAGCATGCCGCCTTTTTCGCCGAGCACGGGCCCGAGCCTGGCCAGAACCACGCGCGTTCCGGAAAGTTCCGCCTTACGGGCCTCCGTTTCCCATTGCCCGCAAGTTTTCGAAAGAAACCCATCCCCTGCACCACTCGTCTCCGTCAAGACCCCCTCAGGAACATCTCCATAATATCCAACCGCAGAGGCATTGACCAAAATCTCCGGCTTTTTCTTCACTTGAGCGATCGCGTTCACGATCAGTCGGGTCGTCTCCGCGCGGCTTGAAAGAATCTCCTGTTTCCGCACGGCCGTCCACCGTTTTGACGCGATATTCTCTCCCGCCAAATTAATCACTGCATCCGCACCGTCAAGCTGTGCGACCCAATCCCCCGGAGTCTTCCCATCCCAGGGAACTAAAATTTTTCCGTTCTTCTCGCGAACCCTTTGCCGCACGCCCCGCGTCAGGACAAAGACTTCATGACCTGATGCGGAAAGTTTTTCGGTCAGCGCCCTCCCGATGAATCCTGTGGCTCCAGCAATAACAATCTTCATCAAATCCTCACTCCGTTGAAGCTCTCGTTGTGTATGGGTTCACGCCGGCAAGATACAAGTCGACTGCGTGGCTCAATAGGTTTTTTTATGGGGCAGGCTGTCCCAGTCCGCAAGTAACGCCAGGCATTCTTTTTTCATAAAACCGGCTCTAAGAGAGACGGGGCTTTTGCCTTCACGCTTCATTTTTTTGCTCGGGATGGACAGTTCATGGAAACCTCTTTTTTGAACATCCGCAATACTCGTCCCGAAGATCACCATCGCGATCCGGGCCCAATGGATCGCAGAAAAACACATGGGACATGGCTCGGTGGTGGAATAGATCCTACAATCCGAAAGATCGAAACGTTTAAGTTTTCGGGACGCAAGACGGATGGCATTCACCTCCGCGTGACACGTGGCGTCTTGATCTTTAAGAACGGTGTTATGCGCGATCGCAATCCGTTGATTCCCACACACGATCACCGCCCCAAAGGGCCCCCCCTCTGACCGCCGGATCCCCGCCTTGGCGGATTGTATCGCGAGTGTCATCCATTTTTTTTGCGGACTGCCCCGATGACCGCAAAGCGATGATGGACCCGTGTGGAGACTGCGCTTCATGACTTTGTCACCTTTTGGAGGGCCTCGAGAACTGTTTCGTGCAAAAAACCGTTGGTGGCCACAAGCCCGGGGTTCCTCGCAAGAGTGAGCCCCGCGCCAAAATCAAGCTCCCGGCCTTCGAGGTCCGTCACACGGCCGCCCGCCTCCTCGATCGCCAAAGCGCCGGCCGCGACATCCCATATCTTTTCCCGATGACCCGGTTCCCTGCTCGGAAGTGTCCTGAAAAAGATCTCCGCGCCGCCGGAAGCAATGATGACATGTTTGGCGAGGCTATCCACAGAGACCGGATCCGACAGAGTCCCCAACACCTCGCGGATATACCGGTTCTTTTCCACATTCTTATGTTCAGGGTCAAAAGAATCCAAAACGCGGGCCTGGCGAATCTCCCGGCATTTAGAAACTTCTAACCAGACCCATTTTTTCGGATTTTCCAGATCGTCCAGCGAGGCCGCAGAACAACCCCGGCCGCGGGTCGCAAAGATCCCGACACCTTTCCCCAAGGCTTTGTGACCTTGAAGTTCCAGTTCGGGACATCCGATCGCAGACAACTCCACTTTTCCGTTTTGAATAAACGCCAGCGCGGTCACATACTGGCCGCCGCGCAAAAAACCTTTGGTCCCGTCGATCGGATCCAGTGTCCAAAAAGAGTCTGTGGGTTTCCCTTGGCCTCGTTCGATCCACTGACAAACCCTGTCCGGCCGCGCATGCGGAAAAAAAGAATGAACATAGCCGGTGATCTCTTCGAGATCTTCGGCGCCTTCCGGAGTTCGAAGATAGTCCGCATCCTCTTCGGCGACAAGGACTGCTTCGGGAAGATACTGTTCAAGAAGTGCGCCAGCAATCGCCTGAATGCCCATGTCGGCGAGTGTAACGGGAGAATGATCGAGTTTGATAATGGATTTAACGGAGGTTTCAATGCGAATGCGAGTCGCCAGTTCGGAAGCGAACTGGATCAGTTCGAGCGCGAATTGGGACTCAGGACTTTTAAGGTCACTTCCCAATTTCGAAAAATCCTTTGACCCTCTTGAGAAGCACTTCGTGACTGACCGGTTTGGAGATGAAAGGGTGCCCCCCGATCACCGAATTCTCACGGGCTTCTGCCGGGGAAACGAGCGACGTCATGAAAGCAACCCGCGTAAGCGCAAGTGATTTGTCTTGCTGGATTTTCTCCGCAATGTCCGGACCATCCGCACCCGGCATCATAACATCGAGAAGCACCAGTTCGGGTCGCGTATCCTGAATGATCTTAAAGGCCTCGCACCCGCGATTACAAATGCTCACCGCGTAAAGTCCTGTGTTTTCAAGGATCATCTTCACCATCTGACTGGAATCCACATCATCATCCACAAGCAGTATTGATCTTTTTTGTCCCATGTGCGACCCCCTTGAATAAGAGTTCAAAATATGTGTTTTATATTAGCACAACTTCCCGCCGCTCTCCACTCAGAACCTGGCTATGGTGGTATGAGCTTGGTGCGCCGAATGAGCGATCGTTTTTACGGTAAGAATTACCTTTAAAAGATTCCCTTTCGTCGTTTCGCTCACGGCGCGACGTCTTTCGATCCTTCCGCTCTACGCGTTTGGGACGCCTATTATTCCAGGATTTCATGACCCCGGTCGGATGAATTTCAAAGAACCTTGCGCGGAAGAGCATGAAAACGTCCGAAAGCCTTCGCCTCTTGACGAAGATCGGACAAATAGCTATTATGAACATATGTTCATAACGCGTGAGGTGATTTGTGAGACCCAAAAAAACACGCTGGGTTAAATGCTTGCCAGGGGAAAGATGCTTCCGTCCCCTTTGTAAAACCTCCAAAGAACTTGAAGGCGTGACTCTAAGTCTTGATGAGTTTGAGGCTATGCGCCTTGCTTGCCTTGAGGGGCTGAAACAAGAGGAGGCCGCTAAACATCTGAGAATTTCTCGCCCTACATTTTCACGGATCATCACTTCTGCGTGTAAAAAAGTAGCGGATGCTCTGGTAAACATAAAATCTATTAAGGTCGAGGGCGGATGCTGTGAAGTTGAGTCCAGGAAATCCAAAAAAAGGAGATGAATCTGATGGAAAAGAGCCGGGCCAAGGAAGAGAAGACGGTAAAAAAAGGATGGCTTGGGAAGTTGATTGAGAAGCTCGATAAAAAAATGGAAACGAAAGCACAGAAGGGCTGCTGCGCTCCGAAAGATTCGAAGAAAGGGTCTTCATGCTGCTAAAGTTCACGGACGCGCTCGTCTACGGCATCCTCCGTCTTGATCCTGAAAAGGGGCTGGGCCCGGTCATTCACTTTTTCATCTATGACTCGGTGAAGATTTTGCTTCTCCTTTTCACTATGATCCTGGTGATCGGGGTTCTTAGGACCTATCTTCCGCACGCGAAGATCAAAAAATGGATGATCCGGAGCGGAGGCGTGGGGCACTTTTTTGCCGCGCTTTTCGGAGCGGTCACGCCCTTTTGCTCTTGTTCCTCGATCCCGATTTTTTTTGGGTTTTTGGAGGCTGGGATTCCGCTCGGGATCTCATTCTCTTTTTTAATCACCTCACCCCTTATCAATGAATACCTGGTTGTGCTGATGCTCGGGTTCTTCGGATGGAAGATCACCGCACTTTATGTCGTGAGCGGACTTTTGATTGGGACGGTTTCGGGGACCATTCTCGGCCGGATGCATTTAGAGCGTTACCTGACATCGGATTTTATTAGTACCGGAAAAGGTCTGGATGATGGAAAGGTTTTTGGATCTTTCCGCGAGCGGATCCGTTTTGGGTGGAAAGAATCCCGCTCTATCACACGGAAGATCTGGGGGTGGGTCCTGACCGGTGTTGGGATCGGAGCCGTGATTCATAATTATGTGCCGCAGGAAGCCATTCAGTCCGTTGTCGGGAGCATGGGATTTTTTTCCGTTCCCGTCGCCGTGATCCTCGGGGTACCGATGTACGGGAGTTGTGCAGGGATCGTTCCGATAGCTGTGGTTCTTTTCCAGAAAGGCATGCCGCTTGGAACGGCGCTTGGTTTTATGATGGCGGTAGCCGCGCTCAGTTTACCGGAAGCGATCATGCTCCGGCGTGCGATAAAACTTCCGCTCATCGCGATCTTTTTTGGCGTTACCACGATTGCTATCATTGTTACCGGGTATCTTTTTAACTTTCTGCAGCATGTTCTTGTGTGAGGAAACCATGACAACTGCAAAAAAGAAAGTTCTGATTCTCTGTACCGGGAACTCGTGCCGTTCGCAGATGGCGGAAGGCGTGCTCCGTCATTACGGAAGCAGTCAGTATGAGGTTTTTAGCGCCGGAACAAAACCGTCATCCGTTAATCCGATAGCAATTCAGGTTATGAAAGAGATCGGAGTCGACATTTCATGGCATCGTTCGAAACATGTGGATGAGTTCAAGGGACAGACCTTTGACTATGTCGTTACCGTTTGCGATAACGCGAAGGAATCGTGTCCGTTCTTTCCTGGCGATACAAAACGCTTACACTGGGAATTCCCAGATCCTCCGCACGACAGGGAGATCACGGAAAGCGTTATTCAAGAGTTCCAGAAAGTCAGGGACATGATCCATGCAAAGTTTAAATCTGCAGCTGAAAAAGGGTTCGAATAAATCAGGAGGGATCTATGAGCGAGTGTCATAAGAAACAACTATCATTTCTGGACCGGTTCTTGACGCTTTGGATCTTTCTCGGCATGGGTATTGGTGTCGCGACGGGGTATCTCTATCCGCCGGTTGTGGGATTCTGGAACAAATTTCAGGTGGGCACGACCAATATCCCCATCGCCATCGGCCTTATCCTCATGATGTATCCGCCTCTCGCCAAAGTGAAGTATGAAGAACTCGGTGATGTGTTCAAAAACACCAAAGTCTTGTTGCTTTCCTTAGTTCAGAACTGGGTGATTGGCCCCATCCTGATGTTTGTGCTGGCGATCACGTTCCTGCGCGGCTATCCGGAATACATGGTCGGGCTGATCATGATCGGTCTCGCCCGCTGTATTGCGATGGTCATTGTCTGGAACGATCTGGCCGAAGGAGACACGGAGTATTGCGCGGGACTTGTGGCGTTCAACTCGATCTTCCAGGTTTTGTTTTTCTCTGTATATGCCTGGGTCTTTATCACAATTCTACCGCGCTGGTTCGGGCTGCAAGGCACTGCGGTGAATATTACAATGGGCCAGATTGCACGCAGTGTTTTTATTTATCTCGGCATTCCATTTCTTGCGGGGATGCTGACGCGATTCGTCTTGCTCAAGATCAAAGACAAAATCTGGTATGAAACACGCTTTATCCCGGCGATCAGTCCCATCACGCTCATCGCTTTGCTTTTCACGATCGTTGCTATGTTCTCCATGAAAGGCGAATACATCGTGAAGATCCCGTTGGATGTCGTCCGGATCGCGATCCCGCTTCTTATTTATTTTGTCGTAATGTTCCTCCTCTCTTTTTTTATGAGCAAAAAAATAGGTGCTTCTTACAGCCAGTCTGCCACGCTATCATTTACAGCAGCGAGCAACAACTTCGAACTTGCTATCGCGGTAGCCGTGGCGGTGTTTGGCATTCACTCCAGGGTCGCATTCGCGGCTGTGATCGGGCCTTTGGTGGAAGTCCCGGTCCTGGTCAGCCTTGTTGCCGTCTCGCTTGGGTTTAAAAGAAAGTGGTTCGCCGCCTAAAAAAGAAATCCTTCTCAAGCACGCGAAAAATGACATAATAATCCCCGGAAAAACAGAGGGCAAACGATGTTCCTTTTTTTAAAACTTATCCTGGCACACCTGATCGCGGACTTCATCCTTCAGTTTGAGGAGCTTTATCAGCTGAAGGTCCGGAGCTTCTTGGGGCAGCTAGCCCATGTCCTGATCCATGGCGTCGTCTCGCTCGCGCTCCTTTATCCCTACCTGAATGAACCCGTGATCTGGATCTTCGTAACCGGAATTGTCCTCGTTCATCTAACGCAGGACCTTCTCAAATATTCCTTCACCCAAAAAACACCCGCAAACACTTTTGTCTATTTTATGACCGATCAGCTTTGTCATGTGCTCGTGCTTAGCGCGATCTTTCTTTTACCGATCAGCCGCGAGATCCGCGGATTCCAGGATTCCACCCTTCTCGACATGCTTTACCGGACGAATTTTTGGACCCTCGGAGCGATCTTTTTTATCACACTCACCTTTGCGGGCAGCTATGTCCTCAACGCCTTCACCAAAAGTTTCTTGAAAGGGCGTTCACCTCTTTTCCTGATCAGCTCACCGGAAATCGCGCACGCGATCCTCGAAAGATCGCTCATGGCCTGGATCCTGCTTTCAGGAGGCCCCTTTTTCACGCTTTTGCTTATCCCCTGCGTGGGCGTCCTTCGCTTGCCTTTTAAACGGCTGAGGGATTGGACGGCTTTTCTTCTTAGCTTCGACTACGCTCTTTTGATCACACTGCTGTTCCAAAAGATTCTCTGAGGCCTTCCGATGAGAAAAACGACAAAAGTTCGCCGTGAAAAAACCCGGAGAGCTTCTGACAAAAAAATCCCCGGAGATCCGACAATTGAAAATCTCCGGAAAGTTCTCGCGCTCACAGGAATCCTCAACTCCACGCTCAAACTGAACGAACTCCTCGCGGTCATCATGAACACATCCTCCGAGGTCATGCACTCCGAAGTCGCGTCGCTGCTCCTGATCGATGAAACCTCCAACGAATTGGTGTTCCGGGTAGCGCTGGGCGGTAAAGGCGCGGCCTTGGAAGAAAAATTCCGTGTAAAGATGGGCGAAGGTATCGCCGGTTCGGTCGCAGCGTCCGGAAAACCCGAGATCGTGAATCATCCTCAAAAAGACCCGCGCTTCGCCAAACGCTTTGACGATTCCACGGGCTTCGTCACAAGAGCGATCCTCTGCGTCCCCATGAAAGCCAAAGGCAAGATCCTTGGCGTTCTACAGGCCATCAATCCTCGGGGACGCGATAAGTTCTGCCAGGAAGATCTGGAACTTTTCGAGACCTTCGCAGACCAGGCGGCCATTGCCATCGAGAACGCACGGCTCCACGGTGAGATCGTCAAACAGGAAAAGACCAAACAGGCCCTGAAGATCGCCCATGAGATCCAGCAGAATTTTCTTCCCGATCTCACGAGCCGGCATTTCGGGATCGATCTGAGCGCTCTTTCGCTTCCGGCCTTTGATGTAGGCGGCGATCTCTATGACGTGATCGCACTCGAAGGAAATCGGATCGGCGTCATCTTGGGCGACGTGTCCGGAAAAGGCGTTCCGGCCGCGCTTTATATGGTCCGCGCGATGTCGGAATACCGTTTTCTCGCGCCCCAGGCCAAGGATCCGGCCGAACTTCTGACAGCCCTCAACCAACGCCTTTCCGTGAACAGCCCGTTTGGAATGTTCCTCACCATCATCTGCCTTCTCATCGACAAGAATATGAACACTGTCCAGTATTCCTCGGCAGGTCATCTCCCGATCCTTTTAAGAAAAATCACGGACGGCACAGCGGAGAGTCTGAAAGGAGCTCAGAGCCCGCCGCTCGGACTGATGCCGGAGACGCCTTTCTTTCTTAACACGATCCACCTGGAATCAGGCGATGCCCTCTTCCTTTACACGGACGGTGTTGTGGAGGCGCGAGACAAACACGGCAAGGAATACACGATTGAGCGGCTCGCGGAATGCGTGAAGAAAGAGGCGGATTCGGCTGCGGCTTATTCGGAGAGGATCTTTGAGGAAGTTCGTAATTTCACGACCGGCGCTGACCAGCACGATGACATCACCGCCCTCACCGTAGTCATCCCCTGACAAGACATAAAAAAGGACAGGCCGTCATTGAATGCCTGTCTCTTTTTTGGATTTCCAGTCTTACTCCCGGAAAATGCACGGCAAAGTCAGAATGAATTTTGTACCCACCCCAAGCTGGCTTTCGACCTTCACGCTGCCTTGATGCATCTTGGCCGTGCGCGCCACGACCATCAATCCGAGTCCCGTCCCTCGCTTGCCTTTGGTTGAAAAGAACGCTTCGAAAAGTTTAGCCCTCACTTCTTCGCTCATCCCGGAGGCATTATCCTCAACGATCAGTTCGTAATGTTCATCATCCTTGATCCGGGCGCGGATCTTGATGCATGCATCTTTGTTGTCTTGGAAAGCTTCAAGAGCATTTTTCACGAGATTAAGAAGCGCGCGATAAAGAGACCGCCCGTCCCCTTCGACCACTGGAAAACCAGGATCCGTTTTAAAATCAAGCTTGATACGATATCTGTGCGCCTGTTCCGCGAGATCACTTTGTAATTCCTCCAGGATCGCTGACAGGTCTACATTTTCGGGCTCCAGCTGATAATCTTTCGTCAAACTCAACATCTCCCCGATAAACCCATCCATTTCCTTCAACGTCTTGGTCATTTTTGAAAGACCGGTGGTGAGAAATTTCTCATTCTTCTCCTTGAGCCCGATACGAGTCATCTCGTCTGAGAAACGCGCGAGTTGCATGATATTCCTGATCTCGTGGACCACCATGCCCATCGCCTGCCCGACCGCGGCCAAGCGTTCCATTTTCATGTTCTCTTCAAAAAGGAGGATATTCTTGAGAGCGCCGGAAAATTCCGAAGCCAGATCAAATCCGATTTCGGCTTCCTGGGAGGTAAAACCCGGCGCCTCGGCCGTTCTTTCAAGACATGCGACGCCCATAACGCTGTTCCGGGCAATCAAAGGAAGGAACATCCGGCCTTTTCCCACGCGGAGTTTTCCGTCTTCAAATATTTTTTGTGCCTCCGCGGCGAGATCGGACGGGACCTCCACGGTCAAGGGAACCGAGACCTCCAGTAAAAGAGTTTTGTTCTTGGCCGCAAGAAAAAGATAGCTTTGCGCGGCGGGAATGAACTGGAGCGCCGTGGTGAGAAAAAAATTTACGAGGACTTTGCTGTCGGTGATCGCGTCGTAGACGCGCCCGATCTCATGCGTCGCCTGATACGGTTTTTCGGAAGCGCTCATGCGAAGATACTAATCAATCTATGTAAAGCTTGCAAGCCCAAGCGACAGGACGCCAGGGCCTCAGGAAACGGGAAACACCGAACGGAGAGTAAAAAGCCTTTACGCGTAACGTTTCCCGTTACCCGTTTTTAAACTTTTTCCTTCACGGTCACCTCGAAAACGGTACCACGGACGCCGGTGAGCGCAGTCGGAGTGCGGACCTCAAACTTCGAGTCCCCTTTGAGCTTCCCGACCTTGATCAACATCTTCCCGATCGCGAGATCCAGGAGCGTTGTTTTGCCTTCGGTCGCGGGGTTCGTCTCGGCTTTATTGATGCGGAATAAACTCCCTTCCTGGATCTTAAGCTGCCCGACCTTGCCATCATCCAGCAACACCTCCACGGAGCTTTGAGCCGCTGTCCGGACCTCATCTCCCGGAAGAATGATCATGCCCTCCTTCGCCGCCTGCCATTCCCCGCCCGGACATTTCACAAATACGTTCTTCCCAGGATTCTTCAGAGTTCCGTACCGCACTCCGCTATTTGTCGTTCTCTGAACCGCAAACAGCCCGAGCTTTGCAATATCCTTGGGCTCCTGCGGCGTGAACATCGGCGGGACATTGGCAGCCTTCACAGGCAAATCGACCTTCTCAACCGTTTCCGGCGGGTTGGTTTTCACGCTCACTGTCGAAAAATCGGCTTTGATACGAGCATCCGATGGGTCCGCCTTTAGAGCCATCAACGGCGGCGGATCCGTTTTCACGGCCAGTACCGGCAACGGATCAGCCTTCACAGGCATGGGTATTGGATCTAGAACTCCCGCGACAGAAGCCGTCCCCCTGGCTTTCACAAGACCCGACTGCTCCTTGAAAAGTACACGCACCGATTCTCCGGGAGTCAAAAGGGATACCTCGCTGGCGCTATCCACCACATACACCACTCCATCGATCACTCGAACATCCGTCAGGAATTTTTTCGCTTCCTCACCAAAAAAGTTGGAGCTGCTCTTTGCGCCACGATCCGCGGAGCTTGCCGCGTTTTTTTCCGGAGAAGTTTGACTCTCTGTCGCTTGCTCATCGTTTGCAGAAACTGCCTGGTCGACAGCTTCTGCGTTTTCGTCCGTCTGTTCGTCCGCCGCCAAAGCTTTCTGGCCAGCCGCATCGGCATTTTCATCCGCGGCTTCAGTCGCAGGCGAAGCCGCCGCATCGCTGCCCGTTGACTCATCACTTGCTTGAGCCGCGGCATTGGCAGAATCGGTCGCATCGGTTGCCTGTCCACCTGCTGACGAAACAGAGGAGGACTCCGCGCTCCCGGAGGCCTCACGTCCTTTCGGAGATTGCACGAGATTTTCAGCGATCTCAAGCATCACCGATTTCGTACTCCCGGACTGGAGCCCCGCGGTTTCCGTCCCAACATGGGTCAAAGTGAACGTCGGAACCGGTTCAATCCCCGGCGCGGATTCGTCATAAAAAGAAATCCAAGCGTTTTCAGAAATAGTCATCTCTATCCCAGAAACGGATAGCGTTTGATCCTGGATCTGAACATCCGACGCCTTGCCCCAGACTCCTTCAAGCGAGGCTATTTGGCCGGTGTTGTTCATCAGACTTTGAAGGCTCCGGTTAACCTCCCCCTGGGCCTCTTGCAAGGACTCATTCGCGGGAATGCGAATCGGCGGCGGCTCTTTCGGATGGGGAATCATCCGCGCCAGGGTCCCCCAAATATCCAGTTCTTTGATGCTCCCCGTTTCGGCGGGCATCCGGGTGTTCCCCGTAAAATTGTCCCCACCGTTCAGCTTGCCGATCACCCAATCTTGGGCCTGAACATCATTCGCTCCCATCACAAAATAATACATCCCGTCCGCGGTGCTCCTCGTGGTATCCACCTGGGTCCCAAGACCGGTCGTGTCCAAAGAATTTGTGTTTACGTAAAGATCAACAGTCCTGCCGGCCTCCGTGGTAGCACCCTCCGTGTTATAGACAACTCCCCAAACCCCGCGCACACCCTCAGGAAAACGGAACTGGAAGTGGGGGAAAGACCCGCCTTCGTCCATCACCCAGGTGCTCCCGAAATCCCATCCCGAGAACGTGCCGGAGCTCATCATATCGGAAGCCGGATCCGCGACATCTTCGGGATCCGGAACCGCATAGCCCTCGTCATTGGTCGTGATACCGATCACTTTACCCGCGGTCCCTCCGGCGCTTGTCGCTTGCCCGGTCATTTTCTGACTCCAAAAAGAATTCGCCACAGTTCCGGTGCCGGTACCGACAAGGCCGCCGGTATTGGAAGAACCCGTCACTTGACCCATTGCGTAAGTCTTTTGGATCGTTCCGGTATTGAAACCTGCCAAACCGCCCACGGTATCTGTCCCAACCACGCGAGCACTGGAATAAGCGTTCGCGATCGAGCCCGTGTTCCCTCCCACAAGACCTCCAACAAAATTCACACCGCTGACCGTAAAAGATCCCGTCGTGTAAACATTCGAAAGCGTGCCTTCATTAAGACCCGCCAGACCTCCGACATAATGACGGCCATACGAGCTCACTTTTTCGAGCGCAAGTTCGCTCACCAAACCACCGACACCGATATTCCCGAAAAGACCCACGTAATCGTTCCCCTCCCAATGCATCGTGAGGTTCGAGATCACTTTCCCAAAACCACTCAAGGTTCCCGTGAATGCGTGTGTCGCGTCCCCGATCGGATCAAAACCGGCGTCGGCATTCCATCCGGAAATCGATGATGCATCCAGACTCGTGTTTAATTTGAAATTCGAGGTAAGATTCCCCTTCAGGCCCTGAAGATCGTAAAGATTCCGGATCACGAAAGGATCGTTCGTCGTGCCCGCTCCCGTGTAACGGCGGAACGCGTTCGTCCCGTACGGCAGTGAGAAACTACCTTCAACGGTGAAAGCATGCGCCAGCGGCGCAGCATCCATGAATGTCCCACCTGTCTGGATATAATCACCGCCGATGAAAAGATTATTATTTTGATTGAAGGCGCCGCCGCTTTGGTTGTAGTTCGCAAGAATCATGGCCACGTTCTGGTTGAACGTCCCTCCTACCAGCGAGAGAAAATCCATGGCCAAAGTAATCGCTGCATTATTATTGAATATGCCGCCGGATTTGAAGAAACCTCCGAAGACAGAAAGCCCGGCGTTTTGATTAAGCGTGCCACCCGATTGGGAAAAATTGCCGCCGATGGAAAGTCCGGCATTCTGATTGATGGTGCCTGCCTCAATCGTCATATCTCCTGAAGTGGTAAGGGAGTTGTTGATCGTATAGGTCCCGCCCACGCCGGAAAAAATGAGGTTCATATAGTCATAACCTGCTTTAAGGCCGGCATAGGTGCCTGTACCGTAATAATTGACCGTACCTTCCGTGATCGCCGATACCGAGATATTGTCCCCGACAAGTTTTACGGTACCCAAATTCGTAACAACGCCGGAAAGACTGAAACTTCCAAGATCAAGCGTTGCTCCAGAGTTGATAATGACGATTGAAGAAGCAACATCGGCATCCACAATGGGATCAAAGGTACGATGACTGATAAAAATATTGTCACCCGGCAAGGCATTCCCCACCCAATTCGAGGCGGCAGACCAGACGGATGAAGCGCCGCTCCACACAGAATAGATGTTGCCGTTGTGACCTTCAAAATGCAACCTTGGAAATTCATTCGCATACATATCCCAAATGGGAGTGAAAATATCCCATTGCCCTGCCGCACCGATTGCGTACACCGCGTGAGCGGGAGAATAAAAATTAGACAGTGTTTCTTCTGTGGCAATCTGGGTATTAGGAAGATCACCGGAAGTCCCGGTATCATTCAGTCCGGCGTTGTGTCCGGCGCTTTTCCACCACCAGTTGTTGGCAAAGGCGTTCCCTCCCCCGTCATATCCGATTAAACCACCCACATACCAAACGCCGTTTACGCTTCCGACAGCATACGAATTGCTGATCGAAGAGCCCCCGCTATGACCTAACAAACCACCAGTGCCGCCCCCAACATCGTCGTAGACGTCCCCAGCAGCATAGGAGTTAGTGATACTGCCGCCGTCGGAAATACCTGCCAATCCTCCCACCCACCACCAGTGTCCTCGAACCGTGGCTTTCGAATAAGAATTACTAATGGCCCCCTGAAAATTTCGCCCTACCAAACCGCCGATCTGGTCATAGTAGCCCTCGACGCTTCCTGTGACATAAGAATTGGTAACGGAAGATCCGGTGCCGTTCCAACCGACAAGCCCGCCAACAAACAGGTCTCCCGTGATGTTCACGTCGAGGAGACCTACATTGCTTATCTTCGCCCCTTCCGTTCTGCCAAAAAGACCGATATCCGAGTATTCCGGGATAGAAAAGTTGTTCGGATAACCCGTCGAGCGATTGATCGTGAGACCTGTGATCGTGTGACCCTGCCCGTCAAATGTTCCTGTAAAATAATTGTTAATATCGCCAACCGTAGCAAATCCCAAGCCGCCATTCCATCCCACCGTGCTCGAAGCATCGATGTCCTGAACGAGTTTAAAAGAACTGCTGAGCTCGTACTTCATAAACTGCAACTCGTTGACATTGTGGATCTGCATCGGCATCGCCGAAGTTCCACCAATAAAGTCGGTACTGTAGGTCATGTCCTGCCAGATCAGGTGCGGAGCTTCCCCCGCATTGATCTTCCAAAGCCCATTGAAATCCCATCCTGCGTTCGTAAAAGTGGTGACATCTTCCATCGGAAGAGTGGTCTTTCCCGTAATACCATCGACATCGCCAGCACCCGTCCCATAACCCTGCTGGGTCGTCTCTTGATTCCAAAAGTTACCGGCGTATGCATCACTCAAACTCAACCCGATGAAACCGCCGATGTTAGCCCCTCCGACGCCATTATTGACAAGGCCCGTGGCATAGGAATTATCGATTTGGGATAAATTATCATTAACCCCAACAAGACCACCCGCATATTGACTCCCTCCCACGGTGCCGGTAGCGTAAGAGTTAGAAATTGTACTGCTGTTCCAGCCTACCAACCCGCCAGCAATGTAATTGCCGAGAACCGAACCTGTGGCATAGGATTCGGAAATAATTCCCTCATTAAATCCCACAAGGCCACCAGCACCTTCGGTGGAGCCACCACCGGTTTCGTTAACATTCGCTGTGGCGTAGGATTTAGAGATGGTCCCTTCGTTCTGTCCTACAAGACCACCGACCCGATCAGTGCCGATGACAGTCCCTTTAGCGTAGCTATTTTCGACAAAAGAAAGGAGGCTAAGCCCCACGAGGCCACCTACGTCCGAACCCCCAGTCACATTTCCCGTGGCATAGGAATTTAAAAGGTCTTCATTATTGAGAACGCCGACTAAACCGCCGACGGCTCCGTCAGCACTCACATCCCCCGTGGCGTAAGAGTTGGAGATCGAACCGCGAGTCGTTCCCCAGGAGTATCCGACAAGACCGCCCACCTGGCTGCCTGACGAAGTAACATCTCCGGTGGCGTAGGAATTGTCTATACTGCCCGAAACCAGATATCCATTTTGTCCGACAAGTCCCCCTGTTGCATAATTTTCGCCGTAAACATCCCCCGTGGCGTAAGAATGGGTGATCGACCCACCTTCATTACTCCCGACAAGACCGCCTGTGCTATGTTGACCGGATACGCTGCTACTCGAATGAGAGCTATCGATTGCGCCGCCATAGTTGCCTCCGGCAAGCCCTCCAATGTTGTAATAACCGCCTGACACGCTCCCACTCGTGTAGGAATTGGTGATAGTTCCTTCATTGTCACCAACAAGTCCCCCTCCGTAATCCCCCCCATTCGCGACGACATCTCCTTCCACATACGAATTATCAATCGTAGAAGAAGCACTGTTATGTCCCACAAGACCGCCGACGTTACTAACGCCCGTGACATTAACATGGATAAGTCCGACATTCTGGATCGTGGCGCCGCTCGTGTAGCCGAAGAGACCGACGTTATCGGCACCCGTGTTGAGGGTAAGACTGTCGATCGTATACCCGTTGCCGTTAAACGTGCCGGTGAAAGGAGTATCGCCATCACCGATGATATAGTTCGTGAAATCCCCAACGCCCGAGATGTCGCCTGTCTGAACATAGTTCTGGTCAAGGACATCACGCACGGCCTGCAGATCTGAAACCGAGGCCACGCGCATCGCAGCAGTTCCGTTACTAACATTCCGATAAGTTCCGACAATATCGTCTGAACCGAAATGGGCGACATACGCATTAGCGCCTGCCATATCGGTCGTTTCGTTGAAAATCGCGCCTTCTCCAACCGTAAAAATACCTCCGACCGTCAGATCGCCGCCCGCGAGCGTCGCGGTTCCTTTGTTCAACGTAAAATCACTGGCGGTGGAAATAGCGTTATGCATGACGTAAGAAGGATTGGAGCCAGTCCTAGATGCACCGAGGGTCAGAGAGCCGACATTCGCAATGTTATAGAGGTGCGATACTTTGGAGGCGCTAATCGACAGGTTATAGTGATGCCCGGCCGTACCGTCGATCGACGAACCCGCGCCCATGGTGAAAGCTCCGGTGTTGTGCCCGGTGAGGCTGTAATTCTGATCGGAATCGGCGACGAAGCTCGTATCACCGGCCAAAGTGATGGTCACGCCGGCATTGATGATAATATCGTCCACGTCCTCGATCGTGCCGGAAACCGTGGTGTTGCCGGTATAGGTGATGGCATTATCCAGATTGTTGTGGGACGAAATGCCGACCATATAGAGCCCGCTGATCTTGAAGGCAGCGGCCTTCTCAGAAAAACGGGAAGCCACAAGACTTCCACGCGTCTCAATGTCGCCCGTAGCTTCCATTTTGATCTCGCCGCGTTTGGCCTGCACAGTTCCCTGATTCAGGATGTTCCCCTGTGCAACAAATTCGATCACGCCATCATCGGACTTCACCACAGCCGTGGCATTGGCTCCTGGGGCGATGTTGATCGCCTTTTCAAAAAGTCCGTCGACGGCTTTGGCGTTAAGAACAACCTTGCCGCCCTGGGCCGAGATCGTACCGCTATTCTTGATCTGGTCCGCAAGGCCGAGCTTATTCGCCGTAGCCTCATCGACGCCGATCGACACGAGACCGTCTGCTGAAATACCGACTGCACGGTGTTCCCCGCAGCCAGGGCCACGGTGCCCATCGGAACTTCGATCGTTCCTGTGTTCTCGATGGTATTGGATACAAGGGCCACGAGATTCGCATTCGTACCGATGATGTGGCCGGCATTGGATAAGAACGCACCCTGCCCACTGAACTGATAGTTGCGCGCCAGAAAATCCGTCGCGCTCAAGTTAAGCGGCAGGGTTGAAGCTATAAGAGAAGCGCTATTGAGATTGATCATGGCACTTCTGCCGATATTGATGCCGGCGATATTCTGAAGGATAAAATCGAGGTTGAATAAATTCATGGTGCCAAAGATGTTGGACGCGCTACCGCCATTCACCAAAAGCGCAAGGCTTGAGCCGGTGCCAAGACCCGCGATATTGTAAATACTTCCCTGAGCGACATTGAACTCCGGAACATTCCACACCGGGTTGCCCTGCACTTTCCAATTCGTTGTGTTGTCCTGGACATTCACCTCCACCGATCCGCCTTCCAGCTTGATCGTCTCGGCCATCACGGGGGTGATGCACATGGACCAGAGGAATATGAAAGCTGTGCTGAGAGCGACTAATTTTTTCCAATCCGATTTCGACGCGAGAACTCGAGACATGTGACTTGTGACTTGCCGGCCCATCAATGCTTCAGCGTCAAAAGTCTCGAAAGCAAAGCTCGGATCTCGCATCTCCGGACTCCAATCCCAGGCTTTCACACATCCCAATTGTTGGTCTAAAACATTTCCTTTTTTCATTATGTCTCTCCAATAGAAAAGTACTCTACAGATCGGCTGTAGTCAATAGCTTCTTATAAACTTGTTAATAAATAACACTGTTTATATAAGTTAATAGCCATAATAACAGCAATACATAGCAATTAATAGCTTTAAATGATCCAAAATGGCACTAGAATGGTTATTTTGATTTTTATTGAGGCAGGGAAATCTGGCGCTTTCGCTTTAAAACGTGAGGTCGATCAAAAAAAGAGCGCCCAGGAGAATGCTTTTTTCCGCCGTGTCGGCGGCAAACGGAAACACAATCCCGAAATGATCGTTGCGGGACACGCCCTCTTCCACGGTGGGGGTCGGCCGCTTGCTGATCTTGCCTAATGTGGCGTTGCCCTTCCGTATATGAAAGGTCTCGGGATTCACGGGAGGACCTTCAATGGTGTAAAGAACATTTCCACCCGCATCCAGGACCTGAAAGTGCGTTTTCGAAGACCCTTGTTTCTGAACAGAGCCGAGCAGATTCTCAGCCGCGTCAAAGATCTCTATCTTATTTGCAAAAAGTCCGGCGTTTTTCTTAAAATAAAGATTCTCCTCCCCTTTCCGGTTGAGGAGATAAAGCGTGAACGCATACGATTTGCGAAAAGCAGCCAGCTCCGAAACCGTCCCGCCCTCCGAGGCCGCGTAATAGACCTCCTCTTCGGAGGCATCCGAAAGACAGCAAACGGGCTTTAACTTCCAGTTTTCCGGAATGCCGGAGTATTTTTTTTTCTCGCGCAGGATAAGTGAATCCAGAGACTTTAATAGTTTCATAAGAGTTTATGAGAGCGGCAGAACCTGCGGAAAATCGATCGCTGTTTCCGCCACATGGTTCACATAATTGGTGAAAAGGTTGAGCGAAACGGCCGTGATGATCTCAAGGATTTCCTCGTCCGAACAACCTGCTTTTCGAATTTCCGCCCATTCCGGATCGGTGATATTTCCACGATGAGACGAAAGCCTTTTGGCAAATTTGAGGATCGCGTCCGTTTTGGGATCCCGGGAGTTGGCCCTGCGGCCCGCTTCGATCTCCTCAGGCGTAAGCCCTGAAAGTTTCCCGATCGCGGAGTGTGCCGCGACGCAATAATGACATTGATTGTCCTCCCCTACGGCAAGCGCGATCTGTTCGCGCAATTTGAGAGGCAGCTTCGCGTCGGCAAAAGCTCCGGAGAGTCCCATATAGGCTTGAAGCGCCACGGACGAATGGGCCATGGTCTTGAGGATATTGGGAACACGCCCCGACTTGGCCTTGATCGCCGTCAAAAGTTCTTGGGTCTTGCCTTGCGCTTTTTCCGGGTCCAACGGTTGAATGCGGCTCATTGATTTCTCCTTTGGGCGTTGTGTGTTTTATCGGGTCCTGAGATAGCGACGGGTCAGAGCGATCAGAAAAAGGGGTGTGAGCAAAATGCCCGAAAGAGCTTCCAGCGCCGCGACGCCGCGGACCCAGCCCATCGGAAGATAGTCCCCATAACCCAAGGTCGTGTAAGTGGTCATACTCATATAGAATGATTCGAAAAGATCGATCTTCTGCACGAAGCCACCGGTCAGAATCAGGCCGGAGACATAGTAACAGAAAGCGCCTACCGTAATAACAACGCAGGCGATGCCGAATGTGCGGAAAGGCATTTCTCCGTAACCCCAGATCAACCGATTCATCGAACCCAAGACCCAACTCGTGCCGATGGACACTCGTTCCTTCCACGAAACCGATCGGAGCCCAACCGCGGGGGAACCCTGTCCCTGCATCTGCGTGAAGATCTTCCACAAACGAGTGAGCCGGACGTCCTTGGCACGCCGGTAACAATAAGAATATTTCGTGAAATCTCCTTCTTTTTCATAAAGGAGCGCGGCTTCGCTGAAAAGCGTTTCCGAATAGGCGTAGTCTTGGGCCTTAAGGGCCTGAAGCGCGGCAGATTCATTGCGCGTGGCGGCATTACGGAGGGGTTGCCAACCGGTGTGAATATTCCAGCATGTCGCGGCAGAAGAAAAACAGACCGCGGCTTTGAGAGGCTCGTTCACCTCCTGAAAAAGCTTGGCCGCCTGGTCAAAAGCCTGAAAGGCTTGGTCAATTTTGCTGTCTCCCCGGAGGCGATGCGCTTCACGTTCCAGATTGAACGCCTGCTCGATTTTTGTTTTGGACGCGGTCGGCAGCGCATCAAACGGGGTTTTCTTCGGATCCATGCTGGGCATTCTACTCAATTTGCCCCTTTTCCTCCAGCGGAGTTTCTTCCCGGCGCACCTTATTCTGAGTTCGAGCCTGCTAACATTTCCCTGGACTGCGAAAACGGGAAGTGTGTTGAGCCACGCTAAGGAGGCCGAAAGCCAGGATTTCTCATCGAGGCCGCTGCTGGAAAGACGCACTTCCCGACGGAGTTTTTGAGTGGGCTTCGTAAAAATTTTCGCGAGATTATTGCCAGGTTTCGCGGCGAAGAAGGGCTTTTTGGTAGACGTTTTCGTACTGTTTGGCGGCATCGAGCCAGGAGAAATGCTGGAGCATGGCGCGTTTGCGCATCAGTTCCATGTGCTCGGGCCGGTCATAATACGTACTCACCGCCCAGCCGACCGTATCATAGATCGCAGCCGGTGTTCCCTGAGAATAAAGAAACCCGGTCCCAAAACCACTTTTTTCCTCATAAGGAATGATCGAGTCCTTCAACCCGCCGGTCGCGCGCGCGATCGGAAGCGTTCCATATTTCAAACTATAGATCTGATTGAGACCGCACGGTTCATAAAGGGACGGCATCAGAAAAAAATCCGCTCCCGCTTCGATCAGATGCGCCTTGCGTTCGTTGTAACCGATCCAGGCGCCCACCCTGCCTGGATAAAGCGCCGGAAGCCCCCCAAAGAAATCCTCCTGCGCCTTGTCCCCGCTTCCGATAATGGCGAACTGCACCGCCATATCGCGAAGGATGCGGTGCATCACAAGCATCAAGTGCTGAAAACCTTTCTGCTCCGCAAACCGCGAGACGATGCCCACGACCGGAACGTTCACTTTGGAATCCAGCAAAAATTCCTCCTGCAACGCTTTTTTACAAAGTTTTTTTCCGGACAGATCGCGAGTGGAATAATTTGCCGGAATGAGCTCATCGGTTTCCGGATTCCAGTGATCGTAATCCGCGCCATTCAAGATCCCGAAGAGATCCTCCTTGCGGCGCTGGATGTAGGTTGAAAGTCCGTTCGCGCCGGGCTCCCCGAGGATCTCCCGGGCGTAGGTGGGGCTGACGGTCGTAACGGCGTCGGCATAAAAGATCGCGCCTTTCATGAAATTGATGCCGCCAAAATTCTCGAACTTGGCATCCGTAAAGTTGTCGCGTCCAAGCCCAAGAAAACCATAGGCATCGGCCTTGAAGGTTCCCTGATAGGCGATATTGTGGATCGAGAAAACGCTCGCGGTTCCGGCGAAGAACGGATTGTGCTGCTCCCAGATCTTCAGGTACGGCGCGACAAGCGCGGTCTGCCAGTCGTGGCAATGGATGATGTCGGGCTGGAACTTCAGATCTTGGCAAAGCTGGAGGCAGGCGCGCGAAAAAAAGCCGAAACGCTCGGGATTGTCCGCAAATTCCCGGTCGCCGTCGTCATAAAGTCCGGCGCGACCGAAATAGCTTTCATGTTCGATAAAATAGACCGGGAATCCGTCCGATTTTCCCTCGAAAACCTGACACCACATGACGCCGTTGCCGGTCGAAACGCCCATCGGCCCCAGAACAGGTTTCAGGCCGTATTTCTCCCTACTGATGGACCAATAACGCGGCAAGACAAGCCGGACATCATGACCGAGTTTCTTGAGGATCTTGGGCAGTGCGCCACAGACGTCTCCGAGACCACCGGTTTTGATGAACGGAACCGCCTCTGAAGCCGCAAACAAGATCTTGAATTTTTTCCCGTTCTTTTTTTTCATTCTTTAAAACTTTCCGTTGGCATACTGAGAAGGGAATTATACCTAAGAAGAGAAAATAAACCACTTCGAACACACGGAAAGAATGCTCTCCGTTTCAATGGGCAGGCAGGGTAAAAAAGAAAGTCGAGCCTCCCCCAGGATTAGATTCGACCCAGATGCGCCCGCCGTAACGCTCCACGATCTTCTGGCAAGTGGCAAGACCGATCCCCGAACCCGGATATTTCTGCCGTGTTAACAATTTTTCGAACATGACGAAAACACGTTCCCGGGATTCTTCCGGAATCCCGATCCCGTTGTCTTGAATCGAAAAAAGCCATTCTTTTCCCTTACGAACAGCGGAGAGATGGACGCGCGGTTCCTTTTCGCAATACTTCATCGCATTACCGATCAAGTTTTGAAAAAGCACCCCGGCAAGACCGGGACTGATCGCAAGAACCGGCAGGGGATCGTGTGTTATGGAGGCCTTTTTCTCGAGGCTCTCGACGCGAAGATTCTCCAGAGTTTCCGCGATCACTTTCTCAAGATCCGCAAGCGGAGCGTCTTTTTCTTCTTTCATGACCGTCGCGTATTCCAGAAGCGCTTTGATCATAGCGTTCATGCTCCGGACGCCCCGGAGAATACCGTCCGTGCATTCTTTTGCCTCGACATCGTTGGCATTTTTAAATTTCTCGACAAGAAATTCCGTAAAACCAAAAATGGTCGTCAGGGGGGACCGCAGGTCATGAGCCGCTTTATAAGCAAAATGTTCCAATTCACTGTTCGACCGCGCGAGCTCTGCGGAAGTCTTCTCGAGCAGAAGGCTTTTGTGACGGACTAAACGTGCCAACAAGAAAACCGCCACAAAAGTCACCAAATAAACTACCCCGTTCGACAGGAACGCCTGGGTGGTTTGAAAATGGCCCACATCGCGCTCGGCCGCAAACCACAGAAGGGAGACCAGACCGGTCGTCAGAACTCCTATTCTTTCTCCCAGATACCAGGTCATCAAAAGAATGGACGGAAAATAAAAAGCGTGAAAAGGGATTGTCTCTTTGGAAAAAATATCCAAATAAAAAACAAGGAGGGTGAACAGGAGAATGAAAAGGCCGAAAAGAAATCTCCGGACGAACGGTTGTTTCAAAGACAGCTGCTGGGGAAACAGGGATCTGCTCACAGCTTATAGTATAAGACTCGTTCCTCCGCTGTCAACGGATACGCCTCTTACCTCACTACTTTCGGCTTTGAAGTTCCCTTGTTATAATGGGACATGTCTCTTATCAGCGTCATCATCCCGACTTACAATCGCTCCGCGGTCCTTCCGCGAGCGATTAATTCCGTCCTTGCGCAAAAAGGCACAGAATTTGAACTTATCATCGTGGATGATGGGTCCACAGATGACATGCAAAAAATCCTCGTCCCAAGTACCACGCACCACGATTCCCGTGGCCCATGGCCCATGGCCCGGATTTTCCATCAGGAAAACCGCGGCCCCTCCGCCGCGCGCAACCTCGGGATCAAACACGCCAAGGGCGAATGGATCGCGTTCCTCGATTCGGATGACGAATGGAAACCGGGAAAACTTACGGCTCAGTTGAAATTTTTTGAGAAGAATCCGGATTACCTGATCTGCCAAACAGAAGAGATCTGGATCCGGAACGGCCAGCGTGTAAATCCGATGAAAAAACACAAAAAATTCGGCGGATGGATCTTTGAGAAATGCCTGCCTCTTTGCGTCGTAAGCCCGTCCGCAGTCATGATGCACCGGAAACTTTTCGACGCGGTCGGCCTTTTCGATGAATCGCTTCCGGCCTGCGAGGATTATGACCTCTGGCTCCGGATCGCTTCGCGCTACCCCATCGGCCTGATCGAAACACCTTACATTTTTAAATATGGCGGGCATGCCGACCAGCGCTCCCGCGAATTCCCTGCCATGGATCGCTTCCGCATCCAGTCGCTTGCCAAAATTCTTTCACAGAACATCCTCACTCCAGAGCAGACCACGGCCGCACGGAAAACGCTTGATGAGAAAGCAAGGATCTATATCGAAGGCGCGTTAAAACGGGGGAAAGAAAAAGAAGCTGACGAGGTACAAAAGCTCGTGGAACGGGAAACGGCTAACGGGTAACGAAAGAACTTCCGCGTTCCCCGTTCCCCTCTTTTAGATTTTATTGAGCATCCACCCCAGCAAAACCACCTGCGGAAGGCTGATCGCGAGCATCCAGAGCGCCGTACGGGGTCCAACATTTTTCCAGATCAGCGCAATCTGCGTGAAATTCGTCACCACGCCCGCCATCAGGAATGCAAACGCGTTGCCAAACGCCCCGGTCTGCCGATAAATTTCGAAGGCGAGCGGCGCGGTTCCCTGTGAACAAACTTCGATCACTGCCGCCATCCCGAGCGTCGCGAAGAGTCCTAGGAGCGTCGGGCCGAGATATTGGTGAAAAATAGACGAAGGCACGAACGCTGAAATCAGACCGGCCAGAACCATCCCGATCAGGATCCATAGGAGAACCATATCACTTAGATTGAGAACCCCGGCCCAGACCCCGCGGACATCAGCAACCAACGACTCTCGGGTCCAGTGATAATTCCGGAACTTTCCGGCCATATCCTTCAGGATGGAAAAATCTTTTCCGACCTCAAGTGAGTTCGGATTTTTTTCGATCTTTCCAAAATGCTCAAGACCTTGCAGGATCAGTCCGGTATTCAGGGCGATCAAAAGCGCCCCAAGGACGATCAAGAGCGCCTTCCATCCAAAAAATCCAAAAAGGAGGATTGTGATTGGAAGGTTCGCCCACGGACTCGCCAGGAGAAAGCTCACCACCGCGGGACCGGAAGCGCCCTTCTTATAAACCTCCATGGAAATCGCAAGGATTCCGTGGCAGCAGGCACTCATCAAAAATCCCAAACCCACAGAATAAAAGATCGTACGCTTTTTTGGGATCGCCAGATGCTTGGAAATATATTCCTTCGACACAAAATGATCAATCAATCCCCCGAGGAAAAAACCGATCGCGATCGGCCAAAACACCATGCGCGTGTAATGCATGAATGCGTCGTAAAACGGCCGAAGCGCCGGAAAAAGAAAGGACGCGCCTAACAAGATCGCCGAGGAAAGAGAAACCCACAAAAGACCGTTCCGATACCATGGCCTTTTTCGCATCTTCCCGCCGGCACAACAAGCCGGAGGCTTATGCCCCCGGCACGCTTGCGGGGACTCGACGTTCCCGTCTTCGCAGCAGTTCGTCCCTCCGCTCATTAAAGACTCCCCTGCTCCATACCTTTTTCCATTTTCTCAGACTTGGAATTGACCGGAACTACCGCCGTCGCAGAAGCGGATGCTTTTTCCTTTGCTTCCATCTGGGCGATATATTTGACCGGATCTTTCAGGAATGGCGCTTTGCACATCGGGCAGCAAAGACCGTACCGCTTGCCTTGATACTCGACAAAACTTGTCCCAGACACAGGATCGCCGGAAACCGGACAAATTTTGTTCCCAACATTCACAACCTTTTCATTCGCAAATACCGGCAAGACCGCAAGCGGAATGAGAAACATCACCAACAACACGACAGCTAACAGCTTTTTCATATTGATTCTCCTTTAGTTGATTCGATCCAAACAGCTTTTCCTTGTTTCATTTCAAACCTCCATTTCCATATAAAATAAATGACGGGGTATACCAATAACTCCAGAATAAAAGAGGTCGTAAGCCCGCCGATCATCGGCGCCGCGATACGTTTCATGGCATCCGAACCCGCACCCGCGGCCCACATGATCGGCAGAAGGCCCATGAACGCCGCCATCACGGTCATCATTTTGGGCCGCACACGTTTGACGGCACCGTGGATGATGGATTCTTCGAGGTCTTTTTCCGAGCGCATCTGTTTTTTCTCAACCGCTGCGTGGTAAGAGAGATCGAGAAAAAGAAGCATGAACACACCCGTCTCGGCATCCAGCCCCATGAGCGCGATCATCCCGACCCACACCGCGATGGAAACGTGATAACCCAGGATCCACAAGAGCCAGACGGCCCCGACCAGTGAAAAAGGAACAGCCAACAACACGATCCCGGTTTTTACCGCAGATTTCGTGTTCATATAAAGCAGAAGGCAGATCAGAAAGAGTGTGAGCGGCAAAATGACCTTGAGCCGCTCTTTGACGCGGATCATGTTCTCATACTGTCCGCTCCAGACGAGCGTGTACCCCTGCGATAATTTGAGTTCGCGTGCCGCGATCTTTTTGGCTTCCTGAACATAACTTCCGATATCGCGTCCCGCCATATCCACATACACATACCCCGCCAAAAGACCGTTCTCGTTCCGGATCATGGCAGGTCCCGAAACCTTTCGAATCTCCGCAAGTTCCGCGATCGGAATTTGCTGGCCGGTCGCAGTCGCCACCAGAACTCTTTTCAACTTTTCAATGTCGTCGCGGAATTCACGGGAATAGCGGACATTCACAGGATAACGTTCGCGACCTTCAATGGTTGTCGTAATGTCCTCGCCACCGATGGCCGAATTGATGACCGCTTGAACTTCCGCGATGGAAAGACCGTAGCGCGCCAGGGCCTCGCGCTTGATATCAAAATCCAGGAAATAACCGCCTGCGGCCCGTTCCGCGTAAATGCTCCGGGTTCCTTGGACATCCTTCAGGACCCTCTCCAACTGCATCCCGATCTTTTCGATCTCTTTGACATCCGCACCCAGCACCTTGATACCTATCGGCGTTCGGACGCCGGTGGAAAGCATATCGATCCGGTTCTTGATCGGCAGGGTCCAGGCGTTCGTGGTTCCGGGGATCTTGAGCGCTTCATCCAACTTTCCGATAAGTTCTTCGCGGGAGATATGCTCGGGCCAGATCCACCTGAACGGTCCACGGAAAAGTTCCGGGACCCCTTTGGAATACCACCGCTCTTTCCTGGACCAGTCTTTTTCCGGCTTCAAAAGAATAACGGTCTCCATCATGGAAAAAGGTGCGGGATCCGTGGAACTTTCCATGCGCCCGGATTTTCCGAACACCCGTTCGACCTCAGGAAAGGTTTTGAGAATCTTGTCCTGTTTTTGTAAAAGCGATTGCGCTTCGGTCACCGAGATCCCCGGCAATGTCGTCGGCATGTAAAGAAGGTTCTCTTCCCAAAGCGGCGGCATGAACTCGGAGCCTAATTTAAAATAAACCGGGACCGTGGTCAGAACCAGGAGAAGGACCGTTATGAGCGTCGCTTTGCGGTGCTTGAGAACGAACCTGCAGGCAGGTTCATAAATTTTAAAGAGGATTTTGCTGACCGGATGTTTTTCCTCCGGGTAATAAGTTCCGACCGCAAGTGTCGTCGCCACCTTAGAGATCCCGTTCTCGACTTTCTTCGAAAAGAATGGCAATTTGAACTTGATCGGGTCCATCCTCGAAAAAAGCATGCGCAGGGCCGGGTCCAGCGTAATCGCCAGGATCGCCGCCGCGGCCATCGCGAGAGTTTTAGCCCAAGCAAGTGGCTTGAAAAGTCGGCCCTCTTGGTCCAGGAGCGTAAACACCGGAAGAAACGAAACCGCGATCACGAGGAGCGAAAAGAACACCGCGGGACCCACTTCCTTAAGCGCCTGAAGCCGGATGAGATGGAAGTCCCCTTTGCGGCCGCCCGCGATCCACTGTTCTAACCGTTTGTAGGCATTCTCCACCTCTACGATCGCACCGTCCACCAGTACGCCGATGGAAATAGCGATACCGGAAAGTGACATGATGTTGGAAGTAAGATTCATGCGGTGCAGAAAAATAAAAGAAAGCAGGACCGAGATCGGGATCGTAATGATCGGGACGATGGCGGAGGGAAAATGCCAAAGAAAAAGCAGGATCACAAAGCTCACGATCAACATTTCTTCCGCGAGCTGATGCCTTAGCGTATCAATGGCGTGCAGGATCAGTTCGGATCGGTCATACGTGATCTCAAGTTCCACACCCGGAGGGAATGACGGCTTGAGTTCTTCGATCCGTGTTTTCACGCGCCGGATCACATTTAACGCATTCTCACCGGAGCGCATGATCACGGTTCCTGAAACCACATCGCCTTCTCCGTTCAAGTCCGCAAGACCCCGGCGGATCTCCGGACCGATCGCCACGACCCCAAGATTTTTTACAAGAACGGGCGTTCCCTTGGGATCCACACTCACCACGATATTCTCGAAATCCTGGACGGATTTCGCGTAACCCCGGCCGCGCACCATGTATTCCGCACCGGAAAATTCCATGAGCCGGCCGCCGGTTTCCTGGTTACCGCTTCGGACCGCGTCCATGACCTTGGTGATCGGAATGTTGTAGGCCAAAAGACGGTTCGGGTCGACTGTGATCTGGTATTGTTTAACAAAACCACCAAGCGACGCGACTTCCGCGACCCCGGGAACGCTTTGCAGGTGATAGCGCAAAAACCAATCCTGGAAACTGCGAAGCTCCTGCAGATTATGTTTACCGGTCTTGTCTACCAGCGCGTATTGAAAAACCCAGCCTACGCCCGTTGCATCCGGCCCAAGTTCGGTTTGGACGCCTTGCGGGAGCCGCGGGATGATCTTGCTCAGATATTCGAGCGTCCTGCTCCTCGCCCAATAAAGATCGGTCCCATCCTTAAAGATCACGTAAACGTAGGAAAAACCGAAATCTGAAAATCCGCGGACCGCCTTCACGTTCGGGGCGCCCAGCATCGCCGTCACAATCGGATAAGTTACTTGATCTTCAATGATGTCCGGACTGCGATCCCATTTAGAATAGATAATGACCTGTGTGTCGGACAGATCGGGAATGGCATCAAGCGGAATATTCTGAAGAGACCAGACGGCCGTAACGATCGCAACTGCAGTCAGAACGAAGATCAGGAGCTTGTTATGGGCCGAAAACTCAATGACCTTTTCGATCCACCCGCCTTGTCTTAATTTTGGAGAGGACTCTCTCTCATCCGACATGCAGGCCCTTGCCTTTCATTTTATTTCCAGAAGGGTTGGCAGGAACTGTCCTAGCTTCTATTAATTTTTGAATGTTAGCCATGGCTGTGCTCCCCGCCTCCGCTACTCCCAGCTCCCTCCAGAGCGGATTTAAGACGGCTTTCGGAATCGATCAGGAAATTTCCGCTGGTGACGACCTTTTCGCCTTCCTGAAGTCCGCTCTTGATCTGATAAAAACGGTCCGCCTTCGCGCCCAACCCGACTTCCCGAGGTTCGAAAACATTGTTTTCCTTTACCACAAAGACGATGTTCTTTTCCCCTGTTGCGAAAACGGCTTCCTCCGGCACGGCGATCTGTTCCCCGAGGTTTGTTTGAAGCATCACATTCACATACATTTCAGGTTTCAAAATACCATCCGGATTCTCAAGCTGCGCGCGAACGCGAATGGACCGCGTCACCGGATCCACCACCGAATCCAGCGCTCGAAGGATTCCGTGAAATTTTTGGTCAGAAACAGCCGGAACCTCGACTTCGACCGTATCTCCGACATGGACAAAAGGCATTTCATATTCATAAATCGGCGCATAAAGCCAAACTTTGCCTCCCGCGTCGGAATAAAGAAGTGAACGGTCCGGCTTCCCCGCCTTCTCGATCTCCTGCACGATCGAATCGCTCAGACCCAAAAGACGCAGCTTGATCTTCGCAGAATCCACCAGCTTGGCGGCCTGCTCTTTGATCTCCGGATCTGCAGTCCCGGCTTTCTCAAAAGCCTGCGCGGCTTGAAGGTATTCTTCTTCGGCTTGATAAAGTTCCGGATCGTAGGCGATGCGACCGGAAACACGGATCGTTTTGGCGAGCCCCATTTTCTGAACAAGCGCGGTCTTGACGCCGATCACCTGCTGTTTCTCGGCGCCGAGTTGGACCTGCGCGTAACCCTGCGGGAGAGCTTCTTTCACAATGACGCCGAGGTCTTCCCCGCAGTGCGGGCATTTCCCGAGCCGGGCGAATTCCGGCGTCATGGCGAGCATGCATTGCCCCATCTTGCATTTATGAAGCAAACAGATCTCACCCGGTTTCATGGCCATGAGCTGTGCGACCGTGAAGACTTTGGGCGCGGATCCCGGCACGACAGTAGATCCCTCGGGCATGGACATTCCCGGCATAGATCCTGATTCTTCTTTTCTTTCGCGCTTCACAAGCGTCATGTTACAGATCGGACAGTTGCCGGGCCGGTCGGAAGTATAGTTGGGATGCATCGGGCAATAATAAACCGCTTTTTCGGCATGCTTTCCCGCATGGATCGAAAGATGCTCCGCGGATCGAAGCGCGATGGCGCTCGCTACGATCCCAATGATTAAAAAAACGCCGAGAGATACAAAGCGATTCATTTTGATCATTTCCTTTGTCCTTCCATATCTTGGAGATCAAGACCCGTCGCCCAAAGGAGATCCGCGTAGGCTTTGAGAGTTTCGGCTTGAAATTGAATCCCAGAAAGTTTGGCGTTGAGATACACGCGTTCACTGTCGAGAAGATCGAGAAAACCAGCCTTGCTCCCCTCATACCCGGCCTGGTCCGCAGAAAGTGCCAGTTTCGCCTGCGGGATAATGGCCGCCGCATAAAGGTCAGCGATCTTGGCGGCAGACTGGAACCGGTAGTAAGCATCTTTCACTTCAAAAAAAGTCTGGTTCTTCGCAGCGATCAATTTTGCATTTTGCACTTCTTCAAGCTTCCGGGCTTCCTGGATCTCCGGAATAATGCGGTTTTGCCAAAGCGGAATATTGAATCTCAAGGGGAACATCCAAGTGTCCCTACCGTTATTGGCTTCCGTGGTCGCACCTTTCCCGACTCGGGTGTATTCAAACCCGACGTTCACATCCGGGAGATAGGCCAATTGCGCTAATCTTTTTGCGTAATGTGTTTGGGAGGCTACGGCCTCCGCCGCCTTGATCTCTTCCCGGTTCTGGACCGCCAGATTGATCAGCTCAACGAGCGAACGGCTCACGGCAGGCTTGCCCGGGAGTGTCGCCTTTCCAATCACGGTCATGGGATCCTGATCCAGGAGGGCATTCATCTGCGCGGCCACGCTTTCACGCTGCTGTTCGAGCGTATAAAATTTTTCCAGATTCATGGAAAATTCCGCCTCAGCTTTGGCAACATCGCGTTGGCTTCCCGACAGATTGGAATAACGCGCTTGCGCGACCCCTTCGATTTTTTTCAGGAGTTCTTTAATTTCCGCAAGGGTATCCAGGGAGGCATCAATATAGTAAAGCTGATAGTAAAGCTGGGTGAGTTTGTTGGTGATATCTCTTTCCATGGCAGCAAAGCGTGCACGTGTGGCTTCGGATTCCGCTTGAGCGGCCTTTCGTTTTTCCCAAAGCTTAGCTGGAAAAGGAACTTCTTGGGAGATCCCAAAACGGTTCTTTTGAGGGCCCGTCATCGTTTCAACCATGGGGCCCATGATGTCATAACCGCCCACGGGATCCGGAAGGGCCCACGACGCCATGATGGCTTTCTTGGAGGCAAGCCATTCGGCCTTCGCGGCCACGATCTCGGGATTTTTTCCCAGGGCTTGCTGGATCAGGTCTTGTAAGCGCAAGATTGGGGGGATTTGAGGCTTCTCTTCCGCCCGAGCGGAACCGATTAAAAAGAGTGGAGTTGCCAGAATCAAAATCGCTATGAACATCCTTTTCATCGCGTGGCCCTCCTTTGAGATTTCATTCTACCCCGCCCGGCATCTATTAAAAATTCATTTCTTAATACGCTCGAGCAACTCGTAAATCTCCTGGATCTTCCGGTTTTTTTCCGCTAGAGACTTCCCGGTAAAAGCGGTCTTCACGCAGGCGTTCAAATGGTCCTTGAGGATCTTCGATTCCACGTTCCTGAGCGCCCCGATGGCTGCACCGGTGGCGTAGAGGATGTCCACACAGTAACGCCGGTCCTCGATCATCTTGTGGATGCCACGGATCTGACCTTCGATCCTCCGAAGCGATACCAGCTTATCCTGATGGTCCATTCCCTTGCTCATACCCGTCTTTTTCTTCATACGCCAATCCTATCATACCCCATGGGGGTATGTCAATGCTTTTCTGGAAAACTGCTAACGGATAACGAAAAAATTTTAGTTCACCATTCTCCTTCCCCGTTTCCCGCCGCATTTTGCCTAGGCCCCTTTGGGGTTCCCCTTTTCCCGGTTTTTGAATACAATATCGCCCATTATGAATCTCCTAGCGATTGAGACCTCCAGTCCCGTCCTGAGCGTTGCGATCAAGAAGAGCGGGGCCAAGCTCCGCCACGCGACCATCAAAGGCTACATGAAACACGCTGAGAACCTTCTCCCGGCAATCGACCGGCTCCTCAGAAAAGAAAGGCTGAAGATCGGGGATATTGACGCCTTCCTGATCAGCCGAGGGCCTGGGTCTTTCACGGGACTGCGCATCGGTTTCGCCACGCTCAAGGGTTTCCTCGCAGTCCGCTCCAAATCTTGCTATGGCGCTTTTTCCCTCGACGTGATCGCGGCCGGGATTAGACCCCAGGGATATACGAATCTCACGGTATGTTTGGACGCAAGGCGTGGTAAACTTTATGCGCGTTCGTATCTTTATCATGAAAAAAGGTGGCGCTCAAGAGGACCCTCCCGCGTCATACCGATCGACAACTTGATCTCCGGACTTCCCGGAGAGAGTTGGATCGCCGGTGACGGGATCCCTAAACTCGCTACCAAAAATCTTTCCATCGTACCTGAAAAGAACTGGATTCCACGGGCTGCCACTTTGATCGCATTATTTGAAACAAAGAACCCGCTTCTAAAAAAGTTGCGACGGCCCAAAGAATTTTTACCGTTCTACTTGAGAAGTTCCGAAGCAGAAGAAAAGCTGAAGGATAAAAAACATGCCGGCCCTTGCCTGTAATTTCATTTCCAGAATGGTCGGCAAGGACTGTCATGATTTCTATTTTATTTTTTTAATTAAGGAGAATCATGGCTGAGCTCACTCAAAACAGATCCGTGATCCAGCACAGCTCGTGGATCGAGCTCCGCACGGACCGTCTTCTTAAAAATCTCCAGACCCTTCGGAAACGATCCGGACAAACGGATGTCCTAGCGGTCATCAAAGCGAATGCCTACGGCCACGGGCTCGAAGAGATCGCCAATGCCCTCGCTGGCAAAGTTACTTATTTCGGAGTCGCTACTTTACGGGAAGCGCTGGAACTCAAGGAACATCACCCTCAGACCCCGGTCTTTCTTTTCGGACATTTGTTCTCACATGAACTCCCGGCAGCACTTTTGGGCGGTATTACTTTGAGCGTTTCCAGTCTCGAAAAAGCCCGGGAGATCTCGGACCTCTCGGAAAACCTGGGGCGTAAAACTTCAGTGCATGTGAAAATCGACACGGGCATGGGCCGCATGGGAATCCCGATCCGCGAGGCTGCTTTTTCTGTAGAGGAAATGACAAAGCTCAAAGGCCTTATGCTCGATGGTATTTACATGCATTTTCCGACCGCGGAAAAGGATGATGCTTTCCGGAGAACACAGGTTCTGGCGTTCGGATCTTTGATAAAGACGCTTGAACAAAAGAAGATCGCGTTCCGGTTCCGCCATGCAAAAAACAGCGCCGCAACGCTGACCTTGAAGGATCCTCTCTTCAACATGATCCGGCCAGGCCTCACGCTTTATGGCATCTATCCGGACCCTGGATTGAAAGAGACGGCTCAGTTCGAGCCGGTACTTTCACTCAAAAGCCGTATCGTTCTTGTCAAAAAAGTCCGCGCCGGAGAATCGGTCGGATACGGCCGCGAATTCATCTCCGAACATGACACCACGATCGCTGTGTTGCCTTTCGGGTACAGTCATGGTTATCCTTACGCGGCGTGGAAAAACGCTTCCGTTCTTTTTAAAGGCAAGCGCTATTCCCTCGCAGGTAAGGTTTCCATGGATTATATCGCGGTGAACCTCGGAAATACCGAAGCCAAAGAAGGCGATACAGTCACGCTCCTTGGCGAAGATCAAATGGAGCGCATCACGGCTGAAGATATCGCCGGGTGGGCTGGGACCATCCCTTATGAGATCGTCACGCGTCTGAATTCCCATCTACCAAGAATTGTTATCCAATAACCATTCACGCTGGCGCAGTGTGATGCAAGCTTAAAACCATGATCCAATTTAAAATTCGCCATATCCCCGAGGTTGCGTCGACCAATACCGTTGCCCTGGAAGCGGCAAGGCAAGGCGCCCCGGAAGGGCTTGTGATCACCTCGGACCATCAAACCGCAGGACGCGGAAAGCCCGGACGCCAGTGGCTTTCTCCTGTCGGAAAGAACCTGCTCTGTTCGATCCTCCTGAGACCACCCCTTAGCCCGGCCAAAGCCCCCATGCTCACTCAGATCGCTTGCCGTGCGGTTGCCAAGGTCTTGAAAGAGCAGTATGATATCGCCTCAGAGTTCAAGCGGCCAAACGACGTCATGGTTGGTTCACAGAAGATCTGCGGCACCTTGGTCGAAGCTTATTCCTCCTCATCCGAGTTGGAGGCCGTAGTCATCGGAATCGGCTTGAATGTGAACGCAGGAACCTCGGAGCTTCCCCCTGAGGGAATCTCTATGATGCTCCTGAAGATGATGGAATATAGGATCGATGAGATCCTTGGTCATATTTTGAATGAATTAGGTCATAAATGTAGTGAATTATACAAAAACAGTTGAATATATCTATCATCATCCCAAAATTATCTGTTTTTAATCTTCTAAGTGGTAAATCGATTCGTTTTAATGTTATATCTCATATGCGAGTTCAAAGAAACGGAGAAACATGGTCAAGCGGATATTAGCCGTAGATATCGGGAACACGGCAGCCACGACTGGGTTTTACGAGGGGGGTCGTCTGATTGATTTTGGATCTATGTATTATGACGATATCCCTAAATATATACTTAAACTATCTAAAAATGGTAGGGATTCTCATTTAGACGTCGTTTTAAGCTCTGTATTCCCTAAAATGACTAGTTTCTTGAAGCATAAATTTCAAAGAACCAAGAACATTAAAATGTGGATAGTCGGAGACAATTTACCCATAAAAATACGTCATAAGTATAATTATTTAAGCAGTTTAGGATGTGATCGAAAGGTGAATATTTATGGAGCTGTCCTCATGTATCGCCTCCCTATGCTCGTTATCGACTACGGCACAGCTATCACTTTTGACCTTATAGACTCCAAAGGAGTCTTCCAGGGAGGAATGATCATCCCGGGGCCTGAAACAGCCTATAGAGCATTGAGTCAGCGGGCGGCCCTGCTTCCCAAGGGACTTTCCATGCCGAGGAAATCAAAATCCTTCCTCGGGAGGAACGCCCGTGAATGTATGGAGTCAGGTATCCTGGAAGGCTATGGCGCCATGACCGATGAGCTGATCATGAGGTTCCGCAAGAGGTACGGGAAAAACCTTCGCGTCCTGGCAACCGGCGGTTTCGCCGAGGTTATCCACCCCTATACAAAGAACATTGATGCCATCGACCCAAAACATTCTATCAAAGCTCTCCTCGCTCTCTGGCGCAGTAGAAAGTAGCACGAAGGAATTACGCTCCTGCCGTATACCTTATTCCTTGCTTCAAAATTGTTTTAAGAAATTCCTCTTGATTTTTTGAGCCCGCCGAATACAATAGCGCCTCACCTGGCACTCAAAATTGCTGAGTGCCAGAACCGCAACGCATTTCATTCGAAACACCTAATCAACAATAAGGAGAATCAACATGGCAAAACAACTTCTGTTCAGTGAAGAGGCGCGCCGCGCGATCCTGCATGGCGTGGATCAGCTCGCAAATGCAGTCAAGGTTACCCTCGGTCCCAAAGGCCGCAACGTGGTCCTTGAAAAGAAATTCGGATCCCCGACCGTCACCAAGGACGGTGTTTCGGTCGCCAAGGAGATCGAGCTCGAAGACCCTTATGAGAACATGGGCGCCCAGATGGTCAAGGAAGTCGCTTCCAAGACTTCTGATGTGGCCGGCGACGGAACCACGACCGCGACTATTCTCGCGCAGGCGATTTATCGCGAAGGCCTAAAAAACGTCACGGCCGGAGCAAACCCGATGGCCCTCAAACGCGGCATCGATAAAGCCGTGGAAGCCATCGTGGCCGAACTCGATAAAGTCGCAAAACCCATCGGCAAGGATAAAAAAGAGATCGCTCAGATCGCCTCCATCGCCGCGAACTCCGACACCACGATCGGTGATCATATCGCCGAAGCCATGGAAAAAGTCGGCAAAGACGGCGTCATCACGGTTGAAGAAGCCAAAACCACGGCCACGACGCTGGATGTGGTCGAAGGCATGCAGTTCGACCAGGGGTATCTTTCCCCGTATTTCGTGACGGACACCGAGCGCATGGAAGTCGTGCTTGATGAACCGTTCATCCTCATCAATGAAAAGAAGATCTCCTCCGTTAAGGACATGCTCCCGATCCTCGAAGCCGCGTCCAAGGCCGGGAAACCTCTCCTCATTATTGCCGAGGAAGTGGACGGCGAAGCGCTCGCAACCCTCGTGGTCAATAAGATCCGCGGTACGCTCACCGTTTGCGCGGTCAAGGCCCCGGGATATGGAGACCGGCGCAAGGCCATGCTGGAAGATATCGCCATCCTCACCGGCGGCAAGGCCATCACCGAAGACCTCGGGATCAAGCTTGAGAACGTGACCTTAAAAGACCTCGGTCGTGCAAAACGCGTGACCGTGGACAAAGAAAAATCTACGATCATTGAAGGCGCTGGTAAGAGCACGGATATCACCAGCCGTATCGGCCAGATCAAGAAACAGATCGAAGATACGGATTCCGATTACGACAAAGAAAAGCTTCAAGAACGTCTCGCGAAGCTCGCGGGCGGCGTGGCGGTCATTCATGTCGGTGCCGCGACCGAAACCGAAATGAAAGAAAAGAAAGCACGCGTGGAAGATGCGCTTCATGCAACCCGCGCGGCCGTGGAAGAAGGCATTGTCCCGGGCGGCGGCGTAGCCCTCTTACGCGCCGGCAGTGCGCTCGACAGCCTGAAACTCAAGGGCGATGAAAAAATCGGCGCCGAAATCGTCCGGCGTGCCATTGAAGAACCTCTCCGTCAACTGGCCTTTAACGCCGGGGATGAGGGTTCTGTCGTGGTCCAACGCGTCATGTCCGAAAAAGGTAATATCGGGTACAACGCTGAGACCGGTGAGTTCGAAAATTTGGTCGAAGCCGGAGTCATCGATCCGAAAAAAGTCACCCGCAGCGCGCTCCAGAATGCGGCCAGCGTTTCCGGCCTCCTTCTCACCACCGAGGCTCTAATCACGGACCTTCCTGAAGAAGAGAAGATGCCGCCGATGCCGGGTGGCGGCGGTATGGGGGGCATGGGAGGTATGGGCGGAATGGGTGGCATGGGCGGGATGGATTACTAAAGATTCGAAATTAAACTAAACGTCAAAAATTAACGAAGGAGAAATAAAATGAAAGTCAGACCGTTAGCAGACCGAGTGCTGGTAGAAGTTCTTGAAGCGGAAGCAAAAACCAAGGGCGGCATCATCCTCCCGGACACCGCAAAAGAAGAAAAGACTGAGGGCAAGGTCATCGCAGTCGGCGCGGGCAAAGTGCTCGAATCCGGCAAGATCCAGGCCATTGAAGTTAAAAAAGGCGATCGCGTGCTGTTTGGAAAATATTCCGGCGACGATCTCATGATCGACGGCGTCAAGCACAAGATCGTCAAAGAGAGCGAAATTCTCGCCGTTTACGAGAAGGAGTAACCCCATGGCAAAATTGATTTCCTACTCGGAAGAAGCGCGCCAGCGGATCAAACGCGGCGTCGACATCCTCGCAAGGGCTGTCAGCGTCACGCTCGGTCCCCGCGGCCGCAATGTTGTGATCGATAAGAAATTCGGCGCACCCCTTGTGACCAAAGACGGTGTCACGGTCGCCAAAGAGATCGACCTGAAGGACCCGTATGAGAATATGGGCGCCCAAATGGTCCGGGAAGTCGCGGAAAAGACTTCGGATAACGCTGGAGACGGAACCACGACCGCGACGGTCCTGGCTCAGGCTATCGTTTCCGAGGGTTTAAAGAACGTCACCGCCGGTGCCAATCCTATGGCCTTGAAGCGCGGTATTGATAGAGCCTCCGCGAAGATCGTCGACACGATCAAGAAAATGTCCAAGGCCGTCAAAGGCAAAGAGGACATCACGGCCGTCGGCGCCATCAGCGCCAATAACGACCAATCGATCGGTCAGCTTCTGGCGGATGCTCTAGAAAAGGTCGGCAAAGAAGGCGTGATCACGGTCGAAGAAGCGAAAGGTCTCAAGACCGAACTGGACGTGGTTGAGGGGATGCAATTCGACCGCGGCTACTTGTCGCCTTATTTTGTGACCGACGCTGAGCGGATGGAAGTGGTCTTGAAAGAACCTTACATCCTTCTTTACGAGAAAAAAGTCAGTGCCGTAAAGGACCTCGTCCCAGTGCTTGAGAAAGTGGCGCGCCTCGGCAAGCCCCTGCTCATCATCTCGGAAGACATTGAAGGCGAAGCTCTTGCGACACTCGTGGTCAACAAGATCCGCGGCGTGCTCCAGATCGCAGCCGTAAAGGCTCCCGGATTCGGGGACCGGCGCAAAGCCTTGATGGAAGATATTGCGATCATCACCAAGGGCAAGTTCATTTCAGAAGATCTCGGCGTAAAACTCGAAAATGTCGACCTCGAAATGCTCGGCACAGCCCAGCGCGTGGTGATCGATAAGGATAACACCACGATCGTGGGAAGCGCGGGAACCCAGAAAGATATCAAGTCCCGTTGTGATCAGATCAAAGCCGAGATCGAACGGTCGGACTCGGATTACGATAAAGAAAAGCTCCAGGAACGACTTGCGAAACTTTCCGGCGGCGTGGCCGTTGTGAAGGTCGGCGCAGCAACGGAAGTGGAAATGAAAGAAATGAAAGCCCGCATCGAGGACGCGCTTCATGCAACCCGCGCGGCCATCGACGAAGGCATCGTCCCAGGCGGCGGCGTGGCACTTCTGCGCTCCATCGCATCGCTTGATGACGTTAAAGCGTCGGGCGATGAAGCCACAGGCGTTCAGATCGTTCGCCGGGCGCTACAGGAACCGGCCCGTAAGATCGCCCACAATGCCGGGGCCGACGGATCAGTCGTCGTGAAGAAGATCCTTGAAAACAAAGGGGACTTCGGATTCAACGCGCTGACCTGCGAATTTGAGGACCTTGTTAAGGCCAAGGTCATTGACCCGGCCAAGGTCGTCCGTATCGCGGTGGAGAACGCCTGCAGTATCGCGGGCCTCATTCTCACCACCGAGTGCGTGATCGCGGATAAACCCAAAGAGAAAAAAGAAGAGGATAAGAAAAAATCCTCGAACTACTCGGGCAGCATCGAGTAATTAAAGAACGCTCTAGCAAAAAAAGCCGGTTCCCTTCGCGGGGAGCCGGCTTTTTTTATGCCCTGCAATAATGCAAGATTTCTATTCATCCCGCTTCTAAAGGGCCTGGCCCAGCTGTTCCCGAGTCAGGACCTTTTCGTCTACAAGAAACTTGGGTCCATTGGCTTCAGAAACAGGCGAAAGCAAGAGATCTGCCTCTCACGAGGAATCTTACTCTGAGAAGATCTTTCGCACCGCTTGGACCAGAACGGTCATATCCGAGGTCTTCACTACGAAATCATCGGCCCCCATCTTGCGGGCCAAAATGGGGTCAACCGCGTCGAGTTTCCCGGTCATGACGATCACCTGCGGCGAATGGGGCTGAATTTCTTTGATTCTGCGGCAAACGTCAAACCCGGAAACCTTCGGCATCACGACGTCGGTCATAACAAGATCCGGAAGCGACCGTTGGAGCGCCTGAAGCAGGCTTTCAAATTCCGAAAACGCCTGGACCTCATGGCCTTCTGCTTTTAGAACCGCCATGATCATTTTGAGAGCGAGAGGATCGTCATCGATCACGAAAATGTTTTTTTTCATCGCATTTCTCCGGTTTCATCAAAGGATCCCTTCATAATCCATCTACCTAAAAATATAAAAGCAATCATGCCAGTCCAAACTTTTTCCATAAAGGATGACCTGGGCGAAAACGCGGTCAAAAGAGCGTATACACCACAAGCGTGATCGCCACAACCATTGTAGAAATAGCGAGCAGAAAAGAGCCGTCGCCGATATTTTCCAATATTTTCTTCCTCTTGGAATGCCTTTTGCTTTTAAGGGCAAGAAAGGAAGATACGCAGGCTATCATAAACACTATGGAATCAAGAGCTAGGATATCATCGACAATCGTGTTGGCCCTCTGAGTTCCGTTCATCTGGATCAGCTGAATCACGGTCAGGCAAACACCGACCATCGCCGCGGATACCGAAAAGACATCCACCGAAATATTTGTCTCGACCTCTTCTTTCATGGATGACTCCACCCTAATTCTCCTTAATTAAAAAACAACCGTTTCATCATGGCTGTCCTCGTTTTCAATTTAAAGGTGCCTCTTGAAAACGGTAGCGCCATGTCAAATCCCTCAGGCCCACGAAAAGATTACTCCTTCCCCGTGCTGGAATCAAACAAAAAAGCCTGAACTTTGAGGAAGAGAAACGGTGAAGAAACAGCTGATGGAGGAAATTAACGCGACTTGCGGAAAGCGGGAGCGATGTAGCCGCGGGAGCGGCCGCCCCGGCCGAAACGACGGCCGCCGAAAGAAGCGACCTTCATGGGCTTGTGTTCGATGAGGTTTTCGAGGGGCATTTCGGGGTGTTCCGAAACTGGGATCGCCATACGCATAAGCTTTTCAATGTCTTTGAGATCCTTCCCTTGATCCGGCGTCGCGAAGGAAATCGCGTGCCCTGTGTCACCGATACGGCCCGTACGGCCGATGCGATGGATGTAATTCTCGGAGTCATCCGGAAGATCATAATTCAGCACCAATTCGATCCCCTTCACATCAATGCCGCGCGCCGCGATATCGGTCGCCACGAGGATGCGGTATTTCCCGGACTTAAAACCTTCCAGGGCCTCGCGCCTCTGCGCGAGGGAACGGTCGGCATGGATCTCAGCGGCATTTTGCCCCATCTCACGGATCGCGCGAGTGATCTTGTAAGCGCCGATCTTGGTCCTTGAAAAGATAAGAATGGTCCCGTGATACTGCACCAGGACTTTCTTAAGAAGATCTCTCTTGGCTTCCTTTTTCACGACAAAGACTTCCTGCGTGATCTTCTCTGCGACGGTCCCTGACCTTGCGATCTCGATATGGACAGGTAATTTCATCTGGGAGGTCGCGATCTTCATGATGGCTTCCGGCATGGTTGCCGAAAAAAGCATGGTCTGGCGCTCCTTGGGAATAACGCGCAGGATCTTCTGGATCTGCGGCGCGAATCCCATATCGAGCATGCGATCCGCCTCGTCGAGCACGAGAATGCTGATCTCATTCAGGAAAACATAGCGCTGTTCCATGTGATCGATCAGACGACCCGGTGTGGCGATCAGGATGCGCGGATGCTGGCGAAGCTCCTGGATCTGGTTATGCATGGAAGCACCGCCAATCAGGATGGCGAATTTGAGCTTGGGATCGAGTTTATGAATGCTCTGATGGACCTGATAGGCCAGTTCTCGGGTCGGAATAAGGATCAACCCTCGGCCTTTGCTCTGCGCAAGGCGTTGGATCATGGGAATCCCGAACGCCAGGGTCTTCCCGGTCCCAGTCTGCGCAACACCGATCACATCCTGCCCCGCAACAGCAAGCGGAATAGCCTTCTGCTGAATAGGCGTGGGCGTATGGAATTTCATTTTCGTAAGAGTTTCTAAAATATGCGGAGCGATGCCCAATCCGTAGAAACTTGCGGGGGTCGGCTGCGCTAATGAGGGCGTTGTTAGAGGCATAGTGGATGCAGTATAGAGCAAATCCACCTAAAACACGAGCGATTAAACAGATTCTTTATGATGCTGACTTAGAACGCCGGAAACTCGAGATCACCTCGTCGATCGTCCCCACGGGACAGAAATACCGGCACCAGAACTTCGGAATGAAAAAAGCCGCTGCCAGGATCACGACTGCCACCCACACCGACACTTCGACCCAGGTGTAGCGCCCCATTTCAAAAAATTTCACCCAGGGAGTTCCGAACAGGGTCAAAAGATACATACCGGTCACCAGGAGTAAGACGACGTAAGCAAAAAGTTCAATCCCTGAAGGAAGCTTGAAGCGCTTGGGAGAAATTTGAGCCTGGCATTCCTGGAATGTCCCGAAAGGACAAAGGGCAGCGCACCAGAAGCGATTCGAAAGGTTCAGAAGGAGAAACGCGGGAAACACAACGCTTCGCACGATCCCCCAAGGACATTTGTTCGGACAAGCGCGGCAGAAAACATAGGGCACTTTGAAATAACATCGGAAGAGGGGTAAAAGCAGGACCGGAAGAAAAAAGATCCCATAGACCCATTTGAGCCACCGTTGTGGCAGAAATTTAAGCGTGATCCGCTTCAGGACCCACAAAGCGAACGCCCCGATCAAGAGCACCTTGAGAAGCGTCAGGAACGGCCGGCTCCACAAAACGCTAAGAAAATACCGGCCCCATTCAAAATAGGCCGTACCCGCGAGAAGGAGCCCTGAGAGAGAGAAAATCCCGAACAGAAACCAAGTGTTTTTTTTGATCTGAGACGTCATGATTCTCCTTAATCAAGAATCAAAAGATAAAGAGCAGGACGGTGAGAACCACACCGGCCGCATAGAGCGCGATGGGATTCTCCACAAAATAAGGATAGACCATTAGAATCACACCGATCACCAACGGTTTGAGACTCGACTGCTTTTTCCCGTAAACAAAAGCCGCGAAACCGATGCTCCCGAAGATAATCGACGCTAAAATGTTGGCGGTATTCATGACGATAAAATCCCCATTTTGCAGACTTGGCTGAATTTGACGGCGCTTTCCCGGACGGTCCTTTGTTGTGTCTTATAATCAATATCGATCAGGCCAAACCTCGGGCCAAAACCCTTATCCCATTCGAAATTATCAAGAAGCGACCAGTAGAGATACCCTGTCACAGGGACGCCTTGCTCGATAGCCCTGTGAATATTGCGCAAATGGCTGGCAATATAATCCCATCGCTGGGCATCCTCCGAGGTGCAGATCCCATTTTCGGTGATCATGATGGGCAATTTGTATTTTTTTAATTTTAAAAGCAGCTGATACAGCCCCTCCGGATAAATGTCCCAACCCAAAGAATTTTTTTTAACCGGATGATGCTCTTTTTCACAAATATCCTCAAAGAGATTCTTGAACCCCCACCGTTTGAGCTCCACCAGCTGCCTGGAATAATAGTTAAGCCCGATAAAATCCAGGGCTTTATGCCGCATAAAAATATCAAGATAGTTTTCGTTGTAGAGCTTGTGACGCAGCCATGCGGCAAACCGGTTCTTGAGTTTCTGGTCGCAGGGAACGAGCGCCATCATGTGCTGGGAAATGCTGACTGCGGGCTTGAAAAGAGCGTATTCCTTATAGATCTTATGGATCAGGCGATAAGCCTTGATATGCGCCGAGATCATATGCCTCTCGACCCGTTTCGCCCTCGAGAAGACCTTCATTTGTGGAGGCCATACCCCAAAAAGATAAGCATGGGTCGCATAGATCGTCGGTTCATTGATGGTGATCCAATAACGAACATGCTTCGCCAAAGCGCGCACCACGAATTCTGAATAACGGAGAAAAGCGGCTACCGATTTTTTATTTTCCCAGCCGCCGCAGTCCGCAAGCCAGACCGGATTCGTGAAGTGATGCAGTGTTACAACAGGTTCAATATTCCGCGCCCTTAGGGCCAGGATAACATCGACGTAATGTTTGAGAGCAACGTCTGAAAACTTCCCCTCCTCCGGTTCGATCCGGCTCCATTCCACGGAAAGGCGATGGGCGTTATGTCCGAGCCCTCTGGCAAGTTCAAAATCGAGTTCGTAAAGGTCATAGTGACGGCACGCGAACCCGGAATTTTCTTTTCCAGCCTCTTTTTCCCAACGCCACCAATCGGAGCGATCGTTGCCGCCTTCGACTTGATAAGCCGCAGTCGCCGCGCCCCATAAAAAATCTCGAGGAAATTTCATCATCCCGGAAATTATATCACAGTAAGACATGAGACTACAGACTAGAGACCGGAGACTTTAACCCATGGCCCGTGGCTTTAAGCTATGAACTCTTGCGCTCTTGTTTTACGGGGCAGAACACTGTAGATTGGGCGCCATGATTCTCAATCATTTTAAAATAAGAGCGATCATGACAGTCCAATTCACCCTTGATAAAAAGAAGACAGAGAATTGGGCGCCATGCACTCGCTGATCCGTCAGATCAAAAAAACTTACGGCATGGCCAAGCCGCACGAACGGAAGACCGTACTCCATAATTTCGCCTCGCTTTCGGTCCTGCAAGCGATCACCTATGTCCTGCCGGTCCTGATCCTCCCCTATCTTTTTAGGGTAATCGGTCCGGAGAAATTCGGCCTGATCGCCTTCGCACAGGCCTTCGCCCAATATTTCATGATCCTCACCGACTATGGGTTCAGCATCTCCGCCACGAAAGAAATTTCTCTTTGCCAGCACGATCGCGCAGAGGTTAACAAGGTTTTTTCTTCGGTCATGACGATGAAGATCGTCCTGGCGATCGTGAGCCTCGTGCTCCTGAGTTGCGCCGTCTATTTCATCCCGAAGTTCCGTAACGACTGGATGGTCTACATGCTAAGTTTCGGCGCGGTACTGGGAAACACTCTTTTCCCGGTCTGGTTCTTCCAGGGGACGGAAAAAATGAAGTATATCGCCGACCTCAATATCGCCGGCGGAATCCTGACCGTCCTGTGCATTCTCTTTTCCGTCCACGGACCCGAGGATTACCTCATGGTCCCGCTCATTACCTCTTGCGTAGGCTTGATCACCGGGATTTGGGGACAATACATCGCTTTCAAGAAACTCGGGGTCTCATTCCGTTTTCCGGGATACACAAATTTGAGGAGGCAGGTGACGGCGGGCTGGGATATTTTCATTTCGATCGTCGCCATCAATGCTTACACCACCACGCGCATTTTTGCCGTGGGGCTTCTTACCAATAACGCAACCACAGGATTTTATTCCATCGCCGAGAAACTGGCGGGCCTCTGCCAGACCTTCCCTCTGGCTTCCTTTTCCCAGGCGCTTTTCCCCCGTCTGAGCAAGATCTTCCAGAAAAGCAAAACACGGGCTTACGAATTCATGCAAAGGATCCAGCTCATCACGATCAATATTTCCCTCATTTGCCTGCCGTTGATCTTTGTCTTCGCGCACCCGATCATCAAGGCGATCTTTGGCGGGGATTATCCGGAAACCGTGCTCTCCTTCAGGCTGCTCCTCGTCTCGGTGCTTTTTATCAGCTCCAACGCTTTCCGCGTTCAGTTCCTGCTCATCGCCGGTAAGACGCATCTTTATTCCAGGATCCACGTGGTGATGGCCATGATCGGCCTGCCGGTGATATTCCTTCTGATCGACGCTTTTTCCTACATGGGAGCGGCAATCGCGACCATCGTGATCGAGGCTGGGATCTTCACCGTCACCTACGCGACCGTGCGGAGACTTAAGCTTTCCTAGGAAGTGCGCCTGCAGCACCGTTAGCCCGTAAAATCAAGATCGAAAAACGCGGTGCTAGCCTAAATTTTCGGCACTATAGCGGGCGATAAGACCGGTGCGAAGAGCGTTCTTGTAGACTTTCGTAAAAAAAACATAGGCCAAAAGAATATACCCCGCGGCAAGGCATCCGCCTCCCGCAAGCCCCATCCCCGAAGCCGTCCCGCCGGAAACGATCGCTCTCAATCCCTCAAAGACGTAGGATGGGGGCAAGAAACGCGAAACAAATTGCATCCAGTGCGGAAGTGTCGACACAGGATAGAGAACACCGGCAAACGGCGAGATGAGCGCAGGGAGCGGCCAGATGAACCATTCCGAGGCCGGGCCGAAACGGAGCACCAGCGCGCTTCCAAAGATACCCAGCGCGATTCCGAATAAAAACAACACGAAAAGAAACGGCAGGACCGCCAGGCCATAAACAAAAAACGATAATTTGAAGCATGTGGTCGCGATCACGATCATGACCCCCAGGCCAACCAAGCTCGTCGCGATACTGGAAAGAATAAGGCCTCCCACATATTCCGAAAGTAAAAGCGGCGCGGCAAAGATATTGAGGAAATTACGCGACCAGACATCCTCCAAGAACGCCATCGTGATCCCTTGCATGATGCGAATAAAGAAATCCCATAAAAGCACCGCCCCGAGAAGCGCCGGAACAAAATTGAATCCCGGAGAAGCGATCGTATTAAGATAACGGGTCAGAAATCCCCAGAGGATCATGTCGACCGCGATCCACGCGAAGATCGGGAAAACACGGGAAAGACTCCCTCGGATCAGATAGAACTGGCGAAGCACGATCGCGAAAGTACGTTGAAAAGACATCGCCTTAACCCATCCCTAGGGTGAGGGGCTCACGGGCAACGGCGATAAAAAGCTCCTCGAGCGTTTTCTTGCCATGCTCCGCAGGTAATCGCTTCGGATCCCCTTCAAGAAGGATCTTGCCATGCGAAAGAAAGAGCACCCGGTCGCAAATAGCCTCGACCTCGTACATATTGTGTGAAGTCCAGAGCACTCCACTTGTTCCCTTTTTGGCGAACTGACGGATCCCGGTCCGGATCTCACGCGCAATGGCCGGATCAAGCGACGCCGTTGGCTCATCGAGCAGCAAGAGATGCGGATCATTGAGCATCGCCTTGGCAAGACTGACACGCGTCTGTTCCCCGGAGGAAAGCACTCCGCATTTTTTATTCCGGAACACCTCCAGGTCAAACTGCTTGAGAAGTTCATCGATACGCATCGAGAGGTTTTTCACTTCATAGAGAAGGCCAAAGACGCGCAGATTTTCAGAAACGGTTAAATTTCCAGGCAAGGGCGTATAGGCTGCGGCAAAATTCGTACGTGCGATGGCTTGGGAACGGCTTTTGGCAATATCGAGACCTTCAATCTGGATCGTCCCGGCATCCGGTTCGAGAACACCGAGCACCATATTGAGAGTGGTCGTCTTCCCTGCCCCGTTGGGGCCAAGAAGCCCGACAATCTCATCCGTGCGAACCTCGAAAGAAATATCCTCCACCGCGACAGTATCCCCGTAGACCTTTCGCAACCCTTTGATGGAGAGCATCTCTTTCATAATCGTTTTCCCGTTTGAGGAATGAGCACGGCATATCTAAAATAAAAAAGCGTTGTGAAATCATACGCCCACAACGCCTTTTGTTAAAAAATCTCGCTCGCGAACGCAGGTTCCATTCTAGAAACTATCAGGACTTCTGCTCGTTCTTTTCCAGAAGCGCTTACCCCATCTGCACCTGAGGAAAAAAGTCGATCTTGATACTGGCTCCTTGGTGCAAGCCGTCGACAACCTCGATCTTTCCATGGTTGAGTTCCACGAGTTTTTTCACAAACGTAAGTCCCAACCCGAGGCCCGGAATATTTCCATGAAAAGTTTTATAGATCTGATAAAACGGCTCGAAGATCTTCTCTCGTTCTTCCGGAGGAATCCCCGCGCCATTGTCCGAAAACGTCATCGCCTCTTCCGTGAGCGTTAATTTCATGCGTAGTCCATCTTCGCCGCGAAACTTATAGGCATTCTCCATTAACTCTTCGAGAACTATCACCTTCCATAACGCTACTTTGTGGACAAGAACATCTTTTTCCAGAATGCCGGCGATTTTGTACTTTAGATCAAATTTTTCTTTGACCGTATGAATCGCATGGTTCAAAAAATCCTCCTGAAAAACATCATCCAGTCCCTTGTTTTGCATCTCCAGAACATAGATGATCCTCTGGGACAAGGCATGGATCTCTTTGAGTTTCTTTTCCGCTGCCTCGATAAATCCGAGGCTTTCCGCCTTTTTCACTTCCGCCTTGATGAAATCCAGCGTTTCACTGATCACGGCAATGGGCGTATTGAATTTATGGGAAAGAAGCGTTAAAAAATCCTGGGTCACAAAGCTCTCATGCCTCTGGCGCGTGACATCGCGTAATGTCAGAACCAAGCACGAGGGCTCCCCTCCGGGACCTCTCAAAATATCCCGATGCACTTCCAAATAAAGCGGCTTGAATGCCGCCGTAGCTTCACGCTTGATATCGAATGTTTCATGCCCCGGCAAAAGATCGACTAAAAACTCCCGACGAATAGAAACGACATAGTGAGAAAAAATATGGTCAAGGAAAGGGTCGCCTTCCGAAAGATCCAGGTAACGTTGGGCCGAGGAATTAGCGCGCGTCACCGTCCAATCAGGCCTACAGACAATAACACCCTCCCTCAATCCCTGAATGACCGCCTCGAACTTTTCCTTCTCATCCAAAGACCTCCGGTAATAACTGATCTTCAAAAGCGACCGGACCCGCGCAACCAGCTCGTTCTTGTCAAACGGTTTGGAGATGAAATCATCGCATCCCATCTCGATCCCTCGGATCCTATCCTCCTCGGCATTCAGAGCGGTTACAAGAACCACAGGGATCAATCGCGTTTTTTCCTCGGAGCGCAATTTCTCCAACACTCCCAGGCCTGACATGCCCGGCATCATCACGTCGAGCAAGATAAGATCCGGGGCCTCTTCTTTGATTTGCGCTAGAGCGTTTTCCCCGGATCCGGAAAATTTAAGCGTAAACCCGTAAGGCAAAAGAAGCGCCTCAAGAAGCTGGAGGTTTTGCTCATCATCATCGACGCACAAAACCGTCTGCGTTTTTATATTACTCATGAGATCCTCCCTGGATAAACCGGCTTACTTCCTCCACAAAAGTCCGTGTGTCGAACGGCTTGGACAGAAGCATGGTGTTGGGAATGGCTCTGAGCTCTCCCATCCACCCTCCGACCAACGAAGCCGTTACAAAAATGATCGGAATATCGCGAGTCCCGGGTTCTTGCCGCAAGATTTTGGCGACGTGAGGCCCAGGCATCCCCGGAAGCCGTATGTCCAGCACGATCGCATCCGGCTTTTCTTTTTGGGCCAGAGCGATCCCGCTCGCACCGTCCGGAGCCTCCAGAACCTCAAACCCCGCCGTTTCAAAAAGGTCCTTTTCAAGCATCCTGTTTTTTTCGTTATCCTCGATGATCAGGATTCTTTTTTTCACTTCAGACTCCCCTTGCGGCCGGGATCGTGAACTGCACGGACGTCCCTTTCCCGATCCCTTCGGACTTGACAGAGATCGTCCCGCCATGAAGCTCCACTATTTTTTGGGTGATCGTCAACCCCAACCCCGTGCCCTCCGTCTCCTGCGTATAAGCGTCTTCGAGACGGGTAAAAGCTTCAAAAACCCTTCCGAGATTTTCCTGAGCGATCCCGATCCCCGTATCCCACACAACAACTTCGATCCCGGCATCGTCCCTCCGGACCCGGAGTCCGACCTTTCCGCCGGCGGGAGTAAATTTGATCGCGTTGGACATCAAATTGAAAACGATCTGTTTGATCTTACGCTGATCGGCATGGATCGTGCCAAGATCGTCCGGAATTTCCACAACGGGGTTGATCTTTTTTGAGAAAGCCAGACCATCCGTCACCCGCAACACTTCTTCCAAGCAGCCTTTGACCGAAAAAAGGGACGCCTGCAGCACCATTTTGCCGGCCTCCACTTTCGAAAGATCCAAAACATCATTGATAAGAGAGAGCAGATGCCGGCCGCTGCTCATGATATTTTGAGCGTATTTTTTCTGCCGCTCATTCATCGCACCAAACTTCTCATCAAAAAGAACTTCCGAGAACCCAATGACCGAGGAAAGCGGCGTCCGGAGCTCATGGGACATATTAGCCAGAAATTCACTTTTCGCCTTACTGGCCCGCTTCAGATCTTCAGCCGTCATTTTCAGTTTTTGGTTGCTCAGCTCAAGCTCCACCGTCCGGTCCTGGACCAATTCCTCGAGATGCCCGCTGTGTTTTCTGAGTTCTTCTTCGATCCGCTTTAATTCCGTAACATCCCGGATGATACCAACGAGTAATTTTTCCCCTTTCAGGTCTGTGTAAAGCGACTTCTTTGTCACGATCACATGGGTAACACCCCCGGCATCCGTGAACGATTCTTCGTTGATACTTTCCGCGCCGTTTTCAAAAACCTCTTTGTCTTTTTTCCGGAAAATATCCGCCTCGTTTTTAGGGAAAAAAGCATAATCCGTCTTGCCAAAGATCTCGTCTGCGGAACGCCCCATGAATTTACAAAACGCATCGTTAAAAAGAACCCAATTGTATTCGCTGTTCTTGACAAAGATAGGATCCGCAACAGCATCCATGATACGCTTCAAATAGTCGCGGCCTTCCTTGACCTCTAATTCTATTTTTTTCCGCTCCGTCACGTCCGAGGCAATATGAACCGCGCCCTGAAGCTCCCCATGTTCGTCGAAGATAGGAGAAACCGTCACCCAAAGGATCTCTCCATTCGGACCCTGGACTTCTGCGGAGTGCGTTTTTTTATCATTTAGTAACACCTCGAAAGGACAGCCCTGATCGGGATGTCCCGTGCGATGGACCCAGTCATAGCATTTTTTCCCAAGGATTTCTTCCGGTCGCACCTTAAAAGCATCAAAAACCGCTCGATTCGCCCGAACCAGTGTATGCTCTTTATCCAGAATGAATACCATGTCCGAGATACTGTCAAAGGTCCTTCGCCATTCGGCCGCCGCTCTCGTTATTTTCTCTTCCGCCTTTTTGCGTTCGGTAATATCGGTAAATACCGTCCCGAAACGCCCCTTGCCCATCTGAAAAACGTTGATGAAGAAATGCTTCCCCAGCACTTCCGCATACTGCTCAAAAGTGATCGGCTCCCCGGTCAACGCGACTTTGCCATAGATCTCGATGAAAGACGCCCTCTCGATGCCCGGCAGGACTTCGGTGGCCCGACGACCCAGAATATTGGCCAGCCGTAGTCCGGTGTGGATCTCGAAGGCTGGATTGGCATTGAGGAAGACATAGTCCACCGGCCGGCCATTTTCATCCAACACGATCTCGTGGATCGCAATGGCCGCAAGGGACTGCTCGAAGAGCAATCTCTTTTCCTTCTCGCTCTCTCGCAACGCTGCTTCCGCCTTCTTTCGCTCGGTGATGTCACGCGCGTTCCCCAAAACCACCATCTCGCCTTTGATCTTAACCGGATAGGTCCTGATCTCGACAGCCACATGAGTGCCGTCTTTCTTTAAAAGAGTGAACTCATCAGGACCGCCTGCCTTCCCGATAAGATTCTTAGCAAGAAGAGCCACTGCCTTGGGCATCTGCACAAGAGACAGCAGGGTTAACTTCAAAAAACTCTTACCGATAAGTTCTTCTTTCTGATATCCGGTTAAAACTTCGGCCATCCTGTTGCCGCCAATAAAATCCCCTTTACTATTGAGCAAATAATATCCATCCGGAGCGAATTCAAACAATACCTGCAATCTCTCTTCGGAATCCTTTATCAATTCTTCCGCCTGTTTTTGTTCGGAAATATCCCAGAGAATGCCGTGGACCCTTTCAGGGCCACCTTTCTCATCACGGACCAATTCACCCCGACTGGTGATGTAATGAATACTCCCATCAGGCCAAACCACGCGATATTCAGGTTGGTAAGGCACACCCTTTTCAACCGTGCGGGCGAAAGCTGCTTTGATCTTTTCACGGTCCTCGGAATGTATTACCGCATATAATTCCTCGGCCGTTCCGCCAAAGGTCGCCGGATCGAGCCCCAGAAGAGAGCATGTCTGATCATCAAAAAAACGTTTGTTCTCGACTATATTAAATTGCCAGACGCCCATTTTGGCTGACCTCATCGCGAGATCAAGCTCTGCCTTGCTGACGCTCAGAGCCTCCTCCGTCTTCTTGCGTTCGGTGATGTCAATGCCGATACCAATCAGGACGGGATTGCCTTGGATGATAAGTCGCCGCCCCGTCATCAGCATCCACCGGAAGGCAGGCCCGCCGCGCAACAGAACTCGGCCCTCTACGACCTCATCCATACCATACTTTAAAACGTTCGTGATTTTCGCAAGGACGCGCTCACGATCGTCCGGATGGATGGTGTCCTTGGCATAGCTCGAGGCAACTTGGCTTTCCGGTTTTCCAACAATTTCATCGCGTTGATAGGCGCTCCATCGAAGATACCGGCCATTCGCATCAACCATGTAGAAAGTCCCGGGGATGCTTTCAATGATGGTCTTGTTGAGGGCCTGCTCTTGTGTTGCCTCATCTTCCGCCTTCTTACGCTCGCTGATGTCGTTAATGAAAGCAACCATATATTCCGAATCCCCCTTGGAATCCCGCACGCACCCCGCGGAAAGACCTGTCCAGACAGCTTGCCCGTCTTTACGGATAAACCGTTTCTCAAGGGTATATTGCTCAATTTGACCAGATAACAAACGATCAAATTGCTCGATATCTAAGACAAGGTCTTCCGGGTGGGTCATTTCTGACCAGGTCATTTGGACAAGCTCTTCCCGGGTATAACCGAGCAAGGAACAGATCCGATCATTGACCTGAACCCAGCCTTTACTAGGCGAAATAACAGCAATGCCAATAAGGGGAAGCTCAAAATAACTTCGAAAATGGGCCTCACTCTTTTGCAATCTGGTCTGCTGAGCAAGAATTCCTGCGTCAGTGCGCCGAAGCAGAACGTAGAGAAAGGCGAGCAACAGCATGAGCAGCACCACACTGCCAGTTCCGCCCAGGGCCAGCAGGTGCGCGAAGACCGCCTTTTGAACGGAGACATCACTCATCACCAACAGATTGCCGACCTCTTTGCCCGAAGCGTCCGACAAGGGCGTCGCGGATAGCCGCCAATCCTTCCCTTGGAAGGTAATCTCTCTTTCCATTCCGACGTGGGTGTGGTCACCCGAAAGGCTGTCCGCCCAAAACGCGAAGGCTCCCGGCAAACGTCCCTGGGAAGCAAAAATTACCACGCTTCGGGGCAGGCGATCCCACTCGACATCCCGCCCAAGCAGGCGCATACCTTCTTCACATTTCTGTCGGTTCAGATTCTCTTTGCGAATGACCACGGCAAGTTGAATGCCGGGCCGATAGGGCAACGATTTCAGCACCTCCTCCATCTCTTTGCCAAGCTCTACATATCCGATAAGCTTACCTTCGGCAAAAACCGGTTGCACTACGCGCAGTGTAAAAACACCGACCAATCCCGATTCGATGCCTGAGGCGATCTTGCCAGTGCGCTCGGCCTCAAGGATCGTGAAGCGATTGACGAGGTCGCCCCGTTTTTTCGGATCCTGGACGCGCAGCAGGACAATGCGATCGACTGTGATGAAGTTGAAATGCGTAAGGTGGTTTTCTCGATGCATCGCGTCGAAGACAGGCCGCCAAGTGGCAAACAAGCGGTCAGCATCGCCTTCACGCAGAGCCTTCTGCAAGCCTGAATCGATGACAATAGGCTGCAAGGCCGCAGCCAGGCCCGCCGTCTGCTGGTCCAGCGCCAAGTGCAGATCACCGGCAACCTCGGAAGCAATGTTTGCTATACCCGCAGCCAATTGCCGCTGGTGCTGATACCACAAGATCGTCCCCACACCAACCATCAGCAGGAACACCATAATCGTAAGGGGCATCATCAGACGCCGCAAGACCGGTTTGGGCGATACGGAAACGCTACGAGACGAAAAAAACGCGGCCCCCACACCTATGAGTAATACGATCATCAATCCCGCGGGAAGGGCGGCCTTTGAGGCCACATCCCATTTCCAGGTTCTGGCATCAACATCCATCCCAAACACGGCGGCCACGGCTCTGGTTTTCGGATCGATCACCGGAACCAGCGCTGAGACCCACACGCCCCAACGGTCAGGAATCGGACCATCGACAACCGTGACTTTGGTATCGAACATGCGGTGATACTCGACCGGAGCCTCACCAAAGATTTGCCCGGGAGGGGAATAGTCTTTCGAACTGGAGGGTTCACTGTCCACGAAAAAAAATAACTGCCCGTCCGGCTTACGTCCTAAAAAATAAAGGAATCGGCACATGGGGTTGGCCAAACGGACGGCCGCAAGCTGTTCCTTGAGCTTCAAATAGTTGGGATTGCTGAGATCTGCCTCTGCGCCTGAAAGATTCTGGATGCGGTCGATGCTAATCGCGTGGGCCACTAACTGCGCCTGTTGAAGCAGGTCCTCGCGATCCACGCGGTCAGCCTGCAAAACCGTCCACCAGGTAAAAAATGTCCCAAAGATAAGAATGGCCAGAAGCAACGCTACCGCCACGTACGGGTTACTAGCTCTAGGGAGAGATGTTGTTTTTTGATCGTTCACAAAAATCCTCGTTTAATATTCAAAACCGCCTGAAAACTTTAGACGCACCGTGAACCATGAAATTCATAATAGTGTAATCCTAGTTGGTATTTTCGTCTATTCGGACAACGGCGTGCGAAGTCTGGATCATGTGTTCTTTCCCGTCCGGCATTACCAGGAAGAGTGATATTTTGACATCCCCAGATGACCATCCATGCCGGTCCGCAATAACCTCTACCGTATCTTTCGGGATCGCCCCTTTTTGCCCCGGCAAAAGAAGTAAATAACTTTGTTTGTTCCCCTTATCGATGAGACTAAGCAGCATCGCCAAATTGCTGCGATTCTCCGAATAACCCTCCTTGAGCGCTACTTGGGTCTTTTTTTCTTTCAACGCTATTGGCTGAGATTTCACTGCCGGTTGAAAGGTGTACCGCCCTCCGGGAGTGTTGATATATCCGATGCGCCCGTCGTTCTCAATGATCTTAAGCTGAACCTGTGACGCCCCGCCTTCCGGGACCTCTTCGATCCACAAAACATCGTTCTTGAGATGAAGGTTCTGCCCGGGCTTGATGGAACCTCCGCCGACGATCCCCTGGGATGAACGGGCGTTCACTTTCACGATCGTCGTTCCCTCGTTGGTGATGCTCGCTGAAAAAAGGCTCGCCGGAAGAAGTAAAAAAACAAAAAGAAGGATAAGAGAATAACGGAGGAAGTTCACAGGCCCTGGCTTGCAGATTCTCGGTTCTTGTTTCATCGGACGGCTCTCCTAAAAAATCTTGCCCGCTTAGCCTGAAGTTAAAACGAGCGGATGAAGCACGGATCCCTTAACGCGGAGGCTAATTGTAAACTTTTAAATCCATAATTGTAACCATTTTCATTGAGAAAGAGCTGGCGCGCCTTACGATGAGACAAGGCTCCCTGAGGAATTCTGGAATCTCAAGAAATCAAAACTCGGGACTCCAAAGAATGTTGCCATGGATGCTATAATCCACTCCTATGATCACTTTTTTCAAAAATACTTTCGCGAGCGAAACATTCAAAAGACTGTTCAAGAACACCGGCCTTTTGATCAGCGGGGACACCGTCTCCGCAGTCCTGGGTGTCCTGACCTTTGCGGTCACGGCGCGAGCGCTTGGCGCCGAAAAGCTCGGCATGCTGGTCCTGATCGATGCCTACGTCCGGATCGTGGACCGGCTGGTCAACTTTCAGTCCTGGCAATTTATGATCAAATACGGCTCCGATGCCCTCTCCGCAAAAGATCATTCCGGATTCAAAGCACTCGTAAAATTTGGAACGATGGTGGATTCTTTGACGGCTGTGATCGGTTGCGTCGTTTCCGTCGCACTGGCTGGCCTTATCGCGCGTTGGCAGAACTGGTCTCCCGAAATGATCCGCCTCGCTGTGATTTACAGCATGATCGTCATTTTTGATATTGCCGGCGTCCCAACGGGGATCTTGAGGATCTTCGACAAATTCAAATCGTTCTCGGTCCAAAAGTCTGTCACCTCTGGGATCAAATTCGCAGGCGTCTTGATCGCCTGGACGCTCCATTGCGGCCTGAGCGGGTTCCTGTGGGTCTGGATGCTGACTGAGATCGTCGATTATGTATCGCTCACAGCCATGGCCTGGATCGAACTTCACCGTCAGGGTTTCCGGAACATCTGGGCCGAACCCCTCTCAGGGATCACGAAGCGTTTTCCCGGGATCTGGAATTTCCTGATCTCTACGAACCTGACGGGATCCGTCAAAGTCGGTTTTAGGGAATTCGACATTCTGGTGGTTGGCAAACTTCTCGGATTTGCGGATGTCAGCTTATACAAACTGGCGAAAAAACTTTGCGCCGCCCTCGACCGGCTTACCAATCCCCTCTTCCAGTCCCTTTATCCGGAGCTCACGAAACTGTGGGCGAAAAAAGATTTCAAGGATTTCCGTTTCGTAGTCAAACGCATGACCTACATCATGGGCGGACTTTCGGTGATCACCTGGGTTGTCTTTGTGATCTGGGGACGTGAGATCATTTTCATCACGACCGGACGGGAATTCATCTCGGCTTATTCCGTCACGGTCTGGTACATGCTCGCCAACGCGATTGCCGTCACGTCACTACCCTTGGCACCCATGCTCCTGGCCATGGGGCAGGCCCATTTGAGCTTCTGGATCCAGTTCCTCCCCACGCTCATTTATTTCCCAATCCTTTTTTGGATGCTCAACGCCTGGGGATTGAACGGTGCGGGGTATGCCTACATTGTTTATCACGGGATCCGGGTCGTCTTGCAGTACGGGTTCGCAAAGCATCTCTTAAAAAAGACCCCGCGGGATACTCCGCCGCCTCCGGAATTGATGGATCCTCAGGAAAGCAGCGTCTGATCTAAAGTTAAGAGGAAAGTCGCTCGACAGATTCGCCGAAAGACTCTTGATCAATAAGCGGAGCTATTTCGTGAGGGGTTAGAGCCATCACGAAGAACCCCTTTTTCATGATAGTCTTGTTCCGCATTCACCGACCAAATATTATCTTTGGAACGGATTCCGTTCGCAATATTTTCGACGGCCTCCATGGCCGACATCACAGAGTGGTCCATATTGTTATACCGGTGCGTGCCATTTCGCCCGATGAGAAACAGATTCTCGATCGTGTCGACATACTCCCTGAGGATCCCCATTTGATCGTAACTCCCTAAATACGCCGGATACGCCTTGGCCTCTCGGATCACCGTGCTATCTTCCACGTCTTCGCTATGATAAATGAAACCCAATTGAACAAGTTCCTCAATAGCAAAGCGCGCCATCTTGTCATCTGGCTGCTGCCAGAGATCATCATCTTTCTGACAGAAATATTCCAGGACCAGCCAAGCTTTCGTCCCGTCCTTGACGAAGCGGGGACTCCAATTGTTCGCGACCACCAAACGTCCCAGTCTAAAACCATCCTCCTGAATGTAGATCCAATGATCGGGGATCAAATCATTCGCTGTTTTTATTTTTGTTGTATTTTTGATCTTCATTTTTGTAACAAGCAATCCCACAAGGATCAAATCCCGGTATAAAAGCCCGCTGGCGACCGAGCGAACCGATAACGGCACGGGACCATCCAGAGCCGCAACCATATCATTAAGCGGCATCGTGGAGATGAAGTAATCTCCGGAAACAGTAAATTCCCGCCCGGTTGAATGCTCCTGAATCCTGGCCTCTACAATAGCGCCATCATCTTGGCGCAGACCGACCACTTCACAACTCCTATGTATTTCCCCTCCGCGGCTGCAGATCCTATCCGCCACTTCTTCCCATAACTGCCCCGCACCCAAACGGGGATACATAAACCACTTGATCAAACTTTTCTCTGTCTTTTGAGGCTGCTCTGATGAACGCCAGACCCGCGCGGCATTTTTGATCGCATCCCCCAAAACCTTGCCGATCGAAAGCCCCTGAACGCGTTGCGCCCCCCAGGAGGCGCTAGCCTGGCAGCAGGGCACACCCCAGACCTTCTCGGTATAGCTCTTAAAGAACGTTTCATACAATTTCCTGCCGAAACGATTGATAAAAAAGTCTTCTAGTGTCTTTTCCTCCCTCGCGGGCGATAAACGCGCCTGGATATAGCTCCACAAGATCCCAGAAACCCGAACAAACCCCAAGTTAGAAAACGTCTGCCAGTTCAAGCGGATCGGATAATCAAAGAACTTACCGAAAGCAAAGATCCTTGAGACCCTTCTTCTCAGAGTCATCTTTTTGTCTGTCTCTTGAACCGAGGACCTGCCGCGAGCATCCTTCGCAAAACTCTCCGCGTTCTGAGAGTCGGCATCTGCTTTCGCCTTGCTTTCCAAAGGCAAGAAATTGAGCCACCAATTAAGAACGTGCTCCGACTTGGAAAAAAAACGGTGGGGACCGATATCGCTGTAATTTCCATGATGAGACACCGTTCGGGACAGCCCCCCAACGCATTCCGACATTTCAAAGACCACCGGTTTAATTTTTGTCTTTTCCAGAAGTTCATAGGCCGCGGCCAATCCCGCCGGGCCAGCGCCGATAATAACAGCCGTCTTTGTGCGCATAGTGTCCTACGCCTCTCCTTCACCGACGTTGAGATGCTTCTCCCGGACAAGCTGCCCCTGATCATTAAAAACCATGATGACACCCCGAGGAGCCCCGGTCTTCTTTAAGAACTTCAAAGTAGCTTGATCGTTTTGCCAGCGAACGATATTTCTATGCGCATAAAGAACCCATTGAGGGAAGATAAAGTGGTAGGGCGACCGAAGAAAAATCACCTCTCCTTTATCCGCAACTCTGGCGATCTCTTTGCCGACGGCCTCGAAGTTCCCCGTAACAATACCTTTATTGGCTTCTAAATAACCGCCTACGGACAATACGACCATGAAACAAAAGCATAGAATCAACCCTTGGGTCCTTAAAGCTTGGGAAAGACCCGATCCCCATTTTAGAAAAAGATAACGATCGATTTTCGAATAGATCAGTGTTGTAAGAAGCGCTATCAAAAAGCCGGTTTTCAGGACCGAGAAATCATGAGCGGCCGTGAAATTCAGAAAAACAAGATGGTGAATAAGAACAGGCCAAAAACACAGGGCGAGAAGAATCCCTTCGATCCTTCCGTTTCGACCCTTTTCAAAAAAACATTTTTTGATGAAATAAATATATATTAGATTTATAAAGAACCACCCATAACCCACCCTGTAATGTTCCGCGATGGCACGCCACGTCCTAAAATCCCAGACATGCATGCCCCAATCGGATTTTTGAGCGATACCAGCCCTTTCAAGATATTTGACCGACCACACCTGAAGCAAACTCTGGACCCCGTCTATTTGGGAGTAATGCCAAACGATCACCGCAAGCGCCGCTAAAGAAGAAAGGCTGACGACCCAAAAGATGATCTTCATCGATCGCTTTCGGAAATTGAATAGGCAATAAATGAGAAGAACCAAAGAGAAGAATAGGCCTAGCCACTCGGTCGAAATCATCAAAAAGACCGAAAGCCCAAGAAGCGCATAGTAAATGCCTTTGTGAGACGCGATTATCAATCTCAAAAAGATATAAACCCCGGCGATAAAGAACACCTGGACAAAGATTTCACCAAAGTAAACATTGCAATGGTTCCACAATGCGACCGGTGAGAATAAATAAACGGCAAGTCCCATCAAGGCCGCGATGTTCAAACGACCCCGGCAATCTTTCCGGGTCAATGCGGCGGCGATAAGGTAGACAAGCAGACAGCAGAGAAAATGCACCGCCAAACCAAAAACCTGAATGGCTGTGACATCGGGGTAAACATGGAGAGCCTTAAAGATCAAATAGGGAACCACATAGGCAAGCGGCCCATAGCTCACATAATAATAATTCCCCTCCTGGTCTTTGATCCGTCCTTGATTGTCGATATTTTTATCAGCCGGATTGTTATAGGTCACGATCGGCAACCATTTGTATTTTAGAATACCGCCGCCCTCATACCAGATCTGCTGGATGCGCAAAGCGTGCGCCGTCGACCACTGCTGCTCCCCTCCCAAAGGTTTGTTCATGTAAGGTAATCGAATGCCGATGCTCACAGCAAACAAGAGGGCGATAACAAACGCGCTCTTCAACTGATGAGATGCCAAGCTGCTACGCAACGCTCTTCCTCCCTTTCATTAAACCTCTAGACGTGCCGGCCATAAACCAACGAATTCTTGAATACCTGTAAAATGAATCGAAATAAAAAAGGTACCGCCGAATTACGCAGCCACGCTTTTCTTATTCTGATTGAACGCCACGTACAAAATCAAAACTCCTAGGATCGATCCGAGAACGATGGAGGAGCCCATTGTCCCGAAGTTAAGCCCTCCTTTTTCATGTGATTTTGTAAGCACATCCCCCATCGTCGCACCAAACGGACGGGTCAGGACAAACGCTATCCAAAACAACAGGGTTTTAGAAATTCGGGTATAAAACGCGGCTAAGGCTGTCAGTGTGATTAAACCGCCTATAAGAATCGCTCCCCCCGCAAATCCAAGGCCGGAGCTATCCGCTAGAAAATCGCCCAGAGCGGTGCCCAAAGTATTTGAAAATAGAATGGCGATCCAATAAAGCAATTCGACTTTAAACGTTCTAATGTTTTGGACGGAAAAAGAATGAGCACTGGAGCGCCAGTACATGAAAATAGAAGCCAAAATTATAATCAAGATGAGCGTACCTTTAGCATAACCGAGCCCTAAGGTGCGATCCATATAATCGGACATCGTCGTCCCGGCAGTACTGGTCGAAAGGATGACGGTCCAATAAAGCAAGGGATGATATTCTTCCGATGCCAACTGACTGATCACCGTGATCAGAAATAGCCCGATTAAAATCATCGAGCTGATCGCATAGCCCACATTCAACGTCATAGACAAGAGGTCTCCGGCCGTTTCGCCCAGAGTAGTTGCAGCTATCTTCATGATCCAAAAAAGCAGGGTGACTTGCGGGACTTTATTCTTCAATGAATGTTTTCTCTTTCGTAAAAGTTCGCACCAATAAAAAAAGCGTCGCGGGATTATACACCCACAACGCTTTTTTAGTAAAATTCACCCTCACGAAGGACTTTTACGCCTCGAAAAGAAGCATCCCACTTCTGCCGAAGCAATCCTTCGGACCCGGCTGCCGAACGACATTACCTAAATCGAAAAAGCCCTGTCACTTCTTGCAATACCGAGACTTCAATTGTGCTTCGGTAGGATGATCGGGATAAAATTCTCCCTGAGGGCCTAAAAATCCTTTTTCGGTTTTCCGAAGCGTCACAACTGTAAAACTCCCATTGCCGTTTGGAATATAAGTTTCAACGGCATCACTGGGTTCATTGGCCACGGGTGCAGCAGGTTGTTGGGCAATAGGCGCAGCTGCGGGCGCCTGGACCTGCGCAACACTCGGAGCAACGGCAATCGGTGCAGCAATGGCTGGAGGAGCTGTCACCACATAGCCGTTCGGGGCCGCTGCATAATAGGCATTTCCGTAATAATAATACGGCATACCGCTCATATAGACGACCGTGTAACCAGGCGGCAAAGCTGGGACAACGGCTCCCATCGGCGCTGGAACGATCACATAGCCGGCAGGCGTAGATCTGTAAAACATGCCTGCGCTATAAAGCAACGATGCTCCCGCAACCGAAAGAGCAACAATTCCTAATGCGGAAGATCCACCCCCATGTCTTTCATACCCTCCATGTCCTCCACGTCCACCAGGCCCGCCGGGGCCGCCATGTTCGCCTTGGGCAAATGCCAAAGAGGGTTGTAAAAAACAAGCAATGGTTAAAATCACAGCCAGAATTTTTTTAAACATCTTTGCGTCTCCTTCTCATCTCTTAGTTGTTAATTGCATTTGAGACAATTATTATCAGAAAAGCATTTTTCATTGTATCCCAAAACGGTTCACCTTGTAATAACTTAGACAATTCCAGAATATGAAAAGGTCCCTATTGCAAAAATAAAAAGGGGGCACAATGCCTTCGGGCTTTCGCTCGCTGTAACTGTAGATCCTGTATTGAGTTATAGCAGACGTCCTTTCACCGCCGACTGGTGAGTGAGAAAGCGGAGAAGCCTTGCGAGGAACTAGCTATGATTTCGCAAGCTGCTTCATTACTCGGTAGGACGGTATTGGCTTCGCTTATATTTTTTATATAAAGATGTGAAGATTGTCCCTCCTAACATCACCCCCATGCTGATAACAAAATAAACCCAGTCGGGGCATAGCGTTGGGTTTAAAACTCTGAAATACGCTATGAGCGCGGAAAGAGTCAACAGCACTGCCCAAATAATTGCAATAAACCGACAGCTCTGTATAAGCGCTGGGTCACACCACCGTTCCTTCGGTAGATCAGCCATCGCGTATTGCAGGGTAAAAGGCTTCCCGATAAAAATCGTCCCCCAGATGACACCTGCGAGAAATCCGTTGGAAATGATTCCCATATTCTTTGCAACGAACATCGAGTGGCTGAAATTAACAGCGATTGCGCACACGCTAAAGAAAAGCAGGGTTCCCCATTGCAGGATAAAACCTTTCCGCAATTCTCCAAAATTAAAGATCACGCTGGCTAAAAGAGAGACAATAATAGATCTTTCCAGGCTGGCTAACGTAGAGCCGGACAAAAAAAGAAACAAAAGCCACGGCATGAACCCCAGAAGAAATTTTACCAGCTCTTTAAGTTCTTTCATTTTTCATCCTCATTTCTAAGTTACGCCTCTCTATTAATAAAAACTCCCCCGCATGCAGGAAAGCTCCGGCAATGCTCCGGGCGCGCCGCCAACTCCATCTTACAGGAACGGACTCTGCAAACCCATGGATTGCCGCGCGGCACATTTCACGACAAGTCGCCCTAGTCGGTCTGGATTTTCAACACGTTTCTGAGGGAAATGATCTCAAACCCTTCTTTTTCAAGCTGAGGGATCTCTTCGGCCAGGACATCCAGCGTGTTCTTCCTGTAATGTCCGATAGCGACTGCGGTGCCTTGATCCCGGGCAATCCTTCGCAACTCCACGAGCTGGGCCTTCACGGCCTTGACTGAATTGTCATTATCGAGAAAAATGCCGCACTTCAAAAATGGCAGCCCTATCGCATGACAAATTTCCGGGGCAACTGATTTTGAAGTAGAGTGGCTGTCAAAAAAGAATAGCTTCTCTCGTTTCAGCTCCTGCAGGATAATAGTCATTAAATGCCGGTCCGAAGTTCCTTTGGAACCCATGTGATTATTGACGCCGACATGACCGGGGACAGAAGCCAGATCCCGTTTCAGCCCGCTTAAAATCTCATCGTCACTCATTTCTCCCGTGATCAGACCCTGGCCCGGAAATTGGTCTGCATGCACCGTTTCGAGCGGCAGGTGAAGGATAACATCCGCATGCATGCGTTTTCCCTGCGCATTAAAATACATGGAAAAATCGCGAAGCGGAAGGATGGCATAGGTCACTTTGGAACCAAGCTTAGCCAATTCATTCTTGAATTTTTCGTGTTCGCCAATATCATCGATCACAAAAACGATCTTGGGTTTAAAAAGCTTCGGCGCGATACGATGAACCCAGAATTTTCCATAATTCTGAAAAAACCAGCACCCACCCCAAACCAATAGCATGATCCATAAAATAGCCCAAAGTACTCGGGGGGAAGTTCGAAGGAGCTTGGAAGATTCCTGATGTTCTGACATAGATATACTTATAGTACAAAAATATAAAAAAACAAGCGGCGTAAATTCCATTTCCCTTTTTAGACGCATTGCGACATCCCACAAAAAAGGAGCGCCACAGTACAACGCAACTCCTTTTGTTTATTACACCTAAAAAACTCCACCACCAACAAGATCATCAAGATCTCGCCGAAGCAGTCCTTGCATGTCGGATGCAAGGACAACAGGCTCATGCGTCCGGGCGCGATGGAAATCGTCAAGATCCTGACAAAGGTATTACCGCTCGCCCTCACATAAACACCTCTCTTCTATCGACCTGAAACATTGACAAGAAAGCTCCTTAAGACTATTATTGGCATATGCTAATAACCTTCGATGCGGACCATGCCACGACCATTTAAGTGCCGCCGAGTGCGCTGTAAGCCTGACGCGAACTATTTCAAGCCTCGGGGCATCCCCTTATCAGAGTTGCAGGAGATTGGTCTCACGCTGGATGAATTTGAGGCCGTCCGCCTCGCGGATCTGGAGGGCTTATACCAGGAAGATGCGGCAAAAAAAATGGCCGTTTCACGGCAGACTTTCGGCAACATCGTCGGATCCGCCCGCAAAAAGATCGCGGATGCCCTTGTAAACGGCAAAGCCCTAAAGATATCCGGGAGTCAAAACCCTGGAGGAGAAAAAACATGATCAAAATTGACAGCAAGCTGTGCAGCGGGTGTGGGACCTGCAAAGAAATCTGCCCGGTAGACGGGGTCAGGATCATTGACGGCAAGGCAGTAGCTAACGAACAATGCATTGACTGCGGAACCTGCGTCGCGTCCTGCCCGACCCAAGCGATTTCCCAAGCCTAACACTGAGGATGCCCAATGGATCTCGTTCTTTCATCTCTTCAGAAACGACTTCGTGAGTTCAAGCAATACGGCTATGATCTTCCCGCTTCAAGAAATTACATTTGGAAAAGATCAGGAATCCGGAATGGCTCGGTGCTGGAGATTGGAACCGGCAAGGGTCATCAAACCGCGCTCATCGCGAAAAAAGGTTTGAAAGCTGTCTCCATCGATCTTGATCCGAAAACTCTCAAGGTCGCAAAAACTCACCTGGCCGCACTTCGGTTGAACCAGCGCGTCATCATCCGAAAGATGAACGCCGAAAAACTGCGGTTTCAGAGTTTGAGTTTCGATCATGTGATCTCCGTGGATTTTTTCCATCACACTAAAAACCCGCTCCGCTGCCTTCGAGAGATGATGCGCGTAACCCGGAAAACTCTAACGATCGCGGATTTGAACCAAAACGGCATGCGGATCATGGACCTTGTTCATAAAAGTGAGGGGAAGAGACACGAAACACCGAAAATCCCCTTTGGAGACATAAAAAAGCATCTTCTTGCACATCATTTCAACGTCAAAAGCTATCGCCACCCATGCCACCAAATTTTCGTAGCGCAAAGGAGGAATTCATGAAGATCTGCATCCCCACCACAACTCAAGACGGAAAGTCCGCGCAAGTTTACGAGCACTTCGGAAGCGCGCCTTATTTCACTCTTTGTGATACCGAGAAAAGCACTGTGGAAATTATCGACAACGCGAACCAGCATCACTCCCACGGCATGTGCCAGCCCATGAGCGCTCTCGTCGGAAAAGAAATCGATGCAGTCGTCACCGGAGGCATGGGAGCCAGGGCTGTCCAGAAGCTGAACGAAGGCGGGATCAAAGTCTACCGCGCTGTCCCTGGGACTGTTGAGGCTATCTTGCAGCAGTTCTCAAAGGGTGGCCTTCAGGAACTCACAATCGAGAACGCCTGCGTTCAACATGGCTGCCACTAAACCTCAAGAAAGATTCTAAAAATGAAGGAAACTGCTAAAGCTTATTTTTTGGGAAAGAAGGGCCCCCGCAGGCTCAATTGCGCCCAATCCGTCTCGGAAACGTTCCGGGAACAGTTCCCTCTGGAAGAAAAAACCACAGTGTTGCTTTCGGCCTGCGGCGGAGGAATGGCTCCTGAAGGATATTGCGGCGCGTTTTACGCAGCGAAGTGCATCTTGGACCATCATTTCCCACACCGTTCTAGGGAGAGCATGGAACAACTCCATTCCTCGGCCGGCTCTCTGAAATGCCGCGAAATCAAAGCCCTAAAAAAGCTCCCATGCGTCGGATGTGTGGAGAAAGCTGCAGAAGTGATCGAAGGAAAATAAAAAAGGCGTTACCCCTCCGTGACCTTCGAACCTTTAATCATCGGAAAGATAACGCCTGTCTCTATTTGGAAACACTCAAGCTCCTGGCGAAGGAGCTCTCGCTTGATATTACTTAAACCAAAATCCCTCAAATCTTAGATTTAGAGTGGTATTTAAAATGGGCAAGCTCACACTATGTTGATCCAACCTTCAATTTGTCGAAAGGAATAACGGTAACGACAATTAACCCGCTGTCTGGATTTGCGATTTTTTTAAATGCAGCACAAGTCAGGTCCACTTTCCGAAAAAGACGTTTATTCGGGCCACGATCATTGACTCGGCAAACCACCCATTTCCCGGTCAGAGCATTGATTACTACAAGTCTTTTTCCAAAAGGATAATCCCAGGAGGCGCAGGTCATTTTTCTGTCATCAAACTTTTCGCCGCTCGCCGTCTTGAGGTTAATATTTTTATCCCTTTTACTGTACCATGAAGCCACTCCAACCGTTGCTCTTGAAAAATTAAGCTCCGGGAATTGACTCTTTAGATCATGAGCAAGAAACCAGACCGCTATAATCACATCTGCCAGAAGAACGAAAACAAAAAACCCGATAATGCTTTTCTTGAGTGGGGACATATTTCCTTGGAATTATAAAAAATGATTGGGGCCTGCCATGAGCTCAAAAAGTGCTTGTTTCAAAAAAAAGGCGCTGCCGTATTATGCTACGGCAACGCCTTTTTGGCAATTTCTCCCCTTCCTGGGGGACTTTCGCAACTGGCTTTTGACCTCGGGAGAAGTAGAAATCTTTAAGATTCTGATGAAAGGGTTCGAACTCCCTTTCGGAAACTAATTGTAAACTCCTCTATTCCCTACTGCAAACCTTCCCGCCGGGCACGGTTAACGGCAAAGGCTACGCTAGGCGACATGCAAAGGGGTTCCAAATTAATACCCGGATAACGTTTGGCAAAGACCCGAAAAACTTCATCCGCAAAACCTTGCCCGACCCCTTGAACTTTGTCAAAGTCTAACGTGATTCGCTTGAATTTTTCTAAACCGAATAAAAGCCGGCGCGCTTCAGAGCGGGAAACATATTCTCCCGATGCTTTAGATAACCGGATCTTGACTTCGGTTTTATCAAAAACAAGATCAGCATTGGTATAAGCATCAAAAAGTTTTTTGAGATCCTTGCGGCACCTCTGGCGCAGAGAAAAGACGACCTTCGTTCCTTGGATTGGTTTTATATCCAACAAAGCAACATCCTGGATTAGATTATCAACATCCAGTCGCAAGGCTCTGCTTTCCAGCACAAAATGATCCGCAATGCGAGAAGTGAAGAAAATACCCTGTCCCGAATGACGTTCCGGAGCCGTTGTTTGTTTCCCCTTCAACAGATGCTCCGCGGCTTCAAAGGCGTTCTTCATTCTGAATTTCTTACGGATACTCTCAAAAGCCCCAATCCCCCGATCTGAGACCATGAAAGTGAGAATCCCTCCGTCCAATCGGACTTCGATCCTGACCTTAGAGGCTTTAGAATGGTCGATGGCATTGTTCAACATTTCCGTAAAAGCATACTGAACGATTTTATACGCCTCAGGTGACAATTTCTTTTTTAAATTTATCTTAAGCGCCAATTGTTCATAAATGCGATCTTCTTCAAGGCCGCGAAGATTGTATACAAAAACCGCAGCCGGAATCTCAAGAGAAGCCGCTTTTCTAAGATTAAAGGGAATATAACAGGCGCTGCGGGTGGACCCCTCCTTTAAGAGTCGTTTAGACGCAACGAGCTCCCGCAGGTGCTTCGCAGCAGCCTGCCGGGAAATTCCAGCAAAACGAACCACCTCGGCGGCCCGAACAGATCCTTTTTTTTGCACAGCCAGAAGTATTTTGTCTTTAGTATTCATAAGAAAAGGGTACACGATTGGAAACTAATTGTAAACCTATAAATTAATAATTGTAAACCATCGCCACAGCTACGATAACAATAAAAACAAACTTTTTTTCAACCGCTAATGAATCATAGCGCTAAACAAAAAAGGCGCTATCGCATTATGCGACAACGCCTTTTTGAAAAAAACTCCCCCGCCTGGGATCGAACCAGGGACACTGCGGTTAACAGCCGCATGCTCTACCAGCTGAGCTACAGGGGAATGACTTGTTAAATATTGCTTTTGGAGGTGCTAATTATAAAGATTGCGGGCTTAGGGTCAATGAGTGTTTTTAGCCTTTGCTTTGAGGCCCTTAGCTGATATATTTCCCCCTTAGCGGCAGTTCGCCATTCATCAATCTAATGATCAGGAGATATCCCTCATGTATAAACTCGTTTTGATCCGTCACGGAGAAAGCATTTGGAACAAGGAAAACCGGTTCACCGGATGGTTTGATGTGGACCTTTCGGAAAAGGGCCTCGGAGAAGCCAAAGATGGCGGTCAGCTCCTTAAAAAAGAAGGCTACGTATTCGACATCGCGTTCACCTCGGTCCTCAAGCGCGCGATCCGGACCCTTTGGATCGTGCTCGATCAGATGGACCTCATGTGGATCCCGGTCATCCGTGACTGGCGTCTGAACGAACGCCATTACGGTTCCCTTCAGGGGCTCAATAAATCCGAAACCGCGGCTAAGTATGGCGAAGACCAGGTCAAGATCTGGCGCCGAAGTTATGATGTCCCGCCGCCGGCGCTTGAGGAAAGCGATCCGAGAAATCCAGCCAAAGATCCGCGCTATCAAAGTTTCAGGAAAAGTGCTCTTCCTCTCACCGAATGCCTGAAAGACACGGTTGCGCGTGTTCTACCCTTCTGGCATGACGTGGTCTCGCCGATGATCAGGAACGGGAAAAAAGTTCTCATCGCCGCGCACGGCAACAGCCTTCGCGCGCTGGTGAAATATTTGGACAATATCTCCGAAGAAGAGATCCTTGGAATGAATATCCCCACCGGCATCCCGCTTGTCTACGAGCTTGATAAGAACCTCAAGCCCATCAAACATTATTATCTCGGCGATCCAGAAAAGATCAAAGCCGCGATGGATGCGGTAGCGAACCAGGGGAAAGCTAAGAAGTAGACGCCTTGGGGCGTGTTGTAAGAATAAAAATTTCTCGAAAGCGTTTATTTGATCCCAAAGCCACGCACGTACATTCCTTGCGCCTGAATGCTTATTTGCTGAAATCCCGCTCTCCACAGATACACTTCGATCTCCTGGGGAGTTGATGATTTACTAATGTGGGGCGGACGATAACGCGGAAAAGTCTTCCGGTGATTCTCAAACACGTTCCATCCCTCAGTCGAGCATAGATTGAAATTATCCACAAAGATCCGGCCGCCGGGACGAAGCACGCGGTAGGCCTCCAGAATGTAGTTGTAGCGGTCCCATTCATCTAAATGCATAAATACCACCGTGCAATAAACGAGGTCCACTGAAGCGTCAGGGACCGGAGATAGATCGAAGCCTGATATCTCGATTAATTTTATATTCTTAAAAGTCTCCAGACGGTTTTTGGCATGCTGAAGCATATTGCCGGACACATCACAACCGATCCATTGTTTGCAAAGAGGCGCTAAGACCTGTCCCGCACGGCCGATCCCGCATCCGATCTCGAGAATAACATCATCAAATTTAATGCCAACGCTCGCTTCCAAAACCCTCCGGGTATCTTCCGCATTCGCCTGTATTTCGTTTTCTCCCACATCCCCGATGACGTGCAAAGTGGCCTGCCGAAGGGTCTGCGCTAAAACATTCCATGTGGATTTGTATTCGCGTCTGCTTTCCGGTAATGCAGACTGATAATCAATGCTGTCTTCCGGTAAAGCGGCTCGATCTCCCGCTAGAAGTTTTCGGATCCTGATTCTAAGGCTTAAAGGGAGCGCCTTCGAATACAAGCGATGAAGAGAGTCGTACATGGCATTGCCTAAATGTCTTCGATGCACATTTTCACCTGATATCCAGTTTCATTTTTTTGCGCAAATAAAAAACGAGGGGCCATAGCAAAAGGGACAGTCCTTTGAGCAGGAACTGTCCCCTTTTTACGACACTGCTTTTGAGAACTCTATTGGACTGTTATGAAATTTTTCCTGCTTTCCCCACAGAGAGGGCACACCTTGAACAGAGCTTTTTCGACCACGTTCCCGCAGAACGGGCAGACATAAAAATCTTTATTCCCACCCTTCCACCCCTTCAAATTCCCCAGGGCCTGTTTATACAAGCTGGCATGAACGCCTTCCGCCCTCCCGGCATCCTCAAAAGCGTCGCTCGCGCCCTTGATATTGTCCTTTTCTGCTTTGGCCAGAAATTCCGGGTACATGACCGTGCTCTCGTAGATCTCGCCTTCCATTGCCGCCTTAAGATTCTCCTGCGTGCTTTTTACGACCGGCGTTTCGATATTCGCCGTGGGAACGCCTCCGAGTTCTTTGATCACTTTGGCATGCCGTTCAAAATGAACTTGTTCGGCGCGGGCAGCAGCCCTGAAAAGACTCGCGGCTCTTCCATAACCTTCCTCATCAGCCTTTTTGGCGAAGACGAGATAGCGCGCGTTGGCATTGCTTTCACCGTTGAACGCGGTCTGAAGATTATCGAGCGTGGTTTTTTCAACCGGCGCCTGAACCGCTGGGGTCGCGAACGCAGAGGCCGGAACGTTCACCGGCATCTTCATCTCTTCGGCATAAGCGCAAAACGCTACCGCTAAAGAAAAAAAGACCGTCCCGATGAGGATCTTGTTGAGATTCTTCATGTTGGATCTCCTTGTGTGCTGGGTTTTAAAAGAAACATTAATTCGAGATGCACTACTTTATCATAAATGCGTTGTTTGAACAGGTGCGTCTTTCCGTCCCGCTTTCGACTTCACTGAAATCGAAGGGCATTGGGCTGTGCTGACTTATGATTTTCATGAATGAGGATCAGCGCTGAACCAAAAAAGCAAAAACATCCTCGGCGAGGAATTTCCCGCGGACCGTCAGCCGGATATTCTTTCCGGATCTTTCCATGAATCCCTCTGAGCAAAGTGTTTCCAGACGATCTTTTAACGACCCGTAGATCTTCACAAAGGCCTCAGGGGCGATGCCGTCGCGAAGCCGGAGCCCTGTCACCAAAGTCTCGGTTTCTTTTTCCTCTTCCGACAATCGATCCTCCACATCATTTTTCCAATTTCCGAGCGTGCATTTTTCGAGATAACGCTCGAGATCCGTGGCAAATTGATACCGGATCCCGCCCAGATAAGAAAAAGCCCCGGGGCCGAGCCCAAGGTATTCCTGATTGTGCCAATAGATAAGGTTGTGCCGTGACGCCAACCCCGGTCTTGAGAAATTGAAGATCTCATAGTGCTCATAACCCGCACTGATGAGCATCTCGATCGCGCTTTCGTACATCCGGGCATGGACTTCTTCTTCCGGGAGATCCAACTTTCCCTCTTTTTGAAATTGGCCAAACGGAGTTTCTTCATGGACTTCGAGATCGTAGAGAGACACTTGCGAAGCTTCGAGTTCGATACACTGCCGCACGGAATCGCGGAAATCCTCGACGGTCTGACCCGGTAAACGCAGCATGAGATCGAAGCTGATATTGACGATCCCGGCTCGTCTTATTTTTGAAACTGTTTCCGCGATATCCCGCACTGTATGCCGCCGGCCGATCCGCCGAAGCAGATTATCCTGGAACGCCTGACAGCCTAGGCTGATGCGGTTCACTCTTACAGCATAGAGCGCTTTCAACTTCGTCTCATCGCTATCTCCCGGATTGAATTCGAAGGTAAATTCACATGCATCCTCAAACTCGAATGCTTTATGAACTTCCGAGAGGAGGCTTTCTACCTCCTGAATCTCGAGACAGGAAGGCGTTCCGCCGCCGAGATAAAGCGTGTCAAATGAGAGCCGGCCGAAACGCTCACGCGTCTCCTTGATTTCCAAGGAGAGGGCCTCAAAAAACTTGCGGCGAATATCCGGTGAACACCCGGCCGCCGTTACAAAATTGCAGTAATGGCATCGGGTTTGGCAAAAGGGTATGTGAATGTAGAGACCGCGCATGGTTGCGTTATAATCAATTCTCTTTCTAAGAGCAAGCAACTTGTAGGGCGAAACTAGAAGGAAAAAACACCGTATGCCTTCCGCTGTGCGCTAATTGGCATGAGTCTTGCAACCTTTAGGCGGAATTGAGGTATAATAAGCAAGACCCGAGGATTCTTATGCCCACGATCACAGATAAAATAGCGGAGCTTCTTGAAAAACGGCAATTCGTCTCAGTCGCCACAGCGACCCTGGACGGACAGCCGAATACCGCCCCGAAATTCTTCTTCCGCGCCAAGGGCGATTTCATTTACCTCATCGACTACGTCCTCGGAAAAACAGTAACGAACCTCAAGGAAAATCCGAGGGTCTCGGTCTCTTTCATGGACATGGACAGCCTAGAAGCCTACCGGCTGAACGGTACGGCAAAAATGATCGGGGAAGGAAAAATTTTTGCAACGATCCTCAAAGAATGGGATAGAAAACTGATCAAGATGGCCACAAACCGGGTCCTCGAAGGTGTCCGGAGCGGAAAAAATCACGGCCATTACGAGCTGGAGATGGGCGAAAAGTTCATCGTGCTCAAGATTAAAATCATAAACGCCGTCAAAATTGGTCGCCGGGGAGACATCTGGAAAGAAGTTGGTTGAGCACCTCATCTCCTTTGCAGCGCCCCCCGCTGCTTAACAGATCGGCACACGTCAGCATCCATAAGTCACGCAGGAATAAGACAAGCCGACCCGGACTCGACTCGCGTCACCATTGAAGTTCCTTCCACTTTTTGTCGATAAACAGGTGTCCGTTTTCCTAAATTATTTTCATGAAAGGACTCACGATGTTGAAACCGAAGCTTTTCACCACGCTTAAAAATTATTCCTGGGCCCAGTTCCGCGCCGACGGCGTCGCGGGAATTATCGTAGGCGTCGTTGCCTTCCCTCTGGCAATCGCGTTTGCCATCGCTTCTGGCGTCTCCCCCGACAAAGGCCTCGTCACGGCCATTATTGCCGGTCTTATCATCTCAGGCCTTGGCGGCAGCCGGGTCCAGATTGGCGGACCGACCGGCGCCTTCGTCGTCATTGTCTACAGCATCCTCCAGAAATTCGGCATGGACGGCCTCCTTGTCGCCACGGTCATGGGCGGTGTGATCCTCGTGATCATGGGAGTGTTCCGTTTCGGCTCCATCATCAAATTCATCCCTTATCCGGTCATCGTCGGCTTCACAAGCGGTATTGCGGTCATTATTTTTTCCTCACAGATCCGGGATTTCCTTGGCCTGACGATGTACACCGTCCCCGCCCCTTTTGTAGAAAAATGGGGCGCTTATGCGAACGCATTCCACACGCTCGACTATTTCGCGCTCGGTATCGGCCTTTTCTCCCTCGCCATCCTTGTCCTCTGGAAAAAAATATCGGGCCGTATTCCCGCGGCTCTCGTCGCAATCGTTGTCACCACCGTGATCACGCATTTTTTCCGTATCCCCGTAGAAACCATCGGCAGCCGTTTCGGGGAGATCCCGAATTTCCTGCCGCATCCGGCATTTCCCGCGATCCACTGGAAGACCCTCGGCCTGCTTTTGCCAAGCGCCATGACGATCGCCGTACTTGCCGGCATGGAATCGCTTCTTTCTGCGGTTGTGGCTGACGGCATGATCGGTGGAAAACACCGGCCGAACATGGAGCTCGTGGCCCAAGGACTTGCGAATATCGCCTCCCCGCTTTTTGGCGGCATTCCGGCCACCGGCGCGATCGCACGCACCGCGACGAATGTTCATAACGGAGGCCGCACTCCGGTCGCAGGCATTATTCATGCCTTAGTGCTTTTCACGATCATGTTCTTTCTTGGGAAATGGATCGCATGGGTACCACTCTCCTGCCTTGCGGCGATTCTGATCGTGGTAGCGTACAACATGAGCGAACGCCGGTCCTTTGCGATGATCCTCAAAAGCCCCAAAAGCGATGTCGCAGTGCTCTTGGCTACTTTTCTTCTAACAGTCTTTGTCGATCTTACCGTGGCGATCCAGGCGGGACTTTTCCTCGCGATGCTCCTTTTCATGCGACGCATGGCGCTTGTAACGAACGTGGGCCTCATCACGAAAGAACTGAACGATGAAGACGAGCCGGACGACCCGAACGCGCTGAGCAAGCGCAAAGTCCCGCCCAAAACGGACGTTTATGAGATCAACGGACCGTTCTTTTTCGGCGCCTCTTACAAATTCATGGAGGCGATGAACGATATCGGCGTAAAATCCAAAGTCCGTATCATCCGCATGCGGAACGTCCTCGCTCTCGACGCGACGGGACTCCACACGCTGACCGAGGCGCATAAGACCTTCAAAAAGAACGGTATCGCTCTCATTATTGCGGACCTTCACGCTCAGCCCTTGATCGCGATGGAACGTTCGGGACTTTTGGAGGAGATCGGAGAGGATAATATATTTGGGAATATTGATGACGCTTTGAATCGCGCCCGCGAGGTCCTTGGGCTCCCGCAAGTTCCACGGCCCCCCATATCCGTCCCTACCGTCGCGAGAGAAAAAACCTAACAAACCCCTAATTCAAACCTGGTTTTCAAATCGAGTGCCAGATTTTGCGCTGAATGAATTCACTATTTCGGTCTAAGGATCCGCGCAAGAAGCATGGAGACCACGGTGTCGCCGGTGGAATTGACCATGGTGGCGGGAGGATCCACTAAAGTCCCCACCATAGAAATAAGCGGCAATGCCTCCACGGGAAAACCGTAAAGCGTCACGATCAAAAGTTCGCCCAAGAATCCCCCTCCGGGGATACCGCTCATCACCATGCCGGAAAGGATCGCGATGCCGACGGCCGTCACGATCGTGCCAACGCCGGAAAAAGGCATTCCAAAGAAGGCGAAAAGAAGCGATATCTTTAAAATAGCAGACATACAGGTTCCATCCATGTGGATCGTAGCGCCGATCGGGATCACGATCCGGCTGATGTCCTGGGGTACACCGATCTTGTCCGCGGCCTCAAGGTTCGCGGGGATCGTCGCGATACTGCTCCCGGTGCCCCAAGCGGTCAGGGCCGGAGCGAGAATATTCCCCCAGAACCGTTTGAACCCCTCGCGACCGCCGGCAAGGAACGCGTAGATTGAAAACCCGATAAAAAAATAAAGGATCGCGAGCGGATAATAAACAGCAACAACGCGCAGGTAGGAACCCAAGAGATCGGCCCCAAGCGTCCCCACCAGATACGCGAAGTACGCGCCCAGGCCGACCGGCGCGCAAAACATAATGAGATGGATCACTTTCATCATGACTTTATTCGCGGACACGAGAAAACTCACGAACGGTTTTCCGTCTTCTTTAGCAAGCGATGCCGCAAGCCCCACGAACATCGCGAACACGATCAGAGCGAGCATGTTTTGCTTGGAGAGAAGATGGGCGAAATCCGGCACTGTAAAGGCCTTGAGGATATCCGCGAAAGTCTTTGTCTGCGTGACCTCAACCGGTAGGCTCAGCATAGGATGACTTGCCATGACGGGTGGAAAAATCGTCACTCCCAAGACCATGAGCAAAGACGAAAGAGTGCCCGTCGCAACAAAAATAAGAACCATCCAGCCCATGATCTTTCCAAGGCGGTGAAGATCGGACATTTCGGCGATCGCCGACGAGATCGAAAAAAAGACAAGCGGTACCACGGCCGTGAAAAGCAAGTTCAGGAAAATATCCCCTAATGGCTTTACGACCGCGATCTTTTCTTTAAAGAGAATCCCCAACCCCGCGCCAAGAGCGATGGAGACAAGCAATATGAGTGAGAAGGAGTAATTTTTTAGAAAATTATTTTTCATTATGGCGTCCTGTTTGAGGGCCACATCCATGAGGCGTGGTGCGGGGCCCGCAGCACTAAGCACCGCACATTGTATTTGATTTCTCATCGAAAATCAGTAAGCTTCACGGATATGGATCAAAATAAAAGAAAAGCCTTTCGCCTCATCTTGCTCTTCGGCCTCGTAAGTCTTTTCGGAGACATCATTTACGAAGGGGCGCGCAGCGTCAATGGACCTTACCTTAAAGTGCTGGGCGCTAATGCCCTCACGGTCGGGTTCATCGCCGGTCTTGGAGAATTCATGGGCTACGGTATTCGCCTACTCTCCGGATATTTTTCTGATAAGACGAAGTCGTACTGGTTTTTCACCATCGCGGGCTATGCCATGCTCATCAGCGTGCCTCTCCTGGCCCTCACCGGTTTCTGGAAGATCGCCGCACTCTTGATCGTCATGGAACGGATCGGTAAAGCTTTGCGGAGTCCCGCCAAAGACACGATCCTCTCTCAGGCAACCAAACAGGTCGGCACGGGATTCGGATTCGGACTGAATGAAGCTATGGACCAGATCGGCGCGATCATCGGACCGCTCCTTTTCACCGTCGCGTTCATGGGAACCGTTCAAGCCGACAAAGGCCTGCGGGATTATCAGGCGGGCTATCATCTGCTTTGGCTACCGTTCTTTTTTCTGATGGCCTGCGTCCTTTTTGCTTATTGGAAGACCCCGAACCCTGAAACGCTCGAGACTGCTGTCGTAAAAAACGAATCCGAGAAACTCCCGAAGATCTTCTGGCTCTACACGGCGTTCAGTTTCTTCGCAACTGCGGGCTTTGTGAGCTTTGTCCTGATGGCCTATCATTTCAAGTCTCAACACATTCTCTCGGACGCCCAGATCCCGCTTTTTTATGCGGTGGCCATGGGCGTCGACGGCGCCGCGGCGCTTGTGATCGGCAAGCTCTACGACCGGATGAAAGAAAAACAGAAACACGAATGGGCCGGCATCGGAACGCTTCTCATGATTCCGGTGCTTTCGGCCGTAATCCCGTTCCTTTGCTTCACCACCACGGCTTGGATCGTCATCGTAAGCATCATCCTCTGGGGAATCGTCATGGCCGGGCATGAGACCATCATGAAATCCGCGATCGCGGACATTACGCCTCTTAAAAAACGCGGCACCGGCTACGGCATCCTGAATGTTGCTTATGGCTTCGCAATGCTTGTGGGCGGAGTCGCCATGGGATTCCTTTACGATCACTCGCTTCCTACGCTCATGATCAGCGTTGCAGCCCTGGAACTCGCCTCGCTGCCCTTCTTCTTCGCGATGAAAAAAGAAGTTTCCAGGACCCCGGCTCCCTAGCTTTCTCTCATTAGAACTCTTTGATAAAAGAGACGTCCGAGCACCGCTTTTCCGCATCACCTCATCCTATTAGTCCATTGGGAATGCTATAATGACGCCATGTCCAAGCAATCATTATGGCTATTCATTGCCTTATTAACGGCTGGAATGATCTTCCATGCGACAACGGAGGGATTAGCGATGGCTGAAAAACCCAAGAAACAGGCCGTCTCGAGAGGGACCCAATGTACCCTTCCAACAAGCGATGCCGAACTCAAGAAACTCCTCACTCCTGAACAATATGCGGTCATGCGGAAAAACGGCACCGAGGCCCCATTCCGGAACGAATACTGGGACAACAAAAAACCCGGGATCTATGTGGATCGTATCACGGGCGAAATACTTTTTAGTTCCGCGGATAAATTTGATTCCGGGACCGGCTGGCCCAGCTTCACGCGCCCGATCGACAAGGCCAGTGTTATCGAAAAAACGGATACGACCCTTGGCATGGCCCGCACTGAAGCCCGCTCAAAAATAGGAGATTCGCATCTCGGCCATGTGTTTCCCGACGGCCCCCAGCCCACGGGACTTCGCTATTGCATCAATTCCGCTTCACTCCGTTTCATCCCTGTCGAGAACCTTGAAAAAGAAGGCTACGGCCAGTACCTGCCGCTGTTCAAGCAAAAAACAAAAAACGCCACCGTCGCCCCGACCCCAAGCACTCAAGTTGCGACATTCGGGGCCGGATGCTTTTGGGGGGTAGAATATGCCTTCCGGAAAATCCCGGGCGTGCTGAAAACTACGGTCGGTTATACAGGAGGCCATGGGAAGGATCCAACCTATGAGCAGGTTTGTTCCCACACAACGGGACACGCAGAGGCAGTACAAATCGAATTTGATCCCACAAAAGTTTCCTACGAAAAGCTCCTGCAGGCTTTTTGGAACCTTCACGATCCGACTACGGTGAACCGCCAGGGCCCGGATATCGGAAATCAGTATCGCTCTGCGGTTTTTTACAATTCTCCGGAACAGGAAAAAACCGCCGCGGCATTAAAAAAGAAATTGGATCGTTCGGGAACATTCAAACGCCCGATCGTCACCGAGATCGTGCCGGCCAAGGAGTTCTACAAAGCCGAGGATTACCACCAGCAATACTTTGAGAAACGCGGCATGAAACCCCAATGCCATCTACCGAGGGACTAGCGGAAAAAAAGGGGACCGGTCTAAAGATCGGGTTATTCAGCCTGAATTATTTTTTATTTACAGAGCAATCAAGCGGGAGAGCCAAAAGCTGGGACCAGTTTTCAGTCCAGCCGTTCACATGGTCGGCGCCATCCACTCTCATCACATGAACACAGGCGCTTGGAGTTGCTTTCTTTGAAAAGTTTTCCGAGATCAAAGCCGGAACGACCTTATCCTCGCCCCCGATAAAATGATATTGGGGAATCGCGGCGACCTTTCCGGCCACTTCCATCGGATCAAGCGACTTCTCATCCATAGGACTCACACGATGATACTCATTGAGCCCCGCAGGATCGAGATTCCCCGCGACCGTACGGAGGCTTTTTACATCTTGGCGTCGCGCCGCGATAAGTACCGCCACCGCACCGCCCCCTGAATAACCAATAAGATCCACGCTCGGACTTTGGGCTTTCTTCTTAAACCATTCAACCGCTTGGTCCATGGAATTCACAACAGGCTCGGAAAATCTTTTGTCCGTCCAATAGGCATCATCACAGGCATAATCTACTTTCTTGGGCGTGTACTGGCAGGGCCTCGCAAGATAGACCACATTAGCCGCCGGATCTTTCGCCGCGAGCTCCAAGGCTAAAGGACGGCGTGGCGTTGGATCTCCGGAGATCCGAGTACGTGTCACCCAAGCATAACCGTCCCCTTCGATATAGACATGGAGCGGCTGACCCGGAGTTTGGATCTTTTCATAAACGGTCAGGAAGAAGGGCGGGGTGCGAAGCCAAACCCTCTTGAAATTCGCCTTGCCGGCAATGGTATCCGCCGTTGTGAGCCGCTCGGGAGTCGTGGGAACGGTCAGACAGCCTGAAAAGAAAATAGAGACCGACAGAAAAAGAATGGCAAAACTACTTTTACGATGTGACAAGAGATCCCCCGTACACTGCCTGCTTTTAAAGAATGGGAACGGACCCTGACTTCCCGCTCCCCGCGATCCGCTTAGAAATCAAAACGAAGCGTGAGGTAATAAGTGAAACCCGTATAAGCTTCTCTGAATTCCAGATCAAAATTTCCAGTGAGCGTCATGTTCCCACGATTCAGGAACGCGACCTCCGAACCCACTAGGAACGCATTCCGGGCGGGTGTCACTCCATAGGTGTTGAACGAAGAGCCGCCGCCGGCAAAGGACGCCGAGGTCGCAAACTTGTCGACGAGATAATCAAAGAGCCATGCGCCCTTGATCGACGGAATGAATGTTCCCGTGCCCTTCATGGCGATTGGATAAGCGAACTTCAGGCCCAGCCCCTGTTCGAGCTGATTAAATCCCTGCCCCGCCACGTGAAGATTGAGAGAATCTGCACCGCTTTCGGTATACCTATTCATATAAAGATAGTTATAACCCAAAGATGCAAAAGGTGTGATTTCCAAGTCTTTAGTCTTCTCAAATAGAAGCGTATAACCCGTTTCCAGCTTCGTGGAATATTGCTGAGCGCCATGATCCGCCTTTGCGGTGCGAGTTTCAGGACTAATGGAAATTTCACGGCTGCTGTTGTAATTATTCTGCGAAAAAGTCAGCATCCCATCCACATACCAGAGTCTCTCCGCCTGATTGCGCACTGCTTCCCGGGAATATCTCTGGCTCTGCCGGGCGTTGCACAGATTGACCGAGTCATAACTGCCATAGAGCGTCGTCTGCCAGCTGTTGATAGTCGTGCCCGGATTTCCAGGCGTTTTGGCATCGATCGCCCCGAAACCATAACCCGCTGCAAGCCCTGTGCGGATATGATCTCCCAGGAGTTTATCAACCCCAATCGTGGTCCCGAACGTGTTGCCGCTGTATCCCTGAATACCGCCACGCTGGCCCTGACTTTCGTGCCCGCCGATTCCCTGCATCCAGAATCCCGCGCCCTGGAACATATCCCCCGTCGAAATACCGGTCCTTGCGAACTGGCTTCTCGAAAAGGCAAGTCGGTTGCTGATCGCCGTCAGGAAATGACTGTTCAACGTCCGGGTTCCCTGCATGGCTGCTGAGCTTACATCCGGATGCATCGTCGCGATTGAACTCGCGATTTGCGAGGCCGAGTTCATGCTGTCCAGTGAGACCAACACGTTTAACATATCCCCCGTCGCGCCTTGCGCAGAAATTTCGTCAAGCACTCTGCCGACCGCCTGCGTATTTGCGTCCGTCGATACCGAGGCGTATGTGACTCCCCGGAACGCGGTCAAAACAAGATCGCCCGTCGCGCCACTTCCCGTAAAATCGATCATATAGCTGTTGTCTGTGATGGTGCCTGGAGCGGCGCCGATACCACTTCCGCCGGTGTTAACGATCGTATAGGTGCTCCCGCTTGCTATATGTTGGGGTCCAACCTCAACATTGACTGTACTCCCTGCATTGATCACAGCAGCAGCTCCAACGCCCCCAACTCTCGCATCAATGCTTCCAAACGTCGGACCGTTAATCGCCACATTAAGTGTCGTGCCAGCCGGCATTGTAAACACACGCGTCCCGGCAAGATTCAAGGTGTTCATCCCGACATTCACTTCACCCGAGTTTGCGAGCGTAAGGTTCCCCGTGATCGTCCGGTTCCCCGTAAGCGTCAAAGTGCCCGAACCGCCACCGGCTACGGAATCGACGGTCACCACCGAAGCCGCTATGTCGTGATTCATCGTCAATGTTCCGTCCTGGATATTGACCGCAGCAAGGTCGCCTGTAGCCGCAACACCGATGTTGCCGCCCGTCGTGGAGTCTCCGAGGAAATTCAACGTGCCGTTTCCGTCCGAAGAAGTCGTCACGGCCCCTGAAATATTTTTACCGCCCAAGAGATTCACCGTACCGGCTCCTCCAAAACTCAAAAGCGATGTCGTCAAATTTTGATTCAAATTCAACGTTCCCAGGTTAACCGTTGTTGCCCCGGTGTAGGTGTTGATACCGTTGAGCGTCAGAGTTCCCGTCCCGTTCTTGGTCAAACCGCCGTTCCCGCTGCCGATGACACCGGTGATCGTCGCAATACTCGCGCCCGTGTTATTCACCGTCAACAGATTGGCGCCATTCGCCACAGAGGCAACATTAATATTCCCGGTTCCGCTCGACAAAGTGGACGCCGCTGTCATCGTCACAGCGCCAAGATCCATATCCGTGTTCGTGGTGGCAACAGTTCCGGCAATGTGCACCGCACCGGCTGTCGCGTCTAACCCGCCGGTAAAAGTCGAGCTATCCGCTGCACCATCACCGATAGTGGTTATTCCGGTATTCAAAAAGCTCGTGTCGCTATCGATAACGTTAGCGAGACCCTGCAGGGTGACAGCATAACCTCGCGCAAAAGTGATCAGGTCATTAGCAACAACGTTCCCGGTGAAGGTCACAGCCCCCGTCGCCCCCGCTACATCGGACTGGAGAGTGAGATTAAAATCACCGCCCATGGAAGCCACATTGATCGCAGCCGTGCCGCTGGATAATGTCGAATCAGCGGTCATGGTAACAGCGCCAAGATCCATCTGTGTATTGGTCGTGGCAACAGTGCCGGCGATTCTAACGGCGCCCGCTGTTGCCTGTAACCCGCCAGCAAAAGTTGAACTATCGCTTGCTTGATCACCCAGGGTGGTGATCCCGCTATTTAAGAAGAACGTATCACCCGCGATGGCATTGAGAGGACCCGTAATGGAGACGTTGTAGGCATTGAGACCGCCGGCATTCGCTACCGTCATCCCGGTCGTTACATTCAGGTTGCCGGCAAAGGACACCGTCGTCGCATCCGTGGTATCAGTGATCAATATATTTTTCGCATCCACCGTACTTGCAAAGGTGGTCCCACCCGATTGCGTGACCGTCAACTGGTTAAGGGCATTACCGGTCGCGCCGACAGCGCCACTTACATTGGCTATGCCGGTCGTGTTGATGATCAGGGTCTCAACGCCCGCTCCCGCGTTACCGAGCACGGAAGACAGGTTGATGGCATTGCCAGTCGCTGTGCCGACCGTCAATCTTGCGCCATCCGCTAATGTCGCAGCGCCCATAGTGATCGCACCGGTAGCGGCACCGCCGACGGTTGCGTTTGCCGTCACGGTGACTCCTGTATTGGCATCCCCCAAGGTGATCGCGCTGGCTCCGGTCGTTGCCGCAACCGCTCCCGCGATATTAATAGCGCTCGGCGCTATTGCATTTACCCCGTCAACAAAAATCGTGGTGTCGCCTGCTGCATCGCCCAAGGTCAATGTGCCGGCGTTATTAAAGGTGGTTGTTCCAGCAACAGAGTTATTTGTGCCGGTGATCGAGACATTATAGGCGGCAGTCCCCGCAGCCACAGTCATACCCGTAGCCACAGTAAGATTCCCTGCAAAGGATACCGTCGCATTTAACGCAGAGTCTGCAATCGCAACCGTGTTTGCATTGACGGTGCTGCTGAAAGCTGCTCCTCCGGACTGCGAAATGGTAACGGCTCCAATGTCAGTGCCGATCGCCCCAGAACTTACGGCGCCGGTAGTATTGAAAGTTACGTTAGAGCTGGTCGGGACACCGCCTGCCGTACCGGCAATGCTGGCGACCGTCACGCCTCCTGATCCACCGGTACCCAAGGTCAAGGTCGTGCTATCCGCTATGGTAGTAGCACCGAGAGTGATCAAACCCGAGCCCGCGGCCAAGGTGCTGTCTCCGCCAACGGTCGTAGTGTTCCCCAAGTTGATAGCGGCATTCGTCGCGTTGATGTTGCCATTGATCGTATTAGCCCCGGCCGTGTGCGTAACACCGCCCGTAAAATTCAAAGTATCCCCGCCATTACCTAAGGTGAGTGAACCGGTATTCGCGAAGGTTGTCGCACCAGCGATCGTATTGGTTCCACCCGTCATCGACACGTTGTAAGCCCCTGCAGCAGCGGACATTCCGCTGGTCGCATTGGTATTGCCCTGAAAAGCGACGGTTGAAGCAGCAGTGCTGCCAGCAATTGTAATAGTAGCTGCATCAACGGTGCTTGAGAAGGTCGCGCCGCCGGAGTTAGTGATGAGCAGTGTCCCTATGTCGGTACCCACCGCCCCTGAACTCACGGCGCCGGATGTGTTGAAGGTTACGTTAGAGCTGTTCAGAACACCGCCTGCCGTACCGGCAATGCTGGCGACCGTCACGCCGCCTGTTCCGCCAATACCCAAGGTCAAGGTCGTGCTGTCCGCTATGGTTGTCGCGCCGAGAGTGATCAAACCCGAGCCTGCGGCCAGGGTGCTGTCTCCGCCAACGGTCGTAGTATTGTTCAAGTTGATGGCAGCATTCGTTGAAGTGATATTGCCATTGATCGTGTTAGTACCCGCCGTATGCGTAACACCCGCCGCGAAATTCAAGGCATCCCCGCCATTACCAAAAGCAACGTTACCGGTATTATTAAAAGCCACCGCATTGGTGATATCCGTAGTCCCGCCGTTCAATGCCACCCCGTATCCACCCGCTCCATTCGCAGCAGTTAAGCTCGTAGCATAAAGATTCCCACCAAAAGTAATTGTGCCGGTCGTGTCCGTTAACGCGACGGTCCCAACGCGATCTCCGACTCCGCCCACAGCTCCCCCGAAGGTCGTGCCACCGGAATTCGTCACCGTCAAAGTCCCGATATCCGTTCCAACCGTTCCCGTGACGGCTGCCGTTCCCGTCGTGTTGAATGTTAAATTCGATGCAGCACCGCCAGCCACACCGGCAACATTATCAACCGTGATGGCATCCGCATCCCCTGCGCCAAGCGTAAGCGTGTCTCCATTATTAATAACCGTATCGCCAAGTGTGATCCCGCTGCCGTTACCATCCAAAATGCTATTGCCCTGAATCGTGGTCCCAAGCGCGTTGTTATCAAGAGTAATTCCATTCCCTGTGATATTGCCATTGATCGTGTTAGTACCCGCCGTATGCGTAACACCCGCCGCGAAATTCAAACTATCGCCGCCATTACCAAAAGCAACATTACCGGTATTATTAAAAGCCACAGCATTGGTGATGTCCGTAGTCCCGCCGTTCAATGCCACACCGTATCCACCCGCTCCATTCGCAGCAGTTAAGCTCGTAGCATAAAGATTCCCACCAAAAGTAATTGTGCCGGTCGTGTCCGTTAACGCGACGGTCCCAACGCGATCTCCGACTCCGCCCACAGCTCCCCCGAAGGTCGTGCCGCCGGAATTCGTTACCGTCAAAGTCCCGATATCCGTTCCAACCGTTCCCGTGACGGCCGCTGTTCCCGTCGTGTTGAATGTTAAATTCGATGCAGCGCCGCCAGCCACACCGGCAACATTATCAACCGTAATGGCATCCGCATCCCCTGCGCCAAGCGTAAGCGTGTCTCCATTATTAATAACCGTATCGCCAAGTGTGATCCCGCTGCCGTTACCATCCAGAATGCTGTTGCCCTGAATCGTGGTCCCAAGCGCGTTGTTATCAAGAGTAATTCCATTCCCTGTGATATTGCCATTGATCGTGTTAGCCCCAGCCGTATGCGTAACACCGCCCGTAAAATTCAAAGTATCGCCGCCGTCACCAAACGCAACAGAGCCGGTATTCGCAAACGTGGTCGCGCCAGCGATGGTATTGGTTCCACCGGTCATTGACACGTTGTAGGCGCCTGTGCCTGCACCCGCGGACATTCCCGTGGTTGCATTCGTATTGCCCTGAAAAGCTACCGTTGTTCCCGCGGCGCTGTCAGTGATCGCAATCGTGCCTGCATCGACTGTGCTGCCAAAGGTCGTACCGCCGGAATTCGTTACCGTCAAAGTCCCGATATCCGTTCCAACCGTTCCCGTGACGGCTGCCGTTCCCGTCGTGTTGAATGTTAAATTCGATGCAGCACCGCCAGCCACACCGGCAACATTATCAACCGTGATGGCATCCGCATCCCCTGCGCCAAGCGTAAGCGTGTCTCCATTATTAATAACCGTATCGCCAAGTGTGATCCCGCTGCCGTTACCATCCAAAATGCTATTGCCCTGAATCGTGGTCCCAAGCGCGTTGTTATCAAGAGTAATTCCATTCCCTGTGATATTGCCATTGATCGTGTTAGTACCCGCCGTATGCGTAACACCCGCCGCGAAATTCAAACTATCGCCGCCATTACCAAAAGCAACATTACCGGTATTATTAAAAGCCACAGCATTGGTGATGTCCGTAGTCCCGCCGTTCAATGCCACACCGTATCCACCCGCTCCATTCGCAGCAGTTAAGCTCGTAGCATAAAGATTCCCACCAAAAGTAATTGTGCCGGTCGTGTCCGTTAACGCAACGGTTCCAACGCGATCTCCGACTCCGCCCACAGCTCCCCCGAAGGTCGTGCCGCCGGAATTCGTTACCGTCAAAGTCCCGATATCCGTTCCAACCGTTCCCGTAACTGCCGCTGTTCCCGTCGTGTTGAATGTTAAATTCGATGCAGCGCCGCCAGCCACACCGGCAACATTATCAACCGTGATGGCATCCGCATCCCCTGCGCCAAGAGTAAGCGTGTCTCCATTATTAATAACCGTATCGCCAAGTGTGATCCCGCTGCCGTTACCATCCAGAATGCTGTTGCCCTGAATCGTGGTCCCAAGCGCGTTGTTATCAAGAGTAATTCCATTCCCCGTGATATTGCCATTGATCGTGTTAGCCCCAGCCGTATGCGTAACACCGCCCGTAAAATTCAAAGTATCGCCGCCGTCACCAAACGCAACAGAGCCGGTATTCGCAAACGTAGTCGCGCCAGCGATGGTATTGGTTCCACCGGTCATTGACACGTTGTAGGCGCCTGTGCCTGCACCCGCGGACATTCCCGTGGTTGCATTCGTATTGCCCTGAAAAGCTACCGTTGTTCCCGCGGCGCTGTCAGTGATCGCCAAAGTCGTCGCTGTAACACCCCCGCCAAAGGTGACACCCGCACCGCTATCTGCGATTGTGACCGCCCCAGCCGTACCGCTGCCTAGAGCTCCCAGAGTCACAAGACCACCAGCATCTGTGATCGTCAGACCGCCCGAAAGATTCGCCATGGTTCCCATGGTGATGGCAACGGTTGAATTTGAGCCTAAAACGAGGCTGTTGCCGGCGCTGGTAACATCACCAAGCGTCAACTGGCCTGCGGCCGTGCCACCGTACCCGCCTGCGGCATTAATAGTAGCTCCGCCGGTCAAGGTCACGGCTCCGAAGGTCAGCCCTTGAGTCCCTGAAGTCGTGTTGGCATCTCCGATCCCGGCACTCAAAGTGGAAGCGCCTATGGACAAAGTTCCTAGAGTTTGAGTCGTGCCCGCTCCTGCGCCAGAGGCCCTGGTGGAAACAATTGAAGATGCGGTGGTCACCGTTGTATTGCGACCAAAGTTCAAGTTCGAGTTATCGGCAAGGTTCAGCGTGCCGCCAGACATTGTGAGAGCCCCTGCGCCCAAAGCAGTGGCATTGTTCGTGGCCCTAAGCGTACCATCCACAACGGTAGTTGTTCCCGTGTAGCTATTGTTACCGGAAAGAACCCACATACCCACACTTCCTGCATCCTTAGTTACGCCCAGTGTGCCACCGCCACTGCCATTGCTGATAACGCCGCTGACGGTGTTCATGCCCACATCAGAACCTGCGAGGTGAAGCGTCCCCGCACCAGCCTCGGAACCTGTGACATTGCCGGAAACGTTTAGAAGGAAGCCGTCATCGGCGCCATTATTAGTGAAAGTAGCATTGGAACCAACAGGATTCAAAACGACATTGGCTGCGATCGTTTGGGTTTGCAAAACACCGTTATAGACCGCGACTGCGCCGCCGTTGTCTAACGTGAGGGTTTGACCCGCTGAACCAATTGTGTAAGCATCCGCGCCCGTTTTGACGTCGATGCCACCGACCGTGACTCCCCCGCCAAGATTAATCACAGCACCGCCTCCCCCGGCTGCCGCATTAAATGTAGCAATATTGCCGGTACCCGGAACCGGAGCCGCATCCCAATTGGTGGCATCGCTCCAATCGGTATTCGCCGGACCAGCGCTGGCACCCGTCCAGTTTGCATCAGCGGCAAACGCGGGTGTGATGGGTGAGAAAACGAGGGAAAGGATCGCGACGAGGGACAGGATTTTTTTCATTCGTGGGACCCCTTTTGGCTTTGTGATGAATCGGCTAAGAGTTCATTTGAAACTTATCCTACCACCCTAAATACGACAAGATGCCTTTGTTTCTGAATGTCGAATTCTATAACGGCTGCGCTGCCGAGCACAACACTTTTTATCAGCCTCTGGGCCATGGAATAAAAAACGTGAAAAGATTTTTTTATTTTTCCTGTTTCTCGTTTTTTTATTTCACTTTTGCGCCATCAGGAATGGGACGCTCGGGAACAACGAGGGTGAGAGTGGCGGCATCGGAAGCCGCAAGAAGCATTCCCTGGGATTCCACGCCGCGGATCACGGCAGTATCCAGATTATCAATAATGACAATCTTTTTCCCTTTCAACTGCTCTTCTGTGTAGTGGGCCCGGATCCCGGCCACGATCTGCTTGCGCACTTCGCCGACCTTAATGCCTAGAACATAAAGTCGATCCGCATTCGGATGCGGGATCACGCTTTCAATCTCCGCCACCTTGATGTCTAATTTCTGGAAATCCTCGTAAGAAGCCATATTTTCACTCCTTGGGTGTTTAGAAACCGGTGGATAATTTGAAACGGGCGGTATTCTAACACAAAATAAAACTAGTCAAAGGGCAAACCCATCGAGGGTTATCGGACGTATGTAACGTAACCTTTGATGTCGATAACTCTTAGAAACGCCTTGTTTCACTTGATTTTCGAAGCCTTACTGCTATCATATTCCGCCAACGACCAAAACCCCATCGTCTTCATATTAAATCAACGGGAGGAATCAATGGGTAAGATCAAGATCGCTATCGTCGGTGTCGGAAACTGCGCGGCATCGCTCGTCCAGGGGATTGAACACTACCGCGTCATCGCCAATCAAAAGCCTGTTAAAAACAAACCCGTTGAGTATCTCGGCCTTATGAACTATGACATGGGCGGTTATCTCCCCCATGACATCGAAGTTGTGGCAGCTTTTGACATCGACAAGCGTAAAGTGGGCGAACGCCTGGATATAGCCCTTGCCGCGAAGCCTAACTGCGTCTGGTCCATCGGCCCGCTCCCTAAAAGCAAGATCAAGGTCGAAATGGGCAATATCCTGGACGGATTTTCCGAGCACATGGCCGGTTATAAGGAAGACCGCACTTTCCTCCCCTCCGATAAGAAAGCCTGCAATGTGGAAAAAGTCCTACGAGAGAGCGGCGCGGAGGTCCTCATCAATTACCTCCCGGTCGGCTCCCAGAAAGCCACGGAGTTCTATGCTGAGGCATGCTTAAAAACAGGTGTGAGTCTTATCAACTGCATGCCGGTCTTCATTGTTTCTAATCCGGCCTGGGCGAAACGCTTTGAAGCCAAGCGTATTCCCTGCGTCGGCGACGATATCAAGGCCCAGATCGGAGCGACAGTGACGCACCGGACGCTTGCAAAGCTTTTTATGGACCGCGGCGTCAAGATCGACCGCACGTACCAACTGAATACCGGCGGCAACACGGACTTCCTCAACATGCTCAATCGCTCACGCCTGGAATCAAAAAAGATCTCCAAGACCTCGGCGGTCCAGAGTCAACTTGATGTGCCGCTTGATGAGGACAATATCCACATTGGCCCTTCGGATTATGTTCCTTGGCAAAACGACAATAAGGTTTGTTACCTACGGATTGAAGGCCGTGGTTTCGGCGGTTTTCCTGTCACAGCCGAAATGCGTCTTTCCGTCGAGGATTCTCCCAACAGCGCCGGTTGTTCCATCGACGCGATCCGGGCCTGTAAGATCGCACGCGACCGCAAGATCGGCGGACCGCTCATCTCGATGTCGGCTTACACCATGAAGCATCCCCCGAAACAGATCGTGGATTACGAAGCCAAAGAACTTGTCCGCAAGTTCATCCAAGGCACCTGCCCCCGGTAGGCATTCATGTCCTTGCGCGAAACTCTTTATCCAAAAGTGGAGCCGATCGTCACACGGATCGTCTCTTTTCTCATCTCGCAAGGTATCTCCCCAGTCCAGTTGACGCTCGCGGGCGCCGCGCTCAGTCTTTTAACCGGCGTGATCTACGCGAAAGGATATTTTTTCCTGGGGGGCATCATGCTGATCATCGCCGGCGCGGCCGATCTTCTCGACGGTCCACTGGCCCGCACCACCGGGAAAGCAAGTCCCTTCGGGGCTTTCCTGGATTCCGCGGTAGATCGCTACTCTGATTTTTTTGTATTCGCGGGCCTCTCTGCTCATTTTGTCCGGACCGGCGAGATCTTCTGGTTCCTCGTCACGCTCGGCATTATCCTCGGTACTTTCGTGGTCAGCTACACGAAAGCCCGATCTGAGAATTTTATCAAAAATTGTGGCATTGGATTTTTTGGAAGATCAGAAAGAATCCTCATCCTGGCGGCAGCTACGCTCCTCTCTCCTCTATTAAAACTCGCGCTGCTGGTCCTGCTTTTCGGCACACACGCGACGGCCGTTCAGCGCATCCTCCACACAAAAAAGGCCCTCGCCGAAACCTCGCGGAATTAAATGGGCCGCCTTGCTTCAATGGATAGGTATTGGGATCGCGCATCGCGTTCCTTTTTCGAAATCTTCCTTTTCATTGCCCTTTTAGGCTTCGGCTCTCTCTCTTGGGCAGAAACCGCTCCCAGCGCGGAACTGGAGGGCATTCTCCAAAAGATCGAATCCCGCCATTACCGTTGGATCGCAATCCGCGCGGATGTGCTTCTCTTTTTCGCAAAGACCGGAGACCCAAACGCTATGTGCGGCGGTGAGCTTTTGTATCAACGCCTCGACGAGCGTATGTTCCTTACCTGCGTGGACACTCGGCAAGAATTGATGTTCGTATTTCGCACGCTCGACCGCCGCTTTGATCTTTATATTCCAGCTCAAAACACGGTCTATCACGGATCCATCTTCGACCTGGAAGATTCTCCGGATATTGAAAGCCATCTCAAGGCCCGCGATCTTTACCGGGCGCTCAAACCAATGGCCGTCGACCCCAGTCGCACCAAAGTCGAACGGACCAATTCCGCGATCACGAGCCTGGATGTTTATGGCCGCAGCGAAGACGAGGGAACGCTGGTAAGAAAACTCTACCTAACACCTGAAGGGGATGTTCGCGGGGAGCTCTTTTATGACTCCAAAAAGCGGCCGATCACGGAGATCCAGCGCTATGATTTCCGCGAACTCCGGGGTCATGTCGGCTCCTACGATTCGATTATTTTCCCGAAGAAGATCACTATCTTGTCGCCCGAAACAAAAAAAGGTAGCGCGATCTTCTTCACCCGGGTCACGGCTTTGGACACAATCGACCCGCTGGAATTTATCCTGAGAGTCCCGCCTGGGACCCAAGAAGTTTTTCTGGATGAAAAAGACCCACGCCTCGCGGCCTTGGTCCCTGACTTTGTTTCCAAAAAGGTTGATCAGGACCACGCTGCGCTCCATTCCCTCTCCAATGAAAGGGCATCATCTGCCACACTAACTTCTCCATCGATTCCGTCGAAAAAAAGTAGGGCTGTCCGGCCACTCAAGCCCGAAGAGAAACGGATAAAACCAGCCCTCAAAACGGCTATTTCGGAAAAAACAAAAGAAACACCGAAGACCCCCGAAGCGAAAAAACCAGAGCCTGCGCCAACCCCCGTAGCAGCAACTGTAAATACGGTCACCCCCGAGAACGCAGATGCGGATATGGCCCTGAGCGATCAGTCTCCGGAAGGCCCATCCTCCCCTACCAACGAGCAAACCACCCTCGACCCCTCCGTAGACCCTTCGCTCGAAATGGGAAAACAGAAGACTGGGGGGTAAGATTTACACGCTCTTTACGAGCGAACCGAACGAGGAATTGTTATAATCTTGCCCTGTGCCTGAAAACAATTTCAACCTCACGCTTAAACCCAATTCAGACCATAGTTCCGTGAAAGATTAAAATGGAAAAAATCTTTATCTTCCTGCTGACCCTTGCGTTCCTTTTCCCGAGCGCTTCTTTGAGAGCCGAGGGAACGCCCTTTGAAGCTCCTCCCTCTCAAACCAAGCTTTTGAAAGCTACTGTTGTTCTGGATGTCACGCCGATCCACGTTAAACCCATGAAAGAAGGAAAGAGCGTAGATGCGTTAGAGAAACTTCCGGAAGAAATGGGCACCTCGGCGATGATCGTGGTTTTCCGGATCAACCGGGTCTTGCGCGGGGAACTTTCGAAGCTCAAGAACAGGGAACTTTCCCTTTGGGATCAGGCCAAATCCGCGGCCGATGATAAAAATATTCTCAAGCTGGTCACCATGGATTTTCACAGGCCGGCGGAGGAAGGCATCGACCGAACGTCGTTTTCGATGGTCGTGCAGGATCCCTACGCTTCTTTTGGCGTTAAGGAAGGCGAAGACTTTCCAAAGCAACACTACAAGATCTCACTCGCTCTTATTCACAAAAATCCCGACAGCTACGTTCTCATAAAAAGCGAGAAGCTCTGATCTTAATCTTGCTTGGATGCGAAGCAAATAACAGAAATCAACTTTTGGAAGAAAACCCGCCCGCCTATGTCGTTTCGAAGTGGTGGCGAACTTCTTTTCCCTGCTTTAAATAGATCGTATCCTCCGCAATGTTATTGGCGAGGTCCGCGATGCGCTCGAGGTTGTGTCCGATCATGACAAGACTGAGCGCCTGTTTAACCTTGGAAGGATCCTGTTGCATCAGTTCGGTCATATCCGTATAAAGCGTGTCGTTATAGTCATCGACTGCGTCATCGCTTGCGAGCACTTTACGCGCAAGATCCACATTTTCATTCATAAAAGAATCCAGCGCATTCCGGACCATCTTCTGAACATCCTCGGTCATGGCCTCCAGAGGAAAGCTGGTCTTCAAAAACACTTCTCCGATCAGAATTTGGCTCTTTTGAGCGATATTGACCGCATGGTCCCCCATCCGTTCGAGATCTGTATTGATCTTGAGGATCATGGTCAAGAGCCGCAGGTCGCTTGCGACAGGCTGGGCTAATGCGAAAAGCGCGTGCCCCTTCTCATCGATCTCGATCTCGAGTTGATTGATCGTCTGTTCGTCCTCCAAAACTTTTTCGGCAAGCTCCGGGGAGCGTTTTAAAAGCGCTTCGACCGCTTTCTCGATGGCGCCTTCGACGAGAAGCCCCATCTGGAAAAGTTTTTCTCTCAAGGCTTTGAATTCTTCGTGAAAATGACGTTCCATGGTTTTCTCCTTTATCCGAATCGCCCGGTGATGTAATCTTCGGTCTCTTTTTTTGTCGGGTTCGTAAAAATCGTTTTGGTCTCGCCGAACTCCACGAGTGAGCCCATGTAAAAATAAGCCGTGAAATCCGAAACACGTGCGGCCTGTTGCATATTATGCGTGACGATCACGATCGTGTAGTTTTTTCTCAACTGATGGATCAATTCTTCGATCTTGGCCGTCGAGAGAGGATCAAGCGCAGAGGCTGGCTCATCCATCAAGATGATCTCCGGACCCACCGCAAGCACACGGGCGATGCAAAGACGCTGCTGCTGCCCGCCCGAAAGCTGCATCGCGGAAGTATCAAGCCGGTCCTTCACTTCATCCCATATCGCTGATTTCTTTAAACTTTCCTCAACCATATGTTCTAAAACCGCCTTATCGGTGATCCCGTGAAGCCGCGGACCATACGCCACATTATCAAAAATGCTTTTGGGGAACGGATTCTGCTTCTGGAAAACCATCCCGACCATCCGGCGAAGAGCCGCAACGTTCACATCCGCTCCATAGATATTTACCCCGTCGATCATGACCGTTCCCTCGATCCTTGCCCCGGGGATCGTATCATTCATGCGATTGAGCGTCCTAAGGAACGTCGATTTCCCGCAGCCCGACGGCCCGATCAATGCCGTGACAGCTCGTTCCTTGATCTCCGCCGTGATCCCCTGGAGTGCCCGCACGGCACCGTAATACATATCCAGCTCACGAGTAAAAATTTTGATCGGATTTCGCGTCACATCCTCCCGATCCGATAAAACTCCCCCAGCTAATGTCCTTGTCCCCATGTTCGTTTTCTCCCCTATCCCTTGGTTTTCTTCAGCGATCAACATGCGCATCCTTTAATATCTCAGAGTCTCCCTTGTTCTATATTTTATGATAAAAACGAGCCTGCCGGACCACCAAGGAAGGAAAAAAGTCCGGCAGAGCTGGGGAACCTCAAACTGAAACCATTCCCATTTTTTTTCTGAAATGAATTCGAAAAATGATCGCTGTAAAGTTTAAAAAAAATGTCAGCGAAATCAAAACGAGCGTTGTCCCGTACTGGATCGGCAGGGTCTTCACGGCATCCAGCGATTGAGTTGCCATAATAAAAATGTGATAGGAAAGCTCCATGAATTGGTCGAATGGATTCACTATCGGGATCACGCCGAAAAGATGCACGACTGGAAGCCTCGGCAAAAAGTAAGCGCATCCGGTGAAAAGGATCGGCGCGGTCTCACCTGCCCCGCGACTAATCGACAGGATCGCTCCCGTCAAAATACCGCCCCTCGCCTGAGGCAGCACCACATGCCAGATCGTCTGCCATTTCGTGGCCCCAAGAGCGAGAGAAGCCGAACGCTGGCTTTGCGGAACTGCGTTCAAAGCCTCTTCCGTCGACACAATGATCACCGGAAGAACCAGGACCGCAAGCGTCGCAGCCGCCCATAGCATACAGGGCTGACCGAACAACATTCCTGTCTTGAGAACATGATCGAAGCTGCGACCTACGAAAAGAATGAAAAACCCGACACCGAAAAGGCCGAACACGATCGAGGGAACGCCCGCAAGATTATTGACCGCCGCACGAATCACCCGGAAGAAAAATCCCCGCCCTGCGAACTCCGTCAGATAGATCGCCGCTGCCACGCCAAGCGGAAGAGCCATAAGGATCATAAGGAGCGTGATCGCGAGGGTCCCGAAAATACAGGGAAATATACCCCCTTCTGTCATGCCATTAAGCGGCATCTGACTCAGGAACGACCATGTGATCGTGCCCGCACCTTTCCGTATAATCATGTACATAATGAACCCCAGAGCCGACAGCGGGATCAAGGCAAAGAATCTGACAAGGACATCCGACAGGATCTCGCTCCAGCGGACCCGCTGGGACGTCAATTTGGGAAGTGTCAGCAAGAGAGCTTCGGACATATTACATCCTCAATTTCTGGCGCATTTTATTCAGGACAATCTCGGAAACAAGGTTCAGGACAAACGTAAAAGTAAAAAGCACGGCTCCGACTAGAAAAAGCGCGTAGTAGTGTTCGCTGCCCTGGGCTACGGAACCGAGCTCCGCAGCAATATTGGCGGTCATAGTCCGGACACTTGAAAAAATATTACCTGTTACAAGTGCGGCATTGCCGGTCGCCATAAGCACGATCATCGTTTCCCCGAGCGCTCGCCCGAATCCAAGAATGATCGCCGCCGAGATCCCCGAAACTGCGGCCGGTACGACCGTTCCCCACACTGTCTGCCACTTCGTGGCACCTAAGGCATACGAGGCGTCCCGCAAGTCTTTGGGTACTGCCCGCATCGCGTCCTCCGCAATGGTAATCATGATCGGCAGAACAGCCAGGGCTACCCCGCAAGCACCGACAAAAGCATTCAAGCGGAACTTGGTATGGAAAGTATTCTGAATAAAGGTCGCGATAAAAGCCAGCATCACAAATCCGATCACAACCGAGGGGATACCAGCCAAAAGCTCCAGTGTTGGCTTCAGAATTTCACGAACTTTGGAGGGGGCAAGTTCTGAAAGATAGATTGCACAGCCGAGTCCGAGAACGCCGGCAATGACCGTAGCGGGAAAAGCCACAAGAAGGCTGCCGCAAATAAGCGGAATGAGGGAATACTTTGGGACTTCGGATATCGATTGCCACATCATCTTGAAAACATAGTGTCCTTCCCAATCGTCGTACACCCATTTCCCAATCAGGTCAAATGGATTGGCCGTAAAAAAGAACCGCACAGCTTCTTTGAAAAGAAAAACAAAAATCAAGGCCATAATAAGCATCGACGAGATCCCTGCCAAAAGCAAAAGCTTCTGGATCAGCCACTCTGAGAAATTCCCGCTTTTTTTCGTCAGTCGATGTCTCATTTTCCCCAGCTCATCTTAAAGGAAACAAGCGCCCCCAATGCGAGGGCGCCTGTTTCCCTTAATAATTTGGTTTCTTTACGATTCTACTTCTTCAGTTTCAATGGAACATACCCGATTTCTTCGACGATCTTCTGACCTTCCGGACTCATGATCCAGTCCAGATAAGCTTTGATCTCGCCCTTGGGCTTAAAACCGGTGTACATATACAAATAGCGCCAAATAGGATACGTCCCGCTCCAGGCTGCTTCATAGTCAAGCGTTCCATCAGCCTTAACCGGGTTGATGGCCGGGGACTTATCATCCCTCTTCACGGAAAGGATCTTCACTCCCGGCTGCTTAATGTAATAAGCTGCGCCCCCGTAACCAATACCATTGGGATCCTTGGAAACCGCATTGGCAATCGCCGAGGTTCCGGGCATGGTCTGACAATCCGCCGCATAATCTTTGTTCTTGAGAACTTCTTCTTTGAGGAATGTATAGGTCCCGCTTGACGACTCACGGCAATACCGGAGGATGGGTTGATTGGGCCCGCCAATTTCATTCCAGTTATTGATATTACCCATATAGATCCCCTGAATCTGTTTCAAGGAAAGTTCCTTGATAGGATTTGAAGCATTTACCACGATGGCCAAACTATCCATCGCGACCTTGAATTCTTCAGGATAGTAACCGGCGGCTTTCGCTTTATCCATCTCGCTGGCCTTGATCTTGCGGCTGGCGTTCGCGATATCGGTAGTCCCATTGATCAGGGCTGCAATTCCGACACCTGAACCACCTCCGGTCACCTGGATCGCGGCTTCAGGGTGCTTCTGCATGTAGACTTCGGCCCACTTCTGCCCCATGACCACGATCGTGTCGGAACCCTTGACAGTGATGTTCTTCGCGGCGAAGGCTGACGGAATTATGGCCGCCAAAGCCATCACCAAAACACCCCTTATAACCCAACGCGTTGTTTTCATTTTAGCTTCTCCTTTTGACGCCTTCAGTTTAAATGAAAGCATCCTGGTTAGATGTAAAATTCCTGTAAACTCTTAGAACTTATACGTCATATCGAGCTGAAACCGGCGAACCGATTGATCCGTTTGCATACCCGTCGTATAAATGGAGTTTCTCTGAGTGATCGGTCGAACGAGGTAACACGCGCCATTCACGGTCAGATAATCGGTGAGGTTGTATCCCAACTTGATGACACTGCCATCTTTGTCAGCACCACCATAGTTATACCCGCCAAAGTCGCTATCATTAAAAGCGCCAGGTACAGAGTTTGCACCGATATACTTGTATTGGTAGCTCGTCTGCCAATCCCCCTTTTTCACGAGCTTCCCGAGCGTGAGACCTAGCGACCAGGCATACTCGCCACCCTGCATCGTGTAATTTTGGGCCGCTCCAGTCTGAGCACCAATTCCAGATGTGTTGCTCATATTCCGCGCAAATTCAGCGAATGGTTTTACGGGAACACCGTAAGGATAGAGATTAACCTCCTGATACAAGCTCAGAACATTAAACTTTCCTGCCGCCAACCTAGATCCGTCAATCGGATTTCCATTAGCGAAACTCGTAGCAGGAGTGCTTCCATTATAGGCATTCCAATTGGAGTTCTCGGCGTAATGCTGATAATTGTAAACAGAAAGTGCCGTAAGCGCATCCACAGGCCTTTCCATTCCGGGAACATAGAAAACGGGATTCAACCCAACTTGATAAGCGAACAGGTTGGCGTCTTTTCCCTGGGAAGGTTGATTTGCCACGCCATTAGCGGTGGCATAGGTAGCTGTATTCCCATTCTCCTGGAGGATGAATTGGCCCAAGGTAGCGTAGGCTTTAAGATCCAGGTTATCGGTCTTTAAGAGCCGCGCATCGATCTTTTCATAGGCACCTTCCGGTTTCAGGTCCCGGTCCCAGATCATATCGGTAGAACCTTTTTCGAAAGGATTGTTGAATTTACCGCCAGTAACCTCCAAACCCGAGACTGCCAAATCCCCGACGGGATTGATCTTGGCCCATTCCGGAGTGTAGGTTGCGTAAGCCTTTTCGATCCAGATGTTTTTGAAGGTGAAATCATTACCAAGGGTTTGATTCGTAGAGATGGGGTCGGTGTTACCGTTGGCCGAAGTCGAACCGCCGCTGGCCATCGAAAAACCGACTTTCATTTCCGGATTGAATGTTTTTTCAAATCCATAGCGCAGGCGGATACGAAACCGGTTTCTGTCCGGCTGGTAAGTATTAACGCCCGCAGGAGCTGTCGTTCCATTCCAGCGATTACCGGTTAGGCCAAACGCCTCATATCTCAAACGAAGATCTCCGCTGAACTTGAGGTCCTTGAGCCACTTGTTGGCACCGCCGGTCGAATCGCTCAAGCGCTGATTGAATTCGGCTTCACTCATCGGAGGAGTTGCTTCCACGCCGCTAGGAGCCACAGCGATCTTCCCGCCGTTACCTGCCTTGAGCGCCTGGATCTCTGATTTCTGCGCCATGACGGTCGACTGCAGATCGTTCATCTGTTTCTGCATGTTCTTGACCATATCCATGAGCTGCGCTTCATCCGCGAACGCCGCAGACGAAAAAGTCATAAGGCAAACGACTAAAATGCTCGCCAGTTTTGTGAAAGGGTGGTATTTCATAAGATTGGATCTCCTCCGGTTGAATGGGAATGGGGCAGAATTCTTTTCTGTCCGTTTGATTTTCATGCCGGAAGTATAGAAAACCCGTGTCAGGTCTCCATGATGGAAATGTAAAGAAATTGTAAGGAAAAAAGTGACGGCTTTCGGATGGAGCAAGGAACAACTTGCTAACAACCTGCTAGGAGCTAACATTGTGGACAAGATTCAGAAAAGCTCCCCCTCCCTGCAGGAAGAGGACTGGAATGGAGGCGTGGGATCACCTGAAGACTTCCCATTGGTAGCGCAGTTTCACCTCGACGCAATTACTTAGAGGGGACCCCGTTTTTCAGGGCTTCTTAGTAAACCGCCTGCACAAATCTCTGTTTGTTGAGAGGCGGGCGTTTGTAACCTTTATCTTTCTGGCGCTTTGGAATGACGAGTTTCTTTTGGGTCACATCTCTATAGGGGATCTGAGCCAATAGATGTGTCATGCAATTCAGGCGGGAACGTTTTTTGTCGTTCGAGTCCACCACATGCCAGGGAGAATCCTTGGTGTCCGTATGTTCAAACATGACATCCTTGGCTTTTGAATATTCCACCCAGCGAGCGCGGGCTTCTAAATCCATCGGGCTGAGTTTCCAGCGCCGGGCGGGATCCTTGAGCCTTTCCTGAAAGCGCGCTTCCTGCACGGCATCGCTGACCGAAAACCAGTATTTAATGAGAATAGTTCCGGAACGGATCAGTTCTTTCTCGAATTGCGGGCAAAAATCCAAAAAATCCCGGTACTCCGCATCCGTGCAAAAGCCCATCACGCGTTCGACGCCCGCACGGTTGTACCAACTGCGATCAAAAAGCACCACCTCCCCGGCGGCCGGCAAATACGCGGCATACCGCTGGAAATACCACTGTGTTTTTTCCCGCTCCGTAGGAGTTCCCAACGCCGCGATCCGGACAATGCGCGGGTTCGTGAGTCCCGTTATCCGTTTGATCACGCCCCCCTTACCGGCCGCATCACGCCCCTCAAAAAGCACCACGACCTTGAGCCCCTTAAACTTGACCCACTCTTCCAATTTGACCATCTCGGTTTGCAGCCGCTCGATTTCCCGGTCGTAAATCTTGTTTTTAAGTTTCTTGGGCAGGCCGTCGAGCTTTCCGGATTTTTTCTTCAGGATCTTCCTTATTTCTTCTTTCACATGTTGATCCTTCTTGCCCATAAGAATCCTCCGATCGTCTAAAGCCTTTTTACTTCTTTGAATGTTCCTGCCGCAAAACAGAGGTTCAGATCTTCACTTCGTTGGGGTAAGCGAGTTTCTTAAGCTCTTCTATCATTTGCTCGACATTTTTTGTTTCAGCGCTATCAGGGCCTATTTTTTTCAGACGAATATTCAGCGCCTTGTTGAGAATATCGATGGCGGCCGTGTATTTTTTTTGCATGGCATAAGCAACACCAAGGTTAAAATAAATCGCCGCCATTTCCACGCCTTCTTTGTCCAACTTTTTAAGATCGATCAGGACAGCCAGCTTGTAGAGCTGCTCGGCTTCCGACGCACGCTTCAGGTACAAATAAAGATTTGCCAGATTATTCATGGTATCTGCGGCTTCCAGGCTGTCTTTCCCGTACTCCTCTTTCGCCACCTGAACGGCTTTTTCTGCGGCTTGAAGCGCTGCCGGCAAGTCCCTCGCTTCATTTGCGGCAACGAGCTGATCGTTCAAAGCTTGTATCTTTGCCGCACCTGCACTGTGATCCTTCGCGAGCACAGGCTCCGCCTGCGCAGTAAGACAGATGAGAGCACTCAGAGTAAGCATTGAAATATAGCGGCATTTTTTCATCATCATTTTAAATCTCCGGATTCCTGAAACTATTTCTCTCCTTAAGACGCAGGATTGTAGTCCTTTGGAAAGCGGAAATCAAATCTTCCGAAGCTTTCTGATAGTTTTTACACATATTTATCATCACCGTCATGGGGTATTTACATAGAAATGCGAGACTTGGGTCAGAATAAAGAATAAAACAAGCTTGCGAAAGGGGATCAACCATGATCAGCCAATTAGACTGCCTCGAAGACTTGATGGATTGGAATTCTTGCACCGAAATCAAATCGGCGCCTACCGCACGCGTGGGAAAGAGTTTTTTCCCTGTTTTTATGATCGAGTCCGCAACGACATCACCGGCCGGCAAAGAAATGGACTCGTGGCTTATCCGGTCCGGGCTTTCTCCCCAAGCAAGCCTTGCCTTCAGCCGGATCGGGATCTACACGGATTTTTCTTAGCCCTAATCCAAAAAGATCGCGAATCTTGCCTCTTATTTTGAACTTCACGGAACGTTCGGGGATCTGTGATCAAGAGACGGGAACAAACTGGGCCTGAGCGGCTTCCCAGAGCTGACGGGCCAGATCTTTCCGCTGACCCGCTCTTATCGGCCTGTCGCCAAAAACAAAACGCGCCTTGAAGGTCCTCATCCGAAGCAGGTCCTTCAAGTGCGGCATGAATTCCATATCGCCCCACCAGCAAACAGACCGGCTGGCCGGGGTTTCTTCCCGGGGCGTTCGATAGAAGATCGTAACAAAATGGACAGGATAGAGCCTGTCGGCGGCCGATCTAAAAAGCGCCGCATTAAAAGGAAGGATCCCGCTTCCTGCGCTGCTGGTTCCTTCCGGAAAAAACAAGACACCTTTCCGTCCCTCGAACGCCTCTTCGATCTCCCGGTTGACGCGGATCGCATCCCGGGCATTGTCCCGGTCCACAAAGATACAATCGAAAGCTTTGATCACGCTTCCAAGAAAAGGCCATTCCTCGACTTCCCTTTTTGCAATAAAAACAGCGTCAAGCTGGGTCGCTAGGGCGATGATATCGACATAGCTTAGATGATTGCTAATAATAACATAGGGGGACTCCGGCGGCGTCCCGCGAACAGTGATGCGCATTCCAAGCACGGCAGCTGAGGCACGGGCCCAGAATCTGAAAACGATCTTCCTCCAGCGCCAGCCGGCCGCAGGAAGAAGGAACCTTCTGAAAAAAATAAGAAGGTAGGTCAATACAAGCACCGAAAAAATCAAAAAGATGCGGACCCGGGCTCGGATCGAACCCCGGAGGCTCTCTACGAAACCGGCTATTTCAGTTATGAAAGAAGTCAAAGGTCTTTTCATCGAGATCATCAATGTCGAGAAGTGTAAGAAAATCAATAGTGCCGAACGCGCGGTCCACGGCAGGTTCACTGCAGATCCGCGCCCCAAAATTCAGATAGGCCTTCAGCAAGCGAGGGATCGTCTTTTTTTTCAAGGGATACGGTGCCTCGAGAGGCTCCCCACATTCAAAATCAGGACAAACGCCAAGAAAAATCTCCGGATGCAAATAGCCATGGGTGGATAAATAATCAAACGCATGCCAACCCTCACGGGGGTCCTGTTCCGTCAAAGAGGTGCAGCCGAAGAGGTACCGCTTCCCTTTCATCTCGAGATATTTCACAAGCCCCTTCCACAAGAGGAAAAGAACTTTGACGTTCCGATGCTCCTTTGCAATGCACGCGCGACCGATCTCGATCCCGTTCTTCAAGTATGCGTTCGGGAACCTAGTAAAATCGAATTCCGCGGCAGAATAAAAACCAATATTCGCCTGCGCCATTTCGAAGGTTTGAAGACGATAGGTCCCGACGGGCACCCCCGTCCTGTTCTCGCAGATAACAAGATGATCGCAATAGCGGTCAAAACCATCCTCGTCCTTACCGGACAAGTGCGACCGGAGAAGTCCCTCCTGCAGCTCCAGGTTAAAAACCCGATATCTTAAGCGGAGTACAGCATCCAGATCCGGTGAATCCCCTTTGAGAAAACGAATGTGGAACCCTTTGTCCGGAGGAGCAGAGACAAGGTCCGAACGGACCTCCTGGCTTGCGCCTTTTTCCTGAACGGCGCTCATAAGCACCTCACCACAGATGGATTTTCAAAAAGTTCATTCCGCCGCTTAAAAAGAATCTTTTCTTGAGACTCATCCCCGCGATACTCCCCATCTGCGAGGTTGCAGAGATACTTCAGATATTTTTCAACAGCCTCAAAAGTACCGTCTTCGGTATCGGGGAGATCGGCGCGGGAAACTTCCGGAGAAAACGTCACAAGACATTTGACATCCAGCATACGGGCCGCAATAAACCCAAGCAATCCGATCGGCCCCGGCGTATCGATCACGATACGATCGGGATTCCATTTCTCGATCACCGAGAGCGCCCCGAGAACCGATGGAATCCTGAGCGAGAAACAACCGAAAAATCGTCTTCGAAGGAGCCCGATCATCGGCAGGTCGAGCGCCCCGGAACAACCCAGCGGCCTTCGCGGACGGGAACAGACAGCCACTCTGACAGACTGACCTCTGGCGAGGTTCCGCTTGGAGCGGAATTCTTCGAGATCCCTCAGCGACCTTACGGCATCCGAGAACCAGAGACTCCTTTCCGGGATTTTCGCCGACCTGGCCGGACATTCTTCATGGAACTCAAGGTCTTCCAACAGCCTCTTGTTATGGTTCAACAAACGGAGTGCAGCAAAGAACGGCGCACCGAGGAATGTGGTCGCAATAATGCCTTTTTTCAGCCAGCGGGCCTTTCCGGCACGCCCCTGCTTCGGCCCAAGAGCCTGGATCATGTTCCGGACGATCTCATCGAGCAATATTGTCAGTTGTTTGTAAACAAGATCGATCCTCTGGACGGAGGAGAGGGAGCTATTCGAGGCATACCCTCGGAAAATACCAGAAAAGAATTTCCCGAGAACCTTATGAAAATTCCGTGGACTTCGTACAAGAAAAAATGAGAGGACGCGAAGTAATCCACCGTGGGATTTATTCCCCCGAAGCATCCCGCCAATTTCGCGGGAGATGAACGCGGGGCTCTTTTTCCCAGCGAGATCACCATAAACGTGCCCCCCGATCAAGATAAAGCTCAAAGCCATGGACTTATAATCGTGGTTACGGCCAAACCCGAATGTCTTTTTATCACGAAGAGATTGCAGAAAATCTTGCTTTGTCCTGCCAGAGGCCACCGTGAAGGTATCCCCGATAAAAAGACCAGCATGATCATCCGACCCGCCTGTCAGTCCCTTAATCCAGCTGTCTTCCGAGAAAGGTTCGATCCGATGCTTGGCATGCAACCGTTCGATATCTTCGTGGGTCAAATGCTCGATGGCCTCGGTCCATTCCTGGTTATGACGGGTGGCATGAGCACCGTTCACACTTTCAAAAACATCGAAAAGCAAAATAAGCTTTTCAAGGCCGTCGCGATCAATCTTGCGATTCACGCTGAGCGTTGCGTGAGCAACCGAATAGGCGAGCCTTTCTGCACGGATATAATCCCTGAAAGCATAAATGTTCGAACGGAGCCCCAGGAGCTTCGCGAACTGTTTTTCTGTAAGATCGAAAACAAGGATGTGAACCTTGCAATGGTTCTCCGGGAAAACAACCGAAAACTCACAACTAACAAAGGCTTCGGCGGGATACTTGTGGGCCAGACGGAGCGCTCCCTCAATAGAATTGTGGTCGGTCACCGTAACAAAATCCATTTTCTTGAATTTTGCAACGCGATAAATATGCTCGAGCTCCGTATAGGATTCACGGACCCCGAGCGCTTTCAACGTCCACTCATCTCCATCCAGAGAATACTTCGAATGCAAATGCAGATCGGCTCTAGCCATAAATGATTCCTTTCCTGGACTCAAGATCTACCCAGAATCATTATCGACGATCAACATGATGGGAGTGTTTGGCGGAGGAAAATTCCGTGTAAAATCATTTTGAAACGACGTAATCAGCTCTGGGGAAACAGGTTAAAGAAACCCTGCCGAACGCTCACTGCAGATTTTTATTGGCCTTGGGACGCTGAGGCTTGAGATCAAGGGGAAGCTGTTTGTCATGCAAAGCTTCGTTCTCAAGCGCTTTTTGGCAAAGGTACTCTTGAACACGGAATTTCTTTTCGCCCGCAGGATCCTTTTTTTGATAGGTCCCATCGGGAGAAAGCCCCCAAGCCTTCTGGTTATCCTTGAAATAATGATGGAGGAGCTGAATGAGTTCTTTTTTGTTTTTTCTATCCTCCACAGGAAACATGAGCTCAAGACGCTTATCAAAATTCCTCGGCATCCAATCTGCGCTGGAAAGATAAACTTCGTCGTCCCCTGCGTTCGAAAAATAAAAAATCCGACTGTGTTCCAGGAACATATCGACAATACTCACCACCTCGATATTTTCACTCAGGCCTTTGACTCCTGGCCGGAGGCAACAGATCCCGCGAACATTCAGTTTTATCTGAACCCCTTTTTGCGAAGCGCGATAGAGAGCATCAATGATCTCCTTATCCACCAAAGAGTTCATCTTCGCAATTATGAGGCCGGAGCGTTCGGGGGAACTCTGCGCAGACTCCCGAAAGATCAACCGTAAAAGCTTCCGGCGTAACCCATAGGGTGCCATTTCGAGCTTGGAAAAATGACCGGGGCTTGAGAACCCCGTCATGAGATTGAAGAAGGAACTGACATCCGCGGCAAACTCATCATGACTCGTAAAAAGATTAAGGTCCGAATAGATCTGAGCGGTTTTTTCATTGTAATTCCCGGTTCCAAGATGCAGATACCGCTTGATCCCTGCGGCTTCACGACGAACAACCAAGCAAACTTTGGAATGTGTTTTCAGACCAACCACCCCATAAAGGATCGTAGCCCCCGCTCTCTCCAAACGTTTGGCCTCTTCGATATTCCGCTCTTCATCAAAGCGCGCCTTCAGCTCAACTAAGACGGTAACCTGTTTTCCCTTTTCCACTGCTTTTTCAAGAGCATTAATGACCGGCGAATGATTCCCAGTCCTGTAAAGCGTCTGTTTGATAGCTAAAACATCCGGATCTTCTGCGGCAGTCGAAACAAACCGAAGAAAAGCACTGAAAGAATCGTAGGGATAATGCACCAACAGATCTTTTTCCCTGAGCAATCCCCAAAGGTCACCGGCTTCCGTCATTTCCAGAACGGGTCGCGGTATCCATGCGAGCCGCTTGAACCTTTCGAACCCGGGCTGGAATGCTAGCTGAGAAATGCTTTTAAGATCAAGCCATCCCTCACTTTTAAAGATCTCATGTCCCTCAATGCCCATTTTCTGTTTCAAATGGTCGATCATGTCATCGGACGCATCGATCTCAAGACGCACGACCCGGCTTTCCTTTCTAGACCGCAGAGCCTCACTCATAAGTTTTGCTAGGTCTTCGTCCTTTTCTTCATCGATCGTAAATTCCGCGCAACGCGTCACCCTAAGGGACCCCTGACGCCCGATCATAAACCCGAGAAAAAGCTCCTGCGCAAAAAGACCGATCACGTCTTCGATCAGAATGAACGCATGGCTAGATTCCGAGGGAAGCATGATCATGCGCGGACAATTTTTAGGGATCTCAACCAAGGCGTAACGTGCGGCTGCGAGATTGGTGGATTCTGTGAGTTCAAAAATACGGTAAAGACTCAGGTTTGCGAGGCTCGGGAAAGGCTGTTCTTCATGAACCGCGAGCGGTGTGAGGAGCGGCAAGAACTCCGTCAAAAAAAGGTTTTTAATGAACAGGAACTGTTTCTCGTTCAGGGCTTGCGGAAGGACTCGCACAATACCGTCCCCTTCCATTTCATGGACAAGAAGTTCCTTGAAATAAAGCTGCTGCTTATGGATCAAGGAAGACGCCTGCTGATAGATCTCCAGCAGAAGTGGGTCTGTTTCAGGGACGCTGGCAACGCGAACCATAAAAAATTCGTCGAAATTGGAGCTGACGATCCCGACAAACTTCAAGCGCTCCAGAACAGGATTCGAGATATCCATTGCCTCTGCCAGAACGCGGGCATTGAACCGAATCCATGATAATTCCCGATCAAAATATTTTTCTTGAGGGATATTTTCCATAGTTTTGAAACTCTAAAGCGACGGGCCCGCGCCTTGCTTCAGATCGAGGGGTGCTCCAAAAACATCGGCGAACATGTCCCCTTTCCGTCGCAGGCTTTCCCGTTCAAGCGAAATATCCCCGATCTCTTTCGGCACCCAGATCGCATAAGTGTCTTCCGAACGTTCCAGAGTAAACGACCGGATCTTCTGCTGGTGGCCGGTGTCCAAAGCGTCTGCAATGCGCAGGATGGAAGCAAGTTTTGAGACGATTGCCCGGTCCGATTTCGCAAGAGACATGTAAGGTACGTGCGTTTCGCGCGGCGGCACACGGCGATGATACCGGACAACATTAGCGACAATATTCTTGTCGGTCCTCCTCAGCCCGAAGATCTCGGCGGCATCCACTAAATAATACGAATGCTTGTGGTGTCCCGAAGGAGAAACGTAGGTTCCAATATCATGTAAGATACCGGAAACCTCGAGCAAAAGACGCTCGCGGGACCCCATGCCATGATCTCCCGCAAGCAGGTCATAAAGTTTCAATGAGAGTGAGGCCACGCAAACCGCATGCCCCTTGTCGTACATATATTTTGCCCCAAGGTGGTGGGCGGAATTAAGGACCTGCTTCGAGACGTCCGTTCTTCGGTAACCCGAAAAAAGCTGGGCCATTTCGAGCAAAAGACCGTCCCGAATACTTAATTTTGGGATAATGACCTCCTCCGCCTTGGTTTCATTTAAAAAATTCAAATAAAAAAGAAGCGCGGGGTAAAGGGACTCCGCATGCCCATAATCGAGAGAGTATTGCGCGGCAATCTCTTCGGGCGTCATTTTCCCCACCCGCCCCATAAAACTCACAAATTCTTTCTTTTCAAGAATGGTGAAACGGTCGAGAGTCTCCGGAAGAAGCTGCTGCGATACGAATCGCATATCTCCACCCAGAGCAACGAACGTATCGATCTGCTCCATACGAACTTCACGCGCCACGTTCTGTGCGATATCCCGGATACTCTTCTTCAGAACACGCTGTATGAGTCCCGCATCTTCTTTCCCGGCTACGGCCTGCTCGGGAAGCCTTACTGATCCTATCGGCAGGGTCCGCGTAACGCTCACCCGACCTTGATCCATGATGATCATTTCCGTACTGCCAGAGCCTACTTCGACGATCAGGCAATTCTTTTTTTCGAGATCGATCCTCCCCTCCAGCGCATGCTCGACCGCGATCAATTCGAGACGGTTTTCTTCCGGGCCCTCCAAGATCTCCACTTCGATGCCAGCGCGCACATAGATTTGATCGATGAAATTATCCCGATTCTGGGCCTCCCGGACAGCGCTCGTGGCGATCGCTTGGACTTTTTTGATTCCATACGTATCGATCACAGACTTGAAGTCTCGGAGAATGTTCACACCCTGGCGCATGGAAGCACTGCTCAACCTGCCCGTTTTAAAAACATCTTTGCCGAAACGAACCGGCTTTTGAAGCTGCTCCAAATAACGAATCTCGTTTTTGGCTCCAACCTCCGCAATCACCATGCGGATTGCAATGGTTCCGATGTCAATAACGGCGGCGATATGTTTTTGAATTTCTTGTTCAGGCATGCTGTTCCCTACTTTTTGGCCGCTTTAAAAACTTCATGGGCCATTTTGGCGGCTCCTAAAATAACCGCATTATCCTTCAGTTTGGACGGGACGATTTTCACCACTTTGGCGAGGGGCTTAAGCGCGTAAGCTTCCATCTCACGTCTGACCTCAGGAAGAATGATCTTTCCCATCGCCTCCATCATTCCTCCTCCCAAGAGGATCAATTCCGGATTCAAAATGTTCACCACATTCGCTAGCGCAACCCCGAGCCACCGGGAACGGCTCCGGATCAGCTCCTCTAACGCGATATCCCCCGCTTTGATAGCGCGGGACAAAGCACCGCTGCGGATTTTTTTTACGTTATAACCGATCTCTTCGAGAAGATGCGGGCACTTCTGCCGCAGCAAGAGGAACCCCGCCTCCGATGCAATAGCATTCCTGCCGACCAAAGCTCCGACTTTTTGGCGCGACGTTTCAAAATCAGAAAAAGAAGGAAGTGACAGAAATGTCTGGCCGATCTCACCAGCTCCTCCAGAAGCGCCACGGTAAAGATGTCCGTTGATGATGAGCGCCCCGCCGATACCCGTTCCTAGGAAAACCCCCACGACTTCCCGATAACCCCGCGCTGCGCCGAATTGCTGTTCTCCGAAAAGCCCCGCATTGGCATCGTTTTCAATAAAGACCGGTGTTTTCAGCTTCGCTTTCAGTTTTTCAGCAAGTGAATAATTCTTAAAAAAAGATACGTTGGAGGAGACTTTGACGATCCCTTTATAGATATCAATGATTCCAGGACAACCCACACCGATGGTTACAAGATCACTCAGGTCCGACCCGGTTTCTTCCAGAACTTCCTCGATCCCGTCAATGAGCTTGTTGAAAAAGAACCTCTCGCCGCGATTACCGTCCATCTCAAGTTTGACGGTCTTTTTTAAACTAAATTTCCTGTCAAAAAGACCTATCAGAATCTTGGTCCCGCCCAGATCGATGCCAAGGATGAACTTCTTTTTCTTGCCCGCCATAGACTCTCCCCTTTCAAAATTGATTTCCATTATAATGGCTCAGGGAAGTTTTTATGTAAAGCATTTGTAAAGTCTTGGTGGCTCTATCCATTCAGACCACCTAAAAAGCCCTTCCAGAAATTCCGTAGAGAAATCCACAGGCCCCTATCTTCACACAAAACACAGGGTATTCCTCGCGATCTTTTAACGCAAACAAGCCATCACATAAACCTCTGTGCGAATGAACACGTTTTTCACAGGAACTGTTTTTATGCCGCTACTTTAACAGCCTTTGCATTTCTCCAGGAAGCAGCAAGGAACTCTGTGACAAGCATCAAGGCATCTTTCATGCCCCAAAGATCCCGTTTTCTTCCTAGCTCAAAAAGTTGCCGACTTGTGACAAGATACCAGAGAAGAGAAAAAAGAACCTCCGGGTCAGAGCTCTTCAACTCCTTATCGTAATAAACAAGATTCCCAACGCAACTCTTCACCTTTTGGACTTCGCGGCGATCGATTCCGACATAAGCATAATCCAAGCGTTGATATTGAGGTCCGGTGACTAAGGGACGCAGGAATTTCAAAATGGAAGCACTAATGCTATCAGATATCTCTACTAGCTGAAAATGTCCGGTAGGAAGCTCCATTTTCTTTATCTTTTGTTCGATTGCCTCTTTCCCGGGAAATCGACTCCTCTCGAACAGGATAATGACACGGAACGGCAGCCGCGAAAGCAGCAAAAGATGCTCATCGCGAATTCCGATCCTCGCGTCCAGGAAAAGGGTGTTCAAGGCATTGGCCCGCTGCGGAAGAGCGCGGAACATTCCCATTCCTTTTTGGAAGGCTAAAAAATCGTCCCCTGATAGCGCTAAAAGCTCCTTCAGATCCGGTCCTGTGCTTTCTGAAAGAAAACTCGCGTCACCCAAAAGAGATTTTAAGCGCGGTAAAAGTTTTACATCCTCCGGTCCTAGGATCCATTCCGTGATCTTGATGGCAACCAGAAGACGGACTTTCTCCGAAACAACCGGCGTCACGTCTTCTTGCAAGGAAATCTCACGCGTAACCTCTTTGGGATTGAGTTCTAACGCTGGGGGTTTTTCGGAAGTTCTGTCTTCTCTCAATTCGGAACGCAGCACCCCACCAGGGCCCACAGCAGCCAACGCGGTTGCAATCGCCGAAAAGTGCGTCGTTAGAATCTTGTAAGTACGCGGCGTAAAGACACCTCGTTTTTCACGCAACATCGTAGAAACATCCTCGGGGGAGAGGGCCACGATCTCAACGGCATCATCTCCCGGTCTAAATTCTTTCCAATTGAACTCTCCATTGAGCGAAAAATGAAACAACTTTACATCCTCTTTTCTTGTGGTGGGAACTTGCCTTCGCCCCTCATGATGAACTTCATAGGAAAGAGGAGGGAGCTCCCGAACTGGTAATGAGGTTAAGGCCGCGGGAAGAGGGCGGCCATCACGGAGTTCTTCAAGGAACCCCCTCTGGATTGCGGCTTCCGGACTTTCTCCGGGCTCCAGATGCTCAAAAACGGGAAGATCCAATAGACCCGGATTACTGGAAGTTAAATTACTGCGCCGCTGAAAAACAACTTTTCCATCCTTGGTCACAAATGCGGCAACCTTTAAGGCCGCCAGACCTCTTGCATGCCCCTGTTTTCTTGGCAAGTGTACGATTTGATCGCCTCGCGTATCACGAAACATAAAAATCTGCCGATCCGCGAGCAATGAACCTTCCCCCTCCAATCGCTCGACGGCTGTACGGTTCGCCAGCTCCGGAAAAGATACCTCGAGGCGCTTCATCCGCTCCAAAATCCCAGCCCGATTGCTCCCAGATATAAAAAAATGATCGGAAGGCGCCGGAACAAAAGCCTCCACTTCAGGAGGCTTCTGCGCAGTCGCACGAAAGGTCTCCCACAGTTTTTTCCCCATCGTGCTATAAATCTTCGCATATGGATTGGCGGCATCTTGTCCATCCGAAAACGTTTTTTGATTATGAGCGAGCCTCTGAAGATTAGGCGACACCGAAGTATTCCCTCGAAGCTGAAGATCGAACTCAGCAACCACTCTCGCAAAATCCTCTACGAGATCCACCACAAAAGCTCCATATTTTGAGATCAAGCTTTCTGTTTTTTTACGAAATACGTCTATCAATCCTTCCATCTGTTGACGTTCCTCCTCCGTCCTTGAAACAAGAGCCATGGGCCCTTTGGGAACTGCAAATTGAGGCGTGATCGCATTATCCAATGTCAGACCGGTCCCGAACAAATGCCCATACTGACCTAAGGCACCTTTCAATTCTTCTGGGCGACGAACCACATGCTCCACATCATGCCTCGGAGAACCGTTACGCCCCAACAACACGGGATGCCGATCTGTTTCAACTTCTTCCAGAGAAGCAAGCCGTGCGTCAATAACGATCTGACTTCCCTGGTTGTTATAGCTGATCACATTCGAGCTCAGGTCGCCTCCAGGGAAAATGATCTCTCCATGCTTCACGCCTTGCTCCCTGAAGTCGCCTGCCATCCGCAAAGCTTCGGCAAGATTCATCTTAAAGACCGCCATAGCAACCGCCAAAGGAATACCTGGCTGCGGGAACCAATAGATCTGTAATTTTTTACCCAACGACTCCGCCAGATCGCGAGCGGCAAAAAATTGTCCGGCATTCCCCGGGAAAAGGCCGTCGGATTCCGCTACTTTGAAACGGAAATGTTTCAGAACATGATCCTGCGCTACCATTGTTTCAAAAAAATTCCGATTCTCTCCGTTTTTAGGCGGGAGCAAAATGATCACCTCGACGTCCTCCCTCAAATTTTCATCCAAAAGCGCCCGGCTCATCTTTGCCATCATAAGATTTTCTCCGGCGACATCGTCCATCTGGGAAAGGGCAACTTCCCTCCTGGGTTCTGAGGCCGGTCGTGACATTTCATATTGTTTGTTTCTCATACGTTTCGCGGACGCCCGTAAGGATTGGATCTCACGTTTGAAAGTCCCGTAACCATTTCCACTAAGATTCCTCAACATCGGCCCCACATGCCTCCAAACTGAGAAAAGGGTCCACAAAACACCAAAGATTGTCGGAACTGTAATCAACAACTGGTGCAAACCAAATATAAGGTTCAGGATGGGTACAATAAAAAGAATCGCCACTCCGGCCACCGCCAATGCCCGGCCAAGCCATCGTCCATAAAAATGGTCTAGCTTGTTTCCTTCCAGCTCATCAAGTTCGGCTGTGGGATGGAACGCTTTATGGAGTCCTGCTTTTGCCACGCGCATGGCCTCACGTTCATTTTCAAATCCGGATATTCCCAGTTTTTGCATATTGGCCGTCACGCGTCTAAAGCTGTTCAGCGTCACCCACCGATTGATCGCCACCATCAGCGTCACCCCGAGGCAAAGACGCCATATGGAAAAGGTCCAGAGAACCTTCCGATTGTGCAGGATCTTCTGCCAATCCGAGAACTTCATTCCGTCTTGAAGCAATAACTTGGGAGGATAAAGATCGATTACCTGGGAAAGGGCAATGAGCCGATTCGACAGATTGAATCCTTCATTAAAATTCTCTGCAAAATCGGCTGATTTTTCAAGAAACCTCAAAACCTCCTGCTCTTCGATATCATTCCCAGTCCCCCGAGTCGCCTGAAATTGACGGGAAGCCGTCTGAGCGGTCAGGATCGATAAGCGGGCCAAAATCCCACGGATCTTGACCAGAGAATGCGTGTCGGGTTTCCACATTTCAGAAAGGTCCTCAAAATGTTCCCGGGAAAATCTAAGCAGCGGATGCTGCGCCAACTCGCTGGCCTTTGTGGTGATCATATCCCTTTCGCCCGAACCCAAGTGCTCATTTTCTAAAAGAAGTCGAGTCCAAGCCTGAAGCGGCTCAACGATTTCCTGGAACACCCGCATATCCACGTCATCACCGCGGACCGCTCTTTGTTTATTAGCGTTTCTTTTTAAACGCATCCCGATTTTTCCCGCCTCGTCAAAGAGAATCTCTAGAGATTCCACGGAATCTCTCCGGAAAAACTTCTCATGCCCTCTTTTTTTCATCAATGCGAAAAAAAGTTTTGGAAGATTCCAGACAAGTAGAACCAAAGCAAGAACCGGGAAAAAACGCCAACTGATGTAACGAGCCCCAAAAGGGTTCATGAAATACCTCAAGAGAGCCGCTCGCTGCGTGGGATTTTGTTCTTCCCTTACTAGCTCCAAAAGTCCCAGAACCCCGATCTTTTGTCCGGGATGCATTTGAAATTGTTCCTGAACGGATGCGGGAATCGAATCTATTAAGCGAAGAGGTGGCGACTTTCTTTCGACAAGATCGCCTTTCTTCTTCGCCCAGGCTGAGGCTTTGGCGGACCCATCGAAAGCAATATCCGCAACACTACCCTCGCCAAGAATTCCCTCCGTATCGTCGCTGCGGATCACAACTCCCTCCCGTTCACCCAAAAGCCATTGGCTGCTGTTCGCGAGAGGGATCACTGCATACACTGTCCCCATCAAAACGCCGCGGGATGTCACGACAGAGACTTTATCTCCTGTTTTAACGCTTCCCGTTTCGACAGGGAGCAGAAAAGGATCCTCATTGGAAAGACGGCCTGTCCATTCTGCAGAACGGGGGTCAACGCTCGTTCCCAAAAAAACCTCTTTGTTTACAATGCCGGCTTTCGTCACCTGCCCCGCCGCCAACGTTTGTCCATCTAAAGCAGTAACGCCCAGAACACGACCCCCCACGGGAGCTTTGAGCAGGATGGGCAATCCGCTCCGCTGGATCCCTGCAACGGCCCGCTGAGCTCTTTTTTCATAGTCCTGGAGAGAGCTTTCGGGAAGAGTCCTAAAGTCCTGGTTCGCCTTACGCATTGTCCGTGCAAGAGTCTCAAGCTGTCTGGCAATCTTGAGCTGCCCACCTTGCCCCACAGGGATCCATTCCCCCAAGGAGTCCCCGGCCTTAACCGTTTGTCCATCCCGAACTGTAGCTCGAAAAATTCCGGCGTCGATCCCGGGAACGGGAGGAACACCGACCGGGATGAACTGTGAAGATGGAATAGTGGTGTGAAATCCGGCATTGTGATGCAATCCTAACGATTCGACGCTCGGAGTATTATCTTTTATCAGCTTAATATCATATGCACAACTCGCCCCATGGGCCGGAAGAGATGTGGAAGATGGGAAGCTGAAATGAACTGTTAAAATAAATTCGCCGTCCACTCCTTTCGCAAGGTCAAAATGACTTGCTTCCCAATCCAACACATTCACGGAATGCCCATTGACGGAAAGTTCGATATCATCGGCTCCGGAATATCCCGGAGGAAGAGCAATCTTTATGACCCCCTCATCCAGAGGAACGATCCCCACGGCATAACTACCAGCCGTTGCCGGCCCCTGATCCAGTGTTTGAACGATTGCCGGGCGGGGCGAAACCAGGATGTCGGCTTCTGCTTCCGCCTTCAGTTGAGCGAGCTCCAGTTGATGTTCGATCCTCTCAAATTGATATTGAAATATTGTGTCCCGGTCGAGAGTCCCCGCATCTTTTTCTCCTCTGGCCACCAACCCGCCAAGTTCTCGGATCCTATCTTCCAGAAATTGAGTCCTGTTATCGCGTTCTGTATCCTCTCCTCTCGCAAGCAGGTCGCCTTTTTTGACAACATCTCCAGGTTTAACGGCATAAGTCATCTTATCTGCCGTCAATGGGGCTTTGAGCATGACCGCACCGGGAGGATTCACGATTGCTTGTCCTTTGCCTGTATACAAGACAGTTGCTGTGTTTGCGACAGAGTGTTGCTCTTCAAACACTGGTTTGACCTCTGTCCTATCAGAAACAAGGGAGGCTGATGCGACGGAAGACGGCTCTTTCACGGAAGCCTCCTCGTTCGTGACATTCAAAGCATTGGCAGTCCCGGCTGGGCTTTGAAATGGTATCCCGGAAAAATCTTTCTTCGTGAGTTTCTCCTTTGCGCCTGACGAAGTCATTACCTGTTCTCCTTGAGAAACCGCATCGGCCAAGGTTTCGCGCCCATCCACGTTGCCTACACCAAGAATTTCGATGACGGAACTATCCGGAGAGACCGATTGGGGGTTGGATGTCGCATGATCGGCTTCAGAAATTTTTGGGCTCTCCGCGGTGGTTGGAAGTGCGGAAGATGGCCCATCCGCAGAAACCCTGTCGGAGAGGACCGATGATGCCGCTGCAACCGGAGAAATATACGCTCTCGATACTTTTGAAGAATGCCCGTTCTCTGGAACGGAAGACGCTCCCTCCAAAGAAACAATTCGGAAATAGCCTTGGTGTTGGGGCACCACCACGAATGTTGCTTCATAAGGATTCTTGGTTTCCTTGCGTAATGTCCAGATCCCCTTTCTTTCCGTTTTAAGAAATTTCGCACCCTGCAGGTCTTTTCCTAAAAAAGTCACTGTAGAGGAGGGAACGCCCCGCTGCATTAAAAGCTGCGCTCCTTTCATGTTTTCGGTGATCATTTGTTTGCCCACCAATTTCTGAATCGCCAATTCATTGGTTTGAGCCAAGGCTGACGAAGCCATGAGAAAAGCCCCCAGCAAAAATCCTCCCATTATTTTTAACAAGAAATGGATTCCCAGCTTTCGGCGAACTTCTGAACGCTGTGGTGCAATTCCTAGCCCGAAGAAATTTGCCCCGGTGATAACATTCAAAGGTTCTACCCACGTTTCGGATGCGCGCAGATCTGTAAAACCCTTCGTAGTCCATACTTTTTCGGATACAACTTGAGCATTCAACCAATCTCTTAGTTCGTCCGGGATAGTTTTTGATCCCACCAGTCTCCACGAGAAAACCTTCCGGGAAAAACCTAAGACGATTTGGATATCAGCAATGGGTGGGGCGTTTTGATTCGTCTTCACGTGAAATAGGGTGCCATTTATGCCAAGCTTGTGCCCTCGTCTTAAAAATCCCTGCAATTCTGGAGACATCTCCAAAACAATTTTGCCAAGATCAACCCTGTAAACCAACCCCGCAACCTTTGTCTCTGGCCCAAAAGCTTCAATGTGCTTCGCCGAAAGAGAGGCTGCGCTCCGCATTTCGAATCTTGTCACACCCTTCTTGAAAGACCGATAAGCCTGCATCAAAAGGCCTGCGGCGATTGCTGACGCTTCCTCTTTTTCTTCAGCCCTTAGCTTTGATTCCCGCGTGTTCAATTCGATATATTCACGAATTCGAACGTTAAGTCCAGATAGCGCAGAGGAGGTAAAATTCATCTCGAAAGATTCGATCGCTTTAGCGGCTAGCGCGTAAGGAACCAAGGTATCCGGCAGATCCTTGGCCTGTCCAAGATCGTTTCTAACCGATTCCAAATCGGCAAAAGTAACCCCGCCATTCCGTTCTTTTCCATAAATGAGTCCCCACGCAAGCGCCCAAGCCGCCATCGCCTGCTCAGCAGGGATTCGAATGGCCCCCTTAGCCGACGTCATAAGCTCGAGTGACACGGCGAGCATAGACGTCGGGATCATTGCATCCGCATCATCCAACAACCCGCCATCGATCAAGCTCACGATCGCATGATGGGCAAGAGCACGCACGGTTCCGCAATCACTGAGATTAAGTTGCAAAAGCACTTCTGCACGCTTCAAAGCTTCCCCAAGGATTTCCTTATTCATAACGGGATCAAGATAATTTGAACGCGCCTCCGAACGAACGACGATTTGCGCTTTCACCGATCCCGGTTCAGAACGGCCAGACGCTGCCTTTTCGCGAGAAAACCGATGGCGAGAGAGTTTCGAATCAACATTGGAACGCCGAAAGGCCTCTGAAATCAAAACACCCAGATGAATTTTTTTAATCATTTTCAAAGCCACCCAGGAAAAGGCAATATCCCCCGTAAGGATGACGAGCTCTGAAAGGTAGGGGCTTACAAGCTTGTTGATAATCATCGCCATCCCCTCAACAGGAAGGAACCATAACAACAATTGACGGCGACTCTCCTTAAAAGATCCGTGGCTTTTGAAGAGTCGTAGAGATTCGAAGTTATTTTCAGGATAGATGTTTGTATAATATTTCCAGAGCATAAGTGGATAAAAAATATAAAAATTGATCAAAGCATCCCCCATGGTTTTAAGGACGATCTCAGACCACACATCAAGCCATGGGGAAAGATTTAATTTCCCGATTAAGGCATAATAAACGGTAAAAAATAAAGCGAACAAGCTAGCTGGAGCTGCGGCTTTCCTGGAGTCTTTCCAGAATGTTTTCATGAACACTCCTCGAAAGCCATGGCGAAGATAATCCTGCATCCAGACACAATATGCCGCAATCATGCCAGCCCAGGCGATACTCACGCCAAGTGAAAGAACTAAAGAATGCCATGACGCGTTCTGAAGATGCGGTTTAAGGATAAACGCCAGCCCCAGAGTGGCGGCTGAAAATCCAGCTGTCCCCATCGCGGCAGGTGTGATTTGTTTGAGATGAGCGAGTTTGGATCTCTGGTTCCTTATTTCGGACCGGCCGAGCAAGACTTGGGGCAATCCCTTTACGTCCCGAGTAAGCACTTGCAGCTCTTTGGCTGCCAATGTGGCCGCCTTGCGAGAGAATAGGATTTGGATCTGATTACTGGGGATCTTTAAAGCGTCCACAATAAGCCGGTCCTCGGTAACGCCAGCCCCACGAGCCTTTTTCAGATAGCCATCAATCCTTGCATTCTCGGCCTCCGCAATCCGTATCGTCTCATTTTCAGCCACAATCGTTTGAAGAAGACCTGCAATCTTCTCTTCGATTTTGTCATGAACTGTCAAGAGCTCGGCTTCCGCTACACGAGTCTCCAGAAGAGCTATTTCCCGATTGGCTCGCTCAGCGCCCCCGAAAGTCACCTTCCCGCCGAGACCTACGGCCTGCTGATCCTCCGTGCGTTGTTTTGCCTCCGGAACAACTCTTGTATTGAACACATCCGGAACTTTTGTCCCATAGGAATCGAAATAGTTGAATCCCTTAAGACCGATCGAGTAACCGTTCTCTCTTGCAGCCAATCTCGCGGCCGTTGCGGCAGTCAAACGGGCCTCATAAGCCAACGCAAGTTCACGGTTTGCCGGAAGTTTGACGCCTTCTTTGGAGGTTGCTTTAAGACCAAGCGCTATTCGTTGATCGGTTGTGATCGTCCACCCTTCCGGAAATCGCACATAATTCAAGGCATTGGAAAAAGTCGCACATCCTAAGATGTTTTGGCCATAGAGTGTCCTCAAAGGCAATGCCGCCTTCTCCAACTTGGAACGATGCTCATTAAGACGTAAAAGCCACTCCGCCTTAAGATCTCCGATCGCCTGGCGTTTTGCGGCTGTTGACTGCGAGTTCTTGCCGGCGACTTCGCTAGCATGATCGATCGCCTCAAGGGCTGCTTCAATAATTGGGCCTTGTGATTCAAGCGTTTTCATTTCGTAGGCGGCCCCCAAGAAATCGAGGTATCGTTCACCCGCCACCTGCTGAAGTTCCAGTCCGGCTGTTTCAACCATCTGCTGCGCCAGTTCTCGCGCCAGGATATCCTGACCTTTCCAGTATTTGCTAATCTCCGCTGCAAGGGATAACACCGCACTGGCCGCCGAATCCAAACCGATCCCCGTTAATTGTATCTGCCCAAGATTCGGCAAAGTTCCTTCGACGCCAAGCCCAAGCACCGGTTTCCCATCTGCGAGACCTAGGGTAGGCATGAGAGAAATGCTCCCGGACAAACTTCTTTTTTTGGATTCCCGGATACTCACCTCAAAACGGTGTCTCAGAATGACCGGATCGCGAGTAACCAATGCTTCAGCCAGGGAGCTTTCATTCACCAGAATCGGACCGGACAGAGAAATTTCTTTTTGCGGCAAAATGTACTGACGATCCGATTCGATCTGTTGTCTCGCATGGTCACGGCCCAAATTCGCACAACCGCTGAGAATGCCTGCCATTACAACCCAAAGAACCGCCTTCATGAACGAGGAGGGCTTCCATCGGATCTCGGCGCGCGAGAACAAATTGTTTTTTCCCTGGATCGCGTCGGGGAGCAATGCCAAAAGTCCCTTCTCCGCCCCGGGAGATAGCAAGGGAGTCGGATCTAAAATGAATCCGACATGGGTATTCATTCTCTGAAATAAGAAGCTCAAAACGTGTTGCTCTAATGCTTGACGAACTTCATGCATCCCTTTGTAAAATTTCTCCGGAATGGCTGCGAATATCCGTTGTCCCTCCCCATCCATGAATGCCGACTTTCCCGTCTGGGATCTTTGGGCCAACACGCTGTGTTCTCCCTCGGAAACATCGACCACCGCCACTTGATGTTTTTTAAGTGATCTTTCGATCTGTCCCATAGCCGCTTCAAAATGGTCAAATGCTGGCTCTCCGACCATCTGCCTCGCCTCGGAGTGTTCCATCACGGGGAGCTGCGCGGGAGCGATCGTAGACGTCCCGGGATACCGCCCCATCAAGAGATCACTATAGGGAAGCATCTTTTCTTCCGGGTTGAAATACGGCGTCACAAGATTGAACGGTATCCCAAGCGCTTCTGTTCGCCTGAGTAGTCCTTCCTTATGGTAGCCTCCGGCAACAATCACAATGTTTCTGGTTTTATTCCCCTGTCCATTCAAAAAAAGAGGATCTTGAATCCTTTTTTTGATGATATCAAAAAAAACATCTTCGCGAGCTTCTGCCTGAGCATAAAAATCCAAAACAAGGTCGACAAGGGGCGCTATCGTCTCTTCGTGAGGGAGTGATGGCTCCCGGAGAAAGCGCTTGTAAGCCTGCACCCAGTTCTTGCGAAAATGGTCGCGAAACCGGGCCACGCACTCCCTTTTAAGTTCAAGGGAAAGCGCCTGTTTCAGGAGGAAAAAATCCTGGTAAAAGGCAAGCCATCGTCCAGCTACCGGATCACTGCGACGGAGGGTCTCATACAACCTGTTCTCGAGCGTCTGGATTTCGTCAAAAAGTCTTTCGGCTATAAGTTCGCTTTCAAATACCTGCAAAGCAAGAAACTTCCGAATCATCGGATAACGTCCCCAAGAAAGCTCCCGTGCCAAAAATTTCTCCATGATGCGTTCCGCCATAACGCGAGAAGTCACGCTTCCAGTCTGAAGTGCGCGTGACCGGAAAGTTGCATTCGAAGCGGCGCTCTCGAGCCATTCGATTTCCGATCGAGAATCCGGACCAAGCACCCGTTTAAGCTGTCCGATTTCTTTCGTGACTGCGCTACAATCCGGTGCTGTTTCCGTATTCAAAACACGGAAAAACCGAACTAGCTGAGGCCAATCTTTTTGCGTCGAAAGATCCCGCCAATCGATTCCCAAATGCTTCGAAGAGCAATCAAAAAGAAACTTCATGTACTCGCTTAAATCATTTTGGCTTTCCTGATGAGATCTCCACATTTTCAAGAAATGGAATACCTGCGGATCAATAACTTTTTTGATATCTTGAATTAATGATGCCTCCACCTGATCAAGAAACTCTCGAATCTCACCATGGTTGCGCATAACGGCCCGGTAAGTTTCGAGGTTCTTTCGGTAAAGCCCTGCCTCCTCAATCCCGTACACGCGTATGCCGGAGTGATTTGCAAAGAATTGAGTGGCGCCATTAACGAATCCCGCTTGGAAAAGGCTTCCCAAAAAGATCCTGTTCTTTTCATCATCCTGGAAAGGCTTCAGAGCCTCGGGAGACAGAGGGCCTGATGCACCTTCAATAAAAAGCATATCGAGTTTCTTTTGCTCTAGAAGGGACTCTAGTATCTTCGTAATATTCTTTTGAGCCTCTTCCGAAGCATGCGCATCTTGGATATGGTAGAAACTGAAAGGCACGGACCTTTCCGGGGGCGGGGACTTTTCAAGGCTTCCTACTTTGGGGGATAAAAAAACGGGGGCTTCGGCAACAGCGCCGGTATAAAAATATGCCGTCACAGCACGCACTTCTTGGGAAGGAAAAATGGTTTCAAAAACAAAAATGGCCACAACAGCAAATGCTACGATCCGGATCAATTTGCTTTTCTTGGCTTTCATTTTTTGCCCTTTTCCAATGGTGGAAGACAACTCTTTAAGGTTTTATAAAAGTTTTTCCTTCTGATCTCACGGAAAGCTTAACTTCGTTGTGAAAACTCTGCATCACATCCCGGTAAAGATAATGTAAAAACAATATTTCCGGGGGGTTAGGACCTTTTATCGTTTGATAGCTTTTGCTATCCCCCGGGAAATCCTTAACGACGAAATGCTCGAACAGGAATCTGGGGCGCAAAGTCTGAATCTCTCTATTTGCTCTTCACTGTGCTTTTGAAATGCTCGCAGCAAGGCACATCTCTCCATTTCAAAAATTTCTTGGAAACCTTCCTTTCAGAAGTGTAAAGAGTTGGTAAAGCTTCTATCTGTTACGCTGAAACAGGTTATGTCCGATTTGAAACTCCTCCGATTTTTCAACCTGTAACGAACTGTGGTACAATGAACTAACTTTGGAGTTCATATGGCAAGCGAAACGATTCTCCTCATTGAAGACGAAAAGAACATCCTTGAGCTTGTGAAATACAACCTCGAGCAGGAGGGTTTTCGCGTCCTCACCGCGACCAAAGGCAACGCAGGTCTTGAGACAGCGCTTAAAGAAAAACCAGCCCTTGTGCTCCTCGACCTCATGCTCCCGGAAATCAATGGCCTCGAGATTTGCAAAACCCTAAAACAGACCGAAAAAACACGCAGGATCCCTATCATCATGCTTACGGCCAAAGGCACCGAGTCCGATAAAGTCGTCGGCCTCGAACTCGGCGCCGATGATTACATCACCAAACCTTTCAGCCCCCGGGAACTCGTAGCTCGCATCAAAGCCGTCCTTAGACGCTCTCAGGAAAAAGCCCCGGAAGAGATCTTGAGATCCGGAACGATCGAGCTTGACGTGACAAAGCATGAGCTGCGATTAAAAGGAAAGCCCGCCGAAATTACCGCCAAAGAATTCGAACTCTTGCGCGTACTCATGAGTTCCAAGGAACGGGTCCTGACGCGCGAGGTTCTCTTATCAAAAGTTTGGGGTTATGAGAATTCTGTGAATATCGAAACGCGGACTGTCGACATGCACGTCGGACAGCTACGAAAAAAACTTGGCAAAGAAGCGGATCGGATCGTCACGGTTAAAAGCGTCGGCTACCGTTTCGACGGAGAATAAGATGGGCTTTCCAAAGATCGGTTTCGCCAAACGTCTCCTCGTGCTGTATGGCATTATTTTCATCCTCGTCCTGCTCGTAACCGATTGGACGCTTTCTCATTTCCTCCAAAAGCGTGACCTCCAACAGCTTCAGAGCTCTCTTTCGCGTCAGTCGACCCTGATCCGCGAGATTGCGACTCCTCTATTAAAGGAGGCTCCCAAGCTCCAATCCAAAGTCAAAAAGCTAGCCGAGGGGACCGATCTTCGCATCACGATCATCGATCCCGAAGGCGCGATCCTTGCCGATTCCAGTGAAACCAGCGAGGCTCTCGCGAAAATGGACAATCACGCGACCCGGCCCGAGGTTGCGTCCGCACTGAGAAAAGAAACGGGCATGAGCATCCGTTACAGCATGACTGTTCAGACCAAAATGCTTTATATCGCTATCCCCATCCTGGAACACTCCCAGATCCTAGGGGTCGTTCGCACCGCGATGCCGATCACACGCGTCGATGAGATCCTGGCCTCGGTCCGCCGACCCGTGATGCTCGCAGCGGTCCTCGGCATTTTGATCGTCCTCGTTGCCGGCATTCTCTTCGGCGGTCGCCTCACCCAACGCATAGGACGCATCACCTCCGTAGCCGAACGTTATGCCCGCGAGGACTGGTCTGAAAAAATCCTGATGGACGGCCGCGACGAGCTCAAAATGCTCGCAGATACCATGAATCAAATGGCCACATCCCTGCGCTCAAGGATCGAAGACCTGGAAAGTGAGAAAGGTAAGATTTCCGTCATTTTGAGCAATATGAACGAAGGGGTGATCGCGATTAGCCGGCGCAAACAGTTTGTTATGGCAAATCCCGCAGCGGAAAAAATCTTTGGATTCACTGCCGCCCATACGCAGGAGAAAAGTCTGATCGAAATCACACGCCACCCTCAACTCGAAAGGATCGTGGACCACGCCTTCCAGGAGCAAAAAAACGCCTCCTCCGAAATCCAGATCTCCGGCAAGATAAAAAAGACACTTCTTGCAAATGTGATCGTTCTCGATGCCCACGCCCGCGATATCGGCGGCATCCTTGTTTTTCATGACATGACGGAGCTCCGTCGACTCGAGAATATCCGGAAGGAATTCGTAGCCAATGTTTCCCACGAACTCCGCACGCCCCTCACCTCGATTAAGGGATTCATTGAAACGTTGCTGGGCGGCGCCTTAAAAGATCCCCCGACCAGCGAACGGTTCCTGAAAATTGTTTCGGAGGAGACGGATCGACTCGGAAGGCTGGTGGAAGATATTCTGACGCTTGGCGAGATCGAACAGGGCGCGGCTCTGGTCAGGAAAGAAAAGATCGATCTTGCCTCTGAACTCCCGGCCATCCTGGAACGATTTAAGACCCAGCTCCAAGAAAAAAAGATCGCGGTCGAAAACCGCATCTCCGGGAAACCTCTCCCGCTATCTGGAGACAGGGACAAAGTCCATCAGGTCTTCGTCAATCTCATCGACAATGCGATCAAATTCAATAAGCCTGAAGGGATGATCGTCCTGTCTGCCGATCAAAGTCCGAAAGGCGTGGTGATTACCATCGAGGATACGGGGATCGGTATTCCTGAAGAGTCCCTAGGACGGATTTTTGAGCGGTTCTTTCGTGTGGATAAAGCACGTTCAAAGGAGCTTGGAGGAACCGGATTGGGCCTAGCCATCGTTAAACACATCATGGAAGCGCATGGCGGCCACGCCACATGCCAAAGCACCCCCGGCCAGGGTTCCCGCTTTTCGGTTTTTTTTCCCGCCTGATCCACCCTTACGTTTCTAGTTAAAATTGAGAACGATGGCCTTGCAACGCGTCATAGCCTCGATCGAATAGCGGATCCCCTGGGTCCCCATTCCTGAACTTTTAACCCCGATGAACGGAAAATGATCCGGGCCGCGTTCTGTTTTTCCATTGACCTGAATCGTCCCTACCTCTAGACGCGCCGCAACTCTGAATGCCTCATCCATGCTCTTCGTGAAGACGGAAGCTTGCAGGCCATATTCGGAATCGTTTGTAATCTTGATCGCTTCGTCGATCGTTTTCACGCGCAAGATCGGGAGTACCGGCCCAAAAGGCTCTTCCCAAGCAATTCGCATATCCACCGTCACCCGGTCAAAGAGGGTCGGGAAAATAATATTCTTTTCGCGTTTATTTCCGGTCAAAAGTTTGGCGCCTTTTTGGACTGCATCATCGATAAGCTCCTGAACAAAATCCGCGGCTTCTTTTGAGATCAGCGGGGTAATATCCGCATCATCCTCCGGTAAACCCACGCTCAATTTTTGCACAAGCGGCAAAATCTTTTCGATCAGTTTGTCGGCCACGGACTCCAACACGAGGATCCGTTTCACCGCTGTACACCGCTGTCCGGAAAAAGAGAAGGCCCCGCCGACGATATGTTGGGCGGCTAACGAAAGATCGGCATCTTCCAAAACGATCGCCGCATCCTTGCCGCCGAGCTCCAAAAGTAGCGGCTTCATACCGACAAGAGAAGCGATATGTTTTCCGACCTTGCTGCTTCCCGTAAAGGCGACCATGTTGACGAGCGGATGGCTGACCAAATAATCCCCGATCGCACGGCCTTGCCCCGTAATGACATTAAGAACGCCCGCCGGCAGCCCTGCTTCGCAGAAGACACGCGCCAAATAAAGGGCGCTGATGGCTCCCTGCGTCGGAGGTTTGAAGACCACCGAGTTTCCCGCCACAAGAGCCGGCGTGATCTTGGAAGCGGCTAGATTGATGGGATAATTGAATGGAGCGATCGCAAGCACGACCCCCAGCGGAACACGATTTACGATCGAAAGTTTCGTTTCATGAAAGCCGGGGAACGCTCCCGACGAAAGACTTTCGCCCGTGACGCGCTTCCCTTCTTCCGCCGTAAAATGGATCAGGTCCGCAGTCCGGGTCACCTCGGAAAGAGAGGATTTTTTATTCTTGGCGATCTCGCGCATCAGGACATCTGCGATCGCATCCTTCTCGCGAACAAGGATCTCGGCCGCCTTGTGGAGAACGGCGGCACGCTCGCTCACCGGGACCGCGGCCCAGGACTTTTGCGCCGCAGCCGAACATTTTAAAAATTCATCGGCCTCTTCTTGGCTCATCGCGGGCACTTCCCCGACAAGCGACCCGTCGGTGGGTGAGAAAATCTTATCCCGCTTCCCGGAGCGCGAAGTCACCCATTGACCATTAAGAAGATTCTTATATTTTTGCCCTTCACTAAAAATACAACGGAACATTTTGACCTGCCCTTTCGTGGAACTTTATTTACTTCGCTTTTTTGTCGCGGCTTTTTGGGTGAGAGGAACACGCTCGTGGGCTTTTTTCCCAAGCGGACGGTAATAACAAACACTGGGCTCACCGAGCTGCCAGGAAAAATAAACCTCCTGGCCCTCATGTGTACCAAAGAATTCGACATGGCCTTTTTCGATATTACGGAGAAGACAGCCCCTCGCAAAGATCGCTTCAATATCTTTGGCCAGGTCCTCGATCGCATCTTCAAGCGCGTGAATGCCGTCTTCCAGATCATCTTTTTCTTCTAAAAGCCCGTGTGTCCGCTCGGCCGTGCAAACAAGCTCATGCATAAAAAGAAGATCGTGAGTGCGGCTGTAGGCTTCTTTCTTGGTCTGGAGAAGTTTAAGGCATTTTTCAAGTTCGGGAAGTAAAGCATCGGCTTCTTCTTTCGAAAAAATGCGTTTCTTCTTCAAAGGCTTCACAGTCTCCTCCGGGTCACAAGTTTCATTAAGCTACACCTCGCTTGCTTCCACTTCAAGCTCCAAAATGCTCCGGTGCGACATCCGACCAAAGGGCGGGCATCAGACCGCCGCCCGTCGCCACATTGATCACGCTCTCATCGCTCAAACGGACAAACCCTCCGGCGTATTTTCCTCCAAACACCAGCATATTGAAATTGTATTTCTTGTAAATAAAGTCCAGCTTCTGGTTCACAACATCGGGAACGGTCATCGCCGGGACCGAAACTTGTTCCTGAATCACCCAATCTTCTTCTTTAAGCGCTTTATCCACCACCGCATTCCAGTCGCCATCCGGCGTCTCGCGGCCAATATGAACCCGCCGGGCACCGTGGCTTGAGCCCGAGGGTTTTAGAACGATGGTATCCTTCTCATCTTTCAAAAAATCGATCAGAAAGACCTTCCGGTGACCGTAGAAATCTTCGGCGTCCGAAAGGCATCGCGTCCACGGAAGGTGCTGACGCTTCATCGCGTTTTCGTTCTCCGTAAAGAAACGATCAAACTCCGGGGTGGTCAAAAGCGAGAAGATCGATTTGCTTGCGGCAAGCCTTGAACGCAACGGATTGACGACGCAGACGGCTTTGTCCTTATAGGCTCGCAGCAGGTCCTGAACCTCATCGAGCCGTTCCAGCAACTCATCAAAGATCACGCGCCGGTAAATCAGGTGTACGCGAAAACCTTTGTGATAAAGTTTGCCGCCTTTGTACTGAAGTTCACGCGGATCGGCGATCGTGGTTTTATAGCCCTTGGACTCGAAATGACTTTTCATGTGTTCGAATTCCGCGGCAGTCCTCGCATGCCGCCAATCTACGATCGCGATCTGAGGCGTTTCATAGCCCCCGAACTCTTCATAGACCGAAAGGAGCGTTGAGAGAATGCTTTGAACGCGTTCGCTGGCGGCCAAATGGTGCTCCTCAGCAAACGGCCAGACAAGTTCTTCGGAAAGGAATGCGGCCTCCATCTGATCCGCGTAGGCGGCGCCGGCCGGAGCATCGCAATTAAACTCCAAAAGCTTCAGGCTCTCGCCTTCCAGAAGCGCGTCGAAGCGGCTGAAGACGACATGCTGGGAATAACCCGGATCGATCTGCACGAGCTCTTCGGCTTCGGGAGAAAGGCGGAAATGGGACCTCAGCTGCGTTTCTTCAAAATAAAGACGTGCGGTCTTGTTGAGAATCTGGGAAAAAGTCGCGGCAGCACGCTTGAGAAGATGCTGCTGCTTGGGGGTGACAAAATAAGCTTTGTAGAAAGCCGGGACTGTGAAGCGGCCGTACGCGAACGATGAGTTTTTGAGCTTTTCCTTGAACCGGCCAATGGCGGGAACAGCGCGGGCCTCATGGATCTTCAGGTATTGGTCGTACGCGTAATCAAGATTCGCGGCCATGAACCGTCCAAACTTTTGACTTTATTTCTTCAAAGGTAGCCAGTGCTGCCAGGTTGCCGATGACAACAAAAAACGCTCTCGAATTACTTACGCTCTTCGTGCGGAATGTAATACTGTTCCTGCGGACCGATGTATTCAGCGAGCGGCCGTATAAGACGGTTGTCCAACTGCTGCTCGATGATGTGACCACTCCAGCCAGCGACGCGACTTGCCGCAAAAACAGTTGTGAAAAAATCCGGAGGGAATCCGAGCACATAAAGCACGGGGGCTGAGAAAAAATCCACATTGCAGGGGATCTTTTTTCTTTCCATCATCACTTTCTCGACATGCGTCCCGATCTCCAACCAGTCCATTTTTCCCGCTTTGATGCATAGGTCATGCGCGATCTGGCGAAACGCTTCGGCGCGCGGGTCGCGGGTCTTATAAATCCGGTGCCCGAAACCCATAACCTTCTTTTTCTCGTCCAAGAGTTTATTCACATAAGCAACCGCGTTCGCAGGCGTTCCGATCTCCAGGATCATTTCCATCGCATACTGGTTCGCCGCGCCGTGGAGTTCGCCGGCTAAGGTCCCGACCGCGGAAGTGACCGCCGAATAAAGGTTCGACAAAGTCCCCGTCGTGACACGCGCCGCAAAAGTCGAGGCATTGAGCCCGTGGTCCGCCAGGAGGATCAGGTACGCGTCTAGCGCCTTCTCCATTTCCGGCGTCGGTTTCTTGCCGCTCATCATATAAAGAAAATTCGCCGCGTGGGAAAGGCTCATGTCAGGCTGAAGGGGCTCTTTGCCTTCGCGAAGCCTGTGAAAAGCCGCAATAATGGTCGGAAAAACACCCGTCAGATGATAGGCCTTCCGCTGGGATTCCTCGGGATTGACGATGTGGGCCCTGGGATCCAGACTCCCCATGAGCGAACACATGGTTCGGAGAGCGCTCATAGGATGGGTGGTGGTCGGAATAAGCCTGAGAACCGCAAGCGCCAGCTCGGAGAGAGGTCTCTGCGCCTTCAAAGTTTCTTTGAAAGTCTTGAGTTCTTCCGTGTTGGGAAGTTTCGCGTACCAAAGATGATAGGTCACTTCTTCAAAATGGGATTTTTCAACAAGCTCGCTGATCGGAATGCCGCGATAAAAAAGCCGTCCGTTCTCACCATCCACATCACTTAGAGACGTCTGAGCGGCGACGACGCCTTCCAAGCCCTTGATCAGTTTTGATGCGCTTGAAGGTTCCTTTTTCCTGTTGGGCATTTTCTGTCATCTCCTTTAAAGAAATTCACAAAGCAGGGTTATTATACTCAAAGCCGTAAAAACAGGAACTGCTCTTTTGAGAAAATCCTACCAAACATACGGTCTGAGGCAGAACTCAGATTTTTTCGCTCCTTCGACCCGCTTAGACGGGTTTTGTGATCTTCCAAAGCCGGATCAGAAATATCCGGCGAGGATCAATCAGCCGGTCGACGAGAAGCTGCGCATCCCTTTCAAAGAATGCTCTGGCATCCGGGTCCGCGAAATCCTTCATTCTTAGTTTCAGGGAAGAAAATAAAAAATTGGTCTTATAAGACACGATCCCGAGCCTCCTCACCCGTTCCTCAAAATAGCGAACGTTGATGTCCTTTTCATCCGGCGAATCGGTCTTTTCAAAAGCAATGATGAAAAAGGCTTCGCGAAAAAACCCGGTGTTTTCCTTATAAATCGTTTCTCCAGGCTTGTCAAAATAAACGGAGGCGGGCATGCTCAAGTAGCGGGAACCGTCCTGTTCGTGCAAGATCTTATAAAGCGTCACGCGCATCCCCGGCAAAGGCGCCGACAGTTCGAGCCGAAGATCCTCCCCTTCGCGCGCTCCGAGGGCATAAACCTGGATGCGTTCATCACCATGCGCCCGGTTATTCCTTTCAACCAACAACCGCAACGGCCGGGTGCCAAAGCCCGATAAATCCTGAATCGTCAGAGCTATCGGTTTGCCGTTCAAATAAAACTTGGGCAATGGGGGGACGCCCTCTTCCGCCCTGAGCGGGCTCGAGAACAAGCCGGATTGAGAAAGAAGGAATGCTACCGCGAATACGATTAAAACGCGTCTCATTGGTTTCATTTTTGTCAGCATTTCTGCCAAAATTTTGGTATAAAAAACGGCGTCTTTTTTTTGTAATCGCAATAGGCATCCCCGAAGCGTTGCTTGAGCTCTTTTTCCTCGATAAGCTTGATCTCGAGAATGAGAAGGATCATCAGGATAACAGCTCCCTTTTCCCCGAGTCCTAAAATCCAGACTAGCACTGGCCATCCAGCGATAAAAAGTATCACGCCAAGCACCGTTGCCACCGTCCTGTAGCCCGCGGAGTATTCCTGGCCCACCCTCGCTACCAAATATCCGATTAATTGATCGAACATAAATTCCTCCTCATTTCAAAAACCACCGGACCAGCGCCAATAATGACCGCTCTTTTTTTGCTCAGAGCGGCCTATCCCCCTCCGTCATCGACCTTGATATGCTGCTCCCGAACAAGCTGTCCCCGATTGTTAAAAGCCATGAGAACACCCCTCTTGGCCCCTGTCCGCTTTAGAAATTTCAGAGCGTCCAGCTTACTCTTCCAGAGAGCGATATTCCTATGGGCGTAAAAAACAATCTGAGGGAGGATCAACGCGCCCGGACGCTCCGGCTTGAGGAAGATCACCTCTCCTTTATCCGCCACCCGGGCGATCTCTTTGCCGACGGCCTCGAAGTTCCCCGCGACAATATCTTTATTGGCTTCTAAATAGCCGCCTACGGACAATACCGTCATGAAACAAAAGCAGAGAATCAATCCCCCCGTTCTTAAAACTTGAGAAAGGCCCGAACCCCATTTTTGAAAAAAATAACCATCGATCTTCGAATAGATCAGGCCTGTAAGAAGCGCTATCAAAAAGCCGGTTTTCAGAACCGAGAAATCATGGAGAGTCGTGAAATCCCATAAAACCAGGTGGTGCATAAGAACGGGCCAAAGACACAAGAAAAGCAGGATTCTTTCAAGCCTTCCGTTTCGGCTCTCCTCCACAAAACATTTTTTGATGAAATAAATATATATTAGATTTATAAAGAACCCCCCATAACCCAGAATATAATAATTCGTGATGGCCTGCCATGCCGTCAGATCCCAGATGTTTTGTCCTGGATGAATTTTTTGAAAAACCCCAGATCTCTCAAGATATTTTTCAGACAATGTCCGCATCAAGCTCTGAACCCCGGCTATCTGGGAATAGTGCCAAAGGAGCAGCGCAAGCGCGACCAACGAAGAAACGCTCACGACTCCAAAAACAATCCTCATCGATCTTTTTCGGAAATTGAATAGGCAATAAATGAGCAGCGTTAAAGAAAAGAATGCCCCGAGCCACTCAGTAAAAATCATCAAAAAGACCGAAAGCCCAAGAAGTGCATAGTAAATGCCTTTGTGAGACGCGGTCATCAATCTCAAAAAGACATAGACCCCGGCGATAAAGAACACCTGGACAAACATTTCGCTGAAATAAACATTGGAGTGGTTCCATAATGCGACGGGTGAGAATAAATAGACGGCAAGTCCCATCAAGGCCGGAATGTTCGAACGGCCCCGGCAATTTTTCCGGGTCAATGCGGAAACGATCAGGTAGACAAGCAGACAGCAGGAAAAATGTACCGCCAATCCAAAGATCTGGAGGGCTGTGACATCGGGGTAAACGTGGAGGGCCTTAAAGATTAAATAGGGGACCATGTGGGCAAGCGGCCCGTAGCTCACATAATAATAATTCCCCTCCTGATCTTTGATCCGTCCTTGATTTTTAATGTTTTTATCATTTGGATTGTCATAGGTCATGATCGGTAAAAATTTATGGTTTAAAGCGCCGCCCTCATACCAGATCTGCTGAATGCGGAGAGTGTGTGCCGTCAAGTACTCATGCCCCTCTCCCAGGGGCCTGCTCATATAAGACAATCGGATGCCAGTACTTAAAGCGAACAATGCGACAATAATCAGCGCGCTCTTCAACTGATGGGATGCCAAGCTGCTACGCAACGCTCTTCCTCCCTTTTGTTAGACACCCAGGACTGCCTTGCAACCGATTTTGCGGGTTCGCAGTACTGCTGAAGTCTTTATTTTTATTCAGAGGATCGAGGAACATTTTTCTATTATCTTTGTTTTCTCTTCCAATGTTTGCAGCCTTTTTCCACCAAGGTGGGAGGAATGCCCTTATTCGGACCTTTCCCGTGAGCCTCGAACCAAACGCAAACACCCAGAAAAGAATCCCCGAGGTCCCTGCGAAAGTCACAATCCCAGCAAGCGGTCATCACTGCCTTTTTTGAATCAGTCATTTTGCAACTCCTTATTTTCTACTGTCCGGCCGTTGACCGCTCCTGCGTTCGATGAGAAGCGCAAAAGCCGCGCCCCTCTAACAACAATTTACCCCTTCATTTCCAAAGCCTTATACTTATGCCAAATAGCTTTTTCTTTGCGCTCGGAAAGAACGGTTTTCTCAAAACCCAAGTCAGGAAACCATTCCTTGCCGAAAGCTGAATAATACTCAAAGAGCCTCTGCTTCACCCACTCATCACTTCGATGTGTTATTCCCAGCTTAACTTCCAGATCACGATATAAAAAATAAGCTGCGAGCATATTGGCGTATTCATTCCAATGGCCTTCATGTTGGAATCTCAAACGGGACGGGGGAAAAAGGTGGGAACCGCTAAAGAGTTTGTAAAGATTAAGAGAGTCGATCCCCTCAGGGATTAAAGACTCGTCCTTCCCTTCGGTATGAAAAGGAAGAAGAACAACAGAAAATCGAGCGTTCTGAGCAGCCGCCCGCTTCGACCATGCCTGAAGTATCGTTTGATAGACTTTGATGGTCTGATCAACTTCAGGGGAAGGTTTTCCTGATAAATGATCGTTTTGAAAACGCTTGACCGCTGACGAATGGCGCTCTTTGTGAAAATGTTTTTTGGGCTGCAGATTAAGCCAAGAAACGAATTTTGTTTTGGCGTCTAAAAATAAGTAGGTTATGTAAAACCTAGAAACGACTCTGTTCCAAAAGGAAGAACCTTTCTTTTTTCGGGGAAAAATTAAGTGTCCCTCTCTATCCACGGAAATCAGCTTGTTTTCATAAATATTCATAAGATCATTGTCGCAATAAACATAAAACACAAACTGCAGACCCCTGGCCACGGGCCGCTCAAGAAAGGACAAATAGGCATCATCCGTTCCATAACCATTCATCCCAAAATTAATTACTTCAAACTTGTCTTTGTTACTGTTAAGCAAATAATCGAGAACATTCACAAAGCCGTATTCGATGCTCAAGCCCGTATTTTCCACGAAAGAATCCCCGAAGAAACCGATGCGGAGCCGGCGAGCACTGGACGCCCGATCAACATCCCAACTCTGTCGCAAACCGAGATTATTATAAACCGCTAAATGCTGCTTCCCTGTATCCGGATGCTTTCGAAGAGAGCGGGTATTGGGAACCCGCTTAAGAAAATCCTCACGCGTTAATCTAGACTCAGCAGCTTCCTGGTATTTTGGAAGAAAGATTCTAAGACCTATCTCTGCGATCATCAGCGAAATGAATACCGCGCCCAATACCAAAAGACCCTTTTGGATAAATTCTTTTGTATTTTGTTTCAGCATGATTTCAACACATCCTTAGGCGCTTGGAAAATCCTAGGTTCGCTAGAACAAACGAAAGAAAATGGACGCGATAACAACAACGGTCGGCCCCGACAACGGAAAGTGACATTATTTAATCAGCCCCGCATCATAAATCGCTTCTGCCAAAAGCGCTGAATGGATTTCCCTTCCCCGCCTATTGTTGTGCATCTTATCACTGTAGAGCAACCCGTCATTTAATTCTTCAAACTGATTCATGTCCAGAACCCTCACCCCTTTCAGCCGAACATAGTTTGTAAATTCATTATAGGTAGGCATTCCTTTTCAGGCTCGATTTCGCCCCGATAGACATCCACCACACAACTTATCGCTTGAAAGGTATGAAAAGACATCCCGATAGGAAGAATAATGGATAGATGAAGGCTGTCGACACTGACATGCAACGGGCTGAGAAGCGCGTTTAAGCTGCCTAGGAAAAAACCAAAGTATTTGAAAAATCCAAGAATAACCAAGTTGACGCTTATGCTTAGAATAAGAAGTGCTTTTCTATATTTTGGATCCTTCGACCGAGTGATGGCCTTGGCCGAGAAAAAATCTATAGAGGTCGAAGAAAGGATGAGAAAAAGAAATCTCCAATTCCAGCTACCATAAAAAAACAGGCTAGCCACCAGAAGGATGCGATTCTGTGTGTTTTTTGGAGAAATCCAATAGAGGGATGTTACGACGAACAAAAAAGCGATGTATTGCCAAGAGTTAAAAAGGATCATTTTTTGGATTTTATCTTACGCAAATGGATCGAAAAAGTTCCTTATATTTACCCCCGATAGCACTGATACCATACTCGCCAAGGATTTTATCGCGATCGCAAAGACCGACCTGCTGGCGCACCTTGACATCTCTGAGCGCGAGGAGGGCCTCGACCCATTCATCAACGGTCCTGGCCAAATAGGCATTCCTCCGGTGATCGATCAGTTTTTCATACGAAGGGATAGGAGAACATACCATCGGAATCCCAAGCGACTTGAACAGGGTGAACCGATTGGTCGATTTCCCGAGATGCTGTGAAGAGTCCATATTAAACGGAACGACCGCTATATCGCTGGCAAGAATTTCTTTCCACACAGCCTTCAGGTCCCATTTGACGGCCTTATCGTTTTTTGTGATCGCGGTCAGACGATAATTTTTCAACGCGGGAGTCCGCAGGGCTTTCTCAACAAGCGTAAGGTTCGTTAAACTATCGGGGTTCCCAACACAAATAATGCGAATATCCGTCTTTTCGACGTTCACGTCATAATGCTTACACAGACTGGGAGGTGTTTCGATGGCATCATCAATCACGCTAACACGTAAAGGATCTATGCCGCAGATAATCAGCTCTTCCGCCAAACGTTCAGAAACGACCACCAGGTGATCATAGGTTTCCGACATCCTTAATTCATCCTTACTCCTCGGGAGATCGGCCAATAACAAGACCGTCTTGATGCCCTTTGCCCTGCACTTTTTAGAAAGACTGGGAGCGCCCCCCCAATAGACTTTCTGAAAAATTAGAATATCCAACCCGGAATGAAGGATAATCCAACGGAAGAACCTTGAGAGCAACAACCGGGGGGAATAGACCAAAGGCTTATAAAGAATGACCGAATGCCACCCTTCGCCTTTCAAATAGGAATGGATGTTGATGCCCTGAATGCGACTGCTGGCATTGTTCTCATCGCCAAAAAGTACCCACCCAACGGACGGTCGTTTAGCGGAAAAAAATCGCTTTAAAAAAAAAGCTCCTAGATTCCCTATTTTAAAAGTTCCTGATGGAAATCGAAATTTCTTTTTGGCCTCTTTTTTCATCAGGGTATTTCCAAGGGTTTTGGAACGAAAATAAGAGGGGCGATTCACGTCCCGATGGTTAACCCACTTGAAGTAAGGGTTGATCCTATAGTTTCCGGGAATCACTGCACATTTCACACGGTTCCTATAAAGAACGGGGGTTAAACTGACCTGGTCCCGCCAGCTATTTTCTTGAAACTCTCGCCACCAATCCTCCATGGCCTTGATAACAACGCTTTCGTGATGCTTCCGCAAAAGAATAGCGCCGGCAAACAAACCATTTCCGGCAGGATACCGCTCCGCTTGATACTTTTCGATCTGTTTCTGAATGATCGCGACATCATCGAGCTCACTTTGAATGCATTTATCCGCTTCTTGGTAAATGCAATTCCTTTCCGGATGCTGAAAGCAAGCCATGTCATCATTCGCCAGGTTTTCAGTTAAAAACCTGGATATGCTTCCAATGGGATGATAGGTGGCATCTACCCAAATGCTTTGCTCGTGGTGCGGGAAGAGCTTATGCGGGTTCATTTTGTAATAACGGGAGGTCAGAATCGGATTATCGTCGATCAGGCCGACTTTTCTGATCTGCCACGCCGGAGAAAAAGGAATGTCCTTATTTGTAAAACACACATAATCCACATCCGCCTCAAGCGCCAGCGCGGAGGGAGCTTTGAGTGTATCGGTCCCCCCGAAGATTGCCGTATAAACCACGATCTTCCTTTGCCGCTTCGAGTTTCTCTGCCACGCATACCACAAGGAGGCCAGGAGATCACTGAGAGGATTCAGGCTAGCCTTCCTCGGGAGACGGCGCCATAAACGCCCCTCCTTCCATCCGCTATTCCTCCAGTGCCTTATTGCGGCCTTCTCATCCTTGACCCCTTTTTCCAAAAGATCCGGATACTTGGCGAGATAGTATTCCCAATCAAAATCAGCTGGCGTTTTCTGTATCACCCAGCCCACTTTGTAGCTCCGACATTCTTTTTTCCCATAAATGACCCAATGACGCTTGGCCGCCGCTTCGGTCACGATGCCGGCACGCGAAAGATCCGGATGCTTGGCAAGATAATATTTCCAATCAAAATCCAAAGGGACATCCGAAAAAGACACCTGCCCCACCGACCTGCTCGGCACATTCCTCCGACAGGACTTCACGGCATCCTTCACTCGTGGAACATACTTCAGCATTTCCGTATCTTCTACCGCATTCGAGGGAAGATTCCTCATGGACCAAACCTCTTTCAGTTTTTTCAACCGGATGTCCGCCATTTTCCCCATCGAATCGCCCCGGTCTACACGCCCCATAAAAGTTTGATAAGAGCGGGCAAAATAATGATTCACATGAGCTTTTTCAGAACTCACCCACTGCGTCTCTCCGGAAACACGGAATTGATGAGGAGACGGGATATCGATAACTTTGGCAGGCCTGACAATCGCCTTCGTTTGGTTGAACCATTTTTCCGTGACCGCATCGTGATCAGCTCGCCTCGTAAGCTTTTCTAATATGAACTCGGGATCTTGGATATGCCCATTATTCCCAAAAACGCGCCAATTCAGCATAATTTGCGAGTACGGCTCATAGTTTTTCAAGAAAGCCTTAACATCGTCATGCTCTTTTAAAACGATAAATTCATCGCCATCCACGAAGGCCATCCATTCGCACTGTCTGAATTCCTGGCAAAGGTGACGATACGCCTTAATTTGCAACGGCTGTCCCTTGCTATCAGGCCAATTGATGACGGTCACGTAATCCAAATGGCCGAAGATCTTGCGCAAAGGTAAAGCCGGATCGTTGTCGCACAAAAAGAAATGATCGAACCCGATCATCCTGTGATAAGCCAACCACTCCCTGACAAAGCGATCCTCTTCCTTCAACATCGCCGCTAAAGCAATCATGAGCCATATTCCTTCGTGGTTTTCCGAAGGATCGTATCCGGTTTTATATATTTTGTATAAAGCGGTATGCCCGACTTTGGGAGTCCTAAAAAAGATAGAATGCGAACCTGGATATCCTGATCCAGGATGGAGATGCTTCTCCCCGGATGCACAAAATCCTCATAATGCAACTCCAGATGAGGGACCCCTTTCAACACTTCTTTGTATTTCACCTGCTCTTGTTCGATAGAGCGCGCCAGATCCTCTAGGCCCGACAGATCGGGAATTCCTCCTTGAGGCAAAGTTTCGCCTTCATAATAATGAGCCCGATACTGTTTTCTAAGAACCTTTTTGTCCGCTTGTACCTGCAATCGACTTTGGGCAACGGCCTTCGGGTCTCTCAATAAATGGATGATCTTCTGTTGCAAGAGAGTCCCCCCCAAGCTTTCCATGGTAAGAACTTGGTTGTACATCAGTATCCCCATATTTAATTTTCCGGGGATGTTCTCCGTGATTGTTCCCGTTCTTTCATACCGGAGGAACGCCTCTCCTCGGACATGGATCTGGGGGTGCTGCTCGAAAAAGGATGCCAACAAATGCGTCCCGCTTCTTTGCGTGCTAAAGATCAAAACCTGCGGAATAATATCCTTCATTTCCATAACCCCTCACTCTCACTCCCTAAAAAACATTAACTCTCTTAGAACATTAAAAAATTTCCGCGATACGTTTTGAGATACGGGTTCTCTTAATATCCTTGCCTAGATTATGAACTGCTGCTCCGTATTTAAGAATGAATCGAAACAGCGCGGGATCGCCGAAGTAAATTTTACAAGCTCTTCCGTCCAAGGATGACGAAATTGTAATCGGGATGCATGCAAAAGAAGACGTTCGGCCTTCACGATGGGCCGCATCTCCTCCAGCCATCCCTCGTGGATGTAACGTTCGAAGATCCGCGGATCAATGTAGATCTTGTCGCCCACGATGGGATGTCCCAAAAAGGAGAGGTGTGCGCGAATCTGATGCGTGCGGCCTGTCCGCGGCATCACCTTTAAAAGCGAATACTCTCCTGCGTTGCTTAAAACCTGATAATCCGTTTGGGCCTTCTCTCCGTGGGGATCTGATGTGCGGATATTGTGACCACTTTGAATGTCGAGCCCAAGCGATTCCGAGATCGTCCCCTCTTGAGCCTTAGGCGCTCCAAAGACAATAGCGTGATATTCTTTCGTCACCTGTCTGTTTTCAAAAAGGATCCCGAGCTTCCCGGCCGCCAGGGCCGATTTCGCAACCAGCACGATCCCGCTTGTCTCCGAATCAAGCCGGTTCACGATCCGGAGTCCCTCGGAACCCGAACCTACGTCCCGGATCAAAAGACTCAGCAGGTTTTTTTCCTTGAAGCGCCCCACGGGATGGACCGGAAGCGGGGCCGGCTTATCCACCACGAGAAAAAACTCATCCTCGTAAAGGATCTTGTAGTCTGTCTCCACATAAAGATCTTCTTCGGCGCGCATGGAACAACCTTCCACTTTTTATAAAAAAAGTTTGCTTGATTGCCGCCCACTGGCTTTTTGCAGGATTCTCATTATTTCAATAACTGTCGCAGGACGTAGTGCAGGATACCGCTATGGCGGTAGTATTCGATTTCGACGGGAGTGTCAATGCGGCAAACCGCTTCAAAGACCTTGGTTTTCCCCGCGCCCAAGGCCTTGACTGTGAGGATCTTGCCAGGCTTCAACCCCTTGGCGACCCCTTCGATCGCGTAGACCTCTTCACCGGTCAGTTTGAACGAAGCGGCGTTCTGACCTTGGAAGAATTGCAGCGGCAAAATACCCATCCCGATCAAATTGCTGCGATGGATCCTTTCATAGCTTTCCGCGATCACGGCACGGACCCCTAGAAGCGCGGGACCTTTGGCTGCCCAGTCGCGCGAAGACCCGGAACCGTATTCTTTCCCAGCAAGGATCACAAGCGGCCGGTTCTCTTCGCCATACTTCATAGCGGCGTCAAAGATCGGCATCGCCACGCTCTTTCCCTTTTCTGAAAAATACTTCGTCATCCCACCTTCCACGCCCGGAACCAGCAAGTTTTTCAGGCGAATGTTCGCGAACGTGCCGCGCATCATCACTTCGTGATTACCGCGCCGCGCTCCGTAAGAATTAAAATCCTTGGGTTCGATCCCCTGTTCAATCAGATATTTCCCGGCAGGACTCGCCGGCGCGATGGAGCCCGCAGGAGAAATATGGTCGGTCGTGATCGAATCCCCGAGCACGGCCAACACGCGGGCGTTCTTGATATCCTTAAGGTCGGAGGGGAAAGCCGGCATTCTCTTGAAATAGGGCGGAGATTTTACATAAAGAGACTTTTTATCCCAAACGAAGGTGTCGCCCCCTGGAGCGTTCAACGCGCGCCATGACTCGTTCCCCTCAAAAACATTTTTATAGCGATTTCTGAACATCGACGGGTCCACACTCTTCAAAGCTTCCCGGATCTCCGCGGAGCTTGGCCAGATATCCCGCAGATAAACGGGTTTACCGTTTTTTCCGAGTCCAAGAGGATCCTTTTCAAGGTCGATCATGACGGTTCCCGCGATCGCGTAGGCAACGACCAGCGGCGGAGACGCGAGATAATTCGCGCGAACCTGCGAATGTACCCGCCCTTCGAAATTCCGGTTCCCGGAAAGAACAGACGCCACGACCAGGTCTTTTTCCTTGATCGCTTTGGACACGGGTTCCGGCAATGGCCCCGAGTTCCCAATACATGTCATGCATCCATACCCCACAAGATTGAATTTCAACACTTCAAGGCAGGACAGAAGTCCGCTTGCCGCAAGATAATCCGTCACGACCTGAGAGCCGGGCGCAAGACTCGTTTTTACCCAGGGCTTCACGGTCAGACCTTTTTGAAGCGCTTTTTTTGCGAGGATCCCGGCCGCCAGCATCACGGAAGGGCTGGAGGTGTTAGTGCAACTTGTGATAGACGCGATCACGACTGCCCCTTGCTGTAAGTCGCATTTTTCGCCCGCGATCTCGATTACGGCTTTTTTCGCAAGATCGGCCTTGTTTTTCACCGTCTCCGCGAGGGCCTTCTTGAAGGAAAGCTTTACTTCCTTGAGCGCGACTCGGTCTTGAGGCCGCTTCGGGCCGGCAAGGCTCGGAACTACGCTGGCAAGATCGAGCTCCAGAGTTTCGGAATAAACGATTTTTTCCTCCCCGCCTTCGCGGAAAAGGCCCTGCTCTTTCAGATAAGTTTCTGCGAGCTTGATCTGCTCCTCACTCCTTCCGGTCAGCCTGAGAAAATATAGCGTTTCCTGGTCGACCGGGAAAAATCCGGCCGTAGCGCCGTACTCGGGAGCCATATTCGCGACCACCGCTCGGTCCGCGAGCGATAATTCGCTGACACCGTGTCCAAAAAATTCCACGAATTTTCCGACCACACCCTTTTTACGAAGCATTTGTGTTGCAGTCAGCACCAAGTCTGTGGCCGTCACACCTTCGGATAATTTTCCGGAGAACTTAAAACCCACCACCTCAGGGATCAACATGGAGATCGGCTGACCAAGCATCGCGGCCTCCGCCTCAATCCCTCCAACCCCCCAGCCCAGCACCCCGAGACCGTTGATCATGGTGGTGTGTGAGTCCGTTCCGACCAGCGTATCCGGATAAAGGAAGGTCTTCCCACCTTCTTTTCTGCTGAAGATCACGGGGGAAAGGTATTCAAGGTTCACTTGGTGGATGATCCCCGTAGCGGGAGGGACGACGCGGAAATTATGGAAAGCCTGCTGGCCCCATTTGAGGAATTGATAGCGTTCCTGATTGCGCTCGAATTCTTTCGCGATATTTTTCGCGAAGGCCTCGGAGGTCCCCGAAAAATCCGTTTGCACCGAGTGGTCGATGACGAGATCCACGGGCTGAAGCGGATTGATCTTCTTGGGATCGCCGCCCATCTTGACCATGGCTTCACGCATGGCCGCAAGATCCACAACCGCCGGAACGCCTGTAAAATCTTGCAACAAAACACGCGCCGGCGTGAAAGCGATCTCGTGCTCGCCTTTCCGCGTCGGGTCCCAGGTCGCAAGCCTCTCGATGTCTTTCCGCGTGACGTTCTTGCCGTCTTCATTGCGAAGCAGGTTCTCAAGAAGCACCCGTATGGAATAGGGAAGCTTCAGGACCTTGGCAATGCCGCATTCCTGAAGCGCGCGCAGCCGGTAGATCGTGTAGTCCTTGCCCGCAATCTTGAGCGTGACCTTACTTCCAAAGCTGTTCAAAAGACTCATCAGCGAATCCCTTTTTCATTCAGAAACGCGCTATATTCCTTGTCGACAGTTAAGATGTGATGACTGAGCCAGCTCATCAAGAAATGCACTATATCGATAGAAAGCGTTGTCTTGTCTTTTTCAAGATCTCGTTGAAAAATCGCGACCTTGGACCTGAAGACTTCGTGTTCTTTTTTGTGCTGTTCGTAGCCGGGGAAATAATACTCACTCAGAAGCAGTTCTTCCGCGTCAAAGTGCCCCGTGGCATAGCGAGCAAGCTCCCACACATCCACACCGAGGGCCTCTCGATCGTCTTTTTTTCCCATTCTGTCAAAAATATTCCCAAAAATCTCGAAAAGCCTTTTATGCTGTTCGTCGATCATCTTGATATTCACGCTGTATTTTTCTTCCCAGATGATATGCGGCACGACACCCCCCCGTCTTATTAGAAAACCCCGCGTGCGTTCAGGAAAGGGGCGTATTTTTTGTCCGCTTTCATCACATGCTCTGCGATCCAATGTGTCATGAACTGGACGACGTCACCGGTAAGCGTCTCCCTGCCTTCCTGAAAATTCTTCTGAAACCCCAGGATCTTGTTACGAAAGACCTCGTGCTCCTTATGATGTTCTCCGAACTCTGGATAGTGATGCTTGATCATCAGCTGCTCTTCGGCATCGAAGTGATAGCCTGCATACGCGACTAATTCCCGCAAGATCTCGGAAAGCGCGCTTTGCGGACGCCCCGCTTCGATGGCTTCAAAGAGCATGTCGAGCATAGCCGTGAACTTTTGATGTTGCTGGTCAATCTCAGCAATATGAACGCTGTAGGTCTCGTCCCAAATAATGTCTAACACAAAACCTCCGCGGAAAACGTTTCTCGGGGAACGAAAAACAGAAAAGGTTTTTCGCTCATTTACCGTTAACGGCCGCCCGTAACCCGCAGCTTTCTAATGATCGCCTCGCCCATTTCCCGGGTCCCAACAGCCGTGGGATCGTTGCGGTCTTCTTTTAGATCGTAAGTCACATCTTTGCCTTCACGGATCACATCAGCCACAGCTTTTTCTAAACGCTTCGCGGCCTCGTTCTCTCCGAGATGCTGAAGCATCAGAACACCCGAGAGGATCATCGCGACGGGATTCACTTTATTGAGTCCTTTATACTTCGGGGCAGAACCATGGGTCGCTTCGAAAAGAGCGCCATTCATTCCGATGTTGGCACCGGGTGCCACGCCCAGCCCGCCGACAAGTCCCGCGCAAAGATCCGAGAGAATATCGCCATACAGGTTCGGAAGGACCAGCACGTCATAAAGCTCGGGCTTTTGCACAAGCTGCATGCACATATTATCCACGATGCGGTCCTCGAATTGGATGTCGGGATACTTTTTCGCCACTTCGCGCGCAACCTCGAGGAAAAGCCCGTCTGAGAATTTCATGATATTGGCCTTATGGACGGCCGTAACTTTTTTCCGTTTGTACTTCCGCGCATAATCGAACGCGAATTTTACAATGCGTTCGCTTCCGGTCACAGAGATCGGCTTGATGCTCACGCCGGAATCCGGGCGGATTTTTTTTTGGGAAAGTCTTTCGATGTGAGCGATCAATTCCGTCACCTCGGGCGTCCCTTTCTGGAACTCAATGCCGGCATAAAGGTCTTCGGTGTTCTCACGCACAATCACAAGATCGATATGCTTGTAGCGGGAACGGACGCCGTCGTAGGATTTGCAGGGCCGGAGACATGCGTAAAGATCGAGCTCCTTACGAAGCGCCACATTCACAGAACGAAATCCTGTGCCAACGGGTGTCGTCAGAGGGGCTTTGATGGCGACCTTGTTCTTGCGAATGGACTCCAAGACACGCTCCGGGAGCGGCGTTCCTTCGCTTGCCATAACATCCATTCCGGCGGTCTGGATGTCCCAGTCAAATGGAACGCCTGTAGCTTCAAGACACGCCTTGGTTGCTTCCGCCAGTTCAGGTCCGACTCCGTCGCCGGGAATAAGTGTCACGCGATAGGATTTCATGAAATTCCTCGTTTTTTAGGGTTTTCGCGTTCCCGTGAGAACGCTGCGGTCCAAAACGCCTCCGGCTATCCTTGTCTATGCTTTGATTTCTAAATAGTGACAAGGACAGCCCCAATTTCAACTTCGTTGAAATTGATAGGTATTGGGACTAGAATGCTTCGTTCCAAAAAGACCAGCCTCATCAAAAGAGTCCATATTTTATATGAAGAACACTAAAATTAAAAGAACGCTCTTGGATGCCCTTGCGACGGCCGGAAAGATCATCCGTTCGAATTTCGGCAAGGAACAGACGATCACAAAAAAAGGCCGGTTCAACCTTGTAACCGAGATCGATAAAGCCTCGGAAAAAGCCGTGGTCGGGCTTATTTTGAAACGTTTTCCGGATCATTCGATCCTGGCCGAGGAATCCCCTGCCATACTGGGCTCCGAATACCGCTGGATCATCGATCCAATCGACGGCACCACGAACTTCGCGCACGGCTTCCCGATCGTTTCAGTCTCGATCGGGCTGGAGAGGGATGGCCGACTTGAAATGGGCGGCGTTTTCGATCCCTTTCGTAAGGAGCTTTTTTTCGCTGAGCGCAGCCAAGGTGCAACCCTGAACGGCAAGCGCATCCATGTCTCCAAAGCAAAAACCCTCGAGGACTCGCTCCTTGCGACCGGTTTCCCCTACGATCGCAACATAAAGCCGGATGATTATCTCGGAATGCTCCGCGTCTTTCTGCCCCGGATCCAGGGCATACGCCGCGGCGGATCTGCAGCGATCGATCTTTGCTACGTAGCCTGCGGCCGTTTTGACGGTTATTATGAAATGAAACTCGCGCCGTGGGACAAGGCGGCAGGCATGATGATCGTCGAGGAAGCAGGCGGAAGGCTTACGGATTTTTCAGGAGCTTCTTTAACTCTTGAGGGATTGCAGAATCTCGCCACCAATGGTTTGATTCATGCCGAAATGCTGGCGGCCCTTGAACCGTTCAAACATCTGGGGCGATCTTTTTCTTAGGAAAAGTTTGAATGCCACAGAAAAAAATCTCGAAGACCCCCAGGCCTCGTCACGGCTGGACCATCCATCCCAAAACACGCCTTAAACCTTCGGAGAAAAGTTGCCCCCGGAAAACCGCGAAAAAGGCTGAAAAGCATTGGGTGGACGAACTTTTTGATTGAGCAGACAGGCGCTAAAAACAAAAAGCGCCGGGTTTTGAGGCCCGGCGCTTTTGAAAATCCGAAATTCTTTTTACTTCTTTGCTCCGCCGCTGAGATCCACACCATTTTGCGGGAGCGGAAGATCCGCAGGAATCGGGAAGGTAACGAGCTGGAGCGCGCCGCCGACCGTATCCACAGTTGCTTCAACTAAGCCCTGACCAATGCCGGACCAAACATTCTTTCCTGCGCTGGCATATTGGTTAGGAACAGCGAAGAGCTGAATCCAGCCGAGCAGCGTGTTCTGGAGACCGAACACCAGCTTGCCGGTAACCCTGTCACCGTATGTTTTCTCTTCCGTCCACGGACTCGCCGCGAAAGCCAACGGTGCGAGAATCATGGAAAGTATCACTACGAGACTCATGATCTTCTTCATTGTATTTCCTCCCTTGGTTTTTAAAGCCTTGGTATGGCACCACCTTCGAATTTTATTCTGCCACAACTTGGCAACCTCTACAACCTTAATATTCCCAAAAGTTATCGTCCTCCCACGCATTTCCTTTATCTTTTTTATCACCTTTTATCCTCCCCTTGTCGACCCGCCCCTGACCCGATATGATACTCCCATGCATAAAATTCACTTTCCGCCAGAAAAACTCCGCCGAACGCTTCTTCGGTGGTATTCCCTGCATAAAAGGAACCTTCCTTGGCGCCATACTTGCGATCCTTACAAGATCTGGGTTTCTGAGATCATGCTGCAGCAGACTCAGGTCGCGACGGTCATTCCATACTATGAACGCTGGTTCAAAAGCTTCCCTTCTCTCTCCGCGCTGGCGGAGGCTCCTTTGTCAAAGACTTTAGAGCTTTGGGCTGGCTTGGGTTATTACAGACGGGTCCGAATGCTCCATCAAGCCGCATGCTACATTCAAGAAAAGCTTCAGGGAAAGATTCCCGAGACTGCGGAAGAGTTGAGAAAACTACCCGGAATCGGCCGCTATACCGCCGGCGCGATCGCCAGCATCGCGTGGGGCGAAAAAACGCCGGTCCTGGACGGGAATGTGATCCGCATTTTCACAAGGATCTTCGCTGTCGCGCAAAGCGTAGATCGACCCGCGACCCTGGAAAGACTTTGGTCGATCGCGGCTTCGTTCGTCGCGGGCAAAAACCCCGGCGACCTTAATCAAGCACTTATGGAATTGGGCGCAACAGTATGCTTCCCCTCAAATCCGCACTGCGCTCGCTGTCCGGTGAAAAAAAGTTGCGCGGCCCATCGAAAAGGAAGAGAACTCTTTTATCCCGTTCGTTCTCAAAAAGACCGCTATGAAAAACTAACGACAGCAGCGCTAGTATTGAAAAACAAGAAAAATGAGGTCTGGCTAGAAAAACAACCTGAGCAGGGCCGTTGGGGCGGGCTTTGGATGTTCCCGTTTTGGACACATAAAAAAGAGATGCTGGAAGAGCTCTCGCCTTCCTGCTCAAAACCCGTCCTTTTTTTAATCGTCCCACACGCTTTTACAAAATACAGGATCACCCTTGAGGTTTTTGGATCGTTGGCTAAAACGAGAGTGTCTTGGAAGCGGCCATGCGGAAGATGGTTTCCGATTGGGAAATTGGCCCGGATCGCTTTCCCATCTCCACACAGGAAAATTGCTCAAGCGCTTATAGCTCGAAATGGGCTGTTAAATCCTCTTTTCCCCGGAAGAGGCCTTGCAGAAAGAAAACCCAGGGCCCGACGCACCTAAAAATCGTTATCGTAATGATAGCCGTCGTAAGCCCGGGAATTCCTTATTGGGTCATGCGGTCGGTCAACCAAGCATCCAGGACGTCTTTTTTGAAACGCCACTGCCCGCCGATCTTCGTCGCCGGAACTTCACCCTTCTTCAGCAAGCGATAGATCGTCACGAGATGGAATCCAAGATATTTCGCCGCTTCCTTTGGCGTCATAATCTGGGTTCGCTCTTTCCTGGGATATTGGAATTCTGGCCCCTGCTCTTTTGTTTGTTCCATTTTGGTTCTCCTTGTACAGCATTGCTACTTTTGATTTTACTATAGCTATATGCTACAACATAACCTATCCTACATACTATAAATTGTCAACAGTTGCTAGTTTTTACGCTTTTTGCTACTTCTTGTAACCTATTGTCGTGACTCCTCTTACAAAAAATCAGCCTCAAAAATAAAAATATTATTGCTTGTTATTTTTATTCATTGTAGTATCTGTGCCTGTCCGCTTCTCAGGAAATGTTTCTAGTACCGTTTTCCATTTGATTCTAAGGGGTTAACGGTACAGTACTGCAAACCAATAACAGCAGTGCTAGCCTGTCAGCCATTTTCAAAAAATCATTAAAAAGGGAGGTTGTTCATGAAGAAAGCAAAGGTATTGCTAGCTCTTGTGGTCTGCGCTTTTTTGCTGGTCCCGATGAGCTTCGCGAAAGATGTTTGGGAAATGGCTAAATCGGATGTCTATAAGGAAAAGACCGGCGGAATGTTGGGTCGCGGTCTCGTAAACGCGGCGACAAGCCCCGTTGATATCTTTGTCCAAACCGTCAACAAAACGAAGACGGAAACTCCCTTGATCGGAACTCTGACTGGTATGGCGGGCGGTCTCGGTTGCACAGCGCTTCGCGCCGGCTCGGGCATTGTAGACGTTGCTCTCTTCTGGGTCCCAGGATTTAACGGCTTCCCCGTGTCACGTTCTTATGACAACTGCTTGGAAGAATCTTCCGAGGTCGCACAACCCATCCAAGCGCCCGTTCAGCCGGTTGCTGTGGCAAGCGCGCCTCAAGAGCCCCTCGTAACGGTCACGGAAGCACAACCTGCTGCTGTCCACAAACATGTGATCAAAAAACATAACGCTTACGATTACGTGAAGAAATAAAATAGACTTTCGGAACGGAAAATAAAAAAAGCGCAGGACGGGTTATCGTCTTGCGCTTTTTTTATTGTTTGAAGGATTACAGTCCCAAATCGCTCAGCGTGAAAATCGGTGCGTAGTGGTAACTGGCGAGCATTTCCGAAGCCCCTTCGTTGCGATCCACGAGACAAATTGTTTTAACGATTTTTGCCCCGAGTGCTTCCACCTCCTTGATCGCCTTCAGAACTGAACCTCCGGTTGTGATCACATCTTCAAGCATGACCACTTTGTCGCCCGGCGCCAGGGCAGGCCCTTCGATCATTTTCTGCATCCCGTGATCTTTAGCCTCTTTGCGAACGATAAACGCCTTGAGAGGCTTCCCGCTCTGAGAACTCAAAACTGACACGGCGGCTGCGAGAGGATCCGCACCAAGCGTTGGTCCGCCCACAGCATCGGCTCCTACCGCTTGAGCCATGTGAAGAATCACCTTCGCCGCAAGAAAGAGTCCTTGCGCATCCAGTGTCACCTGCTTGCCATCGATGTAGTACTGCGAGATCTTCCCGGAGGCCAGCTTCCGCTCCCCGCGAACCACAGCCTTCTCTTGGATCTGCTTCAACAGTTCTTGTTTCAGCGCTTGTTCATCCATGATCTTATGACTCCTTTTGAGTTATTCTATGCTGTATGGCTCCGGAAAACACCTCGCTAGCGGCCCAGCGCCCTTTTCGAGATTATACTCCACAGGGACCGCTGAAGAAACTTGCATAAAAAATCAAACCTTTAACCGGGCGAGCCCATCTTTTCTCGAATCTTTCGTGAAAGACCTTTGATCATTTGTGCTTCAGGCTCCAAAAGCCCGCTTCGTTTGATGAGCCCCCGCAGAGTCCGAAGGATTCTCGGCAAAAGATCCGCCCCGCCTTTTTTGTATCCCAACGCCTTCAGAGCTTTCTCAAAATGTTCGATCGTGACCTCAATCTCTTTTTTATCCAAAACTCTCGCATGCACGGCCGCTTCTTTTGCGCTTGGGTCTTCACACCGATCAAGCGGAGCGCGACAGGAACTTGAACCATCCCAGGAAAGAGCAAACAGCGTGACCATCACGGCTTGCGCCAGATTAAGCGACGGATAGGAAGGCCCCGTGGGAATCGTCACCAAGTGATCGCATAAGGCACTGTCCTCATTTTCAAGGCCTTTGGATTCGCGGCCAAAAACAATCCCGATCTTCTGCTGGCGTGAACTCCCTCGAATCTTTGCAACCGTCTTATCGAAAGAAAGAAAAGTCCCCCGATGCCCGCCCAAGCGCCGCGTCGTCCCGATCACAACCCCCAAGTCCTGGATCGCGTCCTGAAGAGAAGCGTAAGCCTTCCCTTTTTTCAGGATGTCCGATGCCGACATGGCCATCTTTTTGGCTTTCGCCCGCCAGGCTCTCGGCGGGCTCACAAGACGCAGATCCGCGAACCCCATGTTCTTGACAGCTCGGGCTACCGCTCCGATATTGTCCGGGTTTTCAGGAGAAACAAGAATGATCGCTATCTTTTCTTTTTTCATCGAAAGAGTTTTTCAGCTGCAGAATGCCGCGTGTCTATTCTTTTTGCCAGACATAATCCGGCAGATCGAATTGCCGCGTCAGAGGCGCAGCGTCACTCCCCACCGCATACCAGGGGAGAACAAAAACATCATTCACGCTGGATCCCCACCGTACCGCGGTATCCGTAAAGACACGCGGGATATAGGTTAACGGCCAGGCTCTGGGATGGTCTTTTCTTTCTTCTTTAAATGCATACACGACTTCCCCGGGCGAAGTGAGAAAGCTCACCCACCCGCGCTTCTCGATGGAAACGATCTGTTTCAAAGCGCTTTCTTTTTTTCCGGTTTCCATCGCGAAAAGAGAGCTTGTCCCAAGCAATAAAACCCCGGCAAGCATCCACGCTATCTTTTTTTCCATGTTTTTTTCCCTTCCGTTGGGCCTTCATTGATTTTTTTAAAAACTGCAAGAAAAAAACCATCCGTCCCACTCTCCGGCGGCCATAGCTTGAAGAATGTCGCCCCCGCTTCCCCGCAAGGGACAATCTCCAACTCGGGATGCGCCACGAGGAACGTCTTGACCACATTTTCGTTCTCCGCAGCCTCTACCGAACAAGTCGCGTAATAGAGCCTGCCGTTTTCCGCAAGATAAGGTAATGTTTTTTCCAGGATCGCGAGCTGCTCTTTCGGAAGCGCTTCGAACCAGGATGGCGCGAGCTTCCATTTCGCGTCGGGGTTCCGGCCAAGCGTCCCGGTCCCGGAACACGGCGCGTCCACCAAAATCCTGTCAAATCCTCTCTGCGCAAGCTTAAGGTCTGCCATGCGGTCCAACTCCGCCGGAAAAATATTAAAAACCCCGGCCCGCTTGGCTCTCTTTTTAAGTTCCTCCAGCTTATAGGATCGCAGGTCTGTTGCTACGATTCGCCCTTTATTCTCCATCATCGCCGCCAAAAGCAAACTTTTCCCGCCGCCGCCCGCGCAAACGTCCCAAATGCTTTCTCCGGGCTGGGGATCCATTTTTTGACAGACCATTTGACTGCCTTCATCCTGAACCTCGAACCATCCGTCGCGAAAGGCTGGCGTATCGAATACATTGCGCCGCTCCTGAAGGATCAAGCCGAAATAAGACATCACGGTCTGGTTGGCCTCGACGCCGAAGCGCCGGAACATATCCACGAGCTTTTTGCGGCTGATCTTAAGCGTATTGGCGCGCAGCACAAGAAGCGGCCTCTGCTGGAAGAATGCCACCAAGCGTTCTGTTTCATGCACGCCAAACATCTCAGCCCATCGCTGGATAAGCCACAAGGGGAAGGAATAAAGGAGCGCCATCATTTCTTCTTTGGATTTCGGGCCTTCTCCTTCAGGGAGAAGATGTTCCTGCAGGGCGGCATAGACCCTTTCGCTTTGCTTGAAAAATTCGCGAAAATCTTCTTTGCTGACAAGTCCTTCCTTTGCGGCAGCATAAAGGCAAAGGCATTCTGCCTTTTCGAGAGCGCTCATGATCGGTCGCGGTTTGGCCTTTTCGACCCAAGCCTCCAGGAAACTTTTGTGACGAAAGATCGCAAAGATCGTTTCGGAGAGGAACTTGCGATCGCGGGAACCGACTTTTTTCCGGTTTTGATAAAAGTAGCGCGCGAGCCAACGGTCCGACGGCATCGGGTCTTTCTCAACGCCTTGCCAAACCTCCGTGACCATGCGAAGCTGCGAAAAAATGAGCCTTCTTTGACTGTCTTTCATGAAATCCTTTGGGTTAGAAAAAAAAGGCCTGATCGCATGGACCAGGCCTGTCCGAACATCAAAAAATCAAAGAGCAACTTTGTTAATTCCGCCCAAGCCTTCCTTTTTATTTCTTTTATGCGACTTGGACTGCCCTGATTCCCCTTTGATTTTCGAATGAATGAGAATCAGGACTGTTCGCCTGCGTTCAGGATCCTCTGGCGAATATCGGATTCCCGGTCAAAACGGTTCTGCCGGGACACGTCCAGGGTCCTTTGCGCCGAAGAAAGTTGCTGCTGGATATACGGATCGTTGTTGTTGCCGCTACGTGCCGTCTTGAAAGCGTCCGTGGCACTCCACGCATGGTTGGCAATAAGGGGCCCCAGACCGACCCAAAAAAGACCTCCGGTGGTCAATGTAGCAAGAAGGATTGTGGTAGTCACGGCGGCTACTTCAATACCTGCCATGATCTTGGTTTTGGTGGCCCCGATCTCGCCGTTCATGGCCTGACCCGTGGTCGGCAAAAGCAGCGAAGCTCCAAATTGCTTGCCGCCCATTGCAAAAGCCGAAGGAGACAAGGACGCGAAAATCATCAAAAAAACAATAAGATAAGAGAGTGTTTTTTTCATAGGCGTTCTCCTTAAATTGGTAATTCTCTCACCCGTAATCAACGGCTTCCCGAGGAAAATCTTTACCTTTTCCCTACTTCTTGGAAACGTTCCCGGAGCTCCAGTTCGAAAGAACTTCGGTAAAAAGCCGCACGCCAAAACCGTTCGCGCCTTTCGGACAATCGAAACGATTCGCCGTACAGTTCGCAGTTCCCGCGATATCTAAATGTACCCAGGGTGTTTTTTCCGGCACGAATTCTTTAAGGAACATCGCTGCCGTGATCGTCCCGGCATAGCCATCGCCTACATTCTGAAGGTCCGAGTGATGTGACTTGATGCACTCTCCGTATTCTTCCCAGAGCGGAAGCTGCCAGCATCGTTCGCCGACCGTTTCTCCAGCTTTTTGAACAGCTTCGATCAATTTTTGATCCGTCCCAAGGATCCCGCAGGTCTTGTCCCCAAAGGTGTGGTGACACATCCCCGTCAGCGTGGCTGCATCGATAATAGCCATCGGTTTAAACTCCGCACAATAAGACAAAGCATCCGCAAGGATAAGGCGTCCTTCGGCGTCAGTATTCATCACTTCCACCGTCTTTCCATTGTACATCCGGATGATATCCCCGGGACGTTGGGGGTCTGCAGCGACATTATTTTCTACGGAAGGCGCAAGACCGACAATATGAAGCGGCAGTTTCAGATCCGCCACAAGCCCCATTGTTGCGATCACTGCGATCGCGCCGGATTTGTCATATTTCATTTCTTCCATCCCTTTCGAAGGCTTGATGGAAATACCTCCCGTGTCGAAAGTCACGCCCTTACCGACAAGGCAAACGGTTCCTTGGTCTTTGTATTCTTTTCCGTATTCCAGGATGATCAGGGCCGGAGGCGTTACGCTCCCCTGGTTCACGGCCAGGATCCCGTTCATGCCCATTTTCTTGAGTTCGTTAAGCCCAAAAACCTTACACTCGAGTTTCTTTTCAGCCGCAAGTTTCTTGGCCTCGCTGGCAAGCCGCGGCGCGTTCATCACATTTCCAGGCTCATTGTTAAGATCCCGGGCAAAAAGAACAGCACGGGCGATCTTCTCGGAACGAACCAGGGCCGGCCGGAGAGAAGAAACCCACTCCTTTTTTTCCGTAACAAGTTCTACGGATTCCGGAGCTTTCGGCGGATCGTCTTTTTTCTTCGTTTTATACTGCGTAAAACGGTAGGCTGCCAAAAAAGATATCTCTGTGAAGATCTTCACCGCTTCTCCGGCGGGAACAGTTTCCGTCAGGAAAGAATCGAAAGCGATGCGAACCTTCATGGCTTTGCGCCCGTTCGCAAGTCCGATCAAAGCTCCGATGGATTTTCTTAAAGAAGCGGGTTTAAGATCTTTTTTTTCGCCCAGCCCTAAAAGTATCATTTCCGGCGCTTGGCGGTATCCGGCCTGGTAGGAGCTAAAAGTTTCGCCCGCTTTTCCCGCAAAGCGTTTTTTTGAAATGGCCGCTTCTGCTGTTTTCGCGAACGCAGGATCGATCCTCTTAAGCGCTTTCAGATCCTTTTCGCCTTTAAAAAAACCCGCCACAAAAAGATCCGCCTTGGCCCCAGATCTTTTTACTCCCGCTAATGAGACTTTCATGGATTCCTCCTTTGAGATATTAAGATTGCTTGAAGAAAACGCGTTTGAGTGACATCTGGGTCCCGCGCCAAATACCCATCATGCTAAAAATTCAAGAAACTACCGCCGCTCTTGCTCAATCCATAGCTTTTCTCTGGCGGAAAGAGTAAAGCATCCAGAGCACGGCAAAAGCAAACTGCCTTCTCTGCACGCGCCTCCGCATGTCTGGCGTCGTACGTATCAGTGTTTCAGTGTCCCGCGTGATCGAGCGCCAGATTCACGAGCCGGTCAACATGCTTGATCTTCGGATGCTCACGCGGCACGTGAAAATAAGTGACGCGCTTGAATTTCTTCTCGAGATCTTTGACCTGGATAAAGAACGGCTTGAGATGCTCGGCCTTGAGCCTATAAATGCCGGAGAGTTGGCGCGCAACAAGCTCGCTGTCTAAAAAATAATCCGCTTCGGAGATGCCAAGCTCTGCGGCGAGCGTCAGCCCTCGGACCACGGCCGTATATTCCGCTACGTTGTTGGTGGTCTCGCCGATCGTTTCGCCATGATCGGCCAGTTTATTGTCCTTCTCGTCACAAACCAACACACCGATCGCCGCAGGCCCCGGGTTTCCGCGAGCTCCGCCGTCCGAATAGATTTTGGCTTTTTTCATAAAACCAGCTAGGCGAACGCTAGTCCTTTTTAAGGTTCTGACCCTTGTGATGAGCTTCGAGGGATTCGACTTCTTTTTGAAGTTCGCGAACGCGATTTTTGAGCTCTCGGACCGGATCCGGAAGATCCCCATGATCGAGATCGACCTCTTCGATTTTTTTTCCGTCAATGCGAACGATCTCGGCCGGTACGCCAACCACGGTGCAATGATCCGGCACAGAGTGGATCACGACCGATCCGCCGCCGATCTTCACGTGATCCCCGATCTTGATATTTCCGAGCACCTTCGCCCCCACGCCGACCACCACATTATGTCCGAGTGTCGGATGCCGCTTCCCTCGTTCTTTCCCCGTTCCGCCGAGCGTCACACCCTGATAGATCGTTACATTCTCCCCGATCTCAGTCGTTTCCCCGATTACCACGCCCATGCCGTGGTCAATGAAAAATCCGGGCGCGATCTGCGCGCCGGGATGGATCTCGACGCCCGTCAGAAATCGCGCGATCTGGGAAATAAGTCGCGGGACAAAAGGAATACGCCATGTGTAAAGAATGTGCGCGAAACGATAGAAAAGTACGGCGTGAAGTCCCGAGTAGAGAAAAATGACCTCGAGCGCGCCAAACGGCGTGCGCGCAGCCGGATCACGCTCAAAACAGGCCTTGAAGTCCCGATAAATGGAATAGAAGGGGTTTCTCATGGGAGCATTATATACGGGAAATGGAGAACGTGGAACGGGGAACGCAAAATTTTTTGCACAAACATCGGGCGTTCGTTTGCCGTTCCCTGAGAAATGTTCCCCGATTTTTCGCTTTAGACGCTGAACCTGAAAAGCATGACGTCGCCGTCCTGGGTCACGTATTCCTTGCCTTCAGAGCGAAGCAGGCCTTTTTCCCTGACGGCGAGTTGGGAACCATATTTCATAAGATCTTCGTAGCGCATGACTTCGGCACGAATGAACCCGCGTTCAAAATCCGAATGGATCACGCCCGCGGCCTGCGGCGCCTTGGATCCTTTGCGAACGGTCCAGGCGCGGACTTCTTTTTCGCCCGCCGTGAAGTAGGTGATGAGCTGAAGGGCCTTATAGCCGGTCCGGATCAGCGAATTGAGGCCCGGTTCTTCCAGGCCTAGGTCTTTAAGAAAAACCTGCTGATCCTCTTCCGAAAGATCGATAAGTTCGGATTCCACCTTGCCAGAGATCACCACGACTTCAGCGCCTTCTTTGGCTGCACGCTGACGCAAAAGATCAACAAAAGGCCCACCGCCCGGTAAATCCTTTTCCGCTACGTTCGCACAATAAAGCACGGTCTTAAGCGTAAGGAACGCCATATCCTTCACAAGCAGCCGCTCTTCTTCCGTGAGCCCGATATTGCGAAGAGGCGTGCCCTCTTCAAGCGCTTTTTTCACTTTTTCATAGACCGGCATTCTTTCCTTGGATTCTTTATCGCCGGTTTTTGAAAGTTTTTCGGTCTTACTGTAGCGCGTATTAATGGTGTCAAGATCCTTAAGGCAAAGCTCGGTGTCAATCACGTCAATATCTCGCGCAGGATCAATCGTTCCCGACACATGAACAATATTCGAATCCTCAAAGCAACGAACCACATGAAGAATGGCTTCGACTTCTTTGATGTGTCCGAGAAATTGGTTGCCGAGCCCTTCGCCTTTGGATGCTCCGGCGACAAGACCGGCGATATCATAGAATTCGACCGTGGTCGGTGTTGTTTTCTGAGGATTATAAAGCTTACTCAGTTCCCAGAGCCGCGGATCGGGCACAGGGACCATGCCCACATTCGGCTCGATCGTGCAGAAGGGATAGTTTGACGCCGCGGCGTGCGCCTTGGCGATCGCGTTGAAAATGGTGGATTTGCCTACATTCGGCAGGCCAACGATACCGCATTTGAAACCCATAGTTCTAATGCCTTTCCATTTTTACAGGCGGTCCCAGTACTTTTCAATTATCGCAAAGCGTTAATTGGGACCGTCCCAACTACCCTGTCGTGAACAAAATTTTAAGTTGGGACAGTGTGCGGCACTATATCAAAAAAGCTCTCCCCGCACAATGTGAACCTCCGCCTCAGGCAACGAACACTAAGAAACAGTTGTTCCCAAAGGCTTAAGTAGCCATCCCCGGACTTTTAAAATGGTTATTTTTAGACCTTATTGGGCTACTAAGCGATCAGCTAAAGTTCTTTTCTTCCCTGCAGATTATTAAAAAACAGCAACTGGGTATTGACTTATTTGAATAATATGAATATATTATATGATAATAGTTAATATTAAGGAGGTTCCCATGTTAAAAACGAATAAGAAAGTAGCGGGAATATTTGCGGCGCTTTTACTTTGCTGCGTTCTAGGCTTCCAATTACCGGCTCCGGCTGAATGGCAACGGCCTATTCAGCCCTCGCTGGTAGGCGGAGCCCTCACCTGCCTTGCTTCCCATCCGCTCGACGGAACTAAGTTCCTGGTTGCTTCCGGACAACAGGTTTTCGAGGCCGGAAAAGAAAGCGCCTGGCAGCCACTCTGGTCCCAAGCCGACGCGAGCGCGCCGATCAAGCGGTTATTTTCCTTCGGTGTGTTGCCGGACATTATTTTCGCGATCACCAACCGAAGCGTTTTTATGGGAAACTTGAAAGACCGTTCCTGGCACGTGGTCTACAAAGACTCGGAAAAAACGCCTCTCTCTTTCGCGATCGACCCCAAAGATCCCAACCGCTGGTTCCTGGGAACCCAAAAAGGTCTTTTGGAAACAGAAGATGCCGGAAAAACATGGTCGCCCTCCAGGATCTTTGGCGGCTCTGGTGCCGTGCCCCTTATTTTTTTTGTTGAGAACCGGCTATTTGTCGGAAGCGAAAATGCTCTTTTCCTTTCGCTTGCTGGAGGCGCCGCACAGCAGGTCTTTACCCTTCCCGGAACCGAAGGCGAACCCGCGGAAGCGACAAGTGACGATGCGCCCAGCGACGCGTCTTCTTATCTTTTCAAGCTCCACGATTTGATCGCCTCGAAGCGCAACCCGCAAGAGCTGTTCCTCGGAACCACAAACGGCGTCTTCCAAAGCCATGACGGCGGGCACCGCTGGGAACCTTTATCCAAAAGTGGTCTTCAAAGCACAACGGTGTTTCAGCTGGCTTATTCGTCAAAAGGAAACCGTCTTTATGCGGCAACACCCCGCGGTGTTTATGCGTATGATCCTCACTCGCAGCGGTGGACCGGTCTTTTTGAAGGGTTGGCCCGTGATCGTGCGCAGAGCATCGCGGTACTTAATGAGGAAAAATTGCTCGCGATCACGGAAGAAGGTTTCGTTCAATACCCGCTGGGACCTTTCACGCCGGAGGCTGGACCCGCGCTGACGATCTATCAGCCGCAGGAGGAAACACTTACTCTTTTAAAAGAATTGATTGCTCGGGAGCCTTCCGCCCGCGAAATTCATAAACGCGTCATTCAATACGCCGACGTCGCAAACGGCAAGATCAAGCGATGGCAAGCGTTGTCTCGGATCGCCGGAGCCCTTCCAACCTTTTCGTTTGGCAAAAACCTGGATCGAGGCACTTCTATCAGCACCTACAGCGGCAAGTACATTACGGGCCCTGAAGATGTAAGCAAAGGATGGGATGCAGATGTTAGTTGGGATTTTGGCGACATGCTCTACAGCTCCGACCAAACCTCGATCGATTCGAGAGAAAAAATGATGGTGGAACTTCGAAACGATCTGCTGTCGGAGGCCACACGTATCTACTATGAGCGGCGGCGGCTCCAGATCGCACTCGTCTTCACGCCGCCCGTCTCGGAACAAGAACATCTTGAAAACCTCTTGCGCATGGACGAGCTCACCGCGCTTCTGGACGGAATGACAGACGGATTCTTTTCGAAGCGATTAGAACGGATTTATGAGGATCGGCCGGAGTTTAATAAGTTGTGGGGTTTTAACCCGGAAAGTGTGCGGAGCGCGGCGTACGGCAACAGCCCACAAGAAAAGGGGGAATAACATGAACGCTCAAAAATGTTTCCGCCCCACAAGCCAGGGGCCACGCCCCACGAATCAGTCTTGCCGCCTCATTCGGTCAAGCCTGAGCTGCCCGCACGCCGCATCGATTTCCCGGCCCTCAGTCCGGCGGAGCGTGACCCGGAGACCGCGCCGTTCGAGCTGGTCACAAAAGCGTTCCGTTGCTTCAGGCGTGGGTGCTTTGTGCGGAAACTCTGCGATCGGGTTGTAAGGAATGACATTGATCTTGGCCCGGAGCGGTTTTGCGATCATGGAAACACCCTCGGCTTCCTCTTCCGAATCGTTCACGCCGGCGATCAACGTATATTCAAACGTGATCTCTCGCTTCAGGTCCTGATTGATCTTCCTCAGGGCGCTCACAAGCTCTTTAAGCGGGTAACGGCGGTTGATCGGAACAAGGCTGCTGCGAACCTCATCGATCGAGGAGTGGAGCGACACGGAAAGCCGGACGCGTCCGTCCACGGCTTTTACAAATTCCAGGATCTTCGGGGTGATCCCGGAAGTCGAGATCGTCACTCTTCGCGCCCCAAAGGCGAAACCCCAAGGTTCGATCAAAATACGGACCGCCTTCAGAGTGGCGTCATAATTATCGAGCGGTTCTCCCATCCCCATAAAAACAACGTTCGTGATCTTTTTTCCCGTCATGCGGCTGATCCGCGCAACTTGCTCGACGATCTCGCCGGCCGTAAGATTGCGTGTGAATTTCCCCTGCCCGCTCGCGCAAAACGCACATTGGATCTTGCATCCCAACTGCGTCGAAACACATACTGTTTCTCGCCGTCCCCGGATGTTTACGTCCTCGCCCTCCTCGTCCTCAATGGAATCCTTTTGCGAAATGAGAACGCTTTCAAGAAAATGTCCGTCTGCGGTTTTGAAAAGGAACTTTGTCGGCCCCCCGGTCACAGCTTTTTTTTCCTCACCGGGTTCAAGTGCGGTAAGGCGGATCTCCCCGGAAAGTTTTTGGAGCATGTCTTGGGCCAGGTTCCTGATCTCTTCCCAAGCGAGAACATTCTTTTGATAGATCCAATCCAGGAGTTGGGCCGCACGATATTTGGGAAGGCCTTGGGCCGTGACAAAATTCTCTATTTCTTCAGGAGTGGAGCCATAGAGGGTTTTCATGGGCTGTTTTTTGTCCGTCTCTGCGCTCATAGCGCCGTACGCCTTGTAACCATTAGATCCATTTCTTGAACTTCATCCAGACAAGCGTGGCCAAAGAGGAAAGCACGCAAAGGCCGATGGCGAACGGATAGCCCATCGCCCATTCCAATTCGGGAAAATGCTTGAAGTTCATTCCGTAAATGCTTGCGATGATGACAGGCGGCATGGTAACCGTGGCCAGGACTGTAAGATGTTTTAGAACTTCGTTCAGCTTGAAAGAGGAGTAGGAAAAATAGACCTGGAGAATGTTGTTCAGATTCTCATGATATGCTTCGGCCATACCATAGATCCTGAAAAGGTGATCATAGATATCACGAAAATACATCAGATGCTCTGCCTTGATAAAGACGCTGGAATCACGGGTCAGAGAATAAAGCGTGTCGCGTTGGGGGCCGACAATCCGCCGCAGATGAAAAACGTCTTGTTTGAGCTGCAACAGGGTTTTTAGAAAATCCTTCGAGGTGTGACGGAACATTTCTTTTTCAAGGGCGTCGATTTTCTCGTCATATTTATCCAACACAGGAAGATACCGATCCACCAAATGATCCAGCAGAGAATGCGCGAGCATATCGGAACCGCTTGCCATTAGCGTCGAGGTCTTCCTTTGCACAAGCTCGCGAACCTGGGTTACGCTCCCCAGCGGTTCTTTATGAACCGTCACGACAAAATTCTCCCCCATGAAAAGATTAAGCTCTATGGTTCGAAGTTCTCTTTTCGAACCCTTTTCGCGCAGGGTCATCGCATGGACGACCATGAAAAGATACTCTCCGTAGTCGTCAAGCTTGGGTTGCGATTGGTCGGTCATACAGTCTTCGACTGCCAGAGGATGAAAGTTAAAGATCTCTACCAACAAATCGCTCTCAGATTCGGTGGGCTCTTCGAGATCAACCCATAGAAGACCGTCTTTTTCGTCCAAAACGGAAAGAAGCCGTGCCTGGGAAAGATTCGTTTCGGTTTCTTTGTCTTTTTTGTAAAAAAAACTTGTGATCATCGACGTCTCCGTTGTGTTTGCCCAGAGGTTATCTTATCAATCCCCTCGCGGCTTGGCGATACAAAAAATTAATTCCTTCTCTGACGACTAACTCCAAACGCGTGGTTTTTGCCTTCTGTCCCCCTCGCCCCTGTCGCTGAGCCCACGTCAAGAAATTATGGCTCCCCAGAAAAGCGCTCTTGTTTTATAATGAAAAGACGCAAAAAGAGAGGATGCCATGCCCAAGAAAATCCTGATCATCGACGATGAGCCCGAGATTTGTAGAATGGTGGCAGAGTTTCTTTTTGATGCGGGATATTCTGCCTCCTGCGCCTTGAACGGTCCGGACGGCCTCGCCATGATCAAAAAGGACCTTCCCTCGCTGGTTCTCCTGGATGTCGGCATGCCGGGCATGGACGGGATCGAGGTCATGCGACTCATCCACGAACAATTCCCCTCCCTGCCTGTGGTCATCCTCACCGGAAATAAAGACACGGAAACGGTTAAAAAAATGGTCGAACTAGGGGCCTGCGAATATCTGACCAAACCGATCCATTTAGAGACATTGCTCGATCAGTTTGTTCGCGACATGATCGGAGCGCCCTGAGACCTTCCTGGGGACGACAAACGTTGCCCGAAAAACGAACCTCAACGTCCTGGGTTCTCCTCAGAATTATTTCTTCGGACAGGAAGCAATGTATCTGCGGATAGTGAGAAGATCTTTTTCCTTGATATTGCGGAATTCAATACCGGTCCGGAAAAGATCTTGGTCGAGGGCTCCCGTATGGCGGGCGATCCCCTCCACGGAGACAAGTAAGCCCTGCTCCCCCGGCGTCACAAAGCTCATTTTGACAGGAGTTCCCGTGGGAATTCCTTCCATGAAGTTCACGATCTGAGCTCCCCCCTCAGAAATATCGGAGATTCGGGTTTGAACTTCGACCTCCCTTCCACGGAGGAGACAAAAATATCTCGTAATCGCGTAAATGCTCACGCGAATAAACTTCCGCCGGTCTTTGAGCTCACCCAGTTCTTTTGTCATCGGAGTTCCTAGGAGTTTTCTCTCGGTATTGTTTCGTCCTTTGAGGCCCGGGGCTTTACAAAAATACTCGTTCCATCAAGAGGGCAGGACCCACCCTTTTAGTGGCAAGCAACTGATTGCTCGATCCGAGAACCGACCGGGACATTTTCCAGGCTTGGAGTCTAACGAGGCATGCTTTGAGGCTCTTACGGAGCGCGAAAAATGTTAGGAAAAAAACCTTCGCATTCTGCATTCTCCGCGAAGTTACTTCTTCTTATGAGCGGTCACATAGCCATGAATGGCCTGTAGGTCTTTTTTCTTCATCTTGCAGAATTCAACACCAGAACGAAAAAGATCTTTTTCGAGGAAACCCGTGTGGCGGGCGACCCCCTCCACAGAAACAAGTATGTTCTCATCCCCGGGCATCATGAAATTCATTTTCACCGGCACGTCCACAGGGAGACCTTCCATAAAGGTCACAAGCCGCGCGCCGCCCTCGGAAATGTCCGAAATCCGGGTTTGCACGCCGACCTCCATGTCGCGAAGAGGACAAAAATACCGCGTAATTGCATAGATGTCCGCGCGAACGAATTTACGGCGTTCTTTCTGTTCGGCCTCTGCGTTTTCACGCGCTTGCGTCATGAGAGTCTCCTTGTTTTTCCTATTTTTTAACAACTAGTGTTTCGACCTTTGAGGCCCGAGTCTTAACAAAGATACTCGCCCCTTCAAATAAAAGCAAGAAGGCGAGGCCCGCCAGCAAGGCGCCCGTGATCCCCATGGGATTGAAAATGAATCTCCCGAGCGAGAACATTTCCCCGATCCACGGTTTCAAGATAAAGAAAAGCGAACACATCGCCACGAGCATCATGAAGATCGCTGGCCACAAGGCCACGCCATAGCGCATTTTGTTCTTAAAGAGCCAGAGACTTACGGTGAGGAGTACCAGCGCGGCAAGAAGCTGATTGCTTGAGCCAAAAACCGACCAGAACATTTTCCAGGCGGGTATCACTTGCCCCGTCGCGTCCGTCATCCGGGTCGTCACAAAGATCGCCGGCAAGACTAGCGTAATAAAAGAAGCGGCGTACGGACTCCATTTTCCGCGCCATCCCGTCAATTCTTCAAAAATATAACGTCCGAGGCGCGTTGCCACGTCCAACGTATCGTAAACAAAAGTGGCAAAAGCAAGAAGTGCGAAATTGAGCGCCAGCTCCGTAGGAACTCCTAGGCGGCTCAGAAACACACTAACACCGTTAGCGAAAATCTGATTGGGATCTTGCAGCTCTCCGGCTTTGCTCGTGGTCAGGATCAAAACAGTTCCAAGAGCAATAACGGCCACAAGGCTCTCGAGAAGAAGTCCGCCGTATCCGACCAGTTTGATGTCGGATTCTTTGGCGATCTGTTTGGAGGTGGTCCCGGAGCAAACCATAGCGTGAAATCCCGAACAGGCACCACAGGCAACGGTCGTAAAGAGAAGCGGCAGGATCGGGAACCCGCCCGGACTGATCCACCCGGTAAAGGCCGGATATTGAATCACAAAGGGCTGAATAAAATTCCCGACAATGATCCCGAGCAGACTCACCCCCACCATCAAGGTAAGGAAAAAACCTCCCAAATAGCCTCGCGGTTGAAGGAGGAGCCACATCGGAATCACCGCCGCGATAAAACAATAGACCAAAAGCGCTCCGTTCCACATCGCTCGCGGATCCAGGTTTCCAACGGAAGACATGGTGAGTGGAAAATGCGGCCCCAGGTAAACCGCCACAAATACCAACGGCAGAAAAACAAGCGTGGTGATGCCAAGCGGAGGGTTGAATTTTCTGAGAATGATCCCCATCACGATCGCAAGCCCCAAATACATCATGGAGGAGGACGCGACGCCTGCACCCCTCAAGGGATCCGTAAAAGTCCCGGCCGTGATGTCCATGAAGGTCGTAATGATATAGACAAGCGAAAACCAAAGAAAAAGCAGGAAAAGGATATAGGCCCGTTTGCTCATATATTCGCGAAGAACTTCCGCGATGGACTTACCTTGGTGCCGAACTGAGGCTGCAATGGTGAGCATGTCATGCACGCCGCCGATAAAAATACCGCCCAAAAGGATCCAGAGAAGCGTTGGCACCCATCCGAACCACATCCCCGCAAGAATGGGTCCAACGATCGGTCCCGCAGCCGCAATCGCAGAGAAATGTTGGCCCAAGAGATACCACTTCCCCGCCGGAACAAAATCCACGTCGTCGCGTAGCGTGTATGCCGGGGTCGGCGCGTTATCTCGCAGGCCAAGGATCCGGCTTAAAAAATTCCCATAAAGCCGGTAACCCAGGAACAGCACGACCATCGAACTAAGGATCAAGAATAGGAGGTTCATAAAGACTCCCTCTAAGTTTGGTTTAAAATAACCGCGGCTTGCTCCACTGTTCAGCAATCCACCGGGCGGCCTGAAAATAAGCGCCTTGGGAAGCCAAGGCATGCCCCCCTTGAAATTCAATCCACTGGGTTTTCCAGCCAAGATTTTTAAGGAAGCCCTGATCTCGCTTCATTTCGTTATAACGAAAATCAGTGGGGCTTGCTAAAAATACCGCTACCTTTTTAAGGGGATATTCGTTCTTTTTGGAATTAGAATATTCCCAGTCCATCATGCCCGTATTTACAATCACTCCGCAAATAAGCTCCGGAAAAAAGAACGAGAAATGATGCGCTCCCATACCTCCACCGGAAAAACCTGAAGCCAATACTTTTTTCCGGTCTATGGCTACGGAGAAAACGCCGTTCTGAACCATTCCCGCGATGTCCTTGAAAATCCTCCACTCTTCCTGCCCCGAAATACCGTTATGAAATTTCTTCGAGCTCAAGATAATCCATTTGAATTTTTCAGCCACTCCTTTCCACGTCTCGATCATTTGCGGCGCATCCCCCGAGGGCGACAGCACAATGACCAACGGATGCTGAATACGCGGATCCATAGAACCGGGCACATAGACAATGGCGTCTGGATTCTCGATCGTGTGTGCCGCATTGCGATGAGACAGCCCCCATAAAGCGCAACTCATCCCGGCTACAAGAAAAAAGGCGGCAATTACGGCCAATCTTTTTTTACGAGGATCGCTCATCTTCCTTCTTCCGGTTTTCTATTCTTCCCGCCATCGCAAGAGAGAAAACCATAATAACTATTCCCATCGTAGAAAAGGTGCCCACGATATTAAATACTTCGCTAGTGACTAAACCTAATGTGTGCCGGTTCACATCAAGCAGGGCTGAACGAAAAGCCTTTATTTGCCCTGAAGGCAACCCCTCGCGCGTTAATTCTTGCGTAAAGCTTTGAATATCCTGATGCATCCTCTGATCATACAGGTTTGAAACCTGGGATGAATGCCAATACGCCGATATCATCAGGAGCAAAATACCAAGCGCCGGAACAAGCCCTCGCATAAGTGTACTTTTCTGCATTCTCCGATCTCCTTTTAGTGAAATGCGCATTTGCTTGTCGGACAGTTCATTTCTCTCTCAAAACCTGCGGCCTTTGCCACAGCACCTTGACGTCCACTTCTTCTTACAAAGAAAAAACGGAGAGGGAGGGATTCGAACCCCCGAAGCCCTTGCGGACTTAGCAGTTTTCAAGACTGCCGCATTCAACCGCTCTGCCACCTCTCCATTAAAAAAATTCTATGGGTCAGAGGTTCTGTCCTGGCCACCTTAAATTTTCACCCCGGGCCAGGATTCCCACCTCTCCTTAAAATACCGAGAAATGGCAAACGCAAAACAACATTGTTTCTGCGTCCCACGTTCGCCGTTCCCCGCGCTTCAGCGCTTCTCTTTCCTCAATGTTTTAAAAAATTCCGATAGCAAAAACTTTGCATCGTCGGCCATCACGCCGCCCGTCACCTTCACGCGATGGTTCAGACGATCGTCCTCCGTAATATGATAAAGACTGTGACATGCCCCAGCTTTCGGATCGCGGGCTCCATATACAAGGTTCGTACACTTGGTCATCACGAGCGCCCCGGCACACATCGGACACGGTTCCAACGTCACGTAAAGCGTTGCTCCTTCGAGCGATCCACGATGGTCTTTTCCACCCACGGGTTTGGCCTCCGGCATTTGACTTAAAGTCTCGGAGGCCTGCGTTAGCGCGATCATCTCCGCATGCGCTGTCGGATCCCTGAGCATTTCCATCTGGTTACAGGCCCGGGCAATGATCTTTTGTTTCCAGACCACCACCGCACCGACCGGCACTTCGCCCTTTTCGAGAGCAAGAACCGCCTGTTTGATGGCCTCTTTCATGTAATGTTCGTGGTGTGGTTTTTCCATACGAGGGGCTTATTATAAGAGTTTTCGGGAAGCGGTCATCACAAAAAGCGCATTAGGAAATGCTTGCGGGCCCTGCGAAGATAGCCGGCGATCGGAACGTTTTCTGGATTTTAACGACAAGGTACTTAAGCGTTGTTCGCGGGTGCGGGTGTTCTTGAGCCGACTGCAACAGTCCCTGTTTTGTTGGGAACAAACTTGAGGTCTTGTTTGACGAGCGGTTAGAATAATTTTAAATTATTTACTAATGGCAGCCGTGAAAAAATTAACTTTCGAAACGTTTCATAGCGCGCTCGAGATCAAGCAAGGCCGCTTCTAGGCGCCGGGAATGAGCCTGAGCTTTACCGTGGGCCTTTTTTTCTTCTTCGAGTTTTTCTTCCAGGGATTTTTGGGCGATTGCCCTTTCGTTCAAAAGCCCTTCCTTCTCCCCGATAGCCTTCGCCAAATCACTCAAGGCTCGGACCTTCGCGTCTCTTTCTTCCCTTATCTGTTCCTTTTCACTTTCAAGGTTAGAGTGCTGTTTCCGAAGCTCTGCCGCTTGAGCTTCGGCTTGAGCTGCAGCCTCTTCAAGGTCTTTAATCCGGGCCAACCCCTTTCCAATATCCCCGCGGCCCTCTTCAACTTCACCAGCAAGACGCTCTTTTTTTTCTTCCAAAGCAGCGATCTCTGCATCCCGTTCTTCAAGATCTTTTCCAAAACACAGCTTCTCTTCTTCAAGACCCGCGATCTCTTTCTCGAGATTCTGTCTTTCCCCCTCTAATCGTTTCTTGTCATCTTCCAAACCAGCAATGATCGCACAGCTCTTCTCAAAAGATTCCTCATGATCACGAATACGCTCCTTCAACTGATCCGTCTCTTCCACGCTTCTTGCAAGACCTGTCTCAACACCGGTCTTCTCTTCCTCTAGACGCTTCAAAGATGCTTCCAATACCAATAATGCGGACGCTTTCTCCTCACCCGCTTTTATCGCCGATTCCTTCGCTTGCTCCAACGCTTCCTTCTCAGAACTTAAAAGATCGAAACTGTGACGCGCTCCCTCCAGCTCCTTCTCTAACCCCGCCTTCTCGGAACGTAACGCCTCAGAACTTTCACTCGCACCTTTCAACTCTCCCTCTAAGCCAACGATCTCTTTCCGCAACGCTTCCAACGTCCCGCTTGCTTCCTTAAGAGCTGCTTTTAATTGGACTTCCTCTGCCGCTTTCCGGGAAAGCTCAACTGTAAGAGTCTTTCGCTCGCCTTCAACACGGCTCTTCTCTTCCTCTAAACTTTGCCGCTCCTTCTCATAAGTCTCTACCGCAACGCGATGCTTCTCCGTCAACTCAGCAAAACTCGCGTCCTTCGCTTTGACCTCAGAATCCTTCTCCGCGTGCTTTGCCTCTAACCCCTGGATCTCTTCCCATAAACGTGCTTCCTCCGCCCCCTTCGCGGCAAGATCCTTTACAAAAATCAATTTCTCTTCCTCTAACCCAGCGATCCGTTTCTGGCTCTTCTCAAAAGATTCCTCATGATCACGAATACGCTCCTTCAACTGATCCGTCTCTTCCACGCTTCTTGCAAGACCTGTCTCAACACCGGTCTTCTCTTCCTCTAGACGCTTCAAAGATGCTTCCAATACCAATAATGCGGACGCTTTCTCCTCACCCGCTTTTATCGCCGATTCCTTCGCTTGCTCCAACGCTTCCTTCTCAGAACTTAAAAGATCGAAACTGTGACGCGCTCCCTCCAGCTCCTTCTCTAACCCCGCCTTCTCGGAACGTAACGCCTCAGAACTTTCACTCGCACCTTTCAACTCTCCCTCTAAGCCAACGATCTCTTTCCGCAACGCTTCCAACGTCCCGCTTGCTTCCTTAAGAGCTGCTTTTAATTGGACTTCCTCTGCCGCTTTCGCAGCAAGATCCTTGGTGAGATATCGATTTTCCTCTTCCAGGCGTTCTTTTTCTTTGGCAACGGTCATGCGAAGCTGTTCTTCCTCGCGCAGCGCTTTCTCTGTTTCGTTCTGAGCCTTTTCGCTTCGCTTCATCTCGGCTTCATACGACACGCATTTCGCTTCGAGACTTTTTGCTTGTGCTTGCGCGCTCCGGACCGCCGCCTCAAGCTCGCTCGCTCTTTTGCCCGCCTTTTCTTCGTCGTTACGTATTTGTCTGATCTCTTCAGCAAGCCGGCCGTTCTCTTCCTCGAGGGCTTTCCTCTTTTTTTCCTCGTTGGCTTGCGCCTGTCTTCTTTCTTCCTGCGAAGCCGCATACCTTTTCACATAAACAAATTCCGCCTTTGAGGATTCTGCATGCGCCTTTCTTTCTTCTGCTAATTCGGCTTCGAGCTTCTCACATTTCTTTTTTAGCTCACCGCTGCGCGCCTCCCATCGTTTTTTCTCAGCCTCCGCCTTATCCGCCTCGGAAGATATAAGATATTCCTCTCTGTTTTCATGGAAAAATTGCGCGGGCGCACCAAGCGAATGCACTTTTTGAGGAACGGCTTCCTTGGGAGAGGTGGGAGCTTTGGGAGACTCCCTCTGTTTCTCGAATAGATCGATGAGGTTCATGAGCTCCATCAAATTGACTTGGGGAGCCTCACCTTTCATCGAAGTATATTGTTTGGCATAATGTTCGGTCAGGGCGTCTGCGATCGCCTGCGAAATGCGCCCGCTTTTCACCAATTCGTGAATCTGCCCTTCGAAAGAATCTTTCATTTCAAACCCTCCAAGGACAATAAGCTCGGACTCTGCTGCGCGTCATCGGAAAAGTCATTTCCCGGCGAGCGTCGCAATGACTGTCCTCTGAGATCACAAGACTCAAGGCGGCTTGAGAGAAAAATATCGCATCGCCCGCAGAGGGAGGCCTGAGCAGGGCGATTGGGATGAGCATGCTTTTTTATAAAAGAAATTCCTTCTTTGACCATAGGTCTCCCGCGCAAAAGATCGATCGCTGTATGCGTATACTACCCTGCCATCTGTTTTTTTAAAACAAAAATGCCTCGCAACTCAGCCGTTGGGCGCGTGCGAAGAAGCAGCTAAAAATCGGATGCGAAGGTTTTGTGCCCGGAGTCCAATTGGAAAGAGACCTGGTCAGAGAAAAAGCGTAATTTCCGTCGGCTTAGAGTCTTACGCTTTAAAGAAGAGTGCGCCCGGCAAGAGTTGAACTTGCAACCCCCACATCCGTAGTGTGGTGCTCTATCCAGTTGAGCTACGGGCGCATGAAGGGGGTCATTATACGCATTTTCCTGAGGATTGCAAAAAAATCCCCGGGGCTTACTCGATCAAGAAGCTGGCGTTAACGACGGGGGTGACTTTCTTTTCGAGCGAGCCGATGTCGTTCATGCCCCAATCTTCAGTTTCGGTTTAGTTGACCGGCGTGATCTGGGAGACTCCCATCCGGGCCGACCGCATGCAGCCGCTCTTGTTGCCGGTGGCCTTTACCATATTCTCCGCTTCGAGCTTCGCGTTCTCCGCGATTCAAACGCCCCGGGAATAGGGTCGAAACCCAAAAAGTGCAAATAAAAGACTGTCGGCCAAAAGCAGGATCTTCGGAAAAACACTTTGTTCCATTCGCCTTCTCCTGCATCTGGGCCGGTTATCGGAATGAGCCAGGACTTCTGTTTTGTCCCATAATCAGCTAAAGCCTTGCGGGGACTTCCAGAGGGGGGCTCAAAATCAACGAAACCTTGTTTCTGACGAAAGAGGAACGACAGAATATTTTTTAATCTCGCGAATATCATACGTGATGTGAAAGCGTTCGCGAATGGTATCCCAAACTTTGACTCGTTCTTCAAACGGCTGCAATCGGTCGATCTCTCTCCCCCCTTCTCCTTTCTGGGCAAAGCGGGGGTTCACACACGTGATCGCATCAACAATGGCCACTTTCCCTTTAAGGTTTGGGCCCATGGAATGCAGAAACCACAGGTCGCATCCGTAACCCACAAGAACAGGATCATAGACCTTCATGAAATCATTCAGTTTGCTTTGCAGGAAAAGCGGGCAGGTCATCTCGACAAAATTGGTGTGCCGTAGAAATGCGTACTTCTGGGCCTGCGTTATCTTCCATTCGACCTTCCCGGTACTGCAGAACGCCGGTTGACACACCCACAGGCCATAGGCCTTTCGAACCCGAAATAGGCGGTCAATGTCGTGCCCGCTCATGATCACATCATCATCCATCACCATCACAGCTTCATAGCCCGAAAAGATTTCCGGCCATTGTTGATAGGCATAATGCAAATTCGGGAATTTCCCCCCCTTGCGAACATTGTAGAAGTCGGCGACCTCAGAATACTTGCCCGAGCGATCTCCATAATAGGTCACCCAAAGATCAAACTCTTTCCAGCCTTTCAACCAGCATTCTATGGAGTCGCGGTCTCCGGCCGATGTAAACACAAGATACTTTGAGCGAGGACCTGTCTTGTTGATCCGCAAGGAACCCTGTTCCAGGGTCTTCCCCCGTATGCCTGCCTGGGCGCTTTCCGGCAATGATTGCTTTGCTTCCTCATTTTTTTCTCGCTGGGCACCGCGTTTTTTTGTCACGGCTTCTTCTTTAGGACTAGTCCCCGCCTCTCTCATCCCTGACTCCTTGCCCGCATTAAACTTTTGTTTAGCATCAGACACCGCCTCATTTTGCTCGGCGTCAGAGCCGCCGACCCATTTCCTGTCCACGGAAAACGATTCTTTGTTCGAAGGGTCCCTATCAAATTCGAATTTACGCATACCCACACCCGCGATCACAAGCAGCTTCGGCTATCAGGTCGTCCCGATATCGCGAGTCAAGCTCAGGCGCTTTCCTTCTCGGTCCGCAAAGGTAAAGATCTTGTCGCGAGCCTGAGAAAACAATCGCTTCTCGATCTCATACAAAAAATGATTATCAGGACACTCGTCTTCCACGATGCATCGCAGCTCGGGAAAATCGAAGTATTGAAAAACATCGAAAACTTGTCTCAGAGGATCAAAGAAATTTCTGTCCGTCTCATTTGTCAGAATGTAGATCCTGTTCGCCGTCGGCAAAATACGCCGAAGAGTCTCGATGATCTGTAAAGGCTGGGTATCTCTTTCCAGATTAGGGTGTTTTTCCTTCCACTCTTTTAAATGGAGCTTGTCTCCTCGGCGTACATGCACAGCCGTATAATCCTCAAGTTTTGCCTTCACTCCGGCAGCAATGCGCTCTATTTCAGACGAGGACCATATATCACAAGGCCATTTAACAGAGTCATAGAATCGGTCCTTCCCCCGGCTTAAACCATCAGGATCGTCCCGGACAATAAGATCGTAGGCCTCATTCTCGCCCCGCAGGACTCTGTGATCGTTCGTGATGTTTAAGACAGATAATCCCTTCGGATCCACCTCTTCCAGCCTCTTTACTTTAACCGGCTGCCGAGCATTATCTATTTTTAAAAAGATACCCTTTAGATTTATATACTTGCTCCAGGGAACATCGAGCCTTCTTCCAAAATTATGCCCAGGGCTTAGCATGGGCCGGGAAACCAGAAGGGTCCTGCGCAGAAAGAAGGCCTCCTGGGCGTGCAATCCGAGCGCCCATTTCAAATGGTTCATCCCGAACATGTTGGTCGCTTTCACATATAAATATTTTTCGCAACCGCTTTCAGGCAACTTTTGCGCGGCTCGAAAATCTTCGGGGGAATATGCGCCGTCTTTTGCATCAGAATTCATTTAGATTACCCCGCTTCGTCCCAATCACCCCAGCCTCGTTTCTTTCTGGCACGATAAAGAAAGTAATAGCCTCAACGCCTGCTCCATCTGTCTTAATACCGCCTCGCTCAAGATCAGGATAATGATCCAGATGTTGCTGCCGAACATTCCCGGCCAAGACGCAGCGAACAACTCTTCGTAGAAAAACCGTTATAGCGCTACAACCGACAGATATCTTTCGACATAATGAAGGCGTTCGGGAAACTCGCTTTTAATATATTCTCTCCAACCCGGAAGAACTTTTGGATCGCATTGGCGCTTGTGAAAGTGGGGATCTTCCCCGCTCACCGAACCTGACCATTCACGCCCGCGGGCCGTTCTGCTTAGTTGAACAAGGCTGTCATATTGTCGCATAAACAAACCGACTCTTCTCAGCGAGATCCCCAGAAACTTTAAAAGCCTTTCGATCTCGTCTTGGGGAGTCGCCAGCAGGTCTTCGTAATAAACAAGGTGCTTCTTGCCCCCGTAATCATGAAATTTCTGAACCAATAACATGTAATGGTTAAGATCCTGTTTAAGCACCTTTCCTTTATGCCTGGTGATGCATTCGAAGGGATCCCTTAATATCAAGATCAACCGCACCGCCTGCCCCCGGCGCTTTACTTGAGAATCAAAATATTCGCAGTAATGGCCCTTTCTGAGGATCGGCATTTTGAAAGCTGCGACATGGCTCAAGGGGTTTTTGGTCGAAGAGAACTGGTTCTTGTGGATCGGCGCATCTCTTAAATTACCCTTAACCCCCAGCGTGGGTCTCCCCGAAAACCATTCGACAATAAATCGGACCCAATGATTCCCGCTCCTGGGATAGGAAATGAGAAATGTCTCTGTGTGCTCATAAACCCATTCGTTAAGAAGGCCCTTCAGTTTTGGCACAATACCGCTTATCATAAACCCCTCTCAGACCTCCCGCTGCTTCCTTTGCCAGCGAAAAGGCCTTCCGACGAATAAAAGTCGCCCTTGCGCCAGAGCTCATCCGGATGACCGCTCTCCGTCCAAACTCCCCCAGACCCGTCCCTCTCGGGCGCCAGAAAAAAAATAATGCCTAAACGCCTGGTTCTGTGTCTGAATACCGCCGCGCACAAGATCGGGATAACGATCGATATACTGCTGCCAGGCATTTTCATCCAAGGCCCGGGGCATAACAATCTGTGGGTAGGCCTCACTGAATTTTTCTTTGAGGTCCAGGATCAAAGCGCGTCGTTTTTTATCATCTTCGGCTCCCATTTCCCGGGAGGCAAATTCGACGAGATGATAAAACGCTAGATTTAGTTTTGCTTTTTGGTTTGGATGTTGATTTATGCTTAAGGAAACCCCCCAAAAGAACAACTCCCGTAGTTCTGGATATTTCTTCAAGAAGGGACGCATTTGACGAAATATGTTCTTCACGGGATTCGTAACCAGAAGCATGCTTTTCTCCGTTTTACGGTAATAGACCAATTCCTTGGGGACCAGCTCGACCCTGTATCCTTGCAAAAGAAACGTATTGAAAAGTTCAATGTCCTCATGCCCAAGACCATGATCCTCCGTGAACCCTCCGGCTTTAAGAAGCGACGATTTTTTCACGAGACAATTCGCATCCCCGACAAAATTATGTAAAACTCCAAGGCTGACAGGACCTCCCAGGGGGGAGTGCATGTTCCCGACAAATCGAATAACGTTCCTCGTGATGTCCTGGAAAAACTTTAGTTGACAGACGTAGGCATCCGCCTGCGTTCTCGCGGCCGCCTGCTGAAAATCCGCGATGCAGGTATCGGCCATGACGTTGTCATCGTCCAAAAACAAAAGGTATGGATTTTGGCTGCGCCGGCTTTCATAGTTGCGGGCAGCACCGAGATAGCCGTGGGTTTTATAGAATATTTTCCACCGTCTTTTCTTGAACTCCGGCTCCAGAGATTTCAGATAAGCCAGCGAATCGGGTTCACAACTTCCATCGTCGCAGAGAATGACCTCGAAGTTTTTTGGGGCCTGGCGGTATAAAGACTCCACGGCATCTTTTAACATGAGACCGCGATTATAGTGCGTCAGACAGACCGAAACGGCTGGCAATGACTTAACCTTCACTGAGGTCCGGACTGGCGTGTCGCGCAAAAGGTCCGCCCAGGAACTCCCCGACCCAATATCATGCTTGGTGTGCTGGAAAGCGATCGTGTTGCGGGTCAGAATTTCTTTCAGAGCCATCTCCAATATCACGGGATTGTTCAGCGCCGTGAGACGCTTCCACCGATTCTTCCCCAAATGTTCCCAGTCGCTAAAGTGGGGTATTTTTTTTCGAACCAAGACCGCTTGCTCAAACGGAAATTCTGATGAGCGGTTGAGGCAAATGAGCACCCCCCCCTTTACGGACGCCTGGCGTTTCGCGCAGGCTAAAAAGGTCGTTTGCTCCTTGACCAGGATCTCGCGAAACTTCTTCTTTTCTCTCAGAATTCTCACCATTCTTTGCAGCGACCGCGGTAGCGGGGCCGGTGCGCCAAACATCAGCCTTAACGAGAGGTTGTGCGTTAAATCGTCGTCCATCTGCCCAAGCACGGCCAGAATGGAAGAAACGCCGTACGAATTATCATAATGCCCCCACACGCCAAGCTCAGACAGCTTCTCAGGGTTATTTTTATTTGACGGCAGAACCGGGCACTGCCCGGAGGGGTCGATAATGACGGGACGGCTCTTGCGTAAACCGACAGCCCCTGCAAACATGGGCGTTACAAGAAAATCGGCTTGCGCTCTTGAGCGTTCCTCCATAAACAATGATGCGGCCTCATGAACCGAGGTTAAAAGGGTGCCCTCACCTTGAAATTCATCAATGCGATCGACCAGCCCCAACACGATGATCTGTGTATCCTGAAAATGCAGCCCGACCCGTTTGGCCTGAATGGCGATATCCCCCAGTCCGGTCAGATCCGCAAAAATAAGATGCGAGTATTTGCGGGTTTTGAGAAACTCGAAAACTGCATAACTTTTATCCTGGGCAAACGCAGAGTGAGGGGCCGGCGACACAAAGACTTGCTTAAGCTTGTCCCCGAACAGGCCCGGAGGGACTTCCCCGAAGGTGACCAAATCTATCTCATGCCCAAGGGATTGCAGGGAATTCGCGTACGCACAAAAAAGAAGACCCCTGCGGTGGCTCTCCCAACCCGTACCTTCAAAAGGACAAATGACCGCCAGCTTCAGAAATGCTCCTTCGTTCTTTTATGCCCGATCAGTGTATGAGGGAAAATCTCATGGCGCCCGATTCTAAAACTGTTCTTTCCCCGCCGAAGCACCTCCTGGGCGCCTCTTGCTAGAAGCGGCTGATCAATAATTTATTCTCCGCCCTTCCTTTTTACCATGTGTTAAGTAATGCTTCCAGGCTTTTTCTCTCGTATTGATCCCTGCTTTTATCAGATCAGGATATTCCCTGACATAAAATTCCCAATCAAAATCCACCGTCGCCGAAGGTCTCTCTCCCTCCGCATTGCCTCCCTTTTTCATCCGAGGCGAAAAGAAAAAATTAATCCCCGGAAGACTCTTGAAGCAATGCCGCGCCCTTTGCCAAATCTGGTAACAGGGGTTTTCATGCCGAGAACAGTAAAGGCAAAAAAGCCAATAGGCAACGCGGTTCCGCTCAAGCCGGATGTATTCCCGAACCAAGGCTTCCTTTTGTTCATCGGACTGTTTTTGCAAAGCGGTCGTCATCCTGACCAAGCCATCCCTGGGGACAGAAAGAAAATCGAGCACGCGCCCTACCTCCCGCTCCCGGTCAGAAACAAGATCCTCAAAATAGACTTCGAGATAGTTCCGCCCGTCAGCTTTGAGAATTTTTTTCCAGTTGGCTTCCTCGCGCCTCAGCATGGTAATATCCCGAAAAATATCCTCTTTCTTGATAGAAGATGCCTTTTTCTTCGGAGCCCTGCCGCTGGTGTTCAGCCACTCTGTGGTTTCTTTGGCTCTTGCAAAAGAGACCGCCTGTCGAACTTTGTCCCGCCTCAGAACCAATATGATCCCCGCATTTTCGGAAAAAAAACGGAACGCCTCCTGGACTGACGTCAGACGACTGTCTGCACGTTTTGACTGAACAAGTTCTTTGAGATGTCCATAGTGGACCTTGAAACCTAACGGTTTTTCTCTTGGAGATTGCAATGCCGCGAGCAGGGGGGCGGGCGAACGATTGTTCTGCAAAGGCTCGTAATGGCCAAGATCCGTTTGAAAAAGGGTGACGGCGCCAGTGCTCTCAAGCAGGCTGCATAATAGCGTGCTCCCCGTCCTGCCGGATGAGCAAACAATAAAACGATCGTATTTCTTCATATCATCTATCCGGAATTCCTTTGAAATAAAAACATCGAATCGCTAATACAGCCCACTCCAAGATTCGTTGGCTCACAGGGATCTTCGGCAGCCCTTCCTTCGCCAGAATACTTCCAGGCGCCGTTTTGCTGCCGCCTCATCCCCGAATTAAAAAACCCTGCTCCCTCAAATGCCGGAGGATCCTCTCCGCTAAAAGATCCACGCTTTCTTCGCCCGTCTTGAGATGGATCGCAGGGACTTCGGGTGCCTCATAAGGAGCATTCACGCCGGTAAACTCCGGGATCAATCCGGCCCTGGCCTTTTCGTAAAGTCCCTTGGGATCCCGTTTCTCACAGATCTCAATCGGCGCGTCGGTATAGATCTCAAGGAAACTGTCTTTTCCGATGATATTCCTCGCTTGCTCCCGGTCTTCCCGGTAGGGCGAAATAAAAGCCGTGATCACGAACACGCCCGCTTCGTTGAAAAGATGGGCAACCTCGGCAACGCGCCGGATATTCTCACTCCGGTCCCCAGGAGAAAACCCGAGGTCCCGGTTCAGGCCGTGACGGACATTGTCTCCGTCGAGGACATAACACAAATGACCTTCTGCCATGAGTCTTTTTTCGAGTTCAAACGCGATCGAAGATTTTCCCGAACCGCTCAGGCCCGTCAGCCATAGAGTGGCTGGCTTTTGCCGCAAGAGCTTTTCTCGGTCCTTGCTTGAGACCGTCCCCTCTTGCCGGTGGATGAAGGAACTTTTCACTTCTCCTTTTTCGTCCGGTTTTACCATGGCCGGCAAACGTCCCCGCTCGATGATCATGCCTGCCGCCACCGTCCCATGCGTCATGGGATCGATCATAATAAAGCTCCCGGTTTGCCGGTTCTTCGTGTACTCGTCGCAGAAAATCTCCCGGTAAAGCTGCATGGTCACGCGTCCGATCTCATTGAGCTTTAATTTCGAAGTTTTTTCGCGACTCAAACTTTCCGGATTGATCCGGAAATGAAGGCGGGTAACCGTCCCTTTCACAAGCTGGGTCGTGTGCTTGATAAGGTAGAGTTTTCCGGGCTTCATGACTTCGTGATCCATCCAGACAAGAATGGCATCGATCTCTCGGCGAATCCCGGGAAGATTGGCCGGATGAACGAGCATATCTCCGCGGGTGATATCGATCTCATCTTCCAGCGTCACCGTGACCGCCTGCGACGAAAACGCATAAGAAGTCTCGCCTTCTTCCGTCAGGATGGTTTTGACCTTGGTCTTCCGCTGCGAAGGAAGCACGAGGATGGGATCTCCCCTCCGAATGATGCCCGAGACCACACAACCGCAATAGCCGCGGAATTCCCTGTCGGGACGGAGCGCGTACTGGACCGGAAGCCTAAGATCGATCAGATTTCGGTCGCTCAATATTCTGACGTTCTCAAGAAAATTCAAAAGCGAGGGGCCTTCGTACCACGGCATGCGCCCGCTTCGCTGAACCACATTGTCCCCCATAAGCGCACTGATCGGAATATAGGTCAGATCCGGCACACTGAGCTTTTCCACAAAGCTTTCTAGATCATCCTGAATCTTCCGGAAAACCTCTTCGGAATAATTCACAAGGTCCATTTTATTGATCGCGAAAACCATGTGACGGATGCCCAGGAGCGACGAAATAAATGTGTGCCGCCTGGACTGGACTAGGACCCCTTGCCGGGCGTCGATCAAAATAATGGCCAGATCGGCCGTTGAAGCTCCCGTCGCCATATTCCGCGTGTATTGCTCATGCCCCGGTGTGTCCGCAATAATAAAATGCCTTTTGGGAGTTGAGAGATGGCGGTAGGCCACGTCGATCGTGATCCCCTGCTCTCGTTCGGCCTTCAGGCCGTCCATCACAAGCGACAGATCCAGTTCCTCGCGCTTGAATTTTTGGGAGTCTTTGCGAACCGCAGCAAGCTGGTCCTCATAAAGACCGTTCGCTTCATAGAGCAATCGTCCGATCAGGGTGGATTTTCCGTCATCGACGCTGCCAGCGGTCGTAAATCGGAGAAGGTCCGCTTCCTGGTTCTGCTTGAGAAAGGTTTCGATGGCAGGCCGGTTCGCGTCCATCAGAAATATCCCTCCCTTTTTTTCTTTTCCATGGAGGAGTCCTGGTCATGGTCGATCAAGCGCGTGATGCGTTCCGAATTCGTGACGGTCATAACCTCTTCAATGATCTCGGGAACGGTGGCCGCCTTGGAAAGCACGGCGCCGGTACAGGGATAACAGCCGAGCGTCCGGAACCGGCACATGATTTTTTGAGGCTTCTCATCTTCTTTAAGGGGAATCGGGCCTTCGAGCGGAATAAGGCATCCCCCACGGACGATCATCTCGCGCTCCTTGGCGAAATACATAGGAACGACTGGTATTTTTTCAAGATGGATATAGTGCCAAACGTCGAGCTCGGACCAATTGGAAAGCGGAAACACGCGGATGCTTTCGTTTGGATTGATCAGGGTGTTGTAAAGATTCCAAATCTCGGGGCGCTGGTTCTTGGGATCCCATTGACCGAATTCGTCGCGAAAAGAAAAGATGCGCTCCTTAGCTCTGGATTTTTCTTCGTCGCGCCGCGCCCCGCCGAATGCCGCATCATAACCGCCTTCTTTCAGGGCTCGCAGTAACGCCTGCGTCTTCAGAAGCGCGCAACATTTGACCGTGCCAAGCTCCCAAGGATTTGTCCCCCGGGACAGGGCTTCCCGAAACGAGTAAACCTTGAGCTCCGCGCCGATCTCTTTTGCGTAGCGGTCGCGAAATTCATACATTTCACGGAATTTCATTCCGGTATCAACATGGAGGAGCGGGAACGGTATCTTGCCGGGATAAAAGGCTTTCTGCGCCAGGCGGACCATCACCGAGGAATCTTTGCCGACAGAATAAAGCATCACAGGCTTTTCAAACGCGGCCATGACCTCGCGAATGATGTAAATGCTTTCGGCTTCGAGAAGTTTCAGCTTGCTAAGTCTATAGCTTTCCACGATTCTTTTTTGTCCGCTTTCACTCCCGCCGACACAGCGACGAAGAGCTGGGGTCCATTAAAAGTTTTTCCGCGTTTGGGGGAAGGTGGTCAGAACCGTCACGCTTTCTGCATTGTTTTTTTTCGAGATGCAAATTATGGCGGAGGGGGGGGGATTTGAACCCCCGGTGACGCTTTCGCGCCACATCGGTTTAGCAAACCGACGCACTAAGCCGGGCTATGCGACCCCTCCGCGAATCAACCCATAGACAGCAAACTACGGGCTTAAAACAGTAGACAAAAAATCGAAACTCTTGCGGCGGGACTACGCGCCGCTAAAAAAATCTCTGCCCTTTCATCGCCAAACCGAGACATAATATAACATGATAACGAGAAAGCAGAGATAAAATGGTTCGAATTTTTGACCTTTTTGCCTGCCTTTTAGCCTCGCAACTTGTCGCAGTCCGTCCAAATTAAGCTATGGGCCTGGCCCGTGCGGTTCTCGTTTCATTTTCCGCGCCTGCTCATTACACGCAAAGATTCCGCTTTTTCCCGCTCCCGAAACAACACCTCTTTCGTCAAAATAGCCTCGCGAGGATAAAGACCTCCAGGACATTTCTTCTAAGCCGGTATCCCGCGCCTAAAGACTAAGCCGTTTAGTTAATAGCGGTACGAATCGCTGGATGGTCACATCGACCTCATCATTCCGATCGAGATTTTTAAAGAACTGCTTCGGCCTGAGGGCTTTAACGGTTGCCCTTCCACGCAAACGCTTCCTTTCGCTTTCCTGAAGAGATTTCACAATATAGTGATTGATGCGCAACTTCGCCGCCTTGGGCGACACCACGGCCCCGAATAAATTTTTCCGTGTCGGCGAAATAAAATTCTTGTCCTCATCGACAGGGCAGGCCTCCCCCTGATAGAAAAAAGCATGCGCATTGGCACATCCCAGAGCTGAGGATGTGTGAAGGATTGTTTTAATGTGGGAGTTAATCATGAATTCCAGCGGAGCTCGGCGGGTAAAGTTCTTGATCACAAGACCCCCGGGGTTCCTCGCATGGCCAGAGCTGCCGAAGATCAGCCAGTTGACAACGACGCCACAGAACGCCTCGTAGTCTCGCAAGACGTGGCAAAGACTATCCTGTTCGGTTCCAAAAAGAAATTCGTCTAAATCGATGAAAGCGATCCAGTGCGCTGCCGCGGAAAAATGTTTGAGACAGTGGTTATAGGCCTGCACTTGGCCGGGGTGGATCGGCCAATCCACGAGCACCACTTCCCCCTTCTTCAGATAAGGACCCAATACTTCGCGGGTGTTGTCACGACTACCATTGTCATAAAGGTAAAAACGCCCAACACCGACGATCTTGTGAAACTCGATCCATTCCCGAAGATACGGCCCTTCATCCTTTATGGTGGCACAAATTGCCAAGTAGTCGCGCTTTTCCATTCTCTTGTGCCCTTAGTCGGCTAAATTTTCGCCTCATGTAAGATTCTTTGCTTGGGATAACGCGCGATCGTTCTTTGCAAGCGCTGAAAGATCTCCGCAAGGGGTTCAATCAAGAGAACATTGAGATCATGACGCGCGTAGATATCAGCCTCTTGCCCGCGTTTGGCGCCACCATGAATAGCGCCTCGGATGTCTGATAGAAAATTGTCCAGCCTTCCCCAAAAAAATCTCACCCCCATGAACCCATCACTCCTCGGTCAGCCTCACTGCCATTTTTTGAATTTTATTTTCCATGTGGCTATCGCCACCATTCTCATCAGTCGCAGGGAATGCCGCCATCGCTTGATCTGAGGAGCCCCATACGTCCTGCTTTTATACCGGACAGGGATCTCGGCGATTTTCAAACCCAACTTTGACGCGCCCATAAGAAGATCGAAATCACCCCATGGATCGGAATACCCGAAATACCCGCGCGATTGATGGATGCTTTGATAGTCAGAGCGGAACATGACTTTAACACCGCAAAGAACATCCGTAAAACGCTGGCCGAGCAACCAAGAAAGGAACAACGCCGACAATTTGTTGCCGAAGAGATTCAAGAGCGGCATGGCGCCTTTTTCCATCGGCAGAACCAATCTGCTGCCGTTAATAAAATCCCCTTTGCCATCGCGCAAGGCTCTATAAAAAAGCTCTAGATCTTCGGGCATGACGGTCAGATCCGCGTCGAGAATCATCAGAATATCCCCGCTGGATTTGTCAAAACCCAGCCGCACAGCATCGTTTTTCCCCTCTCCGGTTTGGCGGAAAAGCTTGATGTCTTTGCCCGAATTCCCCCTGATCACGCGGGAACATTCCTCGTAGGTGCCATCGACAGAATGCCCTTCCACAAATATCAGTTCCTGTCGCGTTCCGAACGAAGGAATATTTTTTACCGTTGTTTCGATGTTGCCTTTTTCATTCCGGCAGGGAACAATAATCGAAACTGAACATTCCTCCATAAATAATGCGGTCGCCTTTATTTTAATTTGGCGGAAAAGATGGCGGAGAGGGCGAGATTCGAACTCGCGAGACCTTGTGAGTCTACCCGCTTTCCAGGCGAGCGCACTAGACCAGGCTATGCGACCTCTCCATAAATGAGCGCCTGACTTACGGCGCCAAAAGCGACGTCAAGTCAGCCGTGCGAATTTCTGCCGCGACCCCGCGGCCTGGCGGGCGAAACGGAGATTTTTGTGTTCCCCGCGCATAAAGCACGCTAGAGTTTATTTATTTCAGATAAAACAATCAAGGAATGAAAACGCCTCGCTTACGCCAGGTAAGGCTGCAGAGCTTTCGGAAAAAGAATCTGTCCGTTCGCATCCTGGAAATTTTCGAGGAGACAAAGAACGATCCTGGCGAGCGCTAACCCAGAGCCGTTGAGCGTATGAACGAATTCGAGTTTCTTGGTTTGGGCATTCCGGTAGCGGATATTCATCCTCCGCGCCTGAAAATCCGTAAACAGGCTGCAGCTTGAAACCTCAAACCATTTCTGCGTCGCGGGCGCCCAGACCTCGAGATCAAAACACTTCGCAGCCGCGAAGCTCATGTCTCCGCTCCCGAGGAGTAAGACGCGATACGGAAGTTCCAGCGCTTGAAGGACTTCTTCGGCATCGTTCACGAGAGATTCGAGTTCCTTCTCCGAATTTTCCGGCTTTACAAACTTCACCATCTCGACTTTGTCGAATTGATGAACGCGCGAAAGCCCACGGGTGTCTTTCCCGTAAGAGCCTGCTTCCTTGCGAAAACACGGTGTGTATCCCGTGTATTTAACCGGGAGATCTTTTTCTTCGATCGTTTCGTCGCGCATCAAATTAGTGATCGGAACTTCCGCTGTCGGAATAAGAAAATAAGAACCCTTTTCTTCACCTTCCCCCGCCGCCAGGGCGTACATGTCCTCTTCCATTTTAGGGATCTGCCCAGTACCCCTCATGGAAGCGCGATTGACAATGGCTGGGGCCCAGACCTCCGTGTAGCCGTGTTTTTTAATATGCAGGTCGATCATGAAGTTGATCAAGGCCCGTTCAAGCTTGGCGCCTGCTCCAAAGTAGACTGGAAAGCCCGCCCCAGTGATCTTGCTTCCCTTTTCCATAGAGAACAGGCCTAGCTTGGAGGCTAGATCGAGGTGGTCTTTCGCCTTAAATTCATGCTTCCGGGGCTCGCCCCATGTCCGGACTACTTTATTGCCCTCTGCGCCCTTGCAAACAGGGACATCTTTCATTGGCAAATTAGGGATTGAAAGCATTATTTTATCTATTTTTTCTGATAATTCACCCACTTTTGAATCAAAATCTGCTATTTTTTGGGCTGCCGCCTTCATTTCTAATATAATGGAGTCTGCGGGGTGTCCCTGTTTCTTGAGGCGGGCAATCTCATCGCTGGCGGAATTCCTCTTTGCCTTAAGCTCCTCGCTTTGTTTCAGGAGGGTTCTCTTGTCCAAGTCAAGATCAAGGAGGGTTTGGATGCCGGCTGAAACCCCTTTGGCGTCAAGGCCTTGGGCGACTTGTTCGGGATTTTCACGGATGAACTTTAGGTCGAGCATGACGCGTGGATTCCTATTTAGAACTTTTCTTCGCTTCCGCTTTGTCTTCCAACAGCTCCAGCTGACCTGAGTCAGCCTCTTCTTCTTTGGCGACTACTCGCGTCGCGGAGGCGATCTTATCCTTTTCTTTGAGGCGCATGACATGAACGCCTACGGCATTACGCCCCGAGGTGCGGATCTGGCTAACGGGGCAACGCACGACCATCCCGCTCGTCGTCACAATGATGATCTCGTCTTCTTCGGCAACGGTCAGAACGTTCACGACCTTACCGTTTTTCTCGGAAACCTTGATGTTAATGATGCCTTTGCCGCCACGGGATTGAATGCGATATTGGGCAAAAAGTGTTTTTTTGCCAAAACCGTTCTGTGTAACCGTGAGAGCCGTGGATTTTGGATTCACGATCTCAGCCGCGATCACTTCATCCCCTTTGGCCAGATTCATGCCGCGGACCCCGGTCGCGTTGCGGCCCATTTCGCGCACGTTGTCTTCCTTGAATCGGATCGCCTTGCCGTCACGCGTCGCGATGAAGATCTCGTCTTTGCCGGAGGTGATCTTGCAGGCCACAAGCTCATCTTTGTCGCGCAGCGTAATGGCGTTGATGCCGTTGGAGCGTGGCCGCGAATATTCGATGAGGTTGGTCTTTTTGATCACGCCCTTGGCCGTCACCATGAGCACGAACCGCTTGTCGTCAAATTCTTTGACCTGTAAAAATCCTGAGACTTGCTCGTTCTGCGCGAGGGAAAGAAAGTTCACGATTGCTTTCCCCTTGGCTTGACGAGAAGCTTGGGGGATGTCATAGGCTTTGCGCCAGTACACGCGCCCCTGATTGGTGAAAAACATGATAAAGTCATGCGTCGAAGCGAGGAACAGATGCTCGATGAAATCCTCGTCGTCGCGAACGCCTGCGCCTGACACGCCGCTGCCGCCGCGATTTTGCCTGCGGTACATGCTGACCGGAATGCGCTTGATGTATCCTGCGTGCGAAATCGTGATGAGCACGTCTTCCTGCGCGATCAGATCTTCGATGTCGATATCCCCTTCCGCAGCAACGATCTGGGTCCTGCGTTCATCCCCGTATTTTTTAAGGATCTCCATCGTTTCTTCTTTGATGATGTCGAGGACCTTCCGCCGGCTCTTCAGGACGGATCTGTAATATTCGATCTTTTTGATGAGCTCAAGATATTCCTCGTCAATTTTGACGCGCTCTAGTTGGGTCAGACGTTGGAGCTGCAGCTCGAGAATCGCCTTAGCCTGGATCTCCGAGAGCTTGAGCTCTTTCATCAAACGTTCTTTGGCAAGCTCCGGACTCTTGGAGGTGCGGATGATCCGGATGACCTTGTCGATGTTCGCGATGGCTTTTTTCAAACCCTCAAGGATGTGTGCCCGCTTTTCCGCCTTATCGAGTTCGAACCTCGTCCGCCGCATGATGACCTCGACTCGAAAATCGATGAACCGCTCCAACATCTGCTTGAGCGTGAGGACGCGCGGTTGGCCGTCGACTAAAGCAAGCATGATGATTCCAAAGGTCGACCTCATCTGCGTGTGCTTGTAAAGATTGTTTAAAATAACCTGGGGGATGGTGTCTTTTTTGAGCTCGATCACAATGCGCATTCCGTCCCGATCCGATTCGTCGCGAAGATCCGAAACGCCTTCGATCTTTTTGTCTTCAACAAGCCGCACGATTGATTCGATCAGATTCGTTTTGTTCACCTGATAAGGGATCTCGGTGATGATGATAGCGTCTTTTTTGCTGCGTCCTGTCTCGATCGAGGCTTTCGCGCGCATGACCACCTGCCCTCGTCCGGTCTCATAGGCCCGCTTAATCCCTTCGCGGCCAACGATCAGCCCTGCGGTTGGAAAATCCGGTCCTGTGACGATCTTGGAAAGTTCTTTCACGGTCACGTCGGGATTATCGATCGTCGCGAGGAGCGCCTTTGCGACCTCTGTCAAATTGTGTGGCGGTATATTGGTCGCCATGCCCACCGCAATCCCGCTCGACCCATTGATCAGAAGATTAGGAAGCTTGGAAGGAAGAATCGCGGGTTCGACAAGGGATTCATCGAAGTTCGGAACGAAATCTACCGTGTTTTTGTCGATGTCTGTCAGGAGTTCATTGCTCGCGCTTGAAAGCCGGGCCTCGGTATAACGCATGGCCGCGGCATTGTCTCCATCGATGGAGCCAAAGTTCCCCTGTCCTTCCACGAGCGGATAACGAAGCGAGAAATCCTGCGCCATGCGAACCATGGACTCATAAACCGCGGTGTCCCCATGCGGATGGTATTTGCCGAGCACTTCTCCGACGATACGGGCGGATTTTTTATAAGCCTTGCTGTGCGTGAGCCCGAGCTCGTTCATGGCGAACAAAATGCGGCGATGGACAGGCTTCAACCCGTCGCGAACGTCCGGAAGCGCGCGCCCGACAATGACCGACATTGCATAATCGATGTAGGAGTCTTTCATCTCCTCTTCGATGGGTCGAAGGATGATCTTTTCATTCATTGCGTATAAATTTTTTTGTTCTTCCGCCATGATAGCTTTCCTTTAATGAGCCCCGCCGCTTTGCGAAAACGGGACGAATTAAATATCCAAATTTCTGACGGCTTTCGCGTGCCGCTCGATGAACGCTCGCCTAGGTTCCACGGCGTCGCCCATCAGGATCGAAAAAATTTCGTCGGCCTCGACCGCGTCATCCAGCGTGACCTTGAGGACGGTTCGTGTCTCGGGATTCATCGTGGTATCCCAAAGCTGGATCGGGTTCATTTCTCCGAGACCTTTGTAGCGCTGGAGCGTCATGCCCTCTTTCCCGTTCACTTTAATATGCGCCAGGACATCACGAAGCGCCTTCGTTTCTCTTTTTTCCTTCTCCAACGAGAGCTCAAAGCGCACGTCTTCTCCGACTTCGAAGTCTTCGAAATCCAGACTGTACTTCTCGAGCCGCTTTTTTGCTTTTTCGAACTCCTTGGCTTCAAAGATTTCTATGAGATCATGCATGGCCGGCAGGACCACTTCTTCTTCCGTGGTTTCCTCCGCCTTCCCTTTTTTTGCGCCCTTCTTTTCTTCTTTTTTGTTTTCTCCCTTGGCCTTCTCTTCGGCCCGCGCTGCTTTTTCCTCTGCTTTTTGCTCGAGCTCTCTTTTCTTTTCGAGCTCTTTGACGTGATCTTCGACTTCTTTTTCAGAATAAAGGAATGTCTCTTCGTTCTTCGCGAGGAGCCGCACGAGATAAGACGGGAAGCCTTTTTTCTTATCGTGGGCCTCCATGAACCGGTGCCACAAGATGCCTTTTCGCGCGAGAGATCGCTCCAGATCTTCCATAGCCTGAACAAGCTCCATGAGCTCTCGGAGCTCTTTGCCTTCGATCTTGCCTTTGGCGCCGTTCTTTTTAAGGGAAACCCCCTGCAAGCCGAAATCCAGCAGCATGCTGTTCATCTGCTCTTCGGTCTGGACATATTGCTCATCTTTACCGCGTTTCATTTTAAAAAGTGGCGGCTGGGCAATATAGATATGTCCATTTTCGAGAAGCTTTTTCATCTTTCTATAGAAAAAGGTGAGAAGGAGCGTGCGGATGTGGCTTCCGTCAACGTCGGCGTCGCACATCAGAATGATTTTGTGATAGCGGAGTTTTTCGATGTTGAACTCTTCGTCAATGCCCGCTCCGATCGCGGTGATGATGGTCCGGATTTCTTCGTTGGAGAGAATCTTGTCAATGCGGGCTTTTTCTACGTTGAGGATCTTTCCTTTAAGAGGAAGAATGGCCTGAAATCTCCGGTCGCGCCCCTGTTTGGCCGAACCTCCGGCCGAATCTCCCTCAACAAGATAAACCTCGGTGTTCCTCGGGTCTTCGTCGGAACAATCCGCGAGCTTTCCGGGTAAAGACGCTGATTCTAAAGCCCCTTTTCGCCGCGTCAGCTCTCGGGCTTTTCTCGCGGCTTCGCGCGCGCGATAAGCTAGCGCCGCCTTTTCCACGATCTTGTTGGCAATGGGCGGATTTTCTTCAAAGAAAGCGCTCAGCCCTTCATAGATTACCGAATAAACGATCCCTTCGACTTCGCCGTTCCCAAGCTTGGTCTTGGTCTGTCCTTCAAATTGCGGACGCGGTATTTTTACGCTAATGACAGCCGCGAGCCCTTCGTTCAAGTCCGTGCCGCTTAAGCCGCTTTCAATGTCTTTTAAGAGGTTTTTGCTTTTCGCGTATTGATTCGTTGCGCGCGTCATGGCGGTTTTGAATCCGCTTAGATGCGTTCCCCCTTCGACGGTATTGATGTTATTCGCGAACGAAAAGACATCTTCTCCATAGCTGTCGTTATATTGAAAAGCCGCTTCGACCTCGACTTCGTCTTTCGTGTTATCCACATAAAAGATTTTTTTGTGGAGAGGGTTCTTCGAGCGATTGAGGTATTGAATGAATTCGGAGATCCCGCCTTTATAAAGAAAAACGTGTTCTTTTATTTCTTTTTTGATGCGCTCGTCACGGATCGTGATGCGCACGCCTTTGTTAAGATACGCCAATTCGCGCAACCGGTTGGAAAGAACATCAAAGCTGAATTCTATGCTTTCGAAAATCGTCTTGTCGGCCATGAAAGAAACGGTGGTGCCGCGTTCTTTGGTTTTTCCTTTTTCGGAAACCTTGGTGACCGGGTGTCCTTTTTCGTACCTCTGATGCCAGATCTTCCCGTCTCGCCGCACCTCTACTTCGCACCAAGCTGAAAGCGCGTTCGTGACCGAGACGCCTACGCCATGAAGGCCACCCGAAACACGATAAGCTTTATTGTCAAACTTTCCGCCCGCATGAAGCGTGGTCATGACCACTTCGAGCGCAGATTTTTTCTGCGCTTTGTGCAGATCGACTGGAATGCCGCGCCCATCGTCGGCGACCGAGACGCTGCCGCCTTGCTCGATCACAACATCCACCCGCGTCGCGTGCCCCGCGAGCGCTTCGTCGATGGAATTGTCCACGACTTCATACACAAGATGGTGTAGCCCGCGAAGCGTTGTGTCTCCGATATACATTCCGGGGCGTTTGCGGACCGCTTCCACCCCCTCAAGAACCTGGATTTTGGTCGCGTCGTATTTTGCGGAGGCTTCTTTTTTTTCTTTTTCGCTCATCTCTTTTTTCCTTTTATAAAATAAATTATTTCCCGACCAGAATCCGGACCTCTTTAACAGCCTCTTCCCCCAGCGCTGCCTGCGCCCTTTTTAGAAGGGATTGCCTGTATCGCTGGCTGATCTCGAACGCGAGAACGGAATCTTTCACGTGAACGTAAAGGATCCCTTTAGAAGAAAGTTGCGGTCGGGTCTGTTTTGTAAGTTTTTCCCCGGCGATGCTCGGCCAGGAGTCTATGAGTAAGCTCCGTTTTTGTTTTTCAGGATCTTCAAACCCTTTAATGACTTTCGGTAGGATCGATCGAATATCATCCATGAAGAACCGTTCTATTATCGTCCTTTTTCCCGGCTAGTTAAGCTGCATCGGCATGATCACGTAAAGATATCCTTCGCGCCCCTTGATCAGCCCCGGCTTGTCTGGGCTTGTTAAAGAAATACTAATATTTTCATCGGAAAGGTTTTTCAAGACATCTAAAAAATATCCCGGGTTGAAACCGATGGTTATTTCCTCTCCCTTAAAATCGGCCGAAAGCTCTTCTTTCGCCTCTCCCATGTTTGGGGTTTTGGCGGAAATAATGATTTTGTTTTTTATAAAATCAAATTTGAGCGCGGGAGCTTCTGGGGAGGTTAAAAGCGCCGCTCGCCGAACTGCTTGCAAAAATTCTTCCCGGTTCGCGTGAACCAGAGTTTTTTCTTCTTTAGGGATCACCTGATCGTAGTTTGGAAAATTTCCTTCAATAAGACTGGAGGTGAGAAAGGTGTCCTCGAGAGAAAAAATGACTTTGTTTTGCGTGTGAATGATTTTTACCACCCCCTCCCATCCTAAAAGCTTTAAAAGCTCGTGGATGGTTTTCGCGGGAATAATCATCTCCATACTTTTACTGTTTTTTTGTTTCGTCTCTTTTTTATAAAAAGCCAGCCTTCTCCCATCTGTTGCCACAAAACGTATATTGTTCCCCTGTATAGAGAGAAGCACTCCGTTTAAAACATACCTCGTTTCGTCATGGGAAATTGCAAAAGAGGTTAGCAAAAGACTTTCCTTTATAACCGCTTGCTCTATCTCGATCGCGTCCTCGAGAGAAAAATCGGGTAGTTTAGGGTATTCCTCTTTATCCAAACCCATGATTTTAAAATTAGATTTTCCTGCTTTAATATTAACAGTGTTGTTTTTGGTAACGTTTATTTCCACAAGTCCTTCGGGAAGCTCTTTTATAATATCAAAAAACTTTCTCGCGGGAACGGTGATGCTTCCGCTCTGTAGAATCTCCACTGGTAATAGTGTGGAGATCCCCACTTCCATATCAGTAGCAATAATTTTAAGCTTTCCGTCTTTTTGAGTTTCCAGGAGAAGATTGTTTAATATGGGGAGGGTGCTTGGTTTTGATGCGGCAATATTTACTCCCAAAGTGATTTTTTTTAACAATTCGCTCTTTTGCACTTTAATTTCCATAAAAGCTCCTTCTTCTTTTATTCTATATTAAAAACAGAAGTCTTAGTAATAAGACCTGTGAATTTGTGGATATCCTACACAACTATTTTAAAAAGAACGAGATATAAAAAAGTTTTTTTGTGGAAAACGCCACTACTTTTTTAACAGCCCCGTTAACTTATCCAACAAGCTTCGCACCCCAACATCTTTATCTCTTTCTCCCGCGATTTTATTACAAGAGTGAAGAACAGTGGTGTGGTCTTTCCCTCCAAAAAATTCTCCAATCTCAGGAAAAGAGTGCGTTGTTAGTTCCCGGACCAGATACATCGCTATCTGTCGTGGACGCACAATAGAAACAGTCCTTTTTTTTGCCCGGAGATCTGAAACCTTTAAATTAAAATAGTCCGCCACCACCTTTTGAATGCCTTCTATGGTAAATTTTTGAGCTTCTTCTTTGAAAGAATCTTTCAATATCTCTTGAGCGAGGCGAACATCTACTTTGGAGTCGGTAAGAGTGCAATAAGCCACAACGCGGATAAGAGCGCCCTCCAATTCCCGGATATTCGACTTGATTTTTCCCGCAATAAAATACGACACATCATCAGGCACCACAACGGTTTCCAGCTCCATCTTCTTCTTTAAAATCGCGACGCGAGTTTCAAAATCCGGCGGCTGGATGTCTGTGACAAGACCCCAGCCAAAACGAGAAACAAGCCGCTCTTCCAATCCCGGGATCTCACGGGGAGGCCGGTCGCTTGTGACAACGATCTGCTTGTGAGCGTCGTAAAGAGTATTGAAGGTATTAAAGAACTCTTCCTGGGTAGAATTTTTTTCTGCTATAAAATGAACATCGTCGATTAGCAAAAGATCAAGGGTGCGATATTTTGCTCGGAACTGAGGGGTTGATTTTGTTTGAATGGCCGTGATCAGCTGATTGGTGAACTTTTCACTGGAAATGTACAGGATCTTAAACTCCGGATGGCGCCTTTTCATCTCGTGGGCGATGGATTGTAAGAGATGGGTTTTTCCAAGACCCGTTGGGCCGTAAATAAAGAGAGGGTTGTACTGTTTGGCCGGAGATTCGCTGACGGCGACGGAAGCCGCATGGGCAAAGCGGTTCCCTGGGCCGATCACAAAAGCATCAAAGGTGTATTTTTGATTCAATCCCACGAGGACCTCATCCCTTTCTTTTGTCGGGGAAGAAATAGGCAGTGAGGGCGCAGCCTTGGGGAGCTCGACTACTTGATAGAGAATTTTCAAGGGGCGCCCGAGAACTTCTTCAGCAGAAGCAAGAATAAGGTTCTGATAGTGGTCTTCAAGCCATTTCCCATAGTATTGATCAGGGACGCTCAAGGTGAGAGCTTCAGCAGAAACGTCCAGGAGAGAAATGGGCTCAAACCAAGTTTTAAAAGACCGCTCGCTTAATTCCCGCGAGAGAAGAGAGCAAATTTTTTTCCAAAGGTCCGCCGGGGAGGTACCAGGGAGCGAAGAAAGGGGCTGATTTACTGACATAAGGACTCTTTTATAGTTATAAACAGGTTATTAATAAGAAAAAATTTATTATTTCCAATAATGTATTCTAATGAGATAAAATTACTTAAAATCAATAAATAGCTTATAAACATGTTTTCAACAGCGAAAAACAGGCCAAAATAAACGTTCGCTCCCAGACAAGGGGCGAACGCAACTCACAAGAGAGGTCATTCTACAGCAAAAAAATATTTTGTCCACGGGCAAAAAAAATTTTAACAAAAGAAAAGGTGAGAAAAGAAAAAGGGGAAAAGTTTTTTTGCCAGATCAAAATAAAACGCTGGATATTACCAGCGAACTTCACTATAATTCACGCCTCATGAAAAGAACATACCAGCCTTCCAAAAGAAAACGTCGTAACAAGCACGGCTTTCTTGCCCGCACGCGGACTGCCGGAGGACGGAAAGTCCTCGCGCGCCGCCGGAAAAAGGGCCGGAAAAAGCTGACCCAAGTCTAAGCGTTGGAGCCAAAGAAGCGGCTCGGCGCGGAGCAGCGGATCCGCCGGCAAACGACCTTCAAATATCTCGTCGAGAGAGGACAATTCGCTCGAGGAGAGTTTTTTTATTTGTGGGTCGGCAAGCATGACGACAAAGAACGCACGGCTCTGAAACAAAAGCCCATGATCGGGATCGTGGTGAGCCGCAAAACGGATCCGACCGCAGTGGGACGGAACCTTTGGAAGCGCCGTGTCCGGGAGATTTTCCGGGAGAAGCAAGCGCAACTTCACCCAAAAGCGGTTTGTCTGGTGAAAGTTCGCCACACACAAAAGAAACCTTCTTTTTCGGCCGCGGAAGAAGACCTCGTCAAGCTTTTCAAAAAGGCAGGAGCCTGGGCGTGAAATATTTCCTGATCCTCGCAATCCGTTTTTATCGCGCTTGCGTTGCGCCGCTTTGGGGTCCCTGTTGTCGCTTTACTCCGAGCTGTTCCGCTTATGCGGAAGAAGCGATGAGAAAAAAAGGCGCCCTTTCCGGCATGCGCCTTGCGTTCCTGAGGCTTTGCAAATGTCACCCCTTTCACCCCGGCGGATTCGACCCCGTTCAATAAGGAAAAATATGGATAAAAACACCGTTAAAGCAATCGTTCTCGCCATGATGGTCATGTTGCTTTACCCCATGCTTCTTAAGAAATTCTATCCCGCAGCATACCAGAAACAGCCCGCGAAGACGGCGGTCTCTCAGAGCGCGCCCGCCCCCCTGAAGGCAGAAACAGCTCTTGCGGCGTCCGAAGGGACGGCGCTGGAAAAGGCGGGAGCCCCGGCGGTCGTGTTTTTCGAGAACTCGTTTTACAAAGTGGAATTCTCCACGCTGGGCGGCACGATCACAGAGCTTTCTTTTCTGGGAGAGAAAGACCGCCAAGCTTTTACAAAAACAGACTTTTTTTTAGGCGATCCCCGCGAGTCCGGAATTTTTGGGGTGAGCTTTCTTCATGAGAACGCAGACCTTGCGGAAACAATCTTTAAAATGGTTCGCAAAGGTGAGAGCGTGGAGTTTTCCTATGAGATGCCCGGGGAATATCAACTGAGCAAAACCTATGTGTTTCGCGAAAACAGACCCGCGATCGATCTCATTGTCCGGATCAAGAATCTTTCCGGCCGCGAAAAACATTTTCCGGTTACGCTGAATTATGGAATGAGTTACGAAGAGGGCTACCAGAAAAAATATGGATATTACGACGCGGTGGTCTCTTCCGACAAACTTCAGACCAAAGGGTTAGCCGGGATCAAGAGAAAAGGCTTTTTCTTCCCCGAACCAACCGCGTGGGCTGGTTTTATTAAAAAGTATTTCGCGCTGCTCGTGAAACCGGACGGAAAGATCATTGAGGGAAGCGCCAGGGTTGATAAGAAAAATCTTTGGGGGCAAATGACGCTGGAGCCTTTGACGGTGCCCGCGGGAGGAGAAGGCGAGCGAAGCTTTTTGATTTATGCCGGGCCGCAGCGCTCCGGGGTGCTTAAAAGTTTTGGGGCGGGTTTTGAAGAAGTTTTATCCCGAGGCTTCTTCGGGCTTTTTAAGACGGGGATTCTGACGGCGCTGAAATTTTTTAACCGATACACACATAATTTCGGATGGGCGCTTGTGCTCCTGACCTTTCTCATCAAACTGCTTTTTGCGCCGCTCACACATTTGAGCTATGCGAGCATGAAAAAAATGCAAACCTTGGCGCCGAAGATGAAGTCAATCCAGGAACATCACAAAAAAGATCCCGCGAAATCCCAGCAAGAGATCATGGCGCTTTACCGGCGCAACAAAGTGAATCCGATGATGGGATGTCTTCCCATGCTGATCCAGATACCGGTTTTTATGGCCATGTTTAAACTTCTGCCCGAGGCGATCGAGCTTCATGGGGCTCCGTTCATCGGCTGGATCAAGGACCTTTCCGCTCCGGACCATTTTATGACACTCCCCTTCACCGTTCCTTTTCTGGGCTGGACCTCGCTTAACATTCTGCCGATCCTGATGGCCGGATCGCAGGTTTGGTATCAGAGGCTCATGCCGGCGCAACCGGGCTCGAGCCCTGAACAGAAGAGCATCATGAATATTATGCCCATCTTTTTCGGGTTCATTTGTTACAACATGCCCGCAGGGCTCACGCTTTATTGGACCCTGCAGAACGTCTTTTCGATCATCCAGCAGACGTTCATTAATCGTATCGTGATCGTTCTGCACCACGAAGATCAATAAATAACTCGGGGAACGTTCATCGGGGAACGGCAAACGGTAAGCGTTCTCCGTTCTACGTTTCCCGTTTCCCGGGAAAAATGACTTCCACACAAAAATTCGCCGCAATCATTGTCGGTGCCGGGCACGCAGGCGTCGAAGCCTCCCTGGCCATCGCACGGTCCGGGCTCCCTGTTCTCGTGATTACCATGGATACGAACGCCATCGCGCGCATGTCCTGCAACCCCGCGATCGGCGGCCTTGCCAAAGGACATATTGTTCGCGAGATCGATGCGCTTGGCGGAGAAATGGGACTTGCGACCGACGCGACGGGCATTCAATTTCGCATGCTCAACAAGTCCAAGGGCCCGGCCGTGTGGGCGCCGCGCGCGCAGGCGGATAAGAAACAATACGAGCTTTATATGAAGGGCGTTCTCGAGGCGGAAAAAAATCTCACGCTTCGGCAAGGACAGGTCGTGGAGCTTCTTGTAAAAGACGGAGCGTGTTACGGCGTTCGTACAAAAGAAGGCGACACGTTTTTAGGCGAGCATGTGATCTTGACCACAGGCACTTTTTTGCAGGGATTGATCCATGTGGGCGAAGAAAAATTTCCGGGTGGGCGGCGCGATGAACCACCCGCGGTCGGTCTTTCTGATTCACTCCGCAGGCATGGCATCGAGCTTGTTCGTTTTAAGACAGGGACCCCCCCGCGGCTTCATCAAAAGAGCATCCGTTGGGAAATTCTGGAAGAACAAAAAGGCGATGAGCCGCCGCATCCTTTTTCCTATCAGACAACAAATTTTAAAGTTGAGCAACTCCCCTGCTTCTTGACGCATACCAATGAAAAAGTTCATGAGATCATTCGGGAAAACCTAAGCCGGTCCCCGCTTTATGCCGGCCGCATTCTGGGGGTCGGCCCCAGGTATTGTCCTTCGGTGGAAGATAAGGTGGTGAAGTTCCCGGACAAAAAAAGCCACCAGATCTATTTGGAGCCCGAAGGACGTGAAACGCACGAGATCTACATGAATGGTTTTTCGACCTCACTTCCAAAAGATGTTCAAGAAAAGGCGCTGCGGCAGATCCGCGGGCTTGAGGATGCCGAGATTCTGAAGTTTGGCTACGCGATTGAATACGACGCCGCGCCTCCTACCCAACTGAAACACTCGCTGGAAACCAAAAAGATAAGGAATTTGTTTTTTGCGGGGCAGATTAACTGTACTTCCGGCTATGAAGAAGCTGCGGCCCAAGGCCTGATGGCCGGGCTTAATGTTCTCCGCAAGATTTTTGGCGGAGGCGAATTTATTCTCGACCGGACCGAGGCGTATATCGCAGTGATGATCGACGATCTTGTGACCTGCGGTACGAATGAGCCCTACCGGATGTTTACGTCGCGCGCGGAATTCCGGCTTCTGCTCCGGCAGGACAACGCGGACGAGAGGCTCATGTTTTACGGCCATCAGTTCGGGCTCATTTCCGAACAAACATTTTCAGAATTCAACGAACGGATGGACCGAATGCGAAACGACATGCTGGAACTTAAAACAAAAAAAATAGGCGGCGACACGCTTTATCAATATTTGAAACGACCCGAAGCAAGCTATAACAAGCTTGTATTAAGTGGGTTACACTCATGCAATATGTCATCTGATGAAATTCATTGCGTCGAGACCGAAATAAAATACGAAGGATATATTGCCCAACAGAGGCGAGAAGTTAATAAATTTTCGAAACTCGAAAAAAGAAAAATACCCGTCGATTTAAACTACGCGGAAGTTCCTGGGATCGGCCGGGAAGCAAAAGAAAAGCTAAAAAAAATCCTACCCGAGTCTATAGGCCATGCGGCACGCATTCCAGGCATTTCTTCCTGCGACCTTTCCCTCCTCGCCGTCTTTATTGAAAAAAGAACAAGAGACGCGCTCAAGAAGTAAAAGAGTCTTTGAAAGCGATTCTAAGAACCTGCGGCTTTCAATCATGAGCCGGCAGCTCGTCTAGCGCCAGGCAGTGCAGCGCAAGCCTCGATAGCATAATGAAATATGCGCAGACATTTTAACGCCACAGTCAAAGATGGTTCGCTAATAAGCCCCACTATTTAAAACGGCCGCCGCTTTCTTTAACTTTCGAATAAATTTCTAAAGGTACGGTTTATATCGCGAAAAGGCATGGATAGTCGTGATGTATTGCAGGAGGATACTCATGACTGTGTTTTATAAGAATCAATACGACATGGCTATAAAGCGTTTATCTGTATGAGAAAAATAGAATAATGTTTCACGTGAAACAATCCACAAAAGACGGATAATAAAATATGCTCAGCGGTAAGAGTTGCTCGTGGAATATGGCTATGTTTTTTGAGGAAAACGGTCTATCGCGGAATGTTAGTAAAAGAGTTCTTAGCGGGACGCTTTGATAAAAACATCTCTTGAGACCAAAAAGCGAATGTTTATTATGGGCGTTCAAATAAAACAGCACAAATTTAGTTTGCCACAAAAGCAAATGTGTGTAAAATATCCAAAGAAAAGGACGATATGATCGCGTAGACGAATAATAGTAATTTTAAAAGCTCTGCCAATAGGAACGTTTCACGTGAAACATTCGGAGGATATATGGGGAAAACATTCTCATTCTTTAATCAAAAAGGAGGCGTCGGAAAAACGACCTCTGTCATCAACATAGCTACTGTTGTCGCCGGATTTGGGAAGAAAGTTTTACTAATAGATCTTGATTCGCAAGGCAATGCTACAAGCGGAGTTGGGATAGAAAAGAACGAAAATGAATCAACAGCTTATCAACTTCTTGTGGAAAACTCGGATCCTGCCGCGAGTATCAAGAAAACAACCATAGAGAGCCTTTGGATTATACCGTCAAATGCCCATCTGGCTGGCGCCGAGATGCATTTGATTAGCCAAGAAAAAAGAGAGTTTATTCTTAAAGAACAACTGAAAAAGATCTCAAACGATTACGATTTTATATTTCTTGATTGCCCGCCATCGCTTGGGCTAATAAGCATAAACGCTTTAACAGCAAGTAGTTATATAATCATACCACTTCAATGTGAATATTATGCACTTGAGGGTCTTGGACAACTCCTTAACACCTATCAGCTTGTCAAAAAAAATCTAAGTGCGGAGCTTGAGCTTGGGGGCGTCATTCTGACCATGGCGGATTTTCGGACCAACCTCACACAGCAAGTTATAGAAGAGGTCCGTAATTATTTTAAAGAAAAAGCTTTTCAGAGCGTAATTCCAAGATCGGTAAAACTTTCCGAGGCGCCAAGCTTTGGAAAGCCAGCTGTTATTTATGACCCGCACAACCGTGGGTCTTTGGCCTATACAGAACTCGGGAAGGAATTTTTGATGCGCTTTGGCTCAGACGACGACCGGAAAGATTTTGCTCGAGTTGTGCAGGAGACCGTTGTTTCCACGACTCCAGAAGAGATGCAAAACACGGAAGCCGCGCCAGAATCCGAACAACCCCAGGCAGCCCAAACGAATCCGTAAAACATATAACTTGTTTATAGAGAAGGAGTTAAAAAAATGAAAAAAGCTCTTGGTAAAGGATTAAGCGCGCTGATTCCTGACAGCTATAAGGAACATATGGCCGCGACAGAAAAAGAAAATCTCACAACAGCGGCCACCATTACCTCGGAGCCAGAGGCTATTGTGAGCGCAGCGGTTCTTCCGGCGAAGGACTCGGCATTTCAGCTGATACCAACATCATTGATTGCGCCAAATGCAGACCAACCGCGCAAAAATTTTAACGTAGAAACGATAGAAGAACTTGCGAGCTCTATTCGCGAAAAAGGTATCTTGCAGCCGATCATCGTGAAGAAGAAAGGCGAGGGAGCTTTTGAGATAGTGTGCGGCGAGCGACGCTTTCGCGCCGCGACGCTTTGCGGCTTGGCGGAAGTGCCAGCCATCATTAAAGATATCGCGGACGAAGATTTCCTGGAATGGGCGCTGATCGAGAACATTCAGCGCGAAGACTTGAATCCTATCGAGGAAGCGGAAGCGTATCAGCGCCTCGTGGAAGAGCGAATGATCTCCCAAGAAGAGGTCGCGAAGCGGGTGGGGAAGAACCGCGTAACGGTTACGAACACGCTCAGACTTTTACGCCTGCCCCCGGAAGTGAAACAATATTTGGCGGACGGCAGACTATCCGCGGGACACGCGCGCGCGCTCCTCGGACTTCTGTCCCCGGAACATCAAAGGCAAATGGCCAAAAGAATCGTCGATGAGAATTTGTCGGTGCGCCAGGTCGAAGCCATCGTCAATCGAAGCAATGCGCATAAGCGAAAGGCGAAGTCCGCCCGGCATCTCAGCGCCGAAATCGTGGATCTTGAAACGCGCCTCACACATTTTCTCGGAACCCAGGCAAAGATCTATCCGCGAAAGAACCAGAAAGAAGGTCGCCTTGAGATCCAGTATTTTTCTTTAGACGATCTCGATCGCGTTCTCCAGAAGATTGGTCTGCCGAAAGGTTGACCTAGACGAATTCCATTTCCACTCCCGCAGAAAGTGATAAATAGGGGACGGATTTTTCGGAAGGCGTCCTCCATTTAACAAGCGAGAGCGAAAAGAGCCTTTACAGAAGTCCTAGCCCCTGTGCTATAATTCCCGCACTTTATCGCTTTTGTATGCGGTTCTTATCACTAGGATCGCGTCAGTTTAATTTCGATGGATGCACAGCGCGGCACGGCGAACCTGAAAATTAATATCAAAGCAGTGCTCAGAGAAAGCAATTCCTCGCGAAGCCGATAGACGCCTTTCAAGCGAAGGGGATTCCGGATGTCAAAAAGTTTTTGGGCGGTGAGTTTTCCCATTCTTTTAACAATCTTTGTTTTGGCCGGCTGCGGTTCTCCGGTTGAGACGGGGAGCCAAGGCGCCACGGAAGTTAAGGTGAGCTTCTGGGGAACGCCCGAAGAGATCGGTATTATTACCGACGCTCTTACGCCGTGGCAGGCAGAACATCCTGAGATCAAGATCGTTTTTGAACACACGCCCTACACAGGCTACATTAGCAAAATCCTCACACGGATCGCCGGAGGCGCGGCACCGGACATCATCGCTACCGAGGTCGATTATTTCGTGACCTTCGCGACCAAAGGCGTTCTGGAAGACCTGACGCCGTATGAGGTTGCCGACCCGAAAGATTTTAATAAGAGCGATTTCTTTCCGCAGATCATCGATCGCTTCACTTATCAGGGAAAACTTCTGGCTATCCCGCGCGACATTGCTCCGTTTGCTTGTGTGTTCTACAATAAAAAAGTTTTTGACGAAGCGAAGATCCCTTATCCGACAGATGACTGGAACTGGAGCGACATGCTACGCCTCGCGCGCGAACTCACCAAAAAAGACAGCGCCGGGCGCGTAACACAGTACGGTTTTTACACCTGGGCTTGGCAGAATTTCATTTATGGGAATGGCGGGGGACTCGTGGATAATGTTAAAAATCCTACGAAGACACGGCTGGACGACGATCGCTCCATCATGGGGATTCAGTTTTATGCCGATCTGAGCAATTTATATGAAGCCATGCCGACGCCCACAGCCTTCATGAATTTTGGAATGGGTGCGGACCGGATGTTTGCCAACGGACGCATCGCGATGTTCCTTTCCGGCATTTGGGAAGCCCCGCAATTTCGAAATTACAACTTCGAATGGGATGTAGTGATGTTTCCCAAGAACGATAAAGGAGTTCGCGCGTTCGGGACCGGAGGCACGGGCTATGCGATCCTTAAGTCCTCTAAACATAAAAAGGCGGCCTGGGAAGTGATTAAGGCCCTGACGGGTCCCGAAGGGCAACGGCAATTCGCCAAGCGAGGTCTCGCTCAGCCCGCCCGAATCTCTGTGGCAAATAGCGATGCATTCGCCGGAGACGTGTCCGCTCCCGCCAACAAGAAGATGCTTAATGAAGCGGTTCAGTACGCGGTCTTCAGCCCCTTCCACCCCAAATGGCGCGAGATCGAAGAAAAATATATCCGCCCGAAACTCGATCTTATTTTTAGCGGGAAGAAAACCGCCGCGGAAGCCGCTAAGGAGCTGGCGCCCGAAGTTAACGCCCAGCTGCAGGAATCCGAATAAACAAACTCATTTTAAAGTAAAAAAGCCAAGGAGTTTTTGCCGTCATGCCCAGAAAATCCAAAGAAAGAAAAAAAGCGGAAGCAAAAATGCTTTTGAAGGAAGACGGGGTCGAAAAGAAATTCGCTTCAAAATACGGTTACTTCACGGCCGATGGGCGCGAGTTTGTCATCACGCGTCCGGATACGCCGCGCCCGTGGGTGAACGTGATCTCCAACGGGGATTATGGCGTGATCGAAACGCAAACCGGTTCCGGATTTTCATGGCGCGACAACTCGAACCTGTCACGCGTCACGCGCTGGGATCAGGATTTGATCCGTGACAACTGGGGCAAATATATTTATGTGCGCGACCGGGATAACGGAGACTATTGGTCCGGGACCTGGAAGCCGTGCATGCCGAAGTATGATTTTTTTGAAGTAAGACACGGGCAGGGATATTCGATCCTGACGAGCAAACTTCACGGGATAAGGCTTGAGAAAACGATCTTTGTCGACGTGGAAGATCCGGTCGAGGTTTGGAAGGTCGTTTTGACGAATCAATCCGGGAAAAAACGCCGCTTGAGCCTTTTTACCTATTTTGACTGGTGTCTCGGAAATTGGTCGGACACGCATCGTGAATTTCATAAAACGTTCATCGAGACCTGGATCGATAAAAAGAACGGTTGTGTCCATGGCGTCAAGCGCGCGCCGCTCGTGCCTGGATTTATTTCAACCGGGATGACCGAAAAACCGCTTCAAGGGTTCCACGCGGCGAACCCCAAACCTGTGGCCTATGACGGCGACAAGGAATCTTTTCTGGGACGCTATGGTGAGATCCACGCGCCGGCCGCGGTGGTGGAAGGAAAATGCCGGAACTCGGAAGGGAAGTGGGGCGATGCGTCGGCGAGCCTCCAAGTCGACGTCGAGCTCGATCCTAAGGAGTCCAAAACCGTGATCTTCACGCTGGGTTCGACGCGCAACCGGGAAGAAGCCGAACGGATCATCCAAAAATATTCTCACCCCAGGGTCGTGGAACAGGAGCTTCACAAGGTCAAGGCGCTTTGGGATTCTTTTATCCATGCCTCCGAGATTGAAACGCCGGACGAAGCAATGAATTTCATGACGAACACCTGGATGAAGTATCAGGCGATCTCCGCGCGCATCTGGGCCAAGTGCGCTTATTACCAGTCAAGCGGCGGCTACGGGTTCCGGGACCAATTGCAAGATTGCCAGATCTTTTTCGCGACAAGGCCCGAACTCGCAAAAAAACAGATCCTTCTTCACGCGGAGCAACAATTTCCGGACGGGACGGTCTATCACTGGTGGCATCACGGCACGAATATCGGCGCCATTACGCATTGTTCCGACGACTTGCTGTGGCTTGATTTCATCACGCTGAACTATCTTGATGAAACCGCCGACGATGCGATCCTGAATGCGGTGGTGAAATTCCTGCCTGATCCGAAAACCAAAGAGGTCGCCTCGGGGACACTTTACGATCACATGCTTCGTGCGATCGACAAGGCGCTTACGAGGTTCTCGCCGCGCGGGCTGCCCTTGATCGGCGAATGTGATTGGAACGACGGGCTAAGCCATGTGGGCACGAAGTGGAAAGGCGAGTCAATCTGGCTCGGGCATTTTCTCTACGGCATTTTGAACCGGATTGCTCCGATCATGGAAAAGCGTGGCGATAAAACAAAAGCTGCGGAATATCTCCGTCGCGCGGAGGCGATGAAAAAAGCGCTCAACACCGAAGGATGGGACGGGGAATGGTATTTGGGGGCGACTCGCGACGACGGAAGACCGCTCGGCAGCAAAAAATGTGAGACCGGAAAAATCTTCCTTAATTGTCAAACCTGGGCCGTCATTACGGGCGTGGCGGACGCAAAGCGCGCTCGAATTGCAATGGATTCAGCCGCGAAGTGGCTTTACAAAAAATACGGGCCGCTTCTTTTGACGCCTGGCTATAACACGACCGACGCGACGATCGGTTACATCACCCGTTACGCTCCCTCCGTCCGTGAGAACGGCGGGCTTTACACGCATGCCGGCACCTGGGCGATTCAGGCGGAAGCGATAATGCGCGACGGAGAAAAGGCGCATCAAGTTTACAAGAGTTTTAACCCCGCGACGCGCGGTCTGGAACCGGATATTTATTACAGCGAGCCTTATGTGACGCCTGGAAATGTAGACGGGCCGGACTCACCCAACAATGGCCGCGGCGGCTGGACTTGGTATACGGGTTCCGCGGCGTGGTATGAGGTGGTGGCCATGAACTGGATCTTGGGCATTCGTCCTACCGCCAAGGGATTGATCGTAGATCCCGTGATCCCTAAGAAATGGCCAGGATTCAAGATGAAACGCCTTTTCCGAGGCAGCACCTACTTGATCGAGGTAAAAAACCCCCAACAAACCGGGCAGGGGGTCCAGTCTGTCGTGGTGGATGGGAAAAAGCAGAAGGAAAATCTTATCCCGGACCTGCGGGACGGCAGAACTCACCGGGTTGAAGTTACGCTCGGATAAATTAAAAAATGACCCTTCAAAAGAAGCATTTCCTGGGCGTGAGGCAACTCCCGGGAAATGCTTTTTTGTTTTTTGTCGCCGCGTGTTTTCTTGGAGCGTTCCTTCCGACGAGTCTCGCTGTCCCCAAAACCCAGAAACAAAAACCCAAGGAGACCTATGTTCAACAAATTGGTCCCGCAAGCGGAGAAGCGCCGCTTGATATTGGGAAAGTCTACAACATCGTTCCTGCCGGCAAACCCCTTCGGGTCTCGACTCAATTTAAGGTCGTGGATGATTTTAACGCCGGAGAGCTCAAGAACAGTCTTGGGGGGGCCTGGATTGTAGACAAAGGGGAGGAAAAAAAGGTTCGGCTAGATCTGAAAAAAGAAGACGCGCGCAACACGAAAGCCGGAGGCTCTTTATGGGCGAGAGTCAATCTCAAGAGAAAAGAAAAAGCGACTTTCAAAACCTCTCTTGAAAGGCTGGATATGAGCGCGGCCCACTACCTTGCGCTTAAGTGCAAAACCGATTCTTCAGCGCCTTTTAAAGGACGCCTGCGCATTGCCCTGACGGATTGGGCGGGGAAGACCGTGGAGAAGGACATCACAGACGCTTGCCTAGAAAAAGAAGGGTGGAATGAAGCGGTTCTGCCGATGCAGGTTTTTATGGGCGTCGATCTTGATCAGCTGAAGTTTCTTTCTTTCAGTGCGTTTGCGCGGGACCGGAACCTGGCGGGAAAACTGGGACTGGACGAAATTACTTTCGTGGGACATTCAGAGGTTGGATTTGAAAGCGTGGAGGATAATTTTGTCGGGTTCCCACACTCCGTTTTGGACGAGCACCGGCGCGAAGAGCTTTTGGCGACCCGAAGCGACAAAGAACTGCTTTTGAAGATCGCCAAAGATACCTGGCAGTATTTTGAAAATGCTACCGACAAAAGGAACCATCTTATCTCGGACCATTTTAAGGTCGGGGATTTCCCGCTCGCGGCCGCCTACACTTCCCCCACGAATATCGCCCTGGATCTTATGGGGACCGTCGCCGCAAGAGAGCTGAAGATCATTACTCCGGAAGCAGCGGCCAAGCGCGTTCAGAACAATTTGAAAACACTTAAAAAGCTGGATGCGTGGAAAGGCTTTTTTTTCAACTTTTATGAAACGACCCAGCTAGGGGTGTCCAACCAGTTCGTTTCAAGCGTGGACAACGGATGGCTTGCCATTGCGCTTGTGGTCGTTCGCCAGGCTTTTCCGGGGGAGATCGCGCAGGAAGCTACGGCCATTCTGGACCGATTTCATTTCCAAGAGTTCCTGGATCCAGAAACCAATCACCTCGCTCTTGGGTACGACGTGACCCGGCAAAGTCCCACTCCGTATCATTATGGAATGCTTGTGACCGAAGCGCGCGCGATGAGTCTTTACGCGATCGGCAAGGGAGATCTCCCGAAAGAGCATTGGTGGTATCTTTATCGCACGGCGCCGGACGCGTGGGAATGGCAAACGCAAAAACCAAAGGGCAAAATGATCGAGCGGGACAAGGTCAATTATTTCCAGGGTTATTATGAGGAGGGAAAGACAAAATTTGTGCCAAGCTGGGGAGGCTCCCTTTTTGAATTTTTGATGCCGACGATGGTGATTAACGAACAAAAATTCGCTTCCAAAGGGCTCGGACTCAACGACACGATCGTAACCGAACTTCACCGAGACTACGCCTTGAAGGAAAAAAAATATCCCGCTTGGGGGATCTCGCCCTCTGCGACCGCTGATGGACGACGCTGGATGTATGGCGAGTACGGTATAAAGAAACTAGGGACGAAAGGGTATCCCGATCGCGGCGTGATCACTCCCCATGCGAGCTTCCTAGCACTGGACTCTTTGCCCAAGGACGCGATCAAGAATATTCGCAAACTTCTCACGTTTGACCTTTATGGGGAATATGGCTTTTATGATTCGATCACTTTCCCAGGTCAAAAAGTGAACACTCAATATCTGGCTCTGGACCAAGGGATGGTCCTTATCCCGATCGCGAACTATCTGAAAAAAGGCGTGATTCAGGACTATTTTCACAGAGACCCCGTCGGTAAAAAAGCGAAAGAGTTATTAGAACAGGAAAATTTTTTCAAGAACTGAGGAGCGCTAATCCCTTTTCTGGTCGGGGGTTGCGCCTTCTTATAAAAAAGTTTTAATATCCACGACAAGTGGCGCTCAATTAATGCTTTGAAAAAGCATATTGTGGAGTTAAAATGAGTGACAATTGTGGCACTTATATAGTTACAAGATAACAAGTTATGAAAACAGCGAATTTTGAAAGGAGCAACCCTTCAATGATCATCAAGCAAATGCTCAAAGACCGCACTCTCACCGACAAGGAAAGAAAGAATCTTGGCATTCTCGAGGTTGTCCGCAAGAATGGCCCCATTTCCAGGACCGATATTTCCAAGCTCACGGAGCTGAACATTGTTACGGTTTCTAACTACGTGAGTCATTACATCAAAAAAGGTCTTGTGATCGAAGGTGAGCTTGATGAGTCTACGGGCGGACGAAAACCTGTGCTTGTGGAACTCAACCCCAAGGCTGGCTACATTGTGGGAGTCGGGCTTAACATGATGAGTATGGTTGCTGTGCTTGTGGATCTTGAGATCAATGTGATCAGCGAGATCAAGCGCGAAAGAGACCCAGAAAATTCTGAGAAGATCATTCATCAGATGGTAGAACTCGCGGCGGAGATCATTGAAAAGGCCGAGGTCGACAAATCCAAGATCGTCGGACTCGGGGTCGGTATCCCCGGGATTATTGACGAACGGGGGCGCACGATCCGATGGCCCCAAAGCCTTGGAGACAAAGACATTTCAGTTTGCTCTTCGATCAAGGAAACTTTCGAAAAGCGGCTCAACATTCCGACGATCGTGGAGAATGATGCGAACGCGGCAGTGCTCGGAGAAAAATGGCTGGGGCTGGATCGCGATGTCCGGAACATGGTCTATATGTTTTCGGGCGTGGGGTGCGGCATTCTCATTAATGAAGAAATTTATCGGGGAGCGAATGGCGCCGCAGGAGAGCTCGGCATCACGAGCGCGCACGCGACCAAGGACTATTCATTCAAGATCGCGACCCAGCTCGGCCGGTGGGAAATGGATATTGGCATGGTCCGCCACGCCCGCGAACGGATCGAAAAAGGCGAGCCCTCGATCCTAAAAGATCTGGTCAAGGGAGATCTTTCAAAGCTGACTTTTAAGGAAATCGTTAAGGCCATCCGGGAAAAAGACGCTTTGGCGATCAAGGTGGCAGAGCAAGCCGGGCAAGACCTTGGCAAGAAGATAGCATTCATCGTGAATCTTCTCAATCCTGAGGTTGTAGTGATCGGCGGAGGCATTGAGGATTGCGGCGCATCGCTTCTCGACGCGATCAAGAGCACGGTCAAAGAGTGGTCTGTCGAAGAGGCCGCGACGCAAGTCAAGATCATCCCGTCCGCTTTCGGGGAGAACGCTGTGGCGCTTGGCGTGGTGGGTATTGTGGCTCGCGAAGTCTTCGCTCAGGCTTAAGCGCTCTCAACTTTCGGTTCCAGAATGAAAGCTTTTATACAAGCACTCAAGTCCCGGGTTCTCGCGGGAGGGAACATCACTCCAGGAGAAGCCCTTTGTCTCAGCTCCATCAAAGACTCTGCAACGCTCGACCTTCTTCTAAGCGCTGCCCACGAGATCACCGCCAAGTTCCGGCCCTCCACGCCCGATCTCTGCTCGCTTGTAAATGCTAAAAGTTATCTTTGCTCCGAGGATTGCGGTTTTTGTTCCCAATCCTCCCATTACAAAACAGGCGTGAAACGTTACCCCCTCATGAGTTCGGAAGAAATTCTGGAAGCAGCCCAAAAAAGCGAAGCCAACGGCGTCCAAAGCTTTTGCGTGGTCACAAGTGGCGAAACTTTAAACGATGTCGAATTTGAACAAGTGCTAGCGACTTTTCGCTTGTTAAGCGAGAAGACCCATCTCCAGCTTGATGGGTCCCTGGGGAATCTGACGGCTGAACAGATCCGCAAGCTTCGGGAGGCCGGGATGCGGCGTTTCAATCACAATCTTCAATGTTCCCGCGAGTTTTATCCCGAGATTGTTTCCACGCATACCTATGACGAGCGAATGGAAACTTTGAAATTTCTGGAGGCGAACGGCGTCGAGGTGTGTTCAGGCGGTATTTTTGGAATGGGGGAAACGCAGGAAGATCGGATCCGTCTCGCGTTCGAACTGAAGCCCTACGACCTCCATTGCCTGCCGATCAATATTCTGAATCCGAGACCCGGGACACCGCTTGAGGGACGACAAGCCGTGAATCCCGAGGAAATCGTGAAGACGGTCGCGATTTTTCGTTTTATTCATCCCCAAGCCAATATCAAACTCGCCGGTGGCCGAGAATTAAATCTGGGCGTTTATTTTCAGGAAAAGGCCCTTCGCGGCGGGGCGAACGGTTTTGTGGTCGGCGGCTATCTCACGACGGCAGGAAATCCGCTTCAGGAAGATCTCGACATGCTCCGGCGGTCTGGTTTTTTCTTAGGGGTTGCCCACGAACACGATTGTTGCTCGTCCGGCTGCGAGCAGAAAACGTAGCCCTTGGAACTCCCTCTTCAAGGCAAGACCCTTCTTATCACGGGCGGTACTAGCCGGCTCGGACAGGCTGTGGTACAGAAAGCCAGCCAGCAGGGCGCACGCGTCTTCTTTACCTACTTCCATTCTACGGCGCTCGCTCAAGGGCTCGAACAGACCGGCGCCCAGGGATTTGCCGTGGATCTCGCCGACGTCAAGGCCATTGATGCGTTCGCTCAGGTGTTCAGAGAAAAGGTGGAGTTCCTGGATGTCCTCATTCATAATGCCGCCGCGACCGCGGATGCGCTCATCGAAAAAATGTCCGAAAAAGAGTGGGATGACGTCATGCGGGTCAATCTTAAGGCGCCTTTTTATCTGACCCAAAAGCTCCTGCCGCTCCTTTTAAGAAAAACGCCAAGCAAGGTCTTTACCCTCGTGAGCCGCGCGGGTTTAAGCGGGCTTGCCGGAGCCGCGAACTACGCCGCTTCGAAAGGCGGGCTGATCTCCATGACCAAGACGCTTGCCCGGGAGCTTGGACGTAAAAAAATTCTCGTGAATGCCGTGAATCCAGGGTTTATGCAATCTTCGATCACCGCAAGCGTTCCCCAAGAAATTCTGCAAGAAAATCTCGAAGAGAGTCCGCTCAAAACATTTTCGGATCCCGGAGAAGTCGCGGATTTTCTTCTTTTTCTCTCCTCAGACCGGATGCGCCAGGTGACGGGGCAAGTGTTTCATTTTGAATCCCGACCTTTCTAAGGTAGAATTTTCAGCCAACGGTTGACGCGCCAGCGCTTTTGCGCCGAAGGATGCATCTGTCCGACGAATTGAGGCAGGGTGTTGGGCGAACAAGACCTGAAGGGATCATCAAGAACATGAAACGACGCGTGGTAGTCACGGGCATGGGGGTTCTTTCGCCGATCGGGAACACGCTTGCCAAATTTCGAGAGAACCTCAAAGCCGGTGTTTCAGGAAAAGACTCCGGCGATCACTACGAGGTCGACGGGTATAAATTTCCGCCAGTTTTTCCCCTCAGAAATTTCAACCCGCGGCCATATGGAACACATATTCTGGATCCTTTCATTCAATATGCCGTGGCGGCTGCAGATCAAGCCGTTCTTGACGCTCAGTTCGACGTTGCGGCCGTAGATCCTTACGCGATCGCTCTTTCCGTTAGTTCGAGCAAGGGCGGCGTCCACAGCCTCGGTCGTTTTAAAGAGCGATTCTTACGAAATCCAAGCGCGATCCTGGGCGCAAGAATGTTCACGAGCGCGGTTCCGAACTTCGCGGACCAATGGATCGCCCGGCGCATGAAAATTCAAGGTCCGGCCAAATGCTATGTTGCTGCGTGTGCGACCGGAACCGTGGCTATTGTTCAGGGCTTTCGCATGGTCTCCGAAGGGCAGGCGGAATATTGCCTTGCCGGAGCCACAGACGCTTCGATTACGCCGCTCATGCTGGGCGGTTACAAAAATATGAAAGCGCTTGCGACTAAAGACATACGTCCGTTCGACAAAAGGCGCAATGGATTTTTGGTGGGCGAAGGCGCGGGGGTGGTTTTTCTCGAGACGCTTGAAAGCGCGAAGGCGCGTGGCGTAAAAATCTACGGCGAGATCGTCGAGGCTGCCTACGGCCAGGATAGCAAGCAGCCAATTCTTTTTGATTTGAACGAACACGCCTTATCGCACACCTTGAAGGTTCTTCTCAAGAGAGCCGGCATCGCTTCCCGGGATATTGATTATATGAATCTACACGGCACGGGTACGAGGCACGGAGATCTTTATGAGACGCTAGAACTTAAAGAAGCTCTTGGTGAAGAAGCTTACAAAATTCCGATGAGTTCGACTAAGGGGGCGACCGGGCATATGCTCGGAGCGACGGGTGCTGTTGAGATCATTGCGACATTTCTCGGAATCCACGAGGAATTTATCCCGCCGACCGTGGGCCTTGAAGAAAAGGATCCTGCCTGCGATCTGGATTATACCCCCGGGAAAATGCGACAGCGCAAGATCACAAACGCCGTCAAAGTTTCTATGGGTTTTGGCGGCCAAGTTGCAGCTGTGCTGCTGCGTAAAATATGAAACAAGGTTATTTGCAGGGAATAGAACAACTGAAACATGACAATCTCTATCGCAAACTCCGCGTCCTGGAAAGGCATGAAGGCGTGCGGGCTTTTTTTAAAGGCCGCAAATTGCTGCTTTTTTGTAGTAATGATTATCTAGGGCTAAGCCGGCATCCCCGCGTGGTTCATGCGGCCCAAAAGGCGCTGAAAAAATATGGCGTGGGAGCAGGCGCCGCGCGGCTTATCTCGGGAACCACGGACGCTCACACTGCCCTCGAAAAAAAGATCGCGCAATTTAAAAGAAAAGAAAGCGCGCTTGTGTTTGCCGCTGGGTTTCTCGCGAATCTCGGCATTTTGACGACCTTTGCTGGCGAGCAAGACGTTATTATCATGGACAAACTTTGTCACGCGTCGCTCGTGGAGGGTGCCCGTCTTTCAAAAGCCGAATTTCGCGTCTTTCCGCATAAAAACTATAAAAAATGTGAAGATCTTCTTCGGGGCGCACAAGGCGCGCGACGGCGGATCCTCGTGACCGAAACGGTCTTTAGCATGGATGGAGACCTTGCGGATCTCAAGGAGCTTGTCCGGTTGAAAGAAAAATACAATGCATTGCTTGTAGTCGACGACGCGCACGGAACGGGCGTTCTCGGAGCGCACGGACGCGGAGCAACGGAAAATGGCGGTCTGGCCCAAAAGATAGATATCATTATGGGGACGCTTTCCAAAGCCATAGGCGGGCTTGGTGGGTTTGTGGCCGCGGATAAAATCTTGATCGATTACCTCGTCAATTTTGCAAGGCCGTTCATTTTTGCCACGGCGCTTCCGCCGGCGCTCTGTGAAGCTGCGCGTGAAGCGTTGTGTGTGATCGACGAAGAGCCGACGGCGAGGGAAAAACTTTGGCGAAATATCAGCGCGGTTCATCAAGGATTGACCCGGAGCGGATTCTCGATCGCAAAACCTGAGTCCGCGATCCTGCCCGTCATGGTGGGCGATGAAGGAAAAGCGATGGAGATTTTTGATAAACTTCTCGCGCGAGGAATTTTTATTCCGGCGGTGCGTTACCCGACTGTTCCCAAAGGCAAAGCCCGGCTCCGGGTGACCGTTAGCGCCGCGCATTCGGAGAAAGATATTTGCAAGCTCCTGGGGGCATTTCAAGCGCTGAGCCGAGAAGAATTCACCCGATGAAAAAGATTATTTCCACGATGGCGGTCATGATGTTTTTGACGTCGTCGAGTTCTTATGCGGAGTTTAAGTCAGCGCAACAGATTGTCCCGACGCCAATGCTCATGCTCATTCTCAAATCCGATAAACAAACATATATTGCGGATGAGAGAGTCAGTCTTTTGTTAACTGTGAAAAACTTGGGCTCTCAAGGGGCGCAGCTCTTTGATGGACCTTATTTGCGGACAAGGGTGGTGTTCGATAACAAGGAATATAAAAACACAGGCGGTATCGCTTGGGGCGGGCCCGATGCTGTTCCGCCGGGGAGTGAAATGAACATCGCCGTTGAACTGTCAGCTTATGGCATTACCAAAGATATGTTGAATTCGGGCGAACACTCTGTTGTTGTAAAGCTAAACGGAGCTATTTCTAACGCTCTCAGTTTCAAAATCAAAGAGAAATGAAAAGGCTTGGTGCCGAGCCACAAACTCTAAAGCGGGCGGACGTAATGCTTTCATCCCCGGCGATAAAAAATCAGACAAGGTTATCAAGAGAACTTAGGACCGTTATAAAATGAAAACAAAAACTTTGATAGCAAAAGACAGAAAATATCTTTGGCATCCATTCACCCAGATGCAGGACTGGCAGACGGAGGAGTTTCCAGTCATTGAAAAAGGGGACGGGTGTTATCTGATCGACACGGAAGGTCGTCGTTATCTGGACGGAGTGTCGTCGCTTTGGTGCAATGTGCATGGGCACAAGGTCAAAGAACTCGATCGCGCGATCAAAAAGCAGCTTCAAAAAATCTCACACACCACGTTTCTGGGTCTGACGCATCCCACGGCTATCGAACTTGCCGAAAAGCTCGCCGCCATTGCTCCCAAAGGTTTGACCCGTGTTTTTTATTCAGATTCCGGATCTGAGGCTGTGGAAATCGCGCTCAAAATGGCATTTCAGTATTGGGCGCAAAAAGGCCACCCCGAGAAGAAAAAGTTCGCAAGACTCGAAAATGCTTATCATGGCGATACACTCGGAGCTGTAAGTGTCGGCGGGATCGATCTATTCCACCAGATTTACAAACCGCTTTTATTCAATACTTTTGCGATCCCGTCGCCTTACCGCTATCGCTGGGAAACAGGCAGCGATCCGGAAAAAGTTAAAAACGAGTCGCTCAATAGCATGGAGGAAATTCTTAGGGAGCATCACCAGGAGATCGCCGCGTTCGTGATGGAGCCATTGATGCAAGGAGCTGCGGGGATGATCGACCAGCCCACGGGATACATTTCCCGTGCCAGGGAGTTGACGCGAAAGTATAATACTCTCCTGATCTTTGACGAGGTTGCAACAGGGTTCGGGCGAACCGGGGAAATGTTCGCCGCGGATCATGAAAGCGTGACGCCGGACATTATGGCAGTTGCCAAAGGCATCACGGGCGGTTACCTGCCTCTTGCGGCGACGCTTGCAACCGAAGAAGTTTATGACGCGTTCCTGGGCCGGTACGAAGAATTCAAGGCCTTCTTTCATGGCCATACATACACAGCGAATCCGTTAGCTTGCGCGGCGGCGATCGCGAATCTTGAGATTTTTGAAAAACAAAAAACGCTCGAAAAGTTACAGCCCAAGATCCGGCTCATAAAAAAACGGCTCGAGGGATTTTACAAACTCAAATGTGTGGGTGATATCAGGCAATGCGGCATCATGGTCGGGATCGAGCTTGTCAGGGACAAGGCGACCAAGGAACCGTTTGACGCAAAAGAAAAAGTGGGTGTTCGCGTGATCGAACGGGCGCGAAAAAAAGGCGCGATCCTCCGGCCGCTGGGTTCGGTGATTGTACTTATGCCGCCCTTGGCGATGACAGAAAGAGAATTGGACCGGCTGCTTGATATTACTTATGATTCAATCGAAGAAACTACCAATAAGCGATAGCGGTTCACGGGCCATGTACCATGAGCCGGATACTGCCTTTGCATGGACCGTAGGGTGTGGACTGTGGAGCGCGTTATGAAACCAGGTATTTTTATTACAGGAACAGATACCGACGTCGGGAAAACAGTGGTTTCCGCCGGGCTCGCGCTTGTCCTCCGGGGCCGCGGGATGAAGGTTGGCGTGATGAAACCCGTGGCGACCGGCTGCTATGGTAGCGATGAAAAGCTTATCTCCCAAGATGCGGCCTTCTTGATGGAAGCTGCCCAAAACGAATACCCGCCGCTCACGAGTCCGTCACGATTCCGCAATCCTCTTTCGCCGAACGTTGCGGCCATGCTCGAAAAAAAAGAAGTAGACGTTCCCAACATCCTTAAAAGTTATCGCGAACTTCAGAAACACTATGATTTCATAATTGTGGAGGGCGTGGGCGGGCTTATGGTCCCGCTCAAGAAAGATTATTACGTCGCCAACCTTATCCGCGACATGGGATTGCCGATCGTGATCGTGTCGTACGCGGGGCTTGGTGCGATCAATCACACGCTGCTTACCGTGGATGCAGCCACGATCCGGGGGCTGGAAGTGCGCGGCATTATCTTTAACCGTGTCGCCGTGGCGAATTATTCGCTGGCCGAACTTACGAACCCGAAGGTCATTCATGACCTTTCCGGCGTTCCGATCCTTGGCAGCTTGCCCAACATTGAGGGTCTGAACATGGACAACTGTCAGTTCGGGAAGCTTAAGGAGATTTTCCAGGAGCGCATTCGAGTCGACAAGATCGCGGGAAATCTTGTCGGTGCCATCCCCCAAAAATAACCCGAAAGGAAGAATCCTTGTCCAAACGGTCCCAACGCTTATCCCTTTCACTGAAGTGGAAAGTGGGGTCTTCCAAGTCGCCATGATTCTCTCTAATAAAAATCACCGGGTAACCATGACAGCCCAAGGCGCCATTCCTGAAAAGAAGAAAAGACCAGGACGGAAAGCGATCGGCATTCGGCTTGAAAGAAAAAAAGATGCGAGCCTGCTTAACTGGAATCTTAAGCGTCCTTATCCTCCCGAAAAGATACACATTCCCATCCCCGTAGCTGCAGAGCCGTGTGTTCGGGTCGGAGACATTGTTCAGACGGGACAAAAGATCGCAGAGCCGAAGGGGCCGGGAGGTGTAAGCCTTCACGCCAGCATGCCAGGAGTCGTGGAAAGGATCGAGAATTTTCCCGATGCGGTGGGACGGAAAAGTTTGATGATTGAAATCCGCAAGCACGGGGAACCCAAGCCTATTCCGGCTGCGGAAGCTCGCAAAGGATGGACCGAGATTCCGGCAGAAGAGCTCTTGAGGATTTTTCAATATTCCGGGCTTGTGACCACGGACCCACGCATGGAACCCGTTCACGTCAAGCTTGGACGACATGCCGGAGCGCGAACGATCATCATCAACGGTTGTGAACCAGAGCCTTACATCACCGGCGAACAAGTGCTCACCCTTTCGCATCCCGTGGAAATATTAAAAGGCGCTGAATTACTCAAAAAAGCCCTCGGCGCGGTTCCCACACCGATCAATTTCAGAGGGTCTGAAATGGGGGCCGTCCCGGCTACCGTCGATCCACAGAAAATAAAAATTGGGGCGGAAAAAATCATTTTTGCACTTGAGAACTCAAACCTGGAGATGATGGAGCTCATTAAGAGCAAGATCTACTTTCTGAAGTGGGAGCACGCCGAAGTGCGGAGCGTGCCTGCGCTTTACCCGCAGGGTTTGGAAAGCACCCTGCTTCAGGCATGGTTTCCGGGGGAGGAGGAGAAGGCTGTTGTGTTCCCGGCATCTACGGCATTCGCAGCCTATGAAGCCGTCGCACTAGGGAAATCTTTTTATGAAAAAGTCGTGACCGTGGGAGGCGAATGTGTGGTTGAACCACGCAGTCTTTGGCTGCCGATCGGAATCTCATTCCACGATGCGATCCAAGCCTGCAAAGGAGTCATGCGCGAGCCGCAAAAGATCCTGATGGGTGGGCCGATGGCCGGGACAGTGCAGGCGACATCGGAAGTTCCCGTGATGGTCGGTACGACTGCCATCCTCGCGCTTCCCAAAGAGGTTGTAAAAGATGCGATAGCGGAACCCTGCATTCGATGCAATCTTTGCGTGGACCATTGTCCCGTCTCGCTTTCACCGGCGATGATCACGTTGGCTGCGGACCAAAAAGAATTCGCGACTGCGGAGGAATGGGGTGTTTCGGAATGCATCGAATGCGGGAATTGCGCCTATGTATGTCCGTCCAAGCGGCCGATGCTGGAGCTGATCCGTTTGGCGCGCTCACGGGGAGAAGCGGCGGTGGGTCATGGCTGAAGCAACGCTTTCCTATAAAAGAGTTTTGCCGCCACACATCCATTCCACGGCTTCTTTGGCGAAGCGTAATTGGGGGCAGCTGATCGCACTCGCGCCCCTCTTTGTGACAGCCTGTCTTACCGGGCACGCGGAAATTCTGCGCGTTCTTTTGATTTGCCTGGTGAGCGCAGTCGCGTTCGAATTTCTGGCGGGGAAGCTTTTTCATAAAAAAGAGAGTCTGCGGAACGGCGAAGCCGTGCTTGCCGCAGCCCTCTTCTCGCTCCTTATGCCTTCAAGATGTCCCTCCGAGGTTGTGATCCTCGGTGTTTTTAGCGCGGTTTTTGCCGCCAAAGAGCTTTTCGGCGGGACAGGCAACTATCTTTTGCATCCGCTTCTTCTGGCGCGCGTATTTTTACAGCTTTGTTTCCCCAAAGTCATGTCGGAGCCCATGCTTTTAGCAGGCGACGGTAATATTTGGGTGCTTGCTGCAATCGGTCTCGGTGGGATCATTTTTTTAAAACAAAAACAAGGCTATTGGAAAACACCGATTCTTTTTATGGCGACCTGTTTTATCTGCGAGGCTTTGTTAGGAGGGCAGGCGATGCCGTTAACGTTTTTTAGCGCCGTTCTTTTCACAGCCTTCTTTCTTTTGGCCGACCCTGTGACCCTGCCGTTGACGCGGAGAGGTACGATGCTTTTCGTTCTCTGCGCGGCGCTTTTAAGCTCGCGGCTCAGCTCGGAGGGATTTTCGATCCAAGGAGTCGGTTATGCGATTCTTCTGATGAACCTCCTGACGCCTTGGCTAGAGGTCTGGCTCAAGCCCACTCCGTACAAGACAAAAAACCAATTCAAAGCGACTTATTTGTCATGAATATAAAAAAAGTAGCAATGGTGGCAGCGCAATATCTATTCCTGGTGTTTTTTTTGGCATTGCTCGCGGCGATCCTTTACGCGGCACAACTTTTAAGAGGATGAACATGACAGAAGGCCCGGTTCTATGAAATTACCCGAAAGCCTTTTCTCGAGGATGTTTCTGGCTTACCTTCCCTTTATGGTCTATCCGTACGGTTTTTTCAAGGCCGGCGTTGCAGCGCTGTGGATCGTCGGCTTTCTCTGGGGCACGGTTACTTTTTTCTGGTTCACGCGTCGCCTTTTCCCTGGCCGTTCTCTAAAACACGCCTTCTTCCTCTGGCTTATTGTATGGGCACAAGCCGTATGGACGCTCACGAAATTGCCGCCCTACTGGATCGTGAGCGTTTTCTTCCTAACGCCTGTTTCTTTTCTTGACGACGCGGCGAACCCAAGCCATGTTCGTGTGTTTTCCAAAGAAGTGCCCCGGTATTTTTTTGAACGCGCGCTAGCCGGGGTCGGCTTTGCGGGTTTCGTGATACTGTTGGCGCTCGTTCGAGAGATCGGTGAAAAACGTCTTGGGATACAAGCGTTCGAGCAGCCGGCGGGCTTGTTGCTTGTGATCGCGGTCGTTGCTTTCTTGTGGAAAAACCAACCGTACCATATGCGGTCCCAGCGTCCACCCGTTCCAGAAAACTTAAAACTGGGACGGTCCAAGTTCCCATAAATGGAAACAAAGACTTTGCGGAGATAAAATGTATTTTTTGATCATCACCTTTGGCTTTTTGTTGGCAATGCGCGGCGCGAGGCCTGCGCCTCTACAAAGACCCGGCGAAGGACTCGGGCGCATTTGGAGCGAAGCCACAGATTTTTTTCTTACCACGAGTTTGATCCTTGCTCTTTGGGCGCTTGCCATGGCTTTTGGAAAAACCCAAGCGGGGGCTCGGGAATATGCGGTCGCGGGGCTTGGAATAGCGGCCTATCTGTTTTCACGGTATCAGAAAAAAACCGATACCTTCTTCCTTTCCGTGTTAGCGAGTGTTTTTATGATTCTCTCAAGAGAGCCCGATCTTTTGTGGGGGATTTTTCTTGCCTGGATTGTGAGTTCGGGGATCGCGCTTTTTCAGACCTGTTTTCTAGGTTTAAGATACAAACTTCTTTTTTCGCACGTTCCGACCGCCATGAAGGGATGGCCCATCCTGTGTCTTTTGGCTGGATTGATCTCTGTTGTTTTGCGGAATCTCGGGAGCTTGGTTTTCTAAGGTTTTGGTTTAGAAAGTCGACAATAACGAGAAGAAGCGTTTTACCTCAACGAATTCATTTTAAAGGAGCTTTCTCATGGCCATTGAAGACATTCTGTTAGGAGCGGTTGAAAAAGAAGCTTCGGACATACATCTTACTGTGGGCCGTCCCGTGACCTACCGCATGGTCGGATCCCTGGTCTCAGTGGGCGAGAAGATATTGACCCAGCAGGATACCGAGGCCTTTGCCAAAGAAGTTACGACCGAAGTTCAGCGCAAAAAGATCGAAGAGGTCGGCGGCATCGATTTTGGGTTTTCGTTCAGAGACAGGGCGCGCTTTCGTGTCTCCTGCTTCAAACAGCAAGGCCATTACTCGCTTGTGTTACGCCTTCTCCCGGCCAAGTTTTACAGCTTTCAGGATATTGGATTGCCGATGCAATTGATCGAGACGTTAAGCCTGCCGCGTGGACTGGTTCTTGTGACGGGTCCCACGGGGTGCGGTAAAACGACCACCCTCGCGACGATGCTCAATTACATCAATGAAAATTTCCCAAAACACATTATCACAGCGGAAGATCCGGTCGAATTTATGCACCATCACAAGAAGTGTGTGGTGACGCAGCGCGAGGTTGGGGACGACGTCCCGAGTTTTTCAGAAGCGATCGTGAAATCTTTGCGCCAAGACCCGGATGTCATTCTTATCGGAGAGATGAGGGATCTGGCGACCATGGAATCCGCCATTCGCGCTGCCGAAACCGGCCATCTAGTATTCTCCACACTTCACACCACAGGTGCTGCCCGAACGGTCGACCGCATTATCGACGTCTTTCCGGCCTATCAACAGCCGCTGGTCCGCGTTCAGCTTTCTTCCACCATTGTTGCGGTAATCTCGCAGGTGCTTGTGCCGCGTCTGGATGGCAATGGGCGCGTGGCGGCGTTCGAGATCATGTTCGCGACTCCGGCCATCCGTAACCTCATTCGCGAAGGTAAGACCTACCAGATTCTTTCCGAGCTTCAGACCGGTTCGCGCTATGGCATGATCATGCTGGACGATTACCTCAAACAGCTTTACGCGCAGGGCATTATCGGTTATGAAGCTGCACTCGAATTCGCCGTGGATCCTCGCGAGCTTGGCCTCCAGCTTTCCAGGGTTCAGCCCGTAAACAGGGGCAGAGGCAGGTAAAGATAAATAAAACTTGACCGGGCTAGGGGGCTTGGGTATCCTATGTCGCCTTCGTGCCGTTTTTCATTCGTTTTAACGGTGCAGTCCGGGTCTTTCATTTCCAGAGCGGTTGACTTGGGTGAGCAGGGAAGGCGATTTGAAGTCCACGAAAAGAGACAAAATTCCAATTTAATCCCAGCGAGCAAGCGCCCCTTTTAGCTCTTTCCGCGTATTTTTCCTAAGAATCTAGAGAAAACCCGAAGATCCAATCATTAAAATGATAACGAAGACCCCGAAGGCCTCTCAAAGCCGCCCTGAGAAGCAGGGTGAGCCGCGCCTTGCCTTACAGGCCAGGGAAAAACTGTTCCTGGTGGACGGCCACTCGCTCTGCTACCGGGCCTTTTACGCGATCCCGAATCTGACGAATTCAAAGGGAGAGCCCACGAACGCCCTTTACGGGTTCGTGACCATGATGCGCAGGCTTATGGAGGAGCAGAAGCCGGGACATGTTGCCATGTGTTTTGACCGGAAAGAGCCGACCTTTCGGCATGAACAATATAAGGAATACAAGGCGCATCGCAAACCCATGCCTGAAGAGCTCGTGAAACAGATCGAGCCTATCAAGGAATTTTGCCGGATCTCCAAATGGGCGATCTTTGAAAAGGCGGGGTACGAGGCGGATGATGTGATCGGGACCTTGGCAAGGCGAGGAGAAAAAGAAGGCTATCAGATCTTCATTATCACGGGGGACAAAGACGCTTTTCAATTAGTCGACGATCGGATCAAGATCCTTCAGCCGCACAAAGAGAACCTGGTCTATGACGCCGAAAAGGTCCGGGAACGTTTTAGCGGGCTCGGGCCGGACAAGATCGTGGATATTCTCGCGCTCATGGGAGATGCCTCGGACAATATCCCAGGCGTGCCGGGGATCGGCGAAAAAACGGCCATGAAACTCATCCAGCAATTTGGTTCCGTGAACGGCCTTCTCGAGCGACTGGGAGAAGTTTCATCAGAAAAACAAAGACAGAAGATCCAAGAGAACATGGAAGACCTGAAGTTATCCCAAATGCTCGCGACGATCGACACAGACGTGCCGCTTGAGATCGATTGGAATGCTTTGCGCGTGGTTGAACCCGACAACGCGCCCATGATGGAATTTTTTAAACGGTATGAATTCCGCGGGCTTCTCAAGAGTGTCGCGACGGAGGGATCTCCGGAAGCGAAGGATCGGGATTACAAAGCGATCCAAACGGTCGAGGAGCTTTCGGCTTTTGCCGAAGCGCTCCGGAAGGTGAAAGCTTTCAGTTTTGATACCGAAACGACCTCGATAGATCCGATGAAGGCCGCTTTGGTCGGGATGAGTTTTTGCTGGGAGCCTTTCAGGGCTTACTATCTCCCGGTATCCGCCTCTGCGCATCAAGGCCCGGGACTCGCGCTCGAGGAGATATTACAGGTCGTGAAGCCGGTGCTTGAGGATGAAAAAAGCGCAAAATATGGACAAAATATCAAATACGATGAGATCGTCATGGCGCGTCACGGAGTACGGCTTTCGGGCGTCGCGTTCGATACCATGATCGCAAGCTATTTGATCGATCCCGTTAAACGGAATCATAATCTCGATGATATCTCGCTCGAATATTTGAGCGTGCAAAAGATCACCACCGAGAGCCTCATTGGAAAAGGCGCGAAGCAGATCACGATGGACGCGGTCCCTCTCGATCAGATCACCGCTTATGCCTGCGAAGATGCGGATTGCGTGACGCGGCTTGTGCCGATCCTTAAAGCCAAGCTTGAGGAACTCGGACTGACGGAACTTTATGAAAAAGTCGAGATGCCTTTATCGGGTGTTTTGGCCCGGATCGAAATGAACGGTGTGGCGCTGGATTTGAAATTTCTAAAAGAACTTTCAGAAAAAGCCGGCGGGGAAATCGACGCTCTCGTGAAGGATATTCACGCGGATGCCGGGACGGAATTTAATCTGGATTCCCCGAAACAACTTGCAGACGTGCTTTTTGTTCAAAAAAAATTGCCGGCCTTGAAAAAGATCAAAACAGGCTATTCAACCGACGCGAGCGTACTTGAAAAACTTGCGGTTTCCCATGAACTGCCGCGGAAGATCCTGGAATACCGGGAGCGCGCGAAGTTGAGATCCACGTACCTGGACGCTTTGCCGGAGATGGTGAACGCCGAGACGCATTGCGTTCATACGTCATTTAATCAGACGACCACGGACACAGGACGGCTTTCGAGCTCAGATCCGAATCTTCAGAATATCCCGATCAAGACTGAGATGGGCCGGCTGGTCCGGAAAGCCTTTGTAGCGCGGCCGCGTCCAAAAGGAAAAGGGAAGATCCTTTCCGCGGACTACTCTCAGATCGAGTTGAGAGTGCTCGCGCATTTTTCCGGAGATCCAAATCTGACAAAAGCGTTCGCGGAGGACAGGGACATTCATACGTTCACAGCGACACTTCTTTATGGCGTGAATGAAAAGGATGTTACGCGCGAAATGCGGAATGCCGCGAAGACCATCAATTTCAGCATTGTGTACGGCAAGACAAGCTACGGGCTTTCGCAGGATCTGAATATGTCGATCCCGGAAGCAGATCAGTTTATCAAAAATTACTTCGTGCGCTACGCCAAGGTAAAAGAATTCCTGGACGCGCAAAAGGAAAAAGCTAAAAAAGATGGATTTCTGACCACGCTTCTCGGGAGGCGCTCTTATTTTCCGAATATTAACGCCTCCAACATGCAATTGCGTCAGTACGCCGAACGCTCGGCGATTAACGCGCCGATCCAAGGATCGGCGGCGGACCTGATCAAGATCGCGATGATCGCGATCCAGGGGCGGCTTGAAAAGGAACAAAGTGAAAGCCTGATGATCATGCAGGTGCATGACGAGTTGGTGTTCGATGCGCCCTCAGGCGAGATCGATGCGCTCACCGCGCTAGTGAAGGAAGAGATGGAAGGGGCCTATAAGCTCAAAGTGCCACTTAAGGCGGATATGACCGTGGGGGAAACATGGTACAAAAAATAGTCGTGGGCCTCACCGGCGGGTTCGGGGTCGGGAAGAGCTCAGTCGCGCAGCGTTTCAAGAATTTTGGCGCGGAGGTGATTGATGCCGACGATATTGCACATGCCGCCATGAAAAAAGGCAGTCCTGTTTTTGATGCGGTGATCGAACTTTTCCAAGAGGCGCTTCATCCGGGAGGAAAAAAAATGGACCGGGAACAACTCGCGGAGATCGTCTTCGCGGATCCCAAGAGGCGTAAAGAGCTTGAAGCGGTCATTCATCCCTACGTGTATCAAAAGATCAAGGAAAAGATCGAAGCCTCCGAACACCGCGTGATTATTGTGGAAGTGCCGCTTCTCTTTGAGGCTGGTTTTGAAACGCTTTGCGATAAGGTCCTGGTCGTGACCTGCAACTCGACTGTCAAAATGAAACGTCTTAAACGTAAGAGATTCCCAGAGCAGGAAGTGCGGGCGCGCGAGCGGGCCCAGATGCCTGAGGCGCTGAAAGCGCAGAAGGCAGATTTTTTAATCGATAATTCGAAGTCTATTTATCAAACACAAAGGGAGATCGAACGGTTTTGGTATAAGTTCTTCTCTCTTTCTAAAGGAGCCAACAAACCATGACAAGAGAAACAAGAGACATTCGGGAACCCAGAGAAAGATCCCACTCCCATCATCGCCGGGCTGAGGAAGGCAACGCGAAACCACGTCCGCCGCGCATGATGCAAGAAGACGCGGCCGCCAACGGCGAAGCCCTGGAAAAGGCGCTGCAGCAGCAAAAATCTGGCGAAAAACCGCTCGATGTGGTCAGCCTGAAGCAGATGAAGATCAGCGAGCTTCAGAAAATGGCGCATAAATTCAACGTCGAGAACGTTGCCGGGCTCAAGCGTCAGGACCTGATCTTTAAGATCCTTCAAGGGCAGGCCCAGCAGTCGGGGCTCATGTTCGGGGAAGGCGTTCTGGAGATCCTGGAAGACGGCTTCGGATTCCTGCGTTCTCCCAATTACAATTATCTCCCCTCGCCGGATGACATCTATGTCAGTCCGAGTCAGATCCGTCGGTTCAATTTGAGGACCGGAGACGTGGTGGGAGGACTGATCCGTCCGCCGAAAGAGGGCGAGCGTTATTTTGCCCTGCTCAAGGTCGAGCTCATCAATTTTGAGGCACCGGACAGCGCGAAGGACAAGATCGCGTTCGACAATCTCACGCCGCTTTATCCGGACCAACGGATCAAGCTTGAAACTACGCAAGAAGAAGTCTCAATGCGCGTGATGGATCTTCTGACGCCGATCGGCTTTGGCCAGAGAGGACTTATCGTGGCGCCGCCTTACAGTGGTAAAACGATTCTGCTCCAGAAGCTCGCCAACAGCATCACGACGAATCATCCGGATTCGTATCTGATCGTTCTTCTGATCGACGAACGTCCGGAGGAAGTGACGGACATGCAGCGCTCCGTGAAAGGTGAGGTCATTGCCTCGACCTTTGACGAGCCTGCCGACCGGCATGTTCAGGTTGCGGAGATCGTGTTGGAAAAAGCGAAGCGTCTTGTGGAGCACAAACGCGACGTCGTGATCCTTCTCGACAGTATCACCCGTCTTGCGCGTGCTTACAATACCGTAGCGCCGCATTCGGGAAAGATCCTTTCCGGCGGCGTGGATTCGAACGCGCTCCATAAGCCCAAACGATTCTTTGGTTCGGCCCGGAACGTGGAAGAAGGCGGCAGCATCACGATCATCGCTACCGCGCTCGTGGATACGGGATCCCGCATGGACGAAGTCATCTTCGAAGAGTTCAAGGGTACGGGCAATATGGAGCTCCAGCTGGACCGCAATCTCTTCCAGCGCAGGATCTATCCGGCCATTGATGTGAAGAAATCCAATACGCGCAAAGAGGATCTCCTGATTCCCGCCGAGGAGCTCAACCGGGTGTGGATCCTTCGCAAGGTCTTGAACGAGCTGAACCCGTCGGAAGCGATGGAGCTTCTGGTGGACCGTCTTAAAAAAACCAAATCCAACGCTGATTTTCTTATCAGCATGAATAAAGCAAAGGAGTAACAAAATGAAAAAAGAAATTCATCCGAAATACGGTCCTTCCACCATTCAGTGCGCGTGCGGCAACACGATCGAGACCCGCAGCGTGATGCCTCAGATGCGAGTGGACATCTGTTCAAGCTGTCATCCGTTCTTTACGGGCAAGCAGAAGATCCTGGATACCGCCGGGCGCATTGACCGGTTCAAAAAGAAGTTTCAGGACCGCGTGGCCGTCAACAAAAAAACGACCAAAGTCATGCCTAAGATGCCGGTGAAGCTCAAGTTCTCTGAGGATACCCGGAAAGAAAAACTCCAGGCGTTGAAAGACAAGGTCAAAGCCCAGGGCAAGTAAAGGCCCTGAAAGCCGCTTCATGTACCACGGGCCACATAAAGGTGGTGCGTGGGTTGTGAAATGGGCCCTTTCTTATGAGAATTCGTGAGCGTTTAGAAAAAACAGAAGCGCGATTCCGGGAGCTTGAAGTTTTGCTCGCTAGCCCGGATACTGCCCGGAGCAAGTTTCAGGCCCTGAGCAAGGAAATGTCTTTGCTCAGGCCGATCATGGAGCTTTTCGAAAAATACAAAAAGACCGAGCACGAAGTTTCAGGGTTGAAGCACAGCCTTGGCGACAGCCACGGTGACGAGGCCATGAAAAGTCTTATCACCGAAGAATTGAAGACCCTCGAAGAAAACCAGAAGGAACGGGAAGGCCAGCTCGAGGAGCTTTTCTTGCGGGATATGCAGCCGGACGCGGCAAGGGATGTGATCGTGGAGGTCCGCGCCGGGACGGGCGGGGAAGAAGCGGCGCTTTTTGTGGCGGATCTTTTTCGTATGTACAATATGTACGCCGGGAATCATGGCTTGCGTGTTGAGGTGATCGATACGAATCCTACCGGAATCGGCGGTTTTAAAGAGATTGTTTTCGGCGTTACGGGAGATCACGTTTTCAGCTACTTCAAATATGAAAGCGGGATTCATCGCGTCCAGCGCGTGCCGAAGACCGAGGCGAGCGGGCGCATCCATACTTCGGCAGTCACGGTAGCAGTGCTGCCTGAGGTTGAAGAAGAAGAGATCGAGATCAAGTCGGACGATCTTCGGATCGATGTTTACCGGGCCTCCGGAGCCGGAGGGCAACACGTGAACAAGACAGAGTCCGCAGTGCGCATTACCCACATGCCGACAGGATTTGTGGTCGCATGTCAGGACGAGAGGTCTCAGCAGAAGAACAAAGCCAAGGCCATGCGTATTTTACGCGCGAAGATCTTTGATTTTCGCCGCGCTCTTGCAGAAGCCGAGGTAGCTAAGAATCGCAAAGCACAAATTGGCTCAGGCGATCGTTCAGGGAAGATCCGGACTTATAATTATCCGGATAATCGCCTGACCGACCACCGGATCGGTCTTACGCTCCACAGCTTGAACCAGATATTGGACGGAAAGCTTGATCCCGTCGTAGCGGCGCTTGCTGAAGATGAGAAGACCCGCCTTCTAACGACACTATGAGCTGTTCGGACAAAGTGAAGCATCGCGAACTCCTCGAATTGATCGCTTGGGGCCGCGGAGAGCTTTCGCGCGCTGGCATCGAGGAAGCGCAAGAAGAGTGCGAGCGAATTTTGATGAAGCTTTTTGGTTGCCCGCGTTCTGCGCTCTATTTAGAAGAACACGAACTGGCCTCTTCGGGAGTCCGGGAACGGTTCTTGAAGCTCCTTGAAAAGAGGCTTCAAAGGATCCCGCTGGCTTATCTTCTAAAAGAAGCGGATTTTTGGAAGGAAACTTTGTTTGTAGATGAGCGATGCCTTATCCCGCGACCTGAAACCGAGATTTTAGTCGAACAGGTATTGAAAGTATTTGGAAAAAATACCGAAAAAAAGTTTTCATTTTTAGATATAGGGACAGGTTCTGGCGCTATCGCCATCGCGATCTTACAAGCCTGTGGAAAAGCCGTCGGTACGCTTCTGGATGTTTCCAGGGACGCTCTGGAGGTTGCACGGGAAAATTTGAATCGCTACGCGTTGGAAGATCGAGCGAGGCTGGTTCAAGGCGATTTGTTTGAGGTGTTCAAGAAAGATGAAAAATGGGAGTTGATCGTTTCGAACCCGCCTTATTTGTCAGCAGAGGATTGGAAAGAGGTCCAGGAAGAGCTTAAATTTGAGCCCAGGGAGGCTTTGGACGGCGGGGAAGACGGCTTGGACTTATATCGAAAGATCATCGCCGGAGCCAAAGAGCATTTGATCCCCAGGGGAGTGCTAGCCTTGGAAGTGGGGCAGGGTCAAGCGGACAAGGTTTCAAAGTGGCTTCAGACCGCGGGTTATGATAATATCCAGCGTTTCAATGACCATTTGCAGGTTCAACGGGTCGTAACGGCCCAGAGGCATTCTTAATTCTGTATGGATAAAATCATTATTCAAGGTGGGAACCGGCTCAAGGGAGAGGTCGACGTGTCCGGGTCTAAGAACGCGGTGCTGCCGATCATGGCGGCGGCGCTTCTTACCGAAGAAGAGTCCGTTATTACGAATGTTCCGTCGCTTTGGGACGTGCATACGATGGTGAAGCTCCTTCGTTCGCTCGGAGCAAAGGCGATCCTTGAGAACGGCTGTTTGAAAGTGAAGCCGGGTAAGAACCTGAAACCGCTCGCGCCTTACAAGCTTGTGAAGACCATGCGCGCATCGGTGTGCGTGCTGGGGCCGCTTTTAGCGCGGCTCGGAGAAGCCGAAGTATCGCTTCCCGGGGGATGCGCGATCGGGCCAAGGCCGATCGATCTTCATTTGAAAGGTCTTGAAGCTCTGAATGCCGAAATTAATATCGCGCACGGGTATGTGAAGGTCAAAGCCAAAACGAAATTGCGTGGGGCGGAGATCTATCTCGGGGGCGGTTACGGATCGTCGGTGCTGGCCACGGACAATGTCATGATGGCAGCGACTCTGGCGTATGGAAAAACCGTGATCGAGAATGCGGCGTGCGAACCCGAAGTTGTGGACCTTGCGAGATTCTTAAGAAAGATGGGCGCGAAGATCGCGGGAGAAGGTTCGCCACGGATCGAGATCGAAGGCGTTAGGAAGCTCCATGGCGCGGAGCATCAAGTGATTCCGGACCGGATCGAAGCGGGAACATTCCTTTATGCTGCGGCGATCACAGGAGGGGATATCCTGGTTCGAAAAATGGAACCCAGCCATCTTAACGCAGTGATCGACAAGCTTCAACAAGCCGGCGTGCGCGTCGAAAAGTTCAAGAATTCTGCGCGCGTGAGGAAGTGCGGGAGGTTGAAGCCCGTTGATATTACGACGCTGCCGTATCCGGCGTTCCCCACGGATCTGCAGGCGCAGGCCATGGCGCTTGCGACAGTGACGCCAGGGATCAGCGTAATCACGGAAAAGATCTACCCGAATCGTTTTATGCATGTGCCCGAACTCGGCCGCATGGGTGCAAAGGTGTTTTTGGAAGGGCCGAGCTCCATTGTGCATGGCGTCAAAAAATTGAGCGGAGCGCCGGTCATGGCCTCCGACCTCAGGGCAAGCGCAGCACTTGTGCTCGCAGGTCTGATCGCGGAAGGCGCGACCGAAGTCCAGCGCGTGTACCATCTGGACCGGGGTTATGAGAACCTCGAAGAGAAACTCACGGCCCTCGGAGCTTCGATCCGCAGGGAAAAAGAATAATAAAAACTCGAAAATCAAAGAGTGAAATTAGGAAGTTGCTTACGCGACTGCTTCAAGCGTCTGAAAGAGTTCCGAAATTTTGATCTTTGAAGTTTAATTTTTAAAATGAATACAAGGAGGTCTTGTGGCAGTCAAAATCAGAATGAAACGTTTCGGCAGTAAGAATCGTCCTCAGTGGCGCATCGTGGTCAGTGATGCGAAGATGCCGCGTGATGGGCGCTTCATCGAGGAGATCGGCTATTACGACGCTCTTCCCAAAGAAGATATTTTCGTCGTGAAGCAAGATCGTCTCGACTATTGGGTGAAGCAGGGCGCGCAGATGAGTGTGGCCTTGAAGAGCCTTGTGCGGCGCGAGAAGAGAAAGATCAAGAAGAGCGCCTAGCGTTCTCTGTTTTTTTCGGTGAACGACAGAGCTGCGAATCTTTTTAGTTAAGAGTTGCGCAGTGCTAGGGCCCTTGGGTCAGGAAGGCGTTTCATGCTTACGATCGATATCGTGACGCTTTTTCCGGATTTTTTCAAAAGCCCTCTCGATGAGTCGCTTTTAGAAAAGGCTCAGGCAAAAGGGCTAGTGAAGATCCGGGCGCATGATCTTCGCGAATGGACGCACGATCGCCATAAAACAGCGGATGACAAGCCGTTTGGCGGTGGGGCGGGGATGGTGATGAAGCCCGAGCCGATCTTTGAATGCGTGGAAGCGATCGGCGAGGAAGCCTGGGTGGTGCTTCTCGACCCTCAAGGCGAGCCCATGAGCCAGACGCTGGCTGCAAAGCTTGCGAAGAAAAAACATCTCGTTCTGATCGCCGGGCATTATGAAGGAGTGGATCAGCGCGTCAAAGACCACTTGATCGACCAGGAAATATCGGTGGGCGATTTTATTACGATGGGCGGGGAAGCACCGGCCCTTTGCTTGATCGAGGCGGTGACAAGGCTTGTGCCGGGCGTTTTGGGGAACGCGGAATCAATCAAGCATGAGAGTTTTCAGGACGGGGTGCTAGAACACCCTCATTACACACGGCCCCGGGAATACCGGGGATGGAAAGTGCCCGATGTACTGGTATCGGGGGATCACAAAGAGCTGGGGGCTTGGCGAAAAAAATCAGCCGAGCAGGTGACAAGGCGAAAAAGGCCTGATCTTTTAAAATAATTTACACAAACGGGAGAAAAACCAAATGAATAAAATGGATATCGTTGAAAAAGAAGCCGCAGCCAAAAAAACGCCGGAATTTCGCGTGGGCGACACCCTCAAGGTGCACGTTCGCGTCAAAGAGGGCGATAAAACACGCACCCAGCTTTTCGAGGGTGTCTGCATCCGCAAAAAAGGAAAAGGCGTTCGCGCCAGTTTTACCGTTCTCAAAGAAAGCTACGGGGACAAGGTCGAAAAGATCTTTCCGCTTCATTCGCCGAATGTGGAAAAGGTTACGGTGAGCGTGAAAGGAAAAGTCCGTCGCGCGAAGTTGTATTACCTGAAAAATCAATAGCACCTACTCGGGCGCCGTCGCGATGGAGGTTGCTGAAAAGGTATCCCGCAAGGCGCTTCTCCTTGAGAAACTCCTGGCTTTTGACCGACAGGAAGCCCCTGCCGACGGCAAGGGATGGCTGGCGGGCGTGGATGAAGCCGGGCGCGGCCCTTTAGCCGGCCCCGTAGTTGCAGCGGCTGTAATCCTTGTGAGGCCCGAGACTCTCGCCGGCATTAATGATTCCAAAAAATTGAGCGCTGAACGTCGCGAAGAACTTTATGTTCGGATCGCACGCACCTCGATCGTCGGCATCGGTTTTGCGGACGAAAAGCAGATCGACGAACTCAATATCTACGAAGCCACACGCCTGGCCATGAAAAAGGCCGTCCTGAGCCTTTCGCACACGCCCGCAAGTCTTCTGATCGACGGACCCATGCGCTTGGATCTCGCGCTTGAGCAAAAAGGCATTATTCATGGCGACGGAAAATCAGCGAGTATTGCCGCAGCCTCGATTGTGGCTAAAGTCTTTCGTGACCACTGGATGCGAAAACTCCACGAGGTCTATCCCGCCTATGGCTTCCAGAGCCACAAAGGGTACGGGACCGTCGCGCATATGCAAGCGCTCAAGGAAAAAGGCCCCTCTCTTGTTCATCGCTACAGCTTTGCACCGGTTCGGGAGGCGGCATTGATTTTTCATCCGGCGAAGAAACTTCCGAAAGCGGGCGTCGCCCCGACGACTCTCATTCAAAAGAAAATCAAAGGCGGGGCGGTTTCATGAAACTGACGCCCCACCCCGGACCCTTTCAAGCGCCTTTGGGTGAGCGAGGCGAAAGGGCGGCTTGCGGATTCCTGAAAGAACGCGGATACGAGATCCTCGAAAAGAATTATAAGTGCAAGATCGGCGAGATCGATGTGATCGCCCGGCGGCAGGGAAGGCTTGCCTTCATTGAGATCAAGACGCGGACGAGCACTCAATTCGGGACACCGCAGGAAGCCGTTAACCTTCCCAAGCAAGAAAAGATCTTCAAGGTTGCCCAGTGGTACATGAAGGAAAAGAAGCTTGTGAAAATTCCGGTCGCATTTGACGTTGTCGCGGTCCTTTGGAGAGAAGGCGAGGCGCCCGAAATGCGCCTGATCGTCGACGCTTTTGAAAAAGAAGACAAACCCTATTGATTCTCTGACGCAAAGAGTGCAAAATACTGGCCGTTCATCTTTTTAAGCTTCGGAAGACCCTGGGACCAAGAATATTTTGAGCCATGACCGCAAAAGCTAGAAAATTATTTAGTTTTCTCTGTCTCGGTTTATTCGCCTTCGCTTTGATCGGATATGGCGAAGAGCAAAAAGCCGATCTTTATGCGCCTGTTTACAACAAGCCTCTTTCCGCCCAACCCCTCAAAGACGTCCTTTCAAGGATCATCGAATTTCCCTTCAAGCTGATCAAGTGGCCGACGGACAAAGGGATTATTTATACCGAACAACATCGACTGGATAAGAAAACAAAATGGATTTACGAACAATCCCTCAAGCAAGGGGTTAAGCCCCTCTTCGGGTTCACGGACTTGAGCGCGCTTCCTTTTTTTGGTGCGGAATTTAATCTTTTAACGCTTGCCAGGCAGAAAGAAAAATACCCGGATTTGTTTGCTACCACGACACTGCTTTATTGTCCCAGCGTTTTTTTCTCGATCGGTTCTGAGATCGGCGCGCAGAAGATCGGCGGGACGGGGTTTCACACCAAAGGTCTTTTTAGCTATGATCGCCAGCAAAAAGAACCTTTTTACGGGATTGGGCCGCATACCAGCATGGGAGACAGCACCTCCTACCGATTGACGACGACCCGGGTGGGCGCTGCGGCCGGTTATGAGTTTTCGCCCACGATCGATCTTGACGCCGGTTTTGATTACAGAAAAGAAAATATTTTAAACCGGGCCCACGACGGCAAAGGGGATATAAGGAGTATTTTTGCGGGACAGAACATCCCGGGCATCGGCGGGGATGATCTCTTGGACTATTCTCTGGTGCTTGGGCGCGATACGCGCGACAGCAAGGATGAGGCGACCAAAGGAAGTTATCAAAAACTCCTTTTTCAGTTTACGGACAGCGTCAAGGGTACCTCGGCGCGTTTTTTCAAGTACCAGATCGATATGGCTAAATACTTCCAACTTGCGTCTCCGCGCCGCATTCTGGTGACGCGCTTGTTCGCTGAACACAACGAGAAGATCGATCACGGGGAAGTTCCTTTTTATGACATGGCCAAATTGGGCGGTGCCGGGGCGAATGCGCGGGACAGCGAAACCGAGCGGGCATTTGTTTACAACCGGTTCTACGGACAAAGCGCGCTGCTCTTGAATTTGGAATACCGTTACACCGTGATGGAATACAAAGAATTTAAGTTGAAAACAGCTTTTTTCTCCGACACAGGAGAAGTTTTTGGCAAGATTCACCAATTCCGCGTGGTCGACCTCCAGGAATCGTACGGTATCGGTTTTTATCTTAGCTATGCGAGGAACACTCTCTTGAATTTTTCGGTAGCCCATGGCAATGAAGGCACGCGGTTCTATGTTAAAAACAAACTCGCGTTTTAGGATGGTACCCATGAACATGAAACTTAAAAAAATAAAACTAGCTCACCAAGCGCTAGCGTTTGTGATCCTCGGGTTTGGGGTATTCGGTCTGACGGGGCTAGCCATGGCCGGAGAAACGGTCAAATTCAAAGAGAGCGAGTCCTCGTTTTACAGCGATCTTTTTGATCAAAATGTTTACAGTGAAGGTGTGAACCAACTCGATCTGGGGCGCTGGGGGAGGAAGCTTTTCGGAAAAGAGCTCTCTTCGAAGGATGTGAATGTTTTTGATGAAGTGCCGGATTCCGGGTTTTTTACGAATCGTCAGGGTCGTGAGAAGCTCTCCCGCGAAGCTCTTGAAAAGGGATATCAGGAAACCTCCGGGCCGGATCTGAGCAAACCGTTGGAAGTTCTTGCGGCAGAACAGCGGGGGATCTACCCACGGTTTTGGGTCAGGGATGCGCGTGGGGACGAATATCTTCTAGAATTCGATCCTCAGGGGAACATGGAGCTTGTAACAGGGGCCGAGATTATCGCCAGCCGGTTCTATTATGCGCTAGGCTATACTGTCCCGCAGTTCACGATCCTTTCGATCAAGCCAGGCCAGTTTCAAGTGGCTTCCCAAGCCACCACCTGGGAAGACACAGGCTTTAAAAAGACGTTGAGCCAAAAACGGTTTGAAGAGTACCTGATGGTTTTGCCTCAGAACGCGGAAGGTCTTTACCGGGCTTCGGCATGCAAGATCATGAAAGGGGACTATCACGGGACCTTCAGTTTCGAATCCCGCCGGAAAGACGATCCCGCGGATCTAGTGAACCACCGGGATCGTCGGGAGATACGGACGCTTGGGATTTTTGCCGCCTGGCTGAACCATTATGATCTTCGTGCAAGCGATACCTTGGACATGTCTGTCGAAAAGAATGGACAGATCGAAATGAAGCATTATCTCACTGATTTTAACGGGGCCCTGGGCTCGACGCAGGAAGGTCCCAAGGGTCCGATGCTCGGTTACGAATATGCCATCGATTATGGAGAGACCATAAAATCGATCCTGGCATTAGGATTTCGCGAGAAACCCTGGCAAAAAAAATGGCGTCTGGCAGGCGAAAAGAAACAGACGTTCCCGGCGGTGGGTTATTTTACAAACGAATTTTTTACCCCAGCGGATTACAAAACAGAATTCCCCTACGAAGCATTCCGCCTTGTGACCCGCGCGGACGGATTTTGGGCCGCGAAGCTTCTCATGAGTTTTTCGGAGGAGGATATCCGGGCGATGGTCAAGGCCGGGCAATATAGGGAAGCGAAAGACGCGGAAGTTATTGCCAAGATTTTGATCGAGCGGCGTGACATGATCGTTCGTTATTGGCTTTCTCGCGTTAATCCGCTGGACGGATTCTCGCTTTCTGGCGGAAAGTTATCTTTCAAGGATCTTGCGATCGATTACGGAATGGCCTCAAAAGAGGGAAACGTTTACCACGTCGAAGTGATGAACGACGGACGAAAAGGAAAGATCGCGCAATCTGAAGCGAAAACACCGGGCATTGATATTCGGCCGGAATGGATTCCCGCAAAAGGCGAAACCAGGATCATTTTTCGCGTCTCACGCGCTTCTACTAAGACAGTAAGCCCCGCCGTTACGGTTCTTCTGAATGCCGCAGGCGTTCAAGGGATCCGTCACGAAGATTAGATTCACATTCTCCCCCCTGCGGGACCGAGACGAAGGGGAAGACTCCCTTTGAGACAGCCTTACCTACCGGGAGGCTTTGGGTTGCTCCAGCGGGATCGTGAAGGAAAAGGCGCTGCCTTTTTTGTATTCCGATTCTATTTCGATCTTGCCGTGATGCCGTTCCACGATCATCTTGGAGATGGCAAGCCCCAACCCCGTGCCACCTGGCGCAACGAGCTTAGCGGATTCAAGCTGGCCGAATTTTCTGAAAAGCTTCGGAACATCTTCTTGTTGAATGCCGATCCCCGTGTCTTTGACCGAGACCTTGACCCCCTGGGAGTTCACGGAGGATGTGATCGTGAGTTCACCCTGGAGTGTGAATTTGATGGCATTCTGTAAAAAATTCGTGAGGACCTGAACGATCTTATCGCGATCAAGTTCGATCTCCGGAAGGTCCTTTTGAAGCGCCAGTTTTAAGCGAAGATTCTTGTTTTCCACCAAGGGGTGCATGGAGGCACCCACCTCCTCAATGATCCGCGTCAGGTTTTCTTTTCTCATTTGGAATTCGATCACCCCGGCCTCAAGCCTGTGAAAGGCGAGCACGTCGTTGACGAGACGCACCAGCCGGTCGACGCAACGCTTGGAGATGTTCAGCACTTCTTTCTGCTCGGGAGTGATCTCTCCCGTAAGACCCTCAAGCACGATGCTCAGACCTTCTTTCACGGAATGGATCGGTGTGCGGAGTTCATGCGACACCATCTGGATCAGCTCGGCTTTGATCTCGAGGGCTTCCTGATATTTATGTTCCGTCACGTCTTTTGCGAAACAGTAAAAACCGTCAAAGACCTTGTCTTTGTTCACGTTCTTAACCAGGACGACATATTGGTGAAAGATCGAACCGTCCTTACGAATGGCCTTGACCTCGGTTTCTGCCTTACCCGTTTTCTTCATTTCTTCAAAAGCAGTTTTGGCCTTATCGGCATCTTCGGGACAGATCATTGACATGCGGTTCAGTCCCACCAATTCCTCTGGGGAATAGCCCATCATGGCGGCGTAGGCCTTGTTGGCGCTCAAGAATTTCTTGTTGAGGTCCAGGCTCGCGATGCCGTCGAGGGCATTTTCCATCGCCATAGAAAATTCCCGCAGGCGTTGTTCAGTTTGGATTCTCTCCGTAATATCCTCTGAAATGCCAAGCAGATAGACGGATTTCCCTTGAGGGTCCATGATCGGGATCTTTTTTGTGTGAAGGATTCGCGCTCCCTTTTTGTGAGTGTGAATGGTTTCTTCTTGGATTTCCAGCAACGTTTGAGAACGGAGTGTTTCCTTGTCTTTTTCGATAAAAAAAGTCGCTTCATTTTTAGGAAAAAAAGAAAAGTCGTTTTTGCCCAACAGCTCTTCACGTTTGTATCCCAAAAGTTCTTCTCCCGCGCGGTTGAAGCGCACAAAACGCAATTCGGCGGCGTCCTTAATGAAAAGCATATCCGGGATGTTTTCGATGACAGAGTCTAAAAAGGTGTTGGCTTGCCGGAGCTCCTTTTCGATCCGGATGCGCTCATCGACCTGCGCACGCAGCTCATCATTGGAGAGTCCGAGCAGACGTGTTTTCTGTTCGAGCTCTACGGTCCTTTCTTTCACCTTGAGTTCGAGGGCTATATTGAGGTTCTTGAGTTGCCACAAGTAAATTCCGAGACGCTTAAGTGTTGGCAGAAATACCAGCGCGCCGATCAGGCCGAGAAACAGGATATTTAAAATCAAAATAATTTGGCCCAATTCTCTCACTGCGCGGATTTGGGCGTCGGTGTCTTCCTGAAACTTTTTAATCGAAGTACGGAACGAGCTGAGAAGGTGAGAGCTTTTTTTCTGGAAAGCTAGAAGCTGAGGATTGTCAGCGCTTACCCTGAGGGGAGACCCTAAAAGGAATTTTTTTAAAGCGGAAAAATATTCTTCTAGATCCTGGTTCAACGGAGAGGAAGAAGAAAGGTAGATCCTCCGGAGGGTGGGGATCAGCGAGAGAGAGAGCTGTGTTTTTTGGGCAACGATATCATTAGAGGTTGTGCCGAAGACGAGGAGAGAACGCAAATCGTCGTGAACATTCGCTCGGAGAGTTGTGCGTTCGACAGCATCGGCCGAGCGTGCGTATTCGATGGAAAGAAAAGTCGTTTTCTGTACCAGGCCGTATTGTTTTTCCATGAAACCAACGCACGCCGCGTCGCGTTCAGCATGACCGACCTGACTGTCCAGAACAAAAAAATTACAAACCGCGAAACAAAAAAGAAGAATGAAGGAGAACAGAAACTTCAGATTTGTCGAAAAGAGGACCGGGTCCGGCTTTGCTTTGACGGCAGGTGTGTCCAGCGCGGTTTTCTTGGGCATGATCTAAGCGGGCTTTCCTAGGTAAAACCCCTGGCCGTATTTGACACCGAGCTCCTTGAGTTTGTCGAGGTCTTCCTGGGTTTCAATGCCTTCCGCGATTACTTCAGCGTTCAAATCTTCAGCGACCTTAAGAGTGCGGCGGAGGGAACGCTCCACGTGCAGGTCCTGGGCGATCCCGCGGATATACTTTTTATCAAGCTTGATCACATCCGGCTCAAGAAGAATAAGGCTTTCCAAGCAGGTGTTACCGAACCCCACATCATCGACAGCGATCGAAATACCATGGCGTTTGAATTCTTCGACGGGGCCGATCAGATGGGAGGGCTCTCCGAGGATCTGTTGCTCGCTGATCTCGAGGCAGTAGCTTTCGGCCGGACAGTTTACGGCCAGTTTTTCGACAATCTCTTCTACGGCAAGATCAATCATCGTGGCCGGGAAGAGATTGATGTGGCGATGTATTCTGGAAGGAAGCGCTGCGGCGGCGGAGATGCAGGAACGGAAGCAATGATGGTCGACCAGGGTGAGCATGTTGTTTTCCATCGCGACGCGGAAAAATTCGTCCGGCATATGGACTCCGCTGTTCTTTAAACGGGAAAGGAATTCATAACCGACGATCGATTGGTCCGCGAGGCGCATGATCGGTTGTTTGAGCGCGAAGAAGTCGTTGCCATTCCGCATAAGCTCCGTTAAATGTTCTGAGTCGGAAATCTCCGCATGGCTTTCCGTCCCTTCGGGTAGCTGATAGGAAACCCGGTTCTTACCTTCGTTCTTGCTCTGTCTCAGGAAAGGGTCGGAAATGGCCAAGAGATCATCGACGGAGGTCGCATGATCCGGAACGGATGTGAGCCCGAAGCTTGCGGTGATCTTCAGCGTTTCTTTTTCTGAAAGGGTGACCGTGGTGTTCGATACCGCGAAGCGCAATCGTTCCGCAAGGCGGAGCCCCTCCTTGAGCGGGGTTTTGGGAAGTAACAAAAGAAATTCATCGCCGCCGATCCTTGCCACATGGTCTGAGGCGCGTACGGAATCCTGGATTTTTCTGGCGATCTCTTTAAGGAGAATATCTCCCACAGGGTGGCCCAGGGAATCGTTGATTTTTTTGAAATCATCGATATCGAGGAAAAGGACCAAGAGCTTTCCGCCTTCGCGGGAAAGGATCTGGAGTTCCCGGCGGAGAGCCTGTTGAAGGCCGCGGCGATTATAAAGTTCGGTGAGAGGATCCAGGAGCGCCATCTTTTCAAGGCGCAGGTTCGTTTCCCGGAGCCGTCCCGTGACCGACGCGAGTTTTTCCTTAATGCGGTGCCGGTCCATGGCGTGATGAAGGACACGGAGAAGAAGCCTGGAATTGATCTCGCCTTTGACCAGATAGTCTTCCGCGCCTTTGCGGACGGCGTCGATCGCAAGGCTATCGCTATCCAACCCGCTCATGATCACAACAGGCGTATGCCGAGCCTGAGAGCGAAGCGTCGTGAAGGTTTCGATGCCCGAGGAGTCCGGGAGCATCAGATCTAAAAGAATCAAATCCCAGGTTTTTTTCGCTAACGATTCCATCGCTTGCTGCAAAGTGGGGAGGCAGGTGATTTCGAGGCGCGGGTCTTTTTCCTTGCTGAGGCGGATCCTCAAGATATCCGCGAATTCCTGGTCATCTTCGACGAGGAGGACCTTCAAGCCGGGCTGGGTGAACTTTTCTTGGTCCATTTCCACAACCTCTTTTCCGAGCCGGGGTCTGTTCCCGGGACCTTCCTGTTTTCAGCGCCTCCACTGCGTGACTATTGATTTTTAGGGCCCGCAGTGTTGTCCCATGCATCTATAAAAATAAATAAAAAACGGCGCTAAGAATCCGGGAGAATTTTCTTGATCGCCTCAAAAAGATCGCTGAATTCATAGGGTTTTGTCAAATAAGCATCGGCGCCGATAACTTTTCCGAGGACCTTATCGACCACCGAATCTTTTCCGGTCAGCATGATGATGGGGATCTTCGCAAGCTGCTCGTCGAAACTTTCTCGAAGGGTCTTGCAGACCTCTTCGCCTGGGAGCTTTGGGAGCATGAGATCAAGAATAACGAGATCGGGAATTGTTTCCGAGGCTTCCTTAAGACCCGCCATGCCGTCAAAAGCGGCGGAGACCGCGAAGCCGAGATTTGTTAGACGAAGGGTCAGGAATTTGCTGGCGCTGTACTCGTCTTCGACGATGAGAATCCTTTTTTTCTTCGATGGATTTTTTTCTGCGGTGATGACTTTGTGGGCGGGTATTTTCATTTTTTGGGCTGCTGTTCCTGGCTCCATTTAAAATCCCCCTTTTAAAAAAGTGGGCGAAAAAATCTCAAAACTTATTTCTTAGAATGCAGCAACCTTCGCGGGCTAGACTTCCTTTACTTCTGAAAGAAGTATATCTGGCGAATAGGAAAATAGCAAATGCGGGTGGCTTTTTAAGGGGAATTTTGTTCTAGCAAGGGCTATAAAGCGCTATCTTGCTTGATCATCCTCCTGCTGACGATCAAGAGAACGGGAATGGATAGGTTCAGATTCCGACGTCGCCATCGAACTTAACGCTGTCGATCAAATGGGGCTGATGGAAGAGGCCCTTACTGCCTGCCATTGAAATCATCAACAGTGCGTTCGAGATCCTGAACTCGATCGGATAGGGCGCTGACCGTCTCCGTCAACTCGGAGATGCTCTGCTCAATTCTATCCAGCCTATCGCTTCTAAGCGTTTTTTGAAGATCAGAAACTTCCTGAGGAGCACCGCTCATCTCTGTGCTCGTCGTCTCATCTTCGGTCGCCCATGAAATCGGAAGCGCGATCGAAAGAAACCACATTCCCAAAATTGAAATCATCATAAATTTTTTCATAAGAATCACCTCGAAGGGGAGTATACCATATCTTCAGAGAAGACAAAATCGAGAGGGGATTTTTTTGATCACAAGTTTTGAGCAAAGGAAGTCATGCTTAGCGACCGGAATGGATCATTTACCCGATGTCCCACTGCATTATATAATAGATCAAGAGGGCGATGTCTTGCCCCGAGGCTCCTGGCAGGAATTGATAGCAAAGCAGTAGAAAAGGTCTATGATGAATACAGTTAGAGTCATAGACAAAAAGAAGCTGTCCCCAAGGAGACTTCTGACCCTAACGATGTGACCCCAATCGCACGGTTTGTTTATAGGCGGTCAGGTAGGAATCGAAACGGAGATTCGTATGAATATTAAAGCGGCCAATCCTCCGGAACTTTTACCCGTCAGCGCTTCTTCCAGGATGAATGTTTTGAAGGTTGGCTTCATAGGGTTCAGCTATTTTTTAGCCCATCAAGCGGCTTTTTTATTTCCTGATTCCGCCAGAATCATCATGGCGATCTGGCCGGCCGGGGGGATTGGGTTAGCGTCGCTTTTGCTTAATCCCCGTCGTCAATGGCCCGTGATCCTCCCGGTCCTTTTCATAAGCGGTATGGCGGCCGATCTATGGGTTAACCGGGGGTTTCTCCTCAGTGCCGGATTCATGACGGCGAATATCCTTGAATCGCTGGCGTGTGCATGGCTGATCTCCCGGTGGTGCGGAGGGGGCGTACGATTTACGCGCGCGAAGGAAGTGTTGGCGCTAATCGTTGCTGCAACCGGCGTGAATACTTGCACTTCATTGGTTGGAGCTGGAACGGCTGCCCTCATTTCCACCAAACCGTTTTGGAGTTTCTGGCAAACATGGTGGACGGCCGATGCTCTCGGCATTTTACTGATCGCTCCGCTTATTGTGACATGGGCCGTACTCCCGAGATCATTATTCTCCCGTGTGTGCTGGCCCCGGGTTATCGAGCTTGGGATATCCATGGTTCTGTGGTGCGTCGTAGCCTGGGTACTATTCCAATCAAACGGAAGATTGTTCTCACTTTCGTTGCAGCCCTACATGCTCATGCCTTTGATTGTTTGGTTTGCTCTTCGGTTTGGTCAGCGCAGTGTGATGACCGCACTTTTCGCGCTGACGGCTATCGCCATCACAAGTGAGTCTATGAAAACCGGGATATTTCCGTGGCTTGCGGATGATCCGGCCGAGCGTTTACTAACCGCGCAGATCTTTTTTGGGATTGTTGCCAGCACCGGGATGTTGCTTTCTGCTGTTCACACCGAACGGATGCAGGGGGCGGAGAGGCTGATTGCTTCGGAAGCTCGCTATCGTCGCCTTTTTGAAACGGCCCAGGATGGCATCTTGATTTTGGAGGCAGAAACTGGCCTGGTTGTAGACGTGAATCCGTTTTTGATCGAGATGCTAGGTTTCTCTCACGCCTCTTTTTTGGGAAAGAAAATCTGGGAGTTGGGTTTTTTCAAGGATCGGGAAGCCAGCAAAATTAATTTCCGGGAATTACAGCAGAACGAATATATTCGTTACGACGATTTGCCTCTGGAAACAGCGGATGGACGACAGATCGACGTGGAGTTCATCAGCAGCGGCTATGAGGTGAATGAGCGTAAAGTGATCCAGTGTAACATCCGCAACATCACCGAACGTAAAAGAGCGGACGAAATACGTACAAAGCTGGTAGACGCTAAGTCTAAGTTCACCTCGACAGTTTCCCACGAACTCCGAAGTCCTCTGGCAACGATTAAAGCAGCCACCGACCTTGTTTTAGATGGTCTGGCGGGTCCTGTGAGCGATGAACAAAAAAATCTTTTGGGCATTGCGAAAGAAAATATCGATCGCCTAGGGCGCATGGCCAACAATGTTTTGACTTACAAGAAAATAGAAGCCGGGAAAATGAGGTGCGATGTCCAGGAAAACGACCTGAATGAATTGATCCGGGAGGTTTATAAAAGCGCGGTGCTGTTCGCGGGAAATAGAAAAGCAGATTTCATCCTGGAGCTCGAAAAAGATCTTCCAAGAATAAAGTTTGATAAGGACAAGATCTTTCAGGTCCTGATGAACCTGATGACCAATGCTTTCAAATATAGCGAAAAAGGGAACATGGTCCTGAAGACGCGGCGGGAAAATAATGAGGTCCATGTGAGCGTCCGGGACTTTGGTCCTGGCATTAAGGCTGAGCATTTGGGAGGGCTCTTCGAGCCTTTTTCACAAGAAGGAGAAAACCAGAAGGGGGGTACCGGCTTAGGGCTAGCGATCGCCAAGGAGATCGTTCTCGCGCATCACGGCCGGATCTGGGTTGAGTCGGAAGTGGGAAAAGGGAGTGCGTTTCATTTCATTTTGCCGTTATAAAAAAGGTTTCTATGAAAAAAAAGATTCTGATGGTAGATGATGAAAAGGACCTGTTGGAATTGACGCTGATGCGATTGAATAAAACGGGTTATGAGGCCTTCGGGGCCGTGGACGGTCAGGAGGCCCTGGATCTGGCGCGTCAAAGAATGCCTGATCTGATCCTTCTGGATGTGGTTCTACCCAAGATGAGTGGCGATGAGGTGACTAAGATATTAAAAAAGGATGAGAATCTGAAACGTATTCCCATTATCCTGATCTCCGCGGCAGTAGAGCCTCTCGAAGAGAAAGCTCAGAAAAGCGGAGCCAACGGGTATCTTCCAAAACCGTTTGAAACAGAAGAGTTGTGTGACATGATCGAAAAGCATCTGGCTGCCCGGACGCGTTGACAAGGGGTGCCAGGATTTCATTTAAATAAAAGAAGGAATTTTCACTAACAAAGGAGAGATGCCTTGACGAAAAAAATACTTGTGATCGACGACGAAGCCGCGGATAGGAAAAAGATCGTGACGGCCATGCAAAAGGAGGGCTATGCGGTCGTGGAGGCTTCGAATGCAGGTGAGGCCATCATCAGAGCTCAGCAGACGCTGCCCGATCTTGCCATTATCGACGTGGTGATGCCGGACTCGGAAAATACCGGGTTTGATATTTGCCGCAAGATTAAAACGACACTCCAGCCTAACGCGCCGTTAGTGCTTATGGTCACGGGGAACGCCCACGGGGTCAACGTTTTTTTGGCGAACCAGATGGGAGCGGATGGTTTTGAAGCCAAGACTTCGGACCTGGCCCATGTCATCAAGGCGGTGCAACAAATGCTTTCGCCTGACAGTCATTGAAGTTTCACGGCCTGGCCATACTAAGATAGCATGCGTGGATTGCGCGCAGCACCCATGAATCGGATGTCCCGGAAAAACACGGATGTTTGAACGAGCGGAGGAGGTATGAATCCCAAAAAGAATGTTTCGCTGATCGTTGGAATTGCAATTCCCATACTGATGATCGTGCTGGTGGCGATCAGCATTTACGCTCCCGCCTTATTTGCACCCGCACCGCGAATAAACTTTCTCTACGTCGCCGGGAATGATTACTATCCAGAGCAGCCCTATGCCGTGGAACATGGAACGGTGGTCAAACGCGAGGTTAAATATCCGGAGCATTACACGCCAGGAGTTGTGAGATTTTTTCTACACGATACCTCAGCCAATGAAGATAGAGAATTGTCCTTTGAGGAAGCCCAGAAATTAAAACTCAATACGAATGGAAAGTCGTCCGAGGGATATGAAGTTGTTTATGGGAATACGGAGTCTGGATTTTTTCCATGGTTTTTCGCGGGGGGCACTGATTACAATGCGATGTATCTCAAAGGGCACAATACGAGCAAGAAATTGAACTTACAATCTCAAGGTGATGGAAGGTATTATTATCGCAATCGCCATTTTCTCGGTTGGATACGGTAAGGAGGGGGCATGGATAAGAAAGAATTGTTGAAGCAGGTTCAAAGCTTGGCAGCTCAACAGCTCGTTACCCGGGATGAGGTGACCGCTGCCTTTGATGCCGGAGCAAACAGTGGTACGGATGTTGAGGTGTCGCCTCAGGCAGGTATTTCTCATCTTCTCTATTACGTGGGCGGAGCCGTTGTCTTTCTGGGCATATCGGTGCTGATCTGGCAAAACTGGACAGCCCTGAACAGCGTAACCAAGATCCTCTGCACGTTGGGATCGGGCGTTGCTGCGTATATGGCCGCTGTTTTTTTGGGCCGGGACGAGCGTTTTGAAATCCCCAGCAGAGCCTTTTACTTCATCTCCGCTCTCGTCATGCCGTTGGGGCTTCAGGTAACGCTCCACATTGCGGGACTTGATACGGGAAGTTCCGGCACGCAGAGCGTTGTGTCCGGCATTTTGCTGACAACGTTTCTCCTTTCATACCTTGCCAATCGTAAAACTGTTTTCACAGTCTTCAACATCATTTTTGCGACGTGGTTATTTTTCAGCTTCACGAGTTTTATGGTCGGGGGGAACCCCTATTTTAAGTGGGAATTCTGGGCATACTGCGTTTTGTGTGTTGGGTTGGTGTACGCGTTGCTCGGATATTCCTTTTCTGAAACATCGCAACACGCGCTCACGGGCTCTCTGTATGGTTTTGGGGCGCTTTGTTTTCTCGGCGCTGCCTTAGCTCTGGGTGATTGGAATCCCCATCAGAATATATTTTGGGAGCTGGCGTTTCCCGGGCTGGTGTTCGGCGTGATGTTTCTCAGCGTGTATTTGAAAAGCAAGGCGTTTCTTACGTTCGGCTCGCTCTATCTCATGGGTTACATCCTCAAAATTACGTCAGAGTATTTTGCTCAAAGTTTGGGCTGGCCTCTGGCTCTCGTTTTGACCGGGCTGGGGTTGATGGCTATCGGGTATTTGCATTTCAATCTGAAGAAGAGGTATCTTTCCTGAGGTGTGGAAGGAATTGATTTTTAGGTGCATAGCGCAAACCGGTTCCTTCCGTGATTGATCCTGCCGACGATTCGTTGTTAATCCCACCCATCCCTGTCTCAACGCCTGTATGGAATAGCCTCCGCACGGTGCTTCGTTTGAGCAGGGTTTTATGCTTCTTGAAAAAGCCAAACTTTAGCGGGTTTCTGAAGATGCTTAAACTTTAAATCCCGCACGGGATCGACTAGAACGATCATGCGCCCCGCATCTTTCGGGCTCCTAAGAAGTAGTCTCTGGCCGCGCCCCTTTTCAAAGTAAGTTAAATAGCTGATTGTTAACTAGTTGACAGAATATATTTTATCGCGTAGTCTCCCTTGGTCGTGGGGAATATATTCCTAATGGGAGGGAGCTAGGCATGAAGGTTCGGCGGGAAACGAACATTGTAGATCAACGAACGAATTATTATTGGGATCGGCTCCGGAAATATGGCAAGCAGTACAAGCATTTTAACTGGCCGTCCACTGAATTGGTTCTGAGTCTCGCTTACACGCACGATATTCTCCTGTCCCATTTTTCAAGGGTTCTTACCGAGTTCAGCTTGTCGATTTCGGCGATGAATATTTTGATGATTCTAAGGCACGATGAAGGCAAGGGATGCGCGCAGCAAGAACTCAGCAGGTTGCTTCTAGTCAGCCGTGCGAATATTACGAAAGTAATCGATGGGTTGGAGAAACGGGGATTGGTGATTCGCACCTCTTCGAAAGAAGACCGGCGCACACGCGTCATAAAACTTACCGAAGCAGGCGAGGATTTAGCGAGCCGAGTTGTGCCCCGTCAAAATGAAGAAACAGTCCGGGTTACGGCCAGGCTCACCAGGACCGAAATAGGTCTCTTGAGCAAGCTGTTGCCGAAATTCAGGGAAAGCATTGTTGAAGGCGGGAAGGCGAAATGAAAAGCACAAATATCTTAAAAGTCTGTTGCGAACATTGGCGGAAATCAGCTCGACGGAAGCACAAGTTTATCTTGTTTTTGGTCTTTGTCTTATTTGCCGGCGCATGGGGAATTTACTATCGCTCCGGAGTGCTTACGGCAGCGCCTTCTGGCGTGGATCTAAGTGAATCGGCAGGAACTTTAACAAATCCAGAAAACGTAGAACGCTTTTTAGGGCTCGATAAAGTCGAGGCGTTCAGCCATCAACAAGTGCCGCTTGAGTCAAGCGCTGGAAAAAACAGTCTTGATCCCGTCGATTTAAAACTTACGGATGCCATTGATCTCACGATCAAAAACCATCTTTTGAGCCGGGAGGCTCATGAAAGAATAGAAGCGTCGCTTGGAAGGAGATGGCAGTCCGCATCCCCCTTACTCCCGAGCCTTGATGCCTCGGCTTTTCAGCAGCGGACTTATAAAGAAAATCTTGCCGCGCTTGGATTTAATGGAGTGGGTGTCATCGGTCCCTTTAATACCTTTGATGCCCGGTTCCGGCTCGTTCAAAAAATTCTTGATCTTAGCGCTCTTTCCGGTTTTAAGGCGGGAAGTATCGATGTGGATGTCGCGCGGTACGGACAGGAATTGGCGCACCAGAAAGTGATCCTGATAGCATCGATGGCTTATCTGGATGCCTTGCGGGCCCAGGGTGCTTTTAAGGCAGCCCAAGCCAATCTTGAGTTAAGTGAAAGATTATTAAAACAGGCGAAGAATCAGATGGAAGCGGGCATTGCAACCAATGTCGATGTCGCCCGGGCTCAAACCCGCGTTGCCCAGGATAAACTCCGGCTTGCAAAATCCAGCAAAGGCCTGCATGACACCTACCTTGAACTTCAGCGCGTTACGGGTCTGTCTTATGACAGTACGATCCAATTGCTCAATTCGCTGTGCTTTATCAAAGAAACCATGCCTTCTCTGAAAGAGGCTCTTGTGACAGCAAGCGCTGGGCGTATTGAAATGCGGATCGCGAAAGAAAAGATCCATGCCAGTCAATACCGGCTTTATGGAGCTCGCGCACAAATGCTTCCCAAGCTCGAATTTGCAGGTGATTATGGCTGGAGCGGCAATGAGGCGGATCAAGGTGGAGGTTCTCGCCCGGTGGGAAGTGCCATGCTTCGGGTGACGCTGCCGCTTTTTGAAGGAGGAATGATTCACGGGGAGGTTAAAGAAGCGGCCAGTCAAAAACGGCAGGAAGAAATTTATTATGATGATCTGAAAAGGCAAGTGGAAGAAGATGTTTATATGGCTCTATGGACGATTGAAACCAGTCTGGAGCAAGTGAACGCGGCGGGACAAGTGGTGGAGCTTTCGCAGCGCGAACTTGAACTCGCCAGCCATCGTTTCTCCGAAGGCGTCGGAGATAATGTGGAGGTCGTAAATGCGCAAACCGTTCTTGAGCAGTCGCGGGATGAGTACATTGTGGCGCTGACTCAATATCACGCCGCGCGGATCAACTGGTATTTTGCTTTGGGAAAAGCGGATTCATTTCATTTGAAGGATACAACTCGAAAAGGGAGTCATTGAAAATGCGCGCTAAAATCCAAGCAACAAAGGAAAAATATCTTCCCAAAAACCCCACGCACCGGAAAATTTTAAAGTGGGGCAGCATCGGGATTGCCGGGATTTATTTGATCGCAATGATTTATCACGGGTTTTGTTATGTTTCAACCGATGATGCCTTTGTGGAGGGACATGTGATCCCGATCAGCCCCAAAGTCTCTGCGCACGTTTCGAAGGTGCTGGTGAGCGACAATCAAAGAGTAAAAGAAGGCGATAAGCTACTCGTGTTGGATCCTAATGATTTTGAAGTGCGTCATCAAGTGGCCCAAGCGGATCTGGAAGCCGCTCGAGCCGAAGCGGAACAGGCGAAACGGGATCTGGAACGCTATACAAATCTCAGCAAAAACAATGAAGTCTCGAAGCAGCAATTGGACCAAGTCACGCTGAGGGCGCGAACAGCCGATGCGCGAGTTTCCGCGGCGGCGGCCCGGCTGAGGCAAGCCGAACTGGATCTTTCTTACACGAAGATCCTGGCGCCTATCTCCGGGTATGTCACCAGAAAAGCGGTTGAGGAAGGCGCTTTTGTGCAGATCGGACAGGCTTTAATGGCGATCGTTCCGGATGAAAAATGGGTTGTTGCGAATTTCAAAGAAACGCAACTGACCCATATGCGAGCGGGGCAGAGGGCCAAGCTCAAAATTGACACTTATTCAGGAAAAACGTTCAAAGGTCATGTGGAGAGTATCCAGCGAGGGACAGGATCGCGTTTTAGCCTGTTTCCCGCAGAAAATGCCACCGGGAATTTTGTGAAGGTGGTCCAGAGAGTTCCGGTCAAGATCGTTTTTGATGAGCAACCCGACGAAAAAAAACCTTTAGGCATTGGCATGTCCGTGGTTCCTGAAGTAAAAGTCCGCGGGTAAAATACGTGGCGGACGCAAACGAACCGGGACAAAACAAAATCTACGAATGGCATCCCCGCTACAACCCTTGGCTGATCGCTTTAGCGGTCATGCTGTCTACTTTCATGGAAGTCCTGGACAGTTCGGTTGCCAATGTGTCTCTAGCGCACATGGCCGGGAATCTTTCGGTGAGCAATCACGAGGCGACATGGGTGCTCACAAGTTATCTCGTTTCTAACGCTATTATTTTACCGGCGACCGCGTGGTTCAGCGGTTTTTTTGGCCGCAAACGGTTTCTCATCCTCTGCACCATACTTTTTACGGCTTCCTCCGCTCTTTGCGGGTTTGCGAACAGTTTAGGGATGTTGGTTTTTGCGAGGGTTATCCAGGGCGCAGGTGGCGGCGCACTGGTCCCTATCTCTCAAGCTATTTTGTTGGAAAGTTTTCCGGTGGAAAAGAGAGGGCTCGCGATGGCGGTTTTTGCAATGGGCGTGGTTGTGGCGCCTATTATCGGGCCGACTGTCGGGGGATGGATCACCGATGATTATTCCTGGCGCTGGATTTTTTTTATCAATGTTCCTCTCGGGATTTTATCGGTTTTAATGGTAAAAAAGTTTGTGGAAGATCCTCCGTATATTAAAAAAATCCATACCTCGGACATCGATTATGTCGGTTTCTTGCTGATGGCAGTCGGCCTTGGAATCTTGCAAGTGGTTCTGGATAAAGGGCAGGAAGTGGATTGGTTTGAAGCGGCATGGTTGTGTTGGGCGACGTTTTTGGTCGTGGCGTCGCTGACGGCATTTGTTTTTTGGGAATTGCATGCGAAAAATCCTGTGGTGAATCTTCGCATTTTAAAGAATGTGAATTTCGCCACGGGGACGATTATCATGGCGGTTGTAGGCGCGATCCTTTATGCCACAACGGCTCTTTTGCCTCTTTTTCTTCAAAGCCTTATGGGGTATTCCGCCTATTTGGCCGGTTTGGCGATCAGTCCTCGCGGGATCGGAGCCTTTCTTACGGCGATCATTATCGGTCGCGTTGGCGGTTTGATCGACGGAAGAATATTTGTTGCGCTTGGCTTGGGGATCCTTGGATGGGCGTGCTACGACTTGGGGAAACTCAATTTAGAAATTGGTATGATGAATATCGTGTGGCCGATCATCGGTTCCGGGATCGGGATCAGCGCGATTTTTGTGCCCTTATCGACGATCACTTTGGCGAACCTTAAAAAAGAAGACATGGGGAATGGCACCGGGCTTTTTAATTTGATGCGAAATATCGGGGGAAGTATCGGAATCGCCCTGGCAACGACTCTGATCGCGAGAATGTCCCAGGTTCATCAAGCCATGATGGTCAGTCACCTAACACCCTATGATCTCGTGTTCCAAGAGAGATTTCACACGATCAGTCAGCTTATGGCTCTAACGGGGCGCGGAGCCTCTCCCTCGCTTGCTCTGGGGGTCATTTATCAGGAATTGTTGCGTCAGTCAGCACTTCTAGCCTACGTTGATAACTTCCGGTGGTTCGGGATAGCGAGCTTGCTTTGCATTCCTCTCGTTTTTTTATTCAGGAAAGTTCATGTTCCGAAAGATGAATTAATAGCGGCTCATTGAGAAAGCCACCTATTGGGGACAGACATTCCCCCTACCATTGCTTGTCCAAACCTCTGTCTTGAATTGCCTCCGCAATATGCTCCGACTGGATTTGCCCTATACAACCTATGAATATCCCGAGTTTGTTCCCACAGTAACCATCAGGTGGGAGGAGTTGGCGGGCATCAGGGTTCAAGTATTATTATTTTGTTCTCGCGGGGCAATTCGCTTAAGATTATAGGAGGCAAGGGGTTTTGAGGATTGAAATCACAAAATATGAAAGTCGAACTCAAGATATAAATACGAATCGGAGGATAAACAATGAGAAAGCGTAAATTGGGGAAAAGCGGCTTGGAAGTTTCGGCTCTTGGGCTCGGCTGCATGGGAATGAGTTTTTCTTACGGTCCGCCTAAAGACAAACAGGAGATGATTTCCGTGCTTCGGTCTGCTGTCGAACGCGGTGTCACATTCTTTGATACCGCCGAAGTCTATGGCCCGTTTACTAACGAAGAACTTGTGGGCGAAGCACTTGCCCCTTTCCGAGGGAAAGTGGTGATTGCCACAAAATTTGGATTTGACCTGAGTCCTAATCTCGATCCTCGGGGGATGAAAGGGCCGCCGGGACTGAATAGCCGGCCTGAACACATTAAGCAAGCCGTTGAGGGCTCGCTTAAACGACTTAAGGTCGATGCCATAGATTTGCTCTATCAGCACCGGGTCGATCTGAATGTGTCCATCGAAGATGTGGCGGGAGCCGTGAAGGAGCTGATCCAGCAAGGCAAGGTCAAGCACTTCGGTCTTTCCGAAGCGGGAGTGAAGACGATCCGTCGTGCACACGCAGTCCAGCCGGTCGCCGCCCTTCAAAGCGAATACTCGCTGTGGACGAGAGTCCCGGAAAAGGAAGTGATCCCGACCCTCGAGGAACTCGGGATCGCCCTCGTGCCGTACAGTCCTTTGGGCAAGGGGTTTCTCACGGGAAAGATGAACGAAAACACAAAGTTCGAAAGCTCCGACTTTCGCAGCACGCTGCCTCGCTTCACGCCGGACGCTCTCAAGGCGAATCAGGCGCTGATTGAACTGCTCAACAGCATCGCGGAACGGAAGAAAGCGACGCCGGCTCAGATCGCTCTTGCTTGGTTGTTAGCCCAGAAGCCGTGGATTGTTCCAATCCCGGGCACCACAAAGTTGCATCGGCTGGAGGAAAATATCGGAGCAGAAGACATTGAGCTTACGTCGGACGACCTTCGTGAGATCGATACCGCCTCATCAAGGATCAAGGTGCAAGGTGCTCGTTATCCTGAAAAGCTTGAGCAAATGACCGGTCGCTAATCGGCAGCATCTTGATTTCGTTTTAACTCCACCCTTGTCGGTCCAGAGAACGGTATTGAATTGCTTCTGTGATGTGTTCGGATTGGATCTGTTCACTAATGTTGCGGAACTTTCTGAGGGTTCCTGACTTGTAAGCGTCTGGAATGAGCGCGCCGGGACGTCAATGTGAATGAGGGTTGCAGCGGTTGGTGGGTGGAGATGACTAGACCTTCCTTGTTTTTTCCTTCCCATAATATTTCCTTGCAGCTATTATCTCCCGCAAGCGTTGTGTCCGATTGCAGAAGGAATTAAAGCGAAAACTGGTATATTGGAATCCATGTCAAAAGAGAAAATCATTATTGTTCTTCCCGCCTACAATGCGGCTTTGACCTTAGAAAAAACCGTTGCGAGTATTCCCCGAAGCCATGCCGATGAAATTATTTTAGTGGATGATGGCAGTCAAGATGACACTGTCGGGATTGCCAAGCGACTTGGGTTGCTGATTATAGAACATCCCAAAAACCGTGGTTATGGGGCTAATCAAAAAACATGTTATCAGGTAGCGCTGGAGAGAAATGCTGATTATATCGTTATGCTACATCCGGATTATCAGTATGATGCGCGGCTCATTCCTGCTTCGATTGAAATTCTGAGGTTAGAAATATGCGATATGATCCTTGGCAATCGGGTGCGGACCCGCAAAGAATGCTTAGCCTCCGGGATGCCTCTTTACAAATATTTCGGGAATCGGTTTCTTACCGGAATTGAAAACATCGCATTGGGACAGAATCTGGGAGAGTTTCACTCGGGATTTCGCGCTTACCGGAGAGCGGTATTGGAAACGATACCTTTTCACAAAAATTCCAACGATTTTGTGTTTGACGCTCAGATTTTAATACAAGCGGTCCATTTTGGGTTTAAGATCGGAGACATCCCCATGCCCGTCCGTTATTTTAAAGAAGCGTCATCGATCAATTTGTGGCGAAGTATCCGTTATGGATGGGCGTCACTAGGGGCGTTGTGGGTCTTTTTTCTTCATCGTTTGGGGTTGGTAAATTCCATTCTTTTCCGTTCGCAAAGACCCGGAAAATGAAATCTCTCAGAATTATACTTCCCGCGATATTAATTCTAATCATCACTTTTGCGGCATTTGCTCCTAGCCTGAGGAATGGTTTTGTTAATTGGGATGATGACGACTATGTAACCGAGAATGTGGCTGTCCATCGTCCGTCATTCCATAGCCTAGGGCAGATTTTTTCGACGTTTCTCCTTTGCACATATCTACCCGTAACGATGCTGAGCTATATGATTGACTATCAGCTCGTTGGGCTGGATCCTTTCGGGTATCATCTGACTAATTTGATCTTTCATTTGTTGAACTGTCTGCTCGTGTTATGGCTTATCCAATGGCTCTCCCGGAACACCCTCGTGGCTTTCGTTGCGGCGATTCTGTTCGGCGTCCACCCGTTGCATGTTGAGTCGGTTGCTTGGGTGAGTGAACGAAAAGATGTCCTTTACGCCTGCTTCTTTTTGTTGTCGATGATTTGTTACGGCTATTACTTACAAACACAAAAAATAGGAAGAAATTATTGGTTTTCAGCTGGTTTTTTTGTTTTGTCACTTTTGTCAAAAGGCATGGCCATAACACTGCCAGCCCTGTTGTTTCTCATGGATTACTTTAGGGAGAGAAAGTGGGATCGTAGAATGATCGCAGATAAGATCCCTTTTCTGATTCTCACTATTTGTTTTGGCATTCTAGGAGTTTACGGTCAGAAAGAGGGGATACGAAACGAGCAGTGGGTGAGTGTTTTTGACAAGCTCCTTGTTGCGTCTTATGCGATCGTTTTTTATCTTGGCAAGATCCTGTGGCCCGTGAAGCTTTCTTGCTTATATCCCTATTCGGGGGTCAAAGATATTTCGATTTATTTGCTTTCCCTTACGGGCTGTCTTGCCATTCTTATTTTGACGGTTCGTACGGCTAGGCATACACGAAAAGCCGCGTTTGGAATTTTGTTTTTTCTGATAACACTTCTGCCCGTGCTGCAATTTGTGCCACTCGGCACCACAGTCGTTGCAGATCGTTACACGTATATGGCATCGATCGGACTTTTTTATCTGATGGCCGAGGCGGTTGTGTGGGCCTATAAAAAAATATCCGAAAAGCGTCACCTTTTTAGTATTGTCGTGATCATTGTTTTTTTAATTCCGATTATCGGGGGCTTGTCTTTTGTGACTTGGAAGCGCTGTCCTGTTTGGAAGGACGGGATAACGTTATGGAGTGATGTGTTGGGAAAATATCCCTGCCCCATGGCCTATGTCAATCGGGGAGTATTGTTTGCCGCGAGAAAGGATTATGACGAAGCTTTGAGCGATTTTTTAAAGCTACCCCGCTATGGCGCTGTAACGAGGTATGCCTTTCTTGGAAAGCTATATAATGAAATGGGACAAAGTGATAAAGCGGTTACCGTATTTGAGCAAGGCCTTAAAATGGGTGTCGAGCCAGCACTGGCTTGTTTAAGTCTCGCGAAAACTTATTCTAAACTTGGCAAGGAGGAGGTTGCGATTTCGTTTTACAAAAAAGCGCTTGAAATTAATCCAAATTATGCCGCGGCTTGTTATGACCTTGGATTATTATATAAAAAATTAGGCAGGAAAGACGACGCGTTCGTGATGCTAAGGCGAGCCTTGGAGACGGAGCCAGATGTTTTATTGGCCTATCCCCAGCTTTCGCAGCTTTACCAAGAGGCGGGGAAGAAGGCAGAGCAATTTGCCCTTTATCGTGAGGCTGTCGCGCACGATGTTCCTTTCTATGACGCGTACTATGACATCGGAAATCTCGACATGGAGCAAGGAGATATTCAATCGGCACTTCGGATGTTCCATAAGGCTGTTGAGATTGATCCTGCGTCAGCGGAGGGCTATGCTAGCCTTGGCTCTGTTTACTGCGCATTGGGTCAAGCGAAGAAAGCAATACCTCTCTTGACTAAAGCGTTGGAAATAAATTCGAAAAGCGGCGTAGCTCACAACAATATTGCCTTAGCCTATTATTATCAACAGCAATACGATCTAGCGATTCAGCATTGTGATCAAGCAGTTGAGTTGGGTTATGAAGTGAAACCCAAATTGCTTGAATTGTTGAAACCATTCCGGAAGCCCCCCCCCAACTGATTTTTAAAAACAAAAGGTCATTCGGTGTGCTCGAAAAAAGGGCGGAGGTCACTTTTGTTCTGACGGGCGGTAAGTAGGGAGTCGTATTGTGGACCACAAACAAAGGGATGTGATCAGACGATGCTTCGCAATGTGATTTTGAGCTTATCGGTTGCTTTCCTTGCTACGGTGATTGCATTTGGATCTTTTTTAGCGGCCGATATTTTCTCTAACGGGTATCATAACACCGCTAAAGAATGGCATGACCCTAACACTCAGTTTGATTCCGAACTCGGATGGAGCCCCATCCCTAGTAGACACATTCGCAATGAATGGGGGGTGATCTCCTCGAATTCCTTCGGCTTCCGATCGAAGGAAATGGATCCGAAAAAAAAGCACATCGTTTTATTGGGGGATTCTGTGACGTGGGGCTATGGGGTCGGAGATGAGGAAACGGTATCTTATTTTCTGGAGGAACGATTAAAAGATTTAAACTATCAGGTGGATAACCTCGGGGTTTCGGGTTATGGCCTTGACCAATATTACTTATATCTCAAAAGGCACATCGCTCAAATCCCTAATGTCGAAAAAGTCATTCTTATCATTTGTACGTATACTGACATATACGATACCCAAAACAATACCTCCTACGGAAAACGAAAGCCGCTATTTCATTGTGGGCTGTCCGGGTTGGAAATGCCCCATGGCAGGATCCATAAATTTTGTTTGAGAAATATGATCGCGGTAAGCCCTTTTCTTCAAAAAGTCAGCGAAAGATCTACGACTTTGAGACAGTTCCTTGCTGGGTTGGCCGGCGACGAAACGCTTTCACAAAAGGAGGCCGAGCTGGTGCTACGGGCTTTAATCGATAAAATGGGTGATCTCGCAAGACAGCGCGGAGCAGAATTTCTGATCGTGTTATCGCCGAGCACGCTAGAGCTTGAGGGTAATATGAAAGGCATTGAATGGTTTAAGGGATTATGCGATTCGGGGGCATACCCGTATTTGAACTTCGCGGAGATCATGAGGGATTTAATGGCCAAGAAAAACGATCCTCGAAAATATTACTACGATTTTTGGCACTATAATAAGCTCGGAAATAGTTTATTGGCGGAAACGATCAGCACTTATTTCAAATTACATGAGTTACAGCAAAAAACTCAAAACCAAGCTTCTCGTGATCGCGTAAGCAGTGACGGAGCCGTAAGAACTTTGTAAGTGCTGGTTTATGTGTATTAGCTCCACCATTGCCTATCCAAACTCCGATACTGAATTGCTTCCGCAATATGCTCCGACTGGATCTGCTCGCATTCCGCTAGGTCGCTGATAGTCCTAGAAATTTTCAGGATCTTGTAATAAGCCCGCGCTGAGAGATGCAACTCCTTCATTGCCATTTCGATGAGTTTTCGGCCTTGGAGGTCCGGTGTTGCGAATTCTTTGATGTCTTTAGGGTTCATCTGGGAATTCGTTTTATAGGAGCGCAAGCGGTAGCGCGATTTTTGGATCTTCCTGCATTCACAAACCCGCTCCCGAATTGTTGCAGAACTTTCTGAGGGTTCTTGACTTGTAAGCGTCTGGAATGAGAGCGCCGGGACTTCAATGTGAATATCGATTCTATCTAAGATGGGACCGGAGATTTTTGACTGATACTTATGAATCTGTCCCAGAGAACACCGGCATGTTTTTCGCGTATCACCGAGGTACCCGCATGGACATGCATGTGGAAACAAACTTAAGCTAATAGAGAAAGCCTTCCTATACACTCTAGACGTTAAGCTCCCTCAACCCTGGGACAAAATACCTCGTCCCACGAGCCTTGGGGACTATCTCAGGTTGGCCCGTCTTAGGAGGGGGCTCCAAATCAAGGAATTGGCAAAGATGCTCAGTTTTTCCTCGTGCATTGTTAGTCTGTGGGAGAGGGGCAAGGTGCATCCAAAGCATTTTGGCATGGTCAGAAAGCTTAAAGAAGTGTTGCCCGAACTGGCTTTGTTGCCGCCGCGTCTATTCTACCCCCGCTTTCCTGAGAATCCTCAAAGCGTATCCCAATCAGTCAAGAGAGAGCGACTTCTACTGGATATGAGCCAGGGCGAATATGCTAGGCACTTAGGCGCGGGAATTCACACAATTGTGGATCGGGAAAGAGGGCGGATTAATAGCACAATCACAAGGGGCGGGAAACAAATCTGTCAAGGCTGAGCCTTCTGAGTACCGTCATTTCGTTGCTGGGGGATCTTTCATTCTTCAGATGCAGCCAACACCAGCGGCCGGAATATGAACGCTTTTACTATAAGACAGGATGAGTGCATTACTGCGGCGTCGCACAATAAAGGCCCAAAGTTGTGGAAATGGTTTCAAAAACACAAATAGGATATAATAAAGCTATGACAAAAAAATCTTTAGTCGCTTCGGATCGGAAAGCCAAATCTTTGCCCAGCATTAAGGTTTTGAGTTTCTTTTCGGGGGCGATGGGACTTGACCTCGGATTAGAACGTGCAGGCATGCACACTTCACTAGTTTGTGAGTTTGACAAGGCATGCAGGAAAACGATAGAAGCAAACAGGCCGAACCTTCCGCTCCTAGATGATATTTGGCAATACTCCGCAGCCGATATACGAAAAGCCGCAGGTCTTTCAAAAAAAGAAAAGATCGAATTGATCGTGGGAGGTCCTCCGTGCCAGGCTTTTAGTACTGCAGGATCCCGAAAAGGATTTAAGGATGTGCGGGGAAATGTGTTTCTAAAATACGTAGAGCTAATCCTCGAATTAAAGCCGCAGTATGCAGTCATAGAAAACGTTCGAGGATTACTATCTGCGGCACTCAACCACCGTCCTCACGCCTTGCGAGGGGAAGATCAACCGGCTTTAGCTGCGGAAGAATTACCCGGAGGTGCATTGTTGCATGTATTAGATGTTTTGCGCGAAGCAGGCTACAGCGCAACGTTCAATCTTTACAACGCTGCAAACTTTGGATCGCCTCAGGTTCGTGAGCGTGTGGTTATGACCTGCCCCACTTAGTTGTACCAGCATGAGTGAGAGAGTGGCTGCTGGCTTGACCACCTTAACTGTACTGCTTCTGGTGCCGGAGGACGATAGCCCA